>Ga0116178_10000001_pt1 | contig 390672 bp, 322 predicted proteins | sample AD_STIC12_MetaG_FD_89880 | JGI IMG/M metagenome (GOLD analysis project Ga0116178, IMG submission 89880) | Active sludge microbial communities of municipal wastewater-treating anaerobic digesters from USA - AD_STIC12_MetaG | ecosystem: Engineered > Bioreactor > Anaerobic > Digestate | place...
CGGCATCGACTTCAAGGGCGGCACGATCATCATCTTCAAGTTCGACGAGGCGGTCAGTGAGGAGCAGGTGCGCGCGGCGCTCGACCGGATGCCCGGCGAGAAGGTCGTGCAGAAGTACGGACAGGCGTCCGCGCGCGAGATCATGGTTCGGCTGCCGCAGACGATCGAGCGGGAGCAGGGCGCGCTGCTCAGCCGGGACGTGGCGCTGGCGACCGAGGCGCTGCAGGCGGCCAACCTCGGGAAGCTCGAGGTGATCGGCACGGAGGTCGTCGGGCCGGTCATCGGGGCGCAGCTGCAGCGCAAGGGCCTGCTGGCGACGGTGTTCGCGGTCATGGGCATCGCCGCCTACATCGCGGTCCGGTTCCGCCCCTCGTTCGCCATCGGCGCCATCGTCGCGACGCTGCACGACGTGCTCGTGACCATCGCGTTCCTGGCGTTCTTCGGCTACGAGCTGTCGCTGAACGTGGTGGCCGCCATCCTGACGATCACCGGCTACTCGGTTAACGACACCATCGTCATCTTCGACCGGGTGCGCGAGAATTTCCGCTCGATGCGGCGGGACTCGCTGGCGCACGTGGTGAACACCGCCGTCAACCAGACGCTGAGCCGCACGATCATCACTGCCGGCACGACGCTCCTCGCGGTGCTGTCGCTCTTCCTCTTCGGCGGCGAAGTGCTGGAAGGGTTCGCCTTCACGATGATCGTGGGGATCGTCAGCGGCACCTACTCGACCGTGTTCATCGCGGCCGGGATCGCGATTCTGCTAAGCCGCCAGGGCGAGCGTGCGGCCCGCGTCCCGGCCCCGGCCCAGGCCGAGCGGACGATCCGCGTCTCGGCCCCGGCCCAGGATCGGACCGCGCCACCGGCCGGCTCCCGGAAGAAGGGCGGCCGCAAGAAGCGAGCGTCCTAGGTTCGGTTCCCGACTGATCGTGATCTATCTCGCGGCGGTGGCGCTGGGGATCGTGCAGGGGCTCACGGAGTTCCTGCCCGTCTCGAGTTCCGCCCACCTCATCCTGGCCCGCATGTTCTTCGGCTGGGACACCGGGCGCTTCGGCCTGGCCTTCGACGTGGCCTGCCACGTGGGCACGCTGGCGGCCGTCGCGGTCTACTTCCGGACGGACCTGCTGGCGTTGGCGCGCGCCGTGCCGGGGCTGGCTCGGTCCCCGGCGTGGCCGGCCGACGGCCCCGGGCGGCGCCTGCGGCTCATCGCCGTCGGCTCCGTGCCGGTCGCCGTCGTCGGGCTCCTGTTCGCGGATGACATCGAGGCGGCGGTCCGGACGCCGTGGGTGGCCGTGGCGTCGCTCGCGGCCATCGCGGTGCTGTTCCTCGTCGTGGAGCGCGCGGGCCAGGGACGCCACGGCGAGGAGCACCTCTCGGCGCCGGCGGCGTTGGCGATTGGCGTGGCCCAGGCGGCCGCGCTCGTGCCCGGGGTGTCGCGCTCCGGCGCGACGATCGCGACCGGGATGATCGCCGGCCTGCGGCGGGACGCTGCCGCTGCGTTCTCGTTCCTGCTCGGCGTGCCGGCCATCGGAGCGGCCGCGCTCCACGAGGGCCACGACCTGCTCGGGCGCGGCCTCACCGCCGGCGACGCCGCGCTCTTCCTCATCGGCATGACGGTGTCGGCGGCGGTGGGGTTCGTGACCATCAAGTACCTGTTGAGGTACCTGGCCAGCCACACCCTGGCGGCGTTCGCCTGGTACCGGCTCGGGCTGGCCGCCGCGGCCGCGCTGTGGCTGCTCGCCAGGGGAGGGGCGTGATCGTGGTGGCGTGGCTGCGGCGGCGGTTCGTCACCGGCTTGGTCGTCACCGTGCCGCTGGCCCTGAGCGTGGTCACGCTTGTCTGGCTGTTCCGGACCGTGGACGGGGTTGTCGGCCCGCTCTCCCGCCGGTGGGTCCCGGTGCAGGTGCCCGGCCTGGGCCTCCTCATGACGGCGGCGCTCGTTCTCGGCGTCGGCATCGTGGCGACCAACGTCCTGGGTCGGCGCCTGCTGGGGCGTGCCGAGGGGTACCTCATGCGGGTGCCGGTCTTCCGGACGGTATACTCGCCGGTGAAACAAATCGTGGAGGCCTTCTCGCCCGACAACCAGTACGGTTTCAGGCGCGTCGCCCTCGTCGAGGATCCCCGCCGCGGCCGGCTGCTGGGGTTCCTGACCCGGCAACTGACCGTCGATGTGGGTCGAGGCCCCGAGGAGATGGCCGCGGTGTTCGTGCCGACCAATCATCTCTATCTCGGCGATCTCGTGATCGCCCCGGCTGCTGCCGTGACGTTCCCGGACCTGAGCGTCGAGGAGGGCGTCCGGATCATCCTGACCGGCGGCATGGCGCTGCCTGCCGCGGTTGCCGGGTCCGTCCGCACCGCCCGCGCGGACCGTCCCGACGGCTGATGAGGCGGGCGCCCGCGGAAAGGCGGCGATCATGGGTACGAATCCGAAGCGCGTCGGTCGCGATCGGTGGCTCCTTGGTGCCGTGCTGCTGCTCACTGCCGGCGGCGCGCTGGCCGCGCCGCCCGCCGTTCTGGCATCGGCGGCGCTGACAGTCGAGCAGGCGCCGGGGGGAGCGCATCGGGGCGGCGAGGCGGCGCTGGTCCTGCCGGATCTGGCGCAAGGCCAATTCCTGGGTGTGAGCGGCCGGACGCTCCTGCTCGGCGGCCTGGTGGTCACCGCCGCGGGGCTCCTCTGGGGGTTCCGCATCTACCGGCAGCTGAAGCGGCTGCCGCTCCACGCCTCGATGGGGGAGATCTCGGATCTGATCTACGAGACGTGCAAGACGTACCTGCTGCAGCAGGGCCGGTTCCTGCTGGTGCTCGAGGCCTTCATCGCGGCCGTGATCGTGGTGTACTTCGGGCTCCTCCAGCGCCTCGAGCCCGTGCGCGTCGCGATCATCCTGTTGTTCAGCCTGGTGGGCATCGCGGGCAGCTACGGGGTGGCGTGGTACGGGATCCGGATCAACACGTTCGCGAACTCGCGGACGGCGTTCGCCAGCCTGCGCGGGCGGCCGTTCCCGATCATGGAAATCCCGCTGCGCGCGGGCATGAGCATCGGCATGCTGCTCATCAGCGTCGAGCTGTTCCTGATGCTGTGCATCCTGCTGTTCGTGCCCGGCGACTACGCGGGGCCGTGCTTCATCGGGTTCGCCATCGGGGAGTCGCTCGGCGCGTCGGCCCTGCGGATTGCGGGCGGCATCTTCACGAAGATCGCGGACATCGGGTCGGACCTGATGAAGATCGTCTTCCACATCAAGGAGGATGACGCGAGGAACCCCGGCGTCATCGCGGACTGCACGGGCGACAACGCGGGCGACTCGGTGGGGCCCAGCGCCGACGGGTTCGAGACCTACGGGGTGACCGGCGTCGCGCTCATCTCGTTCACCCTGCTGGCCGTGCGCGATCCGCACGTGCAGGTGCAGCTCCTCGTCTGGCTCTTCGTGATGCGCATCGTGATGGTGGTGGCGAGCGGCGTGTCGTTCAACCTGAACGGGGCGCTGTCGCGGGCGCGCTTCGGTCAGGCGGCGTCGTTCGACTTCGAGGCGCCGCTGACCTCGCTCGTCTGGATCACCTCCCTCGTGTCGGTGGCGCTCACCTACGCGGCGTCGTGGCTGCTCATCCCGGCGCTCGGGGACGGCACGCTCTGGTGGAAGCTGTCCACGGTGGTCTCGTGCGGGACGCTGGCCGGCGCGGTGATCCCGGAGCTCGTGAAGATCTTCACGTCGACCGCGTCCAGGCACACGCGGGAGGTGGTGACGGCGTCGCAGCAGGGCGGCGCGTCGCTCAACATCCTGTCGGGGCTCGTGGCCGGGAACTTCAGCGCCTTCTGGCTCGGTCTGGCCATCGTCGGGCTGATGGCGATTGGCGCCGGCGTCAGCGCGCTCGGCTTCGACGCCCTGATGGCGGCGCCGGCGGTGTTCGCCTTCGGGCTGGTCGCGTTCGGGTTCCTCGGGATGGGCCCCGTGACGATCGCAGTCGATTCCTACGGCCCCGTCACGGACAACGCGCAGTCGGTGTTCGAGCTCTCGCTCATCGAGCAGATCCCGGGCATCCAGACGCGCATCAGGGACGAGCACGGGTTCGACCCGGACTTCGTGACCGCGAAGGAGCTGCTCGAAGAGAACGACGGCGCGGGGAACACGTTCAAGGCCACGGCGAAGCCGGTGCTGATCGGCACGGCCGTCGTCGGGGCCACCACGATGATCTTCTCGATCATCGTGCTGCTGACGAACGGGCTGACCGAGCACCTGGATCATCTGTCGCTGCTCTACCCGCCCTTCGTGCTGGGGCTGGTGTCGGGCGGGGCGGTCATCTTCTGGTTCACCGGCGCCTCGATGCAGGCCGTCACCGCCGGCGCCTACCGGGCGGTGGAGTTCATCAGAGCGCACATCCGCCTGGACGGGGTGGCGAAGGCGTCGGTGGCGGACAGCAAGAAGGTGGTGGAGATCTGCACGGTCTACGCCCAGCGGGGGATGTTCAACATCTTCCTGGCCGTGTTCTTCCTGACGCTGGGGTTCGCGTTCGTGGAGCCCTACTTCTTCATCGGCTACCTGATCTCCATTGTGCTGTTCGGGCTGTTCCAGGCGATCTTCATGGCCAACGCCGGCGGCGCCTGGGACAACGCCAAGAAGGTCGTCGAGGTCGAGCTGAAGGAGAAGGGGACGCCCCTGCACGCGGCGACCGTCGTGGGCGACACCGTCGGCGATCCCTTCAAGGACACATCGTCGGTCGCGATGAACCCCGTCATCAAGTTCACGACGCTGTTCGGCCTGCTGGCCGTCGAGCTCGGGGTGATGCTCACGGCGGACGCGGGGGCCGGCGTGGCCATCGCGCTGGCGGCCGTGTCGGTCGCGGCCGCCCTCGTCTTCGTGTGGCGGTCGTTCTACGAGATGCGGATCGGCCGGTCGCCGTCGTGAGGCGGCGCGTGGCGCTCGCGGAGCGCCGGGCGCCACCCAGGGGCCGGCGGGGTCGCGATGGCCGGTTTCGGCGGTTCGGTGTCTAATAGAATGCGAGGCGGCTCCCGGGTCCGGGCGCTGACGTGCTGATGTCCGTTGACACGGCATTTTGGCTCCCGATATAATCGGCCGCCTTCGTGCTTCGGCTCGCAGCGGGGCCAGCGGCTCGGCTTCGGGTCGATCCTGCGGCCGGGCCCGCTCGCGCCGAAGCCCCGAGCGGGCGGCTCCCCAATCGGGCTGCTCGGTCCGAGGGCTTCGTGAATCGCGTGAGTCGACGAGGTTAGGAGGACATACCGGTGCCACGTGATATGTTCGGGGATGTCGTACAGTCCTCAATCACCCTCGGGAGTCGGAAGTGGTACACCGTGCCGCTTTCGATCATCCTTCACACGCTGCTCATCGGGGCGATCGTCATCATTCCCTTGATGGCCGCGGACGTCCTGCCGACGCCGCCCGCGATGATGGCGTTTGTGGCCGCCCCGCCGCCGCCGCCGCCGCCGCCGCCGCCGCCGCCGCCCCCTGCGGCTGCGGCGCCGAAGCCCGTTCTGGACGTGAACCCGGCCGCCGCTCCCGTCGAGGCGCCGGCGGAGATCCGGCCAGAGACGGGCATCGAGGCCCCTGAAGGCGGTGTGGCGGGAGGCGTCGAAGGCGGGGTGCCCGGTGGCGTCGTGGGCGGCGTCGTAGGCGGCCTGCCCGAGGCCCCGCCGCCGCCGCCGCCGCCGCCGATGGCGCCGGTGCGCGTGGGCGGGAACATCCGGCCGCCGACGAAGATCAAGAACGTGAATCCCGTGTATCCCAGCATCGCGCAGTCGGCGCGCGTGCAGGGGGTGGTCATCGTGGAGGCCACCATCGGGCCGGACGGGAGAGTCAGTGACGCGCGCGTGCTTCGCTCGATCCCGCTGCTCGACCAGGCAGCGCTCGACGCCGTGCGCCAGTGGGTGTTCACGCCGACCTTGCTCAACGGCGTGCCGGTTCCCGTCATCATGACGGTCACCGTGAACTTCACGCTGCAGTAGGCGCGTCGGCCGGCGGCGTCGAGCGGGAACCGGGGGTCGGCTGGGCCGGCCGTCCCGGGCGAGTCAGCAACGCGGTTGGATTTCTGGAGGATTGAGAGTCATGAACCTCATTGAGATGTGGCACCAGATGGGATTCTTCGCGAAGGCCATCGCGTGGGTCTTGTTCATCATGTCGATGATCTCGTTCGGCGTGGCCATCGAGCGCTTCTACACGTTCCTGCAGGCCCGCAAGCAGTCGAAGCTGTACGCGCCGCAGGTGGCCAAGCACCTCAAGGAGGGCCGCCTGAAGGAGGCCATCGCGCTGTCGCAGAAGAAGGATTACCGCTACAGCCACCTCGCGAAGGTCGTCCTCGCCGGCCTCAACGAGTACCAGTTCCAGGCCGAGTCCGGCGGCGCCGCCCTCAGCCGCGACGACATGATGGACACCGTCCGGCGCGCCATCCAGCGGGCGACGGCCCTGACCGGCTCGGACCTGAAGCGCGGCGTGGCCTCCCTCGCCACGATCGGGGCGACCGCCCCGTTCGTCGGCCTGCTCGGCACCGTCGTCGGCATCATCACGGCGTTCCAGGGCATCGCGGCCACCGGGTCGGGCGGACTCGGGTCCGTGTCGGCCGGCATCTCGGAGGCCCTCGTCGAGACGGCGCTCGGCCTTCTCGTGGCCATCCCGGCGGTGTGGTTCTACAACTACCTGACCGGCCGGATCGAGTTCTTCAACGTCGAGATGGACAACTCCTCGTCGGAGCTCGTCGACTACTTCATCAAGAAGACCGCCTAGATCCGCGCGTTCCGGCGGCGGCCCGGCCCGCACACGGGCCTGGCCGTGCGCCGCGCGGCGCTCAGGCAGTCAGGCAGAGGAGACGGCTACAATGGCTGTGGATGTTGGCGGCGGCAAGGGCGGCCTCAAGGCGGACATCAACGTCACGCCGCTGGTGGACGTCATGCTGGTGCTGCTCATCATCATGATGCTCATCGCCCCGATGCTGCAGCAGGGCGTGAGCGTGAAGCTCCCGCAGGCGTCGAACACCGAGGACAAGCCCGAGACGCAGGACCAGACGGTCGTGGCGGTCACGTCCGACAAGCGCCTGTACCTCAACGGCGTCCCGGTTCAGGATGGCGACTTGCGGAACCAGATCCAGACGCTCATGGAGACCAAGACGGAGAAGATCGTCCTCATCAAGGGCGACGAGGACGCTCCCTACTCGGCCATCATGAACGCCATGGACCGGCTGCGCGAGGCGAACATCGAGAACATCGGCCTCATCGCCGAGCGCAAGATCGGCCGGGGCGGGGGAGGTGAGTAATGGCGCGCCACCACCAGCACCTCGGAGCGGAGACGAACATCAGAGCGGCGGAGATGCACGCCAGCGCGGACATGAACGTCACGCCGCTCATCGACGTGCTGCTCGTCCTGCTGATCATCTTCATGGCGGCCCTGCCCCTCACGCAGAAGGGGATCGACATCAACCTGCCGCTCGAGACCAAGGGGGCCCAGCAGCAGGCTGACACGAGCAGCCAGATCGTGCTCGAGTACTCCGCCGACCGGCGCATCTCGGTGAACAAGCAGGACATCACCCTCGCGGATCTCGAGGGGCGCCTGCGCAACATCTTCGAGCAGCGCAAGGAGAAGACGATGTTCATCGTCGGAGCCGGCACGCTGCGCTACGGCGACATCATCGAGGTCATCGACGCTGCGAAGGGCGCGGGCGTTGAGAAGGTCGGCATCGTCACCGACGGGATGCGCGCCGCCGCCGGAGTCACGGGAGGCTAAGGGAGGCCCGTACCGGAACGGGCGGCGCAGCGCCGCCCGCTCGCGCATGGAAACCCGTTGGCAGGGCCGGGGGGGCGCGCCGCGCACTCCCCCGGCCCTGCTTTTCGTACCCGCGCGCCTGGAGACGCGCCTGGGGCCCCCAGAGTGCCCCCTGGCGCGCGCGTCTTCTCCGACAACTCATTTCCCAGAGCCGCGGCGATCGCCCGGCCTGCGGCCGCTCAAGCGGGTCCTGGCGCTTCGCCGCCGCCGGCCGCCGGCCGCCGGCTCACCGAGCGGGTGCGCCGCCCGAGGCAGCAAGGGCGTGGCGTACAGCACTCGGGGCCGCCGAACCGGGGAGTTCGGCGGCCCCTGAACGCTCCCGCCGGGCGGGACCGGCCTACTTGATGCCCGCGACCTGCTTCTTCTTCATGTCGAGCGCGATGTCACGCAGGCGGTCGGCCTCCTTGAGAAGCGCCGACTGCTTGGACGGGTCTTTCTCGAGGTTCGCCTGGAGCCGGAGCAGGAGGTTCTTGTAGGTCAGCGCCTCCATGTAGTCGGCCTTCAGCTGGAGGGCTTTGTCGACCTCGGCGATGCCCTTCATCACGAAATCGAGCTTTTCGGCGTCCTTGAGGCGGAAGTCGCGATAGGCCTTGTCCCAGTAGTAGGTCGAAATGGTGTAGAACGCCTCGGGATTGTTCGGCTCGATCGCCGCGCGCTGGTTCAGGGCGTCGATCGTCTGCTCGAACTCCTCCTGCCGGTTGTAGAAGCCCGCCAGCTGCAGGTACACCTGGGGATCGTTCGGGCGGGCCTGCTTCGCCTGCAGCAGCACCTCTTCGGCCTTCTCGTAGTCGCCCGCGTCCTCGCGGATCTTGGCCAGCGCGAAGTAGTTCGTCACGTCCTGCGGATCGAGTTCGATCATGCGGTTGACGATGGGCTCCTGCTGCGAGGGATCGTTCAGCTTGTCGGCGCCGTAGGCGGCGACGAGGAACTCGAAGGACCGTTTCCTCAGCGTCGGATCGGCCTCCTTCTCGCCGGCGAGCTGGTAGTACTCAACGGCCTTCGTCAGGTACGAGTCGTTCTCCGCCTCGCCCTTGCGCGACGGCTTGTAGAGGTTGTCGTAGCTGTTGGCCAGGTAGAAATAGGCGACCGACATCGAGGGGTCTTTCTGAATCACCTCTTCGTACTTCGCCGCCGCTCTCTTGTAGTCCTGCTGCGAGTACAGGAGGTTGGCTTCCTTGAATGCCTGTCTGGCCTGGAGCTTCGCGTACTGGCCGCAGCCAGTCGCCAACACGGCGAGCGCCAACACGGCGGCCAGCGGTGCGACCCGCCGAAGTCCCCTCAACATGATGTCCCCCTTACCTTTCCCGCGACGCGCGGATGCAAGCGGCCTGAGACGGCCCAGTCAGACCCACAAGAAACGGCACAGCACCCTTCAGGCCGGCGGGACTGGCGATCCTCCGGACTGAAGGGACAGGTTCCCAAGCCGCGCCAGTATAGTGAACCAAAAAAGGGCGAGTCAAGCAACACGGCGGGGCGCGCAGGGCCGTTCTGTCGGACGAGGACCTCCGCGGCGGCGTCCCTTCTTGACCGCCCGGAGGGCGCTTCCTATGATGAAGCCTGGCCGCGCGTGCGTCGGGCGCGTCGGCACCGGCCGCCATGATCCGCTTCGAAGACCTCGTGGCCCGGGCTCAGACGTACATGCCCGAGGCGGACATCGAGCTGCTGAGGCGGGCGTACGTCTTCTCGGCGATGGCTCACCAGGGGCAAGTGCGCCAGTCCGGACAGCCGTACCTCGTCCATCCGCTCGAGGTGGCCCACCTGCTGGCCGACATGAAGCTCGACCCGGCGGCCATCATCGCGGGCCTCCTCCACGACGTCGTCGAAGACACGCTGACCACGGTCGAACGGATCGAGGAGCTCTTCGGGCGGGAGGTCGCGCACCTGGTCGAGGGCGTGACGAAGATCAGCGTCATTCCCTTCTCGTCCAGCGAGGAGCGCCAGGCGGAGAACTTCCGGAAGATCCTCCTGGCGATGGTCGACGACATCCGCGTCGTCCTCGTGAAGCTGGCGGACCGCCTGCACAACATGCGGACGCTCGGGGCAATGCCCGAGGAGCGCCGGCAGCGGACGGCCCGGGAGACGCTCGACATCTACGCCCCCATCGCGAATCGGCTCGGGATGAGCCGGCTCAAGAACGAGCTCGAGGACCTCGCGTTCCGCCACCTGGAGCCCGAGGCGTACGAGGCGCTGAAGGCCCGCGTCGAGCGCCGGCGCAAGGCCACCGAGGGCCTGCTCGACGAGATGCGCCGCAGCATGGCCGCCACGCTGAAGGAGGCCCAGATCCCCGTCATCGAGATCGACGGCCGCAGCAAGCGGCTCTACAGCATCCACCAGAAGCTCAGGCGGCAGCAGATCGATCTCGAGCAGGTCTACGACTTCCTCGCCATCCGCGTCATCACCGATACCATCAAGGACTGCTACGCCGCGCTCGGCATCGTCCACCATTCCTGGCCGCCCGTGCCCGGGCGCATCAAGGACTTCATCGCCACGCCGCGGCCCAACGGCTACCAGTCCCTGCACACGTCGGTCATGACGACGAAGGGCGTGGCCGTGGAGGTGCAAATCCGCACGCAGGAGATGCACAGGCTGGCGGAGGAAGGCATCGCCTCGCACTGGAAGTACAAGGAAGGGCGCGTCGGCGCCGCCAACGACGAGCGCTACTTCCAGTGGCTGCGGCAGACCCTCGAGTGGCAGCAGGAGGTCCGCGACCCGCAGGAGTTCATCCAGAACCTGAAGGTGGATCTCTACCCGGACGAGGTCTACACCTTCACGCCGAAGGGCCAGGTGAAGTCGCTGCCGCGCGATTCCACCGTCATCGACTTCGCCTATTCGATCCACTCGGACGTCGGGCACCAGTGCGTCGGCGCCCGCATCAACGGCAAGATGATGCCCCTGCGGACACGGCTGCGGAACGGGGACGTCGTCGAGATCGTCACGAGCGCGAAGCACCGGCCGAGCCGGGACTGGCTGAACTTCGTCGTCACGACGCGGGCCCGGAACCGGATCAGGGCTTTCCTGCACGCCGAGGAAAAAGCGCGGGCCATCGAGATCGGCCGCAAGCTCCTCGAGAAGGCTGGCCGGCGCTTCGCCGTCAACCTGAAGGCGCTGCTGGAAGGCCCGGGGCTCGACCCGATCGCGCCGGAGTGGGGCGTGCCCAACGGCCTCGATCTCCTCGCCGCCGTCGGCTACGGGCGCGTGGGCGCCCGCCAGGTGCTCGCCCGGGCGTCGCCCGACGGCGAGCTGAAGGAGAAGCGGGAGTCCGCGGTCAGGTCCGCCGTCAAGAAGGTCATCGGCCTCGGCAGCGGGGACTCCATCAGGGTCAGCGGCGCCGACGACGTGCTGGTGGTGCGCGCCCGCTGCTGCAATCCCATCCACGGCGAGCGGATCGTCGGCTACATCACGCGCGGCAAGGGCGTGTCCGTGCACGCGGCGAGCTGCCCGAACGTGACCAGCCTGCTCTACGATCCCGAGCGGCGCATCGACGTCGAGTGGACCAAGTCGGCCCAACCCGGGCAGTACACGGTGCGCCTCGGCATCCAGGTGCAGGATCGCAAGGGCATGGTGGCGGCGGTCAGCGCGGCGATCGCGTCGGTCAACACGAACATCGTGGACATCGAAGCCCGCACCGACGACGAGCAGCGCGGGTGGATCCGGGTGACCATCGAGATCAGCGACATGAAGCACCTGGAGAAGGTGATGAAGTCGCTGCGCGGCATCCCCGGAGTGGTGGCCGTGGAACGGGCGAGGGCCGTGCCGCTCGACCTGTCGCGGGCCCCTCAGGGCCCGGCTACAGGGACGCGATGACGTCGATCTCGACGCGCAGGTCCTTCGGCAGGCGGGCGGCCTGGATGGTCGTGCGCGCCGGAGCCGGCGAGGAGAAGTACTCGGCGTAGGCCGCGTTCATGGCCGCGAAGTCGTTCATGTCGGCCAGGTAGACCGTCGTGCGGACCACGTGGTCGAACGACGCGCCCGCAGCCTGGAGGATCGCGCCGATGTTGTCCATCACGCGGCGTGTCGCGGCGGCGATGTCGCCGGCCGCCACGACCTCGCCGGTCGCCGGGTCCACGTGGCCCTGGCCGGACACGAACACCAGGCTGCCCGCGCGGACCGCCTGCGAGTAGGGCCCAATGGCCTTCGGCGCGTCGTTCGTGCTGATCGCGTGGCGCATGTCCGTCTCCTTCACGCGGCCTTGACGACCTTCTTCGAGCGGAGGCAGCGGGTGCAGACCCGCATATACTTCGTGCCCCCGTTCAGTGACACCCTGACGCGCTGGAGGTTCGGCTCGAACCGCCGCGGCGACACGTTGTGCGCATGACTGACCCTGCGCCCGACGACGGGGCCCTTTCCACACACTTCACAGCGTTTGGCCATCGTTCCACACCCCGGCGCCTCGGCGGCTGAACACGCGAACCCAGCCGCAGGCGCGCAACAACCCATCTTATCACTATCGATCACGCCAGGCGGCGCCTTTCGGCCGCGGAAAGGCGCCGCCAGCGGCTTACGGCAGGATGAGCGGCGAACCCGGCCCGCCCGCGCCAGACCCGGCTGCCGGCGGGGCGCCGGGCGGACGGAGGACGGCGGAGAGGCGCTCGGCCAGCCCGAGGAAGGCCCGCTGGTCCGTCGGCGACGACCGCTGGACGGACGTGACAACGTCCTCCAACTGCCGCAGGACCGCCGCCGCGTCCGCCGCGAACCCCGAAGGGCGATTCCGGCCGAGCTCCTCGTACACCTCGCGGATGCCCGCGGCGATCCGCCGGCCGGGCAGCGAATCCGCGCGGTGCTCGTAGATGAGGCCCCTCGAAGCCGTTTCGTAGGTTTCCGCGAGAGCGCGAGCGGCCGAGGCCGCGTCGGCATCAGTCGCCGCCTCCAATCCGTCGCCTCTGAGCCGGTCGACGAGCGTCAGGGTGTAGAGGAACAACTGCTGCCTGGCTTCGGACAGGCCCGCGAGCGCCGGCAGGATGGCATCCATGTCGCGGTCCCGCTGCCGGCGAACGGCAGCCGGAGGATGGCTGCGGGCAGAGGAAAGATAGCCGCAGGATTCCGGGCAGCGGATGTCGACCTGGCGCTTGGTCCCGCAGCACACGGAGCACAGCTGACGGCCCAGGGCCGGGCAGAACCGCCTGGCCGCCCGAGTTCCGCAGACCGGACAACGCATGCCTCAAGCCTGACACGCCAGCCTCCGTGCGTCAACGAGCGCTTCTGGGTGTCGGCGCTCACGACGGCGGCTGGCCACTCCGGGTGTCGACGGCACCGCGGCGAGTGGTCAATTCGGCCACACGAGTGTGTCGCTGCTGCAATAGGTCCGTTGTGCAGGGCGGCTCCGGCACGCCGTCTCGGCGACACCCGGTCCCGGGCTGGGCCGCCTGGATGGAGAACAGGAATTCCACGGCCGGCTGGTAGAACCTTCCCTGCGGGTGAGGCGTCTAAAGACAACAAGGGCGACACAATCGGTCGGAGGTTGACGGTTTGACAAGAGCCTTGACAGCAGTCAGCGGGATCCGCAAGAATGGCAGATTCTTTGCAAGCCGGGGTCAACGGCAGGGATCCTCGTCGCCCCCAGATGACGCGAAAGGAGCGTCAGGCGCCATGGCAACGAACGGGACACGCGTCAAGGGCATGTCGAGCGTGCGCTACGAGGAACTGAAGCGCATGCTCGAAGACCGCCGGCGTGAAATCATGAGCGAAGTGCACGAGAAGATCCGCGACGTCCGCACGGAAAGCGGGCACGGCAAGATGAGCGAGGTCTTCGACCAGGGGGAAAGCTCCGAGGCGGACATCCAGGAGGACATCGAGTTCGCGCTGATCCAGATGAAGGCGGAGACCCTGACGCGCATCAACGAAGCGCTCTCGCGCCTGGAAGAGGGGGAATACGGGTACTGCTACGAGTGCGGCGAGGACATCTCCGAGCAGCGGCTGCGGGCGCTCCCGTTCGCGGTGCGGTGCAAGGACTGCGAGCAGGCGCGGGAGAACGCCCTCCAGCGGGATCGGCTCCTGGCGCAGCGGTCCTCGTCGCTCTTCTTTGACATCTCCGGCTGACTGGGTCATTCTTCAGGCGGGTTTCCGGCTGCCGGAGGCCGGGATCCGCGCCCTCCTGTGTGTATGACCCGGGCGGCCGCCGCGCCGCCAGCCGCCCGAAGCCACGGGTTGCCCATGAGTGATCTGCCTGAACCGCCCGGGTCGGACGATCTGGGAGGCATCGAGAAAGCGGCGGAAATCCCCGCCGAGCTGCCCATCCTGCCGCTGCGCGACACGGTGCTCTTCCCGCACTCGTTCATGCCGCTGGCGGTGGCGCGCGACAGCTCGGTCAAGCTGGTGGACGAGGCCATCGGCGGCGGGAAGCTGATTGCGGTGTGCACGCAGCGGGACGCGGCGGTCGAGGAGCCGCGGCAGGAAGACCTGTACGGCGTCGGGACGGCCACGCACATCCACAAGATGTTCAAGCTCCCCGACGGCAGCCTCCGGCTGATCGTCCAGGGCCTGGCGCGCGTGCACGTTGACGCGATCGTGTCGGCCGAGCCGTACCTACGGGGCCGCGTCCGGCGCGCGGTCGAAACGTCAGCCGACGCCGATCGCCTCGAGATCGACGCGATGCAGCGGAACATCAAGTCGAACTTCCAGCAGGTCGTGTCGCTCTCGCCGCTGCTCTCGGACGATCTCCAGACGCTGGCGCTCGGGATCACCGATCCGGGGCGCCTCACCGACTTCATCGCGTCGAGCCTCAGCACCATCACGACGGCCGCCAAGCAGCACATGCTGGAGACGCTCAACCTCCGCGAGCGGATGGCGGAGCTCAATCGCGTGCTGATCAAGGAGCTCGAGGTCCTGGAGCTCGGCTCGAAGATCCAGTCGCAGGTCCAGTCGGAGGTCGGCAAGAACCAGCGCGACTACTTCCTGCGCGAGCAGCTCAAGGCCATCCAGCGCGAACTGGGCGAGGGCGACGACCAGGCCAAGGAAATCGAGGAGCTGCGCGAAAAGATCGAGGCGGCCGGCATGCCGGACGCGGTCAAGAAGGAAGCGCTCCGCGAGCTGGATCGCCTGGCCAGGATGCCCGTCGCCGCCGCCGAGTACACGGTGGCGCGGACCTACATCGACTGGCTCGTCGCGGTGCCGTGGTCCGCGCGGACCGACGAGGTCATCGATCTGGTCCGGACGAAGTCGATCCTCGACGCCGACCACTCCGACCTCGAGAAGGCCAAGGACCGGATCCTCGAGTACCTGGCCGTCCGCAAGCTCAACCCCTCGGTGAAGGGGCCGATCCTCTGCTTCGTCGGCCCTCCGGGCGTCGGCAAGACCTCGCTCGCCAAGTCCATCGCCACGTCGCTCGGCCGGGCGTTCGTGCGCGTCTCCCTCGGGGGCATGCGCGACGAGGCGGAGATCCGGGGGCACCGCCGCACCTACATCGGCGCCCTGCCCGGCCAGATCATCCAGGGCCTGCGCCGGGCCGAATCCAAGAACCCGGTGTTCATCCTCGACGAGATCGACAAGCTCGGCGCCGACTTCCGGGGCGATCCGGCGTCGGCGCTGCTCGAGGTGCTCGACCCCGAACAGAACAACACCTTCCGCGATCACTACCTGGACGTCCCGTTCGACCTCTCGGAGGTCCTGTTCATCACGACGGCCAATATCCTCGACCCCGTTCCGCCGGCGCTGCGCGACCGGATGGAGGTCCTGGAACTACCGGGCTACACCGAGGAAGAGAAGCTCAAGATCGCCGTCGAGCACCTCGTCGCCAAGCAGGTGCGGAACCACGGGCTGTCCGCCGACGAACTCGCCTTCACCGACGAGTCGCTGCGCGCCATCATCCGAGGCTACACGCGCGAGGCCGGCGTCCGGAACCTGGAGCGCGAGATCGCAGCGCTCTGCCGGAAGGTGGCGCGCCTCAGGGCCGAAGGCCGCGAAGATCCGGTGGCGCTGACGCCGGCCCTGGTCGCCGACTTCCTCGGCGCGCCGAAGTTCCTGGACGAGGAAATCGAGGAGCGGACGAAGAACCCGGGCGTCTCCATCGGCCTGGCCTGGACGCCGACCGGCGGCGAGGTGCTCTTCATCGAGGCCTCGAGAATGCCCGGCGGCGGATCGCTGACGCTGACAGGGCACCTCGGGGACGTCATGAAGGAGTCGGCCCGCGCCGCGCTGTCGTGGTTCCGCGCGAACGCCGACCGCTACGGCGTGAAGGAGGACTTCTTCAAGGACGCCGAGATCCACCTCCACGTGCCCTCCGGGGCCATCCCCAAGGACGGGCCGTCGGCGGGCGCGGCGATGGTGACCGCCATCGCGTCGGAGATCACGGGCCGGCCGGTCCGCGGCGATCTCGCCATGACAGGCGAGATTACCCTGAGCGGGCGCGTGCTCCCGGTGGGCGGCATCAAGGAGAAGGTCCTCGCCGCCCGTCGCGCCGGCATCCGCGCGGTGGCGTTGCCCTGGCAGAACGAGAAGAACATCAAGGAAGACATCGGCGAGGATCTGCGGCGCGACATGACCGTGCACTTCGTCAGGGCGATCGACGAAGTGCTGGCCCTGGCGCTCCAGCCGGAGTCCGCCCCGCCCTCGGGCGGGCCCGACGGCCCGGCGCCGGCGCAGCCCGATCGAGCGGCGGATGTGCGATAATGCGCCCGGTGGCTCCGCACCAGTAAGACGGCCCTGCCCCAGGCGCTTCCGCCCGCGGCTCCACTGAGGTGCGCCCGTGAGACTGGTCTACTCGCCCCGGTACGAACCGGGTGTCAGCGGCCACATCCTGCGCTCGGAAGTGTACGGACAGGTCGTCCAGCGGCTGCTGGCCGCCGGCCTGGTCCGCGCCGCCGACGTTCTGGAGCCCCCTCTGGCCGAATGGGACGATCTGGCCCTCGTCCACACGCCGGACTACCTCGACAAGGTCCGCTCGGGCTCGTTCACGACGGCCGACCTGGCGCTGCTCGAGCTGCCGTGGACGCCGGCCATCGCGGAGTCGTACTTGCTCAACGCCGGCGGCACGCTGCTGGCGGCGCGCCTGGCGCTGGAGGCGGCCGGCCGCGCGGGGGAGGCTGCCCGGATCGGAGCGCCGCGGGAGGCCCCGCCGCTCGCGGCGGCCGCCAATATCGGCGGGGGGCTGCACCACGCCTTCCCCTCGAGGGGCGAAGGCTTCTGCCCCGTCAATGACGTGGCCGTCGCAATCCGCGTGCTGCAGCGCGACGGCGCCATCCGGCGGGCGGCGGTGCTCGACGCCGACGTGCACCAGGGCAACGGCACGGCCTTCATCTTCGCAGGCGACCCGTCGGTCTTCACCTGCTCGATCCACCAGGAACGCAACTACCCGAGCATCAAGCCCCCGAGTTCGCTCGACATCGGGCTGCCCGACGGCGCGGGCGACGAAGAGTACCTGCAGGCCTTCGCGCCGGCGCTGCCGGCCGTGGTGGGCTCCCGCCCCGACATCATCTTCTACCTGGCGGGCGCGGATCCGTACGGCGACGATCGGCTCGGCGGCCTGGGCCTGACGATGGACGGCCTGCGCCGGCGGGACGCCGCGGCGTTCGCCGCCTCGCGCGACGCCGGCATCCCGGTGGCGGTCGTGCTGTCGGGCGGCTACGCGAGGGACCCGGCGGACACGGTCGCCATCTACGCCGCGACGATTGAGGAGGCCATCGGGCTCGGCGCGTGAGCGCCGGCCGCCTCAGGCGGTTGTCGGCCAGTTGCGGCGCTCGAAGAAGGTCGCCGGCTCGAGCCTGCGGCCCCTCGGGTGCCGGCGCGCGTCGCGGCGCGCGGACCACAGCAGCACCGGGCCGGCCAGGCGCGACACCCACCGCGTGATGCCGCCGATCTCGCGCTCCATCTCCCTTCGCAGCGCGCCGATCCGGGCGCTGACCTCCGCGTTCGACCGGCGCAGGTACTTCTCCATCGCGAACAGCGCGGCGCCGTACCCGCGCCGCAGATCGCGGGCGCAGTCGCGCGCCCGCTGCCGCACGCGCGGGTCGGGATCGTCCCGGTACCGCCGCCAGCCCTCCAGCATCGTCCGCGCCATGCGGTAGAGGCTCGGCCCGTTGCGCTCGTAGTCGAGCCGGAACGCCCAGTCGAGGAGCCGCTTCGACTGCTCGCGCGGGATCGCCGCATGCCTGAAGTTGAAGCGGTCCTGGCCGTGGATGTCCGCCAGGTCCACGTCCGCGAGGAGCCGGCCCTCGTCCGCCATCTCCTGGTAGAGCGGGGTGCCCGGCACCGGCGTGTAGAGCATGAACTGGTGGAAGTCCGTCTCGTGCGACACCGCGTGCTCGATCTCGCCCGCGATGTTGTCCGGCGTGTGGTGGTCGAGGCCGACAATCGTCGATCCCAGCACCCCAATCCCGTGCGCCTGCAGCTGCTTCGTGAGCGCCATCGTGTCGGCGCCCGCCAGCTTGCTGTACCGGCTCTGCTTCGCCTCAAGGCCCATCCACACCCAGCTGATGCCCAGCTCGACGAGCTCGCGCATCGAGTACTTCGCGATTGCGTTCGCCGAGGAGAACACGTAGAGCTGCCAGGCCTTCCCCTTCGCCCGCATCTGCTCGAGCAGCTCCATCGCCCGCTTCTTGTAGAGCAGGAAGTTCTCGTCCATGATGAAGAACGCCTTCACCTTCAGCCGGGACTCGGCCTCGCACATCACCCGGAAGAGCTCCTGCCCCTTCTCGAAGAAGTTGACGACGCGGCCCTTGCCTCCGAAGAAGGCCGAGGTCGTGCAGAAGTTGCACCCCATGGGGCAGCCCACTGACGGCACGATCGTCGCGGCCGGCGACCCGCCGCCCTGCGGCGCGCGCAGGCCCATCAGGTGGAAACCGAACGCCGACGGGATGGCAGGGTGCCGGATCGGCGCCCCCGCGGGCTCGCCCAGGAACGCGCGGAACCAGGCGATGCCCTCGCCCCTCACGATGTGGTCGGCATCGATCAGGCGATGCAGGCCGGGGATGGCGGTCACGTGCCCGCCGACGACGATCGCGGCGCCCGGCGCGTGCTCGCGCACGAGCCGGCACATCTCGCGCACCTTGCCGACGTTCACGATGATGCTCGAAATGCCGACGACGTCGTACTCCCCCCGCTGCAGCTCTGCGACGAACCGCTCGCGGGTGGGGAAGTCGAGCAGCGCGCACGGCGCCGAGATGTTGTGCTGGATGAACAGGATGCCCCACGACCGGTGGAACATCCGGATCGAGAACGGCCCCTGCTCCCGCGTCACCTGGTTGTGGTACAGCTCCATCGGGTTGATCGACCGGCTGCCGAACTCGTCGTCCTGGGCGTAGGGGCCGAACACCGACGTAAGGAGGATCCGGGCTCGCGTGCCTTTGGGATGCCGCGGGACGGTCGGGTCGGACATGGGGGCGCGTTCCTTTCTCGAATCGCCGCGGGCCGCCAACGCCACTGACGATCGCGGCCGGCTCGCTGTCCCTGAACGGGCATTATCGCACGGGGAGCCGCGAGCCCGGGGAGCCGTCGCGTCCTGCAGGCCGCGCCCGCCGCGCCTGCCGGCCTCGGCAGGGGCGTCAGGCCAGCGTCAGGCCCCAGGCGGTCTTCAGATCGACGATGTCGCCACGGCGGACCATGTCGCGCGCCTCGCCCAGCGTGAAGACGTGCACGCGGATGTCCTCGTCGGGGTCCGCGTGCGGCTGCGGACGGTCCGGGCCAGGCCGGCGAAGGCCGGTCAGCCGGTAGTAGTGCATGACCTCCGTGCAGAAGCCCGGCGTCGGGTACCAGGAGCCGGCGTGCTCGACGCGCGACGGCACGAGGCCGATCTCTTCTTCGCACTCGCGCGCGGCCGCCGCGACGGGGTCCTCGCCTGGATCCAGGCTGCCGGCGGGCAGCTCCCAGATCCACTGGTCGAGCGCGAACCGGTACTGGCGGATCAGGACGATGCGCCCGTCGTCTGCCAGGGGCAGGAGCACGACGGAGCCCCGGTGACGGACCATGTCGAGCGTCGCCGTCCGGCCGTTGGGCAGGCGCACCCGGTCGACGGTGATCGTGAAAATCCGGCCCTTGAACGCCTCCGAACTCGAGAGCAGCGTCGCTGCGCGTTCCTCCATGCTCGCCTTCCTCCGTTTCGCCGCCTGCCGTCCCCGCTGGTTCGCGCCGCGGGGCGTACGCTAAGATACCTTGCTCGCCGCCGCCGCGGGGCGCTCCGTCACCGGGGCGGCGGCCCGATCCGAGGAGGCCGCCGTGCCGCGTGCATTGTGGGGAGCCGCCCTGGTGGCGGCCGTTTCGTTCGTGTCAGCGTGCAGCGATAAGACCACTCCGATCAAGGTCGTCGAATCCTCCCCCTCGGCGCCGAGCGGCCCGTCGACCGGCACGGCGACGCTGGCCGCCCCGGTCCCGGACGCGCCGGTGGACAACGTCCAGTTGACCACGCTTCGCCCCACGCTGAGCGTGCGCAACGTGCCCTCGACCCAGGCCGGCGGCGCGAAGCTCTACGAGTTCCAAATCGCCGACAACCCGTCCTTCTCGGCCGACAGCGGCGCCTCCAGCCTCTACTACCCTGTGGCCGTCACCAAGACCGGCGTGGCCGAGGACGCGAGCGGCAAGACAGGGTTCACCGTGGACGCGGACCTCCAGCCGGCCACCCGCCTGTACTGGCGCGCGCGCGTCGCGCAGGGGACCGCCGTCTCGGACTGGTCGGCCACGGCGACGTTCAGGACGCGGATCGCCGGCTACAGCCGGGCGGGGGAGCTGTACGACCCGCTGGTCAACGGCGAGACCGTGGGCGAACGCGTGGGGGCCACGGCGTTCGTGCCCGGCGACGGGCTCCGCCTCGACTCGTCCAGCAGTTACGTGCGGTACCGCCTGCCCCAGGCCGTCAGCGCCGGCGAGTTCTCGATGGAGGTGAAGGGGCTCCGGCCCAACAACCCGATCGCCCAGGGCTTTTCCAGCAACAAGCCGAAGATCTTCGGCATGCAGGACGGCGACGGCGACTACACGACGAACCTCTGGCGCATCGACGCCCAGTACCGCGGCCTCGAGGGCAATCCTCCCAATTGCATCCACTTCCGCGCGATGTTCGGCGGCAACCAGTTCAAGATCGAGCCGGACACGGCCGTCCGCTACTCGATGGTGTTCCTGCTCGATCCCGCGAAGGCGTACTTCTGGAAGGGCAGCTGGAGCAACGGCTTCCGGCTCGAGGTGTTCGACGGGCTCGGCGGCGCGAAGCTCTACGACCAGTCGCTCCCGGTGTCGAACGCCTACAACCCGCCGCGCCACGTGGCCTATCTGGGCGCGCCGGTTGGCAGCGGCGGCGAGATGTCCGTGATCGCCGGCACGACCTACCGCAACGTCTGGCTCGGCGCCCGGGCGAAGCCGGCCTCGCTTGGCAGCGCGCTCGAGCGCTGACGGGCGGAGGCGCCGTCAGGTCCCGCCGGCCCTGGCGTGCGCCTCCAGTTCGTCCAGGACGGCCTGAAGATCGGCGGGCAGCGGCGCGGTGAACTCGAGGCGCCTCGCCGCGTCGGCCGGGTGCGTGAACGCCAGGCGCCGTGCGTGAAGGAAGGGGCGCTCCAGCCGCAGCACCGGCCGCAGGCGGGCGGGCATCTGCTTCCGCACGCCCCCGTAGACGGTGTCGCCGACAATGGGGTGGCCGATGCCGCTCAGGTGCACCCGGATCTGGTGGGTGCGGCCGGTCGCGATGGCGACGCGCAGGTAGGAGACGCCGTTGAGGAACCGGGCGAGCGTCACGCGCGTGGCGGCCGACCGGGCGTACCGCGCGCGGTGGGACATCTTCGTGCGGTCGCGCGGGTCGCGGCCGATGGCCGCGTCGATCCGGCGCCCCTGCTGCACCAGCCCCCACACGAGGGCCTCGTATTCCTTCTCGACCTCGCGGTCGTGGAACTGCCGGGCCAGCTCGCGGTGCGAGGCGTCGTGCTTGGCCACCACCATCACCCCGGACGTGCCCCGATCCAGCCGGTGCACGATGCCCGGCCGCAGTTCGCCGCCGACGCCGCTCAGGTCGTCCACGTGGTGGAGGAGGGCGTTCACCAGCGTACCGCTGGCGTGTCCGGGGGCCGGGTGCACGACCATGCCGGCCGCCTTGTTGACGACGATGACGTCGGCATCCTCGAACAGCACGTCGAGGGGCAGCGCCTCGGGCTGCGGCGCGGCGGGCGCCGGGTCTGGCAGATCCGCCGCGACGGCGTCGCCGGCGCGGACGGTGTAGTTCGCCTTGCTCCCGCGCCCGCCCACGGCGACCAGGCCGTCCTTGATGAGGCGCTGGACCTGCGACCGCGACGGCCCGTTCAGCTTCGAGACGAGGAAATGATCGAGGCGCTGGCCCGCCTCCTCGCCCTCGACCCGGAACTCGTAGTGGACCATGGCTCTCCGCAGCGGCCGCCTCGCCGGTGCCCGCATCGCCAGGTCCCCGGCCCGGCTGCGTGCGCCGCGATCAGCGGCCCCTCCGCTTCCTGCGCGGCGCGGCCGGGGCCGGCCCGGCCGGCGCCGCCGCGGGCCCGCGCCGCCACAGCACCGCCAGCATCGCGATCGACAGCGGAACCAGACCCAGCGCGATCCACTGCGACGTGGACAGCCCCATCGCGGCGCCACGCGGATCGCCCCGGAACATCTCGATGACGTACCGCGAGATTCCGTAGAGGAGGATGTAAGTCCACCAGGTCCACCCGGCGCGCCGGCGCCAGCGCCTCTCGGTGGCGAGCAGGAAAAGCAGGATCAGGAACTCCGCCCCGGCGTCGTACAGCTGCGTCGGGTGGAGCGGAACGTGGAGCGGCGTGCCGACATTGCTCGCGGCGAACGGATCGGTGAAGGTCACGGCCCACGGGACCGTCGTCGGCTTCCCGTAGCAGCAGCCGGCCAGCAGGCATCCGAAGCGGCCGACGACGTGCCCGAGGGCGAGGCCAGGCGCCACCGCATCGGCTACCGGCCACAGCGGCAGGTGGTGCCTCCGCACGTACCACAGGCCCACGCCGAACGCAACGATGAGGCCGCCGTAAAAGACGCCGCCCGTGCGCACGAGTGTCCAGATTTCGCCGGGGTGCCGCCTGAAGTGGTCGAAGTCCACGATCAGGAGCAGCAGCTTGGCCCCGATCAGGGCGGCGATGATGATGTAGACGCCCAGGTCGAGCACGCGGGTCGCGTCGAGGCCGAAGCGGCGCGCCCGGCGGAAGGCGACGTACAGCGCCAGCAGGTACGCCGACGCGAGCAGGACGCCGTAGCTGTAGACCGTGAACGGCCCCAGCTCAAGGAGTCGAGGGAGCATGCCTGTTCAACCCCATCATGTCCGCGAGCATGGCCGCGACCCCGACCGTGATGGCCGAGTCGGCGACGTTGAACGCCCAGAAGTGCCAGGCGCCGAACACGACGTCCACGAAGTCCACCACCGAGCCGAACGCGAGGCGGTCGATCAGGTTGCCGACGGCGCCGCCGATGATCAAGGCGAGGCCGGCACGCGCGAGGCGCTGGCGCGACGACACCCGCGCCGCGTACAGCGCGATCCCGATGAGCGCCCCGGTCGCCACGACAGCCACCGCGGCCGCCTTGCCGGGGAAGTCGACGTCGTTCAGGAACCCGAAGGCCGCGCCCGTGTTGCGCACGTGCACGAGGTTCAGCACGCCGGGCACGACGGGCACGCTGTCGTGCAGCGGGATCTCCCGCCTCACCAGCGCCTTGGTCAGCTGGTCGAGGAGGATGACGGCCGCCGCCAGCGCCGCCTCCAGCCGGACGGCCCTGCGGCAGGCCGGCCCCGCGTCCGCCGCGGCGCTCATCGCGCGGCCGCCAGCACGGCCTCGCAGCGCGGGCAGACGCCTTCGCGCTCCGGGTCGCTCGACACGGCGGGCACGTAGCGCCAGCAACGCTCGCACTTCACGCCGGCGGCCCGCTCCGCGACGATGTGCACGGCGCTGTGCTCGTCTTCGCGGTAGATCGCGCCGGCCTCCGGCTCGGCGCCGGCCGAGGGGGCGTCCGTCTCGCCGTCCACCTGCGACGTGATGAACAAGCCGGGCAACTCGTCCCGGTAGGAGGCGATGAGGTCGGCGAGGGCCCCGGTGCCGCGCAGGTGCACCGCGGCCTCGAGCGACTGCCCGATGGCCTTCGCTTGCCGGAGCCGTTCCAGTTCCGCATTGACCGCGGCCCGGAGCTTCAGCAGCCGCGACCAGCGCGCCACGAGCTCCGCGTCGCGGAACAGCTCCACCCGCGTCGGGAACTCGGCCAGGTGCACCGATTCCTCGCGCTCGCCGGGCAGGCTGGCCCAGTACTCGTCGGCCAGGACCGGCAGGATGGGGGCGATGAGCCGCGCCAGGCCGTCTGCGATGGCGAACATCGCGGTCTGCGCGGATCGCCGCCCGCGCGAGCCGGGGGCCAGGGTGTAGAGGCGGTCCTTGGAGACGTCCACGTAGAACGCGCTCAGGTCCACCGCAACGAAGGCGTTGAGCGCCTGGAAGATCGCCGGATAGTCGTACTCGTCGTACGCCGTCAGGACGCGGGAGGCGAACTCCCCGTAGCGGGCCATCGCGTAGCGGTCCACCTCGTCCATCGCCTGGGGCGGCACCATGTGCGCGGCGGGGTCGAAGTCGGACAGGTTGGCCGCCAGGATCCGGAGCGTATTCCGCAGCTTCCGGTAGGCCTCCACGACCCGCGCCAGGATCTCGCTCCCGAAGCGCACCTCCTCGCGGAAGTCCACGCTGGCAACCCAGAGGCGCAGGATCTCCGCCCCGGTCTTCCGGATCACCTCGTCGGGCGGCACGTCGTTGCCGAGGGACTTGGACATCTTCGTGCCGTCCTCGGAGACCACCATCCCGTGCGTCAGCACCTGATCGTACGGCGCCCGCCCGCGCGTCCCGAGGGCGACCAGCATCGAGCTCTGGAACCAGCCGCGGTACTGGTCGGTGCCCTCGAGATACAGGTCCGGCGGCCAGTGCAGCTCCGGGTGAACCACGAGGATCGCCTCGTGGCTCGAGCCGGAGTCGAACCACACGTCCAGGATGTCCCGCTCGCGCTCGAACGCGGTGCCGCCGCACGAGGGGCAGGCGAGCCCCTCGGGCACGAAGTCGGCGACGGGGCGCTCGTACCAGGCCTCCGCGCCGTCCCGCTCGAAGACGGCCGCCGCCCGCTCCACGAGCCCGGCGGTCAGCACGGCCTCGCCGCACGAGGAGCACGTGAGCGCCGGGATGGGCACGCCCCACGTACGCTGGCGGGAGATGCACCAGTCCGGGCGGGTTTCCACCATGCTCCGCATCCGATCGCCGCCCCATTCGGGCACCCATCGGACGCGGCGCGTCTCGGCAATGGCCTGGCGCCGGAGCCCGGTGTCGTCCATGGCGATGAACCACTGCGACGTGGCGAGGAAGATCACGGGGTTGCGGCAGCGCCAGCAGTGCGGGTACGCATGCGAGAACGACTCCGTCTTCCAGAGCGCGCCGGCCTCGCCGAGGGCGGCCTCCACGACCGGGTTCGCTTCGAAGACGGTGAGGCCGGCAACGCGCTCCACATCGCTGGTGAACCGCCCGTCGGCGGCCACCGGAGCGTAGATGTCGAGCCCGTACTTCACGCCGGTCTGGAAGTCCTCGCTGCCGTGTCCCGGGGCGGTGTGCACGATCCCGGTGCCCGTGTCGAGCGTGACGTAGTCGGCCAGCACGCCCACCGAGTCCCGCTCATAGAGCGGATGGCGGAACTTCAGCCCCTCGAACGCCGTGCCCGGCACGCGCGCCACCGGCTCCTCGAACGGCCGGCCGAGCGCCGCGGACAGGCCCTCAACGAGGGCTTCGGCCACGATCACGGCCCTGCCGTCGACGGGACAGACGGCGTAGACGGCGTCCGGGTGGAACGCGAGCGCCAGGTTGGCCGGAATGGTCCAGGGCGTCGTTGTCCAGATGAGCGCCGACACCCGACGCCCTTCGAGTCCGGGGAACCGCGAGGCGAGCGCGGCCGACCCCTCGGCCCCCAGCGGGAACTCGACGTAGATCGATGGGGAGGCGTGGTCCTCGTACTCGACTTCCGCCTCGGCGAGCGCCGTGCGGCAGTGGATGCACCAGTGCACGGGCTTCTTGCCCTTGTACACCATGCCGCGCTCGACGAACGTGCCGAGCGCCCGCACGATGGCGGCCTGGTAGCGGTAGTCCATCGTCAGGTAGGGATCGCCCCAGTCGCCGAGCACACCGAGGCGCTTGAACTGCTCGCGCTGGATGTCCACGTAGCGGCCCGCGTACTCCCGGCAGGCCCGGCGCAGGCCGGCCACGCTCATCTCGCGTGCCTTCGGCCCGAGCTCCTTGAGCAGTTTGAGCTCGATGGGCAGGCCGTGGCAGTCCCAGCCGGGAACGTACGGGGCGTCGAATCCCGCCATGGACCGCGACCGCACCACGACGTCCTTGAGGATCTTGTTCAGCGCGGTGCCGAGGTGCACGTTGCCGTTCGCATAGGGCGGGCCGTCGTGGAGGTAGAAGACCGGCGCGCCCCGGCGGCGATCGCGCAGCTTGCGGTAGAGGCCGATGGCGTCCCAGCGGGCCAGCATCTGCGGCTCGGCCACCTGCAGGTTGGCCTTCATCGGGAAGCTTGTCGTGGGCAGGTTGAGGGTGCTCTTCCAGTCGGCCATGGTGATCGTTACATTTTAGCGCCAAACGCGCGAGCGGCCCGGGACCCGCCCGAACTCGGCGGATCCCCGGGCCGCCCGGGTGCGACAATCGACGCCACGGTCCAGCCGCCGCTACATCGGCGTGATCCTGACCCTGAACTGGCCGGCGTTGTCGTGGCAGTCGGCGTCGTTGATGCCGAGGAACAGCACGCCGTCCGCCGGCATCTGCAGGCCCTGCTGCTGATCGCCGATGCCGAACGGGCGCGAGTAGCCGACGCGTCCGATCAACGCGCCGGCGAGGACGTTCGGGAGCGGCGCGTTCGACAACATCCGGCCGATCTTCGACCCGCCGACACCCGCGACGTCGTTCGGATCCGAGCTCAACCGGATCTCGCCCCGGGCATCGAAGGCGACGTGCTGCCCGCGGCGGACCGTGTACGTCGTGGCGGTCCAACAGACGTTTCCGGGGACGACGACGCCGCCGCCCTGGTCGACGCTCCCCTCCTGGGTCGTGCCGCCAGAAGCTTCGACCGTCGGCATCCCGATCCACCTCGCGAAGTAGATGCGCGCCACCTGGGACGAGGTCACCGTCCGGTCGCCGTAGGGCGTCCGAAAGATGATCTGGAGGGGGTCGGTCCCGCCAATGTCGTACAAGCTGCCGTAGAAAGTGTCGCCCCCGTGGAGGACGACGAAGGCGCGCCCGTCCCGGATCTTCGCCGCTTCCGCCGCGGTCACGCCGCCGTTGGTCAGGTCGATGACGGCGACGTCGCCGGGAGGAATCCGCTGTTCGTTGTTGCCTACCCGAATCGTGAACCCGACGCCGCCGAAGTCGAGGAGCTCGCCACGGATGCGATCCCCCGAGCGGAACGTGATCGTGACGCGCGGGCCAGCGACCGCCGTTGACGGCGCGGCAAGCGCCGCCAGGACAAGAACCGCCGCGATGCGTGTGGTCATCGGTCGTCTCCTTCGTGCCGTCGCGGCGCGCGGCGCCGTCGGCACAAGCCATTATACGCAACGGCCGCCGGGCCCCGGCGCGCGCGCCGGTATAATGAGCGGCGCCCGGACGGCGGCGGGAGGCTCGGCGGTGCTGATCCAAGCGGTGTTCTTCGACGTGGACTTCACGCTGATCTACCCGGGCCCGTCGCTCCAGGCCGAAGGGTACGGCCGCTTCTGCGCCCGCCGCGGCGTGGCCGTGGACACCTCCAGGTTCCGCGAGGCCGTGCGGCGGGCGGCGACGATCCTCGACGACGTCAGGGCCCACGACGACGACGCGCGGCTCTTCGTGGACTACGCGCGCGCCATCATCGGGCACATGGGCGGCGGCGGGCCTGGCGCGGAGCTGGCGGCCCGGGACATCTACGACGAATGGGCGGTCTTCCGGCACTTCTTTCTGTACGACGACGTGCAGCCGGCGCTGCGGGCGCTTTCGGCCGCGGGCCTGAGAATCGGCCTCATCTCGAACACCCGGCGGCCGCTCGACGAGTTCGCGGCGCACTTCGACCTGCGCGGCCTCTTCGCGGCGTCGGTGTCGTCGGCGCAGCTCGGCTTCCTCAAACCGCACCCGGCGATCTTCCAGGCCGCCCTCGCCGCCGTCGGCGTGCCCGCCGCCGCCGCCGTGATGGTGGGCGACAGCGTGAAGGCCGACATCGAAGGCGCGCGCCAGGCCGGCATGCGAGCTGTCCTGCTGCGGCGGAGCGGGGACGGCCTGGCCAGCCCTCTGCCGAGCGGCCTCGGGCCGGGCTGCGAGGATGTGCCGGTCGTCACGACGCTGAGCGAACTGCCGGCGCTCATCCTGGCGGGCGGCGGGACCCGCGCCCCCCTCCCGAGGCCTGCGTTCCGCATGCCGCATCCGGGATCCTGAGCCGATGATCATCCGCCGCCTCCGCAGCGTTCCCGAGTTCCAGGAGGTGTTGGCGCTCGAGGCCGAGGTGTGGGGGTACACGGACCTCGCCGACGCCGTGGGCATCCCGATGTTCGTCGCCACACTGAAGCGGGGCGGGATTCTCCTCGGCGCGTACGACGGCGCCCGTCTCGCGGGCTTCGTCTATTCCATGGCCGCCGTCAAGGACGGCCGCCCGACCCAGTGGTCGCACATGCTCGCCGTCCGGCCGGCCTGCCGTGCAGCCGGCGTCGCGCGAGCCTTGAAGCTGGAGCAGCGGCGCGCCTGCCTGGCGCAGAACGTCGATCTCGTGGAATGGAGCTTCGATCCGCTGGCGGCGGTCAACGCCCACCTCAACCTGCGCCGCCTCGGCGCCACGGTCCGGGAGTACGCGGAGGACCTCTACGGCGCGTCCGACAGCCCCCTGCACCGCGGCGCGCCAACCGACAGGTTCATCGCCGAGTGGAGACTCCGCTCGCCGCGCGTCGAGACCGCGCTGGCGGCCGGCTCCGGCCCCCGGCGCGATGGCGCCCTCCAGGCGTTTCCCGGCGTCGTCCGCGTGAACGCCACCGAGCCTCGCGGCGCTTGGCAGGCGTGCGCCGGCTGGGACATGTCGCGCGGAGACGACGAGCTGGCGGTGGCCGTGCCCGGGAGATACCAGGAGATGCTCGCGAGCGAGCCCGCCCTCGCGCGCGAGTGGCGCGCGGCGTCCCGCGAGATGTTCGCCGGGTACCTCGGCCGGGGCTACCAGGCCGTCGATTTCGCCGCCGATGGCGTCGGCGGCGGGACCTACCTGCTTCGACGCGCGTGATGCTCCAGGGGAGCGCCGGCGGCAGCTCCGCCGGCCGTCACCAATTCCCGCGCACCCGCATCCAACAAGCCATGGACATGATCATCACGTTTCCCGGCGGCGCGCGCGTCGACGCCGAGTACGGTCCCTATACGATCCGCACCGACCAGTCCCCCCAGGGAGGCGGGGAGGGATCCGCCCCGGCTCCGTTCACGCTGTTCCTGGCCTCCGTTGGCACCTGCGCGGGCATCTACGTCCTGTCCTTCTGCAAGCAGCGCGGCCTCCCGATCGACGGGATCCGCATCGTCCAGCGGACGGAGCGCGATCCGCGGACGGGCCTCGTCGCGAAGGTCGGCCTCGACATCCAGGTCCCGCCCGGCTTCCCGGCGAAGTACCACGACGCCCTGGTGCGGGCCGCAGACCAGTGCGCCGTCAAGAAGCACATGGAGCATCCGCCCGCCTTCGACGTTCGGACAGTGGTGGCGTAGCCGGGCGGCGCTGCACCCGAGGCGCGGAGCCGCGGTCTACTCGAACGGGTTGGCGGAGGACCACCCGCCAAGCAGATGCAGGTGGATGTGGAACACCGTCTGGCCTGCGTCCCGGTTGCAGTTGAAGATGGTCCGGTAGCCCCGTTCGGCAATGCCGAGCTGCCGGGCGATGGCCGCGGCGCGCCTCGTCATCGCGCCGACGAGCGCATCGTCTTCCGGAGCGAGCTCGTTGAGCGTCGAGATGTGGCGGCGCGGAACGACCAGCACGTGCACCGGCGCGCGCGGGTGGATGTCGTGGAACGCAATGAGGGCCTCGTCCTCGTGCACTGTTCTGGCGGGCACCTCGCCGGCGGCGATGCGGCAGAAGAGGCAGGGCATCGGGTGCCTATTCTAGTCCGGAGCTCGGGGCTCGGGACTCGGGGCCGGGAACTCGGCTTGCCGCGCCGAAGCCGGATCTTCGGCTTGTTCAGGGCAAGCCGGCAAGCCGTGTGATGGAGGCGGAGACTCGGGATCCGGGGGCGGACCGCCAGCCGCAGTGACCCGTCTTCTGGCCATGGCGACACGGGGGATGCCGGCGAGGTCGGCGCGTGTCCCGTGCCACTCGAACGCCGGTTCCGCCTCGACGATCGCGCGCACGCCCTCCGCCTGGCCGAACCCGAATTCGAACAGGAGCCAGCCGCCCGGACGCAGCCTGGCCGCAGCCTCGGGAACCAGGCGGCGGATGACGGCCAGGCCGTCTGGCCCGCCGTCAAGCGCGCCCATCGGCTCGTAGCCGCGGATCTCGGGCGGCAGGCCGGCGATGTCTTCCGTGGGCACGTAGGGCGGGTTCGACACCACGGCGTCGAACGGCCCAGCCTGGGCTCCGAGCAGATCGCCGCGCACCACGAGGACGCGGTCCTGGACGCCTTGGCGCGCCGCGTTCCGGCGGGCGTACGCCAGCGCCTCGTCCGACGCGTCGATGGCGGCGACTGCGGCCCCGGGGAGCCACCGCGCCAGCGCGACCGCCACACAGCCCGAGCCGGTCCCGACATCCGCGATTGATACGCTCGGAAAGGCATCCACCATGGCCCGGCCTGCGCGGCGAGACGCCTCGGCGGGCGCGCTCAGGCGGGCCAGCGCTTCGTCGACGAGCAGCTCGGTCTCAGGGCGCGGCACGAGCACCCCGCGGCCAACCTCGATGTCGATGCCCCAGAACTCGCGGACGCCGGTGATGTAGCCGGAGGGCTCGCGATGCTCGCGCCGGGCGACGAGCGGTTCGAACGCCTCGTCGAACCCAGGCGGGCAGGCCTCCCGCATCGACGCCAGCAGACGGCCGCGCTCCCACCCGCCCAGCGCGTGGCGGGCCAGCACATCGGCGTCAAGCGCGGCCTCCGCGCGGCCGATGCCCGCGCGCTCCAGCCTGTGCCGCGCCGCCAGAATGCGCTGCTGGAGGATTGCCGAGTCTGCCATGGCGGATTCCGGACGCTGGCTTCCAGTATGCGGCATGGAGCCCGGCACGCGGTGTCCGTGCCCCGCGTCCCGCGCTCCGGGCCCCGGGAACGGGCCCCGGGCCCTATCCTCCGCGCGCGCTGGTCTCGTTGAGGCGCTCGGCGGTGAAGAACGCGACGGTCTCGTCGACGAGTTCGCCCACGTCGCCATCGAGGACGTCGGCCAGGCGGTGCGTCGTGAAGCCGATCCGGTGGTCTGTGATGCGGTTCTGCGGGAAGTTGTAGGTCCGGATCTTTTCCGAGCGCTCGCCCGTTCCGACTTGGCTCTTGCGGTCCTTGGCAATCGCGTCCTGCTGCTTCCGCATCTCCATCTCGTAGAGGCGCGCGCGCAGGACCTTCAGCGCCTTGGCCTTGTTCTTGATCTGCGACTTCTCGTCCTGCTGCGACACGACGAGGCCCGTGGGGATGTGCGTGAGGCGAACGGCCGAGTAAGTGGTGTTCACGCTCTGGCCTCCCGGGCCGCTCGAGCAGAACGTGTCGATGCGCAGGTCCTTCGGGTCGATGTGAATGTCCACCTCCTCGGCTTCGGGAAGGACGGCGACGGTGGCCGTCGAGGTATGGATGCGCCCGCTCGCCTCGGTGGCCGGCACGCGCTGCACCCGGTGCACGCCGCTCTCGAACTTCAGCCGGCCAAAGACGCGCCTGCCTTCGACCGTCGCGATGACCTCTTTCAGGCCACCGACGCCGTTCTCGTTGCTCGAGAGCACGTCGACGCGCCAGCCCTGCCGCTCCGCGTAGCGCGCGTACATCCGGAACAAGTCCGCCGCGAAGAGCGCCGCCTCGTCGCCGCCGGTGCCGGCGCGGATTTCCAGCACGACGTTCTTCTCGTCGTTTGGGTCCCTCGGGGTGAGCAGCGTCGTGATTTCCGCGATGAGCGCCTCGGCCTTCGCCTTCAGGCCCGGCAGCTCCTCCTGCGCCAGCGCCTGCAGGTCCAGCTCCGGGCCGCGCGCCAGTTCCTCGGCCTGGGCGATCTCCGACACGACGGCCTTGTACTCGCGGAACTTCGCGACGACGGGCTCGATCTCGGAAAGCGCCTTGGCGTGGGTGCGGTACTGCGGCGGGTCCGCCTGGACTGACGCGTCGCCCAGCAGCGACAGGAGCTCGTCGTACTTCTTCTCGAGCGCCATCAGTTTGTCGAGCATGGTCTCGTCCCTGCCGGCAAGGCCCGAGCGGGCCGCGCCGGACGTTGTCCGGCTTCCGCATGCCGACTGCCGGATTCCAGCTATCCCCCCGCCACCGGCGGGAGGAACGCCACCTCGTCGTCCTCGGCCACGGGTGATGCGAACCGCGCGAACCGCGCGTTCACCGCGGCCGCGACAGCCGGCCGGTGCGGGGCCACGGCCGGGAACTCGGCGGCGAGCGCGGCCCATACGGTCTCGACCGTCGCGCCATCCGGCACATCTCGAACCAGCCGCGGCGATCCCACCAGGTCCCGCAGGCGGGCGAAGCACAGGATCGTCACCCGCACGCCCGCCTCATCGCGGCGTCGCGGGCCGCGGCATCGAACGGGTCCGCCGTCCGGCCTTCCAGCCAACAGGCGCCGCCTGCGAACAGCTCGCGCTTCCAGATCGGCGCGACCTGCTTCACGCGCTCGATGGCGTAGCGGCAGGCGGCGAAGGCTTCGGCCCGATGCGCCGAGGCGGCCGCGATGACGATGCTCGCGTCACCGACGCCGACGCGCCCGACCCGCTGCCGGATGGCCAGGCGGACGCCGGGCCACGCCGCCGCGGCCTCTTCCGCGATGAGGCGGAAGGCCTCCAAGGCCAGCGGCTCGTACGCCTCGTAGTCGAGCGCGATGACGCGCCGGCCGAGGTTCTCGGCGCGCACCATCCCCACGAACGCGGTGACGGCGCCGTGCTCCCCGGGCGCAGACGCGTCGTCCAGGAGGCGCACGAGCGCGGTTGCGTCCAGCGGCTCCGGCGTCAGGCTCAGCAGGGCGTCCGGCATGGCAGCCAACGCCTCAGTATAGCAGCCGGCTTCGGGCCGCGGCGCGCGGGCCGCACCGCAGGCCAGGCTCAGCGCCGCCCGAAGACCAGCATGAACTGATACGTGAGAAACGTCTCCCGGCGGAGAAGCGCGAGGCCCGCCTCTGCGGCGTCGCGGATCACGAGCTCGGGATCGACGCGCTCCTCCAGGGCAGGGCCTGGCCCGAGGCCGTCCCTCTTGAAGTCCACGACGCCGACGCGTCCCTGCGCCTTCAGGGAGGCCGCGATGTTGCGGAGCATTGCGACGGGGTTCTCGAGTTCGTGGTACGTGTCGACGATCAGGACGGCGTCCAGGGCGCCTTTCGGCAGGCGGGGATCCTCCGAGGTCCCGAGCACGGTCCGGACGTTCGTCAGGCCCTCCCGCGCGGCGCGCCGGCTCGTCGCCTCCAGCATCTGGCGCTGGATGTCCTCGGCGTAGACCGTGCCGTTCGAGCCGACCCGCCGGCCCAGGCGGATCGTGAACCACCCGCCGCCCGCGCCGATATCCGCCACCACGGATCCCTCGGCGATGGCGAGGGCATCCATGATGCGGTCCGGCATCTGCCAGAGGTCGCGGTCCGGGCCCTCGAGCAGGCCGAGATCCACCGGCGCGAACAGCTTGCCGTGCCTGGGCCGCTCCTGCGCGCCGGAAGAAGCGGCGCAGGCCAGCACGAAGAGCGCCGCCGCGGTCGCCGCCGCGCCAAGACGACTCTCCCGCGCCGAAACCCGCGAGCTTATCCTGCGTGGCATCAGTGGTTTAGCCTGAGCCGGTGAAACACGGTATACTCGGGACCCATGTTACCAGAGTTCTTCTCGAGCATGCTGGAGCTGATCGTCAGGACGTCGACGGAGCTTCCTCCCGACGTCCGCGCCGCGATGAAGGCGGCCACGGATCTCGAACCGCCCGACACGCGGTCGGGACAGGCGCTTTCGATTATCGGCGTCAACATCGACCAAGCCGCGGGCGTCGAGGGGCCCATCTGCCAGGACACGGGGATGCCGTTTTTCGAGATCCATCTGCCCCGTGGCTCCGACCAGCTGTGGATGGCGGATGAGATCCGCAGGGCCGTGGCCGAGGCAACCAGGCTGGGCAAGCTCCGGCCGAACTCGGTTGACTCGATCACGGGAAAGAACTCCGGCGACAACCTCGGCCCCGGCACCCCGATCTTCCACTTTCACCAGTGGGCGAGGGAGGAGGTCGGGGTGAAGCTGCTGCTCAAGGGCGGCGGCTGCGAGAACTGCAACGCGCAGTACTCGCTCCCGATGGATCTCCCGCACCTCGGCCGCGCCGATCGCAACCTGGAAGGCGTGCGCAAGTGCATCCTGCACGCCGTGTGGGCGGCGCAGGGCCAGGGCTGCAGCCCCGGGGCGATCGGCGCGTGCGTCGGCAGCGACCGGGCGCAGGGGTACCTCTACGCCAAGGGCCAGCTCTTCCGCACGCTCGACGACGTGAACCCGGAGCCCGCGCTCGCGGAACTCGAGGCGGACATCATGGGCGCCGCGAACCGCCTCGGCATCGGGACCATGGGGTTCCGCGGGCGCACGACGCTCATCGGCTGCAAGATCACGGCGATGAACCGGCTGCCGGCGAGCTTCTTCGTGTCGGTGGCGTACGAGTGCTGGGCGTTCCGCCGGCTGGGCGTGATTCTCGACGCCGCCACCGGCAGGATCGTCGAATGGCAGTACCGGGATCCCTCCAGCCCGCTCATCCCGATGGCCGACCAGGCGGGGTACCGGCGGACGGGCCGCGAGGTGTCCTTGACGACGCCGCTCACCGAGGACGCGGTCCGCGCGCTGAAGGTCGGCGACATCGTGCTCCTGAGCGGCCGGATGTTCACGGGCCGGGACGCGGTGCACGCGTACTTGATGAAGCACGACTCGCCGGTGGATCTGAACGGGTCGGCGCTGTATCACTGCGGGCCGGTGGCGGTGAAGGACGGCGACCGCTGGGTCATGAAGGCAGCGGGCCCGACGACGAGCATCCGGGAGGAACCGTACGAGGCCGATGTCATCCGGAATTTCGGGGTGCGGGCGGTGATTGGCAAAGGCGGCATGGGCGCGAGGACCCTCGAGGCGCTGAAGGAGCGCGGCGCGGTCTACCTGAACGCGATTGGGGGCGCGGCGCAGTTCTACGCGCGGTGCATCGAGCGGGTCGACGACGTCTCGCTGTTCCACTTTGGCGTGCCGGAAGCGATGTGGCACCTCCAGGTGAGGGACTTCCCGGCCATCGTCACGATGGACGCGAAAGGGAACAGCCTGCACAAGGACGTGGAGGCCGAGAGCGCGAGGGAGCTGGCCGCGCTGCGGCGCTGAGCGCCCGGGGGCATCGATGGGCGGGTTCTTCGGGGTGGTGAGCCGCCACGACTGCGTGGCGGACTTGTTCTACGGCACCGACTACCACTCGCATCTCGGCACGTCCCGTGGCGGCATGGTCGTGCGCAACGGGAACGGGTTCAAGCGGAACATCCACGACATCTCGGGCACGCCGTTCCGGTCGAAGTTCAGCGAGGACCTTCCGAAGTACGACGGCGGGTCTGGCATCGGCGTCATCAGCGACAACGAGGACCAGCCGCTGCTCATCGCCTCGCACCACGGCTCGTACGCCGTCGTCACCGTCGGCCGCATCGAGAACGTGGACGAACTGGCGCGGCAGACGCTGCAGTCCAGAGCCGTGCACTACTCGGAGCTGAAGGGCAACGCGTTCAATCCCACGGAGGTCGTCGCCACCATCATCAACGGCCAGGGCAGCCTGGTGGAGGGCCTCCGGGAGGTGCAGGCGCGCGTCCTCGGCTCGTGCTCGGTCCTGCTCCTCACCGACCACGGCCTCTACGCGGCCCGGGACGCCTTCGGCCGCACCTCCGTCACGCTCGGCCGCAAGGACGACGCCTGGGCGGTGACGATGGAGACGTGCGCGCTGCCGAACCTCGGCTACGAGGTGGAGCGCCACCTGGGCCCCGGCGAGATCGTGCGGGTCACGGCCGAGGGCCACGAGACGCTGGCGGCGCCTGGCGACCGCATGCAGGTCTGCGCGTTCCTGTGGATCTACTACGGCTATCCGGCGTCGAACTACGAGGGGATCAACACGGAGGTGGCGCGCTACCGCTGCGGCGAGGCCCTCGCGCGCGCCGATGCCACGCGGCCGGACCTCGTGGCCGGCATTCCAGACTCCGGCATCGGCGCGGCCATCGGCTACGCGGCCGAGGCCGGGGTGCCGTACCGCCGGCCGTTCGTGAAGTACACGCCCACGTGGCCCCGGTCCTTCATGCCGCAGGAGCAGCGGGTGCGCGACCTCGTCGCGCGCATGAAGCTGATCCCCATCCGCGAGATCATCGAGGGGCGCCGCCTCCTGTTCTGCGAGGACTCGATCGTGCGCGGCACGCAGCTGCGGGACCTCATCCGGCGCGTCTTCGACGCGGGCGCGCGGGAGGTGCACATGCGGCCGGCCTGCCCGCCGCTCGTGTACGGCTGCCGCTTCCTCAACTTCTCGCAGTCGAGGTCGGAGCTGGACCTGGCGGCCCGGCGGGCGGTGACGGCGCTCGAAGGGCGTGCCGACGCCCGCCTCGACGAGTACGCGGACCCCGCGACCGACCGCCACTGCGCGATGGTGGAGTGGATCCGCCGCAGCCTGGGGCTCACGACGCTGCAGTACCAGCGCCTCGGCGACATGGTGGCGGCGATCGGGCTGCCGCGGGAGCGGCTGTGCACCTACTGCTGGACCGGCGACGCGCCCTTCGGCGTCAATGCAGGAGGCTCCTCCGCGGCAGCACCGGATCGGTCGTCAGGTTGACGCCCAGCTTGCGCAGCCCGGCCTCGTCGCCGCGCGAGGGCATGAGCGTCATGTGGGCGTCGCACCCCGCCAGCGCCTTGAGCTTCTCCATGGCGAGCTGGGCCGTCGGGTTCGTCGCGGCGCCAACGGTCAGCGCGATGAGCGTCTCCTCGAGATCCAGGCTAATCGAGCTCGACGCCAGCACGTTCTGCTTCAGGTGCGCGACGGCGCCGATGACCGAGGGCGACAGCAGGTGGATGGGATCGGGGATGCCCGCAAGGTGCTTGACGGCGTTCAGCACGAGGCTCGACGCCGCGTGCATGAGCGGCGAGTTCGTGCCGGTGACCACGGCGCCGCCGGGCAGCTCGATGGCGGCCCCGCAGTAGATCCCGTTGTTTCCCTTGCCCGTCTCCCGCGCCCGCTTCGCCGCATCCTCGGCCGGCTGGACGACCGCGCGGTCGCGGGGCGCCACGCCGAGCTCCTCCATGAGCAGCTCGGTCCGCTGCACCGTGTCCGCGTTCACGAAGCCCATGAGGTACTCGCACGACGCGCGAAAGTAGCGGCGGATCGCCTCCTGCCTGGCCGCCTCGCGCACCGCCTCGTCGTCCACGATGCCGAACCCGGCCCGGTTGACGCCCATATCGGTGGGCGACCGATAGGGCGCCCGCCCGAGGATCCGTTCGAGGATCCGCCGCAGCACGGGGAAGATCTCCACGTCCCGGTTGTAGTTCACCGCCGTCCGGCCGTACGCCTCCAGGTGGAACGGATCCACGAGGTTGAAGTCCCGGAGGTCGGCGGTCGCCGACTCGTAGGCGATGTTCACCGGGTGCTTCAGCGGCAGGTTCCAGATGGGGAACGTCTCGAACTTGGCGTAGCCCGCCGTGCGGCCGGCCTGGTGCTCGTGGTACAGCTGCGAGAGGCACGTGGCGAGCTTGCCGCTGCCGGGGCCCGGCGCCGTCACGACCACCAGCCGTTTCGACGTCGGGACGTACGCGTTGGCGCCGTACCCGCGCTCGCTCACGATCGTGTCGACGTCGGTCGGATACCCCTTCGTGACCCCGTGCGTGAACACCCGCAGCCCCTGGCGCTCCAGCGTGTTCTTGAACACGCGCGCGGCCGGCTGCTCGTCGTACCGGGTGATGACCACGGCCGAGACCTCGATGCCCCAGCGCCGCAGGTCGTCGATGAGCTTGAGGGCGTCGGAGTCGTACGTGATGCCGAAGTCCGCCCGGACCTTCCGGCGCTCGATGTCGCCGGCGAAGATGCAGAGCAGCACCTCCACGTCGTCGCCCAGCTCCTGGAGCAGGCGCATCTTGACGTTCGGGTCGAAGCCAGGGAGCACGCGCGCCGCGTGGTAATCGAACAGCAGCTTCCCGCCGAACTCGAGGTACAGCCTGTCGCCGCAGTCGCGGACGCGCTCCCGGATGGCGGCGGTCTGCTCGGCGAGGTAGCGATCGGTGTCGAACCCGGTTCGGACCATGGCTGGGCATTGTAGCCCCAACCGGGGTGTATGATCCGCACGCGAGGCCGCACATGACCGAACCCGCAGCCGCCGTCCGCCCCGCGCCCCCGCGCGCGTTCCGCTGGCTGGTGCTCGTCTTCATCAGCCTCGCGATGTTCGGCAACTACTACGTCTACGACTCCATCAGCCCGCTCGCCGACGTGCTCAAGGCGCGCCTCGGCTTCACCGACACCAACATCGGGCTGCTCCAGGCGATCTACAGCGTCCCCAACATCTTCATGGTGCTCGTCGGCGGGATCGTCGTGGACCGCATCGGCGTGCGGCGGGCCACCCTGGCCTTCGGCGCCGCCTGCCTGGCCGGCGCCGCCGTGACCGCGAGCGCGCCCTCCCTGGCCGTGATGGCGGCCGGCCGGCTGATCTTCGGCCTCGGCGCCGAGTCGCTGATCGTCGCCGTGACCACGGCCATCGCGAAGTGGTTCAAGGGCAAGGAGCTGAGCTTCGCCTTCGGCGTGAACCTGACGATCGCGCGCCTCGGCTCCTTCGCCGCCCTCAACTCCCCGTCGTGGGCCGGCTGGGCCTACGGCGACTGGCGGCCTCCCCTGCTCGTCGCGACCGGGTTCGCCACCTTCTGCGTGACCGGCGCCCTGCTCTACTGGGCGCTCGAATCGCGCGCCGCGCGCCAGTACAGCCTCGGGGCCGCCGGTTCCGCCGACACAATCGTCTTCCGCGACCTTCTCCGCTTCGGGTGGTCGTACGCCCTCATCGTGGCCCTCTGCGTGACGTTCTACTCGGGCATCTTCCCGTTCCAGACCTTCGCCGTGAAGTTCTTCATGGAGGCCCACGGCGCGTCGCGCGAGACGGGCGGATTCCTCTCGAGCATGCTGACGCTGTTCGCCATGATCTGCACCCCGCTGTTCGGCTTCGTCGTGGACAAGGTCGGGCGGCGGTCCCTCTTCATGATGGGCGGCGCGCTGCTGCTCGTCCCCGCCTACCTGATGATGGCCTACACGTCCGTGTCGCTCTACGTGCCGATGGCCATGATGGGGACCGCGTTCTCCCTCATCCCCGCCATCATGTGGCCGTCGGTGGCCTACGTCGTCGAGGAGACGCGCCTCGGGACCGCGTACGGCCTGATGACCCTCGTCCAGAACATCGGCCTGGCCGGGTTCAACCTCGTGATTGGCTGGGCGAACGACGCCGCTGGCGCGAGCGCGGCGAACCCCGCCGGCTACCGCCCGGGCATGTGGATCTTCTCGACCCTCGGCGTCTCGGCAGTCGTGTGCTCGCTGCTCCTCTGGCGGCGCGAGCACGGGCCGCACGCGCACGGCCTCGAAACGATTAGGGCCGCCTGAGCCTGCGTGGCCCCGGCAGCCCCCGTCCTGGCGTAAGATGGCGGGAGAGGCACCGCCATGATCCGATCCAAGGTCGCGATCCTCCGGACGCGGCCGTCCACCGTGCTGCGCGACTACCACGAACTGATGAACCTGGCCGGCTACCAGGACGTCATCGCGCGGGACGCGGACACCGCGCTGAAGGTCAACATCTCCTGGCACTTCTTCTTCCCGGGCAGTTCCACCGTGCCCTGGCAGCTCGACGGCGTGATCCGCGCGCTGAAGGCGGACGGGTACGACCCGAACCTCGTCCACGCCTGCCACAACCGCACGGTGGTCATCGACGCGCACCTCGGCGAGCGCGAGAACAAGCAGATCGACGTCTTCCGGGCCCACGGGCTGCGGAACATCCACCTCTACGAAGGCGAGGAATGGATGGACATCAGGGACGCCGTCGGCGACCTGGCGAAGCAGTTCCTCTGCCTGAACGAGGTCTACCCGAAGGGCTTCCTCATCCCGAAGCGGTTCATCGGCGAGAACATCATCCACCTGCCGACCGTGAAGACGCACGTCTTCACGACGATGACCGGCGCAATGAAGAACGCGTTCGGCGGGCTGCTCAACGAGCGGCGCCACTGGACGCACCCGGTGATCCACGAGACGCTCGTGGACCTGCTGCGCATCCAGCAGCGGATCCACCGCGGGGTGTTCGCCGTGACCGACGGCACCTTCGCCGGCGACGGCCCGGGGCCCCGGTGCATGGTGCCGCACGTCAAGAACGTCATCCTCGCGAGCGCCGACCAGGTGGCCATCGATGCCGTCGCCGCGAAGCTGATGGGCATGGACCCGCTGTCGATCGCGTTCATCCGCCTCGCCCACGACGCCGGGCTGGGCTGCGGGGATCCGCGCGAGATCGAAATCGTCGGCGACCAGGAGGCCGCGAAGGACAACTGGCGCTTCGCCGGGCCGTTCAAGAAGATGACCTTCGCGTCGCGCATGCAGCACCGGATCTACTGGGGGCCCCTCAAGAAGCCCCTCGAGTGGAGCCTGAAGACCGTGCTCGCCCCCTGGTCCTACATCGCCAGCGTCGTCTACCACGACAGCTACTGGTACCCGCGCCACGCCGACCGGATCATGGCGAACGTGCTCGGGAGCGAGTGGGGCCGCCTGTTCCAGAACTGGACCGACGCCGCGGCCAAGGCCGACGAGAACGGGTACCCGGACGTCGGCGAGGCGCCGGCCGACCTCACCCGGCTGGGCGCGAAGGCCTTCGCGCGATCGCTCCGGCTGCTGGGCATGGCCGTGACCGAGGCACCCGAGTTCGCGAACCGGAAGCGGAAGATCGCCGCGGCGCCGTAACCCCGGGGGCGGCAGGATTTCGGAATCCGGAATCCAGAAGTCAGGAATCGGCATGATCGACGTGCAGCGCCTGACGAAGACGTACGGCGACCTCCGCGCGGTCGACGATCTCTCCTTCCATGTCGCGCCCGGGGAGATCGTCGGCCTCATCGGCCCGAACGGCGCCGGCAAGACGACCACGCTCCGCTGCATGGTCGGCATCCAGGCGCCGTCGGCGGGGACCATCACGATCGGCGGCCACGACATTGTCGCGTCGCCCGTCGAGGCGAAGCGGCTGCTGGCGTTCATGGCCGATGAGCCGCCGCTCTTCGACTACCTCACGGTGATGGAGCACCTGCGGCTGACCGCGCGGCTCTACCGCGTGCGCGACGCCGAGGCGCGGGCCAGGGCGCTCCTCGCGGAACTGCAGCTGACGGGCAAGGAGCACGCGCTGCCGGCCGAGCTGTCGCGGGGGATGAAGCAGAAGGCGGCCATCGCGTGCGGGCTGCTGCACGATCCGGCCGCGCTGCTCTTCGACGAGCCCCTCACGGGGCTCGATCCCCTCGGCATCCGGCACATGAAGGAGACCATCAGGGCGCGCGGGCGGGCCGGCGCGGCCGTCATCGTCTCCTCGCACCTGCTCCACCTCGTCGAGGAGATCTGCACGCGCATCGTGATCATCGATCGCGGCGCGAAGGTCGCCGACGCGACCCTCGATGAGCTGCGCGCGCGCCCCGAACTCGCGGCGGCCGGTTCAAGCCTGGAGCAGATCTTCATCACCGCGACTGCCGGCGAGGCCTAGGTGCTCGGCGCCTTCCTCTACCTCACGGCGTGCTCGGTGAAGAACCGGACCGCACGGCGCGTGCGCCTGCTGCGGAAGCCGCGGTACGCGGCCGGCCTGGTCGTCGGCCTCCTCTACATGTGGTTCGCGTTCCTGAGGCGCGCGGGCGGACGGGCGGCGGCGGACGCCGACGCGGCGCAGGCGGCCCTCGAGGCCGTGGCGGGGCCCCTCCAGTTCGCCGGGAGCCTCCTGCTCCTCGCGGCGGCCGCCGCGGCGTGGGTCTGGCCCGGCGCCGGACAGGCGTTCGCGTTCTCGCGGGCGGAAGTGCAGTTCCTGTTCCCGGCCCCGGTCACGCGGCGCCAGCTCGTGCACTACGAGCTGCTGCGGTCGCAGCTGGCCATCCTCTTCGGCAGCGCGATCGCCACGCTGTTCATGCGCGGCGGGGCGCGGGCCGGGTCCTGGGCGTTCTTGTCGGGGCTGTGGGTGCTCCTCATGGTGGTGCGGCTGCACCTGGCAGGCGTCGCCCTGAGGCGGACCAGCCTCGTCCAGCACGGCGCGAGCGGGTGGGCGCGCCACTGGCTTCCGCTGGCCGCCGTGGCCGGCGCGCTGGCCGTGTTCGGCGCCGGCATCGCCGGGCGCTGGCCGGCCCTTGCCGGCGCCGCAACGGGCGGGGAGGTGTTCCGCGAGTTGCAGCGCCTGGGCAGCGAAGGCGCGACGGGCATCCTGCTCTGGCCGTTCCGCGCGCTGGTGCGGCTCCCGCTGTCGGCGTCGGCGGCCGACTTCTGGCGGGCGCTGCCGCCGGCCCTGGCCATCCTAGCCGCGAACTACGTCTGGGTGCTCAGGTCCGACGCGGCGTTCGAGGAAGCCTCGGCGGCCCACGCCGAGAAGCGCGCGTCGGACCGCCGGGCGCCCCGGGCGGCTGTCAAAGGCGCGGCTCCGACGCCGTTCACGCTGGCGGCAGCAGGCCCGCCCGAGACGGCGGTGCTCTGGAAGAACCTGATCCTGGTGGGCCGCTACGCGTCCATCCGGACGCTGGTGCGGCTTGTGCCGATCGTCCTGGTGCTCGGCATCGTTGCGCAGGGCGGCGGCGGCGGGATCGCGGCCACGGCCGCCACCGCCTGCCTGGCGTTCGCGGCCTTCGCGGTGCTGATGGGAACGCAGATGGTGCGGAACGATCTGCGCCAGGATCTCCCTCACCTCGCGCTGCTCAAGACGTGGCCCCTGCGCGGCGCCGCGCTCCTGCGCGGAGAGGCGCTCGGCCCGGTGGTCGTCATCACCGCCGTGACGTGGCTGCTCCTGCTGGGGGCGGCGATCCTCGGCGGAGCCCCCGGCGAGGGCGCAGGCGCGGCAGCGACGTTCGCCAGGCACCGCTACTCGTACCTCGCGGCCGCCGCGGCGCTCGCTCCGTCGCTCATCCTCGCGCAGAGCGTCGTGCAGAACGCGCTGGCGGTGCTGTTCCCGGCCTGGGTCGCCGGCACCGGGCCGCGCGCGCGGGGAATCGACGCCATGGGCCAGCGGCTGCTCGTGATGGCCGGCATGCTCGTGATCCTGCTGCTGTCGGTCCTGCCCGGGGCCGTCGTGGCGGCGCTCGTGGCGGCAGCCGCCTACCGGCTCACCGGCGCCGTGCCGATCGTGGTGCCGGCGCTGGTCGTGTCGGCCGTCGTCGCGGGGGAGTGCTGGCTGGCCCTCGAGGGGCTCGGACGGATCTTCGACCGGACGGACGCCTCGGCCGCCGACGCCGCCGGGTAGGGGGCTCCGGCCGCCCGGCGCCGGCGCCGGCGCAAATACTTGACATGACAACTATTGACTGGTAGTCTAATGGCGTGAGCAGGGCGGCGCGGACCCCGGCGGCGAGACACCAGGCCCACCGGACCGTCGTGGCCGTGCTCCGGGCGGCCGATCTCCTGCGCCGCCGGACGGCCGCCATCGTCGAGCCGGCCGGAATCACCACGCAGCAGTTCAACGTGCTGCGGATCCTTCGGGGCGCTCGCGCCGGCGGCGAGGACGCCCTGCCGACGCTGGAGGTCGGAAGCCGGATGATCGAGCAGACCCCCGGCGTGACCCGGCTCCTCGACCGCCTCGAGGCCAAGGGGCTGGTGAGCCGCCGGCGCTGCCCCGAGGACCGCCGCCAGCACCGGTGCCGGATCACGCCGCGCGGGCTCGGCCTCCTCGCCGCCCTCGACGACCCGATCCTCGAGGACAGCCGGCAGGCCCTGCGCCGGCTGACCGCGCGCCAGCAGGCCGCGCTCGCCGGCCTGCTCGACGCCGTCGGAGAGGAGCAGGGCGGGAAGCAGGGACAGGAATCCAGAAGACAGAATTCAGAATCCAGAAGACAGAAGACGCACGACACAGGGCGCAAGACGTCACACGTCATACGTAGGACGTGAGCGGCAAGACGTCAGGCGCACGACTTGAGACCTGAGACCCAGAACGTCAGACGCAAGATGCAAGATGCAAGACGCAAGACGACACGGAACCCGGGGCGTGGGCCCCGGCAGGCACAGCACCCGGACACCGCCAGACTGCTGCGAGGACAACGATGAGCACGAGCCGCACGTTCACGATTGACAAGACGCATTCCGAAGCGACGTTCCAGGTCCGCCACCTCGTCACGAAGGTGCGCGGGCACTTCTCCGACCTCGGCGGCACGATCCAGGCCGACGAGGCGCACCCGGAGCGATCCTCCGTCACGTTCACCATCCAGGCTGCCAGCATCGACACGGGCACGCCGGACCGGGACGCGCACCTGCGGGCGGAGGACTTCTTCCACGTGGAGAAGTACCCGGCCATCACCTTCGTCAGCACGTCAATCGTCGCCGCAGGCGGCGACCGCTACGACGTGACCGGCGACCTGACGATGCGCGGCGTCACGAAGCGGATCACGCTGCCGGTCACGTTCCTCGGCTCGGCCAAGGACCCGTGGGGCCACGAGAAGATCGGCTTCGAGACCGAGACGACGCTGAACCGGAAGGACTTCGGGCTCACGTGGAACGCGGCCCTTGAGACCGGGGGGCTCCTGGTGGGAGACGAGGTGAAGGTGTCGGTGTCGATTCAGGCGGCTCCCGTTGCGTGAGCGGACGCCGACTGGCTGGCGTGCGACGGGGCCCCGGCTGGAGCCGGGGCCCCGTCGCTCCTACTTCCTGCAGGTCGAGATCCCGAACGGCGCGTAGAGCGGGCAGAAGGCGAGCACCGCCGTCACGAGCGGCACCACGCCGATCCAGGCCCAGACGGGGCCGCCTGCCAGCGCCCACACGACCAGCGCCGAACCCGCCACGCCGCGAACGATCCGATCGACGCCGCCAACATTCTTCTTCATCGAACGGCCCTCCAGATCCAGGTGGACGACAGGGGCCCGACGGGGCCTCTGCCTTGGAGAGATTCACGGGCCGGCCGTCGGTCACAGCCGGCCGTTCCGCCGCCGCGAGCGGGCTGCTGCGCCGGGACGGCCTCGGCGGCCGGGTGTCAGCGGTCCGCCAGCAGCCACGCCGACGCGAACGCCAGCCGCGCCACCTTGGCCACCTGCTCAGCGTCCAGGCGGTCGGCCGTGTCGACGGGTTCGTGGTAGCCGTCGAAGAAGTTCCCGAAGACGCGCACGAACGGCACGCCCCGCCGCGCGAACGCCCGGTAGTCGCTGCCGCCGCTGCGTCCGTTCGTCCGGTCGAGGTGCAGCGCCAGGCCGCACGCGCGGGCGGCCCGGGCGAGCACGGGCTCGAGGTGGGGAGCGGAGTCCGCGACGCCGAGCTCGACGAAGTCCGCCGGCTTCACGGCCGCGAGGAAGGCCGCCCCGTGCTCGAGGCGCGCCTCCTTCACGAGCGCCGCGATCTCCTCTGCCTTCCACGGATGGCCGATCATGTCGAGATTGACGTAGGCCGACGTGCGGGCGAGGGGCCACGCCGGGTGCGCGGCGTAGTGCTCCGACCCGAGGTGGCCTTCCTCCTCGCCGGTCCAGAACGCCACGACCACGGTGCGCTTCGGCCGCGCCGGCGCGGCCGCGAAGGCCTTCGCCATCTCCAGGAGCGAGGCGACGCCCGACGCGTTGTCATCGGCCCCGGGATAGACCGCGCCGTCCCGCACCCCCAGGTGATCGAGGTGCGCACCGACGACCACGGCCTCGTCCCGCAGCCGCGGATCCGAGCCGCGGATCATGCCGATCACGTTGCGGCTCACGATCGCGCGCTCGGTTCCGCTTGCCGCGATCGACACGACCGTGCCCGGCAGCGGCCTCGGGACGTCGCCGCCAGGTTCGCCGGCAGGCGCCGCGCCGCCGGCGAGCAGGATGCGCCCGGCGCGCCCCGACACGCGGACAACCGGCACGTGCGACGAAGGGTCCTCGCCGGCGTCGAACGGCGCGAAGAACGCAGGGGCAGCCGCCGACGCGGCGGCCGCGGCCGCGAACCCTTCTCGCTCGATGACGACGAGCGCCCGCGCGCCGAGCGACTCCGCCAGCGCGCGTTTCGCCTCGTGGCGGTCGTCGGTGTGGGGGCTCGCCCAGCGGCCGGCGAGCGCGGGGCGCGACCACTCCGCCCCCTTCGGCACGCCGTCCTCGACGACAACGATGCGGCCGCGGACGTCGAGATCCCGGTAATCGTCTCTCGACGGGCTGGCTGTGCGGATGCCGTACTCGGCGTAGACGGCCGGCGCGGAGATGACGCGCGGCAGCAGCCTGGGCAGCACGGCGTCGACGCCGTGAGCGAACGTCCACGACTCGAGCGCGTCCCCGCGCCGGCGCTCCACGAGCACGTGGCCGCCGCGCCGCGTAATCTCGCGGATCGGGACCGGGTGGAAGTACGGCTCCGCCGGAATGCCGCCCTCGGCCTGCGGCACCGGCTCCAGTCCCGCGATCGCCAGCGTCGCCGCCGCGTACTCGGCGGCGGCGTCGAGTCCGCGCGCGCCGAGGCCGCGCCCTTCGAGCGCCGCCGAGGCAAGGAAGCGCACGTGCGCCGCGACGGCGTCCCTGGTGATGCCCGCAAGCGCCGCCATCACGTGCGGCCGAAGCGGTTCGACCGGGCCCGGGGCGACGAACGCCGCTCCCGCCTCCGGCGCCTGTCCGTGCGCGATCTGGCCGGCCGCGCACGCGGCGGCCAACAGCACGCCGACCCAGCCTCGTTTCATGGCTTTGCGCCCCCCCCCCCGTGACGGGCGCGCCTCCGGCGCCGCCGGCCGATGCGCGCGCCTATTCGAAGGTCCCGCGGACGACGATCTCGCGCCCCTTCATCAGCCAGCGGCCCTTTGCGATGACGCCGTCGATCTCGAGCCCCGCCGGGTCGAGCAGCACCAGGTCGGCGTCGGCGCCCGCGCCGAGCGCGCCCTTGCCGCGCAGCTTGAGGATGCGCGCAGGGTTCGCCGTGACGGCCAGCAGGGCCGTGGCCAGCGGCACGCCCTCGACGAGGACCGCGTCGCGGACCGATGCGGCGAGGCTCGTCACGCGGCCGACCCGCAACCCGCGAAGCTCGCCGGCCGCGTCGTAGTCCGGCAAGCTGCCCTGGCCGTCAGAGGTGAACGTCACCCGCGAAGCGTCCACGCCGGCCTCCAGCATCCTCCGCAGCCCCGCGCCGCACCGCACTTCGCCCGCGTCGAGGAAGGCCGGCACGGTCGAGGTCGTGAAGTCCACGAACCCCCCGGCCTTCGCCCACGCCTGGCCTTCGTCGAAGAGCGCCGGATTGCGGTTGATGTGCGTCGGCCAGAACTGGGTCGCAGGGATCTCAGTCTCTTCGACGGCGCGCCTGAGCATCGACAGCCCGCGCGGGCCGTCGCCCACGTGGACGTTCACGACGCCGGCCTTGCCTGAGAGCATCCCGCCGCGCCGGGCCTCCGCGGCCACGCGCACGAACTGCTCGAAGGTCGGCTGCGTGGAGCGGTGGTCGGAAATCGCCACCTCTCCGACGCCGACCACCTTGTCGATGAGCAGGAGGTCGCGCTCGATGCTGCCCGTGAGCGTCTGGACCGGCACGGCGTAGTGTCCCGTCAGGACGAACGTGCTCAGGCCCTCCTCGTCGAGCGCGCGGGCCTTCGCGAGCAGGCCTGCGGGCGACCGCGTGGCCCCGTCGGTGCCCAGGCAGCCGACGACCGTGGTGATGCCGCCGCGGACCGCGTCGGAGAGCGCGAGTTCGGGCGTGCGCGTCGCGAAGCCGCCCTCGCCGCCGCCGCCGGCCAGATGCACGTGCCCGTCGATGAAGCCGGGCGCGGCCACCAGCCCGGACGCGTCGACCCGCTCGCAGAGGCGGGCGGGCACCTCGATGTCCGGTCCGACCATGACGATGCGGCCGCCGGCCATGAGAATGTCGGCGCGGCCAATCGCGGCGGGGGTGTAGACGTCGGCGTTCTTGAGCAGCAGCACGGGAACCAGTCTACCTCGGCGGCCGCGCCGGAGCGCACGCGCGCGGAGGCGCGGGCCGGCCGCCGCGCTCCTGCGGACTTGCGGAATTCGCGCGGACTGGCGATGATGCTCCGGATCGCGTGCGCGGGCGCGCCGGCGGGTCCGGCGGCCGGCTGGCGCGTGCGCCTTGCCGGGGCCTCGCGTCGCCGCCCGCGCGGGGACGGCCGCGCGACGGCCCCTCACGCCCCCGGGTGACCGGCGCGCAGGGAGGACGGGTGATGGCTGCGAAAACCGTGCTGCTCGTGGACGACGATCTGGACCTGCTCGACATCTACCGGATCACGCTCGAGGGCGAGGGGTTCGACGTACTGACGGCCGAGAACTCGGACGAGGCGATGCGCATCGCCACCACCACTCCGATCGACGCAGCCGTGCTCGACGTGATGATGCGGACGCCAACGGAGGGCTTCCTGCTGGCGCGGGCGCTCCGGCAGGACGAGCGCACGAGGCGCATCCCGCTGCTGATGCTCACCTCGGTGAACGCCGAGAACGAGGCCCAGGGCTACCACCGCCGGTTCTCGGATCGCGACCGCGACGACCAGTGGCTGCCGGTGGACCGCTTCGTGGACAAGCCCATCAAGCCGGAGGACCTCGTCACGACGGTGCGCACCCTCTGCGGCGGCTGGACCTTCACGAAGTAGCGGCCCGTCCGTTCCCGGTGGAAGGGAAGATGATCTCACCCGCCGACGATGCGTCTCCCGTCCCGCGCGGGCGCGGCCGATCCTTCGTCGAGCAGGAGCTCGCGAACAGCCTCGGCTGGCTGATCTCCCTCCGCTGGGTGGCCGGCGCCGCCGTCGTCCTCGCCTCCGTGGTGGTGCGGGTGGCGCTGCCGGAGCAGCTTCCCGCCGCGCCGATCCTGCTCGTGGGCGCCGGCATCCTGCTCTACAACCTCGTCCTGTCGTGGGTGCTCGCCTGGCTGCAGCGCTCGCGGCCGGAGGCCACGAGCGGGTTCGAGTACCTCGTGCGCGCGCAGGTCGCCCTCGACTGGGGGGCCATGACGGTCCTTGTCGCCTCGTCCGGCGGGATCGAGAGCCCGGCCATCAGCTTCTTCCTGTTCCACATCACGATCTCGTCGCTGCTGCTGCCGCACCAGCACGTCTTCCTGTACGTCACGCTGGCCCCGGTGCTCGTGGGCGGCGTGGCGGTGCTCGAGTACGCCGGCGTCCTGCCGCACGTGTCCCTCGTCCAGGCGGCGCGGTACCGCGACCCGCTGTACGTCGGCGCCGTCCTGGTGTTCTTCGCGACGTCGTGCTACGTGATGGCGTACTTCTGCGTGTCGATCGCGAAGCGCCTGCGCCGCCGGGAGGCCGAGCTGAAGGGCCTCTACGACGGCGTGCGCGACGTGACCTCGACGCTGGACATCACGGCCGTGCTCGAGCGGATCGTCGAGGCCGCCGCGCGCGTGCTCACGTGCAAGGCCGCTGCCATCCGCCTCATCGACCAGAGCCACTCGCAAGTCGAGTTCGCCGCCAGCTGGGGGCTGAGCGACACGTACCGGGACGAGGTGCCCGCCGAGTACGCGCGTTCGACGCTCGACCAGGACACCCTGCGCAGCGGCGTCGTGCACGTGACGGACGTCGGCGGCGACCCGCGGGTCTTCCACCCCGAGCTCGCCCGCGACGAGCGCATCGCCTCGATGCTCAGCGTGGTCATCAAGGGCCGCACCGGGCCGATCGGCGTGCTGCGCGCGTACGGCGCCCCGGGCCACGTCTTCAACGCCGAAGACGTCGCCTACCTGCAGGCGATGGCGGCCCACGGCGCCGTGGCCATCGAGAACGCCAAGGCGTACCGGCTGCTGGCCGATCTCGACCGGGACAAGTCGAAGTTCCTCCGGATCACGACCCACGAGCTCCGCTCGCCGGTGCGTGTGACCGAGAGCCTGCTGATGACGCTGGCGGAGGGCTACGCCGGGCCGCTGACGCCCGAGCAGCAGGACGTGGTCGTGCGCGCCCAGCGCCGCCTCGCGAGCCTCCACGAGCTCATCGACGACCTGCTGGATCTGGCCGCCGGCAAGGCCGGCCTGGAGCAGTCGGCGCCCGAGCGCCTCGATCTCGGCGGGCTCGTCGCCGAGATCATCGACCGCTTCCGGCCCGTCGGCGCGGCAAAAGGCGTGGCCCTGAGGCTGGATCAGCCGCCCGAAGCGCTCCACCTCATCGCGGATCGCAGGGACCTCGAGCGCGTGTTCGTGAACCTCGTGGGCAACGCCGTCAAGTACACCGCCAGGGGCGAGGTCCGGGTGCGGATGCAGCGGGGCGACGGGCGCATTCGCGTCGACGTCGCCGATTCGGGCATCGGCATCCCGAAGTCGGCCCTGCCGTTCCTGTTCAACGAGTTCTACCGCGCAGCGAACGCCAAGGCCGGCGGCGAGCCGGGGACCGGCCTTGGACTCGCCATCGTGAAGCTGCTCGTCGTGCGCCACGGCGGGGAGATCGCCGTCGAGAGCGAGGAAGGGCGGGGGACGACGATGACGGTGACCTGGCCCGCCGCGCCGGATCTCGCCCAGGGCGGCCGCATGCCGGACGCGGGCGAAGGCGAGTTGATTCCTCCGTCGGCCCCCGGCTATGATGAGCGTGGCCGGGCGAGGCTGCCAGCCGCCCCCTCAGGCGGTCGCGCCGCCGGCCGATGAGGCCCCCGGCTGGATCCCCGCACGCCGCCCGTCAATCCCCGAGCGTTGCCGCGGAGTCCGATCCACAGCCGCGCGCCGGCGCCGCCGGCGGCCGGTGCGCGAGGGATGGACCCGTGTGATGCAGGGGCCGAGGACCGGCTGGCGCCGGGCGCCCGGATCTCCGCGGACCGCACCGACCAGGGAGCGTTTCAATGGCAAAGATCCTCGTAGTGGACGACGACCCCGATATCACCTTCGCGCTGTCGCTCTTCCTGAAGCGGGAGCAGCACGAGGTCCGGACCGCGGCGAACCGGGACGAAGGGATGGCCGCCCTCGAGGCCTTCTCGCCCGATCTGATGGTACTCGACGTGATGATGGAGCAGCCGGACGACGGCATCGCCATGGCGCAGGACCTGCGCCGCGCGGGCGTGACGATCCCCATTGTCATGCTGACGAGCGTGGGCAAGGTGACGGGGCTCGACTACGGCCGCGACAACGACCTGGTGCCCGTGGACGCGTTCTTCGAGAAGCCGGTCCGGCCCGAAGACCTGCTGAAGACGGTCAACGGGCTGCTGAAGCAGGGGACGCAGGGAGACACGACATGCTAGTCAGCCAGCAACAGAAGCTGCAGGAGGAGATCCGCGCGCTCGTCGCCCGCCACGGCCGGACGCGTGCGGCGCTGATGCCGGTGCTCCAGGAGCTGCAGGAGAAGTACGCGTCCATCACGGACTTCGCGATGCAGGTGGTGGCCGACGAGCTTGGCATCCACCCGTCCGAGGTCTACGGCGTCGTGTCCTTCTACGCCTTCCTGCACCACGAGCCCAAGGGCCGCTTCCAGATCCGGCTCTGCCAGACCATCTCGTGCGACCTGGCCGGCAAGGCGCGCGTGGCGAAGCAGCTCGAGAACGAGCTGGGCATCGCCTTCGGCGAGACGACGCCGGACGGGCGCTTCAGCCTCGAGTGGGCCAGCTGCCTGGGCATGTGCGATCAGGGCCCGGCGCTCCTGGTGAACGACCGGGTCTACACCCGCGTCACCGCCGAGCAGGCGCACCGGATCATCGAGGAATGCCGCAGCGTGTTCGGGGCGCACGCGACGCAGGCCGCGCACGCGTAGGGAGAGGAGGCCGAGATGCAGCCCAGTGACAGCCGGAAGACCCCTCTCACCTTCGACACGATCGAGCCGGGCTCTGGCCTGGCGGCCGCGCTGGCGAAGAGCCGCGCCGACATCATCGGCGAGGTGTCGGCGTCGAACCTGAAAGGGCGGGGCGGCGCCGGGTTCCCGACGGGCACGAAATGGAACCTCGCCGCGGCGGCGCGCGTGCACGGCGAGGCCGCCAAGTACGTCATCTGCAACGCGGACGAGGGCGAGCCCGGCACGTTCAAGGACCGGGTTCTGCTCACGGCCTACGCCGATCTGGTGTTCGAAGGCATGACCATCGCCGCCCGGGCCATCGGCGCGACCAGGGGCCTCCTCTACCTGCGCGGCGAGTACGTCTACCTGCGGCCGCACCTGGAGGCCGTGCTGGACCGGCGGCGGAAGGCGGGGCAGCTCGGGGCCGACATCCTCGGGACGCCAGGGTTCGAGTTCGACATCGAGATCCGCATGGGCGCCGGCGCCTACGTGTGCGGCGAGGAGACGGCGCTCATCGAGTCGCTCGAGGGGCACCGGGGCGAGCCGCGGAATCGGCCGCCGTTCCCGGTGAACACCGGGTTCATGGGGCAGCCGACCGTCGTGAACAACGTCGAGACGCTCGCGTCGGTCACGGCCATCTTCGCGAAGGGCGCCGCCTGGTTCCGCGGCATCGGCACGGAGAAGTCCTCGGGCTTCAAGCTGTTCAGCGTCTCGGGCGACTGCGACGCGCCGGGGGTGTACGAGTTCCCGCTCGGGATCACGATCGCCGAGCTGCTCGAGCGCGTCGGCGGGACCGGCGCCAAGGCGGTGCAGGTCGGCGGGGCCTCGGGGCAGGCGGTCCCGGCGTCGCAGTTCGGCCGCCGGATCGCCTTCGAGGACCTCGCCACCGGCGGATCGATCATCGTGTTCGGGCCCGGCCGCGACATGCTGCACGTGGCCAAGAACTTCATGGAGTTCTTCGTCGAGGAGTCCTGCGGCCAGTGCACGCCGTGCCGCGCGGGAAACGCCAAGCTGCTCGAGGGGATCGAGCGTCTGGAGCGAGGCGCGTGCTCGTCGGCCTACCTGAACGAGCTCGTCAGGCTCTGCGAGACGATGCAGGTCGCGTCGAAGTGCGGCCTGGGCCAGTCGAGCCCGAACGCCTTCCTGTCGATCGTGACGAATTTCCAGGACGAGATCCTGGGCCGGACGCCGGCGGACCGCTGAGGCGGCCGCGCCGGCGGGACGGGAGCCGTTGACGCAAGCGATGCCACCGGGACTGGCGCCCGGTGCCGAGGTGAACGATGAGCGGAGAAGTGAAGGCCGGACAGGACACGTCGCGCGCGCCGAGCAGCCAGCGCATCCAGCAGGTGGCCGCGCCGCCGGACGTGCTGCAGATGATCGGCGGCCAGATCACGGTCACCATCGACGGGACGGACGTCAAGGTCCCGATGGGAACGACCGTGCTGGAGGCGGCGCGGCAGATCGGGATCCGCATCCCGACGCTCTGCCACCATCCCGACCTGTGCGTCGCGGGGGTTTGCCGCATCTGTGTCGTCGAGGTCGAAGGGCAGCGGACGCTCCAGGCCGCCTGCGCCTACCCGATCACCGGGTCGCTGAAGGTCAAGACGCACACGCGGAAGGTGCGGCAGGCGAGGCGCCATATCCTCGACCTGCTGCTGTCGACGCACTACGGCGAGTGCTATAGCTGCAAGCGCAACAACAACTGCGAACTGCAGTCGCTGGCCAAGGAGTACGGCGTCGACTTCTACCGCTTCGGCCACGTCACCGAGTCGCAGTACCCGAAGGACGAGTCGAGCTACTCCGTCATCCGCGACATGGACAAGTGCATCCTGTGCCGCCGGTGCGTCCGCACCTGCATCGACGTGCAGGAGGTGGGCACGCTCGAGGCGGTGGGGCGCAGCAACCGGACCCGCATCTCGACCTTCCTCGACAAGCCCCTCGCCGGCGTCGTCTGCATCAACTGCGGCCAGTGCATCAACCGGTGCCCGACGGGCGCGCTGCACGCCAACGACACGTCCGACGAGGTCTGGCGCGCCATCGACGACCCGACCAAGCACGTCGTCATCCAGACGGCGCCGAGCCCGAGGGCCGGGATCGGCGAGTGCTTCGGGTGCGAGCCCGGCACGCCCCTGACGTTCCAGCTGAACACCGCCCTCAGGCTCTGCGGCTTCGACAAGGTGTTCGACACGAACTTCAGCGCCGACCTGACCATCATCGAGGAGGGCACGGAGCTTCTCGGCCGCCTGTACCGGGCGCTCGTGAAGCAGGAGCCGGCGGCGTTCCCGCAGTTCACCAGCTGCTCGCCGGGATGGGTGAAGTACCTCGAGCACTTCTATCCCGAGTACATCCCCAACCTGTCGTCGGCCAAGAGCCCGCAGCAGATGTTCGGCGCGGTCATCAAGACCTACTACGCCAAGACCCACAACATCGATCCGAAGGACATCGTCACCGTCGCCCTGATGCCCTGCTCAGCGAAGAAATTCGAGTGCAACCGGCCGGAGATGGCCGGCAGCGGGTTCAAGGACGTCGACTACGGCCTGACGACCCGGGAGCTGGCCCAGATGATCATGGAGGCCGGCATCCACCTCCCGGACATGCCGAAGAGCGGCTTCGACGATCCCTTCGGCGACCGGACCGGGTCGGGCGTGATCTTCGGCGCGACCGGGGGCGTCATGGAGGCGGCCCTCCGGACCGTGCTCGAGCTGGTGACCGGACGGAAGGTCGAAAAGCTCTTCGAGCACGCCAACATCGTCCCCGTGCGCGGGTTCGACGGCGTGCGGTACGTCGAGCTGCCGATCACGCAGGTTGCCGACGAGGTGCCCGCCCTCATCCGGCACGTCATCCCGACGTTCGAGTTCCTGAAAGGCGCGACGCTGAAGCTGGCCGTCGCCCACGGCACGGCGAACGCCCACAAGGTCCTGGAGGACATCAAGGCCGGCGGGAAGCTCAGCGAGTGCCACTTCATCGAGTTCATGGCCTGCCCGGGCGGCTGCATCGGCGGCGGCGGACAGCCGATCCCGACCTCGCCCGAGATCCGCGCGGCGCGGGCCCGGGCGATCTACGCCGAGGACATGGAGTCGGACGTGCGGAAGTCCCACGAGAACCCCGCCGTCGCGAGGCTCTACAGCGAGTTCTTCACCGACGGCCCGTGCGGCCACCTCGCGCACGAGCTGCTCCACACGCACTACACGGCGAGGGGGAAGCACATCGGATAGGGAGCGCGCCGCCGCGCGCCGTCAGTCGACGAAACGCAGGATCTCCTCGACGCGCTTCCGGTCGCGCCGCCGGGCTCCCTCGTCCTTCGGCCGCCCGATCGCCACGAGGGCGATCAGGCGGGCCGGGGCCTTGACGCCCAGCAGGCGCTCGATCGCCGTCCGGGCCACGATCGGGCCGGTCAGCCAGCAGCCCCCGTATCCCATCTCCTCGGCGGCCAGCAGCAGGTGCTCGATCGCCGCGCCGACCGACTGGATGTCCGGGTAGCCCCGCATCGCGTTCACCCGCGCCTTCGTCACGGCCGACCCGCGCAAGGCGCCTTCGATGACCGACTCGTACGGCTCGAGGGCGACCGCGATGACCAGCGGGGCGTGGGCGAAGAACGTCGAGAAGCGCTCTACGCGGCGTCCGGCGCGCCTCGCGTCCTCGTCGGCGGGCCGCGGCAGCAGGTCCTCGAGGCGGTTGCGGACGGCGGCGGCCATCTGCTCGAGGGTCGAGCGCCGCGAGATCGCGATGAACTGCCACGGCTGCGAGTTGTTCGGGCTCGGCGCAAGGCCCGCCAGGCGGACCATCTCGCACACGTCGGCGGGGTCCACGGGATCAGGCAGGAACTGGCGGACGGTGGCGCGCTGCTCGACGAGTGTTCTGAACTCCATGTCCCAGGCCTCCCGGGGGCGACCGCTGCCCGCATTATAGGGCCTCTCGCGGCCTGGACCGGACCCGCCCGACGGCGCCGACCAGGCCGTGGGCGGTTCCCGCCGCGAGGTATGATCGGGTGAACGGAGGAGACCGGGCCATGCCGCGACGCGGACACGACGGGATTGGGACGCGCAACATGCCGGACGAGGCGCGTCACGGCATCCGCCCGCTCCGGGCAGGCGCACGGCAGGAGGAGGCCTGATGCAGGCCGCGCCCAGGGCCCTGCGACTCCACATCGGCCTCTTCGGTCGGCGCAACGTGGGCAAGTCCTCGCTGCTGAACGCCATCACACGCCAGCAGGTGTCCATCGTCTCGAACGTCGCCGGCACGACGACGGACCCCGTCGAGAAGCCGATGGAGCTGCTCCCGCTGGGGCCGGTGCTCTTCGTCGACACCGCCGGCATCGACGACGAAGGCGCGCTCGGCGAGTTGCGGCTGCAGCGGACGCGCGCCGTCCTCGATCGCGTGGACATCGGGATCATCGTCACGGAACCGGGGGCCTGGGGGCCTTTCGAAGCGCGCCTCGTGGACGAGCTGAAGAGGCGGTCGCTGCCCGTGGTCCTCGCCGTGAACAAGATCGACTCGCAGCCGCTGCCCGACGAGGAGCGCGGCCGCCTGCGGCCGAAAGCGGACGCGCTGGTCGCCCTGTCGGCGCTGACCGGCGCCGGCGTCGGCGATCTCAGGGAGGCGCTGCTGCGCCTCGCGCCCGCGGACTTCTTCGACAACCGGCGCGTGATCGCGGACCTCGTGCCGCCTGGCGAGATGGCCGTCCTCGTCGTGCCCATCGACAAGGAAGCCCCGAAGGGCCGGCTGATCCTGCCGCAGGTGATGACCATCCGCGACCTGCTTGACGGCGGGAGCGTGGCGCTCGTGACGCGGGAGCGCGACCTGAGGCGGACGCTGGAGGGCCTCGCGCGGCCTCCGGCCCTCGTTGTGACCGACTCGCAGGCCTTCGCGGCAGTCGCCGCCGAGGTGCCGGCCGACGTGCCGATGACGTCGTTCTCGATCCTGATGGCGCGGTTCCAGGGTGACTTGGCCGAGCAGGTCCGCGGGACCATGGCGATCGAGGGACTCCGGAGCGGTGACCGGGTGCTCATCGCCGAGACGTGCACCCACCACCCGATAGGCGACGACATCGGCCGCGTGAAGATCCCGCGGTGGCTGACGCAGTACGTCGGCGCGGCGCTCGACATCGCTCACGTGCAGGGGCGCGACTTCCCGGCCGACCTGTCGCCCTACCGGCTGGTCGTCCACTGCGGGAACTGCACGGGCAACCGCCGCGAGATGCTCTCGCGGATCGGGAGGTGCCGCGAAGCTGGCGTGCCCATTACGAACTACGGCCTGACCATCGCCTACTCGCTCGGCATTTTCGAGCGGGCGCTCGCCCCGTTTCCGGCCGCCCTGGAGGCCTATCGTGCCGCTCTCGTGTGACGCCCTCGACCATGACGCGATCGCGGCGTGGCTGCGCGAGACGGACCCGGCCGCGCTGGCCGCGCTCTGGCGCCGCGCGGACGCGGTGCGCCGCGCCCGCGTCGGCGACGCCGTGCACCTGCGCGGCCTCATCGAGATCACGAACTACTGCGTGCGGCATTGCGCCTACTGCGGCATCGCCGCCTGCGCCGGGCCGCTGCGGCGCTACCGCATGACGCTCGAGGAAATCCTCGCGTGCGCGCGCCAGGGCCGCGACTTCGGCTTCGGAACCGTGGTCCTGCAGGGCGGCGAGGACCCGGGCGTCACGGGGCCGTTTGTGGCCGACGTCGTGCGCGCCATCAAGGCCGAGACGGGCGTGGCCGTCACGCTGTCCCTCGGCGAGCGATCCGAGGCGGACCTGAGGCTGTGGCGCGACGCCGGCGCCGACCGCTACCTGCTGCGGTTCGAAACCACCGACCAGGATCTGTACGCACGCATACACCCGAACGTGCCAGGGACGTTGTCCGACCGGTTCGCCCAGCTCCGGCTCATGCGTCGCATGGGCTACGAGATCGGCACCGGCGTCATGATCGGCATCCCCGGTCAGACCTGGGACACGCTCGCTGACGACATCCTCGCGTTCCGCGACTTCGACATGGACATGATCGGCATCGGGCCCTACCTCAGGAGCCCGCGGACGCCGCTCGCCGGCCCGCTCGGCCTCGAGTTGGCCGCTGCTCCGGAAGAGCAGGTGCCAAGCGACGAGGTGACGACGCTGAAAGCCATGGCGCTCACGCGGCTCGTGTGCCCCGATACCAACATCCCGAGCACGACGGCCCTCTCCATTCTCGATCCGTCGGCCGGGCGGGTGAACGGCCTCACGCGCGGCGCGAACGTCATCATGCCGAACCTGACGCCGCCCGAGTACCGAGTCCTCTACGACATCTACCCCGGCAAGGCGGGCATCCATGAGACCGCCGAGGTGCTCGCCGACAGGGTCATCGCGCTCATCGACGGGCTCGGCCGCACGATCGGCACCGGCCCCGGCTCAAGGGGTCGGGTCTAATTATGCGAGAGACCACGCTGGAACGACGGATCTGTAGGTCGAAGGGGGGGGCTTACAGTTTCGTCATCGGATTCGGCCTGATCGCGTAATTAGACCCGACCCCTTGGTCTAGGCGAGTCCTGCCGCGCGCGCCCACGCGACCGCCTGCTCCCACTCCTCGGACGTGAGCCGGCGCGAGAGCTCCGGGTAGTCGCGCGCACGGTGCTCCGGCCGGTACTGCCGCATGATGTTCACGCACGTATCGGGCGACAGCTCCGTGGCCACCCATCGCACGAACCGGTCGGTTCCGCCAATGTTGTGCGGCAGCACCAAGTGCCGGATGATCAATCCCCGGGTGGCGATACCGCGTCGATCGACAATCAGTGTGCCAACCTGGCGGTGCATCTCCTTGATCGCCGCCGCCGCCACTTCCGGATAGTCGGCGGCTCCGCTCGAGTACTTCGCCGCCAGCGCCCCGTCCTGGTACTTGAAGTCCGGCAGGTAGATGTCGACGATGCCGTCCAGGGCGCGGATCACGTCGAGGCTGTCGTAGCCGCCCGTGTTGTAGACCAGCGGCAGGCGGAAGCCGCGGTCGACGGCGCAGCAGAGCGCCCCGACGATCTGGGGCGCCACGTGGGTTGGCGTGACGAGATTGACGTTGTGGCAGCCCTTCCGCTGCAGGTCGAGCATCATGTCCGCGACGTCCATCTCGCCGACGACGCGGCCGTCCCCGCGGTGGTTGATCTCCCAGTTCTGGCAGTAACAGCAGAGCAGGTTGCAGTTCGAGAAGAAGATAGTGCCGCTGCCGCCGCTGCCCACAAGCGGCCGCTCCTCCCCGAAATGCGGCCCGTGGGAGGCCACCTTCAGGCGCGCTGTCGAACTGCACACGCCGGTCTTGCCCTTGCGGCGGTCGATGCCGCACGAGCGGGGACAGAGGCGGCAGGCCGCGAGGATCTCTCGAAGCTGCCGTTCGACCTCTCGGAGCCGACCCTGACGGGCGAGGCGCAGATAAGCGGGTTCGTGGTCCTCCGGGTGACTCGAGGCACCCGTCGCACGGCCGGCGGCCAGCGCGAGGCCTCCGACAGTCGCAAGCGAGTCGTGGAGGAACCGGCGCCGGCTCGGACCCATGTCATCCTCCCCAGGGACGCGCGTCCCGGCGGGATCTCACACCTGCGGCCGTGCATCTCCGGCTTCGGAGAGCTCCCGCTCCAAGGCTTCGGCGGCTTCCGCGAGTCGAGTAGCGTGGGCCCGGACGTCCTCCGGCCAGGCCCGGATGAGCTCCGACATGCGGGCCCGGTCCTTCCGGTGCAACGCACGCGCGGCGTCCTCGAATCCCGGCAGGTTGCCGCCCATCACCCACATGAACCTGCCCGCGGCCTCCCAAGCCATCTGGGCGCGTTCCTGGCCCCTGTCGGCCTTCCTCGCTTCGTCGACGAGGCGCCGGAGGGCGCCTGAGGCCCCGCCTCTCTGTCGCCCGAGCCACTCCCAATGGCGCGGCAGCAGGGAAATCTCACGGCTGACCACGCCAAGCCTGGGTCGTCCCGGACCCGGGCGCGCCTGGCGTCCTGGCGGACCCGAGGCGTCCTCGGCCCCGCGAGCGATGGCCGGATGGCTGTTCAGGCGCTCCAGCACCTCTGCTGTCGAGCCCCGCAGGTCGAAATCGAGTTCAGCCCCAGATCGATCGTCGAAGACGAGGACGGCTCCCTCATCGCCCCTGTCGAGCCTGTTCTTGAGTGCCAGCACGACCGAGCGAAGGTCTCCCGACGCGACTTGCCGCGTACCTGCGAAGGCGGTAAACGAACCGTCTCGATCCAAATCCAACCCGGATTCTCAGACAGGCTAATATTACCCGGATGAAAACGACCTGTCAATAACTCCCGGATGAAATGGGCTGCCGTGCTGAGGAAGGCGCGGACAGAAGAACCGAGCTAGTCGTCGTCGGTCTCGATGGAAGCGCGGCGGGCCTTGACCCGGCTTCGCTGAGCCTTTTCGGCGAGGCGCCGCTCGCGCGAGGCGGCCGTGGGCGTGGTCTTCGTGCGAGATTTCGGCCTGCGGAACGCCTGGCGTATGAGGGCAGCGAGGCGGGCGCGGGCGGCCTCTCGGTTCCTCGCCTGCGTCCGAAAGGCCCGGCTGTCCACCAGGATGATGCCCTCGGCAGACGCTCGCGTGCCTGCCAGTGCGAGGAGGCGGCGCTGCACGTCCGCCGGCAGCGCCGACGCGCCGACGTCGAAGCGCAGTTCCACCGCGGTGGCCACCTTGTTGACGTTCTGCCCGCCGGGCCCCGACGAGCGAACGAAGCGCTCGCGCAGTTCGCGTTCGGGAACCGCGTACTCCGGTGTGACCCGCAGCATGCCGCCGCCACTGTACCACGCACGGTGCTACAATCCGCCTCGGCCGGCGTCCCACGTCAAGCGCGGCACCCAGCCCGGGCGCGCCAGCGGCGCCCGGCGCCGGCGGAACATCGGCAGCTCCAGCCCGGGCGAGCCGCGCAAGAAGGTCACTATGCGCGCCATGCGCGCCCTCGTCATCTGCTTCGTGCCGGTCGCTGCGCTGCTCGGCAGCTGCCGGAATCCATCGACCGATCAGGCCAGGCCCATGCTGCGTCCCTACGAATCCACCAGCAAGCTGTTCGTGCTCTTCAAGCCGTCCGACTGGAAGGTGACCGAGGACGCGCGTCCGGACAGCCTGCACGTGCTCGTACGGGACCCTGCGGGGACGTCCATGGTGGACTTCCGCTGGGCGCGGAGCGACGCACGCGTTTCCGACGCGCTTACCGCGCTGCTGAGAGCCAGGAAGGCGCTGGCCCTCGAGCACGGGGACGTGGCGTTGAGCGAGGTGTTCGCATCGAAGGACGGCAGCCGGGCAACGGCGGCCGTCCGATGGGGAAGCGGCGCGGGCAGCGTCGCCGGCAGGCTGTACATCGAAGCGTCGGCAGGGTCGCACTCGGTCCAGGGCTACTTCGCGCCATCATCCCGCCTGGCGGCGCAACGGTCGCTGCTGTTGAACGTGATGGCGAGCTTCGCCTTCTCCAAGGCACCGACGGCACAAGGTGCCCGCGCGGCGGCGCCGGCGCCGCCGCCGCCCGTGCAGGCGGCGCTGACAGCGCGCGCGGCCCCGGATGGCAGCCTGTCGCTGCGCGTGCCCGCCGACTGGAGCTTCCTCGCGGGCGGGGGACGGGTGATCGCGGCCTCGCGGGACGGCGGCCTGGGGTTCATCTTCACCGCGTTCGCCGGCAACCCGCTGGTCCCGCAGGCGACGGTGGCGCAGGGCATCATCCCGACGCCATACCAGCCGCCAGCGGAGACGCTCGGCTACGTCTTCAGCGCGTTCAGGAATCGCCAGTTCCGCATTCACACGGCCGCTTCCGACCAGGGAACGGCGCGCGAGTGCATGGCGCGGATGGGCGGCGCGTGCGACGCGCAGGACTTCCAGGTGAGCTACACGTCGCCGGAGGGCACGGCCTGCGTCGGCGGGTTCAAGGTGATCAACTTCCCGCCGTCGCCGATCACGGGCCTCTGGAACACCATCGTCGCCGGCATCTGGGGGCCCGAGCGGGACTTCGCCCGCTACCTGCCGATGCTCGAGCAGATCGCAGGCAGCTTCGCCGTCAACGATCGGTACGCACGCCGCTACGTCCAGAACGGGCTCGAGAACCTGCGCCGCCTGCAGCAGAAGACGCAGGCTGCGATGCAGGACCTGAACGCCTCCCGGGCCCAGAACCAGCAGGACTGGGAGGCCCGCCAGGAGCGCAAGGCCTTCATGGACTCGGGCTGGGACGACTACCGCCGAGGGCACAGCTACTGGGTGTCGGAGCTCGAGGGCGGCAAGGTGTACGCCACCGACTCGGGCGGCACCGAGGACACCGTCACCGGCCAGTACTACGAGGGCAGACCCTACAGCTGGGTGAACTTCGAAGGCCGGAACCCGCGCCATCCGTCCGAGACGATGCGCGAGATCAACAGCTACGAACTGAAGAAGCTCGAGGAGCGGCAGTAGGCGCGCCGCCTCGTGCGTCCGGCCGCGCGCCGGCTCGGGGTATCCTGTATCCGTGCGCACGTCGGTCGTCATCCCGTCCCGCAACGAAGGCGCCACGGTCGTCGCCCTCGCGGACGCCGTCCGCGCGCATTGCGACGAGGTGATCGTCGTGGACGGTCACAGCACCGACGGGTCGCCCGCGCGCCTGCGGGAGGCCGGCGTCACCGTCGTCGAGGACGGCGGGCTGGGCAAGGGTGATGCGATCCGGCGCGGCCTGGCGGCCGCCGGCGGCGAGGTGATCGTCACGATGGACGCGGACGGGTCGCACGACCCGGCGGACATCCGGGCGCTCGTCGCACCCATCGGAGCCGGCGAGGCGGACCTCGTGATCGGCTGCCGGATGCGGGGCGGCAGCGACGAGTTTGCCGGCACCTGGACGATGTTCGTGCGGCTCTGGGGCAACAACTTCCTGACACAGGTCATCAACACGCGCTTCGGCACCGCGCTCACCGACAGCCAGAACGGCTTCCGCGCGATCCGCGCAGCCGCCGTCGCTCAGCTCGGGCTGAGGGAGAACCGGCACTCGATCGAGCTCGAGATGGTGTTGAGAGCCCTCAAGCGCGGCCTGCGCGTTTCCCAGGTGCCCGCGCACGAGTACGCCCGCAAGGCGGGGAAGTCGAGCCTGTCGGTCGTCCGGCAGACGCCGACGTTCCTCCGCTGCCTGCTCCGCAACATCTGGTAGAGACGTCCGCCGGCAGGGTGTCCGTCCCGCCCGGCAGCGCGCGCTCGGGCGCGCGCAATCTACGGCCGGCGGCGCGCGTAGACGACCATCTCCGGGTTCACCTTGTCGAGGTTGGTGAGAGAGGACTCCTCGTCGCCGCGCATCGGCGCCTCGTACTGCAGAAGTGCCCACGCGGGGAGCGGCGCACGATAGCGGAACGCCTCGTCGTATCCCAGCGACCCGTCCTCGAGGCGCTTGAGCAGCGTCCGGCCTTCCGGCGAACGCGCCCGCTCGTAGCGCCGCGCGAAGCGCCCGTTGATCACGACGTAGTCCGCCGACGCGCGCGCCAGGTCACCGACCGAGCCGTCGACGACGACCGAGCGGGCGGGCGGAGGCACCGCGGGCTGGTACGGGCCTCCCACGAGCGCCACCACCGAGCCCGCACCGGCGCGGGCCGCGAGCCACTTCCGGGCCGCGTGCCTGGCGTCCAGCGTCATCGCCACGTTGATCGAGGCGGCGTAGAGGAGCGAGTACGCGCAGGCGCCGCCCGCCACGAGGCGCGGGAGCGGCTGGCGCCTCACCGCGGCCAGCAAGTCGGCGCAGGCCGACGCGGCGAACAGCGCGAGGACGAAGATCCCGCCGAAGAGGTAGCGGTCGTTCACGTAGCGCGTGACGCAAGTGAACACGAGGTAAAAGGAGAGCGGCACGACCAGGAGCCACAACTGCCACCGGCGCTCCGGCCGCGCCGCCGCCGAAGCGATGCCGAGCACGGCGAGGGCGAAGAAGGGCCAGCCGAGCGACCAGCGGAAGAGCCACAGGGTGAGGCCCGCCAGCTTCGCGTAGCCCGCCGCCGTTCCCGGGACGATCGCCAAGTCCCCGAGCGTGGCGAGCAGCTTGAAGTGCGCAACGGCGCCGGCGGAATTGAAGATGACGTTGTGGAAGAGCGCGAGCGCCAAGGCCGAGGCGGCCGCCGCGGAGAGGACTTGCCGTCCGGCGAGCGCCGACCCGAGCTTGCCCCACCAAGTCCGCGACGTTTCGCGGCGCGCGGTGACGATGAGCACGGCCGCCGCCACGAGGGCCAGGTTCGCGTAGGCCTGGTCCTTCGTCGCGACGGCGCCCGCCGAGGCGACGGCGAGACAAACGTAGTCCGTCGCACGCCCGCGGCGCACGATCCGCAGGAACGCCACCATGGCCCATGCGAACCAGCACAGCGAGGGCACGTCGAGGTTGGCCGTCTTGCCGTAGAACACGAAGAGCGGCGTGAGCAGCAGCACGAGGGGGGCCAGCGCCGCCCGGCGCGCGCCGACGATCTCGACGGCGCACAGGAACGCGGCGACGAGCGTCGCGAGGCCCATCGCAACCGACACGGCGCGCATGACCGCCAGCTGGGCGGCCCACGAGGAGGCGCCGCCGGCGGCGAGCAGGCCTGACTGCTCGGCAGCTTCGAACCCGGCCATCGGAACGGCGAGCACCGCGTAGTGCAGCCACGGATACTTGTCGTACCAGCCGCTCGAGAGACCCTTGCGCAGGACGTCGCGCACCCAGTCCGGCCGAAGTTCGTCGGCGGCCCAGGAGTGCCCGACGAGGCCCCAGTCGATGCCCCAGGCCAGCAGGCCGACGCCAAGGACGAGCACGAGGCCCAGGGCGCGCCGGTCGGCCTCGCGCGGCGCCGCAGCCGCGACCTGCCGCCAGCACCAGCCGGCGGCCGCCCTGACCGGCACGTAGAGGAGCAGGCCGGCCCAGGCGACCGCCAGCGCCAGTCCAGCTTCGACAGGGGCCGGGCGCGGCAGGAGCTGCGCCGTGGCGAGGCTGGCCGCCGCCAGCGCCGCCACGGCGAAGGCCTCTGTCCGGCGCATCCTATTTCGCCACGCGCTCCATCGTGCGGAGCACGGGGTAGAATTCCGGCGCCGGGTCCGCGCCCAGCACGGGGTCCAGGATATTCCAGGCCATGAACCCGTCGTCCGATCTCGGATCGAAGAGGATGAAGGCCAGGCGGGCCAGCGGCTGATCCATCGGCACGACGAGCGACCCGGCGGGCAGCGTCTGCTCGACGCGCTCCCACTGGCCCGTCAGCGTCCGCAGCTTGTGCGTGCCCTGGTACTCGGCCTGGGCGAGTTCAGACGAGGCGATCCTGAACCGCTCGCCGGCGAACGGCGCGTCCTTCGCCGTCACGAAGTACTTGACGCCGTGCGCCTCGAGCCGGTCGATCACGCTCGCCAGCATGCGGGTGCCGGGGCCGCCCGGCGCTCGACCGAAGGGGCCGCCCATCCCGAGGCCGCGGCCACCGGGCTCGGGCGCTCCCGGCCCTGGCGCTCCGGGAAACGAGGACGCCGCCGGAACCACGTACGCCCGAGGGGCCAGGCTCGTTTCGGCGGCTTCAATCGTGCCGATGTGCGGCATCACCTCGACCCGCTCGCTGCCGGCCACTCGGCGCCGCATCATCACGTCCGGCACGTACGGGTTCCGCTCCTCGGCCACCTCCGCGAGCACGATCTCGACGGCGTCCTTCGTTTTCACCAGCTTCCCGCGGACGGCCTGCGGCGTGCCGACGATCGACTCGGCGTCGGCCGCGGCCGTGGTCTTGCGGATGGCCTCGCCGTTCTTCACCGCGTAGTCGATGATCGCCTCGAGGAACCAGTACGTCGCCTTGATGCGGTCCTCGAAGCTCGCGTACGAATACGTCTCCGACAGGATCCCGATCCGGTTGCGGATGCCGAAGTAGGTCTGCGTGTACCTCGGCTTGTAGAGATCGGCGTCTCCCGTCCACGCGCGCTCGCCCTGGCGCGTGGGCCCGCCGTAGTAGAAGTAGTCCCATCCGTGCGCAGCCTTGACGGCCTTCGTCACCGACGGCAGCAGGTCCCCGCGCACGAGCTCGGCGATGCCCGGCGACGTGTTCGGGCTCCCGGACGTCTCGTAGGTCAAGAAGTAGCCGTGGGCGCTGCCGTTCGTCGTATGCAGGTCGATGGCGATGTGGGGATCGTACTCGTTGAGCAGGCGCGCCATCGACCGCGCCTCCGCCGTCTCCATCTTCGTATTGTCGCGGTTCAGGTCGAGGTTCTGGGCGTTGTAGCGCTGCCCCATGCCGCCCACCGGCCCGAACTGGGAGTAGCGATTGCGGACGTTCACCCGCTCGTTGCCGTCGGCGTTGTAGATCGGGTTGACGAGCAGCACGACGCTCCGCAGCCAGTCGGCCCGCTCGCCCTTGGCGATGGATCGCAGCAGCCAGAGGGCGGCCTCCTTGCCCTCGACCTCGCCGGCGTGGATGTTTCCCTGGATGTAGATCCGTGTCTTGCCCGATGCCCGCACTGCGCCGGGCGATGCATCCGTGGCGCCGACGACCGCCAATGGCAGCGGCCGCCCCTCGAACGTGTAGCCGCACACGGTCAGGCGGATGCTCGGCGAGGCCGCGGCCATGGCCTTCATGAACCCGATCACATCGTCGTAGCGGCTGGTCTCGGCGTAGTGCGTGGCTTCCGGGCGGGTGAGCGGCCACGTGCGCGCGTCCTGGCCCGGCCGCAGGATCGAGGCGGCGGGGCCGCGCCCCGGCGCGGGCCCCTGCGCGGGCCCCTCGCCCGGCTTGGAGGCCGGGCCCGGGCCCGGCCGGGCCGCGGGCGAGGCGCTCGGCCCCTGGCTCGGGATCTGGCTCTGGGCCGGGGTCTGGCTCGGGGATGGGGGCTGGGTCGCGCCCGGCCCCTGGGCAGCGAGAAGCCCGGCTGTCAGCAGCAGGAGGACAACGGCGGCTCCCGCGCGCGCGCCGGCCCCGGTCGATCGGATGTCGGTCATCTGGGCACTCTCCGGAGGCCCGCGGCATGCGCCCCGTGCATCCGCGGTTCCGCCGAGTGTAGCAGATGCCTAGACCGGGCCGATCCAGCGGCTTCGCGCCGCCTTCGCCAAGCGGTCTGCGCGCCCGGACCGAGCGCGCCCGAGCGGGCCGACCGGCCGGCTCCGGCGCAGGGCAAGCGTTTTCCCTTGTCCCTTGTTCCTTTGTCTCCGGCTACTCGCCCCGAGTCCCGGGCCCGAGTCCCGAGCCCCGAATCCGACCTACCCCTGGAGCGTCACCGTGAACGTGCTGCCGACGCCGGGCTCGCTCTGGACGGTCGCGGTGCCGCCGTATAGCTGGGCGAGTTTCTTCACGATCGACAAGCCGAGGCCGGTGCCCGCGATGGAGCGCGTGTGCTCGTTCTTGATGCGGACGAAGTCCTGGAAGAGCCGCTGGGCGTCCTCGTTCGTCAGGCCGATGCCCGTGTCCGCCACGCGGATGGCCCAGCCGCCGCCGGCGCCAGGCTCGAGCGTCACGTCCACCCGGCCGCCGTCGCGGTTGTACTTCACCGCGTTCGAGACGAGGTTGTTCAGGATGATGTCGAGTTCGCCCCGGTCGGCCACGATCGGGGCGCGGTCGGGCGCCTGCAGCGCCAGGCGGATGCCGCGGGCCGCCGCGGCGGCCGACGCCGTCTCGAAGGCGGCGGTTGCAGCCTCGCGCAGGTCCGTCGCGACCAGCTCCCTCCGCTTCTGCCCGGATTCGATCCGCGTCATGTTCAGGAGGTCGCCGATGAGCTTGCGCATGCCTTCGGTCCGGACCAGGGCCCGATCCACCACGCGCGCGATCACGGCGGGGTCGGCGCCGGCCGACCCGTCCTTCAGGATCTGCAGGTAGCCTTCGACCGCCGCGAGCGGGGCCTTCAGCTCGTGTCCCAGCACCGAGATGAACTGGAAGCGGACCTGCCGCTTCTCCTCGGCCAGCCGCTTCGCCTCGCGCTGGACCATCAGGTGCCGGACGACGCGCCGGACGGCGACGCGGAGGTCCTCCGGCGTGAACGGCTTCGGAAGGAAGTCGTGGGCGCCGCGCTTGGTGGCTTCGATCGCCGTTTCGAGCGTCGCGTAGGCCGTGATCATCACCGTCAGCGTGTCGATGCGTCGGGCGCGCATTTCGTGCAGCACGTCCAGGCCGGACAGGCCGCCCATCTTCATGTCGAGCAGCAGAATGTCCGGCGCCGAGGCGGCCATCATCTCGAGCGCCGCTTCGCCCGAGTCAGCCGTCTCGACGGCGAAGCGGACCGTGTGACCCGTCGTGTCGTCGATGCGGACGGTGTAGGGAGACAGGACGCGCGCCACCGCCAGGCGCATGCCCTGCTCGTCGTCAACCACCAGCACTCTCAGCGTTTCCACGTGTGCTCCCGGTCCTGGCCGTCGCCGGGCCGCCGGCGGGCCAGTCTCGGCGCGGCGGGCCTGGGCCTGTGTCCGTTCGCCGCGCCCGCCTGGCGCCTCGCCTCCAGCGCCTAGCCCCTGCCCCCCGGCGTCTTCCCCTCGAGCAGCCGGTCCACCTCGCGCTTCAGCTGCTCGAACCGGATGGGCTTGGACAGGAACGCGTCGGCGCCGACCCAGGCCCGCTCCGCCCCCGTGGTCGGTGTGAAGCTGATGCCGGTTTCCGAGGTGACGGCCGTGACCAGGATGACCGGCAGCGCGGGCAGCTTGCGCTTCAGATGGTGGGACAGGATGAACCCGTCGTCGTGCTGCTCCATCATCAGGTCGAGGATGGCCAGGTCAGGCCTGGCCTGGTCCGCGAGCGCCTCGGCCTCGGCCCGCGTGGAGGCCGTGGTGACGCGAAACCCGGCGTTCTCGAGCTGGATCCGGTGCTGGAACAGGAAGTCCTCGTCGTCGTCAACGAGCAGGATGTGGAACGGGGTTGCGTCGGGTGTCATGGTGTGGCTGGCCCTCGGGACTCAGAGCGCGGCGGCGCTCTCGGGGATGGTGGCGGCGACGAAATGGCCGTTGGCGTTCTCGGGCCGCCGGCGCGGCAGGGACACGGTGAAGCTCGTGCCGGTCGCCCCTTTCGCCGGGTCGGCGTTGGAGACCACCGCGAGCTCGCCGCGATGCATCTTGACGATCCCGTACGTGACCGCGAGGCCGAGCCCGGTGCCCTTGCCGCCCCGCTTGGTCGTGAAGAACGGCTCGAACACCCTCGACAGGTGCTCTCCGGGGATGCCCGTGCCCGTGTCGGCCACCGTCAGGCTGCACCGATCGCCGTCGTCGTCGCGGGCGGTCACGCGGAGCCGTCCGCCGTCGGGCATGGCGGCGTACGCGTTCGTGACGAAGTTCACGAGCACCTGCGTGATCTGGTCGGCATCGAGCTCCGCCATCGGGTTGCGCATCAGGTTCTCGACCTCGACGACGACGTTCACGGGCGGCGGCACGCTGCGCATCGCCTTCTGCACGAGCTCGCCGACGTCCACCAGATTGTGCTCCACCTTGTTCTGGCGCGCGAAGTTGAGCAGGCCGGAGACGATCTTCTTGCAGCGGTCCGCCTGCTCGACGACCATCGTCAGGTCCTCGCGCAGCTCGGGCCGCTCCCCGAGCTGCTCCATCAGGAAGTGCGCGTACATGATGACCACGCCGAGGGGGTTGTTCACCTCGTGGGCGATGCCGGCTGCCAGCTGGCCCATGCTGGCGAGCTTCTCGGAGCGCACGAGCGCCTCCTGCGTGCTGGCCAGCTCCTCGTTCGAGTGGGCCAGCTCCCGCACCGTCGTCCGCAGCGTCTCGATGCTGTGCGGCAGGCACATGGTCGGCTCCGCCAGGTCCACGTAGATGGCCGAGGCCAGCTCGCGGCACGACGAATAGCCGCAGGCGCCGCAATTCAGCTCGTGGCGCGGGTCCGACTTGCCGAGATCGCCCAGAATCCGCTGCAGTTCCTCCGGGGACGGCACCGGCATGCGGAGATCGTACGGGGAGTAGGAGCGGGTGAGCGACAGGCCGGCCCACCGCCGGTGCTCCGCCTCCCACGCGGTCGAGTCCACCTCGGCGATGCGCTGCCGCACGAACTGGCTGACGCGGGCCCGGCGGCCGAAGTGGGGCAGGTTGGAGCTCATGCCCGGCCCCATCGTGCAGCCCGGGCAGAACAGGAGTTCGAGCAGCCGCGTCTCGATGATACCCGTCTCGGCTTCCTTGATGGCCTGCACGAACTCGGCCGGCCCGTCGCCGACCATGACGTGGCCCGTGACGAGATCCTCCTCGATCCCCGCCACCTGCAGCATGCCGCCGCTGATGGGGAACAAGGCGCCGTCGCGCGCATGGGGCGGGTCGAACCCGCTCGGCTCGACCGCGGCGATGTCGATGCCGCGCGCCGCGATCATCTGGCGCAGTTCGGTGAAGGTCAGGACCTCGTCCACCTCGCCGTCGAGGTCGTGCGTGGCCGCCTCGCGCTTCTTGGCGATGCAGGGGCCGATGAAGACCACGCGAATCGCGTCGCCGTGCAGCGCGCGCAGCAGGCGCGCGATGGCGATCATCGGCGAGACGACCGGCGCGAGCGACCCGATGAGATCCGGGTGGTACCGGCGCACGTAGCCGACCACCGCCGGGCACGTCGTCGCAATCCAGAGCCTGCCGGAATCCTGCGCCACCAGCCGCTTGTATTGCCGGGCCACGAGCTCCGCGCCGAACGCCACTTCGTGGACCGACGCGAAGCCCATCGCGCGCAGCGTCCCCACGACGTGCGGGTAGTCGACGCGGATGAATTCCGCGGGGAAGCTGGGGGCGAGGATGGCCGCCACCGGCGCCGGCCCGGCCAGCAGCTCGTCCACCGCCTCGACCGCCGAGAGGATGCGCTTGGCGCCCTGCGTGCATACCTGGTAGCAGACGCCGCAGCCAATGCACCGCTCGGGCAGCACCTGCGCCTTGTGGTCCGCGATGCGGATCGCCTTGGCGGGGCACTCGCGCACGCACTGGTAGCAGACGCGGCAGCGCTCGCCGATCGTGGAGACCAGCGCGACCTGCGAGCGAGCCGCCGTGCGCCCCTCCCCGCTCCTCCGTCCGACTCCTTCAGCCACCGTTCCGCTCCCCCTTCGCGGCCGCCTCCGGACCGCGGACCGGCACCTACATCACCGGCTGCCGGCGCTCGTAGTGCGTGTGCAAGAGTTCGTGGCTCCGGTGCGAGAGCGGCTTCTCGAGGAACTCGGCGTACAGCCGCTTGACCGCGGGGTTCTCGTGCGACGCGCGAACCGTCGCGTCGCGGTCGATGAGGTACAGCGCCTGCATCCGGGCCCGGATGGCCTCGGTCGAGGCGGACCGCGGCTGGCCGCCGCCGGCGATGCAGCCGCCCGGACACGCCATGACCTCGATCAGGTGCAGATCGCGCCGGCCGGCGCGCACCTGGTCCAGCAGCCTGCGCGCGTTGCCGAGGCCCGAGACGGCCGCGACGCCGATGTCCAGGCCGCCCACGGTCGTCCGGTACTCCTTGATGCCGTCCAGTCCGCGCAGGGCCTGGATCTTGGGCGCCTCCATCGACTGGCCCGTCAGGAGGTAGTGCGCCGTCCGGACGGCGGCCTCCGCGACGCCCCCCGACGCCCCGAACAGCTTGCCCGCCGACGTGCGCTCGCCGAACGGCGTGTCGGCGGCGTCCGGCGGCAGCGCGGACAGGTCGAGGCCGTACATGCGGATGAGCTCGGCCAGCTCGCGCGTCGTGAGGACCGCGTCGATGTCCTGCTGGCCGGCGCGGCCCATCTCCTCGCGCCCCGCCTCGAACTTCTTGGCCGTGCACGGCATGATGGCCACGCTGTAGATCCGGGCCGGATCGAGGCCGAGGCGCTCCGCCAGGAACGTCTTGACGATGGCGCCCAACATCTGCTGCGGGCTCTTGCAGGTGGACAGGTTCGGCAGCAGGTCCGGGTAGAACTGCTCCATGAACTTGACCCATCCGGCCGAGCAGCTCGTCATCATGGGGAGCACCCCGCCCGTCGTCAGCCGGTGGGCCAGCTCCGAGGCCTCTTCCATGATCGTCAGGTCGGCGCTGAACGACGTGTCGAACACCCAGGCGAACCCGAGCCGGCGCAGCGCCGTGACCAGCGGGCCGTCCACGTCCGTGCCCGGCTTGAGGCCGAACTCCTCGGCCAGGCTGACCGACACCGACGGCGCGTGCTGAACCACGACGATCCGCGACGGGTCGGCCAGCGCCGCCCGCACGTCGTCGATGGCGCGCGTCTCGACCAGGGCGCCGACCGGGCAGACCGCCACGCACTGGCCGCAGTTGACGCAGCTGCTCACGTTCAGGCCCTCGTCGAAGGCCGTTCCGATCCGCGTCTTGCTGCCGCGCCCGATGAAGTCGATGGCGCCGACCGACTGCACCTCTTCGCACACCCGGACGCACTTGCCGCACAGGATGCACTTGGAGGGATCCCGCGCGATCGACGGGCTCGCGATGTCGAGGCGGCCCGGCGTGCGGCCGCCGAAGTACCGGCGTCGGCGGACGCCGAGCTGCTCGGCCAGCTCCTGCAGCTGGCACTCGCCGTTGCGCGCGCAGTACAGGCAGTCGTCCGGGTGGTTGGCGAGCAGCAGCTCCACCAGCGTCCGGCGCGCGTCGACGGCGCGCGGCGAGTGCGTCTGCACCTTGAGGCCGTCCGACGCCGGGAACGCGCAGCTCGGCACGAGGCCCCGCTGCCCCTCGATCTCGACCACGCACATGCGGCACGCGCCGCTCGGCGGCAGGCCCTCGTAATGGCAGAGCGTCGGAATCCGGATGCCGGCCCGCCGGGCCGCCGCGAGCACCGTGTCTCCGGCGTGCACGTCGACCGACCGGCCATTGATCTCGAGTGTCATCATCGCCTTGTCCCTTGCCCCTCAGCCCTTGTTCCCTGCCCGGCCCTTCGCTGCTCGCGCCTCGCCCCCGGGCTCCGGCCCCTGCCGAGCTAGTGCACCAGCACCGCGTCCAGGTTGCATACGTCGACGCACGTGCCGCAGGCGATGCAGCGCTCGGGGATGATGTGGTGCGGGCTCTTCAGCGCGCCCACGATGGCGTCGGACGGGCACTGCTTGACGCAGAGGCCGCAGCCCTTGCAGCGCACCGGGTCAATCTCGTAGACGAGCAGCTCGCGGCACGCGCCGGCGGGGCAGCGGCGGTCGAAGACGTGCGCCTCGTACTCCCCGCGGAACCAGCGGAGCGTGCTCAGCACCGGGTTCGGCGCCGACTGGCCCAGGCCGCAGAGGCTCGTGTCCTTGATCACGCCGGCCAGCTGCTCGAGGTTCATCACCGCCCGGAACCGCTCGAGGGCCTCGAAGCGCTCCTCCGACCGGCGGCTCCGCGTCAGGCTCTCCAGGATCTCGAGCATCCGCCGCGTTCCCTCGCGGCACGGGATGCACTTGCCGCAGCTCTCCTTCTGGATGAAGTCCATGAAGAACTTGGCGACGTCCACCATGCAGCTCCCGTCGTCCATGACGACCAGCCCGCCGGAGCCCATCATCGCGCCCACCGACTTCAGCGACTCGTAGTCGATGTCGATGTCGAGCTCCGACGTCGGGATGCATCCGCCGGACGGCCCGCCGATCTGGACCGCCTTGTAGGCGCGGTCGCCGGGGATGCCGCCGCCGATCTCGAACACGATCCGCCGGAGCGCCGTGCCCATCGCGACCTCGACGAGGCCCGTCCGGGCGACGTTGCCCGACAGCGCGAACACCTTGGTGCCCTTGCTGCTGGCGGTGCCGATGGACGCGAACCACGCCGCGCCCTTCGCGACGATCGGCGGGACGTTGGCGAGCGTCTCGACGTTGTTGATGACCGTCGGCTTGCCGAAGAGCCCGGCGATGGCCGGGTAGGGCGGCCTCGGCCTCGGCATGCCGCGGCGCCCCTCGATGCTTGCAAGCAGCGCCGTCTCCTCGCCGCACACGAAGGCCCCGGCTCCCTGCTTGACGTGGATGTCGAGCGAGAAGCCCGAGTCGAAGACGTTCGCGCCCAGCAGGCCGTACGCCGTGGCGTCGGCGATGGCGGCGTTCATCCGCTGGATGGCCAGCGGATACTCGGCGCGCGTGTAGATGTAGGCCTTGCTCGCGCCGATGGCGTACGCGGCGAGCGCCAGGCCTTCGAGGACTCGGTGCGGGTCGCTCTCCATGATCGCGCGATCCATGAACGCCCCCGGGTCGCCCTCGTCGGCGTTGCAGACCATGTACTTCTGATCCGCCGCCTGCTTGTTCGCGATCGACCACTTGGTGCCCGTCGGGAAGCCGCCGCCTCCGCGTCCCCGCAGGCCGCTCTGCTCGACCTGGGCGCAGACCTCCGCCGGCGTCATCGTCCGCAGCGCCTTGGCGAGGGCGGTGTAGCCCCCGCGGGCGAGGTACTCGTCCAGGCTCGCCGGATCGAGGATGCCGCAGTGCTCCAGCACCCAGCGCGTCTGCAGGGCGAAGAAGGGATGGGCGTCGAGCGCCGCCACGCCGGGCCAGCGAGTGGCGCCGGCGTGCCGGAACTGGCCGAGCGGCTCGACCGGCAGCGGGTGCCCGTCGAAGATCGCGTCCAGGAGCGGGCCCACCTTTTTCTCGCTCACGCGGGCGAAGCTCAACCGGGGACGGCCGGGCATCTGCACGTCCACCAGCGGCTCCTCGACGCAGAGGCCGATGCAGCCGACCTCGACCACGTCCGCCTCGCGCGCCCCGGCGTCGACCCAGGCGCGGACGGCGGCCAGCGTCCGTCCGGCGCCCGCACCCAGGCCGCAGGTCCCGGTGCCGACGAAGATCACCGGGCGGACCGGGGCCTCCCGGCGCAGCTCGACTTGGCGCCGCACGCGCCAGGAGGCGCAGGCCTCGCTTTCGTGGCAGAGCGGACCGCTCGCCAGGCAGGCCACCAGGTCCGGGCAGGGCCGTTCGGGGGAGTGCCAGCACTCGGCGCAGCAGCGGGGGAATGACGCGTGCGTCACTTGACCTTCGCCTCCTTCCGGAGCGTCCGCACCAGGCGGTTGACGAGGTCGGGTGACGCGCCGGCGTGGAACTCGCCGTTCACGGCCACCACCGGGGCGAGACCGCACGCCCCGAGGCAGGCGACCACCTCGAGGCTGAACAGCCCGTCGCGAGACGTCTGGCCGGGCTTGATGTTCAGCGCGCGCTGCAGCGCGGTCAGCGTCTGCATCGACTTCTTCACGTGGCACGCCGTGCCTCGGCAGACCTGGAAGTGATACCGGCCCAGCGGCTGGAACCGGAACTGGTTGAAAAAGGTGGCCACGCCGTACACCTTGCTGGCGGGCAGCTGCAGGTGCTGGCCGATGCGGACCACCGCCTCCCGGGGCAGGTAGCCGCACTGCTGCTGGACATCCTGCAGCAGCGGGATCAAGGCGTCCCGGTTCCCGGAGGGGTACTTGGCAACGATCGGGTCGAAGTCAGGCGCTGTCATGAGGCATGCATCCCGGGGGGCTCACGAGCCCTGCGGCTGGTGCGCGTAGAACGCCACACGGTCGAGGGCCGTCGTCATATCAACGTCGTCGACGAACGTGCCGGTCGGCACGTGCAGGCGTACCGGCGCGAAGTTGAGGAAGCTGCGGACGCCCGCAAGAACCAGGCGGTCCGCCGTGTGCTGGGCCTCGGAGGCCGGCACCGCGATGGCAGCGGCCCGGATGCCGTCGCGGCGGATGATCTCCTCGGCGCGGTCGATGGGGTAGACACGGCACCCATGGAGGATCCGGTTCACCTTGTCCGGGTCGCGGTCGAAGGCCGCCGTGAAGCGGACCCACGGCTCGCGGTTCGCGAAATAGGCTAGGATCGCGCGCCCGAGATTGCCGACGCCGACCAGGGCCACGGAGGTCTCGACGTTCCGGGCGAGGACGGCGTTGATGGCCGCGATGAGGTCGTCGACCGCGTAGCCCCGGCGGGGGCTGCCGGAAAAGCCGATGGCCATGAGGTCCCGCCGGACCTGCGCCGGCGTGGCCACGGCGGCGGTGGCGAGTTGATGGGAGTAGATCTGGCGCGCGCCCGACGCGGAAACCTCAAGGAGGAGGCGGCGGTACAGGCTCAATCGGCCGATCGTTTGAACGGTCAGCCGGGATGAGACTGGTTTGAGGTGTCCGTGAACCATATTATCTGTGACGTGTTTCACATTGTGAACGCAGTCACAGATAGCTTACGCAGTCAAACGAACCTTGTCAAGAGCAACTCCGAACGGTCAGGAAACGCGTCAGCAGAACACGTCCCGCTTGCCGCCGCGCACCTTGGCCACCATCGTCGTCGCGGCTCGCCTCGGCCCGGGTTCCATCGATGCGAGCGCCTCCTCGACCAGCGCGTCCCCGACCTTTCGCGTCTCCTCCGACGCGTAGTCGATCAGGTACTCGACGAAGGTGGACAGCGCGTTCGGGTCGCAGTGCGCCTTGATGTCGCCCGGCTTGGCCAGATCCATGAAGTCCTGGCCCGTCCGGCCCAGACGGTAGCACCCCGTGCAGAAGGACGGAATGTAGCCGAGGCCCGCGACGTCGCGGATGACCTCGTCGAGCGGCCGGTGGTCGCCGAGCGAAAACTGCGCCGCCTCGAAATGCTCGTCGTCGGCGTATCCGCCCGGGTTCGTCCGGCTGCCCGCCGAAATCTGCGACACGCCGAGGGCGAAGGTCTCGCGCCGGATGTGCGCCGACTCACGCGTGGACATGATGATGCCGGTGTAGGGCACCGCCAGCCTGAGGATGGCGACGATCTTCCGGAAGTCGACGTCCGAGACCGGGTGCGGCGGCTGGCTGGCCACGTCGGACCCGCTCGCCGGCTCCATCCGGGGCACGCTGATCGTGTGCGGACCGACGCCGAAGCGCGACTCGAGGTGCCGGATGTGCTGCATGAGCGCCAGCAGCTCGAAGCGCCAGTCGAACAACCCGAACAGCACCCCGATGCCCACGTCGTCGATGCCGGCCTGCATGGCGCGGTCCATGGCCGTCAGGCGCCAATCGAAGTCCCTCTTCTTTCCGGCGACGTGGACGGCGGCGTAGGTGGGTCGGTGGTAGGTCTCCTGGAAGAGCTGGTAGGTGCCGATCTTCGCCGCCTTGAGCTGACGGAACTCGTCGAGCGTGAGCGGCGCCACGTTGGCGTTGATACGCCGGATCTCGCCGTGGTCCTCGGTGACGCCGTACACGGTGTCAATCGCCTTGAGGACGTACGAGAAGCCTTCGTGCGGGTACGACTCGCCCGCCACCAGCAGGACCCGCTTGTGGCCCTGCCGGACGAGGATGCGCGTTTCGTGGGCGATTTCCTCCTGCGTCAGCGCGCGGCGCGTCAGCGCGGTATTGCGCGCGCGGAACGCGCAGTAGGTGCACTCGTTCCCGCAGAGGTTCGACACGTAGAGCGGCGCGAACAGCACCAGGCGCCGCCCGTAGATGGTGTTCTTGACGTCGCGCGCCGCGGCGAACAGCTCTCCGAGCAGTTCCGGGTCGCTCACCGTCATCAACGCCGCCATGTCCTCGCCCCCGAGGCCCTGCAGCTCCCGGGCCTTCGCGAGCACGTCCCGGACGCGCGGCGCGTCGGCGTGGCGGCAGCGCTCGAGCGTGGCCGCAATGGCAACATCGTCAATCGGCACGGTGGCGTGGCTGTCGGGCATATCGCGGATGCTCCTGTGGGGCGCGCCCTTCCGTGGCGGCCGCGGATCCGGCATGTCGCGGAGGCTTCGGGCCGGGCTCAGCCGGCAGCGGGCGGGTCTCCTTCCGATTATACCCTCGCCGCCGCGGCTCCCTGCCGCCCGCACGGGCGCCGCAAGCGCCTGGCGCGGCCGCCGAGGTCAGAAGCGAAGCGAGACGCCGACCGACGCGCGCACGAAGCTGAACGCCTCGTCCGGGAGATCCAGCGCGCTGTTGCCCGCTGAGAAGTTGCGGAAGCAGCGGATGTCGGCGTTGAGCGCGAGAAGCGGCAGCACCGGGACATCGATGCCGCCCCCAATCGTGTACGCCGATCGCGTGTCGCTTACGGTCCCCCCGCCCAGGACAGGAGCGTAGGTGGCCCTCCGGCGGACGAGGCCGACGCCCGCCACGGCGTACGGGCGTCCTAGGAAGACGGGAAGCCCGGCCTTGAGGGTTCCCATGACGGTGAGCAGGCTGGACGAGTCGAAGACCGTTCCCTTGCCGTAGAAGTCCGACGTGCGGCCGACTTCGATCTCGCCGCCGACGAGGCCGAGGTCGACGACCCCCAGTCTGGCTCCGACGGCGAGCCGCGACCTGTCGTCGATGCTCTCGTGGAGCGACACCCCCGAGTCTCCGCCGAAGTTCGCCCCCACGAACACCGTCAGGCCCTGCTGCGCCCGCGCCGCCGCAGGCAGGAGCAGCAGGGCCGCGACGCCGAGCAGAACCGTGTTGGCGGTTCTCATTGTTGCCTCCGATCGCCGGAGCGCCGGCCTGAGTGAAGCATAACAGGGGGCGGGCCCTGCGTGCACGAGGGGCCGCGCGGCGCTCCGCCCGCGCTGATCCTCGCGCGCGCCCTGGCGCGGACCGGGGCGCGCTCGCCACGGCGCGGACGGGCTCAGTGCAGCCAGAAGCTGAAATAGACGTACAGGCCGAGCACGAGGGCCAGGATCGCGCCGGCCATGATCTTGTTGCCGGTGTCCCAGCTCTTCTTGATCTCGTCTCCCGCCTCGCGATGGATCGACCCGTAGGTGAGGCCGCGCACCTGTGCCTCGGGCGGCTCGGGCGTCATCAGCGACGCTCCAACCACGATGGCCGCGCTCATCAGCGCGAGGACGCCCGTCGCGTAGTACGGGTTGAAGTCGCCGATGGCCGCCAGCAGGGCCGGGCTGTGGATCCGGCCCTCGCCCGCGCCGAAGAAGGTCTGCAGCGTCAGCTTGATCATGCCGAGCACGAAGCCGGCCGTGAGGCCCCAGACGGCCCCCGACGCGTTGACGCGCGTCCAGAAGAGCCCCAGCAGGAACACCGCCGTGATGGGCGGCGCGATGTAGCCCTGGACGTTCTGAAGGTACTGGTAGAGGCCGCCGCCCTGCACCTTCTGCATCACGGGAATCCAGAGGATGCCCAGCACGACCACCGTCGCGGTGGCAATGCGCCCCACGCGAAGCAGGTGCCGCTCCGAGCGGCCCGGGCGGAGCTTCTCGTACACGTCCACCGTGAAGAGCGAGGCGCTCGAGTTGAAGAGCGACGCCAGCGAGCTCATCAGCGCCGCGAGCAGGCAGGCGATGATCAGCCCGCGCAGGCCCGACGGCAGCAGCTCGCGCACGAGCGTCGCGAAGACGAGGTCGGGGTTGATCACCGCGACGCCGTCCACGAGCGTAGTCGGCAGCAGGAGCAGGCCCTTCTGGTGCAGCGCCCAGCCGATCAGGCCCGGGATCACGAAGATGAGCACGGGCCACACCTTCAGCACGCCGCCGAACAGCGCCCCGCGGCGCGCCGTCGCGAGGTCCCTGGCCGACAGGGCGCGCTGGACGATGTACTGATCCGTGCACCAGTACCAGATGCCCACGATCGGCGAGGCGATGACGACGGCCAGCCAGGGGAACGTGGGGTCCGACAGCGGCCGCCAGAGCGCGAACGCCTCGCGGTTCACCCGCGCCATGGTCACCAGTTCGCCCCAGCCCCCGAGCCTTCCGAGACCGACCGCCGTCACGATGAACGATCCCAGCAGGATGATCACCGCCTGCGGCGTGGCGGTGTTCATGATGGCCCGCATGCCGCCGAAGACCGTGTAGATGCCGGTCAGGATCACCGTGGTGAAGGCCCCGACCCAGAACGCGTTCTCCGGGGAGCCGAACGCCTCCGGCAACAGGGCCTTGAACACGACCGCGCCGGCGTACACCGTGACGCTCACCTTCGTGAACACGTACGCGACCAGCGACACGCAGGACAGAATCCACCGGGCGCGGGCGTTGAACCGCTTCTCCAGGAACTGCGGGATCGTCTCGACGCCGGACTTGTAGTAGAAGGGCACGAACAGCCCGGCGAGCATGATGAGCACCCACGCGTGCAGTTCCCAGTGGGCCATGCCCATGCCCGTCGTGGCGCCCTGGCCGGCCAGCCCGACGATGTGCTCGGAGCCGATGTTGGAGGTGAAGATGGAGGCGCCGATCACGACCCAGCCGGCGTTCCGCCCCGCGAGGAAGTAGTCGGTGGTGTCCTTCTGGTGCCGTCCGTAATACCAGGCGACCCAGCCGATGAGGCAGAAGTAGAAGACGATGACGATCCAGTCCAGCTGTGTCATCGGCGCGCCTTTCGATCGATCGCCGGCAGGCGACGGCCCGCCGCCGGGGCGTCCCGCGCGGCCTCCGGCCGCGGCGTGTTCGCAGCACACTAGTGCGGTTCCGGGAGCAGCGTCAACCGCGGTGAGGGGCGCCCGCAGGGCGCCGCCCCCCGGCGGCGGCCCCGGCGTCCGCGTTGCTGTGATATAAGCGAGCGACCGCGCGGCGTCGGCCGTGCGGCCTCTTCCGGAGTCCCAAGCCGCATGAACATCACCCGCCGCGCGCTCCGCGCCGCCTTCTTCGCGTTCGCCGCCGTCGCGCTGACGGCGTCCGCCGTCGCCCAGGACCGCCTCAAGGCCATGCCGGGGTATGAGCAGTACCAGCGCACGAGCCGGGAGATCCCGGGCGCCGTCCAGTCCGGCGCGCTCCAGGCGTCCTGGAGAGACGACGGCAGGTCGCTGGACTTCAGGAAGGACGGCAGGATGTTCCGCTTCGACGCCGCCACGCGCGCGGTGTCGGAGCTTCCGCCTGACGCCGGGTCGCCGGCGACGCCGCCGCTCGGGCGCCGCGGCCTGGGCGGCGCCGTGGCGCGCGGGCGGCAGGCGACCGCAGCGGAGTCGCCCGACAAGACGCTGGTGGCGTTCTACCGCGACCGGAACCTCTTCATCGGCGATGCCTCGGGCGGCGGCGAGGTCGCCGTCACCACCGACGGCAGCGAGACGGGCCGCATCAAGTCCGGAACCGCGAGCTGGGTCTACGGCGAGGAACTCGCCCAGACGACGGCGATGTGGTGGTCGCCGGACGGTCGGAGGCTCGCGTACTACCGCTTCGACGAGAGCCGCGTGCCCGACTACGTTCTCCAGCTCGACCAGACGAAGCTCTACAGCACCGCGGACGTCGAGGCCTATCCGAAGGCCGGCGAGCCGAACCCGGTCGTCGATCTGTACGTGTACGACCTCGCCGGAAAGTCGAGCGTGCGCATCGACGTCCGGGACGGCAAGCCCTTCACCAACGACGTCGTCGGGCACTACGTCTACCGCGTGGCGTGGTCGCCGGACGGGAAGGAGCTGCTGTTTCTCCGGGCGAATCGCAGGCAGAACGTGCTCGAGCTGGCGGCCGCCGATCCCGTGACAGGGGCCTGCCGCGTGGTCGTGCGCGAGGAATGGCCGACAGGCTGGGTCCAGACGAGCCCTGCGACGGTATTCCTCAAGGACGGCCGGCGGTTCATCTGGGCGTCTGAGCGGTCGGGCTGGCAGAACTACTACCTGTACGACCTGTCCGGGCGCCTCATCACTCCGCTCACGCGCTACACGACGTTCGAGGCCGCGAACCTCGTCAAGCTGGACGAGGACGCGCAGGTGGTCTTCCTGATGGCGCGGGACGGCGACAATTTCCTGAAGCTGCAGCTGCACCGCGTTGGCCTCGACGGGCGGACGGACGTGCGACTGACCGATCCGGCGTTCCACCACACCGTCGGCAGCTGCCTGCCCGGCGGCGGCGGCCGGGGCGGCGGACCGCCGGCCGGCGGCCCGGCTGCCTGCGGCATTTCCGCCGACAGCACGCTCGCCGTGGACGTCTACCAGACGCATGACACGCCGCCGGCGCTGCGCGTTATCGACGCCGTCACGGGGAGAGTCGTGTCGGAGCTGGCGGCGAGCGACACGACGAAGTTCGCCGCGCTGGGCCTGAGGAAGGCCGAGATGTTCACCTATCTCGCGGCGGACGGCAAGACGCTCCTGCGCGGTCTCGTCAGCTTCCCGTCGAACTTCGACCCGTCGGCGAAGTACCCGGCCCTGGCCGCGGTGTACGGCGGACCGGCGTCGGCGGCGGCGCGCGAGACGTTCGTCCCCCCCAACGCGCTCTGCGAGTTCGGCTTTCTCGTGCTGACGCTCGACACGCGCGCCGTGCCCGGCATGGGCAAGCGCGCGCTCGACGCCATCTACCTCAAGCTCGGGCAGGTCGAGATCGACGATATGGCCGAGGGCGTCAAGGCGCTCTGGAACCGGCCGTACTTCGACCGTGACCGGGTGGGCATTTTCGGCACCTCCTACGGCGGGTATGCGTCGGCGATGGCCCTCCTGCGCCACCCGGACGTGTTCCGGGCGGCGTCGGCCTCGTCGGCGGTGACCTCGTGGCTCCACTACGACAGCATCTACACCGAGCGCTACATGTGGATCCCGCAGGAGAACAAGGCGGGCTACGACGCCGGCAGCGCGATGTCGTTCGCCGGCGGACTGGACGGGCGGCTGCTCGTCTACTACGGGACGGCGGACAACAACGTGCACCCGACCAACGCGATGCAGCTCATCCAGGCCCTGCAGCGGGCGGGCAAGAGCTTCGAGGTGCAGGTCGGCCCGGACGCCGGCCACTCGGGCGTGAATCCGCAGCGGATGATGGAGTTCTTCATCCAGAACCTGGTCGTCGACCCGCCTGGCCGCGCCAAACCCAGAGCCTGAGGGTCCCGGGGCGCGCCCTTCCATCGAGTCGGTGCCCTCGGATGGACACGGCCCCGGGCGCGCGCTCCAGGTGATGGCGCGAAGGGGCGGCAGGGCCCCTCGCCTCGAGGCCTGGCCTGCAGATGCCGTTCGGGTCCCACCGGGAAGGCCGCGTTTCCGCGTCCGGCGCCCTCCTCACACCTGCTCCGGCATCGGGACGTACGGGCACTCGCGCAGCTCGATGGGCTTCCGGCCCCTGAGCATCCGGAACCAGTCGCGCGCGCATCCCGCGACGATGACCGCCACGAACAGGAGAAAGAGCCCCGCGACGGCGGCGTCGAGCTGGTTCATCGCCACCGTCCGCTGCCACAGGGCCGCCTGGGCTGGCGGGCCGCCGTCGGCCGCCAGTCCGGCGAAATGCCGCGCGCCGGCCAGGAACCCCAACGCCGGGTCCGGCGAGAAGATCTTGATAAGCCCGGCCGAGAAGGTCACGGCAATGAGGAAGGCGAGCGGGACCGCCGTCACCCACGCGTAGCGCGTCCGGCCCATCTTGATGAGGATCGTCGTGCCGAGGGCGAAGGCGATCACGGCGAGCAGCTGGTTGGCGATGCCGAAGAGCGGCCAGAGCGTGTTGATGCCGCCCATCGGGTCGACCACTCCCTGGTAGAGGAAGTACCCCCACGCCCCGACGATGAGCCCGCTCGCCAGCACGTTCGCGGGCCACGAGCGCGTGTCGCCGAGGGGTGCCCACATCTGGCCGAGGAAGTCCTGCAGGACGAACCGGCCCACTCTCGTGCCGGCATCGATGGTCGTCAGGATGAAGAGGGCCTCGAACATGATGGCGAAGTGGTACCAGAGCGCCATCCAGCCCTCGCCGAACGCCTTGGCGAACATGCGCGCCATGCCGAGGGCGAAGGTCGGCGCCCCGCCGGTGCGCCCGAACATCGTCTTCTCGCCGACGTCGGCGGCGATCCGGTCCATCTCGGCCACCGTCACGGGGAAGCCCGCGGCGGTGACGGCCTCGACGACGGCGGCGGGCGCCTGCGTCTTGTTGATGCCGGCGTTGATCGCGAAGTACTGCCCCGGCTGCAGCGCCGACGCCGCGACGAGCGCCATGATGGCCACCAGCATCTCGGTGATCATCGCGCCGTACCCGACGCTGCGGACGACCGACTCGCGCGAGGCCATCTTCGGCGTGGTGCCAGACGAGATGAGCGCGTGGAACCCCGAGACGGCGCCGCACGCGATGGTGATGAACACGAACGGAAACACCGGGCCGGCGAACACGGGCCCCGTGCCGCCGACATAGCGCGTGAGCGCGGGCATGTGCAGCGGCGGCGCCACGATCACGATCGCCGCCGCGAGCACCGCCACCGTGCCGAGCTTCATGTACGTGCTCAGGTAGTCACGCGGCGCGAGCAGCAGCCACACCGGCAGCACCGACGCCGCGAAGCCGTACAGGATGATGGCCCACGCGATCCACTCGGCGCCGCGATCGAACCACGGCGTCAGGCCCCACGCGCCCAGCTGGCTGCCGCCCCAGACGCTGGCCAGGAGCGCCGTCACGCCGAAGACCGTCACCGTCCGCACGCTGACCTTCCCGACGGTATGGGCCAGCCCCATCGCCAGGGCGAGCGGGATCGTCATGGCGATCGTGAAGAGGCCCCAGGGGCTCTCCGCCAGCGCCTTGACCACCACCAGGCCCAGCACGGCGAGCAGGATCGTCATGATCGCGAGCAGGCTGACGAGGGCGATGACGCCGACGACGGGGTTGACCTCCTCTTTCAGCATCTGGCCGAGGGACCGGCCGCATCGCCGCATCGAGGCGAACAGGATGACTGCGTCGTGGACGCCGCCGCCGAGGGTGGCGCCGACCAGGATCCAGAGCATGCCGGGCAGGTAGCCGAACTGGGCGGCCAGCACGGGGCCCACAAGCGGCCCCGGGCCCGCGATGGCGGCGAAGTGGTGGCCGTAGACGACCCACGTGTTCGTGGGCACGAAGTCCTTGCCGTCGCGCTCGGTGATCGACGGCGGCGCGCGCCGGTCGTCGATCGCGAGCACCTTCACGGCGAGCCACTTGCTGTAGAAGCGGTAGGCGATGGCGAACGAGCACAGGCCGGCGGTCACGATCCAGAGTGCGTTGATGGACTCGCCGCGGTGGAGCGCCGAGACGAGGACGGCGGCGGCGCCGGCCGCGGCCACCGCGCCCCAGACGGCGACGCTCAGCAGCCTCGACATGACGGGAATTCTAGCGCGGCGGCTTTCGCGGGAGAAGCGCCGCGAGCGGCGGCGTCACGGCCGCCGCGTCATCGTGAAGTGATAGAGGCGGCTCAACGTCGAGACGCGCATCGAGCCCCGGATCGTGTCCGGCCCGGCGAACGCCCCGTCGAAGCGGATGCCGCCGTCGCCGAAGTACGCGTTGATCACGACCGCCGGTCCGCTCTCGTACGTGCCCCAGAGGGAGCCCGTGTCGTGACGGTCGCTGTACCGCCCGAGGATGCTCGCGCCCCGCATGTAGACGTCCATCGTGAACGGCGCGTTGAAGTAGTCGGACTCGCCGTCCCAGACGCCCGACAGCGCGTCCCAGCACGTTGGCGCGATCCCCTGGCCGTCGATCTGGCTGAGCACCTTGGCGGCGGCGGCGGCGTGGCCGCACCGGTTCACCCGGTACCGCAGGTACTCCTGCGTCCAGACAATCGATCCCTCGATGTCGACGTTGGACGAGGTCGCAGGCCGATGCAGCCCGTCGCGGTACTTCGCCTCCAGCTCTAGGCGGAACGCGTACGGCTCGTTGCGCGGCGGGAACGCGACCGGGCCCGGCGCGGCGTCGCCGCACACGGGCGACACCCCCCGGCCGTCGATCTGATCGAACACCCGCTGCGCGGCCGCCGGATGATCGCACCCGTTCACCCGGTACCGCACGTACTCCTGCGTCCAGACGATGTCGCCCTCGAGATCGACGAAGGTGGGGGACGGCGGCCGCCCCAGGCCGTCGCGGTACTTGGCCTCCAGCTCCTGCCGGAACGCGTACGGCTCGTTGCGCGGCGGAAACGCCACGGCGCCAAGGTTTCGCGCGGCCCCGGTGGCGCCGTAGAGGCGGCCCAGCGGCGAGGCGCCGCCGCCGCCCTCGACGGCACTGGCACTGGGCCCCGTCTGGGAACGGGCCGTCGCCGGGCCCGCCCGATCGTCGGGGCCTGCGCAGGCCGTCGGCAGCGTCGCGGCGAGGAGGACGAGGACCACGAGCGCCGTCTTCTTGTGCATGGCGCCTCCAAGCTGCTGCGCGGAGCTGGCACCAGTGTAGATCGTCCGCCCCTTGGAGTCAGCCGGGTATGTGGGGCAGAATGGCGGGGACCGCCGACCTCTCATGCCGCCCGACACCGCGCCAGACGACCGCGTCCGCATCCTCCTCGTTGAAGACGATGCGGCTTCGCGCGTCGGGTTCCAGCAGCTGCTGCAAGGCTGGGGCTTCGCCGTCGAGGCCGCGTGCGACGGCGAGGACGCGCTGGCGAAGGCTTCCGCGTTCCGCCCGGACATCGTGCTCACCGATCTCGTGATGCCGCGGCTCGACGGCCTCGGCCTGCTCCGGGCCCTCCGGCAGGAGGACGGCGAAATCACGACGGTCATCCTCACCGCGCAGGGGACGGTGGACACGGCCGTCGAGGCCCTCAAGCACGGGGCGTACGACTACCTGAGCAAGCCGGTGGACATCCAGCGCCTGCGCGTGGTGCTCGACAAGATCATCGAGCGCCAGGAGACCCTGCGCGAGGTGAAGGCGCTGCGCCGCCAGCTGCGCGAGCACGGCTCCTTCGGCCGCATGATCGGCCGGAGCCCCGCCATGCAGGCCGTCTACCGCGTGATCGAGCAGGCCGCGCCGACCAGCGCGTCGGTGCTCGTCAGCGGCGAGTCCGGCACGGGCAAGGAGCTGGTTGCGCAGACCATCCACCGCCTGAGCCCCCGGGCGTCGGCCCCGTGGGTGCCGATCAACTGCGCCGCGATCCCGGAGGCGCTCCTCGAGTCGGAGCTCTTCGGCCACGAGCGGGGCGCGTTCACGGGCGCGGTCGAGCGCCAGGCCGGCTGCTTCGAGCTGGCCCACCGCGGCACGCTGTTTCTCGACGAGATTGCCGAGATGGCCCCGGCGATGCAGGTGAAGCTGCTCCGCGTCCTGCAGGAGCGGTCGTTCCGCCGCCTCGGCGGGCGCGTCGAGCAGAGCGTGGACGTCCGCGTGATCGCGGCGACGAACAGCGATCCCGCATCTGCCGTCGAGACGGGGCGGCTCCGCGAGGATCTGTACTACCGCCTCAACGTCGTCGCGATCAGGCTGCCGCCGCTGCGCGAGCGCATGGAGGACCTGCCGATCCTGGTGGACAGCTTCGTGCGGGAGTTCGGCGAACTGCACGCGAAGTCGGCCGCGGGCATCTCGCCGGCCGCCCGTCGCGCGCTCGAGTCGTACGCGTGGCCCGGCAACGTGCGCGAACTGCGGAACGTCATCGAGCGGGCGACGATCATGGCCTCCGGCCGCCTGGTCGAGGCGCAGGACCTGCCGCCCCTGGGCCGGCCGTCTTCGCAGCCTCCGCAGGGCGGCGGACCGCTCCAGCCCGGCATGACCGTGGACGAGGCCGAGCGGCGGCTGATCATGCTGACCCTCGAGCACACCGGGAACAACAAGACCCGGGCGGCCGAGATGCTCGGCATCAGCCTCAAGACGCTGCACAACAAGCTGAACCGCTTCCGCGACCTCGGCCTGGGGAGCGGCGCCTAGGCCATGCGCCTCAGCCTCAAGGCCCGGCAGGTCGCCGCCGTCACGTCCATCGTCGGCTTCGCCGTGATCGTGCTGGGCGCCGTCTATGTCACGGGCGTCGCGCGCGTGCGCCTGGAGGAGACCCGGGCCCGCGGCGTGTTCCTGGCCAATGCGATCTATCACCGCGCCCGGGACGTCGTCGCGGCGTCCGCCCAGCCGTACGCCGCCTTGCGATCGGACCCCGGGCTCCGCTCGATCCTCGAGTCCAGCGTCTACTCCGAGAACGTCACCTACGCCGCCATCGTCGACGCCAGCGAGGTCGTCGTCGCCCACAGCGACTCGGCGTGCGTGGGACAGGCCATGCCGGCGCGGCCGGGCCTGGACGCGCTGCTGGCGGACCGGCCGTGGGCGCAGGTGCGCGCGATCTACGCCGACGCCGGGCGGATGCTCGAGATCCAGCAGCCGCTGCTGATGGGCGGATCGAGGTTCGGCACGATCCGCGTGGGCGTGTCGATGCTCCTGGCCCGGGCGGATCTCGGCCGCGCCATGCGCCCCGCGGTGCTCACGGCGCTTGCCGCCCTCGGGCTGTCGAGCCTGATCGCGATGATCCTGGCGCAGTCCCTGCTGCGGCCCATCCACCTCATTAGAAGCGGCCTGTCGCGCCTCGGGCGCGGCGAGTTCGGCGTGAAGCTCGACCTGCCGCGTGAGGACGAACTCGGCGAGCTGGGCGGCTTCTTCAACACGGTGAGCGAGCGGATCTCCGCTGACCGATCGAAACTCGAGGGCGAGACGTCGAGGCTCGAGTCCATCGTCGGCCGGCTCGAGGACGCGGTCGCGTTCTTCGCGCCGGGCGGCGAGCTGCTCTTCGGCAACCCCGCCATGTCGGCGGCGCTCCCGGCCGGGCTCGCGGGCCGGACGCTCGCCGAGATCTGGCCGGACGGCGATCCCTGCCGGAGCCTGGTGGAACAGACCGCCTCCGACGGGCAGTCGCGCGGGCCCGTCGCCATTGACGCCGGCGCCCCGGGAGGCGGCCATCGCCAGGCAGACGGGAGCGCCGGCCGCGGCCGGCGCCTCGTCATGACGCACGCCATCGAGGACGGCGCGGGGCGCACCCTCGGCGTGATGCTCGTGTCGCGCGACCTCGGCTACATCGGCGAGGTGGAATCGACGCTGCAGTATTCGCGGAAGGTGGCGGCGCTCGGCCGCCTGACCGCCGGCGTCGCGCACGAGATCAAGAACTCGCTGCACGCGGCGACGATCCACCTCGAGCTCGTGAAGCAGGATCTCGGCGCGGGCGGGCCACGCGCGCAGCCGGTCGACCGGGAGGCGGCCGCGGCGCACGTCGCGTCCATCACCGCGACGCTCAAGCGGCTGGACGAAATGCTGCAGGGCCTGCTGACCTTCACGCGGCCAGAGGAGCTGAAGCTGCAGGAGGTGGGACTGGCGGCCGTCGTGGGTTCGCTGATGCCCATCGTCCGGGCCGAGGCAGGAAAGACCGGCGTCGAGATCGCGGTGGACTGCCCGGAGGACCTGCCGATGCTGCGGGCCGACCCCGGCGCGTTGCAGCAGGCGCTGCTGAACCTGGCCCTGAACGCCTGCCAGGCCATGCCGGGCGGCGGGCGGCTCAGGATGGCCGGGCACGCCCTCCGTGACCGGCGCGTCGAGATCGTCGTCGAGGACACCGGCGCGGGCATCCCGCCGGAGCACCTCGATCAGATCTTCAACCTCTATTTCACCACCCGCCAGGGCGGAACCGGGATCGGCCTGTCGATGGTGTACCGGACCATCCAGCTGCACGACGGCGAGATCGAGGTGCAGTCGTCGCCCGGCCGCGGCACGACGTTCCGCATCACGCTGCCCTGCGCCTGAACCGCGGCCGGATCCGCACCACTGCGGATCTGACCGCAATGGCGCATAATGCATAATGAGGCCATGACACGGCACGTGACGGGGCTGGCGCTGGCGATGGCCGCAGCCGCGGCGCTGGCCACCGCGTGCGCGACCGCGCAGGCGAAGATCGATCCTGCCGCAGGGCCAGCTCTCGCGCCGCCGGCGCCTCCTCCCCGCGCTGTCGAACCCGTCGAGCTTCCTCAAGGGACGCCGGACGCCGAGCCCGAACCCGGCCCTGTGCCGGTCGTCATCAAGCCCGCGCCACGCCCAACCGTGTCCCGACCCGATCGGAACTCCGGCAAGGCCGCTGAGAAGGCGGATCAGGCCGGTGCCGCCGCCGCGCCGCCGCCGGTTGCGCCCGGGCCAGGCGCGGCCCCGCTCCAGACGACGGCGAACGTGATGGAGGCGGAGCGGACCGTGCGCGCCCTGATGGCTCGCGCCGCGCACGACCTCGACCGCACCGACGCCCGCGCGCTTTCGGGCGACCGGCGCATGCAGTACGACACGGCGAGACGCTTCCTGCAGCAGGCAGGCGATGCGCTGGAGGTGAAGAACTACGTGTTCGCCGAGCAGCTGGCCGACAAGGCCGCGACGCTCGCTGCGGCGCTCGTGAAGTAGCCGGTCGGCGCGTCAGCGGCGGATGCCAATCTCCTTGACGGCTTCCCAGTCGCGCTGCATGGCGGCGGCCGCCTGCCTGGCGTCGCCCCCAGCCGTCGGGAGCCGGGCCCGAAGCGGGATGATGGCCTGCTGGACGAGGCGCTCGAGATCGGCCCGCAGCGTGGCGCGCGGCCCGGCGGCAAGCGGCGCGCGGATCCAGCCGGAGACGGCCGCATGCCACGCGCGGCCGGCGTCTCCGGCGCCGGCGGCGGCTGCCGCCAGCCAGTACAGGGCCGCAGCCGAGGGCGGGTCTGCCTCCGCTGCCGGCTCCATGCGGTCGATTACGCGCCGGTAGAGCCGCTCCCGATCGGCGCCGGTCGTCAGTTGGGCCTCTCGATCGAGCGCCGCCGCCCACCAGTCGAGCACGAGATCGCGATCCGCGGGTGCCGCCTGGCCGGCGCTCGAGAGGGCCGCCCCGAACATCTCGGCCGCCGCGCCGTAGTGGCCGTCGAAGTACAGCAGCTCGCCGTACCCGACGAGCAGGTCGTGGCGGTCGCGCGGAGCGAGGCGGCGGCTGTCGGCAGCGGCGAGCGCCTGGCGCGCGGCGAGGAGGTCGGCGGCCTCCCCCGACGCCCGGTAGCATTCGAGGTGCGCCCGGGCGAGCACGACGGCCGCCACGTCGGCAAGCTCGGGCACGCGGCTGGCCTCGCGAGCCGCCACCGCTGCGGCCTCGTACTGATGTTCGTTGTAGAGCTGCCGCGCGCGGACGAGCGGATCCTGCGGGGCGGCCCCGAGGGCCAGCCAGACCGCGGCGGCAAGCCCAATCGGCTTCATCGACATGGGCGGTGATAGAGTAGCGCAAGCGCCCGAAGTGCCCCAACCCCCCGCGCCTCGGCCCAGCCCGCTGCCCGTCCTTTTCCGAGTGTGCGCCAGGCGGCTCCGCCCGCCGGATCCGGTCTCGAACGCTCCGGAGGCCAGGCGTGTGTGCGGCCTTCCTGGACAAGCCGAGCGTCTCCGCCAATCCACGGTCAGGCCGGTCGGACAACAAGTATATGGCGCTCACGCAGACGGTGTAGTTCTTACACATCCCGGTGCGCGAGCAGCCGTGCCCGCGTCCGTTCCGGCCGTTTTTCGCGTGTCCGCTCCGTCCTTCTCTGGCACGGGTCTTGATTCACTTCGTGGCGTGAGACGCGGGGCCATCGCCGTCCTGTCGCTGTTCATGGCGGGGCTGTCGTCGGCCGGCGACCTGGTTTCCGCTCAGGCAGGGCAGGCTTTGCCAGTGAAGACGACGTTCCGGTCCGGTGTCGATCTCGTGCGCGTGTCGGCCACCGTGCGCGATCAGCGCGGCCGGCCGGTGCTCGGGCTGACGCGCCACGACTTCCAGCTCAACGTGAACGGCGAGCGCGTGCCGATCCTCGCGTTCCAGTCGGACGCGAGCGGCGTGAGCCTGGCGGTGCTGGTGGACTCGAGCGGCAGCATGAAGCTGGCCGGCAGGATGGCGGCCGCCCGCGACATCGTCGGGCACGTCGTGCGGTGGGTCGAGCCTGGGCGCGACGAGGTCGCGCTCCTCAGCTTCGACCGGAACCTGCGCACGGTCCATCCGTTCACGAGCGACCCGCTCTCCGTGCTGCCGCACCTCGACGCGCTGCAGCCGTACGGCATGACGTCGCTCTACGACGCGATTGCCGAGGCCGCGCGGCCGCTCACCGGGCGCCAGCGGCCGCGTCGGGCCGTCCTGGTGGTGACCGACGGCATCGACAACGGCAGCGAACTGACGCCGCCCGAGGTGTCGCGGATCGCGAGCGAGATCGACGTGCCGGTCTACGTCGTGGCGGTCCGCGTCGGCGCCGACCGCATCGGCGGCGTGCCGGACGAGACCACCGTCATCGACGATGCGTCCCAGGCGACGCTGCTGGATCTGGCCGCCTGGACCGGCGGGGACGCATTCTTCGCCGGGTCGCCGTCCGAGACGAGCCAGGTGGCGCGCCGCATCCTCGCGGAGCTGCGCCACCAGTACCTGATCGGGTTCCAGGCGAGCGCCCGCACCGGCTGGCATCCGCTGTCGATCGGCGTGCGCAAGAAGAACCTGTCTGTGCGGGCCCGGGGAGGCTACGTGACGGGCCCCAGCGTCGGTTCACAGTAGCAAAGGAGTGGAGATGGGTCACAAGCTGGCATCGGGAGTCGTGTTGGTCACCGTCGCGATATTCGGGGCGTCTGCGTGCGCCACGAAGGGATACGTCAACAAGAACGTCGCGGACGTGAACACCAAGGTCGAGTCGCTGACCAAGTCGCTCGAGGAGGCGCAGGAGCGCACGAAGGCCAACGAAGGCAAGATCAACGTCGTCGACCAGAAGGTCGGAGCGGTTCAGGGCTCAGCCGACGCGGCGCGCAAGGCGGCCGCCGACGCCGATGCGAAGGCCGTGGCGGCCGACGCGAAGGTCGCGACGCTCGACAAGGCGTCGCGCAAGCTGGTCTACAGCGTGGCGCTGTCGGCCGACCAGGCCAACTTCGGCGTCGGCAGGACCGAGCTGCCAGAGGGCTCCAAGGCCAAGCTGGACGAGCTGGCCACTCGCGTGAAGAACGACGGCCAGCTGGTGTTCTTCGAGATCGAAGGCCACACCGACTCGACCGGTCCGAAGGAGCTCAACTACAGGCTCGGGCTGGAGCGCGCCGAGGCCGTGAAGATGTACCTTCACGATCAGCACCAGATCCCGCTGCACAAGATGAGCGTGATCAGCTACGGGCCGGACAAGCCCGTTGCGCCGAACAAGACGCGGGCCGATCGCGCGCAGAACCGGCGGATCGTCGTCAACGTCCTTCAGTAGCCGGCGTCGGGGACCGTGCGGAGGCGCCGCGTGCGCCTCCGCACGCGCCCAGTTTCCGCGTCCGCCAGGCGGGCTCTCGGTCGAGGCCCGGCCGCTGGAGGCCGGGGGGCGCCCTCCGCCCCTGTCGTCCCGCGTTTCACGGCCGAACAGGGCTCCTGTTCGGCCGGCAGCGCTACTTCCGCACGCTCTCGTACGAGAGAGCGCGGTACTCGAGGGCGTCGGCCAGGGCAATCTCGCCCCGGGCCCTGGCCACCGCCGCGGCCGACCGTGCGGTACGCGCGGCCTCGGCCAGTGACCCGTCCGCCGCCTGCGCGGCCGAGAGCGCCTGCAGGGCGCGTGCGTCCTGTCCGCCCGTCGCCGCCACGGCCCGTTCCGCGTACCCCCTGGCCCGCGCCGGGTTCCGCACGTTCGGGTCCCGCGATCCAGCCAGGACCGCCGCCAGCGCCGTCAGCACGCGCGCATCGGCCGGCACCGTCGCAAGTGCGGCCTCGTAGTGCTCCACCGCCGACTCATCTTCGCCGCGCAGGGCGCGGATGTCGGCGAGGAAGCGGTGCGCGTCGAAGTTGCCGGGGCTGACGGCCAGAGCGGTCACCAGGTGCGAAACGGCCTCGTCGTACTTGCGCTGCTGCGCCAGCACGCTGCCGAGCCGCACCAGCGCGAAGGCGTCCTGAGGCGCGAGTTCCGTCCCCTTGCGCAGCTCGGCCTCCGCCTCCGCGAACCGGCCCGCCGCCGCAAGCGCTTCCCCGTACGCGATGTGCGGCCGCGCATCCTCCGGGCGCTTCTCCACCGTGTCCTGCCACAGGCCGACCGCGCTCGCGTAGACGTGGCTGCGGGCGCGGGTGCCGAGGCCCAGTGCGACCACGGCCGCGGCGAGGACGATGGCGGCGGAGGCGCGTGCCGCCGTCAGCCGCGACGCGGCAGAGGATGAGGGCACGAGGCGCTGTCCGAGCAGGAACAGCCCGACCACCACGCCCGCCACGACCGACGCCAGCGGCAGATACATGCGGTGCTCGGCTGCCACTTCGGTGATGATGGGCAGCACGCTGGAGGAGGGCGCCAGGATCAGGAAGAACCACGCGCCCAGGAACGAGGCCGGGTGCCTGCCGACGAGCCCGGCCGCCGTCAGCGCGAGCAGCGCGAGCACGACGGCCGCCTGCCAGGCCCTCCACAGCGGCGCGGGCATCAGCGCCCAGTCGTAGAGGAACACCAGCGGCGACGGCACGAACGCGAGCCGAAGGTAATGCACGATCACCTCCGCTTGGGTGCGCGCGTAGAGCCAGACCGTCGACGGGTCGAGATTGACCGACGGCCCCCGGAACTGCCGCTGGACGAGTACGGCCAGCAGGAGCCACGTCGCCGCCAGTCCCGCCACCGTGCCCCATCTCACGCGGCCGCGTCCGGACGTGTCCGGCTGGCGGAACAGGCGGTCCCAGATCGCCACGGCGACCGGCGCGGTCACCATCGTCTCCTTCGTGGCCATCCCGGCCGCGCAGCCTGCGACGGCCGCCGCCGTCCACCAGCGCCCGCGGCGTCCGCCGTCCGCCGCCCGAATCGAGGCGTACATGGTCAGCAGATAGAAAAGCCCCATCAACGACTCGACGCGTTGCGCGACGTAGGTCACCGCCGACGTCTGCAGCGGGTGCACGACCCAGATGAGGGCGACGGCCCCCGCGAGCCATGGCGGCGCGGCTCCGAAGACCGGGCGGAGTCTCGGAGACGACAGCGTCCTCCGCACGACGCCGAACAGCAGCAAGGCGGCCGTCAGATGGATCGCGAGGTTGGCGGCGTGGAACGCGGCCGGATCGATCGCCTCCGGCGTGGACGATCCGAGCGCATAGCTGAGGGCGAAGGTGAGGTTGGCCACAGGCCGGCCTGCCACCGTGGAGGCGGACGGCGGCGACAGGGGAATCGTCACCGGCCACAACGTTCGGATCGTCTGGTTCCGCACGATCGCGCGCACGTCGTCCAGGACGAGGACGCCGTCGAAACTGGTCGCGAAGGCCCACGCCCCGGACGCGGCGACGATCAGGAGCAGCGCGGGGATCAACAGCGGATGATGGCGAGCCGACGTCGGGTGCGGGGGCGCGGGCTGCACCGCAGGACCGGACGCGGCAGCAGGGAAGGCGGTGCGCGGCTTCGCCCTGGGCTTCCTGGCAGTCACACCCGGGATCTTACTCCGGCCGTTCGCCTGTCCCGAAGGCGCGGCTTCAGCGGGGCCAGCGGCGTCCCGAGTTCCGGCTCCGCACGCGCTCCATGGCCCTCTCTGGCGACTGGCCCTCGATGCCCGTTCCGAGCGCCGCCGTCTTCGGCGGTTCCCGGGGGTACTATGAAGCCACAGCTCCGGAGACTCCCTCATGCATCGTCTTCGTGCTTCAGTCGCTGCCGTCCTGGTCGGGGCGTCGTTCGCCGCGGCTGGTTCCGCGCCCCAGCAGGCGGCGCAGCCGGCGTTCCGGCCGCCGCAGTCGCAGCCGGCGGCCGCGCAGCCGCAGGAGCCTGTTTTCCGCTCCGGCGTCGATCTCGTTCCCGTCGATGTGATCGTCGTGGACAAGGACGGCCGCCCGATCGTGGGCCTTGCCCCCGAGGACTTCAGCGTCACGGTCGAAGGCAGGCCGCGCCGCGTCGTGTCGGCCGAGTTCCTGTCGCATGCCGACCGGTTCGCGACGGCGCCCGACCGCACGCAGGTCCCGACCCTCAACGTTGAAGACCGGGTCATGATGCGCGCGGAGTACAGCTCGAACACGAGGTCCGCCCCGGGGCGCCTGTTCGTGCTCGCCGTCGACGCGGGCAACATGACGCGCGGCGGCGGACGCGGGGCGATGGAAGCAGCCCGGCAGTTCGTCCAGACGCTGGCGCCGAACGACCTGGTGGCGCTCGTGACGCTCCCGGCGGGCGTGACCGTCGATTTCACCGCCGACCGCGCCGCCATCCGGGAGGCCCTGCTCAAGGTCACCGGCGGCGGGGCCAACAAGTACCTCGCGAACGTGAACGTCAGCCTGACCGAGGCGCTCGCGCTGCAAGTGGGCGGCGACCGGAAGCGGATCTTCGAGAACGCCGTGCGGATGGAGTGCGGCTTCGCGCGCTCCGACACCGAGCTGCAGAACTGCCGGATGAACCTCGAAGCCGAGGCCCAGAGCAAGCTGTTCACGGCGCGGGCGTCGGCGCAGTCGAGCAGCCGGGCGCTCGAGTTCCTCATCCGCCGCCTCGCGATCATCGAGGGCCAGAAGCACGTCATCTTCATCGGCGAATCGCTCGTCACGGGAGCGTCATTCGGCCTGCTCGAGGGGTCCGGCGACCTGGCGTGGCTCGGGAGCCTGAGCCAGGCGGCGCGCGTGAACCTCTACGTGCTCCATCTCGACCGGGCGTTTCTCGAAGCGTTCGACGTGCTCGAGCGCTTTCCGTCGCGGACGCCCCTGGAAGACGCCCGGCTGCTCAACGACGGGCTGGGGGAGCTGGCCGGGCAGGCCGGAGGCGCGTACTTCAACCTGACGGTCGCGATCGACCCGGCCTTCGAGCGGATCGCGAGGGAGACCTCGGCGTCGTACTTGGTGGCGTTCGAACCGGCACCGGACGACCGCGACGGCAAGGCCCACAACGTCTCCATCAAGGTGGCGCGGCCGGGCGTGCACGTCAGGGCGCGCCGGCAGTTCACGGTGGATCCGGCCGCCGCGTCGGCCTCGATGGCGCAGCGTGTCACGCGGGCGCTCAACTCGCCGCACCTGCCGGTCACCGTGCCGATGGACCTCACGACGTACGTCATCGGCGACTCCCGAGCCGGCGGCGTGCGCGTGCTGATGGCCGCCGAGATCGGCTGCGGCGCCGGCACGACGGCCGACTTCGAGGTGGGCCACCTCGTGACCGATTCGTCCGGGAGGGGCGCCGGCTCCGCCGTCCAGCGGCCGGCCGGACTCATCGAGCGCGGAGGCGGCGTGCGCTGCGTCTATTACTCGTCCGGCTTTGGCATCAAGAGCGGGGAGTACGTCGTCCGGGCGGTGGCCATCGACTCGGCGAACCGGGCCGGGGGCGTCGAGCGCCGTCTCGACGCGCGCCTCGCGCCGGCGGGGCCGCTCGGGCTGAGCAGCCTGGTCCTGACCGACCCTGCCGTGCGCGTCGATGACAAGATGAAGCTCGTGGTGGACGGCCGCGTTGCGGGGCCGAGCGTGGCGGCCTACGTCGAGATGCGGCGGCTGCAGCCGGCCATGGACGCGCCAGCGGCCGCGCTTCGCCCGGCCGTCCAGTTCGAGGTGGCCCGGGCCGAGGACGGGCCGGCACTGGTCGGAACCGTCCCTCCGGTGGCTGACGAGGCGGATGGCGGCGCGTGGTATGCGGAAGGCGCCGTCAGCCTGGCGACGCTGGCTCCCGGCTCGTACGTGGTGCGCGCGCTGGTGACGTGGGACGGCAGGATCGTGGGCCGCGCGAGTCGATCCATCATCCTGGAACGCGCCGCGAGCCAGTAGGCCGCAAAAGGAACGGCCCCGCAGGCCGCGATGGCGTGCGGGGCCGGGGTCCATCGGATCGCCGGGGCCCAGGCCCCGGCGCCGGTTCGAATCAGCTCAGAACAGGAACCGGACGCCCACGCGGGCCGACCGGCCGCCCTGGAAGTCGCGATCCTTCAGGAAGCGCGCGTCGGGCGTCAGGGTGCCGACCAGGTTCGAGACGTTGACCTGGCCGAGGTAGAACGCGGTCTCACTGAAGCCGACCGCCTCGCCCGGGCGGTTCAGGGTGCTGAACCTGGCCACCGCGACCCGCTGGTTGAGCACGTTATCCACGTTCAGTTCCAGGTGCAGCTGCCTGCTGCCCGCGAACTTGAACGCGTGCTGAACGCTCAGGTCCGTCCGCGAGTACATGGGCATGCGGCCGTCGCTGCCGCGGCCGAGGTACATCATCGGGAAGTTGCTCCCCGGGATCACCGCCACCTCGCGGGTCACCGGGAGTCCGCTCGCGATGTACTCATTGAGCCCCACGGACGTGCCCCAGGGCATCTGATAGATGAACTGCGCCTTGACCTGGTGCGTGCGGTCGGTGGCGAGGACGCCGAAGACCGGCTTGGCCTTCCCGTCGAAGCTCATGAGCGGATAGTCGAACGACCGCCCGGAGTTCGGGTCTGTGCGGCCGTCCTCGTCGGACTGCGACAGGCCTGCGTAGTTGCCGTAGAGGCGGCTCCACATGTAGCTGCCGCGGAAGTACCAGCGGTTCGACAGGTTCTTCGTGAAGGCCAGCTCCACGCTGTCGTAGTCGCGCTTGGCCTTCGGCTGATCCACGGCCGGATCGGCCCACGCGAGCTTCGTCAGGCCTTCGCCCGGGTTGGCGATGATGTAGATCTCGTTGCCGTCGGCGTCGAGCGAGCCCGTGTCCTCGATGGCGCGGTTGAGCCACTTGCGGACGTAACGGGCGCTGATGGCCATGGTCGGCGAGAGCTGGTGCTCGAGGCCCAGCGAGGCCTCCTGCATCTTCATGGGCTTGAGGTTGGGCTCGATCGCGTCCGAGCCGAACGTCGCGTGACGGAAGTCCACCGGGCCGCGGAAGAGCGTGCCCGAGCAGGCCGGCGGGCAGCCGGACGAGGACGCCAGGGTGTCCCACGCGTAGGTGTCGAGCGTGTAGTAGTACTCGAGCCACTTGTCGCCGCCGAACAAGCCGCGCGGCAGCGCCAGCTTGAAGATGTCGTAGAACACGCCCCAGGACCCGTACGCCTTCCACTTGCCGTCGCCCTTGACGTCGTAGGCGAAGCCGACGCGCGGGGCCAGCTTGTCCTTGAAGCCGAACTCGATCCCATAGACCGGGATGCCCTCGCCCGTGGTGTAGGCCGGCACCTTCTCCTGCTCAGTGCGGATGCCGAGGTTGACGGTCAGCTTGTTGTTGACCGTCCAGGCATCCTGCAGGAAGAACCCGTAGTTGTTGAGGTAGACGTCGCCCTCGGTCAGGAATCCCATCCTCGGGTTGACGCCGTTGCTGCGGACCTGGTAGTAGCCGTAGTTGCCGCGAACGCCGCCGAGGTTCGAGTTCCAGCGGATGCGGACGATGTTCGCCTGCTCGCCGTCGAGGACGTTGTTGCCGATCCGATCGAACTGCACGCCGGCCTTCCACGTGTGCTGGCCGGCCAGGTTGAGGTACAGCGTCGCGTCGATCTGGCCGTTCAGGCGCGTCTGCTGGTCACGCGTGGTGGACCAGTTGGTGGTGACGTTCTGGAAACCCGTCGGGCGTCCGTACGACGCCGGCACCACCGTGCCGTCGAGGCCGGTCAGGCCGATGTTGTTGCCCGTGCTGAAGATGTAGCGGATGTCGGTCGGAATCCCTTCGCTGAACGCGTCAGAGAAGTAGTACCCGCCGCGCACGCCGATGAACACGTTCGGCGTCGCCACCCAGTCGATCTGCGCCGACGCGCTCCAGTTCGGGTACGTCCAGTCGATGTCGTACGCCGAGCCCGGCGCGTCCGTGCCAGCGAGGGCCGGCAGGTTGCCGGTGTCCTTGAGCCAGCTGTTGTTGTAGGCGATGCGCGTGCGGAGGCTGTTGCTGATCTGCGCGGTCTGGTTCGCGGAGAAGTTGCGGCCCAGGTACTTCTGGGTCACGCCGGACACCGGCGTGGCGGTGGGCGTGCCGGCAGTCTCCGGCGACACGCTGCGCGTCCACTTGCTGATGCGCGGCTGGTAGGCGACGAAATACCACGCCTTGTCCCGCCAGATCGGGCCGCCCAGCGAGAAGCCGGGATCGAACCGCGTCCACTCGTCCTCCGGGTACGTCCAGTACTCCGCGACTTCGGAGTTCGTCGGGTTCAGCCGCAGCGACTTGCTCCGCGCGCTGGCCAGCACGTCGCCCTCGAAGTAGACGCGCAGGCTGCCGCGGAAATTGTTCGTGCCGCTCTTCGTGACGGCGCTGACCACGCCGCCCGTGGCGCCGCCGAACTCGGCGGTGTAGCCCGACGACTTGACCTGCACCTCTTCGATGAAGTCGGTCAGCAGCTCCTTGCCCTGCGTGCCGCTGATGATGTTGGTCGCCTCGACGCCGTCCACGATGTAGCGGTTCTCGCCGGCGCTCGCGCCGTCAATCGAGAGGCCGCCAAGCTTGGCCTCGTTGTTGGCGCCCGGCGCCTGCGTGACCAGCGACGAGAAGTCGCGGCCCTTCGGCAGCAGGTCGATCTGCTCGCCGCGGATGCTGGTGGCGCGCGCGCTCTGCTTCACGTCGACGAGCGGCGACTCGGCGGTCACCTGCACGCTCTCCGTGACGCCCGCGACGGTCAGCGCCAAATCCACCTTCTTGATCTGGCCGAGGGCAAGCGGCACGTTGGCCGACCTGATCGTATTGAAGCCCTGGAGCGACGCCGTGACGTCATAGGTGCCCGGCGGGAGCGCCGGAAAACGGTAGACGCCCGTGGCGTCGGTCACGGTCGAGACGACCGAGCCGACCTCCAGGTTCCTCACCTCAACAGTGACGCCCGGCATCACGGCGCCGGACGCATCCTTGATGACGCCCTCGATAGACGCCCTCTGCTCCTGCGCCATCGCCGGCACCGCCAGCGGGAGCATCAGGAACAGCAGGGCAAGGTTCCTCACACGCATTCTCCTCATCCTCCTTGCAGGTGAACCGACTCGCTCTCGAGTCCTGACCAGCCGGGCGGATTCGCCGACACCCGCTCGCGGTGGTACTTACCATGGTGTTAATGCACGCATCGTGCCAAGCGATGATATTGCTAAATGATTGATAAATAGATTCTTGGTGTTTGGGAGTTACTCGGCATGAACCTGCCATCCACTGCTTTGGAGAGTAGCGATCCAACTGCTTGGACGTTTGCCGCAGGGTCGCGCACGCGCGCCGACTGTCTCGACGCCTCCGCGGGCCTCATTCCTCGTCGGCGGGCTGGGTTCCGGCCGGGGCTTGCTTCTCCGGGTCCGCGCGCCAGACGAGGTACGAGTAGACCGACAGGACGAGCACGACGCCGACCACTGCGACCAGTATGCCCGGGCCGAACCGGCCGAGCCTGAAGGCGCCGGTGAGGGCGAAGAGGATGCCGAGGGCCATGAAGAGCCAGCCGCCTAGGCGGTGCGTGCGAACCCAGGAGCGCTTGCTCGAGATGGTCCACGGCGTGCGGATGCCGACGAACCAGTTCGGCCGCACCTTGCCGAGCACGGCGCCGAGCAAGACGAACAGCGCGCCGACACCGAGCGGCGCGGTCTGAGACACGTCGATCCGCCGGCCCGAGATCCACGCGAGGACGACGGCGTGGATGAGCGCGAGAAGCGCCTGGATGCCGACGCGCATCGCGGCGTAGGCGCCGGAAAACCGGGCGTAGTTCGCGCGGCCGGGATCGATGCGCGGCAGGAACCGCATCAACAGGTAGATCGCCAGGGACATCAACGGCAGGCCGAGGAGCCCCTCGACCTTGCCGCCGTGACGATCGACCTCGCCGGAGGCGTTCCAATGGACGGGAATGTCGGACGGGGCGTTCGGCCACGCGAGAATCGCCGCCGCGAACATGGCTGCGATCAGGAAGAGGAGGGCGAGTTCGAGGCGCCAGTTGGTCTTCACGGCGGGGTTCCCTTCCGGGCCTTGCCGACGCGCAGCGCATCCATGATCAAGCCGAGCGCCTCCTCGGCGGCCGAGACGTTGAGGCTGTAGCGGATGGTGGTGCCGCGCTTCTCCGGCACGATGAGGCCGGCCTGCCTGAGCGACTTGAAATGGCTGGAGAGGGTGGACTTGGCGAGGGGGAAGCAGTCGGCCAGTTCACCAGCGCTCATGTCGCGCTCGCGAAGCAGGCGGAGGATCTCGCGCCGCGTCGGGTCGCTGAGGGCCTGGAAGATGTCGTTGATCCTCATCGGCGCGCTCGCGCGGGCCCTGTGGCTCGCGAGAGGCCGGTATCCTGGACTCCCGCTAGGTTTCGATATTTCGCCAATAATAGAAATATAGCCCGAAACCCGCTTGCCGTCAACGCACCTAGAGGCGTCGACGCCCCGAATCCCGGGTTCCGAGTCCCGGGCCCCTAGCGTCCGGCCGCCCGCGCCTGCCTGACAAGCGCCAGCACGTCGTCGATTTCCTTGGGCACGCCCGACGTCAGGACCTCTGGTCCCTGTTCGGTGATGAGCACCGTGTCCTCGATCCGGACGTGGATCTGCTTCGAGGCATCCTCGACGATGGGCTCGACTGCGAGGACCATGCCGGCCCGGAAGGGCAGGCTGGCGTCTCCCACGTCGTGCGTGCTCATCCCGACGTAGTGGCCGGCGCTTGCGCCGCCCGGCACGCCGTGCTGCTTGTAGACGGCCTCGCCGATGGCGCGCGTCTCGGCGCGCGTCGCCCCGACCGTCATGGCGGCGATGATGGCCTTCTGCGCCGCAAGCGCGCACTCGTAGGCTTTCAGCTGGTCCGGCGTGAACGTCCCCGACACCGGCCAGGTGCGCGTGATGTCAACGGCGAGGTAATCGAGGGCGCCGCCGTAGTCCATCACGATGAGATCCCCGTCCTCGTACTGCCGGCCGTTGGTGAAGTAGTGCCAGACGTTCACGTTCGGGCCCGAGCCCACAATGGCCGGGAACGCGTTGCCTTGGACGCCGTTCCGCAGCAGCCAGTAGGTCGCCTCGGCCTCGATCTCGTACTCGAAGCCGTTGCGGCGCGTGGCGAGAATGGCCCGCCGGATGGCCTCTGCGCTGATGCGTCCGTTCTCGCGCAGGACCGCGATCTCGCGGGCGCTCTTGATCGTCCGCATGCGGTCGATGAACGGCGTGACGTCTGCAACCTGGAGGGCGGGGAAGTGCGAGCGGATGTAGGCAGCTCGGCTCGCGTCCTCGCTCAGCGTCGTGCCGCCCAGGTTGACGAGGCGCCGGGCCAGGCTGGTGGCATGCTCGCTGCGGTTGACGTCGGCTTCGTCGCCGGCCGCCAGGCGCAGCCAGAGCCGCGAGTCCGCCGACCCGGCCACGCGGGCCACGGCGAGCGGCAGGTCGTCGAGCGGGCGGATCGCGGCGAAGCCCCAGGGCTTGCCCAGGCCGGCATCGGTGAGCCAGTTCTTGCCGTGCGCCCGAATCTCGCTCGCAGTCTGGCGGGGGAGGTACAGCGTGGCCGAACCGGACGGGGCCTCGAGCACCATCGCCGCGTTCAGGTCCTCGTTGCCGGTGAAATAGTAGAAGTCGTTGTCCTGGCGGAACCGGATGCCAGCCTGGGCCTCCGTCCGGCCGAACAGCACGACCGTGCCCGATCCGACCGCCCTGGCCAGCGCCTGGCGCCGGCCGATGAACTCCTCGGGCGGATACCCGAGCCGAGCCGCGCTCAGTCCAGCCGCCAGAACCGCTCCTGCCGTCACCGCCAGCGCCAACGCTGCTGCCTGCCGCCGCATTCCCAGCCTCCCTTCGCGAAGGGCCAGTCCCCTCGGCCTCCGAGGGCCCTGGCGCTCTCAGGCCTCCGGCCAGAGGCCCGGCCCTGTGTTCAACGCAGTCAGCCTGCCGTCGTCGAGCAGCCAGCACGCGCCGGCGAAGCCGGACGCGGCCACCTGTTCCCGCAGCGCCGGAATCGCCGAGGCCCGGTCGTAGCGAATCGACAGGTGCTGCAGCACGAGGCACCGCACGCCGGCCGCGCGGCCCACCTCGAGGGCCTCCGACGCCGTGGCGTGAATCTCCCGCCTGCGATCGGCGGCGTCGAGGAACGTGGCGTCGTGCACGAGAAGATCGGCCCCGGCCGCCACCGACGGGTCGACGGGCATGCTGTCGCCGGAATGCGCCAGGCGCACGTGGCGGTAGGGCTCCATCAGCGCATCGCGCCCGCCTTCGCGCGCCAGCTGCCGCACCTCGGGCTCGGCCAGCCCGGCGAAGGCCGGCTTGAGGCGGCGCCGCTCCTCGAACACCACGTACCCCAGCGTCGGCTCGGTCCCGCCGTGCGTCGCGGCGAACGCCCTGAGTCCCAGCGCCTTGCCGAGGCGGAACTCGTCGCCCGCCCGGACGCCCGTCCACGTCACGGGGAACGCTTCATTCGGCCAGAGGCGGCCGACGAGCTCCCGCACGGCGAGGACGCCGGCGTTGCCCTCAGGGTACACGATGGCCAGCGGCTTGTCCTGCGCGCCCTTGGCGTACCGGCGCGAGGCGATGAACCCCGGCAGCCCCAGCACGTGGTCCGCGTGACCGTGGGTCAGCGCCACGGTTCTCGGCGACCAGATCCTCTGGCCGAGCGCCAGCTGAAGCCCCTCGCCGGCGTCGATGACGAGGCCAAGGGGCTCGTGCCACAGCCAGTTGCTGAACATGGCGCGGGAGAAGCCGGTGAGACCGCGGACGGGAGACGTCACGCGGATATGTTACACGGTGGCCGCGTTCCGTCGGCCCCGCTCGCCCCGGCGGCCGAGCCAGCCGCCACGGGCCTTGGGCGCCCGGCGTCGCCGCGTGTAGACTGCCTCACGCCGGCCGCCCGATTGGCGGCCGCTCGTGCGCCCATGAGGATCCTCGTCGACAGCCCGGCATTCATGGATCAGTTCGAGCGGGACCTCGCGCAGGCGACGCGCTCCGTCGCGATCCAGGCCATGTCGTTCGAGGGAGACCAGGCCGGCCTGCGCCTCGCCCGGCTGCTCCGCGATCGCCATGACCTCGATCGCACCCTGGTGATCGATCGGTACTCGCTCTTCTACGTGAGTGACTGCTTCCTGCCAGCCCCGTGGAACGCCGTCTCGGCCTCGCTGTGGCGGGAGCGCGCGTCGACGCTCGCGGCGGTCCGCGAGCTGCGCCGCCACGGGGTCACGGTCTTCTGGACGAATCCGGTCGGCCTGGCGTTCCGGAAGTTCATCGCCCGGAACCACAAGAAGTCGGTCGTCATCGACCGCCGCGTCGTCTACTTCGGCGGCATGAACTTCTGCGATCACAACTTCGACTGGCACGACGTGATGCTGAGGCTCGAGGACGAGGAGCTGGGCGCGTTCATGTGCGAGGAGATCCAGGCGACCTTGCGCGGCGGGAACCAGTCGATCCGCCGCGACTTCGGCGGAATCGAGATCCTCCTGCTTGACGGCGTCGGGAACGAAGAGGGATTCGAGCCCGTCTTCCGGCTGATCGGCGAGGCCCGCCGGTCGATCGTCGTCGAGAGCGCCTACGTCACCTTCCCGTTCTACTCGCACCTCGCGCAGGCGGTCCGCCGTGGCATCGCGGTGACAATCATCGCGCCCGAGCACAACAACAAGCCGAACATGAACCGGTACACGCAGTGGGAAGCGGCGCGCGCGGGCATCGAGTTGCGCCTGTACCCCGGCCGCATGAACCACATCAAGGCGATGCTCGTCGACGACGAGGCCCTCATCATGGGATCGTCGAACTTCGACTACCTCAGCGTGCACGCGTACCAGGAAGTCGTGGCGATCGTGAGAGAGCCGGCGGTCATCGAGCAGTACCGCCGCGAGGTGCTGGACGCCGATCTCGCCCGGTGCGTCGGGCCGACGCGGCGTTTCTCGGCGGCCTGGCAGTCCGCACGGCGGGCCGCGTTCGGCACGCTGGGCCGGGCGGCTGTCGGCCTCAGCCGGCTCTGACGCTGTCGCCGGCCCGCTCTCAGTCCGTCACCGGGTAGACGGGCAGCATGTGGCCGTGCCGCCCGGCGAGGCTGGCCCCGTCCTCGAGATGGCCGCTGTCGGCGTTCAGTGCCGTCCTGAGGTACACCTCGAGGCTCCGGTTCTGCCCGCCGGTCCCGTCGTAGAACATGTTGACGATGGGCATGCCGGTGTCGGCGCTGACCTTCCGGAACAAGGCCGTCGTGATCGTGCCGGGCATGCAGCTGAACGGCGCGACGTTCACGACCATGGCGGCCTGCTGCCGCGCGAAGGCGATCGTCCGGCCCACCGTCAGCAGCGCCTCGCCCCCGATGCTGTCCGGCATGATCGTCATGGCGGCCTCGAGCACGTCGCCGAGCGGGGGCTCGTGGCGGTCGTCGAGCAGCGGGCTCGCCGCGCGGTACAGCTTCCGCTCCCAGCGCTGCATCCACTTGTACGTCAGGAACGTCGACACCATCGCCTTCGACAGCTTGTGATCGAGGTGCGTCCGCACGTTGTAGGGCGACGTGACGAACAGGATCCACTCGATGAGGGGCACCATCCACGCCTCGGCGCCCAGTCTCTCGATCGACTGCACGACGTGCTCGTTCGCGAAGGCGTTGTTGCGGACGTAGATCTCGCCGACGATGCCGACCAGCGGCTTCGGCGGGACGTCCTTCCGCGGCACCGACGCGATGTCGCGCACGGCCGCCGCCAGCTCCCTGGCGACGTCGCCGCCGCCCTCGAGGACGTCGACGATTCGCCTGCGAGCCCGCTCGAGGCGGTAGTTGGTCTCACCCGCCTCGCGCTCGTACGGACGGACCCTGCAGCCCGCCTTCATCAGGAGATCGCCGGTGACGAGGACCTTGAACAGCGTCTTCCGCATGGCCTCGTTGATGATCGAGTAGCCCATGAAGCTCGTCGGCGCCAGGATGGGCACGTCCGGGAAGCCCTCGCGGTCGAGGATCTGGCGGTGCAGCGTGACGTACTGGCCGAACCGGCAGGGGCCCTGCGCCGTGGCGAGGAAGTACGCGTGCTTCTCGTCCGGCGGCGACGTCCGCATGGCCGTCAGCAGGCTGCCGATCGTCAGCGCCGTCGGCAGGCATTCCGACCCGCGCGTCAGCGATCGGCCAAGCTCGAACGTCTCCTCCGTCTCGAGCGGCAGCGCCCGCGCCCGGTAGCCCTGGCCGCGGAAGGCCGCCGCGACGAACTCGGTCGAGTACGGGTGCATGTCCGGCACCCACAGCGTCCGCCCGTCGATCGCCTGCGACGCGGGCGCGACCGGCGCCCGCCGCCGCGCCGCGTCCTTGCGCGGCCGCCGCAGCACGTCGAAGAACGCCTCGATGCGCGTCATGTAGCCCGTGTCCGAGCCGTGCTCGTCCAGCTCGAGCGCGAGGAACGGCTTGTTGCCCATGATCTCGGACGCATAGCTCAGCAGGAAGCTGTCGGGCCCGCAGCTGAAGTTCGTGAAGTAGACCGCGTCGAGCAGGCCGTTGGACGCGACGTCCTCCAGCGCGGCGAGGATCTTCTGCCCGTAGCCCCAGTACGTGTTCCGGTAGCGCTCGCCGAGCCGCGAGAGATCGAGCGTCAGGAAGTCGATCGGCAGGACCGTCCGGCCGAACTCCGCGAGCTTGTCGGGCAGATCGAGGTTCAGGCCGCTGTCGTAGAGGTTGTACGGCCGCCCGATCAGAACCAGGAGCTTCTCGCCCGCGGCGCGCGCCTGCTCGATCGCCCTGGCGCCCTCGTCCCGCAGGCGCTGCTCGAACGCCCGCTGCGCGGCGTATCCGTCGCGCCACGCCGCGGCGATCTCCCTGGGCGACCGGCCGAGCGGCCCGCCCAGTTCGGAGGCCAGCCGCTTGAGCAGCGTCCGCTCGCTCAGCCGGAGATCGATGATCGGCGCGAGCAGCCGGACGGTGTCCATGGCGTTCAGGGCGAGCGCCGCCCGCGCGTACGACGGCGACGCCTGCACGTACGGGCAGAAGGTGGACGTCGTCACATGCTCGTTGGGCACCTCGTTCTTCATCTCGGGCAGAAAGACGAAGTCCACGCCCTCCTTCGCGGCGAGCGACGCCACGTGGCCGAGGAAGCTCTTCGCGGGGAAGCAGAACTCCGCGCCGCTCATCCGGCCGCCCAGCTCCCTGATCGCCTGCGTGGTGCCGCCCGACAGCAGCACGCGGTAGCCGAGCGCGTTGAAGAAGCGCCGCCACAACGGCAGGTACGTATAGATGCTCAGGGCCTGCGGGATGCCGATGACCGGCGCGCCGTCGGGAACCTCGATGCCGCGCCCCCCTTCGAGCCAGTCGCGCCTGCGCCGCCTCAGCAGGCGACTGTGCGGCGTGACGCGCATCCTGCGCTCGCCCGGCTCGCGGCCGCACATGTAGCCCCACGACGGCCCCGCCTCGCCGTCGATCGTGGCGAGCGTGATCCCGCAGTGGTTGTTGCAGAGGTCGCACGTCTGCTTCGACAGCCGGATCTCGCGCTCGTCGAGGTCCAGCCCCCGGAAGGCCGTCGCGGCCCGCCCCTGCTCCTGCACGACCCGCTGCGTCAGCAGCGCCACGCCGTAGGCCCCCATGACGTGGCAGTAGGGCGACACCACGATTTCCACGTCGAGCAGCCGCTCGAAGGCCGCCACCAGGGCGGGGTTCCGCGCCGTCGCGCCCTGGAAGAAGATCTTGTCGCGGCTGCGGTAGCGGTTGCCGACCACCTTGTTCAGGTAGTTCTTGACGACCGACACCATCACCGCCGCGAACGCCTCCTGCGGCGTGCAGCCCGACCGGATGAGCAGGCCCAGGTCCTGCTCCATGAAGACCGTGCACCGGTCCGTCGCCCTCGGCGGCTGGAGGCCCATCACCGCCGGGCCGGCCTCCGACACCGTGTACCCGAGCTTGAGCGCCTGCTCCTCGACGAACGAGCCCGTGCCGGCCGCGCACACGTAGTTCATGTTCGCGTCGCGGATGTGCCCGTCCACCAGGTGCATGTACTTGGCGTCCTGGCCGCCGATCTCGAAAATCGTGTCGATGGCCGGATCGACGTGCGCCGCCCCCGCCACGTGCGCCGAGATCTCGTTGATGATCGCGTCGGCGCCGATGACGTGCCCCACGATCTTCCGCCCGCTCCCCGTGGTGCCGGCGCCGAGGATGTCGAGCCGCGACCCCTTGGCCGCCGCCAGCGCGCGCAGCGAGCGGAACAGCAGCTTCGTCGCGCCGATCGGGTCGCCACCCGTCTTGCGGTAGATGTCCGCGACGACGCCACCCGCCTCGTCCACGAGGATGAGCTTCGTGCTCGTCGAGCCGATGTCGATGCCGAGGTAGGCGCGGATCGTCTCGCCGTCCGACCAGCGCGTGACGCGCACCTCGTTGCGATCCTCGTCCTCGTAGCTCTCCTGCGTCGCGAAGGACGGGTGCGTGGACTTCTCGAGCGTCAGCGGCCAGGGGAACCGGGTGCTGCCGCTGGCCGCCACCGTCTCGCGCGCCGGCACCAGCGCCAGCCCGCCCTCGGCCGGCCTGGCCGCCAGCGCGGCCCCCCGCGCTGCCAGGAGGTGCGGGTGCTCGGGCACCTCGATCAGCCCGGCGCACTCCTTCTTCAGCCAGGCCACGACCTCCTGGTTGAGCGCCACCCCGCCCACGAGGACCGTCTTGCCTTCAAGGGGGCGCCCGTTCAGCAGCGTGCCCAGCACGGTTCGCGTCATGCCGCGGCAGAGGCCCGACCACATGTCCATCCGGCTGCAACCCTCCTGCTGCCGGTGGATGAGATCGCTCTTCGCGAAGACGCTGCAGCGCGTCGCCACCGTCGGCGGATTCGGGTTGTGCCTGAAGCCCCTGGCCTCGTCGTACGAGATGCCCAGACGGCCCGCCTGCTCGTCGAGGAAGGACCCCGTGCCGGCGGCACAGAGGGAGTTGGAGGAGTAGCCCTGGAACTTGCCCTGGCCATCGAGATGGATCAGGGTCGCCGAGCCGCCGCCGATGTCCATGATGGCGGCGGCGTCCGGCGCGAGCCGGCGCACGGCATCGATCTGGCACAGCGTGACGTCCCGGTAGGGCACCTTCAGCTGGAGCGCGAACAGCTCGCCGTTGGAGCCGGTCAGGCCCACCGGCTCGTCCGGCTGGACGCCCAGCCGGTCGAACGCTTCCGCCAGCACCCCGGCCGGTTCGCCGCGGTGCCGCTCGTAGACGCTGGCCAGGACCCGGCCAGCCTCGTCGAGGCGGACGGCCTTGAGGAACAGCGCTCCGATGTCGATGCCGACCACGGACATGCCAGGGGCTCCAATTGTAGGGGATGCGGTAAGCGTGACGTCCCAAACGGCGCCAGCACGCGGCGGCACCGCACCCGCCGCGTGCGATCCCTGGCTCCAGTCTACCGGACACGTCCCGTTCGGATCTACCCGCCGCGGCTCGGCCGTCCGGGAGGGCGCTGCCGGGCCGGCGCCGCGGCCGGGCGGATCCCCGCTCGAGAGGCGGACGCGACCGAGGCGCAGAAGGCGCCTGGCCCGCATCGCCGGCGCCGGGGCGGCGGGTTGCACGCTGATTGCAGCGGGGCCTTGAAATCCCGTTGCACGCGCGGGTGAGGCCGTCTACGATGCGCGGGGGAGGCGCGTGGCGCAGCCGTCGAACGGGACGCTGCCGGCGGGGCCGCCCGGGCCGCGCGGCCAAGGCCGCACATGGGCCCGGTGGACGGCCGTGCTCGACGAGCCGCTGGTGCGGTCGGCCATCGAGCGCGCGCCGGACACCTGGCGATCGGCCGGCGCGATCAGCGCGGAGACGGGCATTCCGCTCGACCGGGTGACAGCCGTCCTCACCGGCTCCCTGTCGGACATCATCGTCGCGCCAGGCGGACACGACGGCGCCTGCGACCTGTACTCGACTCGCACGCACTACCGGAAGACCAAGAGCCTGCTCGAGCGCTATCTGGACGTGCTGGATTCCCCGTAGGGGGCCGGAGGCTGCGCGGCCATGAGCCCGATTGCGGCGTTTCTCTGGGCGGCCGGGGCGGGGTTCGCCGTCAGCGTCCTCGACTACGCGGCACTCGCCGGAGTGCCGAGACAGCGCCGCCGCGTCGACTTCTCCGATCCCGCCTACCTCCTCAAGTTCGCGGGCCACCCGCTCGTCGGAGGGCTCCTGGCCGCGGCCTACGCGGCGAGCCGGCCCGATGCCACGCCGCTGCTTGCCGCGATCCTCGGGGCCGCGGCTCCCGGCATCTGGCGCACGATCGTGCGGTCGGGCGCCGCGATCGCCAGGGCGCTCGTCGGCCGTCTCCCCGCCGCCTGACCGCCGCCCTCGCCCGGGGCGGCGGCCCCGCCCGGCTATCCCGGGCTGAGTGAGCCCCTCCTGCGCGAGCGGACGCATGCCCGGGCCGGAGAGGCAGGCGGGAGGTTGCGTGACTCTCCCATCTTGTAATAATCTCCGCCCGTACCGATTCCCACTGAACCTGCGGGGCGTCCTTGCCATGACGCAAGTCCGCGCGGATGATGGTGCGCCGGCGACGAGGCCGGAGGCGCAGGCGCGGGCCGACCGGATCGAGGCGTTCCGCCAGGAGTTGGCCGCGCTGGACCGCGCCGGCGTCTTGCGCCTGGGGGCCGAGGACCGCGAGCGCGTGGAGGCGTATCACGCGGGCATGCTCGACGATCTTGCGGCCCGGTTCGACGTGGACCGGAGCGAGCGACAGCGCCGCATGTCGCTGGGGATGCGCGTCGCCACGCTCCTCGGCGCCCTCACGCTGAGTGCGGCCGTCGTCTTCTTCTTCTACCGCGTGTGGGGACTGCTGGGCACGGCGACGCAGGTGTTGGTGCTCGTATCGGCGCCGCTGGTCCTGTTGGCCGCCGCCGAAGCGTTCGCGCGCCGCGAGCGGACCCTCTACGTGACGTCGATCATGGCGGTGACGGCGACGGCGGCTTTCGTGCTCGACCTCAGCACTGCCGGCGCGATCTTCAACCTGCGCCCGTCGCCGTTCGCGCCTGCGCTCTGGGCGGCCTTCGCGCTGATCGTAGCCTACCGCTACGAGTTGCGACTGCTGCTGGCGGCAGGCCTCGCGATGGCCGGATGGGCGGCCTGCGCGATCGTCGGATGGGTCGCCGGACTCGACATCAGCGCGTGGGGGGCAAGGCCCGAGCCGCTGCTGCCGCTCGGCGCCCTGGCCGTCGCCTTCGCCGCGTCGGCGCCGAACCGGCGCCGTCCTGGATTCAGCGAGGTGTGGCGCCTCGGAGGCCTGGCCGCGCTGCTGCTCCCGCTCGTCCTCCTGTCCACCTGGAGCGAGGCCTTCAGCTACATCCGGCTGCCCGGAAAGACGCTCGGCGCGATCTACGACGCCGCCGGCTTCGCCCTCGGCGGCGCTGCGATCTGGCTTGGCTTCCAGAAGGGCTGGACGAGGTTCGTTCAGGCAGCGGCCGGGTTCCTCGTTCTGTTCCTCTACGTCAAGTGCTTCGACTGGCTGTGGGACTGGATGCCGCGCTACCTGTTCTTCCTTCTGCTCGGCGGGATTGCCGTGGCTGCGGTGATCGCGCTCGGGCGCGTTCGGTCGCGGCGGCGGAGGCTGTGAGATGCGAGGGCGCGGTCTGTGGTGGGCGTCGGCGCTCGTGGTGGCAGCCAACCTGGCCGTGCTGGGGCTGGCCGCGGCGAATCGGTCCGGCGAGCCCGACGCCATCCTCGACCTGACCGAGCGCGAACTCCGTCTGCCGGTCAAGGAACCCGAGAACACGGCGCTCGCGCTGAGCCTCGAGTTCCAGCGTCGGCGGCCCGGGCCGGAGACGGAGTCCGAACGGCCGCAGGTGAAAGAGGCGGGCTGGTTCGACCGCGCGTAACTCGAGGCCATCGGGTTCGATTGCAGCCGGCCGGTCGCGCCGGAGTACGCCTCGTTCTACCGGGGCCAGCCTGCGCGCACGACGTTCGCGGCGCTCGAATACGAGGGGGACGAGTGGCGGCGGCAGGTGGAGCAGGCGCCGGGCCCGGACGCCGCGTTCGACACGCGCCTCATCGCGGTTGACGTGGACAACGATCCGGCCGCGCTTCGCCGGCGCCACCCGGACCGGCGGCGCGTGGCCATCGTCGAGGCGACAGCGATCCTGCACTACGTCGCCGGCGCCGGCGGGCCCCCGTTCCTCATGGGACGCATCGTGAGCGTCTTGCCGGGCTCGATCACCGTGCCGCGTGAGTGGCGCGCGTCGCTCGAAGCGTACCAGAGCGATCGATTGCCGGACTCGTCGCCTCCGCCGATGCGCGAGCCGCGCTACCGGGTCACGGTGGAGTGGGGATCGCGTTTCGAGCCGCGGGTGACCGGCGTCCAGCCGCTGGTGCCGGCCGCGCCGAGATGACCGCCCGGCCGCCTCGCGCTGGGGGTCTGCTGCCCTGCAACGGCCATCCTCCGACTTCGCAGTAAGCCCACGATCCACCCCGCGATCGCCGCCCGGCTGCCCCGGACATCGCGCTCGGCTCGTGCCTGCCGTCCGTTCAGGCTGGGCCCGCCGCGACGGCGCCGGGCCTGCAAGAAAACGCCAGGCCGTCGTTCTTCAGGCAGGAGGACGACATGACGTACAGACCCGCGTTTGCGGCCCTAGCAGTACTGGTGGCAGCCGGCGGCCAGGCGCCGGCGGACGTGCGGCCGGCGGCGGAGCCGCGCCCGACCGTCGACATCCTGGTCGACGGTCGGCCGCTGCCGACCTACCACGCGCGCGACACGATCTACGTCGAGGCCACGAAGGGGAGGGAGTACGAGATCTGCATCCGGAATCCCTATCCCGTGCGCGTGGCGGTCGCGCTGTCGGTCGACGGCCTGAACACGATCGACGCCCGCCGCACGAGCGCTGCGGCAGCGCGGAAGTGGGTCATCGAGCCGCACGGCACGATTACCATCGGCGGGTGGCAGACGAGCCTGGAGCACGCGCGGCGATTCGAGTTCACGACCGAGGAGCGATCGTACGGCGCGTGGCTCGGGAGGGCGAACGACCTCGGCGTGATCGCGGCTGTCTTCTACCGCGAGCGGCAGCGACAGTCCGTCGCGCCCATCTGGTCGTCCAGCCCGCGGCAGTCCGATGCGCCTGGCACGGCGCCGCAGGCGGGCGGCGTCTTGAGCGGGGAGGCGCCTGCGCCGGTGGCGAGCGAGCGGCAGGAGGAAGCCGGTGCGCGGGCGTCGGCCGCGAACGACCCATCCCCAGCGGGAGCCGCGCTGGCGCGGCCGGCCGCGGCCGACGAGTACGCCGCCACCGGCATCGGACGTCAGGTTCAACACGCCGTCACCCAGGTGCACTTCGAATTGGAGCCCTCTCCAACCGCGTCTATCTGCCTCCGCTACGAATACCGCGAGCAGCTCGTGCGTTTGGGGGTGCTGCCCGACACACCGGTCCATCCCGACGCGCTCGAGCGCCGCGAGCGCGCCCGCGGCTTCGACCCGGGCTTCTGCCCGGACCCGCACCGGTCCTGGTAGCGGATTGGGGTCAGATCCAGGTTTCCGGGGTCAGATCCAGGATTACGGGATCTGACCCCGGAAACCTGGATCTGACCCCAAGTCGAATGCGGCGGCGGCGGCCCGTCCGCGCGCCTCGCGCACGAACACGGTGGCGAGCAGGGCCCCGAGAAAGAACAGCGAGCAGACCAGGATCGCGGTCCGCAGGCCGAAGCGCGCCTGGAGCGCTCCAATCGACAACAGCCCGGCCACCGAAGCGAGCTTGCCGAACAGACCCCAGAACCCGAAGAACTCCGCCGACTTGGAGGAGGGGCTGAACACGGCGACGATCGTCCGGCTCGCCGATTGCGTCGCGCCCAGGCACAGCCCCGCCACCGCACCCACGGCGAGGAACAGGTGCTCGGCCGACCAGGACACGCCGAAGGCCCGGTGCATCCAGGCGGCGATCGAGGGCGTGCCCCAGATGCCCGCCACCGACGCGATCCAGATCACGAGCGTCAAGTTGAACGTGCGCAGGTTGCCCCACCACTTCTGCAGGAACCCGAAGCCGACCGACCCCGCGCTGGCCGTCAGGTTCGTGATCACGAACATCAGCATCAGGCTCGACGGGCTCCAGCCGATCACCTGGTCGCCGTAGATGAAGGCGAACGCGATCACGATCGAAAGGCCCGCCATCGCGAAGAAGTAGGCCGCGAAGAAGACGAGCAGGTCGCGGAACTCTCGAAGCGCCCGGCCCGTCTCGCGCAGCCGCCGCATCCCGGCCCCGACGAGCGACTCGCCCGGCGGCAGCGCCTTCGGCGTTCCCCGCTCGCGCAGGAACAGGAACGTGGGGATGGCCGCCACCAGGAAGAACAGTGCCGTCACCGGCCCGACGAGGCGCACACGCTCGAAGTTCGCTGCCGTCTGTTCGCCCACGATCCCGATGACGAGAGCCGTGCAGACGACGCCGCCGATGTAGCCCAGTCCCCAGGCGTACCCCGAGATCTTGCCCAGCTCGTCGACCGGCCCGAGTTCAGGCAGGAAGCTCGACGTGAAGGACTCGCCGACCGAGAAGCCGTAGTTCGACAGCACGACGAGCGCCACGCCCAGCGGCGCGCGGCCGGGCGTCACGAAGTACAGCATGGCCGTCGCGACCACGGTGAGCGCATAGCTGCCGAACAGGAACCGTTTCTTCGCCGCGCGGAAGTCCATGATCGCGCCGAGAAGCGGCGCCGTTAGCACGACCAACGCGTAGCTCACCGACAGCGCCACGCTCCACAGCAGGTTCCCGTAGCGGTACTCCGGGCCGTCGCCCACCACCAGCCGCGGGAAGACTACGCTGAAGACGACGGTGACGATCACCGTCGTGTAGCTGGAATTGGCGAAGTCGAACATCGCCCAGCCGAAGATCTCACGGGCCGGCGCGCGCGGCGTCGTCGGCGGGGGCGGGGGTGCGGCCGCCGGCGCCGCTGGAGGGCCGGGCGAGGCAGGGACCGTGGAGGATGCGGCCATGGCGTGAGCGCGAGGGTAACACGGAGGGGGCGGGAGGAGGGAACGCAGGCGGAGCGGCCAGAAGTCGGAACTCCGCAGCCGGGGCAGCCCTGGCCTCAGGAGCGTCGATGGCGGCTCCGGCGCGCTGATTCTTCTTCGCGGGTTCGCCGGTCCGGCCGCCCAGTCGCTGCCGCCGCGACCGCACCGGCCGCGCGGTTCCCGAGCGCGTGCGCGTCCACGAGGTGACCGGCTCACCGGGGCCGGGAATCGTCTGACGCCGCCCGGGTGAGCGACAACGGCGCAAGGCCGGCAGGCGCCGACGCGCGCGACGCCGGGCAGCGCCGCAGGACCGACGGCGAGCGCTGGCCGCCCGCCTTCAGCCGCTTCACCGGCAGCGCCCGCGTCTTCTTCGCCCGGCGCCTCGACGTGGGTCAGGCCTCGGGGTCCCCGGCTACCGGCGGATCGACGGCCCCTGACCCCGGCTGCGCTATGATCGGATGGCCGCCGATTCTCGGCGGCTGAGCCCCCCAGAGCGGGCCCGCCGGCCCGCGCGCAGGAGACTCCGGTGTCCGATCATCCCGAGTTCGCCAAGGCGACGCTCGACCAGTGGCTGAAGGCGGCGGCGAAAGTCGCGCCCGGAGGCAAGGTCGAGGCGCTCAACTGGGTCACGCCCGACGGCCTGTCCGTCAAGCCGCTCTACACCGCCGCCGACACGAACGGGCTGCCGTACACCGACACGCTGCCGGGTTTCGAGCCCTTCGTCCGCGGCCCGCAGCCGACGATGTACGCGGGCCGGCCGTGGACCATCCGCCAGTACGCCGGCTTCTCGACCGCCGAGGAGTCGAACGCGTTCTACCGCCAGTCCCTCGCGGGGGGCCAGCAGGGCATCAGCGTGGCGTTCGACCTGGCGACGCACCGCGGCTACGACAGCGACCACCCGCGCGTCACGGGCGACGTCGGCAAGGCGGGCGTGGCGGTGGACTCGGTCGAGGACATGAAGATCCTCTTCGACGGCATCCCGCTCGACAAGGTCAGCGTGTCGATGACGATGAACGGCGCGGTGCTGCCGGTGCTGGCGGGCTACATCGTCGCGGCGGAGGAGCAGGGCGTTGCGCAGGCGCAGCTCTCGGGGACCATCCAGAACGACATCCTCAAGGAGTTCATGGTCCGCAACACGTACATCTACCCGCCGGAGCCCTCGATGCGGATCGTCGCCGACATCATCGAGTACACCGCGCGGCACATGCCGAAGTTCAACTCGATCAGCATCTCGGGCTACCACATGCAGGAGGCCGGGGCGGGCCCGGCGCTCGAGATGGCCTTCACCCTGGCCGACGGCATGGAGTACGTGAAGACCGCGATCGCGCGCGGGCTGGACGTGGACGAGTTCGCCGGGCGCCTCAGCTTCTTCTGGGGCGTCGGCATGAACTTCTATCTCGAGATCGCCAAGATGCGCGCGGCGCGCCTGCTGTGGGCCCGCCTCATGAAGGGCTTCGGGGCGAAGAAGCCGAAGAGCCTGATGCTGCGCACGCACAGCCAGACCTCGGGGTGGAGCCTCACCGAGCAGGATCCGTACAACAACATCGTGCGCACGACGATCGAGGCGCTCGCGGCGGTGTTCGGCGGCACGCAGAGCCTGCACACGAACAGCTTCGACGAGGCCATCGCGCTGCCTACCGAGTTCAGCGCGCGCATCGCCCGCCACACGCAGCTCATCATCCAGGAGGAGACGCACATCACCAGCGTCGTCGATCCCTGGGCGGGCAGCTACATGATGGAGGCCCTGACGCAGCAGATGGCGGACGCCGCCTGGGCCATCATCCAGGAAGTCGAGACGATGGGCGGCATGACGAAGGCCGTCGACTCGGGCTGGGCCAAACTGAAAATCGAGGCGGCGGCGGCGGAGACCCAGGCGCGCATCGACTCGGGCCGGACGGTGATCGTCGGCGTGAACAAGTACGCCCGGGCCCAGCAGGACCAGGTCGACGTGCGCGAGGTGGACAACGTCAAGGTGCGCGAGGGCCAGATCGCGCGCCTGGCGGCGGTCCGTGCCTCGCGCGACGCCACGAAGGTGGCCTCCGCCCTCGATGCGCTGACCGCCGCGGCGGCGGGCGGCGAGGGGAACCTCCTCGACCTCACCGTCCGGGCCGTGAGGCTCCGCGCCACGGTGGGCGAGGTGAGCGACGCCCTCGAGAAGGCGTTCGGGCGCCATCGGGCCGACACGCACAAGGTGACGGGCGTGTACGCCTCGGCCTACGAGGCCGCGCCCGGCTGGTCGGACCTGCAGGCGGAGGTCGCCGCCTTTGCCGAGGCCCACGGCCGCCGCCCGCGCGTCATGCTCGCGAAGCTCGGCCAGGACGGTCACGACCGCGGCGCCAAGGTCGTGGCCACCGCCTTCGCCGACCTCGGCTTCGACGTGGACATCGGCCCCATGTTCCAGACGCCCGAGGAGTGCGCGCGCCAGGCCGTCGAGAACGACGTCCACGCCGTCGGCATCAGCACGCTCGCCGCCGGCCACAAGACGCTCGTGCCGGCCGTCATCAAGGAGCTGACGGCGCTCGGCGGCGGCGACATCATCGTGTTCGTCGGCGGCGTGATCCCGCGCCAGGATTACGAGCTGCTCTACGGCGCCGGCGTGAAGGCGGTCTACGGGCCCGGCACGCCGATTCCCGCGAGCGCGAAGGACGTGCTCGAGCGCATCCGGCAGGCGCAGGCCGGCCGGTAGCCGGCCGACCGGGGCCATGTTGACGCCGGGCGACCGCTCGATGGTGGACGCGCTGCTGGGCCGGCCGGGCCCGGCCCGCCGGCGCGCGCTCGCCCGGACGATCACGCTGCTCGAGTCCACCCGCCCCGATCACCGCGCCCGGGCCGACGCGGTGCTGGACGCGCTCCTGCCGGAGAGCGGCCGATCGTTCCGCCTCGGCATCTCGGGGGTGCCGGGCGCGGGCAAGAGCACCTTCATCGAGACGCTCGGCCTGCGCCTCCTCGCGCAGGGCCGGCGGGTGGCCGTGCTGGCGGTGGACCCGTCGAGCAGCGTGTCCGGGGGATCGATCCTCGGCGACAAGACGCGCATGGAGCGGCTCTCCGCCGACGAGCGCGCGTTCATTCGTCCGAGCCCCTCGTCGGGGACGCTCGGCGGCGTCGCCGACAAGACGCGCGAGGCGATGCTGGCGGTCGAGGCTGCCGGCCACGACGTCGTCATCATCGAGACCGTCGGCGTCGGACAGAGCGAGACGGCAGTCGCCGGCATGACCGACATGTTCGTCCTGCTGCAGCTGCCCAACGCGGGAGACGATCTGCAGGCGATCAAGAAGGGGATCACCGAGCTGGCCGATCTCATCGCGATCAACAAGGCCGACCTCGACGAGGCGGCCGCCACGAACGCACGGGCCCAGATCACCTCGTCGCTGCGAATACTCGGCCTGCACGGGCGCGGCGAGGAGGAACCCCTCGATGCGGCCGCCTGGCACCCGGAGGTGCTGACGGTGAGCGCCCTCACCGGGCAGGGCCTGGACGCTTTCGAAGACGCGATCTCGCGGTTCCGGGAGATGCAGCAGGCCTCCGGCCGGTTCGCGCTGCGGCGGCGGCAGCAGGCCGAGGCGTGGATGAAGGAGCGCGTCGAGGCCGGGCTGCGCGAGCGGTTCCGCGCGCACCCCGCGGTGCGCGCCGCGCTGCCGGAGGCGATCGAGGACGTGCGCGCGGGCCGCCTCGCCCCGTCGGTTGCCGCAAGGAGGCTGCTCGACCTGCTGGACCGGGGACCCGGGATCTGACGCCCCCGGGGGTCTCATCGGCCAGCCGGAGGCCGCGCCGCCGGACCCGGCCGGCGCCTAGCGGATGGTGAAGCCCACCAGCGCCTTGAACGAGGGGCTGTCGATCCTGCCGATCTTCAGCTCGAAGAAGGCCCCGCCGCGCCGGCGCAGGCCCGCCACCAGGTTGAACCCCGGGTCGATGTCGGTGTCGTCGCGGTGCTGGTGCGTGACCGCGAGGATCGACGGCCCGCCGCCGAGGTAGAGGTGCCAGTCCGGCGAGATCTTCCGCCACAGCGCGAACTCGCCGTTGAAGGCGATCGTCGTCTGGCCGCCGCCGAGGCCCACCTCCAGGTTCGGCTGGAAGCGCAGCATGCCGGTGAGCGGCTGCGTCACGTAGTGCCCGCCGAAGAAGATTTGATCCGGGCTGGCGCTGAGCCCGGCGCGCAGTCCCGGTCCGTCCTGCGCCAGGGCGGGAACGGCCGACGCCGCAACGACGAGCGCCGCAACGACGAGCGCCGCCGCGACGAGCGCCCCGCGAGCGCCGCGCCGCGTTCCTTCGCTGAAGAGGCTGTCCATCCCTGTCACCCCCGCATCCCTGTCCATTGTACCTGCCTCGGGGGCAGACGGCCGGAGAAGCGCTGAGCCGGCTCCCGGTGCCTGGGGACCTCCGCCCGGCGGGCTCAGCGCCCGAGAAGCGTCGTCTCGCGCAGCCAGCGACGCGCCTCGGCGCAGTGCGGGCAGAGACGCTCGACCTCGCGGTGGAACCGCGCCGAGTGATCGGCGTGCTTCAGGTGCGCCAGCTCGTGCAGCAGCACGTAGTCGCGGACGGATGCGGGCACCTGGATGAGGCGCCAGTTCAGCGAGATGCGCCCCGATCGCGAGCAGGATCCCCAGCGGGTGCGCTGGGCGCGGATGCTGACGGCCGCCACCGTGAAGCCGTGCGCGCGCGCAAGTTCGTGGAGGCGGCCGCGCAACTCGCGGGCCGCGACCGATCGGAGATGGGCTTCGAGGGGCGGACGGAGGTTGTGACAGGCTGAGGCCGGCAGCACCAGGCGCTCGCTGCCGAGCGTCACCGCCAGCGCGCCCCCGGCCGGCTGGACCCGGATCGGCTCTTCCACGCCCCGCAGCAGCACCGAGGTGCCCGGCAGCCACGGCCCGCTTCGCGCCGCGGCGCTCGCCGCATGCTGCAGCCGCTGGCGCAGGATCCAGTCGCGGCGCTCGCGCACGAAGCGCTGCGCCTCGGCTCGCGATCCTCTCCACGGCAGCGTAACGCGCACGCTCCCGTCGTCGCGCAGGCGCAGCACGTACTGGCGCGCGCGGCGATGGCGCACGAACACGACGCCCGCTCCGACGCCGGGCACCGACACGACAGCGCCGCGCGTCGTCTCCCGCGCGGACCGTCCGAAGGGCAGCCGCAGCTGCGCGCCATGTGGCGGGCCGTCCGCCCGCGATCCCGTCCGCCTCATGTGACCTGGACTAGTATAGAGACGGCTGTCCGGCTTGCGAAGCGTCGACCGGCGCGTCAGCGGGCCGCGCGGCTGGCCCGCGCAGACGGACGCGCGGCTCGACTGGCACACGGGTCCTGCCGATGGAACGAACCGGCTGGGAACGCATTGACGAGCTGTTCGAAGCGGCGCTGCAGCAGCCCGCCGGCGAGCGCGAGACGTTCCTGCTCGGTGCGACCGACGATGAGCGGCTGCGGGCCGAGGTGCGGGCGCTGCTGCACGAGCACGACTCGGACCCGTGGTTCGTGGACGAGCCGAGCGCCGCTCCCATCGGGCCGCCTCGAGCCGCGGCGGCGCCCTCACCAGCGCCGCCGCGTCTGCCCGTGGTGGCCGCCGCCGACGAGCCGCCTGCGGCGCTCGTGCAGCGGGCGGCGTCCCGTCCGCAACCAGGATCGGCGGCTCGTCCCGGAGGCCCGGCGGCTCGTCCCGGCGGCCCGGCGCCGACGTGGCCGACTGCCCGGCCTCTGCCTCCCGCACGCGGCGAGCCGCACGCCGCGCCGTCCGCCGCGGCACCGTCCGCCGCGGCACCGTCCGCCGCCACGCCGTCCGCCGCCGCGCCATCGGCCGCCTCGCTGCAGCCGCAAGCGCCGCGCGCGCACGCCCTGCCGCGGCCGCCGTCGATCCAGCCCCAGAGCCCGCGCCCGACGCCCCCCGCGAGCCCGCCTGCCGCCTCTGCGCTGCGCCGGACTCCCGTGCTCCGTGAGCCGCCGGACGGCCAGCCTGAGACGGCGCCGGAACTGGCTCCCGGCGCCCTCTTCGGCGCCTATCGCATCATCCGGCAGGTCGGGCGCGGCGGGATGGGGGCGGTGTACGAAGCGGCCGACCAGTCCGGGGCCTTGCCGCAGCAGGTCACGCTTCGCGTCCTGCCGCCCGGATGGAACACGGCTGCGTGGACTGACTGGTTCCGCGCCGCCTGCCACCTCGTGGCCGGCCTCGACCATCCGTGGGTCGCGCGCCTCCTGGACGGCGGCGTGGCCGAGGGCGGCATGCCGTTTGTGGCGATGGAGCACGTCGCCGGAGAGGACATCTGCGCCTACTGCCGCAGCCGCGAGACCAGCCTGCCCGACCGCGTGAGGCTCGTGCTCCGCGTCTGCACCGCGCTCGAGTACGCGCACCAGCGCCTGATTGTCCACCGCAGCGTGGGCCCGAAGAACATCCTGGTGACCGCGGACGGCCAGCTCAAGGTGATGAACTGCGGCGTGGCGCGGCTCCTGTTCGGCCGGCCCGACTCGGGCGAGGGGCTCACGCGCACGGGGCAGTCGCTCTTCACGCCCGAATACGTCAGCCCGGAGCAGGCGCGCGGAGAGCTCATCACCGCGGCGAGCGACATTTACTCGCTCGGCGTGCTCCTGTACGTTCTGCTGACGGACCACCCGCCCTACGAGTTCCGGGATCTGACGCCGGTCGAGATGACGCGGGTGATCTGCGACACGGACCCCGAGCCGCCGAGCCGGGTCGCGCCGCCGTCGCAGCGCCGCGCCCTGGCGAACGATCTGGACGCCGTCGTCATGAAGGCGCTGCGCAAGGACCCGCGCATGCGCTATCAGTCGGTCACGGCCTTCGCCGACGACCTCCGCGCGTGGCTCCACGGCCGGACCGTATCGGTGTTTCCGGCGAGCCGGCGTCAACGCGCGGCGAAGGCGCTACGCCGGCACTGGCTTCTGGCGGCCGTCCTGGGGGCCGCCATCGCCGCCCTTGGCGCGGGGACGGCCCTGTTCGGCTGGCAAGCGCGGGCACTGCGCGCGGAGCGGGATCTCGCCGGGGGCCGGCTGAGGGTGTCGCAGCAATTCTCGCGGTCGCTGCTGAACGAGCTGCACGAGGCCATTGCCGCGCTTCCGGCATCTGCTCCCGCGCGGACGGCCGTTCTGACGCGCGCCGTCGAACAGGTGGACGGCCTCGCGCGCGATGCGGCCGGCGATCCGGCCGCGGCGCTCGATCTGGCCCGAGCCTACCGGCTCGTCGCCGCACTCCAGGCGGCTACGTCCGGCGGCGCGCCGGCGGGCCGCGCCTCGGCCGCCGCCAGCCTCGATGCGGCCGTCGCGGCAGGCGAGCGGGCCCTCGCGGCCGAGCCGGAATCGGTCGAGGCGGCCATCGCGCTCATCGCGGCGTGCGGTGATGCGGCGGCGCTGCGCCAGGAGCTCGGCGACGCCGAGGCCGCCGGGAGGGCGGACGCTCGCCACTTGGGACTGGTCGAGCGCCTCGCGCGCCAGCAGCCGCGGGACGCACTGGCCCGCGCGGCGGCGTCGTCCGGGTACGGGCGGCTGGGCGCGTTCCGCGCCGCACGCGGCGACCTGGCCGGCGCCCGGATGATGTACGCCTACGCCGCGGCCGGTTTCGAGACGCTGGCCGCCGAGAACGTGCTGCCGGCCGCCGCCCGGCGGGACTACGCCGGCGTCTTGCGCGCGCTCGGGGGCTTCCTGCTCGCGGACGGCGCCCTCGACGACGCCGACGCGCGCTTTGCGTCGGCCCAGCTCCTGGAGCGCGAGGATCTCGCCGGACAGCCCGGCGACGAGTCGGCCCGGCGCGGCCTCGCTGCCTCGACCGGCGGCCTGGCGGACGTGGCCATGCGCCGAGGCGATCATGCCAAGGCCGAGTCGCTGTGGCTCCAGGCGCTGGCCGACGCGCAGGCGTCCGAGAACGGCGGCGCCGACGACGCGGCCGCGGCGGAGATCGCTGCGGCCGCGCGCGGGTCGCTGGCGGAGCTGTGCCGCTCCCAGCGCCGGCTCGACGAGGCGCTGAGGCACGCCCGCGAGTACGCCCGCATCCGCGAGCGCCTCGCAGACGCTCCCGGAGCTCCGGCCGCCGCCGCGCTCGATCTCGCCGTCGCCCGCACGGCCGTGGCCCGCGTCCAGCTCGACGTGCTCGATGCGCGGCCGTCCTCGCCCGACGAAGGCTGGCGGCTTCGCGACGCCGGCGCGCTCCTGACCCGCGCGTTCCCGCCGATCCGCGCCGCCGCGCCGTCGTCGGCGCAGCAGGCGGCGCTCGCCGAGATCGAGCGGCAGACCGCCCGCTTCAGCCGCCTCACCGCGGCGCGGCAGCCGTGAGCGGGCGGCCGAGGCGGCGGGCCGCCCGTCCCGCGCCCTGGCGCGCGTCCCGCAGCGGCGGCGCTTGCGCGGCGCCCGCCACGAGCGGCACAATCGCCGCATGCCGCGTCTGACGGTCCTCGCAGACGAGAACGTCCCGTTCGCCCGGGAGGCCTTCGGCACTCTCGGCGACGTGCGCCTGGAGCACGGCCGCCGGATCCTGCCGGCCGGCCTCGCGGACGTGGATCTGCTCGTCGTGCGCTCGATCACCCGCGTGGACGCGGCGCTTCTCGCGGCGACGCCCGTGCGCTTCGTCGGCACCGCCACGTCGGGCACCGATCACGTGGCAGAGCCCGATCTCGAGCGCCTCGGCATCGCGTTCTACGCCGCCCGCGGGTGCAACGCTGCCGCCGTCGCCGAGTACATGGCCGCCGCGTGGCTGACCCTTGCCGCCCGGCGGGGCGAGACGCTGGCCGGCAGGCGCGTCGGCGTTGTCGGCGTCGGCCACGTCGGATCGCTGGTCGTCCAGAAGGCGCGCGCGCTCGGGATGGAGCCCGTGCTGAACGACCCGCCGAAGGCGCGCCACTCCGGGTCCGCGATCTACCGCCCGCTCGACGACCTGCTCGACTGCGACATCGTGACGTGCCACACGCCGCTCACGTTCGACGGCCCGGACCCGACTGTCCGTCTGATTGGCGAGGCCTTCCTCGCGCGGCTGAAGCCGGGCGCGTGGCTTTGCAACGCGGGCCGCGGCGGCGTGGTGGACGAGGCAGCGCTCCACCGCGCGCTCGACGCCGGCCGGCTCGGTGCCGTCGTGCTGGACGTCTGGGATCACGAGCCCGCGATTGACAGCCGCCTCCTCCGGCGCGTGGACATCGGCACGCCCCACATCGCGGGCTATTCGCTCGAGGGCAAGCTCAACGGCACCGGCATGGTCTACGATGCCGCCTGCCGCTTCCTGGGCGTCGAACCGGCCTGGCGCCTCGCCGACGCGATGCCGCCCCGTCCGGCCGGCCTGCCCATCGGGGGCTTCGCCCCTGAATCCGGCGCCGGGTTCCGCTCGCTCGATCGCGCTGGCATCGCGGCGCTCGCCGCGCGGGTCGCCGAGGCCTATCCGATTCTTCGGGATGATGAGGCGCTGAAGGCGACGGCGTCGATGGATGACGAGGGGCGAGGCCGGGCGTTCGACCTGCTGCGCAAGATGTACCCCGTCCGCCGCGAGTTCTCCTGACGCGCGCGAGCGAGAGGCGGAGGCTTCCTTCGCCAGCGGGGCCGCGCCGGCACATGCGAAGGGCGGCCTCGCGGCCGCCCTTCGCGCCCTCGTCCGCCGATGCCGCGGCATGCCCCCGAGGCGGCGTTACCAGGGTTCCATGACGCCGTGGTAGGGGAGCACCATGCCCGCCTCGACCTCGACGTCCCACTCGAGCGTCATGTAGCCGTCGCGCACGATCGCGATGCGATGCACGCCTGGCACGAGCGTCAGCGGCTCGCCGTAGGGCGAGAACTGGCCGACCTCGCCGACGTACTCGCCGTCGATGTAAAGATCAGCGTCGGAAGGCTCGATGTCGAAGCTCAGCCCGCCGTAGTAGTCCGGCCCGCGGTCCGCGTAGTAGACCTGACCGGGCACGTAGCCGTACCCGTAGCCGTAGCCATACACGCGCGGCGCGTAGCCGCCGTAATACCAGGACCAGGGGTAGCGCACCGAGTAGCCGAGCCAGAGGCCGAACCCGATGTTCAGCCGGGGACGGAACGCGTAGTACGACCTCGAAAAGTAGTATGGCCGGTAGGGCACGAAGGTCCGCGGCCTGGCGTAGCGGCGCCCGTCGTACCGGATGATCCGGTTGTACGAGGCGTACCCGCGCGCGCCGTAGGCTCCGCCGCGGCGCTGGTCGTACACCCGCCCGGCATCGGAACGGTAGCCCTGCGTCGAGGCGCCCGGGATGGCGCGTGGCGCCGTCCGCAGGCCCGTCGCCTGTCCGCCCTGGTAGCTGCGAGACGCCGGCTGCCCGCCCGCCTGCTGGCGCCCGGCACTGCCCCGCGGGGCGCTGTAGACCGCTCCGGCCTGCCGCTGTGCGGTCGTCGCTCGCGGCAGGTTCTGCACGCTGGCGCCCTGCCGCCGCTCGGTACCGCGCGCCACCGCCTGCCGGCCGCTCTGCTGCCGGCTGCCGTCGCTGCGCGGAGCGGACACGCTCGGCGTCGAGCGCGCTGCGTCGCGCTGCCGCGCCTGGGCACCCCGCCCCTGCGCCAACGCCGGCGCAGCTGCCAGGCCCAGCGCGACTGCGACGACAGTGGATGTGACAATCAGGGTGGGTCTCATGGCCCCCTCCTCGCTTCGGCCTCGCACGCGCCCCACTCGGGTGGTGACGACCTTCTGGAGGACCGTCGCCAGTCACTAGAGCAACAGGGATGCCAATCACGATCGCGCGGAAACACCCGCAGTCGAGCGAGGACGGAATGCGTGCGCGACGAGTGTCGCCTTTCTGTGACAGCTCGACCGTCCTGCCGCGAGGTGCCTGTCCGCTTCCTGACTCTCGGCGCCTGGCGTCCGGCCCCTGGCTGGCGAATGCCGGGTTCCGATTCTCGCTTCCCGATCTATCATCCCCCTCGGAGGGTCATCCACGATGAAGCGAACCTGCGCCCTGCTGTCCCTGGCGTCGCTGTGCTGCCTGGCGGCGCCTGCGCTTGCCCAGGACGCCGACTCGATCGTCGGAACGTGGCTGAACGGAGAGGGTACCGCCCATGTCGAGATCCAGAATGAGGGCGGCAAGTACTTCGGCAAGATCGTCTGGCTGAAAGAGCCGGTGTATCCCGCCGACGACCCTAAGGGCATGGCGGGGAAGACCAAGGTGGACCGCGAGAACCCCGATCCGGCCCGCCGGAACGATCCGATCCTCGGTCTGCGGATGCTTCGGGACTTCAGGTTCGACAGCCCGGGGCACTGGAAGGACGGACGCATCTACGACCCCAAGAATGGGAAGGACTACAAGTGCAAGATCGCGATGGAGACGCCGGACGTCCTGAAGGTTCGCGGGTTCATCGGGATCTCGCTCATCGGCCGCACCGATACGTGGACGCGGGTCAGGTGAGCGGGAGCGAGGTCCGGGTCGGCACCGTCGCCGGGCGGCCGCTGGATCGGTGACGGGTCGCCCGGATCCTCTCCTCTGAACAGCCGGACGGGCGGCGCCGGCCGCCTCGTCCCGGGTCCCCGGCCGCGGGGACGCCCAGGCTCGAACGCCGGCTGGACGCTCTCGTCCGAACGTCCCGGCCCCTCGAGCCCGGCGCGCGACGTCCCTGGCAGCGGCGACGAGGCGGTCGGGGCCGCCGGCGCGGCTAGATCGCCGCCAGCACCTTCTCCAGGAACACGCGGTTCGCTCGCGCGTTCTCGGTCGTGGCTTCCGGCGTGTCGCCCACCTTGCAGCACTCGACCATGATCGGCCCGTTGAAGCCGGCGGACTTCAGCACCTTGAACACGCCGGCGAAGTCCACCTTGCCCGCGCCGAACTGGATCATCACGTCGCCCTTCACCTCGCCGCAGTCCTTGGCGCAGAAGCCGGTGACGTGCTGCACGATGGGCTTGAGCTCTTCAACGGGGTCCTTGCCCTCGTAGTAGATGATGTTGCCGGCGTCGTACCAGATCTTGAAGTTCGGGTGGTTCACCTGTTTGATGCCCGCGATGATCGCCTCTGACGCGCCGCTCGATCCGCCGTGCGGCTTCATCACCACCTGCACGCCCTTGTCGGCGCCGTACGCCGCGGCGGCCGCCATCGACGCGTAGTAGTGGTCGACCTGCGCCGGGTTGGCCATGCCGAACGTGATGACGTATTTCAGGCCGAGGAACGCGGCGTTGTCGATCTCCTTCTTCAAGCCCTTGATCGTCTCTTCGAGCGGGATGTCGTGCTGGCTCCGCAGCGCGCCGAGATTGGCCGTGAGGCCGGCGGCCGCGATGGCGCCCTTGAGGTTCTCGAGGTACTCCGGCGTGGCGTCCGCCCCGATGAACGGCTCTTCCTTCGTACGGGTCAGCAGGCCGGTGATGGCGTAGCCGGCGGCCTTCACGCCCTTCAGCGTCTCGGCGTACGGCCATCGGGTCCACGGGCGGTTGAAGCAGCCGATGGGCCAGGATACGCCGGGGGCCGCCAGCACGGCGGGCGCGTCCGCCGCCAGCGCGGCCCCGGCCAGGATGAGAGCTGAGTCTCCGAGGAATTCCCGACGTGTGCGTTCCATCTGTCCTCCTTCGGCCACCCCGGTGGCGGGTTCCAGGGGCGCGCCCGCTGAGAGTCTATACCGGCCGCGCCGGCGGCTGGCCGTACATGTGCCGCTCCGTGGGCGAGGGGTCGCATAGCACGCGCGAGAAGACCGCGACATCGGCCTGCTGCGGCGGTGTCAGCTTCGCGCGCCGCATCAAGGCGAAAGGCCTCTGCGCCCGGGGCTTCAACGACGAGACCCGTCCGCCGACGTCGACCGGGTGGTGCTGCCGATCGCCAAGCAACCCGGCCGCCGCACGCATGCCGGGCTCGAGGTCGTGGTGCGCCGCCATCCCGACGGGCAGCACTCGGTGTGGCGGGGCCTGCAACGGCTCGGCCGTCTGACGCGAGGGGCCGGCCGGCGGACGCTGCCCCGGCGGTGCTCGGCCGATCGACCCGAGCGCGCACACGCCGGTTGGGCCGGTCGCCAGAACCGCGACCGGCCCACAGCGCCACCGGCAACAACAGTGCGGCGAAACCGGGCAGATCACTTGTCAAACCAGGCCGGACAATTCACGTGTTGACAACAGAGGAAGATGCGCCAGGAGGACGCCCACGGCCCTTGGCCCAGGCGCTGCGCCCGCGCACCCTGCGGGCGGCAAGGGTGCGGCCTCGGGCGCCATTAGGCCGGCTCTCCGGCACAGCCAAAATAAGACACTTGACAATATGACAGTTGCTGTCTATATTGTGTCCCGTGGACAGCGGGCGCGGACGACTCAGCATTGACGAACTGGCCGGCCTCGGCGGCGTCTCCCGCCGCACCATCCGCTACTACGTTCAGGAACGCCTGCTTCCGCCGCCCCTGGGCGTCGGGCGCGGCCGCCACTACGACGAATCGCATCTCCGGCGCCTCCTCGACGTCAAGGCGCAGCAGGAAGCGGGCTGGTCCCTCGACGAAATCCGGGCCGGGCGGCGGCAGGCGGCAGGCGGTGGTGTCGAGCTCCCGGGGCCCCAGGGCCAGGTCCTCGCGCGCAGCACCTGGAGGCGGCTCGAACTGGCCCCCGGCGTCGAACTGCACGTCGCGCACGACATCAGGCTGCCGGCCCCAGGCCGGCTGAACGAGATCGCGGACTGGTGCCGTGCGCACCTTCCGCGCAACCCGGAAGGAGAGGCCTAGCATGAACGCGTCTGGACTCGTCGTTCGCGGCAGCGGTCAGACCATTCCCCTCGAACACGTGCACGTCGACGCCCGCGTCGTCGACGTCTGCGCCCGCGTCACCGTGCGCCAGTCGTACCGCAACCGCGAGGGCGTGCCGCTCGAGGTCGTCTACGTCTTCCCGCTGGACGAGGGCGCGGCCGTCTGCGGCTTCGAGGCGACGGTGGACGGCGTCCGCTACGTCGGGCGATCGGTCGAGCGCGACGAGGCCTTCGCGCAGTACGACGATGCGCTGGAGGCCGGGCACGGGGCGTTCCTGCTGGACGAGGAGCGCGCGGACGTGTTCACGGCGAGCCTCGGCAACGTGAAGCCCGGCTCGGCCGTCGAGCTGTCGATCACGTACGTCACCGAGCTGGCGGCGGAAGGGCCGGCGGCGCGCTTCACGCTGCCCACGACCGTCTCGCCGCGCTACGCGCCTGGGCCCGATCAGACTGGTGTCAGCCCGACGCCGGCCGAGGCGCTCAACCCGCCGACGGCCCTCGACGTGCCGTATGCGTTCACGTTCGAGATGGACGTGGCGATGGGCGGGACGATCCGCAGGATCCAGTCGGCCACGCATCCCATCGAGGTGGATCAGGACGGCGCGCGCGCGAGTGTGCGCCTGGCGCAGCGGAGCGCCCCGATGGACCGGGACCTGGTCATCCTCATCGCGGCCGACGGGCTCGACGCGCCGCATGTGACGGTGGAGCGCGGCGCGAAGGGGAGCGCGGCGCTCGTGTCCTTCGTGCCGCGGTTCGAGGCGGCCGCGCAGCCGGCCGAGGTCGTGTTCCTCATCGACCGGTCGGGCTCGATGGGCGGCGAGTCGATCGAAGAGGTCCGCAACGCGCTGCAGCTGTGCCTGCGGTCGCTCACGGCCGGGTCCCGCTTCAACATCGTCTCGTTCGGCACCGCGCACGCGGCGCTCTTCGACGAGAGCCGGCCGTACGACGAAGCGTCCATGCAGGAGGCCGCGGCGCTCGTGCGGGACATGGACGCCGACATGGGCGGCACCGAGCTGCTGCCGGCGCTGGAGTGGGTGCTTGGGCGGAAGGCCGTGGCCGGGATGCCGCGCCAGGTCCTGCTCCTGACCGACGGCGAAGTGACCAACACCGACGAAGTGATCAATCTCGCGAGAAGGCACGCGGCCGACGCGCGCTGCTTCACGTTCGGCATCGGCGCGGGGGCGAGCCAGCACCTGGTGAAGGGCATCGCCCGGGCGAGCGGCGGCGCGGCCGAGTTCATCAGCCCGGGCGAGCGCATCGAGGCGAAAGTCCTGCGGCAGTTCGCGCGGCTCTTCGCGCCGGCGCTGCTCGACCCGCGGGTGGACTGGGGGCAGCCCGGCGTCGTGGCGGCCGCGGACCGCGTGCCGCCGATCTTCAGCGGCGAGCGCGCGTCCATCTATGCCCTGCTCGACGAGCCGCGGAAGGGGAGCGTGAGGCTGACCGGCACGCTGGCCGGCCGGCCCGTCGCCTTCGACCTGCCGATCGACCCCGCGGCCGCGGTCGAAGGCGACACGATTGCGACCCTGGCGGCGCGGGCGCGCATCCGCGAGCTGGAGGAGGCCGGCGAGTACCTGGAGAGCCGCGGATCGCTGCAGCGGCGCGCTCGGGCGAAGGCGAAATCCGCGTCGGCGATCGCGGCTCTTGCCGTGAAGTACCAGCTCGCCTCGCGCGAAACGTCGTTCGTGGCCGTCGAGCACCGCGAGACGCCCCTCGAGGGACGCGCCGAACTGCGGCGCGTCCCGGTGGCGCTGACGCACGGATGGGGCGGTGTCATGCGCGAGAGCCACGTCTCGTGTCTCGCTGCCCGCGCATCCGCCATGCCGTCGTACGCCTATCTCGATGCCGGGCTCGCGCTGGACGCCCTGGACAGCTGCGCCCTCAGGGTGGAGCCGGCGCGGGCGCCACGGCCGCTCGACGCGCTCGTCGCGCTCCAGCGCGCGGACGGATCGTGGGGCCTCGACGCCGCGTTCGCCGCGGCCGTGTCGCTGGCGCCGTCGTCTGCCGCAATCGACGAGCTCCTGCGCGGCGCCGTCGGCGATCCGGAGACCGCGCGGCGCGCGCTCGCGACAGCGGTCGCGATCGCGTGGCTCGAGCGGCACGCTGGAGCCGAGCGGGTCGAGTGGGAGATGCTTGCCGCGAAGGCGGCGCAGTGGCTGTCGACGTCGCGCACGGAGCCGGCCGCCGGCGCGGGCTGGAACGGCTGGCTCGACGTCGCGCGCCGGCTCGTGCGCTGAGCGACGGGCTTGCGTGAGGCGCGCCTCGTCCGACGCCCAGAGGAACCGGGGGTCCAAGAGGCGCTGTCCCCGAGCCAGGCCCGCCGCGAGGTGTCCGCTCGTCCGGGCCGGGCCGGCGCGGGCGCCATCGAGCGTTCACTCGGGACGCCGACGCGCGCGGCGGCGCCTGCTGCGCCGTGAACCAGCGCAGCGCCGGCGGCCCGCCGGCGGCGATCACGCCGGCCGGCAGGACGTGGCGGCACGGGCAGCGACGTCGACGGTTGGCGGCAGGCCGTCGTGTTCCGCGGCGGCCTGGCCGGGATCGCGCCCTCGCTCGTCACGCGGAAGGCCGATCGGTTCGTCCACGGCGGGCCCGGCATCCCGGCCACCGACGGCACGCACATCCGGGTGACGCGAAGGCGGCAGTCTCCCGTGGCGTGCGGCGCCGGAGAAGCCGGGCGCGCCTTCTACAGGAACGGCTCCAGGCCCCGCGCCATGAGGTCGGCGTAGGAGGGCAGGCCGCGCAGCGACACGGGCCTCCCCGGGTTGGCCGACGTGTACGACGCCAGGATGGCCCCGACGGAGGCGGCATGCCTCCCCACTCGCTGCTTCAGCGGCCACCCCCGCTCGTCGAACGGCACGGCCAGCCGGCCGAGCCTCGCCGCGCGCAGGTACTTGTCGTCGGTGCCCTCGATGACCTGCCGCGCGCCGGTCGCGCCCCGCAGGCGCCCCTGCGACACGTTTGACGTCTCGCACAGCAGCGCCAGCGCGCCGGTCGCGTCTCCCAGCTCCCGGTGCGACAGCCCGCGCAGGTTCTTCGGCGACGGCTCCAGGCCGATCGTGATGTCGTCGAACTCGAGATTCAGCACCGCGCCGGATGCGACCTTCATCGCCCGCTCGTGCGCCACGATGGCGTTGACCACTGGGTACTCGGGGGACGCCTCGTGCAGGTCGATGACGAGGTCCACGCGCTCCGCGCGAACGAGCGACGTGATGGCGAAGGCGATGCGCTCGGTGAACGTCCCGTCGGGACGGCCGGGATACGCCCGGTTGAGGTTCCGCGTCTCCGCCCCCGACAGCTGCTGCCCCGACGAGGCGTGGACGTAGATGTCCGGGTCGGGCCACTGGTCCGTCGGGTTGGTCGCCCGGCTCCCGAACCGGAACGTGCGCCGCCCGGACGCGCCCTGGAACTCGAGCAGGCGCGGCGACGCCTCCTGGTAGTCCGTGTGCGTCATCGACGATCGGTTCGCGTGCGGGATGACGATGACCGAGCCCTCCGCGGCGGCGGCGTTCTCCACCAGGACGATGGCGGTGAGATAGCCGGCCGGCTCGTTGCCGTGCGTGCCGCCGAGGACGAGGGCGGTGGCCCCTGGCCTGCCGGAATCCAGCACGTACACGTCCGTGTCGCCGCTCGTGCCGCGGATCCCCGGGAACCACTCCGACAGCCGGCGCACGGCGGTGACGCCCGGCCCCTTCCTGATCGCCTCGTCGCGCCCCGCCGCGAGGTGCTGCGGCACGACTGCGGCGACGGCCGCGAGGCTGAGCCCCAGCACGGCGACGGACAGGACGGCGTTCGCGCGGGCGGCGCGCGGCGGGCCGGCTGACGTGCCGGTCGGCGCGTCAGCGGGCGTGCCGGCAGGCTGGCCGGCGTCGTGGCGCGAAGCGGGTGCTCGTCGGGAGTCCATGCGGCAGTCCTCCTACGCGATCATCAGCGCGCGCAGGATCAGCGGGACGAGGACCAGCCCGGCCGTGAGCTTCTCCTTCCACCCCCGTTGCGAGAACAGCTCCAGCACGACCAGCACGACCGCGCCGGCGGCGATCAGGCGGTAGACGATGGTGATGGCGCTCACAGGCCGAACACCCTCGCGACGGGGTTCGCGTAGATCAGGATCAGCGTCCCGACGACGACGGCGGCGGCGGCCGGCACGGCGCAGCGCCGCACAATCCGCAGGTACGGCCCGCCGATCGCCCCGGCGGCGACCACCGGGGTGAACGCCACGGGCGGCAGGTAGCTGCCCATCGCGCCGATGAGCGACAGCGCCGCCAGCACGACGATCTGGTTGCGCCCGAGCAGCGCGAGGGCGAACGGCACGCCGAGGACGCTGGCGCCGCCATACACCGAGATCCCGCCGAACAGCGGCAGGATCACGGCGATGCTCGCGAACAGGAACGCGCTGGGGATCGACAGCGCGCCGACCACGATCGCCCCGCGCAGGCCGGTGAGCGTCAGCATCTCGATCAGCATGCCCACGCCGACGAGGATGCCCGCGACGGGCAGGATCTCGCGCACGCCCGCGCGCGCGGCGGCCGCGAGGGGCACGCGCCGCCCGGCCACCGCCGCGAGGGCGCTGCCGACCAGGAACGTCAGGGGCAGCCGCGGGTCGGGGAACCACCCGGGGAACGTCCGCGGACCGGCCATCAGGGCGACGACCACAGCAAGCGGCAGGTAAAGCAGCCCGCGCCGCCAGCCGCCAGCGGCGCTTGCGGCGATCTCGGCCCGGCTCTCCGCCACTACCTCGGCCAGCCTCGCCCGCTCCACCTTCCCCCTCGCCAGCCACATCGTCGTCAGCACGGCGGGCACGATGGTGAGCACGGCGAGGATGAGGCCGAAGCCGACGTACGGCATGTCGATGCCGCCGCCGATGATCATCACCGGAACGTTGACCGGCGGCGCGATCATGCCGTACACGGCCGCGCTCGAGACGACCGCCCCCGTCGTGTCGCGCGGCAGCCCCATCCGCATCAGCACCGGGGCGACGATGACGCCCGTGCCGAGGACCGAGGCCGTGCACGAGCCGGTGATCATGCCGGGGAACATGATGACAATCGTCAGCGCGACGAGGAGGACGGACGGCGAGCGGCCGAGCAGCACGACCAGGCTGCGCGTCAGTTCCGCCAGCAGGCCGTTCGCCTCGATGACCTTCATGAAGATCATCGCGGCGAAGAGCACGAGCACCACGTCGAGGTAGCTGAACATGCCCTCGACGAGGTGGTCGATGGGGACGCCCTCGCCCGCCGCCAGCGCCAGCGCGACCGACGAGGCCGCCAGGCTGAGCGACACGGGCAGCTTCGCCGCGATCACGAGGGCGGCGAAGCTGCCGGCCGTGAGGAGGAGCAGCAGGGCGTCGGGGCCGCTCATGAGCGACCCGCCGCGCGGGAGGACGTGCCGCGTCCGGCCGTCACCTGAAGGCCCTCTTGAGCGGTTCGACGGCCCTGGACGTGCGCTCCACCTTGTCGATCGGGATGGCCGTCCCGCACAGCCTGCTGATGAACCCGTCCTTGTCGCCCTCGGCGACGGCCACGACGTACTGGCACGCGGGCACGGCGGCCTGGATGAAGCGGTCCGAGAGCTGGCCGCGGCGGGCCTCGCCGCCCACGTGCACGCCGATCACCGTCAGCTTGAGCCGCTTCGCCTCGGCCAGGAGCGCCCTGGCCCGGTCCAGCTCGGCGTCGACGGAAATGCCCGCGGCGCCCAGCCCCTTGGTGCTCCCGCCGAGCACCACGATCAGCGTCTTCGCCCCGGACGCAGCCAGATCGGCCGCCTTCGCCTGGGCGTTGGCGGTGTGGGGCACGGCAGCGCGCTCGAGCAGCACCTTCACCATCTCGATGTCGGCGCTCTGGCCGACGGTGGTGACGAAGGCGGGCTTCTCGGCGATGGGCGCCGCGAGGGCGAAGGTCTGGGCGGCTGCCGCGCTCGCGGCGGCGAGCATAAAGGCGGCCGGCAGCGCGGCGGCCGCCGCAATGGCGGACGCGGCGGCGGCGATCGGCGTGGTTCTCGTCACAGTGCGCTCCCTGGTTTCGTACCGGCCATTCTCAGTATCCCGCGGCCTGCCCGTCGCGCCGCGGGTCGGCCCCGCCGTGCAGGACCTTCCCCTCGCGATCCAAGAGCACGGCGTGCACGCCGCCGTACGCCGGGTCGTAATCCGGGCTCACCGTCACCGCGTGGCCCAGGCGAACCAGCCCGTTGTAGGCGTTGATCGAGTAGCGCCCCTCGATGGACACGCCGCCCGTCCGGCCCTGGTAGAGGCGAGGCGCGTTGATGGCGGCCTGGATCGGCATCCCGCGATCGACGACGTTCGAGATGACCTGGGCCAGCGTGGGGATGATGCGCGTCGCGCCCGGCGATCCGAGGGCCATGAACGGCCGGCCCTGCGGGTCGAGCACGAGCGTCGGGCTCATGCTCGACAGCATCCGCTTGCCGGGCTGGATCGAGTTCGCCGATCCGGGCCTGGCCTCGAAGTCGTCCATGTCGTCGCCCATGACGATGCCCGTGCCGGGCACCACGACGCCGGAGCCGAAGAACATGTTGATCGTCTTCGTGACCGCCACCATGTTCCCGTCGCGGTCCATCACGGCATAGGACGTCGTCGAACCCGACTCGTACTTGGCGGGGTCGCCCGGCGGCGCGGGCGCCGGCAGCACCGCGTCGGGCCTGACGAGCGCGGCGAGCGTCTTGGCGTAGGCCTTCGACACCAGCCCCGCCACCGGCACACGCACGAAGTCGGGGTCTGCCGAGTACCTCGTTCGATCCGCGAACACGAGCTTGCAGGCCTCGGCCCACGCGTGCGCCGCCTCGGCGCTCTGCTCTGGCAGCGCGGCCACGCCGAGCTGCTCGGCGAGGTTCAACAGCTGCAGGACGTGCGTGCCGCCGGAGGGCGGCGGCGCCGCGATGAGGGTGTAGCCGCGGTAGGACCCGACGACAGGCTTGCGCTCCTTCACCTGGTACGTGGCGAGATCCTCCAGCGTGAGCACCCCGCCGCGCTTCCGCACCTCGGCGACGATTCGCGCGGCGATGTCGCCCGCGTAGACGGCGTCCGCGCCCTCAGCCTGGATGCGGCGCAGCGTCGCGGCGAGGTCCGTGTTGACAAGCGTGTCGCCCGCCTCCGGCGGGAAGCCGTCAACGGAGTAGATCGCGAGGCCGTGCTCGTACTTGCGGAGCTTGGCGAAGTTGTCCTTGATGATCTGCGCGAGGTTCGCCGTGACCGGAATGCCGCGCTCGGCCCAGTCCACCGCCGGCTGAATCACCTGCGCGCGCGTCAGCTTCCCCGAGCCGTAGTGCTCGAGGGCGTACAGCAGGCCCTTCACTTCACCCGGCACGGCCGATGCCAGGCCGCCCTCGACCGACGCGTTGCCGATCGGGCGGCCGCGCTCGTCGAGCGCGAACATGTCCGGCGCAGCCGCGGCCGGCGCGGTGGGCCGGAAGTCGACGACCGCGGCCTCCCGCATCGAGGCGAGCTTGATGAGCATGAACCCGCCGCCGCCGATGCCGGACGCGTTGGGCTCGAGGACGCCGAGGGCGAACCCGGTGGCCACCGCCGCGTCGACGGCGTTGCCGCCCATCTTCAGGATCGCGATTCCGGCCTGCGAGGCGTCAGGCTTCGCGGCCGCGACGACGCCGTTCGCGCCCGACGCGCCGCGGCCGTAGAGGTTCAGCGGCGTCTGGGCGGGCGTGCGCGCCTGCAGCAGGAGGAGCAGCGCCGCGGCAACTGCCGACGGCACGGACACGATCGCGGGTCGGCGCCGGCAGGCGCCCGGGCGTGGCATGTCGGTGATCCTCCTGCGGCAGCGCCGCGCTCGTTGGATTATGCACCGGTTCCGCCGCCTGGTTCCGTCCGCCCGGCCGCCTCCGGCGCCGGGGATCGCGGGCGCCGGCGGCACGGCGTGCCCGCTGAACCGCCGGCGCGCCCGGCGCGTCTCGAAGCCCGCCGCTCACCGCGCCGTGTGGCTCCCGATCCCCGGGAGGTTCACCGGTGCCCCCGGGTCGAGGTGAAGCACGTCGGCAGCCCCGGCGAACTCTGCGTGCGCTCCGAACTCCGAGGACCGCCGGGTCCACCGAGCCCTCGGCCGTCAGCGCGGCGCGGCCGCGCCAGGCCCCGGCGGGCGGGAGCCCGCCTCGAGCGTCCCGACGAGCGACTCAATAATCTTCGTCAGCGCCTCGTCCTGCGCGCTGAGGTGGTCGAGCACCGCGCGCACCTCCTCCTCGGCCTTGCGGTTGATCAGGTAGTCGTTGTGCGCCTCGAGGCGATCGCGGGCCGCCATGCGGTTCTGGCTCATCATCAGCATCGGCGCGGTGTAGGCGGCCTGCAGCGACAGGAACAGGTTCATCAGGATGAACGGGTAGGGGTCCCAGTGGTGCGTCCAGGCCACGACGTTGATGCAGGCCCAGCCGGTCAGAACCAGGCTCTGCAGGCCGATGAAGCGCCACGACCCCACGATGGCCGCGACGCGATCGGCGGCCCGCTGGCCGAGCGTCAACTGCTCCGTCTCGATGTCGTTGACGCTGCGCACGGGCGGGTGCGTATGCTCGAACCGTTTCGGGAAGTGGAGCTGGTGCATGGCGGCGGGGCCTCCTCGGAATCGGACCGGGGCCATGCTACAACCGGTGGCCCCGCCACGCGTTCCCGCGCGTGACGGCGGGTTCCGACGCGCCCGGCAGGCTTCCCGCTGCGGCCGGCGCGGCCGCGGGCGTCGCGGCCGCTGGCGCCGCGACCGCTGGCGCCGCAGCCTGGGCGGCGCTCGACGGCCTTGCCGCGACGCGGGCGCTCGCGGGGACCGCGACGGGCTGCCGCGCGGCGGGAACGGAGTCGGACTGAAGCCCGGGCGGGTCAGCGCGGCGGGAGCGAGAACGGGCCGCCCTCTTGCGCATGCAGCCGCTCGAGGGCCTTGCCGCCTTTCGGCGGATCCTCGCCGGCCAGCCGCCAGAGCCTGAAGAGGGTCGTCGCGGCCACCACGGTCACGCCAATCCGCTCGAGGACCGCCAGCGCGTCGGGCTGGAGCGGGTCGGGACGCCCGGCGGGCGGCGACGCCGGGTCGCTCGTGGCGACGAAGACGACGCGGTCCCCGGTTCCGGCCGACTGGATCGCCGCGAACGCCCGCGCGAGCGACTCGTCCGACTTCGGGATCGGGCCGGCTGCGCCGGCGACGACCACGAGCATGCGGCGCGAGTCGCCCAGTTTCGCGACCAGGGGCCCGCCGGGCGCCGCGGCGGCCTCGACTTCGCACCTGAGCGCCGTGAACGCCGCGGCCACGGCGTCCTTCAACGGCTCCCCGGTGCTCCAGAGGACGCGCGCGACGCGATCCATCGCGTCGAGCTCGGCCGTCATCCGCTGGATCTCCCAGCGCCTCGTCTGGTAGCCGGGCGGCATTTCCGCGGCGACCCACTCGGGGGCTTCAACGACCGACGCCGGCGTGTCTTGAGCCATGGTGACCTCTCGTCGGAATATCGACTCCTGAGGCGTTCAGCTTGAGGGGGGCGGGCAGGAGTATGATCGCATCCGTGCAAGACGACCGGTTCCGGAGGCTCTTCCTCGTGCTCATCGTGGCCGGGATCTCCTTCCTGTTCCTGGCCATGATCCGCAGCTTCCTGATGACGCTGCTGCTGGCGGCAGTGCTGACCGGCCTGATGTACCCCTTGTACGGCTGGCTGCTCCGCCGCATGCGAGGCCGGCGCACGCTGGCCTCGCTCCTGACGCTCGTTGTGGCCGTCGTCGCGGTGTTCAGCCCCCTCATCACCATCGCCGGCATCGTCGTGCAGCAGGCGATCTCCCTCACGACCAATGCCAAGGGCATGATCCAGCCGTATCTCGACGATCCGGAGCTGCTGCGGAGCCAGCTCGCGCTGATCCCGGGCAGCGCGCGGATCGAGCCGCTCCTGCCCCAGATAGCCGAGCGCGGCGCCCAGGTCGTCTCCAGCCTCGGCGCGTTCCTGGTGAAGCAGGTGTCGGCCGCGACGAGCGGCACCGTCGTCTTCCTGTTCCACGCCGCGATCCTGCTCTACGCGATGTTCTTCTTCTTCGTCCACGGCGAGCGCTACCTGCGCGCCGTGCTGTCGTACCTGCCGTTCAGCGACGAGGACAGCCAGCGGCTGACCGCGCGCTTCGCGTCGGTGACGAAGGCGACGGTGAAGGGGACGCTGCTCATCGGGGTCATCCAGGGCACGATCAACGGCCTGGCGTTCTGGATCGTCGATCTGCCGGCGCCGACGTTCTGGGGCGTCGTGATGGTCGTGCTGTCGGTGGTGCCGGCCATCGGCGGCGCGCTCGTCTGGGTGCCCGCCGCCATCCTGCTGGCGCTGACGGGCCGCATCGGCGAGGCCATCACGCTGATACTCATCTGCGCCGGCGTGTCGGGCAGCGTGGACAACCTGCTGCGGCCGCGCCTGGTCGGGCGCGACACGCAGATGCCGGACCTGGTGATCCTGATCTCGACGCTCGGCGGGATCGGGTTCTTCGGCGCGCCGGGCTTCATCGTCGGCCCGCTGGTCGCCGCGTTCTTCATCACGCTCTGGCAGATCCTCGCCCAGTCGTACCGGCCGGCCGCGAAGCCGTGAGCGGCGGGGATCGCCCGCGCCCGCCAGGGCGCCGCTCTCACACCGCCCGCTCCGGCCCCTCCGGCACGAACCCGCTGACATCGTCCTCGTCGAACGCCGCCGCGGCCAGATGGACGGTCTCCGTCGTGACGAGCGAGTCCGAGCCGAGGCCGAAGTAGAGGTGCGCCGGCACCGAGTTGCGCAGCATCGTCCGGAAGAACGACAGCCGGAGGCGCACCAGCGCGCCGACCTTCGTCTCCGTGACGTTCTCCTGGCCCACCAGCACGAGCCACTTCCGCGGATCGCCCGGCACCTTGATCTTCTTCCGCCCCTTCGCCTCGACCAGCGCGCGCCGCACGTCCGGCGTCTCCATGTAGCCGTAGGTGGACTGCAGGCCCACGACCGACCCGAGGCGGGAATCCGAGAAGAAGGTGACCGCCTCGGTCCTGGGCGCCCCGACGGCGCGCGCGTTCGGCACGGGGAGCTGGCGCACGGTGAGCAGGACCACGTGTTTCGGCAGCGCGCCGAGGCGCACCCAGAAGAGGTGGAGCGCCGGGGGGATCCGTTCGTCGAGGTCGAGCACGGGCCTCGACGACATGACGACGACCGAGCGGGGAAGCTGGGGCACCGAGGGGTGCCGCTTGAGCTCGATGAGGCGCCGGACCGTTTCGCAGCGCGGCGCGAGCTCCGCATACACGCCCGCCACCCGCCTGCGGCCCCACTGCCACGTCGTCATCACCGAGAAGGCCAGCAGGCCGACCGCGAGCGGCACCCAGGCGCCGTGGAGGATCTTCAGGCTCGCCGAGAAGAAGAAGACCGCCTCGATCGCGGCGAAGAACCCGAAGAGCGGCACGGCCAGGCACGGCGGCCAGCCCCAGGCGCGCACCGCGATGGTCATCATCGCGAACGACGTGACGAGCATGACGCCCGAGACCGCGAACCCGTATGCCGCGGCCAGGCTCGAGCTGGATCCGAAGCCGATGACCAGGAAGACGCACGAGACGAGCAGGGCACGGTTGATGGCGGGGACGTAGATCTGGCCTTCGTGGGTCCCGCTCGTGTGCACAATTTCGAGGCGCGGGAAGAGGCCGAGGGCGATGGCCTGCCGTGCCAGGGAGAAGGCGCCGGAGATGAGGGCCTGGGAGGCGATGACCGTGGCGAGCGTCGCCAGCGCCACCATCGGCAGCAGGAGCGGCCGCGGCACGAGCGCGTAGAAGAGGTGCCCGCCTTCCACCGGCCCGCCGCCGTAGGCGTAGGCGCCCTGGCCGAGGTAGTTCAGCATGAGGGCGGGGTAGACGAGCGAGAACCAGGTGAGGCGGATGGGGCGCGCGCCGAAATGGCCCATGTCCGCGAAGAGCGCCTCGCAGCCCGTGACGGCCAGCAGCACCGAGCCCAGGACCGCGACCGACCCGGGGACGCCGTTGGCCCACAGGAACGCGGCGGCGTTCCGCGGATCGATCGCGCCGAGCACGGCAGGATGCCGCAGGATGTGCGTCACGCCGAGCCCCGCGATCGTGACGAACCACAGCGCGATGATCGGCCCGAAGGTTGCGCCGATGCGCGCCGTGCCCCGGCTCTGAATGGAGAACAGCGCCAGCAGGATGAGCGCCGTGGCCGGCACGACGACGGGATCGAACGCGCCGGTGGCGATCTTCAGGCCTTCGACCGCCGACAGGACTGAGATCGCCGGCGTGATGATGCCTTCGCCGAAGAGCAGCGCCGCCGCCAGAACCAGTGCGAGGCTGAGGCCCCCGAGGAACGGCGCAGCCCCCGTCCTGCGCGCGCTGGACGTCGAGCGCTGGATGAGCGCGAGCAGCGCGAAGGTGCCGCCCTGGTTCTCGTAGCCCGCGCGCAGGACGAGCAGGACGTACTTGAGCGTGACCGACAGCGTCAGGATCCAGAGCACGAGGCTCGTCGCGCCGAGAGCGTTCTGCGGGGTGTACGGAATCCGGTTCGGCCCGAAGAAGATCTCCGAGATCGTGTAGAGCGGGCTCGTGCCGATGTCGCCGTAGACGACGCCGAGGGTGGCGAGGCAGAGGGCCGCGAACGCGCGTCGGCTCCTCGTGGGACTCCTGGTTGGGGCCATCGGTGGACGGGGACCCCGGCGCCGGGGCCCCCGGCACTCTCACACAGCCGCGTGTGTTTGGCAAGCGGCTGGCGTCGCGGCGGGCGCGGCGGCGCCGTCTTCCAGTGTCCCGCCTTCTGCTTCCTGTTCCCGTCCGCCCGTCTCCCGGTCGTGCCGAGCCGCTTGCCCGCACGGCGGCGATTCGACCATGATGGCCTCATGCCCACATCCGAGGCGGTCACCCGCGGCATTCGCATTCACGCCGAGTCCGGCTACGCGCCGGAGCGCTCGAACCCCGCGCGCAGGCAGTGGTTCTTCCCCTACACGATCACGATCACGAACGAGAGCGACGTCACCGTCCAGCTGCTGGCGCGGCACTGGATCATCACCGACGGCGACAACCGGGTCGAGGAAGTGCACGGCCCGGGCGTTGTCGGCGAGCAGCCCGTCCTGCGGGCGGGGGAATCGCACACCTACACATCGGGCTGCCCGCTGGGAACGCCGTTCGGCATGATGAAAGGCAGCTATCGGATGGTGACGGAGGGCGGCGAGCGCTTCGACGCGACCGTCGCGCCCTTCGCCCTGAGCGAGCCCTACACGGTCCACTGACGGAGTTGGGTCCCGACGCCGGCGAGGCGTCCGCGCGTCGCCGCCGGGCCGGCCCGCCCGGAGCTGGGTCGACGGCGCCGGTCGTCGGCGCCAGCGCCTGTGCCGCGCGCGCTTCTTCAACGAACGCCGCCGGCAGCACCCGCGCCGTCCGGACGCGCGACACCCGCATGCGTGTGCGCGGCGCGGCCAGCGCCTGACACGAGTGAATGCTGCGCCGCGACCTGGCCGACTCCGGCCGCTGGACTCCGTCTGGCCGACTGTGGTTCGATCTGAGGCTCGCGGTCCGCCATTCCCAGGAGTCCCAGGATGAAGAGCGTGTTTCGCCGGATCGCCTCCCCGACGGCCGCCGCCGCGGCCCTCGTCGCGCTCGCCGGCATCGCCTGCTCGCGTCAGGCGGCGCCGAAGCTCGACTACCCGCAGACGAAGACGGTCGATCACGTCGACACGTATCACGGCGTCGCCGTCGCCGATCCGTACCGCTGGCTCGAGGACGACAACTCGGCCGAGACGGCGGCCTGGGTCGAGGCGCAGAACAAGGTGACCTTCGGCTACCTGGAGCAGATTCCTTACCGGGCCGCGGTCAAGGCGCGCCTGGAGACGCTCTACAACTACCCGAAGTACACCGCGCCGCGCCGCAAGGGGGATCGCTTCTACTTCAGCAAGAACGACGGGCTGCAGAACCAGAGCGTCCTCTACGTCCAGCAGGGCCTGGACGGCGTGCCGGAGGTGCTGATCGATCCGAACACGTGGTCCGCCGACGGCACGTCCCGCCTCACGGCGTTCGCGCTGTCGAAGGACGGCAAGTACGCGGTGGTCGGGGTGTCGCGCGCGGGCTCGGACTGGCAGGAATACGGCGTCATGGACGTCGCGTCCAGGACGATGCTCGGCGACAGGATCGAGTGGGTGAAAGTGTCGGGCGCCTCGTGGCGCGGCGACGGCTTCTACTACAGCCGCTACCCGGCGCCGGCGAAGGGACGCGAGCTCTCGTCGGCGAACGAGAACCACCAGGTCTACTACCACAAGGTCGGCACGCCGCAGTCGGCCGACGAGCTGGTGTTCGAGGACGCGGCGAACCCGCAGCGGTTCCACCGCGTGGACACGACCGAGGACGAGCGCTTCGCGGTCCTCGACGTGTCGGACCGCGGCAAGGGCAAGGACGGCAACGCGCTGTTCGTGCGCGATTTGGCCAGGAAGGACAAGGCGTTCCGGCCGCTCATCGGGACGATCGGCGACGACACGTTCTCCGTGATCGACAACGTCGGCGACAAGCTGCTGGTGCGGACGAACCGCGGCGCGCCGAACGGCCGAGTTGTGCTGATCGACCCGGCAAGACCGGAGGAACCGAACTGGGTGACGGTGCTGGCGGAGCGCCCGGAGCCGCTGCAGGGCGCGTCCACCGCCGGCGGGAAGCTGTTTGCGACCTACCTGAAGGACGTGGCCACCGTGGCCGAGGTGCACGCGCTCGACGGCGCGCTCGAGCACGTGATCGATCTGCCCGGGCTCGGCACGGCCGGCGGGTTCGGCGGCGAGCGCGACGACGCATTCGTGTTCTACACCTTCGCCAGCTTCAACGTGCCGCCGACGATCTACCGCTACGACATCGCGACGAAGGCCAGCACGGTCTTCCGCGCGCCCGAGATCCCCGGCTTCGATCCGTCGGCGTTCGAGACGAAGCAGGTCTTCTTCACCAGCAGGGACGGCACCCGCGTGCCGATGTTCGTCGTGCACCGGAAGGGGCTGGCGCTCGACGGGAAGAACCCCGCGCTGCTCTACGGGTACGGCGGGTTCAACATCACGACGGCGCCGGGCTTCAGCGCGCTGCGCGTGGCCCTCCTCGAGCAGGGCTTCGTGTACGCCTCCGCGAACCTGCGGGGCGGCGGCGAGTACGGCGAGGCCTGGCACCGCGCCGGGATGAAGCTGAACAAGCAGAACGTGTTCGACGACTGCATCGCGGCCGCCGAGTGGCTGATCGCGAACAAGTACACCTCACCCGCGAAGCTGGCTGTCCAGGGCGGATCGAACGGCGGCCTGCTCGTCGGCGCCGTCATGAACCAGCGGCCGGAGCTGTTCCGGGCGGCCGTCCCGCAGGTGGGCGTCATGGACATGCTGCGGTTCCACAAGTTCACGATCGGCTGGAACTGGATCGCCGACTACGGCTCGAGCGACAACCCGGACGAGTTCAAGGCGCTCTACGCCTACTCGCCGCTCCACAACATCAGGGCCGGAGTGAAGTACCCGGCCACCCTCATCACGACGGCCGACCACGACGACCGCGTGGTGCCGGCGCACTCGTTCAAGTACGCGGCCACGCTGCAGGAGAAGGCGAGCCGCGAGACCCCGATCCTGATCCGGATCGAGACCAAGTCGGGGCACGGCGCGAGCAGCACGGCCAAGCAGCTCGAGACGACGGCCGACATCTACGCGTTTCTGTTCCGCGAGCTGGGGGTGACGCCGAAGCTGGCGGCGAAGTAGCGGCAGGAGCCCAGGCAGGAAGGACAGGGGGCGGCGCGCCCGGCCGTCACGCCGACCACGGCGTGGGGGCGCACACGCGCGCCTCGACGGCGCCCGCGCGCGGCAGCCGAGTGATGCGCCCGCGCCGCTGCACCTGCCCGGCTGTCGCGATAGAATGCCCCGGTGGACGCGATCGGCTTCGAAGTCCTCGTCATCGCGGTCCTGCTCGTCGCGAACGGGGTGTTCGCGATGGCCGAGATCGCGGTGGTGGCCGCCCGTAAGAGCAGGCTGCGGCACTGGGCCGAGCGCGGCGACGCCCGCGCCCGCGCCGCGCTCGACCTGGCGTCGAGTCCCGACCGCTTCCTCGCGGCCGTGCAGGTCGGCATCTCGGCCGTCGGCATCCTGGCGGGCGCCTTCGGCGGCGCGACAATCGCCGGGGCGATCGCCGCGCGGCTGCAGGGCGTGCCGCGCCTGGCGCCCTACGGCGACGCCATCGGCCTCGCCGTCGTCGTCACGGTCATCACGTACTGCTCCCTCGTGATCGGCGAGCTGGTGCCGAAGCGCCTCGCCCTCAACCACCCGGAGCGCCTCGCCTCGTACCTCGCCGGCCCGATGCGGAGGCTCTCGGCCGCCGCGGCGCCGGTGGTCTGGCTGCTCGAGGCGTCCACGCGCGCGGTGCTCTGGCTGCTGCGGGCGAAGCCGTCGAAGGATCCGGTCATCACGCCGGAGGAGCTGAAGCTGATCATCAGCCAGGGCACCGAGGGCGGCGTGTTCGAGGCGGCCGAGCAGGAGATGCTCGAGGGCGTCCTGCACCTCGCCGACCGGACGGTGGGCGCCCTCATGACGCCGCGGACCCGCATGGTGTCGGTGGACGTGGACGACCCGCCGGACGCGATCCTGCGCAAGATCGCGGCGAGCCACCGATCGCGCTTCCCGGTGGTGCAGCACGACGAGGAGAACGTCATCGGCATCCTGCGCTCGAAGGACCTGCTGGTGCGCGTGATGGCCGGCGAGCCCTTCGACCTCCGTCCGCTGCTGCAGCCGGTGGTGTTCGTGCCCGAGAGCATGACGGCGCCGCGGGTGCTCGAGACGTTCAAGCAGCAGGGCGCCCACATCGCCATCGTCACCGACGAGTTCGGCAGCGTGCAGGGGCTGGTCACGCAGACCGACATCCTGGAGTCGATCGTCGGGGAGCTGCCCGCCCGGGGCGAGGGGGATCCGCCCTCGGCCGTGCGCCGCGACGACGGCACGTGGCTGGTGGACGGCCTGCTCGACATTCCCGCGCTGCGGGAGGCCATCGCCCTGCCCGAACTGCCGGGCGAGCACGAGGGCGTCTACCAGACCGTCGGCGGCTTCATCACCCACCTGTTCGGCCGCATCCCCGCCGCAGGCCAGCACGCCACCTGGAGGGACTGGCGGTTCGAGGTGGTGGACATGGACGGCCACCGCGTGGACAAGGTGCTGGTGGGGCCCCTAGCCCGCTGACGGCAGCAGGATCTCGAAGGCGGTGTCGCCCGGCCCGCTTGCAGCCGTCACGCAGCCGCCGTACTGGCTGGCGAGCGCGTAGAGCGTGGCGAGCCCCAGCCCCGCCCCCCGCCCCTCGCCCGGCTTCGACGAGAAGAAGGGCTCGAAGATGTGGGGCAGGATCTCGCTCGGGATGCCCGGCCCGGTGTCGCGCACGGCGAGCCGGGCGAAACGGCCGGCGTGGATCCCCATGCCCATCGCCGCGTCGCCGTCGAGATCGACGGCGCCGGTCTCGATGCGGCAGCGGCCGCCGCGGGGCATCGCGTCGCGGGCGTTGGTCACGAGGTCGAGCAGCATGGCGCGCAGGTGCGCCGGGTCGATCTCGGCGACGCACGGCCCCCGCGACGGCGCGATCTCCAGCAGGATCTGCGGCCCGAGAATCTGGCGCAGCTCGTGCGCGCGCTCCGACACGGCCGCGGCCACGTCGACGCGCACCGGGTGCCCGCGCTGCTGGCGGCTGATGGCCTGCAGGTTCCCGGTGAAGTCCGCGGCCCTCTGCACCTGTTCGGCCGCGCGGATGGCCTCGTCGTGCAGCGGATCGCCGGGGCCGGTGGCGTCGATGGCGCGGTCCACGAACGCGCCGAGGACGCGGACGAGCGCCGAGTACTCGCCGGCCACGACGCCGGCGAAGCGGCTCACCGCCTCGAGCGTCCGCGCGCGGCGGACCCGCTCCTCGAGGGCCGCGCGCCGCCGCTCAGCCAGGACCCGGTTGTGCTCTAGGTGCCGGAACGCGATGACGCCGAGCGCGCCCAGCAGAACGAGCTCCGCGGTCACAATCACCCGGTGGGTGGCGACGAGGGCGGGCAGGACGGGATACGCCGTGTGGAACGCGAAGTGGACCAGCGGAAAGGCGAGGGCGCTGCCCACCAGGAAGCTGCCCACCCGCACGGGCTCGAGGCCGGCGCTCACGGCGCGCTCGTGCGTTGCGGGATCGATCGCCCGGGGCAGATCGGCGTCGCGCAGCCGGAAAGCCAGCAGCAGAACGAACGCGGGAATGGCCCACAGGAGGTCCGTCAGCGCGCCGTCCGCCAGCGCGAACACGCGCAGCCCCTCGAGGACGTCCAGCGTGTCGGTGGCGAACAGGGCGACGCCCGTCAGCGCGACGGTGCCGTAGAGCACGCGCCACCGCGTGGAACCCGACGTCCACGCCCGCCAGGTGAACCGGACGACAATCGTGACGTCCAGCGTCATGAACAGGAACGCCGAGGAGGCCGTGGCGCCGAAGCGGTCCGGATCCAGGACGGCCGGCGTCACGACGAAGCAGGCGAACCAGCCGAGCACGAGCAGCGTCACGCCGGCCCAGCGCAGCTGACGCTCCACGTCGCGGTGCGGGCCCACGCCCGGGATGTGCGGCTTGCACTCGGCGGCAAACAGGATCGGCGAGTAGAAGAACAAGTACGCCGCGTCGACCAGCACGTCGTCGATGAGCCGCCACTGGGCGACCGGCACGGCGGCGATGGCCGCGAGCGTGGCCAGCCAGAAGACGCAGGCGTAGGCGAGGTGCGACCAGAACAGCCGCTCCTCCCGCTCCTGGACGCGGCCCAGCCCGTAGAAGCCGGCGGCCGTCGCCGTGGCGACGAAGGGGATCAGGAACGGCGACGCGCCGAAGGCGGTCAGCGTGCCCGGGTCCATCAGCGGCAGCGAATAGATGAGCGCCTCTGTGACGGCGACGGCGTAGAAGAGCAGGACGAGCGTGTCGCGCGTCAGCGCGTTGGCGATCGCGGCCCGAGCAGCTGGCGGAGACACGTGTCCCATGTGCGGCAACAGCCGGACTTATCGGCCCGAGACGGGACGCCCTTGAGGTCCCGGCGCCAAAGCATGCAAGAATACGGCGGGCGCGCGCCGCGGCCTCCGCCATGATTGGGTATCTCGTCAGACGAATGCTGTTCTCCGTGCTGCTCGTGGCCGTCGTCTCGTCGGCCGCGCTGCTGCTGACGGGCGCCGCACCGGGCGACATCATGTCGGAGCAGGTGGGCCTCGGCGCCACCGCGCGATCCCTCGATGCGGAACGGGCGCGCCTCGGGCTCGACCGGCCGGCGGCCGAACGGTTCGCGCGCTGGGCGTCGCGCGCGGCGCGCCTCGACTTCGGCACGTCGCTCATGTACGGGCGTCCCGTGGCCGGACTGGTCGCCGAGCGCGCCGCGAACACGGCCGTGCTCGCCGCCGCGGCGCTCCTGCTCGCGCTCGTCGTCGGTATCCCCCTCGGGGTCGTGTCGGGCAGCCGCCGCGGCCCCGCGTCGAGCGCTATCCGCGCGGCCTCGCTCGTGGCCCTCTCGCTGCCCACTCTCGTCAGCTCGCTGCTGCTCGTCCTCCTGGCCGCGCGCACGGGCTGGCTGCCCGTCGGCGGCATGCGATCGATCGAGCCCCTTGCGGAGGCCGGCCCGCTGGCGCAGGCGGCCGATGTCGCGCGCCACCTGGTGCTGCCCGCCGTCGCCCTGGCCCTGCCAATCGCCGCCATGATTGAACGCCTCCAGTCGGGGGCGATCGCCGCGACCCTCGGCGAGCGGTTCGTGGCGGCGGCCGTGGCGCGCGGCGTGCCGCCGGGCCGCCTGCTCTGGCGCAACGCGCTCAAGCCGTCGCTGCGCCCGGTGGCGGCGGTGTTCGGCGTGGTCTTCGGCAACCTGCTGAGCGGCTCTTTCATCGTCGAGATCGTGGCGTCGTGGCCAGGGCTGGGGCGGCTGATGTTCGACGCGCTGCGGTCGCGCGACCTGTACCTGGTGGCCGGCTGCGCGGCGGCCGGCGGCGCGTTCCTGGCCCTCGGCGCGATCCTGTCCGACCTGGCGCTGGCGGCCATCGACCCGCGCCTGCGCGGGCGCGAGGAGGCCGGCGCGTGAGGCGCGCCGGATTCGCGCTCATCGGGGCCGTGGCGCTCCTCGCCGTCCTCGCGCCCGTGCTGACGCCGCACGCCGCGCACCAGCGGTTCGCCGACCGCGCGTACGCGCCGCCCATGGCCGTGCACCTCATCGACGGGCAGGGCGCGTGGCGCGCCCCTTTCGTCTACCCGATCGTGCTGGCGGATCGGCTGGAACGGCGGTACGAGGAAGACCGCGCGCGGCCCGTTCCGCTGGCGTGGTTCTCGGGCGGCGTGATCGTCCGCCTGGCCGACGAAAGCCGCGGGCCGTGGCTTCCGCTCGGCGCCGACGGCTCCGGGCGCGACGTGCTGGCGCGGCTCCTCCACGGCGCGCGGCTGTCGCTGGCCGTGGCGCTCCTCGCCGCGCTCGGCGCGCTCGCCATCGGCACGGCCGTCGGAGGCCTCGCCGGCTCGGCAGGGCCCGTCCTGGACGAGGTCCTGATGCGGCTATCGGACTTCGTGCTCGTGCTGCCGGCAATGTACGTGGTGCTGTCGCTGCGAGCCGCGCTCCCCCTCGTGATGCCGCCAGCGCAGGTGTTCGCCCTCGTCGCCGGCATCCTCGCGCTGGTCGGCTGGCCCATCGTCGCGCGGGGCGTCCGGGCCGTCGTCGCGGCCGAGCGCGAGCGCGACTACGCGCAGGCGGCACGGGCGCTCGGAGCCGGGCGCGCGCGGCTCCTCGTGCGCCACCTCCTGCCAGCCGCCCGCGGGTTCCTTGCGACGCAGGCCACGCTGCTGTTTGCGGCGTTCATCCTCGCGGAGGCCACCCTGTCGTTTGTCGGCCTCGGGTTTCCCGATCCGTCGGTGACGTGGGGCGTGATGCTGCAGGAGGCCGCAAACGTCGCCGCGATCGCCGACGCGCCATGGACGCTCGCCCCGGCGGCGGCGATCTTCCTCGTCGTCCTCGGCGTCAATCTCGCTGCGCAGGATGCGGCGCGGCTCTGAGCCCGGACGGCGCCGGCCGGCCGGCGCCCGCGCTCACCCGGCGAGCCACGCGTCCACCCACGGGCGCATGCGGCGGACGTGCGAGCCGTCCCAGTAAACGCGGCGGCAATCAGGGCACTCGCGGAACTCGGCGTAGTACCTGCGCGTGTCCGCCTGCAGGCGGTCCTCCACATCCTCGCGCGCGGCGGGCCGGAGCACGCCGTTGCACGACAAGCAGCGCGTGAAGGGCGCCAGCCGTTCGGGCGCGGGAAACCGCCGCAGCACCTCGGACACCTGCGCCTTCGGATCGGTCGCGTGGACGAAGCCGCCATGCACGACCGCGCGGCGCATCAGCAGCTGCCGGTCGCGCGAGAGCAGCACGCGGCCCTCCTCGACGGCGACGGCCGCCACCTCCTCGTCCGGGAACGACGCGCGGTGGAGGCAATCCAGCCCCAGCAGGCGCAGGTAGGCCGCCAATCTGCCCAGGTGCTGGTCGAGCACGAATCGGCCCCGGGGATACGGCGGCCGGAGGGCGAGCGGGGCGTCGAGGCCGGCCGCGGCGGGATACACTCCCACGCGATCGCCGTTGCGCAACAGGCGCGAGAAGCCGGCGGGCGCGCCGCCGATCTCGATGAGCGCGACCTCGGTGTGAGGCACGCCGTGGGCTTCGATGCGGTCCTTGACACTGGCCGGCTCGTTGAAGACGTGAACGATCTCGCGCCGGCGCCACTGGCGGGGCAGCAGGTCGCCAAGCTCGCCGTGGAAGCGGAACGTCGCGCGGGCCATCGGTACCATGATGCGCCCAACGGCCGCCGATGGCGAGCGCGCCCGTCCGGGAAAGGCAGGCGACTGGGCGTCCGCGACGACGGGCCAGCCGACGGGCGCCAGGCGGACGAAGGAGATGGAGACCGGGCCTCCGTTCTCCTGTATCCTTCCCCTCGTGCTGAACCTTGCCGGCATCTATCCCCCCATCGCCACGCCGTTCGGGCGCGGCGAGGTGGACTACGCCTCGCTCCAACGCAACGTGGAGCGCCTGATGACCACCGGCCTTCGCGGCGTGCTGGCGCTCGGCACCAACGGCGAAGCCGCGCACGTGGACGAACGCGAAGCCGAGCGCATCATCGGAGCGGCACGGGAGCGCGTGCCGGCCGGCCGCGTGCTCCTGGCCGGCACGGGGCGGCAGTCCACTCGGGCCGTCATCGCCGCCACCAGCCGGGCGGCGCAGGCGGGCGCCGACGCGGTCCTCGTGCTGACGCCCTTTTTCTTCAAGAGCCGGATGACGCACGACGCCCTGGTGGAGCACTACCGGGCCATCGCCGACGCGTCGCCGGTGCCGGTCCTCTTGTACACCAACACCGCCGTGACGGGCGTGAACCTCGCGCCCGACACGGTGGCGGCGATTGCCGCGCATCCGAACGTCGTCGGGATGAAGGACTCGAACGGCGATGTCGCCCAGATGGAAGCTGTGATCGCGCGGGTGCCGGCGGGCTTCGCCCTGTTTGCCGGGTCGGCGCCGGCGATCCACCCCTCGATCCTCGCCGGTGCGGCGGGCGCCATCGTGGCAGTGGCCAACGTCGTGCCCGGCCTCTGCGTGCGCCTGTTCGAACTGGCGAGGGCGGGCAGGCAGGAGGAGGCGCGGCGGCTCCAGGCACGAATCACGCCGCTCGCCGTGGCGGTGACGAAGGAGCACGGAATCGCGGGACTGAAAGCCGCGATGGACATGGCGGGCTACACGGGCGGCGAAGTGCGCGGGCCTCTCCGGCCAATCACGGAGCAGGCGAGAGAGGAGATTCGGCGGCTGGTCGATGCCCTCGTCAGAGAGTGATCCCGTCATTCCAGATCCCGGCGCCGCATGGCGGATTCCAGAGAGCCGTCGCCGGGGGGCGGCCTGGTCGCACGCGGGACCCGCTGGGCTAGGGCTCGAGCCTGGTGGCGCCGAGGGGGAGGCAGGCCATGACCGCGCCGGGCGGCCTGCAGGCGCGATAGGATCTCCGCATGCGGAGCGGCGCCCTCCTCGCGCTCGTCGCGTGCCTGGCCCCCCAGGCCTCGCCGCTCGACCAGGCCCGCGCCGACCTGCAGCGGAGGCGCGAGGCCCTCATCCGGGCGTACGACCTGGAGGCTGACCGCCCCCGCCTCGACGCGTTCGCGCGCACCATCGCCGGCGCGTTCCGCGAGCCGGCGATCGCCAGGCAGGCGCCGCTCGACCGCCTCCCTTTCGTCGCCAGGGACCGCCGCGACTTCCTCGAGCGGACCGCGGCGTTCGTCAGCGCGCGCCTCGGCGTGCGCCTCTCCCGCATGACGGTCCGCTTCGCCGGCCTCGGCCGGGGGACCGCCGGCCGCGTGCGCATGGTGGACGAGGCCGCGGTGGTCGAGGTCTCGTCGCGCCACCGCGACGACGACGAGCAGATCCTCGCGATCCTGGCCCACGAGTTCGCGCACATCGTCCTGGACGCGCCGCGGTCCGGCGTGCCGGCTGGAAGTCGGGACGAGGAAGACATGGCCGACGCGACGGTGGTGATGGCGGGCCTCGGCCCGCTGCTGCTGCGCGCAAGCTACCGCGAGGGCATCGCGGCAAGCGGCGACCGGGTCGAGTGGGACGTGCGGCGGACGGGGTCGCTGCATCCCGTCGCGATGGCCTACCTCACGCTCGTGCAGGCGGAACTGGCAGGACTCGATCCCGAATCGCGCAGGAGGCTGCTTGGCGACTGGATCGAGCCGGCGTGGACCGTGAGGCAGAAGGCGGGAGGAGGAATCGGGGATTCCCGGCTTCCTTTCCCTTCGCCGATTGGCGACCGGCGCCTGGTCCCCAGCGCCTTGCTCGCAGCCCCGAGTCCCGGGCCCCGAGTCCCGGCTTAGAATAGCCCCAGCCCCTCGGAGGTTCCATGAAGCGGCACATCCTGATCGGCGGGCTGGCGGCGTGCTCCCTGCTCGCGTGCGCGACGAACCCCGTGACCGGCGACCGCCAGCTCAACTTCATGAGCGAGGCGCAGGAGATTCAACTGGGGCGCGAGTCCGACCCGCAACTCAGGGCGGAGATGGGCGTCTATCCCGATCAGGCCTTGCAACGGTACGTGGAGTCGGTCGGCATGCGCCTGGCGAAGTCGTCGGAACGGCCGGACCTGCCGTGGCAGTTCGCGGTGGTGGACGTGGCGGCGGCGAACGCGTTCGCCGTGCCGGGAGGGTTCATCTACATCACGCGCGGACTGCTGGCGCATCTGGACACCGAGGCCGAACTGGCCGGCGTGCTCGGCCATGAAATCGGCCACGTCACGGCGCGGCACTCGGCGGCGGCCTACACGCGCTCGACGATGGCGACAGTCGGCATGCTTCTCACGAGCCTCTTCGCGCCCAAGGCCAAGCCGTACATGGGCGCCGTCGAGGCTGGCCTCAGCATCGCGCTTCTGAAGTACGACCGGACCCAGGAGCTGCAGGCCGATCGTCTCGGCGCGGGATACGCCGCGAAGGTCGGCTGGGCGCCGTCGGGGATGTCCGGCGTCCTCGAGACCCTCGGCCGCATCAGCGCCGCGAGCGACAGCCGCGGCCTGCCCAACTGGCTTTCGACGCATCCCCAGCCCGCCGACCGCCTGACGAAGCTCGCCGAGACGGTACGGGCGCTCGAGTCGGCGCGGCCCTCGTCCGAGTGGGAGGTGAACCGCGAGGCCTACTGGCGGCACTTGGACGGGCTGCTCTACGGCGACAACCCGCGTGAGGGATTCCTGCGCGGACGCGAGTTCGTTCATCCCGACATGCGGTTCACCGTGACATTCCCGGACGGCTGGCGCGTCCAGAATGGCCGGCAGCAGGTGACGTCGGCGCCTCCGGGCATCGACGGCGTCGTCATCCTGCTCCAGGTGGTGCAGAACCCGCAGGGCGCCTCGCTCGAGCGGGTGGCGGCGGCGTGGATGTCGCAGACCGGGTTCCAGAAAGTCAGCGGGGAATCGGTGCGTCTCGGCGGCGGCGTGCCGGCCTATCATGGGGTCTACAGCGGACAGACGGAGAACGGCGCGGCTGTCGGCGTGGAGGCGGCGCACATCAGCCACGCAGGCCGCGTGTTCCTGCTGGCCGGCGTGGCGAGCCAGGCCAGGTTCGCTCAGGTGCAGCCGCATTTCGCGCGGACCATCCGGTCCTACAGCCCGGCAAACGAGGCCGAGATGGCGCGCGTCAAGCCCAACCGCATCGCCTTCGCGACCGTCGCGAGCGGAGACACGTGGCAGAGCATCGCCCAGCGCACGGGTGGCCTGGTTCCTGCGGGCGAACTGGCCATCGTGAACGGGCATGCCCCGGACAGCCGGCCGCCCGTGGGGAGGCGCATCAAGACGGTCACTCAGGGAAGCTAGATGGCGGCTGCCGGGCGTCTCCTCAGGTGGACACTGGCCGCGGGGGCAGTGGCGTTCGCTGCGGCAGCCTACGTCTATCTGTCGCTGCCGGACGTGAGGCCGCTGAGAACGGAGGACCCGGGCGTGACCGCGTTCATGGAGCTGCGGGCCCGGCAGGCGGCGGCGGCAGGGAAGAAGCCCAGGCGGGTTCAGCGCTGGGTCCCCTACGGCCGGATCTCGGCCAGCCTGAAGCGGGCGGTGCTGGTGGCCGAGGACGCCGCGTTCTTCTCGCACGGGGGCGTCGACTACGATGAGCTGCAGAAGTCGCTGGAGAAGAACGTGAAGGAAGGCCGGTTCGCGCGCGGCGGCAGCACGATCACGCAGCAGCTCGCCAAGAACCTGTACCTGGACCCGTCCAAGAACCCCCTGCGCAAGATCCAGGAGCTGCTGATCGCCCGCCGGCTCGAGGCGGAGCTGTCCAAACGCCGGATTTTCGAGATCTACCTCAACGTGATCGAATGGGGCGAGGGCGTCTACGGGGCCGAGGCGGCGGCCCGCGCGTACTTCCAGAAGTCGGCCGCCGAACTCGGTCCGGGCGAATCGGCGCTGATGGCTGCCGCGATTCCCAGCCCGAGGCGGTCGAACCCCGCCCGCCCCTCGAAATACCTGCTGCGGCGCCAGCAGATCATCCTCCAGCGGATGGGCGGCGCCGAACCGCCGGCCCCTCCGGTTCAGCCCGCCGCCCCCGAAGGAGCAGGAGGCCCGTCGTGACAAGCCGTCGATCGATTGTGCGGTTCGTGGCCTCGCTCGCGCTCGCGGCGGGAGCTGCGGCCCCGGCCTCGGCGTCCTCGATCCTGCCGCAGACGCTCCCCGAACTCGTCGCGCGCTCGCGGACGGTCTTTGTCGGCGAGACGATCGGCGTCGAGTCGCGATGGGCCGACGTCGGCGCAGACAGGGTGATCGTCACGCGCGTCACCTTCAAGGTGGATCGCGTACTGAAGGGCCGGCTGGGCGGCCAGACCGTCCTTGAGTTCCTCGGCGGCACGGTCGGGGAGGACCGTCTCGCCGTGGCCGGCATGCCGAAGTTCCGCGTCGGGGATCGGGACGTCTTGTTCGTCGACGACGGGGGCCGTCCGATGTGTCCGGTCGTGGGCATGACGCACGGCCGGTTCCGGGTTCTGGAGGACCCGCAGACCGGCCGCCGATCGATGGCGAGATCGGGCTTCGAGCCGCTCGCAGCCGTCGGTGACATCGGCGCCGCCGGGCCGCCCGCGCGCGTGAGGTCGGCCCGCGCCCTCACGCTCGAGGCGTTCGCCAGCGAGATCGAGCGCGAGGTCGAGCGGCAGCGCGCTGCCAGATAGGGAGTCCGCCATGAAGCACAGGCTCCTGCTCACGATCGCGATGGCAGCGCTGGCCGTGCCGGCGGCGCGGTCCTACTACCTGAACGGCCCGTCGTGGCCCGCGGGCTCGGTCATCTCCATGCACGTCCAGCTCGGGCCGTCTCCCAGGCTGGCTGACGGCTGCCTGGACTGGGCGTGCTCGGCGGCCGCCGCGGCGGAGCTGTGGAACGTCGCCCTGGGGCGCGTGCGGCTGCGGACCGTTCAGGATGAGGGCGTCGCGCAGGGCAGGCAGAACGGCCGCAACGACATGTTCTTCGCCAGCAACGCGTACGGCTACGCGCTGGAGTCCACCACGCTGGCGGTGACGACGTGGTGGCAGCGGCTGGGGCGGATCACCGAGGCCGACATCACGTTCAACTCGGCGCTCCAATGGGACTCCTACCGCGGGGACATCGAGCGGCGCCTGCACGACCTGCGGCGCGTCGCCGCGCACGAGATGGGCCACGTGCTCGGCCTCGGCCATCCGGACGAGCAGGGACAGACCGTCCACGCGCTGATGAACAGCAAGATCGGCAACCTCGACACGCTGACGGTGGACGACATCCAGGGCGTGCTGGCGCTCTACGGGCTGTCGGGCGCCGGCGTCGCCGAGCCGATCGGCACGGTGGCGTTCCCGCCGCGCGACGAGACGTTCGAGTTCCGGGCGTGGCTGGAGACCAAGTACCGCGACGCGCTCGGCCGGCCCGCCACGTTGTCCTACACGGACGTCGAGGGCTCGGTCGTGTGGGTGCAGGAGTACCTGAGGTACCGGCTCAACGCGTGCGGCCACGAGGGGGCGGTTGGGCGGGTGCGGATCCAGATTGCCGGCGGCGGGATCGTGGGCGCCTGCGGAACGCCGAAGCCGGGCAGCGTCATCGTGTTCCCGTCGCGCGACGAGACCCACGCGTTCCGGCGGGCGCTCGAGGCGATCTACAGGGACGACCTCGGGCGCGCGGCCGTGAAGACCTACGTGGACGCCGAGGGCGACGTCGTCTGGATCCAGGAGTACCTCCGGTACCGGCTGAACGGCTGCACGCACGCGCAGTCGGTCGAGAAGGTGGGCCGGCAGATCGACGGGTTTGGCGTCCAGCCGGTGTGCAGATAGGCGCCTCAGTCGCCTCCGTCGGCGGCCGGCTCCGCGACCAGGCCGAGCGGCACCGGCCGCCAGCCGCGCCAGGCCAGGGTGCGACCGCGTTCCCGCACGAGCAGCTGCGCCGACAGTCCGCCGTCGAGTGACACGGCGCGCCGGCAGCCGAGCCCGAGCATGACGTCGGCCGTCTCGCCGAGCGTGAGCCCGAGGGGAAGCGCGGGGCTCACCGCGCCGAAGCCATTGAAGCGGGTGATGACGACGGCCAGGCGGCCGTCAGGGAGCGAGCCCATCGCGAGGCGCGCATCGCGATGTTCCGCGTCAACGCCGAGGCCCGGCTCCCGGAGCGGGCGAGGGACCGCGCCCCGCTCGTCGATGAGAGTCGGGTACGACTGGATGGCTTCCGCCGTGCGTCCGGCTGCACGCTCGGCTTCGATGTCGGAGGGAGCCAGCCAGCGGACGCGGCCGGCCGCGTCCCACGCCACTGCGGTGGAAAGCGGGCCCCGGCCGGGCGGCCGGATCTCGCGCCCGCCCATGACGAGCCAGCCCCAGGGCGCCAGGCCCGAGAACTGGCCGGCGTTCATGGCGAGGACGGCCGACTCCGGCGCGCGATCCACCGTCCAGGCGGGGCGGGCGCCGCTGAGGCGCGCGCGGAGGCGGAACCGGAAGCGGTTCGGATCGACGCGCACGGCCACGATGCGCGTGCGCCATCCGCCTCGCGCGCCGGGCAAGTCGAACTCCGTCCGCTCGAGGCCCGGCGCCGACTCGTGCCACGCCAGGCCAGGCACCGCCGTCGCCCCGGTCTGGCGAGGCCCTGGCGCCGACACCACGGCGAGAACGACGGCGAAGCCGGCAGCGAACGCTCTCACTTGAGCGGCAGCGCCTTCTCGAGTTCGGCCGCGCGCTTGTCGATGGCCTCGGCCGACTCCGGCGTGGTCGGGGTCGTGTTCGGCGTGGACAGGCGTCCGATCACGCACTCCTTGAGCCTGGCGTACTCCTGTTCGGTGAAGCCGCCGGCCTTCGAGCCCGCCCTGGCCGGGTCTTCCGCATCGGCCATCAGGGCCGTAACAGCTGCCTGGGTGTCAGCCGCCTCCAACGAAGCCGCGGCGGCCTTCGGCCCTCCGCCGCAGGCCTTCTCGGCTGAGGCGTCGATCAGCTCGTCGATGGCGTCCGCCTGCGCCGAGTACTCCTGGTACTTGCGGTTGTCGACCTTGCGGACCGCATCGTCGGCGAGAGCCCGGAGGCGATCCCGCTCTTTGGTCCGCGGGTCCTTCGCGATGGCCGCTTCCTTGCAGGCCTCGAACTTCGCGAACCCCTCCGGGGTCATCACCTCGGCGGCGTAGCGCCCCGCGTCGGCCACGCGCTGTCTGGCCGCCTGCCGCTTCGCCAGGGCCGCATTCTCGGCGTTGAGCGCCGACAGGAAGCGGTCGAGAACCTCGTCGGTGATCGCCGCGCAGTACTTCGGCCGCTCGGGCGCGGCCGGAGCCGGGGCCGACGCGCCGGTGACGGGAAGCTTCGGGAGCTTCTTCTTGAGGAACCCGCCGATCTGGGCGTGGGCCGATGCGCCGCCGACGAGGGCGGCGGCCAGGATCGCGGCGGTGAGCGAACGCCGGGCGTGCAGGGTCATGGGGGCCTCCGGGTGTCGCACGCGGTGACGCACCTCCGAGGCAGTCGGCCATGGAGGGCAGCCGGGCGACTGGTCGCTGCAGGTTAGGGTACCCACTTGCAGGATAGCACGGCCGGCGCCGGTCCCGCACGCGGCATCCAGCGCGTCGCGATGCCGGCGGGCCCGCTAAAGCCCGTTCGGGTCAAGGCCGACACACCACAGCGACGCGCCGCGGGCGCCCGTGACGGGGCCCTGCCTGCGCGTGCCCTGCATGATTGACTACACCGATCACGTCCACCGGCTGATGGCGGATATCGTCTCCCGCGTGCCGGCGCTCTCGCATGTGGACGTGAGCAGGGTGCTGGTCTTCGCGCGTCCCGGGCGGACGGGGGCCCACGGCCCGTACGCGACGTGCCACTCGCTGCTGGTCCCGGACAGCGAGCCGGCGTACTACTACTGGCGGGATCCCCGCACCGGCGCGATGGCCAAGCGGTCGGAGTGGTTCGTTGTGCGGTCGCCCGAGGTCCGCATCGGACCGAGGCGCATCTGGCACCTCGTCTCGGTGGCGCTGCCGCGTTTCTGCGATCAGACCGCGGCCGACACGCACAAGGAGCGGGTGTACGGGCGGGGCCGCGAGTGGCTCGCCAAGCTGGACACGATCGTGCACGAGCTGTATCACGTCGATCCGCACGAGGGCGGAATCCGGCGCGGCTCGAACGGCGACGGCCGGCTGTCGGCGTTGACCCACACGCCGCAGTTCTTCCGGGAGGTCCAGGGCATCGTCCGCGCGTACCTCGCGAGCGGGCCGGACTCGTCGGTCGTGGAGTTCTTGTCGTTCGACTTCGACGCGCTGACGCGGCGCTACGGAGGTGTTGTCGGGACTGTGTTCCGCGGCTATCCGGCGTTCCCGCAGCGGTACCGGCACCGGCTCAAGGTGCAGCCGCGCGCGCCTCGGGCGGCGCAGATCGTCCTGGTGCCATCCCAGCCGGCGCGGCGGGTGTTCACCGAGGCCGACCTGGAGAAGCGGCAGTTCCTGCGCGGCTCGACGCTCAGATTGGGGGATTGGGGTCAGGTCCAGTAAAACGGGGTCAGGTCTCGACCTGACCCCGTTTTACTGGACCTGACCCCAGCAGACGACGGGCTGACACGAAGCGCGACGACCAGTACGTGGACGACAGCGACTCCATCCGCACCACGGCGCCGTTCTTGGGCGCGTGGATGAAGCGGCCGCCGCCCATCGCGATGCCGACGTGCGTCGGCCCGGACCCGGTGGTCGCGAAGAAGAGCAGGTCGCCGGGCAGAACCTCGGCCGGCTCGACCTCGATCCCGGCGACGGCCTGGCGGCGCACGTCGCGCGGCACGGGGATGCCGTGGCGCGCGAAGACGTAGCTGACGAGGCCGCTGCAATCGAACCCGTCCGGCTGCGCGCCCCCGTCCCGGTACGGCGCGCCGAGCAGGCGCTCTGCCGTCCGCGCAATCGCCTCGCCGGCGAACGCGGCCCCGCCGCCATCGGCGGGCGGCAGCGCGGGTGACGGCCGGCCCGGCGCGGGCGCTTCTGCAGCGGGTTCGGCGCGCGGCGGCAGCACCCGCACGCGCGGCTGCTGTCCGGCACATGCGGCCGCCAGCGCCGCTCCCGCAATCGCGGCGCACGCCGCCCCGCGCGTCCGGCAATATGCCATCTCGATCAGGCTATCGGCCGTCCGGCCTCCGGGGAACAGCCGGACGCCGCCGCGTCTTGTTGTAGAATGCGCGCATGGAGCAGACGCTCCTCCTCAACGCCTCGTTCGAGCCCCTCAAAGTCGTGCACTGGAAGAAGGCGGTGACGCTGCTGTGCCAGGGCAAGGTCGAGGTGATTTCCGTCTACGACCGGGACGTCCGCAGCGTCTCCTTCACGATCAAGCTGCCGTCGGTCATCCGCCTGCTGCGCTACGTCCGCATCAAGCACCGGTTCGACTACGTGCCGTTCTCCCGCGCGAACATCTACGCCCGCGACGAGCACACCTGCCAGTACTGCGGGCGGAGGCTGCCGACCTCCGACCTGACGTTCGACCACGTCGTGCCGGTCGCGCAAGGCGGCACCAAGGACTGGGAGAACATCGTCACCTGCTGCGTGGCCTGCAACCGCAAGAAAGGCGGCCGGACGCCGGCCGGCGCCGGCATGCGGCTCATCCGGCTCCCGAAGCGCCCCGAGTCGGCGCCTGCGCTGCGGATCACCATCGGGTTCCGCTATGCGCCGGAGAGCTGGCGCGACTACCTCTACTGGAACGTCGAGCTCGACGACGAGTAGCGGGGATGCCGCGCCTGGTGCTCTGTGCCTGACTCCACGCCAGCCCGCGTCGCCTCGGCCGACCCCTCGTGGGCCGTTCCGGGCGGTCGTATTGCCCTATGCGGGTCCGGATTGCACCGCCGGGGAACCGGCATGCCCGAGGTCCGCGTGGGAGACACGCCGGCGCGGGTCCTGATGGCCTCGGAGTCGCGGCTGTCGGTCGAAGTGCCGGCCGGGCTGGCGCGCGGGCGCTACGAGGTTCAGGTCGGCGGCGTTGAAGGCGCGGCGTCGCTCGATGTCGGGGCGCCGCTCGTCACGGGCGTGCACCAGGTTGACAGCCCCGCCTTTGGGCCCGACGGGACGCTCTACGTGACGTTCAGCGGCACCCGCGGTCAGCGCGTGCCCGTATCCGTGTTCCGAGTCGGGCCCGACGGCGAGAAGGCGCCGTTCCTGACCGGCATCGCGAACGCCACGTCCATGGCCTTCGACGCCGGAGGCGCGCTGCATGTGACGAGCCGTCTCGATGGCTGCGTCTACCGCGCGGACGAGACGGGCCGGCTCGAGGTGGTGGCGCGCGAGCTGGGGACCGCCTGCGGCATCGCCTTCGGCTCGGACGGCACGATGTTCGTGGGCGACCGGAGCGGAACGGTGTTCCGCATCGGCTCGGCCTCCCGGGTCGTGCCCTTCGCGTCGCTTCCGCCGAGTCTCGCGGCCTTCCACCTGGCGGCCGGCCCGGCGGACGAGCTCTTCGTGACCGCCCCGACGATGGCGACCCGCGATGGCGTGTACCGGATCGACCGGCAGGGCGTGGTCGTCAAAGTCGCGGACGGATTCGGCCGCCCGCAGGGAATGGCCGTGGACGCCGAGGGCGCGCTCTACGTGGTGGACGCCGTGGCCGGCGGCGCGGGCCTCTACCGCCTGCGGTCCGGCGCGCGCCGCGAACTCGTTCTGGCGGCCCCCGCGCTCGTGGGCGCCGCATTCGATCCCCGCGGGGGGCTGGTGGTCGCGTCCAACGACACCGTCTACCGCCTCGATGTCGCCCTGCGCCCCTGGAGCTTCGCATGAGACACCTGTTCGCCACGAAGTCGCTCGACCAGATCGCGCGGGACAGCGAGTCGGCCGGCCACGCGCTGAAGCGCACGCTGGGTCCGGTGCAGCTGACCGCCCTGGGGATCGGCGCCATCATGGGGGCGGGGATCTTCTCGACGATCGGGTCGGCGGCGGCTGGCGGCGGGACGCACACCGGGGCGGGGCCCGCCATCATCGCGTCCTTCGTGCTGACCGCCGTGGCGTGCGGCTTCGCGGCGCTCTGCTACGCCGAGTTCGCCGCCATGGTGCCCATTTCGGGCTCGGCCTACACCTACGCCTACGCGACGCTGGGCGAGCTGGTTGCGTGGATCATCGGCTGGGATCTCATCCTGGAGTACGCCGTCGGCAACGTTGCCGTCGCGATCTCGTGGTCGGGCTACTTCCGCGAACTGCTCGCCGGCTTCGGCGTCTACATTCCCGGCTGGCTGTGCATCGACTACCACACCGCCGCGCGGGCCGCCGAGCAGGTGGCGGCCCTCCAGGCCCAGGGCGGCGACGCGGCCGGCCTGGGCATCGTCGTGACACGCAGCGCCGCCGCCTTCGCCGCCGCGCCGCACCTCTTCGGCATCCCGATCGTCTTCAACCTGCCGGCGTTCGTGATCGTGATGGCCATCACCTGGGTGCTGGTCGTCGGCATCCGCGAAAGCGCGTGGGTGACCAGCGTGCTCACGGTGATGAACGTGGCGATCCTGGTTTTCTTCTGCGTGGTCGGCGCCTTCTACGTCCGGCCGGCCAACTGGGTGCCGTTCGCCCCCAACGGGTTCGCGGGTATCTCGAGCGCCGCCGCGATCATCTTCTTTGCCTACATCGGCTTCGACGCGGTGTCCACCGCCGCCGAGGAGACGAGGAACCCCCAGCGCGACATGCCCATCGGCATGATCGCCAGCCTGGTGATCTGCACCGTCATCTACATCGCGGTGGCGATGGTCCTGACGGGCATGCTGCCGTGGCGCCAGCTCGGGACCGCCGAGCCCCTGGCGACCGCCTTCTCGGCCAACGGCATCACCTGGGCGTCGGGCATCATCGCGTTCGGAGCGGTCTGCGCCACGAGCGGCGTGCTGCTGGTGTTCCAGCTCGGCCAGCCTCGCATCTTCTTCTCGATGGCGCGCGACGGCCTGCTGCCGAAGTGGGCCGCCCGCGTGCACCCGGAGTACCGTACGCCGCACGTCACCACGATCCTGACGGGGGTCCTCGTCGCGGTCTTCGCGACCTTCTTGAACATCAACGAAGTCGTGGAGCTGACGAACATCGGGACGCTGTTCGCCTTCGTCCTCGTCTCGGCCGGCATCCTGATCCTGCGCCGGACCGACCCGAGCCGGGTGCGCCCGTTCCGCACGCCGTTTGTGCCGTGGGTCCCGCTCATCGCGATCGCCATGTGCCTGTACCTGATGTTCCACTTGCCGCTGCTCACGTGGATCCGCTTCTTCGTGTGGCTGGCGGCGGGAGCCGCGATCTACCTGGCGTACGGCGTGCGCCACAGCGTGCTCAGGTCGCGCGCAGGGAGCCGGACCGGGCTGCCTTGACATTCCCTCGGCAGAGGGGCATCGTTGAAGACGGGCGGCCCGTCACGCGTCACGGCGGGCGCCGGCCGGGGCCGAGACGGGCGGCCGGGGTGGCATCATGCGCGAGCAACGCGGGTTCACGCTCATCGAACTGCTGATCGTCGTCGCGATCATCGGCGTCATCGCGGCCGTGGCGGTGCCGGGGCTGGTCCGCTCGCGGCAGACGGCCAACGAGACGTCCGCCATCGCCTCGCTGCGCGCCATCACCGAGGCGCAGTCCCTGTACTCGGCGAGCTGCGGGAACGGGTTCTACTCGCCGTCGCTCTCGAACCTCGGCACTCCGCCGCCGGGCGGCACGGCGTTCATCAGCCCCGACCTGAGCACCGGGAACAGCGTCTTCAAGAGCGGATACCAGGTGACGATGGGCAGTTCGAGCGGGCCTGCGGCGGATGCGCCGCCGACCTGCAATAATCTGGCGGCCGGGGCCGCCGTGCAGGGCTACTTCGCCACGGCGACGCCGTCGCCGGGAGGCGGCACGAAGGCCTTCGGCACGAACCTCAACCACACCATCTACTACGCCACGCAGGCCGCGCCGCTCGCGATGACCGACATGACGGCCCCGGCGGGCGCGCTCTCCATCCAGTAGCCTGGCGCCGCCTCGCGCGTCAGCGCGGGAGCGCGATCCGCAGGTAGTCCACCGAGCCGCCGAGCTCGCGCGTGTCGCCGCCGACGCCGACCCGCGCGGGGACGGCGGCGGCGGGCCAGACAAGCTGCACGCGATTCACGCCCGCCCGCCACGCCTCCGCATCGGTCGGAAAGTCCACGCGCTGCCAGCCCGGCGCGACCGGGAACGGGCCGTAGGCGCGGCCATTGACGCGCACGGCCAGGGCGGGCGACGCGCCGGGCGGCGAGAACGGGCGCACGCGGAGCTGCACGGTGACCGGAGCGGGATGATGGAGCGGCAGGAGGATCTCGGCGGTCGAGGCGGCCCAGCGGAATGTCGTCCCGTCAGCGTCCGCCTCCGGGGCATGCCAGCCCGCCGTCACGTAGAACTCGTCCTGCCCGCCCAGGTCGACGCGGCCGTACGGCTGCCGCTCGTCGGCAAGCATCGGGAATGCGAAATAGTCCCACCGCCAGGGCGCGACGCCCTCCCGCAGCGCGTAGATCAGGTTCGCCGGATACGAGAAGGGGTGGCCGAACCACCGGCTGAGCGTGCGCGCCTGATCGACAGAGAGATCGGTGAACGACTGCGGCACGCTGCCGCCGAAGCGCCCGGCGAGGGCCGCGGCGATGGCGGTGACATTCCATAGCACGAGCGCCGCGAGCAGGGAAGCGATGGCGGCCATGGGGCGCCGCGCAAGCCAGCCCCGCAGCCCTTCGACCGATGCAGCCAGGCCTAAGACCAGCAGCGGGACCGTGCCGTCGAACCGGCGGGGCCCGAACGCCGCGCCGCCCCACCAGTCCTCGACCGAGGCGTTGACGTACACCGCCAGGCCGAATGCGGCGAGCGCCAGCGGGCCGAACGAACGCTCGCGGAAGGCCCACCAGGCGAGGCCGACCGCCGCGACGTACGTGACGGGCGACGTCGCGAACAGCCCGTTGCGCGACGACCAGAGCATGCCGACCAGATCCGGGTTCAGCCACAGCATGCGTGGCGAGTACGGAGAGACGGCGAGCGGCGACCCGTAGATCGCGTTCCACGCGAGGAGCTGCGGGAGGAAAGCCGCGAAGGCGGCCCCGGCAAAGGCCGCCCCGTTCGCCAGCATCCGGCGTCGGCCGGCCGCCCCGGGCCCGGCAACGATTGCTCGCGCCGCCTCCCACGCGGGGAACAGCATGAAGACGAGATTCTGCCAGCGGATCGCGAGCATCAGGCCGCCGAGCAGGCCGAGGGCGGCCCACTGGAGCAGTGTTCGGCGGCCGCGCGTGACGGCCCAGGCGTAGACGAACGCCGCCACAGCGCACATCGACGTCGCGTGCGACATGGTCGGCTCCTTCACGAGGTACCAGAGCATGAACGAGCCGAAGGCCATGACGGCCGTCGAGAGAGCCGCGATGCCCTCGGGGACGTGTCTCGCCGCCAGGCGGAACGCGAACCAGAAGCCCAGCAGGCCGTAGAAGAGCCCCGCGACGCACACCGCCTGGCGATAGGGGTACGAGGAGCCGTCCACGTGCACGTCCACGCCCTGTGAGGCGAGGTACCGCGCGCCCGCGTGGCCGATGGCGAAGAACGGAGACCACGCCATGGCCGGGCCGACGGACCACGCCGAGTGCGCGTGCCCGGTCACGGTGGCCGCGTCCGCCCACTGCCCGCCGATGCCGATGAGTGGGTAGTCGTTCCTCAGATTCACGTCGCGATCGAACACGAATGAGCGCAGGAAGGCGAAGTAGAAGAAGCCGTCGCTCTGGAGGCGCGCGCCGAGGCGCTGCTGCGCGGCCAGCCCGGCGACGAAGAGGACGGCAAGCGCGAGGGCCACCGCCCGGGGCGCCGTCGCGCCTCTGCGGCGCCGCAGCCAGAACAGGCAGGCGGCCGCCGCGAGCGCCGCGAAGCCGATGACCGCCCCGGCCGGCGGGGCGGTGAGAGCCGTCGCCTCGCCGAGGACCGACCGCCGGATGACCTGGCGGCCGCCAATCTCGACGGCGCTGGCCAGCAGGCACGCGCCAGTCAGCCAGGCCGGCCAGGCCGCGCGCAGGGAGTGTGTTCGGGTGTTGATCGCCATGGCATCTGTCCGGAGATTATGACCGCACCCTGCCGACATGGTGACACGTTCCGGCGCCGGCAGCATTCACCAGGCTGGGGCGTGTCGCCTCGTCGTCCCGACTGCGGCGGGCCGCCCTGCCGTCGACCTGCTTCGCGGGAAGGGGAGGGTGTGGCCTGTCCGGACCCCGAGGTCAGAGCCTCTTCGGCGGGGCGCACGCGGAGGCCGAGGGCGCGAGGGGCGCGCGCCTGCTTCTATATACTGTGCCCCGGAGGAGGAGGCGATGTCGATCTTCAATGCGGACGAGCCGCCGCGCACGGGCGGCACCGGAAAGCTCCTGATCATCGGCCTCGCCGCGCTCGCGCTGCTCGGCCTGATCGCCGTGATCGCCAGCAGGCTGACGCGCAGCGAACCTGAGCCCGCCCCGGCCCAGGAAGCCAGGACTGAAGCCCCGGCCCCGCCTGCGGTGCCGAAGCCCGCCGAGCCGGAGCCCGAAACCGGGTCCCCCCCGGTCCGCAGGCCGCGGCCGAAGCGTGACGCGCCTGTCGAGGCGCCGCCCCCGCCAGCGCCGGCGGGTCCCGCCTTGGTCGTCGAGAGCGATGTGCCAGGCGCTTCGGTGTTCGTGGATCGTAAGTACCTCGGCACTACCCCTCTCCGAACGACGGAGGTGACCGCCGGCACGCACCAACTCAACGCGTCGGTGGCGGGGGAGGACGGCCTGGTCCAGTCGATCGAGATCGCCGAGTCGGGCGACACGACGGTCACGCTCAAGTTCAAGGAAGTGCGCCTTAACGCCGTTGTCGCCGTCGTCCACAAGCACGGCGCGGGCGGGTCGTGTGAGGGCCGGCTGGCGGCGACCGTCGAGGGCCTGCGCTACGTCACGGCCAACACGAACCACGCCTTCACGATGCCCTTCTCCAGCGTCGAGATTTTCGAGGTCGACTACCTCAAGAAGGAGCTGAAGGTGAAGCAGCGCGGCGGGAAGACCTGGAACTTCACCGACAGGTCCGACAACGCGGACAAGCTGTTCGTGTTCCACCGGGACGTCACGAAGGCTCGCGAGAAACTCGCCGCGCAGGGGAAATGAGCGTCAGGGAAGAGAACAGGAGGGAGGGAAGAAAGAAGAACGAGGAGCCGGAGTCTTGGAGCTGGGATGGAGAACGATGCCTCGCTGACCAACACCGGGGACCGAGCCTTAGATCGCGAGCCTCAAGTCTCCCGAGTGGCGGGGAGGGACGCGGAGAGGCGGGGTGGATGCGGGGATGCGGGGGGGGGATGCGGGGGCAGATCCAGTATTACTGGATCTGACCCCGCATCCCCGCATCCCCCCCGCATCCTCGCGGAGGCGTGCTCACGAGTCCTCCGGGGGCGTGACCGAGGCTGAGGCTGTGTCGAGCGGTAAGGCAGGGAAGGTAGCCACGCGGCAGGATGCGGGTCTCGGAATTCGGGAATCGACATCCCCCGGCCCCCAAGCCCCAATTCCTGGCGGATTGGCGCCACGCGCCTCGCTCCCTGGCTTCTGCGCGCCGGTTGTCCGACGGGGCGGCACCACGTCCCGTCATGATGCCAAGATCCCAGCTCTGACCCCGCAAACCTGGATCTGACCCCATCAGCCTGTCACCGCCTCACGGGGCGGTGGAGGACCAGAACTGGGTGAGGAGGCGGGCGGCTACCTCGCGGCGGTAGGCGGCGGTCGAACGGATGTCGTCGATCGGGCTGATGTCGAGCTGAAGCACCTCGCGCGCCTCGGCGATGGTGGCGCCCGCCGCGAGCGCGTCTTCGGTGCGGCGCGCGCGGACGACGGTTGGCGCGACGCTGCCGAACGCGATGCGAGGCCGCTCGGCGCGCACCCCGGCCATCACCACTTTCGAAATCGACTGTGCCGCGTGCGTGCCGACCTTGCGGAACCATTGCGCGCCTTCCACGGGCGGGACTTCGATGGCGGTGATGATCTCGTCGGTCCGCCGCACGCTCCTGCGATAGCCCGTGTAGTAGAGGGCGAACGGGACTGTCCGCACCCGGTCCACGCTGCGCAGTTCGACGCGCGCATCGGCGGCGGCCAGCACGGGCAGCGTGTCTCCCGCCGGAGACATGTTGGCGATGTTGCCGCCGATGGTGCCCCGGTTCTGGATCTGCACGGCGCCGATCGCGCCCGCGGCCGAGGCCAGCATGGGCAACCGGCGACGCACCAGCGGGGACCGCAACAGCTCGGAGTACGTCGTCAGCGCGCCGATTCGGATCGCGCCGCCGCGCACGGCGATGCCGCGCAGGGCCTCGAGGCGCGCAAGATCGATGAACCGCCGGTCGGACGCGGTCCCGAGGTTCAGCCCGACGTAAACGTCGGTGCAGCCCGCGAGCGGCGTGAGCGGCCCGTCGTCGCGCATCATGCGCAGCGCGTCGCGCAGCGACAGCGGCCGCAGCAGCGTCAGGGCCGACAGCGCGGTCCTCACGTGCGCCTCCGGCGGCGGGGCGGGACTCCGGCCTTCGCCAGCCGGCCTGCCGGACGGCTCCGGCGCCGCGAGCAGGACGCCGGACGCGGGACTCGGCTGCGCGCCTCGCCTTTGGCGTGACTTGTCTTTTCCTGTCTTGTGGATCCCGCATTTCGAGTTCCGGAGTCCGACGCCCGACTCGCACCTCCCGACTTCAGGATGGCGCGATAGATCCCCTCGTATCCCGTGCACCGGCAGATGTTGCCCGCCAAGCCCCTCCGCACGTCCTCCAGTGTCGGGTGGGGACCGAGGGCGACGGCCGCCAGGATCATGCCGGGCGTGCAGAAGCCGCACTGCGTGCCGCCGTGCTCGGCGAAGGCGCGCTGAAGCGGGTGGCGGCCCTTCAAGCCCTCGATCGTCAGCACCTTCCTTCCGGCGACGTGCGCCACGGGCACGAGACACGAGTTCACCGCGCGGCCGTCAACGAGCACCGTGCAGGCGCCGCACTCGCCTTCGCCGCACCCCTCCTTCGTGCCCGTCAGGCCGCAGCTCTCGCGCAGGACGTCCAGGAGGCGCGCCATCGGGTGGGCGCGAACGGACGCGCGCGCGCCGTTGAGCGTGAACACGATCGGGCGGAACGCGGATCGTGTTGTCACCGGCTCCTCGCCCGTGTCTTCGGCGCCCCGGCGTCGGAGGCTCCCGGGTTCCAACCGCGCCTGCCTGTGCCTCGCCCCTGGCCCCGCGTCCCTTGTCCCCGGCCGCTTCGTCCCGGCGCCGACGAGCCATCAGTCGCCCGTCCCAGGCCCCCGATCTCCGGCGCCCCCATGACCCGCTCGGGCGTCGCGGGGATCTCCCGCAGGTCCACGCCGAGGCTCCGGATCGCGTTGACGACGGCCGGCGCCACGCCGTCGATTGGCATCTCGCCCACGCCCTTGGCCCCGAACGGGCCGTGCGCGTACGGTTTCTCCAGGATCAGGACATCCAGTGGCGGGATGTCGAGGGTCGTAGGGACAACGTAGTTGGTGAACTGCGCGTTGGCCATCGCTCCGCCGCGCAGGACGACCTCTTCGAGCAGCGCGTACCCGAGGCCTTGGGCCGTCCCACCTTCGATCTGTCCGCGTACCGCGAGCGGATTGAGGGCCCGGCCGACCTCGTGGGCGGCCGTGACCCGGATCGGCCTGATCTCCTCGGTGACAGGGTCGCGCTCCACCTCGATCACGTCGCAGGCCCAGCCATACGATCCGTACGCCGATCCGCGGTAGCTGTCCTCGTCCCATTCCTGGTTCGGCGGTGGCGCATACTGCCTGGTGACGACGAGGGGGCCGTGCCGCCTCAAGTACGCGGCCGGAGAGAGCCGTCCCAGCCTCCGCCGCATCTCGACGGCGCAGTCCCTGAGCAGCCCTCCCACGATCATCGTCGTCCGGGAGGCGACCGTCGGCCCGCTGTCCGGCACGACGGCGGTGTCGGCAACCGCCACCTCGACGGCCTCGTACGGGACGCCGAGGGCCTCGGCGACGATCTGGGCGTGGACGGTGCGCTGGCCCTGGCCCATCTCGGTGCTCGAGACCAGCACGCGCGCGCCGCGGGGGGTCAGTTCGAGCGACGCCTTCGACTGCAGGTGCAGCTCGCCGTTGCCGGTGAAGCCGGCGCCGTGGAAGAAGAGCGCCAGGCCGATCCCGCGGTGCGTGCCGCGATATGCGCGCCGCTTGCGGGCGAAGCCGCTCCGTCTGGCGGCCGCACGCAGCACGTCAAGGGCGGCGGTGTCCTCGCCGAGGACCTGGCCGGTCGCCGTCGTGTCGCCCGGCCGGAGCGCGTTGACGGCGCGAACCCGGACGGGATCGAGGCCGAGGGTCTCGGCGATGCGTTCGACGTGCACTTCCGCGGCGAAAAGCGTCTGGGGAGCGCCGAACCCTCTGAACGCGCCGTTGGGCGGCGAGTTGGTCATGACGACCCGCCCGGTGACGCGCACGTGATCGCAGCGGTAGGGGCCGGTGGCGTGCAGGCAGCCGCGCGACAGGACGACCGGGCTCAGCGTGCAGTACGCGCCGCCGTCGAGCAGCACCTCGATGTCCATGGCTGTGATCCGCCCGTCGCGCGTCACGCCGGTCCGGTGGCGCACCACGGACGGGTGCCGCTTCGTCGTCGCGAGCAGGTCCTCGGCGCGGTCGTACACGAGCTTCACCGGCCGGCCCGACTTCAGCGCGACGAGCGCCGCATGGCCGGCGATCATCGACGGGTAGTCCTCCTTGCCGCCGAACGCGCCCCCGGTCTCGGCCTGCGCGACGCGCACCTTGTCGGGCGCCAGCCCGAGCAGCGCGGTCAGGGCGCGGTGCACGTAGTACGGGCACTGCATCGAGCCGATGATCGTCACGCCGCCATTCTCCGGCACGGCCAGCATGCCGTTGGGCTCAATGTAGAGGTGCTCTTGGTGGCCGGTGCGGTACTCGCCCTCGACGACGAAGTCGGCCCGGCGGAACCCGGCGGCAAGGTCGCCTTTTGCGATGGACACGGTCTTGAACGCGCGGCCCGACGCCGCCGGGTCGAGGACGGCCGTGCCGGGTCGGTACTCGATCCGGACCTCGGCCTCGATCAGCCGCTCTCGGTCTTCGTGGGCCAGCAGCAGGACAGGTTCGGCGACGTGGCGGACGACGCCGTCGGCGAGGCACGGCTGGTCGTCGGCGACGAGGGAGATGACGTTGCGGCCGGGGATGTCGCGGGCGTCCACGATCGTGAATCCGGCGCGGTCGAAATCGAGCCGGATCCGCGTCACCTCGCCGCAGGGGATGGCGGAGCGGATCGTGCGGGCATGCAGCATGCCCGGGCGCGCCAGGTCCGCGACGTAGCGCGCGGTGCCTGCGGCTTTGGCGGCTCCGTCGCTGCGGAGGACACTGCGCCCGACGACGAGGCCCATGTCAGCCTCCGGCAGTCTCCATGGCGAGGTCACCGGGGCGGGACGACGGGGACCAGGAGGGTCCGCCCGCCCGCCGCCGGGTGCCGCGATTATAACGCCCGCGCGTGGTAAGATCTTCGGTTTGGGCAGGGCCTGGCCTGGGCTTGTGAGGAGGGGCGGGCCGGGGCTCGACCCCGAGTCCGGTCCTCCGGGCCCCGAGCCCCGACTCCCGAGTCGAATCGATTGTGACCCATCGGCAGATCACCATCCGCGGCGCGCGCGTCCACAACCTGAAGAACATCGACGTGGACCTGCCGCGCAACCAGCTCGTGGTCATCACGGGCCTGTCGGGATCCGGCAAGTCCTCGCTCGCCTTCGACACGATCTACGCCGAGGGGCAGCGCCGCTACGTCGAGTCGCTCTCGGCGTACGCCCGGCAGTTCCTCGAGCAGATGGAGAAGCCCGACGTCGATTCGATCGAGGGCCTGTCGCCCGCGCTCTCGATCGAGCAGAAGACGACGGGCGCCAACCCCCGCTCGACGGTGGGCACCGTCACCGAGATCTACGACTACCTCCGGCTGTTGTTCGCGAACACCGGCGTGCCGCACTGCCCGCAGTGCGGCCTTCCCATCACGTCGCAGTCCGTCGAACAGATCGTGGCGCAGGTGCTGGCAAGCCCGCCGGACACGCGGATCAACGTGCTGGCCCCGGTCGTCCGAGGCCGGAAGGGCGAGTTCAAGAAGGATCTGGCCGCCTGGCGGCAGCGGGGATTCCTGAAGGCACGGGTGGACGGCCAGTTGCGCGCCCTTGAGGAGGACATTGCCCTCGACCGACGCCGCAATCACTCCATCGAGATCGTGGTGGACCGGGTGGTCATCCGGCCCGGGATCGAGCGCCGGCTGGCGGAGTCGGTCGAGATCGCCCTCGGGCTGGCCGACGACATCGTGCTCGTCAACAGCCTCGCGGCCGGGGATCGCCTGTTCTCGCGGAAGCTCGCCTGCGTGTCGTGCGGGCTGAGCATCCCCGAGCTCACGCCGCGCGCCTTCTCCTTCAATTCGCCCCATGGCGGATGTCCCGAATGCCAGGGCCTCGGCGCGCTGTGGGACTTCGATCCTGAGCGGATCGTGCCGGATCCGGACCGCTCGCTGGCGGAAGGGGCCGTCGCGCCGTGGGCAGCCGGGGACCGGCGCCTGGTGCGCGAGGCGGTGGCGGCCCTCGGTCGCAACTTCGGCATCGACATCACGGTGCCGTTCGGCCGGCTGCCGAAGCGAGTGCGCGACTTGCTGCTCTACGGACCGGCCGCCGAGGCGAAGACGAACGGCCGGGGGGCCGGGCGTGGCGGGCCGGGCGGCGGCGCACCGGCCGCCGCGGAAGACGGGCCGGCGGCGGGCCGACGGGGCTCCGCGGCGTCGGCCCGCGCAGCGGCCGCGAGGCGGCTGAAGGATCCATACGGCAAGGGGTTCGAGGGCATCATTCCGAACCTCCGCCGGCGCTACGACCAGGCGACGTGGGTGGATCAGGCCGACATCGAGCGGTTCCGTTCGCTCCGGCCGTGCCCCGCGTGCCAGGGCGAGCGGCTTCGGCCCGAGAGCCGGGCCGTGCGGGTGAAAGGGCGCACGCTGCCGCAGGTGGTGTCGCTGCCGATTTCCGCGGCGCTCGAGGCGTTCGAGACGGACCAGTTGACGGCGCGCGAGGAGCTGATCGCGGGACGCATCCACCGCGAGATCGTCGAGCGGCTGCGCTTCCTCGTGGACGTCGGCGTCGGCTACCTGACGCTCGGCCGCAGCGCCGCCACGCTCTCGGGCGGGGAGGCGCAGCGCATCCGCCTGGCGACGCAGATCGGCGCGAATCTGCGCGGCGTGCTGTACGTGCTGGACGAGCCGTCGATCGGGCTGCACCAGCGCGACAACCGGCGGCTGCTCGCGACGCTCCGCCGGCTCCGCGACCTCGGCAACACGGTCATCGTCGTCGAGCACGACGAGGAGACCATCCGCTCGGCCGACTACGTCGTGGACCTGGGGCCAGGGGCCGGCGAGCACGGCGGCCGTGTCATCTTCCAGGGGACGCCCCAGGCCCTGCTGCGCGAGGGCCGCGCGTCGCTCACCGGCCAGTACCTGCGGGGCGAACGCATGATCGGCGTGCCGCGCGCGCGGCGCGCGGCGCTCAAAGGCGAGCTGGTGATCCGGGGCGCGCGGGCCAACAATCTCAAGCGCATCGACGTGCGCATCCCGCTCGGGCTGCTCACGGCGATCACCGGCGTCAGCGGGTCGGGCAAGTCCACGCTGGTGAACGACATCCTGTACCGCGCGCTCGCGCGCTCGCTCTACCGCGCGAACGACGAGCCCGGCGCCCACGATCGAATCGAGGGCATCGAGCTCATCGACAAGGTCATCGAGATCGATCAATCGCCCATCGGCCGGACGCCGCGGTCCAACCCCGCGACGTACACGGGGCTGTTCACCTTCATCCGCGAGCTGTTCGCCCTGGTGCCGGAGGCCCGCGCCAGGGGCTTCAAGCCCGGGCGCTTCTCCTTCAACGTGAAGGGCGGCCGCTGCGAGACCTGCCAGGGAGACGGCGTGATCGCCATCGAGATGCACTTCCTGCCCGACGTCTACGTCACGTGCGAGGAATGCAAGGGCCGCCGGTACAACCGCGAGACGCTCGAGATCACGTACCGCGGCCGATCGGTGGCCGACATGCTCGACCTGACGGTCGACCAGGCCCTGCCGCTGGTCGAGCACTTCCCGTCAGTCGCCGGCAAGCTCAGGACACTGCAGGACGTGGGCCTGGGCTACATCAAGCTCGGGCAGTCGGCCACGACGCTCAGCGGCGGCGAGGCGCAGCGCGTCAAGCTCGCGAAGGAACTGTCGAAGCGCGGAACGGGACGGACGCTGTACATCCTCGACGAGCCCACGACGGGGCTGCACTTCGACGACGTGAAGAAGCTGCTGGACGTGCTGAACAAGCTGGTGGACCAGGGCAACACCGTCGTCGTGATCGAGCACAACCTCGACGTCGTCAAAACGGCGGACCACCTGATCGACCTCGGTCCGGACGGCGGGGAAGCGGGCGGGAAGGTCGTGGCGGCCGGGACCCCGGAGTCCGTGGCGACCGAACCAGCGTCTTATACGGGCCAGGTGCTCGCAGCCGTGTTGAACCGGGCGGCCGGTCAATGCCCTGAACGTGGCTGAATTACCACGTTTAAGGGGCGGCGTGGTGTGTCTGATTGACTGCACTAGCGGTCGAGTGGAAGTCGTCCGAAACGAGAGCGTGTTGACTTAACTGTTGATATCAATATGACTTACTTGACTCCGTGCGACAGGATCCATGCCGGTATGGAGTTTGCGTAGTAGAGGGCGGTTCTAGCTCCTGAACCGACGAGAGGATCATGGCCTTTCAACGGACACTACGGCGCCAGGTCACGTGCGCCGGCATCGGACTCCATTCCGGTCAGAAAGTCACGCTGACGCTCAAGCCTGCTCCCGCGGACTCCGGCATCCGGTTCCGCCGCACGGACCTTGGCGTGGAGATTCCCGCGTCGGTGGCGCATGTGAGCGGGACGAACCACGCCACAGGGTTGACGCGCGACGGGGCGGTCGTCGAGACGGTCGAGCACCTGCTGGCTGCGATGACCTGCCTGGGCTTGGACAACGCCGTGGTCGAGATCGACCACCGCGAGGTTCCCGTCATGGACGGGAGTTCGGCGCCGTTTGTGTACCTCATCCAGGAAGCCGGTCTGCGGACGCTGCCGGCGCCGCGGCGCTACTTGAAGGTGCTGCGGCCCATCACCGTGTCGCGGGGCGACAAACTGATGTCGCTCTACCCGTCGGACTACTTCAAGGTCACCTACAGCATCAGCTTCGACCACCCGCTCCTGCGCCACCAGTCGCACACGCTGCGCGTCAACGAGGGCGCGTTCGTGGACGGCATCGCGCCGGCCCGGACGTTCGGGTTCCTGAACGAGGTCGAGCTGCTGCGTCAGCAAGGCCTGGCGCTTGGCGGGTCGCTCGAAAACGCGATCGTGCTGAGCGAGACCGGCGTGCTGAACAACCAGCTGCGCTACGACGACGAGTTCGTGCGCCACAAGATCCTGGATGCCATCGGCGATCTGTCGCTCGTCGGGCACCCGATCATCGGGCACCTGGTGGCCCATCGGGCCGGCCACGCGCTGCACACGGCTTTCGCGAAGCGGATCCTCGAGGAGCGTGACGCGTGGAAGCTCGTGGAGCTGGTGCCCGAACAGGCCCCGGCGTTCGCGCCGGCGGCCGTGCCGGTGAAGGCCGGTTAGTCGCCCCGTCCGCTCATCCTCCTCCTCCAGGTGACAGGGCCGCAGGTGCCGGCGCGGCGCGTGCGGCCCTGCCGCCGCGCGGGGCTGGCCGCAGGCGGGGGCGTGCCGGCTGTCAGCTCTCCGGGCACAGCCCGCACACCAGCATCGTCATGTCGTCCGGCTGCCGCATCGGCATCTGCTGCCGCGCCGCGTCGCGGATCCTCCTGACGTTTCATCGGCCGGAATGGCGGCGCCGGCAACGTCGCAGCCGCTGCCCTGGGGCGGCGGCCCGGGGTACATCCGCTGCTGCACCCGGCGGGCCAGGCTCAGCTTGCTTGCCCGCTTCAGCGCGGCGCGGACGTCGGTCAGGTCCTTGGGCGCGAAGCCGGTCATGCGCTCGACCGCCGGGTTCACGTGCTCGATCACGCCGTTTCGGTCGGTCACGATGACGGCGTCGGCCGTCTGCCGCCACCACGCCTTCCGCCACCCACTCGAGGAGATCCTTCAAGAAGCCGTCGACGGGAAACGGCGAGAGCGGCCGCTCGACCCGGGACTCGTCGGACATGGCGTTCGCTTCTGGCTCGCCTGGACGAGGGCGGCACGATCCCAGCTGCTGCCGGCGGCACGACGCGAGCGGCGGGGCCAGGCGCCCCGGGTGACTCGTCCTTCCTGGTGGGCTCAATTACCGACCAGTGTTTTCAGATTCACTGGCGGCTGGCGGCTCCCCTTCGACGGCTCGTCTCGCGAGGGGCGGTCAGAGCACGACGAGGGGCCTGAGGGTCGTGTCGGATCCGCAGGCTTCGAACCAGTCGATGCCTTCGCTGACCAGGTCGAACTTGAGCTGGTAGCGTCCGGGCTGCGGCGGGGCCAGCACTTCGATGGGCACGGCCACCTGCTCGCCGGGGCCGATTGGGCGTGGCAGCCACGCCCGGGCGTGGTCGCGGTCGAGCACGATCCCGGAGGCGTCGCAGAGCTGGGCGCCGAGGCGGACGAGCCGGCGGCCGTAGCTGGCTTCGCGCGGGAAGGGCCGGGTGGAGAGGTTGTGGACGCGCGTGCGCACGGCGAAGAGCCGGCCGCGCCTGGCGAAGAGCGGCAGGCCGGGGACCATCGGCGCCACCTCGATGCGGGCCCGCGGGGTCGCCCCGGGGATGGCGTTGCCGAGGTTGCTCGTGTCCCAGATCTCGTGGCGGATGCGCTGGTGCTCGGCTGTTCCGGGCGCGAACCGGCGCGAGAACGCCTCCTCCGGATGATCGGTGATCTCCCAGGCCAGGCGATCGACGCCAATCTCGGCCGCCAGGTCCCGCGCGCGCTGCATCTCCTCGTCGCTGTCGTTCCACTCGAAGAGGATGTAGCGCCAGTTCAGCACGGGCACGTCCCGGCCCGCGGCGCGCTTCTCGGCGGCCATCGCGCGCAGGTTGGCGATGGCGGTCTCGAAGCGCCCGCGCCGGCGGTAGCGCTCGTAGGTGGCCTGCGAGGCGCCGTCGATGGAGAAGGTGACCTCGTCGATGCCCGACCGCGCGAGCCGCCGCGCGGACTCCTCGCCGAGCGCCAGGCCGTTGGTGCTCGTGTAGAGATAGATGTGCGGGAAGTCGCGCTTCACGCGTTCGCACATCTCGACGGCGCGCTTGTGGAGGAAGGCCTCGCCGTAGTTGAAGAAGTCGATGCGGCCGAGGAAGGGGCCGGCTTCGTCGAGCACGCGCCCGAACAGGCCGGCATCGAGCATGCCCGCCTGCCGCGTGCGGGTAATGCCGGTTTCAGGCGCGCAGCAGGCCTTGAAGCACGAGATGTTGCAGGCGGCGGTGCACTCGACGTAGAGGCGCGACGGCTGCGGTGGGACGTCGAGGCCGCGCTGCGGCGGGGCGTCGCCGTCGCCGAGGGGGAGCTTCAGCGGACAGTCACCGCAGAAGGCGGCGCCGCCGCCGTTCAGGCCGGCCCGCAGCGCGGCCATCGGCGCCCCGGTCCAGATTTCGTGCAGCGTGGAGGTCCGCGCATCGCCCACGACGCGCGCGGCGTACGGATCGGCGCAGCCGCACACCACCCGGCCGTCGCAGAGCAGAACCAGTGTGCTCCACGGCCAGGAGCACGTGAACCGCGTGGCGAGGTGGGCGAGCCCCATCGGCAGACGCGCCGTCCGCCTACGCGCCCTGGCCCAGCCTGCGCATGTAGGCGCCGAGGCGTTCGTTCTCGTAGGTGACGGTGTTCAGGAACAGGCTCTCCCGCAGGTACGCTTCCCGCTCCGCCTCGGTCATCTGGCCGACGAGGTGCTGGATCTCCCGCACCATGTCGTCGAACGACCGCTCGAGCTCCCGCCGCGCCGTCACTTCCTGGAAGAGGGTCTCCATGACGGTCAGCAGGTCGCCGTCGAGGGGGATGTCCGCGCCGGTGGTCGTCTTGATCGTCCGCATGGCTACCCCTCGAAGCTGGCGAGCGCGGCCGCCTCGTCGGCGAACAACTGGATGAAGTTGTGCGCGCCGGTCATCGTCAGCATCGTCTCCACCCGCCGCTGCACACCAGCGAGCTTCAGCGACCCGCCGGCCGCCGCGGCCTGGCGGTAGAGATCCATCAGGCAGCCGATGGTGGCGCTGTCGATGTAGACGACGGGCGAGAGATCGATGATCACCTTGGGGGTGCCGGCGGCCACGAGGCCGCCCACCGCCGCCGCGAAATCGGAGAGCAGCGGGTACATCAGCCGGCTCTCGGCGACGCGGACGACGGCGACGCCCCGAACGTGGTCGATGGTCAGCGTCATGCTCATGCTCCGGACACCCCGGCCTGGCGGGGCGCGGCCCCTCTGGCCTGGTCCTCTTCTCTGAGACGCGTGATCTGGCGCGCGAGTTCGTGCCGGCCGCGGTTGATTCGGGACTTCACCGTGCCTTCAGGCAGGCCCAGCCGGTCGGCGATCTCCTGGTAGGAGAGATCCTGGAGGTCCCGCATCACGACCGCCGCGCGCAGCGCCCTTGGCAGCTCGTCGAGGGCGCGGCGCAGCTCCCGTGCGAGGTCGCGGCGCTCGAGGGCCACGAGCGGGTTGACTTCCCTCGAGACCGGCGACAAGTCGTCGGCGTTCACGTCCCGGTCGATCGTCTCCCGCTCCTTGCGGACGCTGCGGTAGTGATCGATGCACAGGTTGCGGCTCACGCTGATAAGCCAGGTCTGGAAGTTGGCGCGGCGGTCGAACGTGCCGAGCGACCGGTAGACCTTGAGGAACACGTCCTGCGTCAAGTCCTCGGCTTCGTCGTGCCGGCCTACGAACTTGTAGGCGACGTTGAACACCCGCCGCCAGTGGAGGCGGACGATGGCGTCCCAGGCCTGCTGATCGCCCTGGAGGCAGCGCTCGATGAGCGCGTTGACGTCCGTCGTCGGGGCGGTCGGCTCTGGCGGCATGTCGTCAGCGAGACAGCGCCGCAGAATACCGCGTGAGCCGGGGGGTGTCAAACGCCGAGGAGGTCGGGTAAGATGCCCGGTCTGTGACCGGATTTGGCTTCCGCGGCGGGCGGCTCGCGTGCGAGGGCGTCCCGGTGGCCGACATCGCGCGCGCGGCGGAGACCCCCGTGTACGTCTACAGCGCCGGGAGCGTGCGGGCCGCGTACGCGAGCCTCGACCGGGCGCTCGCCGCCTGGCCGCACGCCATCCACTTCGCCCTGAAGGCCAACTCGGCGCTGGCGCTCCTGGCCTTGCTGCGCGAACTGGGGGCCGGGGCCGACGCGAACTCGGGCGGGGAGATCGAGGCGGCGCTGCGTGCGGGCTTCTCGCCGCCGCAGATCGTCTTCACCGGCGTCGGGAAGACGCGGGACGAACTCGAGCGGGCCGTCGCGCTTGGAGTCGGCGCCATCAACATCGAGTCGGGCGGGGAGGCGGAGCGCATCGATGCCATCGCCCGCGGGCGGGGCGTGCGGGCGCGAGTGGCGCTGCGCGCCAATCCGGACATCGCACCGAACACTCACGCGCACATCTCGACCGGCTCGCGGCTCAGCAAGTTCGGCGTTCCCATCGAGTGCGCCGCCGGCCTCCTGCGGGAGATGGCGCGCATGCCGGGACTCGAGCCGGTGGGCCTGCACGTCCACCTCGGCTCCCAGATCCTCGACGTCGCGCCGCTCGGGCGGGCGGCCGGCCTCCTCGCCGGCTTGGCCCGGGCAGCCAGGGACTGGGGCCTTGCCCTCGAGCACATCGACCTTGGCGGCGGCCTGGGCGTGCCCTACGAGGGCGGAGCGGGTCCCAGCGTCGACGAGTACGCCGCGGCCATCCTGCCCGCCGTCCGGGAGACGGGCCTCCGCCTGATCGTCGAGCCGGGCCGGTACCTTGTCGCACAGGCGGGCGCCCTGGTGGGCCGCGTCGCCGACACGAAGGCGTACCCCGGGTCTCCGAGATTCGTCATCCTCGATGCCGGCATGACGGAACTCATCAGGCCCATGCTGTACGAGGCGTACCATCGAATCGTCGAGGTAGAGCCGCGCGGCGGAGCGGCGACGCCGTGCGAGGTCGTGGGTCCGCTGTGCGAAACAGGCGACACGCTCGGGCACGCCCGGGAACTGGGGCCGGTCGAGGTGGGCGACCTCGTGGCCGTGCTGGACGCGGGGGCGTACGGATTCGTCATGGCGTCCAACTACAACCGGCGGCGGCTGCCCGCGGAAGTGCTCGTGGACGGTGAGCGCTGGCAGATCGTCCGCAAACGGCAATCGTACGAGGACTTGTTCAGGCACGAGGTCTGAGCAGGGCCACGGGACCAGGGGCGAGGATTCGGCGCTCCGAATGCCGGTTCGGGGTTCTGGCTTCCGGCGTCCGGCGGGTTCTCATGAGCGGACTGCTGATCGTCTTCGAGGGCCTCGATCAGAGCGGCAAGGAAACGCAGGCGCGCCTGCTGCGCCGATGGGTCGAAGCGCGCGGCCGGGAGGTCGAGTCCCTGGCGTTTCCGGATTACGACACGCCGATCGGGGCCGAGATCTGGAAGGGCCTGCATCAGGAGCGGGACTTCGGCCCCGACACGCTGCAACTGCTGCTCATCGCGAACCGTTTCGAGCGGAAGCAGGCGATCCAGGGATGGCTTGCCGCGGGCCGGGTCGTGATTTGCGACAGGTACCTCGCGTCGAGCGTGGCCTACGGAGAGGCGCAGGGCCTCGACCCGCGCTGGCTGACCGCAGCCCAGGTCTGCCTCCCGCAGCCCGACCTGACGGTGCTGCTCGACATCGCGCCCGAGGTGGCCGCGGCGCGGAAGGCCACCGGGCGGGACAAGTTCGAGCGCGATCTCTCCATGCTGGCTCGGGTGCGGGCCAGTTACCTGCGGCAGGCAGCGGATCTCCTGTGGGTCGTCATCGACGCGGCGCGCGGGGTCGAGGCCGTCGCCGACGAGGTCGCTACCGCCGTGGCGAGGCGACTCGGGCTGCCGTGAGCGCCCGCACCTCCCGAGCGCCCGCCTCCAGGAGGACGCGAGCGCAGGCGTCGAGTGTGGCGCCGGTCGTCGCCACGTCGTCGACGAGGACGACGATGCGGCCGGCGAGCGGCCGCGCGCCGCGGCGCCAGCGAACTCGGCCCGGCGGCCCGCCGGCGCACCGGGCGAGGCCGAACGCCCCGCTGACGTTGCGGTGGCGGTCGCCGGCCGGCAACTCGACCTGCGGCCTGGTGCGCCTGGTCCTTCTGAGCGCCCGGGCGACGGGAACGCCGAGGCGGGTCGCGAGGGCTTCGGCCTGGTTGAATCCCCTCTGATGGCGGCGTGTCCAGTGGAGCGGCACCGGCACCACGACATCGGCCCCGTCCAGGACCTCGCGTCCCGCCTCGAGGAGCAGCGTCGCGAGCGGGCCGGCGAGCGAGGGGCGCCGCTCGTACTTGCAGGCGTGAATGATCTCGCGCAGGCGGCCTTCATAGGGGCCGACGGCACGCGCGGCCGAGACGACGCGCGCGCCCGATTGGCAGGCCTCGCACGGGCCGGCTGGCCCGGTCGCGTGCGGCGACACGGATATCCCGCACGCGGGGCAGACCGGGGGAGTGAAGCGGCGGACGGCCTGCCAGCAGGCGGGGCAGACGGCCCCGAGGTCGGGCCGCTCGAGTGCGCGTCCGCACGCCGCGCACTCGGGCGCAATGACGACGGACGCCAGGGCGCTGAGGGCCTCGCGGGCGAGCCCCGCCGCGCGCCCCGCGGCGCCGCGCAAGGCGACGAAGCCGGCGCGGATGGCCGTCCTCCGCGCCAGCCGGGCGGCCTCAGCCCGCGGCGTCCGGCAGGCTGAGCCGGCTGGCGCTGCCCCAGAGCCGCTCGATGTCGTAGAAGGCCCGCGCCTCCGGCGCGAAGACGTGGACGACGAAGCTGAAGTAGTCGAGCAGGATCCAGTTCGCCCGGTCATAGCCTTCGACGTGGGCGGGCTTCTCGCCGTGCTTTCCCAGCGCCGCCTCGACCGCGTCCGCAATCGCCCGCACCTGCCGGGTGTTCTGGCCCGTGCAGATCAGGAAGAAGTCCGTGAACGCCTGCACCTGGCGCAAGTCGAGCGCCACGACGTCGGTGGCCTTCTTTTCGGCTGCGGCCCGCGCCGCCCGGACGAGTGCGATCGGCGGTTCGTGCCCCGCCGTGTCGGCGGCCGCTTTGCCGCCGGCCTTTCGGGTTCGCGGGCCCGGGCCGGGTCCGCCTGCGGTCTTCGCGCGCGCGCTCGGAGTTCTACTCATGCAAGTTGCCGGCCGCGGGCCTGCCACCGTCGGCGGCGCCAGCCGGAGCGCCGTAGAGACCGTGGCGGCGGATGTAGTCGTCGACTTCGGGAGGCACCAGGCCCGCCAGGGGCCGCCCTGCACGCGCACGCGCGCGAACCGCCGTGGATGAGATGTCGGGCGTCTGGCCGTCAAGGAGGAAGATGCGCGTTTCCCGCCCGTTCCAGGGCTCGTCGCCTTCCTGGCGAGGGCGGCCGACGGCGCTGCGGCCGGCGTCCCAGACGTTCGGAGCGAGCAGGACCATCCGTCCGGCCAGCTCCGGCAGCCGGGCCCGAAGCGAGGAGGCCTCGATGCCGGCACGCGCGCAGACGACGAAGTGAGCGAGCTCCAGCACGCTCGGATACTCCCGCCAGGTGGCAATTTCCGCGAAGGCATCGGCCCCGGTCGTGAAGAAAATCTGCCACGCGGCGAGCCCCGTCGCGTGGAGCGCGCGGAGCGTGTCGGCCGTGTACGACGCGCCGGTGCGATCGAGTTCGAGGTCGCTGGCGACCAGCCGCGGATCGGTCGCTGCCGCCAGCGCGACCATCGCGAAGCGGTGGAAGACCGACGCGGACGGATCGACGCGGCGGTGGGGCGGCGTGCGCGACGGGACCAGCAGGACCTCCTCGAGCCCCAGTGCGGAGGCGGCTGCCGTCGCGGCGGCGAGGTGGCCGAGGTGGATGGGGTCGAAGGTGCCGCCGAGGACGCCGAGCCGCCGCGTCCGGCTAGGCATCCGGCACCGAGCCTTGCAGGTGACGCCACATGTCCTCGACGAGGGCGGCCACGCCGCGGCCGGTGACCGCCGAGATGCGGTGGATCGGGATTCCGAGCGGCGCGACGTGCGCGTCGAGGCGGTCGGCCTCTCCCGCGTCGGCTGCCGCGTCCATCTTGTTCGCGGCGGCGATGGCCGGCTTGTCGGCGAGCTCGGGGCGGTAGAGGCGGAGCTCGCGCCGGATCGTGTCGAAGTCCTCGACGACGTCCCGCCCGGACGCGCCCGACACGTCCACGACGTGCACCAGCACGCGGGTGCGCTCGAGGTGCTGGAGGAACTGGTGGCCGAGGCCGAGGCCGCGGTGCGCGCCCTCGATGAGTCCCGGCACGTCCGCGACGACGAAGCTGCGGTCATCGTCGAGCGCGACGACGCCGAGGTGGGGCGTCAGCGTCGTGAAGGGGTAGTCGGCGATCTTCGGTTTCGCCGCGGAGATGGCCGAGATGAGCGTGGACTTGCCCGCATTGGGGAAGCCGACGAGCCCGACATCGGCCAGCAGCTTGAGCTGCAGCCTGAGGCGCTTCTCCTCCCCGGGCATACCGGGGTCCGCCCGCCGGGGCGCGCGGTTCGTCGCCGACGCGAAGCGAGCATTGCCCCGGCCGCCCTGGCCCCCGGCCGCCACGCGCACGCGCGCGCCGGACTCGATCAGGTCGGCAATCTGGAGGGGCTCGCCGCCCGACTCCGGCAGCTCGTAGACGACGGTGCCGATAGGCACCTTGATGACGAGGTGCTTGCCGCGTCGGCCGTGCATGTTGGAGCCGAGGCCGTGCTGGCCTCGCTCCGCCCGGAAGTCGGGGTGGAAGCGGAAACTGACCAGCGTGTTCAGATGAGGGCTCGCCGTCAGGAACACCGAGCCCCCGTTGCCGCCGTCGCCGCCGCTCGGGCCGCCCCTCGGCACGTACTTCTCGCGCCGGAACGCGATGCACCCGCGCCCGCCTGCGCCGGACGCGACCCGGATTTCGACTTCGTCGACGAACATCCGCCCCTACGCTAGCACACTGCCGGCCCTCGGGGTCAGCCGCCGGGGTCAGGCGAGGCCGGCCCTGCGCATCACCGCGTCGATGTCGTACGCGGGCGAGCGCGGCGCGCGCCGGCGCATGGCGTTGGCCTGGTCGTCGTCCACGAAGGCCTCCCGCGCCGGGTCCCACGCCAGCTTCCGCTGCAGCTTCATGCCGATCCAGGCTGCCGCGCACGCCTCCAGGCTGCGGGCCGCCTGATCCACGGGCGCCACCGGGTCCTTGCGCGCCGCGATGGCCTCCAGCCAGTTGCGGTAGTGATCCTCGCTCTCAGGCCACCGCACGTCCTTCGGTCCGTAGGGCGCCGTCAGAATCTCGAGGCGGCTTGCGTCGAGCGACTTGGCCCGGGACGCCTGCTGCTGCGCCGCGCCGGGGTCGCTGCTCGTCACCAGGCCCGCCCCGCGCGCGCAGAAGACCCAGCCGTCTTCGCCCTCGAACCGGATGCCGTTGGGGAACGTGTCGTCCATGATGAGGCGGACGCCGCCGGGATAGGTCATCTCGACGTGATAGGTGTGGTGCACGGTCCACACGTCGCCGGTCATGAACGCGGCCTTCGCCTCGATCGTCAGCGGCCCGCCCAGTTCCTGTCCGAGGCCCCACTGCGCGATGTCGATGTGGTGCGCGCCCCAGTTCGTGATCATCCCGAGGCCGAAATCCTCGGTGGTGATCCACCCCGGACGCTCCAGGCTGGTCTGGGGGTGAACCCGGTCCTCCATGTAGGGCTGCTGCGGCGCGGGCCCAAGCCATGTCTCGTAGTCGAGGTTCGGCGGCACCGGCTGGGCCGCGGGCGGCTGGCCCTTCGGCTGGTCCTGGCCGATGCCCACCTTCACCGTGTGGATCCGGCCGATGCGGCCGTTGCGCACCGCCTCGGTCGCCACGCGGAAGGTGTTCCACGGGTTCGACGACCGCTGCTGGCTCCCGGTCTGCAGGATCCGTTTCCTGGCCCGCACGGCCGTGCGCAAGGCGATGGCTTCGTTGATGTCGTAGGTGAGCGGCTTCTGGACGTGCAGGTCCTTGCCGGCCAGCGCGGCTTCCACGGCCACGATCGCGTGCCAGTGGTCCGGCGACGTGACGCTGACCGCGTCGATGTCCGGCCTGGCGAGCACTTCGCGGTAGTCGCGGTAGGCCTTCACGTCGACGGCGCGCTCGCCCCTCTCCCGGTAGAACTGCTCGGCTTTCGCCTTGGCCGCTGCGAGCCGCTTCGAGTCGAGATCGCACACGGCGACGATGCGGCAGAGGTCGGCGTGCCTGATGGTGCCGAGCAGGTCCTCCGTGCCCATGCGCCCGCAGCCGATTTGCGCAATCTGGATGCGCCGGTTCGGCGACTGCCCGAACAGCAGCGACTCGCGGCCCAGCGGAGACGCGAGCATGAGGCCGGCCGATCCGGCTACGGTGGTCTTGACGAAGCGGCGTCGGGTCACGTGCGGTGTGGACGGCATGGCCGATCCTTTCGGGGGCGGTGCGGCCGCGTGCGCCGGGCCGGGTGCGGCTACCTGGCCGGCGCGCGCGGATCCAGTTCCCTGATCTTGATGCTGCGGAACGACACCGCGTTGCCGTGGTCCTGCAGCAGGATGCGCCCTCTCGGCCGCTCGCCGAAGCCGGGCCACACGGTGTACTTGCTGTGGCTGACGAGCGCGCGCCACATCTGCGTGCCGCGCTCGTACTCGACGGTCTTGAACCCGTTCAGCCAGTGCTCGACGCGCGCGCCGCGAACGACGATGCGGGCGCGGTTCCACTGACCCACGCCGTTGAAGCGCACGCCGACGGGAGGAATCAGGTCGTACAGCCCGGCGAGCGTCCGGTTGCCCTGCACGCCCAGCGCGGCGTCGGGATGCGAGGCGTCGTCGAGCAGCTGGTACTCGCACCCGATCGACGACCCGGCGCCCTGGTTGAGGTCGGTGTCCACGAAGTACTTGATGCCGCTGTTCGCGCCCTTCGTCAGGTTGAACTCGACGATCAACTCGAAATCGCCGTACTCGTCCTCCGTGACGATGTCCCCGCCGGCGGCGGCCTCGCCGCCGCCCGTCTCGGCGACGCTCAGCGTGCCGTCAGTGACGCTCCAGCCCTTCTCGGGGAACGTGCGCAGCCTGGCGCCCCGCCAGCCGGCCGTCGTGCTGCCGTCCCACAGGAGCCTCCAGCCCTCCTGCCGCTCCCGCTCGGTGAGCGTGTTGGGGATGAAGTTGAACTGCGGCGTATCGCCGCGGTCGGGCGTGCGGTGCGCGGCGAGGTTCGCCGTCAGGACCCGGATGTTGCGGAAGCGCACCGTCTCGCCGGCCCGCGAGGCGTCCTTGCCGATGCTGTGCACTTGAAGGCCGATGAAGCCTCTCGGCGTCAGGTCGTCCACCACGTTCGCCACCGGAACGCCGTTGACCCACGTGCGGAGCGAGGGCCCGATGGCTTCTACGCGAAACCTGTTCCACTCGTGCATCCGAAAGGCCCTGCGCGCGGCCTCCTGCCCGTAGACCGGGTGCAGCCACCCGCGCCGCGCCTCGTCGTAGATCCCGCCGGTCCACGCGCGGTCGCTCGGATCGATCTCGACCTGGTAGCCGTGCACGCGGCCGTCCATGTAGGCCGGCGTGCTCAGGCTGCGGAACTGCACGCCGCTGTTCATCGGGGCGTCGAGCTTCGCCTCGAACTCCAGGATGACGTCGCCGAACTCCTCGGTCGTGCAAAGAAAGCTGTTCGGCGAATCCACCACCGTCGTGCCGACAATGGCGCCGTCGGCGACGGTGAACGGGGCCGTGCCGTTCAGCTGAGCCCATCCGTCGAGCGTCTTGCCGTTGAAGAGCGGCCGCCAGCCGTCCTCTGCGACGGCCGGGCCCGCGGCCGCCGCGAGGGCGGTCAGGGCCGCGATCCACCGTGTCATGACGTCCTCCGGGAAGATGCCCGTTCGCGCCTGGAGCGCCGTCGACCGGGTGCGCCAGGCTGGCGCTCGGACCCGGCCCGACAAGTACACACGAGGCGAGAGGGAGTGTCAACGCGGCGGCGGGGCGCCAACAGGCGGCTGGGGCCGCCCGTCGACGGCACGCCGGCGTCGTGCGCGCGGTCGCGGATGCAGACAGCCGAGCTGCCCTCCGCCGCCTCGGGGGCGGCCGCGCCCGCAGAGGCGCTAGACTCTGACCGTGACGAGATCGATCCGCGCGCGGTCGCCGACGCCCAGGCCCGCTCCGGCGGCCGTCTCGATGTGACGGCTCCGGCGCATCACGTCGGGCAGGCCCGCCGCGACACGCTTCGCGTGGATCACGTCCCGCATCACCACGTCGAGGGCCACCGGGTCGGTGGCCACGTAGATGGCGTTCTCGCGCCAGACCGCCTGCGAGTTCGACGGCGCCGGCCCCTGGTCGAAGCATCCCTCGGTGGCGTCCAGCACGATCAGCGGGACCCTGGCGACCCGGTAGAAGTGCTCGCACGTTTCGGCGATGTACGGGTCGCAGTTCCCGCTGTGCGCAGTCCGGGTGTTCCGGTAGCAGCCGAACGCGATGTTCTTGAGCGCGCCGGTCACGCCCGCCATGCCGTGGTCCTTGATGACCGGCAGATTGATGGTGACGTCGGTCTCCTCGATCGGGATCCGGTCGATGGGCGCCTTGCCCCCGCTCGTGTCGGCCGCGATCGTGTCGTGGTACACGGAGCCGGTCTTGATGCGCTCGCCGTGCCTGCCCGTGCCAGGCTGGTAGGTGTCCGGGCCGAAGTGCTCGGGCTTGCGATCCCACACCGTGAGGTCCTCGGGCCTCACGCCAGCGGCGAGCGCGCCGGACACGACGGCATCTGTGACCTCGCGGGCGGTGATGACGAGGGGTCGGCCCAGCAGGTTGAGCTTGACGCCCACGCGCATGCCGGGCTTGACGAAGCGCCGCCACGCCGCGTCGGCCTTCGACTCGCCGGTGAAGGACATGAGGCCGGCGCCGATCATGGCCGCCACGACCTCGGGCCGTCTTGCGTCGCCTTTCCAGACGCCCGGCGACTCCACGCGGACGACCCTCGCCCGCGCAGTGTCGGCCTGCGCGGGTCCTGGCGCGAATGCCGCCGCCACCGCCGCTCCCATCACGCCCTGGAAGAACCCGCGTCTCGTCAGGCCGTTGTCGTCGAGAGTCATCGTTGGACTCCTTCGCTGCCAGGCCGGATGCCCGGGGCCGGTCCGCCCTCCCGGGCGGGGTTCAGAGAGTCTAGCAGCAAACCGGCCCGGCCCGCCTGCCGCCGGCTGATTCCGCAGAATGCCGCGGTCGAAGGCCCGCGGGCTTCGCAAGTGCGCCGCGGCGGGCGAGGCTTTCCTTGGGCACCCTGCGCCCGACCCGGAGTGGCGCGGCGGACGGAGCCGCGGTGCGTGGGCTCGGGCGGCCGGAGCCGGCCGCGGCCTCCCGACTTCGCCGCGAACCCGCGGGTACACAACGAGTGGCGCGAGGCGCCCGCGGCTGGTACGATGCGCATGCCATGGCCGCTCGCGCGCGCCTGTCGCGGATTCCCGTCTCCCGCCGCGCGGTCCCGCCGCGCGCCGCGGCGAGCGCCGCCGGCGCTCCGCTCATGGCGTACGTGGGCACCTTCAGTTCGCCGCATCGCGGCGTGCCGCGGGCGCAAGGAGGCCCGCCGCCGGGGAACGGCCGCGGCATCCACCTGTTCCAGGTGGCTTGTGAGACCGGCGCGTTCGCGCCGCACGGCACCGTCGATCTGGGGACCAGCCCGAGCTGCCTCGCGGTCAACGCCGCCGGCACGCGGCTCTACTCCACGAACGAGACGGACCGGGTCGGCGCGTCGGCGGCCGGCTCGGTGAGCGCCTTCGTCCTCGACCGCGCCGACGGCCGGCTGTTCGAGCTGAACACCGTGTCGTCGGGCGGAGCGGGGCCGACCCACCTCAGCGTGCATCCGTCGGGGCGGTTCCTGCTCGTCGCCAACTACCTCGGCGGATCGATCGCGGTGCTGCCGATCCTGGCCGACGGGCGACTTGGGCGCGCCGCCGACGTCAAGCGGGGTGCAGGGGCGGTGGGGCTCCGGCTCGCGCCCAGCGCGCCGCCCGGGAGCTACGCGTGGGGCGGGCACGACCGGGCGCACGCGCACATGGTCCAGGCCGATCCGTCGGGGCGGTTCGTGCTCCATGCCGATCTCGGGCTCGACCGGATCTTCGTGTGGAAGCTCGACGAGCGGACCGGCGTCCTCGCGCCCGCCGACACGCGCGAGATGGCGCTGCCGCCCGGCGACGGGCCGAGGCACTTCGCGTTCCATCCAAGCGGCCGCTGGCTCTATTCGATCCAAGAAGAGGGCTCGACCATCGCGCTCTTCGACTACGACGGCGCGACGGGCGGGCTCGCGCCCCGGCAGACCGTGTCCAGCCTGCCGCCGGGGTTCGCCGGCAGCAGCTACGGCTCGGGGATTCTCGTGTCGGCCGACGGCCGGTTCGTGTATGCCGGGAACCGGCTGCACGACAGCATCAGCGTCTTCGCGGTCGGCCGCGCGGGCGAGCTGACCTTCGCCGGCAGCGAGTGGACGCGCGGCGACTACCCCAGGAGCTTCGCGTTCGATCCCGCAGGCCGGTTCCTCTGCTGCTGCAATCAGCGGGCCGACAACGTGACCGTGTTCCGGGTGGATTCGTCCACCGGCGCGCTGGCTTTCACGGGGCAGTACGTGCCGGTGGGCAGCCCGTCCAGCATCGTGTTCGTCGATCTCGCGGAAGCGGGCTAGCGCGGGCGCCGGCGGGCGCCGCGCCAGCCCGCGCCTTGAGCTTTTCTGCCCGCCGTGTCACACTCGCTGGAGTACTGCCGGGCCGGGCCGGCCGGCCTGGGCCTTCACCGCTCTTCCGCGGCCGCGGCCGCCTGAGCTGCGCCGCCCCCGCGGGTTCGCGAGGATATGCCATCATGAACAGCGAGATCGTCACCCTGCTCGGCGACAAGGCCGGGTACCTGCTTGAGCACTCCTGCACGACGGTGCCGAAGGATCTGCTGCACCTGCCCGGCCCGGACTTCGTGGACCGCGTGTGGGCCGTGTCCGACCGCAACAACCGCGTGCTCGGCAACCTCCAGCGGATCCACGCGACCGGGCGGCTGGCCGGAACGGGCTACCTCTCGATTCTTCCGGTGGACCAGGGCATCGAGCACTCCGGCGGCGCGAGCTTCGCGAAGAACCCGATTTACTTCGACGCCGAGAACATCGTGAAGCTCGCCATCGAGGGCGGGTGCAACGCGGTGGCCTCGACCTTCGGCGTCCTCGGAGCGGTGTCTCGCAAGTACGCCCACAAGATCCCGTTCATCGTGAAGATCAACCACAACGAGCTGCTGACGTACCCGAACAAGGCCGACCAGATCATGTTCGGCGAGATCCAGCAGGCGGCCGACATGGGCGCGGCGGCGGTCGGGGCGACGATTTACTACGGATCCGACCAGAGCGGCCGGCAGATCGTCGAGGTGGCGAAGGCGTTCGCCGAGGCGCACCGCCTCGGCATGGCGACAGTGCTGTGGTGCTACCTGCGCAACAGCGCCTTCAAGACCGACAAGGACTACCACGTGAGCGCGGATCTCACCGGCCAGGCCAACCATCTCGGCGTGACGATCGAGGCCGACATCATCAAGCAGAAGCTGCCCGAGACCAACGGCGGCTACAAGGCGCTCAACACCGGCGGGTCGAGCTACGGCAAGCTGGACGAGCGGATTTACACCCACCTCACGACGGACCACCCGATCGACCTGACGCGCTACCAGGTGGTCAACTGCTACATGGGCCGCGCGGGGCTCATCAACTCGGGCGGGGCCTCGGGCAGCAACGACTTCGGCGAGGCCGTGGCGACGGCGGTCATCAACAAGCGCGCCGGCGGCATGGGCCTCATCTCCGGGCGCAAGGCGTTCCAGCGGCCGATGGCCGAGGGCGCGAAGCTCCTGCACACGATCCAGGACGTGTACCTGGACGCGGGCATCACGATCGCGTGAGGGCGATCTTCTGCAGCCGGGTCAGCCGCTTCAGGGCGCGCTCGCGCCTGAGAGCGGCTGACCGCGATCCGCACGCCTCCCTGTACACCACCGTCACCGGCGTCCGGCCGGACGTGTAGCGCGCGCCCCGGCCTTCGTCGTGGGCCCGCGCCCGGGCGTCGACGTCCGTCGTCGAGCCCGCGTAGAAGGTGCCGTCCGCGCAGCGCAGGAGGTAGACGGACCAGCAGCGGGCCGGCGGCGTCACGCCGCCGCCCACGGATCGGCCGGCTGCCGCCGCAGCAGGCGGAACAGCATCACGCACGCGTTGACGGCGGTGAAGGCCAGGATCCACCCCAACACGACCTTGATGGGACGATCGTAAGCGAACGCCGGCGGTCCGGTGACGATGCGCAGCAGGATGGCGGCGAGCCCCAGCTCGAGCCCGAAGTCCAGCCACCGCGTCGGGCGCGTCCATCGGCCCCCTCGCAGCACCGCCAGGTTGAGGAGGAACGCCAGGCCCCACCACACGCTGAGCGCCGGGAGGTGCTGCCCGACCTCGTGCGCGTAGCGATCGATCATGTCCATTCGGCTTCTCTCCTGTGTCAGCCGATCACCGTTCCGAGCGCGTCCGCGAGCTTCCGCCACTCGGCGGTCAGCTCCTTCGCCAGCTTCGCGCCCTGCGCGCTGGCCTGGTAGTAGCGCCGCGGGCGGCCGTCTTCGACGCGCCAGGCGCTCCTCAGCAGTCCCTGCGACTCGAGCCGGCGCAGGAGGGGGTACAGGGTGCCTTCGTCGATCTCCAGGCCCTTCTCGGAGAGCAGTTTCTTGAGCGAGTAGCCGTACTCCTCGTGACGCAGTTCGAGGAGCACGGCGAGGACCAGGGCGCCCCGGCGGAGCTCGAGGGAGAGGCCGTCGCGCAGTGTCTGCTGTGTCGCGCCAGTTACCATGTATACTACTATACTATGCAATACACAGTATTGCAAGCGAAGGAGCTCCGGCGCCCCGGGACCGGCAGAAGCGGCGCGGCCCACGGCGCGAAGGCCAACGCCTGGCGAACGCGCTTGAAGTCGCGGCCGAGGTGACGCAAGATCGGCGCGCACGGAGACAGGGGGGATCATGAGCGCATCGCACCGTCGTGCACGCCGGCTGACGCGGAGCCTGCTCGCCTGCGCGTGCCTGTGCGCCGCCGCGGCGCCGCTGGCTGCTCGGCAATCCGCGCACGCGTCGCCAGATCCGGCGAAGGAGGCCAGGCTCGCCTGGTTCCGCGAGGCGAAGTACGGGCTGTTCATTCACTGGGGGCTCTACGCCATTCCCGCGGGTGAGTGGAAGGGCGCCCGGATTCCCGGCATCGGCGAGTGGATCATGCACCGCGCGCGGATCCCGGTGCGGGAGTACGAGGAGCTCGCCTCCCGGTTCAACCCGATCAAGTTCGACGCCGACGCCTGGGTGCAGCTCGCCCAGGACGCGGGCATGAAGTACATCGTCATCACGTCGAAGCACCACGACGGCTTCGCGCTGTTCGGGTCGAAGGTCAGCCGCTACAACGTCGTGGACGCGACGCCGTTCCGGCGCGACATCGTGAAAGAGCTGGCCGAGGCGTGCGCGAAACGCGGCATGCGGCTCGGGTTCTACTACTCGCAGGCGCAGGACTGGCACGAGCCCAACGGCGCCGGCAACGACTGGGACTTCAAGCCGAACGCGGAGAAGGACTTCGATCAGTACCTGCGCGACAAGGCCTATCCCCAGGTGCGCGAACTCCTCACCGGCTACGGGCCGGTGGCCCTCGTCTGGTTCGACACGCCCCAGCTGATGACCTCCGAGCGCGCGCGGCGGTTCACGGAGCTCGTGAGATCGTTGCAGCCGGACACGCTCATCGACGGGCGGCTCGGGGCGGAGGGCGACTACATCAGCACCGGCGACAACATCATCCCGGGCGAGAAGCAGACGGAGGCGTGGGAGACGCCGGCGACGATCAACCACACGTGGGGCTACCGCAAAGACGACGTGGACTGGAAGAACCCGGGAGAGATCGTCTTCAAGCTGGTGGACATCGTCAGCAAGGGCGGCAACTACCTGCTGAACGTCGGGCCCATGGCGGACGGCGTCATCCCGCAGGCGAGCCAGGACGTCCTCCGCGCGGCCGGACAGTGGCTGAGGATCAACGGCGAGGCCGTCTACGGCGCGTGGCCGACGCCGTTCGGCGAGGAGTTCGGCGAGGCCAGCGCGAAGGGTGCGAAGGACCTCCGCGGCAGCCCCTTGTTCCTGTCCTGGAACGACTACCGGGTGACGGCCAAGCCAGGGAAGCTGTACTTCACGATCTTCGTCGAGCCGCGCGTGCCAGTCGAGCTGCCGCCCATGAAGAACGCCGTGAAGCGGGCCTACTTCCTGGCCAACGGGCTGCCGGTGGCGATCGCGGAGAAGGACGGCCGCCAATCGTTCACGGTGCCGAGGCCGATCCTAGACCCGATGGGCACGGTCATCGTGGTCGAAATTGAAGGCGAACGGGTCGCGCGGTAGGGCACAGGAGGGGCGGGGGACGCCGAAATCGGAATCCGGAACTCAGAATCCCCGGCCCCAGACCCCCGAACCCCGACCGGGGAGGGGTGGCCCGAACCCCGACCTGGCACCGGAATCCTGGATCTGACCCCGGTTTCCCGGGTTCTACGAAAGGGCGGCGCGGACGAACGCCTGCACGTCGGCCAGCGTGCGCGCGAGCGGTACGCCCTCGGGCGGGCTCCAGTCCACCGGGTTGTCGCCGAAGTGCGCGACCGCCGGCTTGCCGTAGCGGACGGCGAGCTCGGCTTCCGAGCGCGTGCCCTCGCCTCCAGGGAGCACGATCACCACGTCCGAGGACAGGATGTTGATGTGATTGCGGCTGCGGGGATCTGTGCCGGCGATGCCGCTGAGCGGCAGGTGCGTGAAGACCGCGATTTCGACGAACGGGTTCGGGTACCCGGGCCGCGGCGCTGCGACGCCCGCGACGAGGTCGGCCGGCACGATTCCGATCGCCTGACCCGCGCGGGGCTGCGTTTCGACGAAGGCGCGGCTGACCGCCGCCATCGTGCCGGCGCCGGCGCCCGTGAGCAGGTGCACGCCGAGCGAGGCCAGCCATCGGCCGAGCGGCGCCGCGAGATCCTCGTACGGGCTGGTGCTGGATCCCATCACGCCGACAACGGGACGGCGCCTGGACGGGGCGGGCGTCATGGCTGGCTCCTGAACGGCGGGTTTGCAGCAGGGCGGCCGCGCGGCGAGGCGGCCCGCGGCCATGACGGCGGCCGAAGCCGCGATGCGCGGGGCGCGCGGCCGGGGCTACTTCTGGTCCACCGGGTGGACGCTGATGAAGCGGCCGTGCCCGCCGTGGTCCTCGAACTTCACGACGCCGGTCACCTTCGCGTAGAGCGTGTCGTCCTTGCCGAGGCCGACGTTGAGGCCGGGCTGGAACTTCCGCCCCCGCTGGCGGACGAGGATGGAGCCGCCCGGCACCAGGTTGCCGCCGAACCGCTTCACGCCGAGCCGCTGCGAGTTGCTGTCGCGCCCGTTGCGGGAGCTGCCCTGTCCCTTCTTGTGTGCCATGGTGGTGCTCCCTAGACCTCGATGCTCGTGATGCGCACGCGAGTCAGTTCCGCGCGAAAGCCGAGAGTCCGCCGCACCTGCTTGCGGCGCTTGCTGGTGAACACCCGGACCTTCGGTCCGCGCGGGTGGTCTTCCACGACGCCAAGGACCTTGGCGCCGTTCACGAACGGGGTGCCCGTGGTCACCTCGCCGTCCTTGGCCACCAGGAGGACCTTGTCGAAGGTCACCTCGGCGCCCGCGTCACCGGCCATGCGATCGACGGTGACGGTCGCGCCGGGCTCGACCTTGAGCTGATGTCCGCCGTTCTGAACAATCGCGTACACGACTGGCTCCTCTGTCAGAGCGGGCCGGAAGCCGGGCCAATAAGAGGGCCCAACTCACCGGCGCAAACGCCAATCATAGCAGAACACGCGGACGCCCCGCCAGCCCGACGGATTCTCACCGGCAGCCGCCGTCCGGCGCGCGCCCGGCGGAGGAACCGGCGGCGTGGCGCTACCTGATCAGCATCCGAGTGCCCTTGATCGACTGGCTGCTGAGCGTCGCCAGGAACGAGGGCAGGAGGCGGTCCATCAGCTCGAAGTAGGCCGACAGCGCCGGCGTGCTCTGCTCGGCGTTGTACAGGACTTCTTCGCGGAAGGTCTCGGTATGGAGCGTCTCGCCGGTCCGGCCGTCGATGAAGATGAACTTCGGCTTGAGGATGTAGCCCTTGCGATCCATGTACGTGCGGGTGGGGACCACGCTGCGCCGGCCGAACGCGTCGTAGGTTTCCTGCTCGCGCTGCACGTACCCCGACCGCTGGTGCGGCACGAAGATCACGGAGCCCGTCACGATGAGCGGGCCCTGGTACTCGTCGCCGATCTTCTTCCAGTAGTCCTTCCGTTCGAACACCTTCTCGTAGGGCTCGAGGTCCTTCTCCTCGCGGATGGCGGCCAGCGGGGTCTGGGCGGTCGCGGCCCCGCCCTCCTGGGCGCCAGCCGCCGCGTCCATCAGGGGCAGCACGTCGGCCTCGATCACGCGCAGGCTCGCCTTGTTCCTGAGCTGGCTGCGCAGCAGCCGCACGGTCTCGATGTTGGCGTCCACGTCCTCCTCGCCCCCCGCGAGGAACCCGGCCACGTACACCCGATCAAAGGCCGAGGCGTCGAGTTTCGGCTTGATCGGGGTCTCGACCGGGACTTCGACGACGCTGGCCGCGGCGCAGGCGCCGGCAAGGAAGGCGGCGGCGACGCTACTGAGGATCCTTGCGGCTCGCACGGTCGTTGATTTCCTCGAACAGCTCGATGTTCTGCTTGATGGACGCGTTCTTCGGATCCAGTTCGGCGGCCTTCTGGTAGGCTTGCTTCGCCTTGTCGAGCGCTCCGGCCTGCTCGTACGCCACCGCGAGGTTGTTGTAGGCCGCCGCGTAGGTCGGGTCCAGCTGAACGGCGCGCTCCCACCGGTAGGTCGCCTCGCGCCAGAGCCCCTGGCGGGCGACGCGGATGCCGAAATCGACCTGCTGCTGGGCGGCCTTCCGGTCGGCAGCGTCGGCGAGCGTGGCAGAGAGTGCAACCCCGCAGGCCGTGAGTGCGATGAGTCGGTTCAACGCGGCCATAGACGCCCTCGCCGGCACCTGGCGCCGGAACGAGCAGAGCAGGCAGGCTTTCTACCACTATAGCCCCCGGCTCCCAGAGGCGCAAGCGGCTGGTATGCTCCTCGCATGCGGGTTCGCGTGGCGTCTCTCCTCGATCGCGTCGCGCTGTCGCTCCTGTGGACCGAACGGGAGCGGGCCAGGCGGCCGCGGCCGCCGGAGCCCGGGCAGGGCGATTCGTCTGCGGGCGCACCGGAGGTCTGGACGTTTGCGGGTCTTGAAGCGGCGCTCCGGCAGCTGGGTGTCGAGGACGTGCCGGCTGCGGCGGCGGCGCTCAGGGCGCGAGCCGGGCAGGCCTTAGCCGCCGCTAAAGCGGGCGGCATGGGGATCCTCGCGCGGGGCGGGCCGGAGTACCCCGTGCTCCTCGAGCGCATTTCCGATCCTCCGCTGACGCTCTGGCTGCGCGGCCATCTCGGCCCCGGAGAACCGGCCGTCGGCATCGTCGGGTCGCGCTCGGCCTCGCCGCACGGTCTCGAGGCGGCCTTTCGCCTAGGCCGCGACCTGGCCCGCGCGGGGCTGCTCGTTGTGAGCGGCCTCGCGCGCGGCATCGACGCTGCAGCGCATCGCGGCGCGCTGCGCGCGGGCGGGCGCACGGTGGCGGTCCTGGGCTGCGGCGCCGATGTGCCCTATCCGCCCGAGCACGCGGCGCTCATGGCGGAGATCGCGTGCGCAGGGGCCGTCGTGAGCGAGTTCGCCCCGGGCGTGCCGCCCAGGGGGTGGCACTTCCCGCGCCGCAACCGCATCATCAGCGGCCTCTCGCTCGGCGTCGTCGTGGTCGAGGCGCCGGGCCGCAGCGGCTCGCTGATTACCGCCAGGTGCGCGCTGGAACAGAACCGTTCGGTCATGGCCGTGCCCGGCACGGTGCTCGGCGGCCGCAACCGGGGCGCGCACGCTCTGCTTCGAGACGGCGCGCCGATTGTCGAGGACGCCCGGGACGTGCTCGAGGCGCTGCGCGGCGACTGGTCGGCCGGCCTCGCGGGGCTAGGACTCGAGCCAGGACCCGGCGTCGACGCCGTGTTCGCTGGAGCGTCCGGCCCCGGACCGCTTCCGGCCGGCGGGCAGCCCCGGCGCTCGCGCCTCCTCACGCTCATGCGCCCCGGCGAGTCGTACGGCATCGACGACCTGGCCGCGCTGACGGGGCTGGGCACCGCGCAGCTGCTCGCGGAAATCGCCAGGCTCGAGGTGGAGGGCGCCGTCACGCGCGCCGGAGGCGGGCGATTCGTGACGGCCGGGGCGAACGTGCTAACGTAGCGGAACGCTCATATGCCGGTGAAGATATGGCGAAACCGTTGGTAATCGTGGAGTCGCCCGCCAAGGCGAAAACCCTGGCGCGGTTCCTCGGGCGCGCCTACCAGATCGAGGCGAGCTTCGGCCACGTCCGCGACCTGCCCGAGAAGGCCTCGGAGGTCCCGGCCGAGATCCGGGAGAAGAGCTGGAGCCGCCTGGCGGTGGACGTGGAGGGCGATTTCACGCCCTACTACGTCATTCCCGCCGGCAAGAAGAAGCAGGTGCAGGCGCTCAGGGCGGCCGTCAAACAGGCGTCCGAACTCCTGCTCGCGACGGACCCCGACCGCGAAGGCGAATCGATCAGCTGGCACCTGCGCGAGGTGCTCAAGCCGAGGATTCCGGTGCGGCGCATCGTGTTCCACGAGATCACCGAGGGCGCCGTCAAGGAGGCCGTGCGGGGGGCGCGCGATCTGGACGAGAACCTCGTCCGCGCCCAGGAGGCGCGGCGGATCCTCGACCGGCTCTACGGCTACACGCTCTCGCCGGTGTTGTGGAAGAAGGTCGGCACGGGCTTGAGCGCGGGGCGCGTGCAGAGCGTGGCCGTCCGGCTGCTGGTCGAGCGCGAGGAAGCGCGGCGCGCGTTCCGATCCAGCCGCTACTGGGGCCTCGAAGCTGCGCTCACGGGCGGCGGCCGGCCCTTCACGGCGACCCTCGTGCGCATCGGCGGCCAGCGCCTGGCGACGAGCAGGGACTTCGACGCGGGCACCGGTGCGCTCGCCGCCGACGGCGTCCGGCTGCTCGACGAGGCGCAGGCGCGCGAGCTGGCTGGCTTGCTGGCGGGGACGCTGCCGTGGACGGTCACGTCGGTCGAGGCTAGGCCGGGCCTCGAGCGCCCGGCCCCGCCGTTCACGACGTCCACGCTGTCGCAGGAAGCCTCGCGGAAGCTCGGGTTCTCGACCGAACGCACGATGCAGGTGGCGCAGCGCCTGTTCCAGGGCAAGGAAATCGGCGGCGGCGAGATCGAGGGCCTCATCACGTACCACCGGACCGACTCGACGACGCTCAGCGAGAAGGCGATGGGCGAGTCGGCGCGCGTCATCCGGGAGCTCTTCGGAGCTGACTACTATGCGGGCCCCCGCCGCTATCAGACGCGGGTCAAGAACGCCCAGGAAGCCCACGAAGCCATCCGACCGACCGATTTCCGCCTCGCGCCGCGGGACCTCGAGCGGTTTCTCGATGCCGATGAACTGCGCTTGTACGATCTCGTCTGGAAGCGCACCGTGGCGTCGCAGATGGCCGACGCGCGGGTGCTCAAGACCAGCGTCGAGATCACCGCCGCAGGCCCCGCCGGCGAGCCGTGCGTCTTCTCGGCGAGCGGGAAGGCGATCGAGTTCGCCGGCTTCCGGCGGGCGTACGTCGAGGGCAGCGACGATCCGGATGCGGACCTGGCGGACCAGGAGTCGATCCTGCCTCCGATGCGCGAGGGAGACCTCGTCGTCGGGCCAGGACCGTCGGACGCGGCGCCGGGCGGCACGGGGATCGCGCTGACGCGCCTTGAGGCCAAGGGGCACGAGACGCAGCCTCCAGCGCGCTTCACCGAGGCCGCGCTGATCCGGGAGCTGGAGCAGGCCGGCATCGGCCGGCCCTCGACTTATGCCACGACCATCGCCACCATCGAGCGGCGCGGCTACGTGTTCCGGCAGGGCAAGGCCCTCGTGCCGACCTTCTCCGCCTTCGCGGTGACGAACCTGCTGCGCGATCATTTCGGCGACTACGTGGACGTGGGCTTCACCGCGGAGATGGAGGAGGACCTCGACGAGATCTCGAACGGCGAGCGGGACGCCGTGTCCTTCATCCGGGCGTTCTACCGGGACGGCGACGGCGGACACGCCGGGCTCGAGCCGACGGTGGAAAAGACGGAGCCGAGCATCGAGTACCCGGCCATCGAGATCGGCGCCGACCCGGTGTCCGGCGAGCCCCTTCGCGTGCGCGTCGGCCGGTACGGGCCGTTCGTCCAGCGCGGCGAGGGCGGGCCGGGCAACACGGCCACGCTGCCGCGCCAGCTGCCGCCGGCGGACCTCACGGTGGAGAAGGCCCTCGCGCTGCTCACGACGAAGGCCGAAGGGCCGAAGAGCCTCGGCGTGGATCCGGCGACGGGGCTGAGGGTCTATGTGCATCACGGGCGGTTCGGGCACTACGTGCAGCTCGGGGAGCACCCGCCGCGGGCGGCGGGCAAGGCCGCCGAGAAGCCGAAGCGGGCGTCGATCCCGGGCGGCGCGGCCGCGTCCTCGATCACGCTGGACGACGCGCTGCGGCTGCTCAGCCTGCCTCGCGAGCTTGGCCCGCACCCGTCGGACGGCGAGCCGGTGGTCGCGGCCGTCGGCCGCTTCGGCCCGTACGTGAAGCACGGCGACGAGTTCAGGTCGCTCGAGGACAGCGACGACGTCTACACCGTGTCGCTGGAGCGGGCGCTGGATCTGCTGAAGGCTCCGAAGAAGAGCCGGCGCCGCGCCGCCGCGACGACGCTCCGGCGCCAGCTGGGCGCCCACCCGCAGACGGGCGCCGAGGTGAGGCTCATGGAGGGCCGCTACGGCCCCTACGTGACGGACGGCCACGTCAACGCGTCGGTGCCGAAGACCGCGGACGCCTCGCAGGTGACCCTCGACGACGCCGTCGCCTTGCTGAAGGCGCGGGCCGAGGCGGGGCCGGCGGCGCGCAAGGGCGCCGCTCGCGCCGCGGGCCGCGCAAAGCGACGGGCGGGGAAGCAGACAGGAGCCGGGAGTCGGCATCCCGAGTAGGGGGTGCCGGCTGCGGAGGGCCCGCCACAGCAGACGGTCGTCTGCGCGCGAGGCCCTGGGTTCGGCGTACGACGGGCGAGCAAGGCGGCGATGGGCGGCACCATGCCTGCGATTCGCGTCATCGGCGGGGGGCTGGCGGGATGCGAGGCCGCGTGGCAGGCGGCGTCCCGCGGCGTCTCGGTGACGCTGCACGAGATGCGCCCCGTCCGGATGACCGAGGTGCACCGGACGGGCGACCTCGCCGAGCTGGTCTGCAGCAATTCGCTCCGCGCCGACAAGCTGGACAACGCCGCCGGACTGCTGAAGGCCGAGATGCGGCGCCTGGGCTCGCTCGTCATGCGCGCCGCGGATGCGACGCGGGTTCCGGCCGGCGCGGCGCTCGCCGTGGATCGGCGAGCGTTCGCGGCGTACGTCACGGCGGCGATCGACGCTCATCCGCTCATCACCGTCGTGCGCGGGGAGGTGACGGAGATCCCCGCGCCGGCGGAAGCGGGCGGGCCGGTGATCGTCGCCACGGGGCCGCTCACGAGCGGCCGGTTCGCCGCGTCGCTTGCCGCCGCCGTCGGCGAGGACTGCCTGTACTTCTATGACGCCATCAGCCCCATCGTCTCGGCGGACAGCATCGACAGGCGCGTGGCATTCAGGGCCTCGCGGTGGGATCGGAGCCTCGGCCCGGAGGGCGCGGAGGCCGGAGGCGACTACCTCAACTGCCCAATGAACGCGGAGGAATACCGGGCCTTCCATGCGGCGCTCGCGGGCGCCGAGGGCGCGACGCTCCGCGACCTTGACCGCGCGCAGTTCTTCGAGGGCTGCCTTCCAATCGAAGTCCTGGCCCGCCGGGGCGCCGACGCGCTGCGGTTCGGGCCGATGAAGCCGGTGGGGCTCGCCGATCCTCGCACGGGCCGCCGGCCTTACGCCGTCGTCCAGCTCAGGCAGGACTCGATTGCGGGCGACCACTACAGCCTCGTCGGGTTCCAGACGCAGCTGAAGCGGAGCGAGCAGGAGCGCGTGTTCCGGATGATTCCCGGGCTGGCGGGCGCGGAGTTCGTGCGCTTCGGCATGGTGCATCGCAACACCTACATCAACGCCCCGCGAGCGCTCCGCGACACGTGGCAGTCCCGGACCCGGAGCGACCTTTTCATTGCGGGCCAGGTATCGGGCGTCGAAGGCTACGTCGAATCCGCGGCGTCCGGGCTCCTGGCCGGCCTCAATGCCGGCGGCGCGGCTGCCGGCGGCGCGGCGCCGACAGCCGCGCCGCCGACGACGGCCATCGGGGCGCTGGCGCGCTACGTGTCGCACGCCTCGGCGCTCGCCTATCAGCCCAGCAACATCACCTTCGGGATCATCGAGCCGCTCGAGTCCCCGCCGCGGCACGCGCACGAGCGGCGGCACGCGCTCGCGGCCAGGGCGCTGGCCGATCTCGATCGGTGGATGATCGCGGCGGGCCTGGCGACGCAGGCCGCAGGAGGGAGCCCCGAGGCCTCACGGTCCGGGCCGGGCTCGTCGCGATGAAGGGCCACTTGAAGGCGTTCCTCGTGCATCTGCGCGACAACCGCGGCGCCTCGCCGCACACGGTCCGGGCGTACGAGGGCGATCTCTCCCAGTTCATCGGCTTCCTTCCGATCCACAACGGCAAGGCGGCGCGGGACCAGCGGCCGTCCGACTGCGATGTCGCCGCCATCCGCTCGTTCCTCGCCGAGCTGTACCGGACGCGCCGATCGCGCAAGACCGCGGCGCGCAAGCTGGCCTCGGTCCGCGCCTTCGTCCGCTACCTCCGCCGCGAGTCGCTCATCGACGGCGATCCCGGCTCCCTCGTCTCGTCTCCGCGCCTCGACGCGAAGCTCCCCGCGCACCTCGAGATCGACGAGATGACCCGGCTGCTCGAGACGCCGAACGAGGGCACGGCCCTCGGCCGGCGCGACCGGGCGATTCTGGAGCTGCTCTACGCATCCGGGCTGCGGCTCGGCGAGCTCGTCGGCCTCGATCTGGATCACGTCAATCTCGGCGGGCGGATGGTCCGGGTGTTGGGAAAGGGCGGCAAGGAGCGGGTCGTCCCGTTCAACACCAGCGCCGAGCAGGCGATTCGGGCGTACCTGAGGGACCGTCCCGATCTGGAACGGGCAGCAGCCCGCCAGCGGTCCGGCCCGGCCAGGCCGGCGCCAAGGAGCGGCGCCGGCCGCCCCGCCCCGAGGCGCACGGCGGGTTCCGGCCCGCTGTTCCTGAACTTCCGAGGCGGGCGGCTGACCGGCCGCAGCGTGCACCGGCTCGTCCGGCGCTACGTGGCGGCGTGCAGCGCGAGGCTCGGCGTCAGCCCGCACGCGCTGCGCCACTCGTTCGCGACGCACCTGCTCGAGCGCGGCGCCGACCTCAGATCCATCCAGGAACTGCTCGGCCACGCCCAGCTGTCCACGACGCAGCGGTACACCCATGTGAGCGCGGCGCAGCTCATCGACGTCTACCGCAAGGCCCACCCGCACGCGAAGTAGGCGCGGCCCCGCAGGGGCGTTGCGAGCGCCCACCCTGCCGCTGGCTCTTCGCGCATCCGCCACCGCAGGCGCCCGCGGCGCGGCACGACCGGGCCGGACCGCCCTGTGAGCCCGGCCTCGGGAAAACGCCAGCCCGCGGACTCGGCGCCGTGCGGCACCCCGGTGCGCGCGCCGCACGTCCATGCTTGCGCGACGGTGGCGCCGCTTGCGTCCGGGAGCTGGCTGTCCCGCCGCGCCGCGGCCACGCCCGGCCTCCGGCGTCCTCCGCCAGGCCCGCGACAAACGGCAGCCTGGGTCCCGGGGCCGCGAAGTGGTCCAGTGTCGGCTGCGGGTCCGACACGACGCCGGCCCGGGCGGTGGCCAGCGCCAGATGCCGGGGCGTCAGCGCCATGCGAGCCTTCGGCGCAGCAGCAGATAGGAGACGACTGCCGTCGCGAGCGCGGGCAGGGTGCCGCCCCAGGAGCTGGCGACGTAGTAGGCGAAGGCGCCGAGCGCCCAGGCGATGACGCCGGGCAGGAGCACCCCCCGGCACGGCCCGGCCGGGTCGTAGAGGTCCGGCACGTGCGTGGTCGTCCGGCTCAGCCGGAAATGCGCGACGAGCACGCCGCCGACGGGGACCAGGATGCCGCCCAGAACCACCATGTATTCGGCGTAGCGATCCAGCCAGGTTCCGTAGCACAGGCCGAAGAGCGTGCCGACGATCCCGACGGACCAGACGGCCGACTGGGCGCCCGCGCGCGGGAACAGGCTCTTCCACGCCAGGCCCGACATGTAGATGTTGACGAAGTTCGTGGTGATCGTCGCCAGCACCATGAGGGCGGCGCCGGCCCAGCCCAGGCCGACAGCCGCCATCATCGCGCCCGGGTCCGCGCTGTGGGCCACGCGCGCCGCCGCGAGGCCGAGGGGCATCATCCAGAGGCTCGTGAGCAGCAACCCGAAGAACACGGCCGCGGCGCCTGCGCGCTCCGACGTCGTGTAGCGCGAGAAGTCGGCGAACATCAGGATCCACGACACCTGGTAGCCGACGACGATGTCGAAGCCGCGGAGCCAGTGGGCGGGCGCGGCGGGCGGCTGACGCATCGCCGCCGGCGCCGGCGGCGCCTGGACGACGGCCCAGGTGATGATGAGGCCGACCAGCAGCAGCAGCGGCACCGCGACGCGATCGGCGAGGCCGACGGCGCGAGGCCCGAGGGCCACGACGGCAGTGGACACGAGGCCGAGGCCGACGACCCAGATCGGCATCGCGCCGGGGCCGCCGAGGATCTGCGATCCGACGGACGCCGCGATGACGTTGTTGACGGCGATCCAGGCGAAGTTCGTGACGTAGAGGAGCCCCGCGACGAGCGCCGCGCCCCGGACCCCGAGGGCCGCGCGCGCGGCAATCACGGACGGCACGCCCAGCCGCGGGCCCAGCACGGAGAGCGAGGCCACCAGAGCCGAGCCGCCCACCGCGCCGGCGGCGATGAGCGCCACGGCGGCGATGGCGCCGAAGTCCGCCGCCAGCGCTGCTCCCACCTGCAGCGTCGTGGCGACGATGTTCGCGCCGGCGAAGATGACGAACAAGTCGAGCGGCGACTGCCGGCGGTCCCCGGGCGCAACCGGCGCGATGTCCGCTGGGTTCATGCCAGCAGGGTACTTCGGAACGGGGCGGAGGAGCGCTCGACGGTCTGGGACCCGGCTCTCGGGGGAGCGTGCGCCCGCCGGGAGGGACCCGTGTGCCGGAGCAGAAGAGCTCGAGCAGGCGCCGGCCGCCTCCAGCGCGGCGGCCCGCACGGCGAGCGCCGACGCCTCGCCTGCAAGCGCGGGCGCCGGCGACCCCGGACGTGCTGGCGGCGATCGGCGTCGCCGTCACCAGCTCGCCAGCCGGTTCCTCCACGGCGACAGCGCGGCGGGTCGCGAGACGGGGGCGCGTGTGCGGGCCCGCGCGGCTTGTCTCGGGCCTGCAGTTGTGGCATCGTTCGAGGCCGGCCACGGAGGGCCGCACGATGATCGCTGATCGCCTCGCCAACGCGCACCGCTACCTGGCGCTCGGCCCGCGCTTCGCCCGCGCGTTCGATTACCTTACCCGGACCGACCTCGCGGCCGCTGCCGAGGGGCGCGCGGACATCGACGGCGCCAGCCTCTACGCCATGATCCAGCGCTACACGTCCAAGCTGCCGCAAGACGGCGTGTGGGAGGCGCACCGCGTCTACGCCGACCTCCAGTACATGGTTTCCGGGGAGGAACGCTTCGGGGTGGGGGCTATCGAGCGTTTCACGCGGGGCGCGTACGACGCCGAGCGGGACTTCGAGGCCCTGGCCGGGGATGGCGACTTCCTGCGCATCCAGCCGGGGCGCTTCCTCCTGCTCTGGCCCGGCGAGCCGCACATGCCGGGCATGGCGATCGGCGCGCCGGCGCCGGTTCAGAAGGTCGTCGTCAAGATCCGGGTCGACTGAGCCTCGTCGACGGCCGCTGCGGGCCGCGGGCCGGTCCGTCTTGGCCGGTTGCGCGCGGGAGCGTATACTTCGTACCAGAGGGAGCGCCCCATGACGAGGAGACTGCTGGTTCGGTGCGGCCTTGCGCTGCTGGCCGGGCTCGCGCTGCCCGGGCTGCTCCAGGCGGGCGAGGTGAAGCTCGCGATCCGCGACGGCCGGGTGACGCTGTCCGCCCGGGACGCGCCGCTGCGCCAGATTCTGGCGGAATGGGAGCGCGTCGGCGGGACGAGGATCTTCAACCGCGATCGCACGCCCGCCACGCCCATGACCATCGAGCTCGTTGACGAAGCCGAGGGGCGGGCCCTGGCGACGCTGCTGCGCGCGGTGGCGGGTTACGCGGCGGCCGAGCGCCTCGATCCGGCGGCGGGCGTTTCCCGCTACAGCCGCATTGTCATCATGCCGGGCGAGGCGGCGGCGTGGGCCTCGGCGGCCAGCCAGCCAGCCGCGCCCTCCGGTTCCGCCTTTGGCGGAGGCGGCATGGGGCCCGGAGGAGGCGTCGGCATGCGCGGGCCGATGCAGCGCCGCGTCCTTCCGGATGGCCGCGTGGTCCTCGGGATCAGCGACGATCAGGGGGAGCCGTCCGACGACGCGGACCTGGCGGCGCCGGGCGGACCCGCGCCCGGCGGTATGATGCGCCCGCCGTTCCAGGGGCCGTCGCGCAGCGCGCAGCGGCAGCCCGCGGACGGAGACGAGCCGACGCGGATTGACATCGGGCAGGAACGCGGCTCGCCTGCGATGCCGACGTACGTCCCGGCGCCGGCTCCTGGCATGTCCCTCACCGCGCCCGGCGTCGTGCCGGGCACGCGGCCGCCGCCATCGGCGCCGATCAGGCCGCCGCGCGACTGACGCGGCCCTCAGCCGTCGTTCTGCCCGGGTGCGGCGCCGCGCCCGCGCGGCAGCTTGATCCCGAGCGTCTTGATCTTGTAGTTGATCACCCGCGGACTGACGCGAAGGAGCTCGGCCGCGTCCTTCTGCACCCAGTTGCACATTTTCAGCGACTCGACGAGCGCCTGCCGCTCGATTTCCTGGAGGGCGATGCCCGCCGGCGGCACGCGCACGACCCGCGCCGCATCCGCGTCGCTGCCGAAGGATGTCGTCTCGCCCAGCCTGAGATCGTCCGCGGTGATCACGTGCCCGTCGGTGAGCAGGACGGCGCGCTCGAGGGCGTTCTGCAGCTCGCGGATGTTGCCGGGCCAGTTGTAGCGCATCAGCAGCTTGAGGGCGTCCGGGGCGATCCCGTCGATCTTCTTCTTGAGCTCCCCGGAGAAGCGGCGGACGAAGAAGTCCGCGAGCGCGGCGATGTCCTCCTTGCGCTCGCGCAGCGGCGGCATCTCCACCGACACGACGTTGAGGCGGTAGTAGAGGTCCTCGCGGAACTGCCCGGCCGCCACCATGGCCGGCAGGCTGCGGTTGGCGGCCGCGATGAGGCGCACGTCCACCTTCAGCGTCCGGGTGCCGCCCAGGCGCTCGAATTCGTGCTCCTGCAGGACCCTGAGGATCTTCGCCTGCGTGCTTGGGCTCATGTCGCCGACTTCGTCGAGGAACATCGTGCCGCCGTCCGCCTGCTCGAAGCGGCCGATGCGCTGCTTGTCGGCGCCGGTGAAGGCGCCCTTCTCGTGGCCGAAGAGCTCCGACTCGAGGAGATTCTCCTGGAGCGCGGCGCAGTTGACCTTGACGAAGTTCCGGCCCGATCGCGCCGAGTTGTGGTGGATGGCGCCCGCGACAAGCTCCTTGCCCGTGCCGGTCTCGCCGTGGATCAGGATCGTGGTGTTGCTCCTCGCCACCTTGCCGACGACGGCCAGCACCTTCCTGAGCGCCTCGGAATCGCCGACGATCGAGTCGAAGGTGTAGATGTCGTGCTGGGTGTGCCGCAGGTAGTCGATCTCGTGGCGCATCCGGCGCAGCTCGAGCGCCTTCCCGATCTTGATCTCCATCTCCTCGATCTCGAACGGCTTCTGGACGTAGTCGAAGGCGCCGATCTTCATCGCTTCGACCGCGGTGCCAACCGAGCCGAATGCCGTCATGAGGATGACGGCGGCCGAGGGGTGCAGGGCCTTCGTCGAGCGCAGCACGTCGATCCCGTCGCTCCCGCCCATCTTGAGGTCGCTCAGCACCACGTCGAAGGAGCCCTCGTGCAGGCGCTCGATCGCCAGGTTGCCGTTGGCGGCCTCCTCCACCTCGTGCCCGGCGTCCACCAGGGCCCGGGCGAGCGCGCGCCTGAGCGCGTCGTGATCGTCGGCAATCAGAATGCGAGCCATGCGCACCTCGCGGGGCCGCCCTCGCCGCCCGCGCGCCTGGCACCCCGGTGCCGGCGCGCGGGGCGGTGGGCCGCCCCTAGAAACCCAGCTGCCCCGGCACTCCGACGGGCAGCGTCACGGTGAACGTGGTGCCGCGTCCGGCCGAAGTCGCGACGTCGATCCGGCCGTCGTGGGCGTCCACGATCTTCCGCACGATCGGGAGCCCCAGCCCCGATCCCTGCGGCTTGGTGGTGAAGAACGGATTGAAGATGCGGCTCGTGATGTCGCCCGGCACCCCGGGTCCGTCGTCTTCGATGACGAGCTCGACGGCCGCCGAGCCGTCGTGATCCTCCGGGACGAGCCGCGCGCCCACGCGAATCGTCCCCCCGCCGTCGAGCGCCTCGAGCGCGTTGATGAGCAGGTTCGTCACCACCTGGACGAGCTGGTGGTGATCGCCCTGGATCGCCGGCAGGCCGCCCGGGACGTCGATCTCGAGCCGCGTCGCGCGCCTCGGCACCTTCGATTCCGCCAGCGGAACCGCCTCTTCGATCACCTTCGGCACCGAGGTGCGATCGACCTGGAGCCGGATCGGCCGCACGAACTCCAGCACCTCGACGACGATGGCATTGGCCATCTTGGCTTCGTTGATGATGTCGGTGGCCAGCCCGCGGAGGTCCTCGCGATCGGGCACCTGGCGCCGCAGCAGGCCGGCCATGACCTCGATGCTGGCGAGGGGGTTCTTGACCTCGTGGGCGATCATGGCCGCCATTTCGCCGAGCGTCGCCAGCCGGTCCCGGAGCCGGTCGCGCTCTTCCGCCTGCTCCACGAGCGTGAGGTCCTTGAAGAACAGCGCGGCTCCGTAGGGGCGGCCCCGCTCGTCGCGCACGAGGGAGAGCGTGTAGCCAATCACCTTGCCCGACGGCCTCAGCCGGAGCTCGGCGCGGTTGGGAAGCGTGGCCATGTCGAAGGCCGACGCGAGGACGCGCACGATGTCGTGGTGGTCCTTGAGAAGGCTCGAGAAGTGCCGGTCCGCATCCCCCGGCTCCAGGGCCACGTCGAGAATGCGGCAGGCCTCCTCGTTGATGAGCAACATCCGCCCCTCGCGATCGATGGCGAGCACGCCGTTGCGCATCCCGGCGACGAGGTTCCGGAAGAACCGGTTGTCGGGCATCTGCACCACCATCCTCCGCCTTCGAACGGCCGGCCGCGAGCCGAGGGATTTCAATATTGTAATCCCCTCCTCTGAAATATGCGAATGCGTGCTGCGGTGGCCGGCTGGGCCGGCGCAAACCCGGGCCTTTTGGGTCGGGGAGCGCCGACGCCCGGCCTTGCGTTCCCCGGGGAGCAAAGGAGGTGCCCGGGCGAGCCGGAGCGGACGCGCGGTGGCGGCCGGGCGGCGCCTCGCGCCGCGCCGCTACTCGTGCGCCACGCGGCCGGGTTCGGCCCGCGCCGGGTCGCGCAGGAAGTAACCGACGCCGTGCGCCAGCAGGTCCGCGTAGCGGGGGATGTTCTTCACGATCACGGCGCGGCCGGGGTGGTCCTCGCTCCACGTGGTCGCGGTCTGCGCGACGGAGGACGTGTGGCGGCCCACGCGCGTGGCGATGGGCCATCCGCGCTCGTCGATCGGCGCAAAGAGCAGCCCGTGCGCACCGGCTTTGACGACGAACTCGTCCTGCCCGCTGAGGAGCACGTCGGCGTCGGTGCGCCCCCGGGTGGCGTCGAGGAACGGCTCGGGCGCCTCGAAGAGGAGCGAGACGGCCTGCGAGTGGTCGCCGATTTCGCGGTGCGAGAGGCCGTGCAGGTTCAGCGGCGAGAACTCCGTGCCGATAGAGAAGCCTTCCATGTCCGTCAGCATCATCGAGACCATCGTGGCGAACTCCTGGCCCTTCTGGTGCGTGACGATCGTGTTGATCACGGGATACTGCAGCTCGGCCTCGTGCAGATCGATGGCGACGTCCACGCCTTCGCGCCGGATGAGCTCCATGAACGCGAAGGCGGTGCGCTCGGTCAGGGTGCCGTTGGGTCGGCCCGGGAAGGTGCGGTTCAGGTTGCGGATGTCCGAATACGCGAGGTACTGCCCGCTCGGGTAGTGGATGAACACCTCGGGGTCGGGCCACTGGTCCAGCGGGCTGCTCCAGCGGTCGCCCATTCGGAACGCCTGGCCGCCCCAGGCCGTCGGGATCGTGTACGTGGGCGGATAGGCGGCGCCTGGCCGCGTCACGGTGGACGCGCTGCGGTTGGCGCTCAGGGCGACGATCAGGCGGCCCTTGTCGACGGTGGCGTGCTCGACGATGAGCCACGCGGCGAGGCGGCCGGCCGGCTCCTCCGCGTGGGTGCCGCCGAAGACGAGGATCGTGCCCCCGGGCTCCCGGCCCTCGAGCACGTAGAGGTTGATGTCGTTGGCGGTGCCGCGCAGCGTCGCGTGGTAGTCGGCGAGCCTGGCGACGCGGGTGACCCCGGGCCCGAGCACGACGGGCTCGGCGAGGCGACGGTGATCGGAGAAGCTCTTGCCCGACGCCCCGACGAAGAGGACCGCGAGCACGCCCAGCAGGGCCTTGCGCACAGCGGCGCGGTTCATCATGTCGTCGCCCTCACTTCAGCCGCAGCACGCGCAGCAGGAACGGGACCAGGACGATCAGGTAGAGCAGCTCCCGGTCCCACTGCTTCGTCCTCACGAAGTTGCCGATGAGCAGCGCGGCCGCTCCGGCTGTCAGCAGGTAGTACGCGAAGGTGATGACGGTCTGGAGGGTGATCATGAGCACCTTCGAAAGACAAAAAGCCGGGTTTCAGCACTCAGGGCCCGATGGGGCCTCCCGCCGCACGTCGCGCTCTCCCGGCTGAAGAGCGCCGAGCCCCGTCGTCCCCCGCCCCGATCAGATGCCCGTGAGCCACGCCAGCTTCGCGCTGTAGACCACCATCAGCGTGCCGATGACCGCCATGACGAGCGCCGGGATCGCGCACGCTCTCAGGAACCCGCCGTAGGGCCCCTTGTAGCCCACGACGTCCACGGTCAGGCGGCCGATGATGGCCGTCGGAGGCAGCGCGTCGCCCAGCGGCCAGATGATGCTCATGCCCGCCAGGGCCACGATCGGGTTGAGGCCGATGGTGTTGAAGAGCAGCACCAGGGGCACGCCGATCACCGGCGCCGATCCCCACATCAGCACGGCCTCGGACGCCGGAAGAACCAGGAACAGCGTCGCGTACACCACGGCGACGGGCAGCGTGACGGCCGTCACCGCCAGGAGGCCCCGCGCGCCGGTGAGAGTCATGATCTGCACGAGGATGCCCGCGCAGGTCAGCGTCGCGAGCAGCGGCAGCAGCTGCTCGATGGTGTCGCTCGCGACGCGCAGGACGCGCACCGGCACCGGCGACAGGCCCCACGACACGAGGGCCGAGGCCGCGAACATGAGCGGCAGCCCGACGACCGGCGTGTCGTGCGGCCACTGGCGGCCCATCCAGACCAGTCCGAGGAACACCGCGAAAGGCGCGAGCACCCGCCACCAGCTCATGCCGGGCGGCGCCTCGGGCAACTCGGCGAGCGCGCACTCGAGGTCGGCGGCCGTGCCCCTCCATCCCAGCGCGAACACGGTGAACAACGCGGCGGCGAGGCACGGCACGAGCAGGGGCCAGAAGAAGCCGACGTACGGCATGTTCACGCCGGCCGCCGTCATCATGGCCCACAGGCTGACGGGAGGCGCCGCGGCGCTCAAGCTCGCGACGACAAAGACGATCGCCGCGACGCGCACGCGCGAGATGCCCATGTACCCGAGGACGGTGGCCACCATGCCGCCGGCGATGAGCACCGTCACGCTGCCGGCGCCCGTCAGCGCCCCGGGCACGAGCAGGACGAGGGCCAGCATCGCAAGCAGCAGGGCGCGCCGGCGGTGGAAGCGCCGCAGGATGCCGCGCACCACGAACGCCACGCCCCCGGACGCCTTGAGCAGGTTCATGAACAGCGTCGCGGTGATGAAGATCAGGTTGATGTCGAGGTAGGTCGCCGCGCCCTCGGCAATCTGACGCGCGGGGAAGAGGTGGCCGCCGGCCACCGCGCCGCCGAGCGCCGCGGCGACCATCGCCAGCTCGGTGGACAGGCGGAGCGCCCGGGCCGCGGCGTACACCGCGACCATCACGCCCAGCACGACGCCGGCCCCGGCAAACATGCTCACTGGACGATCCCTTCCTGCCCGGCCGGCTCGCCGAACCGTGCGCGGCTCCGGGCGTTCCCTCGCCGTCTGCGCCTGCGGCGCGCACGAACAGGCTGCCCCTGCGGCGACCCCCCCCCCGGACCAAATCGCCTCGGACTCATGCCGGACCGCCCCGGGCGGGCGACGGGCGCGCGGGGCGGCGGCAGTATGACGGATCCGCAGCGACCCTGACAAGTTGCCGGACCATCCCCGCGCCCTGTGCTCACCGCCCGATCGGAAGGCGCCTCCGGCAGCCGGCGGCATGCCGACGTCTCCTGCGCGCGCCGGCGGTTGCTTGACAGGTGACCCCGGCGACGCTAGACTCTCTCTCCACATGGCTCGTCCGACCGACTCCACCCCGGCTGCCGCGATGCGGATGATGGCGATGCGAATGACCGGCATCGGCGGGGGAGCCGTCTCTGGACCCTAGCATCACGAACCCACGAGAGACCCAGGAGGACCCGCCGAGCTGCAGTGCAGTCGGCGGGTTTTTTTTTGCCGGCAACTCCCGACGCGGGCCTGCCGGCTGGACGGATTCGGACACACGGACGGCGCATCCGCCGGCCACGGGACGGAACGAACGATGGCGACGAGGAGCTGGGACGTCGGGATTCTAGGGGCGACGGGGATGGTGGGCCAGCAGCTCGTCAGGCGGCTCGAAGGCCATCCGTGGTTCAGGCTCGCGTGGGTGGCCGCGAGCGAGCGGTCCGAGGGCAAGCGGTACGGGGACACGCCCTGGCTGCTCGGAGGGAGCGTTCCGGCGTACGCGCGGGATCTCGTCCTCGACAAGGCCGAGCCCGGACGGGCGCCGAGGCTGGTCTTCTCCGCCCTCGACGCCGGTGCCGCCGGCCCGCTCGAGCGAGCCTTCGCCGAGGCGGGCCGCCTGGTGGTCAGCAACGCGCGCACCCACCGGCTCGCCGACGACGTGCCGCTTCTCATTCCGGAGGTGAACGCCGGCCACCTCGATCTGCTGCCGACCCAGCGCGCCGCGCGAGGGTGGAGCGGGGCGATTGTCACCAACCCGAACTGCTCCACGACCTTCCTGGCGATCGTGCTGGCCGCCTGCCGGCCGTTCTCGCCGCGCCGCGTGATCGTCACGACTTTCCAGGCGGCATCGGGCGCCGGCCATCCGGGCGTGGCCTCCTGGGATCTCCTCGGCAACGTCGTCCCATTCATCGACGGTGAGGAAGAGAAGATCGAACGCGAGACGAGGAAGATCCTCGGCACGTGCACCGGCCGGTCAGTGATGCCGGCGCCTGTCGCCGTCAGCGCACAGGCGGCGAGGGTGCCCGTCCTCGACGGGCACACCGAAGCCATTTCGGTGGAGTTCGATCGCGTGCCGGAAGAAGCGGAACTGGCGGCGGCGCTCGGCGGGTTCACCGGCCTGCCGCCGGAGGCGGGCCTGCCCTCGGCGCCGGCCAGGCCGATCGTGCACCTGCGGGAACCCGACCGGCCTCAGCCGCGACTCGATGCGCTGCGCGAAGACGGGATGGCGGTCTGTGTGGGCCGGGTGCGGCGCTGCCCGGTGCTGCACTACAAGCTGGTCGCCCTGGGCCACAACACGATCCGCGGCGCGGCCGGGGCCGCGATCCTGAACGCGGAACTGCTCGTGGCGCGCGGCTGGGCGGGCGGAGGCGGACGGTCATGGTCGTGATGAAGTTCGGCGGCTCGTCCGTCGCCACCTCCGCCGCCCTTGCGCGCGTGTGCGCGATCGTCGCGGCCGAGCGGCGGCGGAAGATCGTCGTCGTGTCGGCGCTCGGCGGCGTCACCGACGCGCTGCTGGCTGCGGCCGCGCAGGCCGGCGCCGGCGATCTCGCGGGCGCGCTCGAGGGCCTGCGCGGCATCCGGGAGCGCCACGAGGCCATCGCCTCCGGCGTGCGCGGCCAGGCCGAACGCGCTGCGCTGCTGCAGGACCTCGGCGCCGGCTGGCGAGACGCCGAGGCGCTGCTGCGGGCGGCATCGCGGCTCGGGAGCTGCTCGCCGGCCGCCTCAGACGCCATCGTCGCGCAGGGCGAACTGGCCAGCAGCCGGCTGGCCGCGGCCGTGCTGAACGACGCCGGCGTGCGAGCCCGCTGGATCGACGCGAGGCAAGTCGTCATCACCGACCGCCGGCACCAGCACGCGGCTCCGGCCGCCGCCGAGACCGCAGCCAGGCTCACCGAGGTCGCGGCCCCGCTCGTCGGCCGGGGCGATGTTCCCGTCATCGGCGGCTTCGTCGGCGCCACCGCCGACGGCGTGACGACCACGCTCGGCCGCGGAGGGTCGGACTACTCGGCCTCGCTGGTCGGCGCGTGCCTCGGGGCCGCTGAAATCCAGATCTGGACCGATGTCGACGGCATGCTCACGGCGGACCCGCGAGTCTTTCGCCGCGCGCGCCCGGTGGCCCGGCTGTCGTTTCGCGAGGCGTCGGCGCTGGCCGGGTTCGGCGCGAAGGTCCTGCACCCGTCGGCCGTGCAGCCCGCCTTCGCGGCCGGGATTCCCGTGCGCATTCTGAACGCTCGCCGGCCTTCGGCGCAGGGCACGGTCGTCACCGAGGAGCCCATCCGGCGGTCGGCCCCGGCGGCAGGCACTGCGTGCCTCGGCAACCTCTGCGCGATCGACGTGCCGTTGCCGGACGGGGCGGGCCGCCTGCCGGCGCTGGCGTCGGCATTCGAGGCGTGCGCCCTGGCGCAGGCCGTGCCGGCCCTCGCGACCGTTTCGGACGCGGGCGTCTCGCTCGTGGTGGGAGAGGGGCCTGAAGCCGACCGCGTGGCGGCGCGCCTTGGGCCCGCCGCCCCCACGCGGCGCGGCGGACTTGCGCTCATCGCCGTCGTCGGCGACCGCCTGGCGTCGGGAGTGGACGTGCCGCGCCGCCTGCTGGCCGCCCTCGACGGCATCCCGGTGCACCTGCTTTCGCGGACTCCCGGATCGATCCACGTGGCCTGCGTGATCGACGAGAAGCACCTCGCCCGCGCGGTCAGCGCCATTCACTCGCGCGTCTTCGAGCGGGGCCGGCCACCGGACTCGGGCCGCGGTGTCCCGGCGGACGGGCCCCGGCGGCGCCGGCCCTTCGGCCCGGGCGGCACGGAGGCGCTGGCGTGACGCCCCGGCGCCCCGCGCTGACGGTCGCCATTGCCGGCTTCGGCACGGTCGGCCGGTCGGTCGCCCGCCTGATCTGCGAGCGGCATCACTCCCGGGTGCGCCTCGAAGCCGTGCTGACGCGCCGTCCGGCGGCGGCCAGGCGCGAGGCCCCGTGGGCGCCCCCGCACGTCACGTGGACCGACGATGCCGCCATCCTGCTGACGCGGCGGACTGACGTCGTCGTCGAACTCATCGGCGGCATCGAGCCCGCCCGGACGTGGATTGCCTCGGCGCTTCGGGCCGGGCAGGCCGTCGTCACGGCGAACAAGCAGGTCATCGCTGAACATGGCCGGGAGCTGATCGCGCTGGCGCGGGCGCGCGGCGGCGCGCTCGGATTCGAGGCGGCGGTGGCCGGCGCCGTGCCGGTCATCCGCGGCCTCCAGGAAGGCCTCGCCGGCGACCGTGTCATCGGCCTCGCCGGCGTCATGAACGGCACCTGCAGCTTCGTGCTGGGGCGCATGGCCGAAGCAGGCACCAGCCTCGAGGAGGCCGTCGCCGAGGCCCAGGCGCGCGGGCTGGCCGAGGCGGACCCTGCCGACGATCTCGACGGGCTCGACGCGCGGGCGAAGCTCGCCATCCTCGCGTCGATCGGCTTCGGGAGGCACGTCTCGCCCCGCAGCATCCGGGCGGCGTCGATCCGGGGCCTCGACGCCGGCGACATCGCCGCGGCGGCGTCCGCAGGGCGGGTCATCCGCCAGGTGGCGCGTGCCAGGAGGCCGGGCCCGGAGGCGCGCAGCATCGCCGCGGGCGTGAGCGCCGCGCTGGTGCCGCGCGATTCCTGGCTGGGGCGCGGACGGGGGGCCGAGAACGTCGTGCTCGTGCACGGCGAGCGGAGCGGCACGACCGTGTTCGCGGGACAGGGGGCCGGCGGCGAGGCCACGGCGGTGGCCGTGGTGTCCGACGTGCTCGCCGTCGCGCTGCGCCGCGCCGTTCCGCGGGCGTGGCCGTCGGGGCCCGCCGCCTGCGTGCGCCGCGAGGGGGCGTCGCTTCGCTACGTGCGCGTGTCGAACCTGGCGGCCGCCGGCGGGCCGGACCCGGCGCGCCTGCTCGAGGCGTCCGGCATCGGGCTCGAGCGCATGCTCACGGGGCCGAACCGGCAGGGCGGGCGGTGGGCGGCCATTGTCGGGCCCTGTGGCGAGGCGGCCCTGGATCGGGTCCTCAGGCCGCTCGCGCGCGCAGGCAGCGCGGACCGGCCGGTAGTCCGCCTGCCGCTGTTCGACCCGGAGATCTGACACGCAGTCGGCCGGCGCCGCCAGGCGCCGGACGCCAAGGGAGACACCCATGCCGAACCGTGCTTCGTCGCTTCGTTCGGCCACCGTCGCGCTGCACGGGGGCCAGGCTCCGGATTGCGCCACCGGGGCGCGCGCGGTGCCGATCTACCAGACGTCGTCGTTCGTGTTCGAATCGTCCGATCACGCGGCGGCCCTCTTCGCGCTGCAGCAGCCGGGCCACCTCTACACGCGCCTCGGGAACCCGACGACCGAGGTGCTCGAGCGCCGGCTGGCGGAGCTCGACGGCGGCGTCGGGGCCCTGGCGCTCGCGTCGGGACAGGCAGCCGTTGCCGCGGCCGTGCTGACGCTGACGGGACAGGGCCAGAACATCGTGTCCTCGCGCTCCCTCTACGGCGGCACCTACACCATCTTCCGCCACACGCTCGGACGCCTCGGCATCGAGGCGCGGTTCGTCGACAGCTCGGATCCCGGCAGCGTCGCCGGCGCCATCGACGCCGGCACGCGCCTCGTCTACACGGAATCGATCGGCAACCCGCGGAACAGCGTGGACGACTTCGCCGCGCTGGCCGAGATCGCGCACGCCGCAGGCGTTCCCTTCGTCGTCGACAACACCGTGTCGCCGCAGATCTTCAGGCCCTTCGAGCACGGCGCGGACCTCATCGTCTACTCGCTGACGAAGTTCATCGGCGGCCACGGCACCTCGATCGGGGGCGCCATCGTGGATTCCGGCCGCTTCGACTGGGCGAACGGGCGGTTCCCGGAGTTCACCGAGCCCGACCCGTCCTACCACGGGCTCGTCTTCTGGGAACGGTACGGGACGCACGGCCGGGCTGTCGCGCCGGGCGCCGCCTTCATCACGAAGGCGCGCGTGCAGGTGCTGCGAGACCTCGGCGCGTGCCTCTCGCCCTTCAATGCGTTCCTGATCCTGCAGGGCCTCGAGACGCTGCCTTGCAGGATGGCCGCGCACTGCTCGAACGCCGCCAGGGTTGCCGAGTGGCTGGCGTCGCACCCCGACGTGGCGTGGGTGAGCTACCCGGGCCTGCCGGATCATCCCGATCGCGCGCGCGCCGGGCGCTATCTCCCGCGTGGCGCCGGCGCGATCGTGGGTTTCGGGATCAGGGGCGGACTGGACGCCGCTCGGCGCTTCATCGACCGCGTGCGGCTGTTCAGCCATCTGGCTAACATCGGCGACGCGAAGAGCCTGGTCATCCATCCCGCGTCGACCACGCACCAGCAGCTCTCCCCGGAGGAGCGCGCGGCGGCCGGCGTGCCCGACGACTTCATCCGCCTGTCGATCGGCATCGAAGACGCCGACGACCTGATCGCTGACCTCGGGCAGGCGATCGCGGCGGCGGCGGGCCGGGCCGAGGGGGCGTAGGTGCCGCGGGCGGGCAGCGGACTGGGCCTGGTCGAGACGCGGCAGGCGCGGGTGTGCGAGGGCGGCCTCGATCTTGCCTGCGGGCGGCGGCTCGACGCCGTCACGGTGGCCTACGAATGCTACGGCCGGCTGAACGCGGCGCGCGACAACGCCGTCCTGGTGTGCCACGCGCTCTCGGGCGGCGCCCACGCCGCCGGCTGGCACGAAGGCGCCTCGAAGCCGGGATGGTGGGACGTCATGATCGGCCCGGGCAAGGCGTTCGACACCGATCGCTACTTCGTGATCTCGTCGAACGTGCTCGGCGGCTGCTACGGCACGACCGGCCCGGGATCCATCGACCCGGCCACCGGGCGCGCGTACGGCAGCCGGTTCCCGGTCGTGACAATCGCCGACATGGTCACCGTGCAGCGGGCGCTTGTCGATGCGCTGGGCATCGCGAGGCTCCGCGCGGTGGCCGGCGGCTCGATGGGCGGCATGCAGGCGCTGCAGTGGGCGGTGCAGTACCCGGAGGCGGTGCAGTCGGTCATCGCCATCGCGACATCGCCGCGTCACTCGCCGCAGCAGATCGCCTTCAACGAAATCGCGAGGCGCGCGGTCATGAGCGACCCGGACTGGCTGGGGGGCGACTACTACGCCGGCGAGCCGCCGCGGGCCGGGCTGGCGGTGGCCCGCATGCTCGGCCACGTCACCTACCTGTCCGATCGCGGGATGGAGCGGAAGTTCGGGCGCCGCCGCCGGCCCGGGGCGCGCGCCTTCGGCTTCGATGCGGAGTTCGAGGTCGAGGCCTACCTCCAGCACCAGGGCCAGGCGTTCGTCGAGCGGTTCGACGCCAACGCGCTGCTGTACATCACGCGCGCCATCGACTACTTCGATCTCGCGCCGCGCGGCGGCACGCTGCGCGATGCCTTCGCCGCCTGCGGGTCGGAGTTCCTGTTCCTGGCGTTCTCGTCAGACTGGCTCTACCCGCCGCGCCACCTCGAAGCCGCCGCCCGGGCTGCCCGGGCTGCCGGCCGCGCCGTGACGTACCGGGAGATCCTCAGCGACTGCGGCCACGATGCGTTCCTGCTGGAACACGAGGCCCAGGGCCCCCTCATCCGGGAGTTCCTGGACGGCTCCGGGGCCGTCCGGTCCGCGGCTCCGCTGAGGTCCGCAGACGCCGGCCCCGCGCGCGTCGCGCCGCCGGGGGCCGCCGCCTGGCGGGCGGCCCGGCCGCGGCGGCGCGCCCGCCCTAGCGGCCGAACAGGGACTTCATGACGCCCTCGATGTCGAGGTTCTTCTCGAAGGCGATCATCGGGATGCCCTGCTTCTTCGCGATGGCCGTGAAGCGCCCGTCCGCGTCGCCGTCCTTGCGGATGACCAGCACCTGCGACCTCGGGCAGACGGCGTCGATCGACTGCTCGTCCGACGTGTCGCCGGCCTCGGCGCCCTGCGCCCGGCGAGCCATGCCCTCGATGTGCGATCCAACGATGAGCACGCCGGCCTTCTTCGCCGCGTCGAGGAGCGCGGTGGTGCGTGCCAGCTCGTCCTTGATCGACACGCCGGCCGCGCCCATGCCCTTCAGGCTCGCGCCGGTAACCACGATCAGGGTCTTGAACTTGTTCGACGCGACGTCCTGCGCCGTGGCATCGGGCTTGTACTCGTGTTCGACGCCCAGGCGCTTCAGGAAGACGGTGATCTTCAGGGGGCCCGGGCTCTGCCCGCACGAAGTCACGAGCACGGGCGGCTGCGCCTTCGGGGCGGCCGGCTGCGCGGATGCGGCGGCCGGGACGAGGCCGAGGGCCGCGCACGCGGCCAGGGCGAACGCCAGCGGATGTCGGATCATGGACGCATCCCTCTCTGAGGGGGGCGGGCGCGGCCCCCCGCCGAAGTCAGTCAGCCCGGGTACCCGGTCAGGATCGGCTCGTGCCGCTCCTGCTGGCCGCCCAGCGTGGCCGGCCCGGCCTCCGCCAGCGCTCCCAGCGCGGCCAGGTTGCACTCGCCCCGCTCGAAGCGGGCACCGGCGGCGGCGCCCGCGGCCACTCGGTATTATCGCCCCTTCGCATGCGAGCGCAACGGGGGATGTCGGGCAAGGCCGGGCGGCGTCGTGCATGCGTCCCGTCGGGCGCGCCGCGAGGGGCCTCCGCGCTCCGGCCGGCGGCGAAGGTGATACCCTTGAACCGCACGCGATGACGGCGTTCTCACGCATCCTGCTCACGGGCGGCGGCACGGCCGGTCACGTCAATCCAGCCCTTGCCATCGGGCGCGCGCTTGGCGACGAGCGCACCGCCTACCTGTACGTCGGCGTGCGCGGCCGCGCCGAAGCCGACGTCGTCCCCCGGGAAGGCGTGCCGATCCGGTTCGTTCGGGCGTCTCCCTATCCGGGCGCGCGGCCGTCGCTTGCCTGGCCCGGCTTCCTCTTCGACCTGCTCGTCGGCACGGCCCAGGCGCTGGCGATCGTCCGCTCGTTCAGACCGGACGTCATCATCGGCACCGGGGGGTTCGCGTCGGCCCCGACGATGGTCGCGGCCGCGATCCTGCGGAGGCTGGGCCTGACCGAGGCGAGGCTGTACGTGCACGAGCAGAACGCGGCACCGGGCCGGCTGAACCTGCTCGTCGGCCGCCTGGCGGACCGGGTCTTCGTGGCGTTCGACGACACGCTCGCGGCGTTCCCCTCGAACGGCGTCCTGGCGGGGTATCCGCTGCGCCGGCGCATCCGGAGGCTGGACCCGGAGGCGGCCCGCGCGGCGCTGGACTTCGCGGTGGAACCCGGGCGGCGCGTCGTGTTCGCCTTCGGCGGGTCGCAGGGCGCGCGCACGATCAACCGCGCCGTCGTGGACGCGCTCGGATCGCTGCTGCCGCACAAGGACCGGCTGCTCGTGGTGCACGGCACCGGGCTGCGCCGCGGCGCCGGGGCCCTCGACCCGGACGCCGACGCGCGGGCGCGCCTTGCCGAGCGCTACACGGAGGAGGAGCGCCGCGCGATCGCGGGCTTCTACGTCGCGCGGCCGTACTTCCACCAGATCGAACACGTGTACGCCCTGGCGGACCTCGTCGTGGTCCGCGGTGGAGCGGGCACGCTGAACGAGGTCGCGGCTCTCGGCCTGCCGGCCATCGTCGTGCCGAAAACCAACCTGCCTGGCGAGCATCAGGTGATGAACGCCCGTGCGCTGGCGGCCTCGGGCGGTGCCGTCGTGCTGTACGAGGAGCGCCGCCTCGAAGGAGGAGAGGCGGTCGAGGCGCTCGACGGCGCCGTGCTCGCGTCGCAGATCCTGTCTCTCCTCGACACGCCCGGGCGGCTCGAGCAGATGGGCGCGTCCACGCGGGCGTTCGTCCGTCGCGACGCGCTCGACGCCATTCGGCGATCGATCTGCGGCGAGGCGGCCGCGCCGCCGGACGCGGCCGCGCCGCCAGCCGGCGGCCGGCTGCTGTCCAGCGAGGCGCTGCTCTACGCCCTCGAGCACCGGCGCGCGTCCACCGTGCCTGCCGGGGCCCGCCGCCCCGAGCAGCCGGCGCCGGCCGACCGCGCGTACTACGTCGCGCGCGCGGCGTCGCTGGCGGCGAGCCCGGCCTGGGAGACGCGCAACCTCGGCGTGAAGCTCATCGGCCTGCTCGAGGCCCGCGACAAGCTGCCGGTCCTGCTCGCGATCCTCGGGGACCGGACGCCGGCGCCGTGGTACAAGCGCGCGCTGGGCGGGGACTATGCGCAGGTCGGGTTCATCCGCCGCAACGCGCTGACCGCCATCGCGCGCCTCGGCGTGGTGACACCGGACGTCGAGACGCGGCTGAGCGCGTCGCTCGACGATCCGTACTACGAGGCGCGGGCCGAGGCGGCGCGGACCATCACGGCCCTGGACCGCGGCCTGAGCGAGGCGGGCAGGGCGCGCCTCATCGCGGGGCTCATCGGACGCCTCGGCGATCGATGGCTCGAGGTGGCGGCAGCGGCGGCCGAGGCTCTGGGGCGCGTCGGGGGCGAAGCCGACGCCCTTCCGGCCCTGCTGGCGCTCGCCGATCACCGGTTCTGGGCCGTGCGCGCCGCCGGCCTGCGCGGTCTCCACGCGCTCGTGGAGCGCGGCCGGGGCGGCGACCTCGACGCGCTCGAGCGGCGCGTCAGGGCGTTCCCGCTGACTGCGACGGACTTCCGGCCGGAGTTCAGCATCCGGACGGCCTACGCGCGCCTCATCCGGGCCATCGGTGCGAAGCGGAGCGCCACGTGATCTATCTCATCGGGCAACTCCTCGAGGGCGGGTACCGCGCCTGGTCGTTCCTGCGGCTCCTGGACTACCTGTCCGTGCGGGCCATCGGCGCGGCGATGACGGCGCTCATCCTGGTGCTCATCGTGATGCCGCGCTTCATCTGGTTCCTCCACCGCCGCGGCCTCGTCGATCACACGCGCGAGACCGGCGTGCCGTCGGCATTCGACAAGGCCGGGACGCCCGCGATGGGCGGCGTGGTGATGGTCGGCGCCGTGCTCGCCGCCTGTCTGGTCTGGTGCGACCCCACGAACCGGTTCGTCTGGGCTGTCGTTGCGGCCATGATCTGGTTCGCGCTCATCGGCCTCTCGGACGATGTCGCCAAGTGGCGGGAGCAGTCGGGCAACCGCGGGATGAGCGAGGCGCGGAAGCTGGTGCTGCAGGGGCTGTTCGCGGCGCTCTTCGTGGCGTTTCTCGCGAGCCCCTACTCGCCGCTGCCGGCCCGGGAGGCGGGCACGCTGTATGTGCCCTTCGTGAAGCACGCCATCGTGTCGTCGGTGTGGGTCTACCTCCCCGTCGTGTTCCTGTTCGTCGTGCTGGTCGGGAACGCCGTGAACATCACCGACGGCCTCGACGGCCTCGCCATCGTTCCGTCCGCGTTCGCGGTGGCGACGCTGGGCTTCTTTGCCTGGATCATGGGCAACGCGATCTGGTCGCGCTACCTGTTCTTTCCGCTCTTCCCCCACGTGGGCGAGCTCGTCGTGTTCTGCGCGGCGTTTGTCGGCGCGGCCATCGGCTTCCTCTGGTTCAACGCGTATCCGGCGCAGGTCTTCATGGGCGACGCCGGGTCGCTGGCGATCGGCGGATGCCTGGCCGCGCTGTCGGTGCTGGTCAAGCAGGAAGCGCTCTTCCTGATCCTGGGCGGCCTGTTCATCGCCGAGGCCGCGACGTCGCAGGTGCAGGACAAGATCGGGATCAAGTGGCTGGGCCGCCGGCTGTTCTACCGCGCCCCGCTGCACCACCAGTTGCAGCACACCGGACTGGCCGAGACGAAGGTCGTCATCCGGCTCTGGATCGTGGCCCTCATCCTGGCGCTTGTGTCCATCGCGACCGTGAAGCTCCGGTAGGCCGGGCGGCGCTTCCGCGCGGAGGAGCGTGCCGGGGCCGTCGGCGGGCGGCGCGGCCCGGGCGGGCGCGCCGGCCCCCGGCTAGCCGTCTTCGGCGTGCTTCTGCAGGGCCTCCCACTGGCTCATGAGATCGCCCACCTCCCACATCAGCCGCTGGTGGCGATCGACCAGCTCCTGAGAGCCCTCGCGGTCCTGGTAGAACCCGGGCCGGGACATCGCGGCCTCGAGCGCCGCGACTTCCTGCTCGCGGGCGGTGATCCGGCCCTCGAGGTCGGCGATGCGGGCGTGGAGGGCCTTTCGCGCGCGCGCGCGCTTCTGCGCTTCGGCGTCGGCGCGTTTCTTGGCGCCGTACTCGGCCGCGCGGCCGGCCTTCGGCGCGGCCGCCTGAGGCGTGCGCGGGTCCGCCCGGCGCGCGGGCTTCGCGGCGCCGACGGGCGGGCGCGAGACAGGCGTCGTGATCGGGGCCGCCGGACGCGCCGGCGCGTCCGATGCGCGCGAACGGCTCCAGTGGAACTCCTCGTACGTGCCCGGGTAGAGCACGGCGCGCCCGCGGCCGACGTCCACGACTTTCGTCGCGAGCTTGTCGATGAAGTACCGGTCGTGCGACACGAACACGATCGTCCCGCCGTAGGCCATGAGCGCGTCGAGCAGCACGTCCTTGGAGTCGAGATCCAGGTGGTTGGTCGGCTCGTCGAGGAGGAGCGTGTTCGACGGCTGCAGGAGCATGCGCGCCACCGCCAGGCGGGTGCGCTCGCCGCCGGAGAGCACGCCCACGCGCTTGTAGATGTCGTCGCCCGAGAACAGGAACCCGCCCAGGATGTCGCGGATCATCGGGACCATGTGGACCGGCGATCCCGACGAGAGCGTCTGGTAGACCGTGAGCGCCGGGTCCAGGCGCGCGGCCTCGTCCTGGGCGAAGTACTGCATGATGACCTGGTGCCCCAGGGTGCGCGCGCCCGCGTCAGGCTTCTCGACCCCCGACAGCAGCCGCATCAGGGTGGACTTGCCGGACCCGTTCGGCCCGAGCAGCGCGATGCGATCGCCGCGCTCGATGAAGAGATCGGCGCCGTCGAAGACGCGCGTGTCCCCGTAGGCCTTGCAGACGCCCTTCAGATCGAACACCATCCGCCCGCTCTTCGCGGCCGCGGGGAACGTGAAGTGCACCCGCTTGCGCTCGGGAGGCACCTCGATTGGCACGACCTTCTCGAGCATCTTGATCCGGTCCTGCACCTGCGACGCCTTCGTCGCCTGGTAGCGGAACCGGTTGATGAACATCTCGATGCGGGCGATCTCCTCGTCCTGCCGCCGCTTGGCGTCGCGCAGCCGCTCGATCCGCGCGTCCCGCTCGGCCAGGTACTGCGTGTAGTTGCAGGCGTAGTCCACGAGCGTCCGCAGGTGGATGTCGGTGATGCGATCCACGACCGCGTCGAGAAAGAAGCGGTCGTGCGAGACGAGGATGACGGCGTGCGGGTACTCGTGCAGGTAGTCTTCGAGCCAGTTGCGCGCGTCCAGATCGAGGTGGTTCGTCGGCTCGTCGAGGAGCAGGAGGTCCGGCTTCGCGAGCAGGAGCTTGGCCAGGGCGATGCGCATCTGCCAGCCGCCCGAGAAGGCCGCCGTGGGCTTGCCGTAGTCCTCGGCGCGGAAGCCGAGGCCCCGGAGCACGGTGTCGATCTTCAGGTCGATCGCATAGCCGTCGTGCAGCCGGAACCGATCCTGCAGGTCCGCGTAGCGGTGGAGCATCAGCTCGTGCTCGCCGGTCGGGACCCCGGGATCGGCCAGGCGCGTCTCGATGTCCTCGAGTTCCCGCCTGACCTCGAGCAGCCACTCGAAGGCGAGAGAGGCCTCCTCGTGGAGCGTCTTGCCCTCGTGCGTGAGGCCGTCCTGCGGCAGGTACCCCACGCGCAGGCCGGCGGGCTTGACGACGGCGCCTGCGTCGGCTTCGTCGAGGCCCGCGAAAATGCGGAGCAGCGTCGTCTTGCCGGCGCCGTTCGGCCCGCACAGGCCCACGCACTCGCGGTCCGACACCTGCCACGTCACGTCCTCGAACAGGACGCGTGCGCCAAACGACTTGGTGACGGCGGTCAGCTGGATCATCGAAACCCGGGCCGGGGGCGCGGCTACGGACGCTCGGCTCCGGCCCGCGCAAACGCTCTAGTGTACCATACTGGCAACTCCCGTTTCGCCAAGGGTTTAGGCGGTTTATAATCGGATCCCGACTGCCGCCGTTTCCCATCCGTCTAAGTTGTTGAATGCGGGGCCGGATGAGCCGGCGCGCCGGGAGCGCCAGGAGATCAGCGGCGATCGCGACGACATGAGCGACACCGACGAGGAACTCGTCGCGCGTTCCATCGCGGGCGACACGGACAGCTTCAACCAGCTCATCCTGCGATGGGAGCGGCCGATTTACGCCCTGGCGTACCGCCAGACCGGCCGCGAGGAGGACGCCCGCGACATCGTGCAGGACGCGTTCCTGCGCGCGTTTCGGGCGCTGCCCGGCTTCAAGGGCGAAGCGAAGTTCTCGTCCTGGCTCTACCGGATCACGCTCAATCTCTGCCGCGACTTCCTGCGGCGGACGCGGCGTGCGCCGTTCCTGCCGGCACCGGAGGGCATGGACGTCACCGAGCTCGCGCCGGCGGGCGCCGCACGGGAGGAGACGGTCGAAGATGTCGTCTCGCGGAAGGACCTCAGCCGGCATGTGGCGCGGGCGATGGGACGGCTGCCCGAGGAGCAGCGGTCGGCAATCCTGCTGAAGGAGTACCACGGGCTGACGTTCCAGGAGATCGCCGAGCTGCAGGGCGTGCCGCTCAGCACGGTCAAGACGCGCCTATACCAGGGACTGACCGTCCTGCGGCGGGAACTCGATCGGCGGGGCAGCGGCCCGGCGAGGGCCGAGGGCAGAAGGCCATGAACGACTCACGACTGTGCGGCAACACGGACGTCCTGATGTCCTACCTGTACGGAGACGGGGACGAGCAGGAACGGCTCGACTTCGGCGCGCACCTGGAGCGCTGCGAGCGGTGCGCGGCGGAGATCGCCGGGCTGCAGGCCGTGCGGCGCGACATGGCGGCGTGGTCGCCGCCGGAGACGGTGCTTGGATTCCGTGTCGTGCGCGCGCCCGACCCGGCGAGGAGCCGGTGGGCCTGGCTCAGGCCGGCTGCCATGCCGGCGTGGGCGCAGCTTGCCGCGGCGTCGCTCGTCATCGGCATCGCGGTGGGGGTCTCCGGACTCGAGGTCCGATACGGCGGCGACGGCTTCGTGGTGAGGACGGGATGGAGCCGGCCCGCGCCGCAAGCCGCGGCCGTGGCGCCCGCCGGCGCGGTCCGGGCCGCCGCATCCGCCGACGGCGCCGCGCCGTGGAGGCCCGAGCTGGAGAGCCTGCGCGAGCAGCTGCGCGGCGAGTGGCGGCAGGCGGCGCCGGCGGCGCCCGGGCCGGCCGGCGTCGGGCGGACGATGAGCGACGCGGAGTTGCTCGCGCGGGTGCGCCAGATCGTCGAGGCGAGCGAGCGGCGGACGGATCGCGAAATGGCGCTGCGCCTCACGCAAGTCGTGCGCGACGTCGAGACCCAGCGCCGCGCCGACATGACGCGCGTCGCCGACAGCTTCGGCGTGCTCGAAGGGCGCACCGGCGCGGCCGTCGCGCAGCAGCGCGAACTGATGAACTACCTCGTGCGAGTGTCGCAGCGGCAGCAGTAACCGCGGCGACAGCAGGCCTGGGCGGCCCAGCCGCCTGGGCGTGAACGACGGAGGGTGTGACGTGAGCGTTCGAACCCTGGTGGGAACCCTGGCGCTGGCCGCGGCCGGCCTCGCGGCGGCGGTCCCCGCCGCCGCGCAGCCCAGGCCGGCGGCGCCCGCCCCCGACCCGCAGGTCGCCGCCCGCTACCAGCTGGCCATCATGGCCGACGTCCTCGAGCGGGCCGTCCAGCAGGGGGCGCGCCTGATGAGTCAGCACCTGCAGGGGCCGATGCCCCAGATGCTCTTCATGGGCGGACAGGCCCGCGCGAGAGGGTTCCGCCTGGAGGGGTACGGGATCTTCTTCGACGTCGACGTGCCCGCCATGCGCCAGAGCCTGATCTGGTCGTGGCGGATGCTCGACCTCACCAACGACGGCGCCGTCGGCGCCATCGAGGCGCTGAAGGCCCACCTGCAGACGGTGCGCGACCCGGCCCAGCGCCGGGAACTCGACCAGGCCATCCGGCAGCTGGAGCTGCAGATCGCGCCCTTCGCGAACCCCTCGGGGCCGGCTCGCGTCGACAGCGGCGCGCCGCGCGAGGGCCGGGCGGCCGTCGTGACGCTCCCGGGGCCCGGCCAGCGCGACGCAGCCCAGGCGGGACGCGCGCCCCTGCCCGAGCCGGCGGGCGAGCGCCTCGACCCCGGCGCAGCCTACACGGCCGCCGTCAGGGACGCCCTCATCGACGCGATGCTGCGCTACAGCGAGTCACTGGCGGTCGGGGCGGACGAGTGGCTGGTGGTCGCGGCCCGAGACCGCGGCGAGCCGGGGATCGCCGCCGACGATCCGTTCGACGTGACGACCATCCAGCTGCGCATCAGGGGCTCGGACCTGCAGGCCCTGCACGCGGGGCGCATCGGGCCGGAGGAGGCCCGCAAACGCGTCGAGTCGCGTGAATACTGATAGAGTGGAGCAGGTTCGGCGTCCCCGGCCTCGAGCCGGAGCGAACGAAAGGGCAGCCCAATGAGCGCGTATGTGACGCGGGCGGCGGCCGGCGCGGTGCTCGCTGCCGCCCTGACGCTGGCCGGATGTTCGGAACCGACGGTCGACCTCGCCACGTCCGTCACCGTGAGCGACCTCACGACGGGCTGGTTCGACGCCGGCGTCGTCGACGGCAAGAACAAGCTCGTGCCAAGCGCCTCCTTCACCGTGACGAACACGGGGACGCACAAGCTGAGCGCCCTCCAGCTCAACTCCGTCTTCAGGTTCGAAGGCGAGGAGCAGGAACTCGGGTCCGCCCTCGTGATCCTCCGGGGCGCCGACGCCCTGGCTCCCTCGGCAACGAGCAAGCCGATCACCGTTCGCGGCACATGGGGCTTCACCGGCGAGCAGCCGCGGGCCCAGATGCTGATGCACGCGCAGTTCAAGGACGCGTGCGTCCAGATCTTCGCCAAGTACGGATCGGCGCCCGCCGTGAAGATCAAGGAAGCCAAGATTGTCAGGCAGCTGTTGACGAAGTAGCGCCGGCTTCGCCCCGCGCCCGGGGCGGGAGGGGCGGGTTCGAGCCCGGCTCACGCGCGGGTTTCTCGTTCAGGAGCCCCGCCGCTTCACGAGCGGGACGAAGCGCACCGGAATCACGCTGCGCGAGAGGACCCGCCCGGACTCGTCCTTCACGAGCAGCCGCAGGTCCTGCACATCGTGCACCGGGCCCACCGGCACGACGAGCCGCCCGCCGGGCTTCAGCTGATCGACGAGCGCCTGCGGGACCTCCTCCGGCGCCGCCGTCACCAGGATGATGTCGAAGGGCGCTTCTTCCGGCCAGCCCAGGTAGCCGTCGCCCTGGCGGACCGTCACGTTGGCGCAGCCCAGACGCTGCAGCGTCGCCGCCGCCGATCGGGCCAGCGGCTCGAGCAGTTCGATGCTGAACACCCTCGCGACCAGGCGGGACAGCACGGCCGCCTGGTAGCCGGATCCCGTCCCGACTTCCAGCGCCCGGTCGCCCGGCGCAGGCCTCGCCAGCTCGGTCATCAGCGCCACGATGTACGGCTGCGAGATCGTCTGGCCGTAGCCAATCGAGAGCGGGCTGTCCCAGTAGGCATCCTCCCGGAGGGGACCCGGAACGAACTCGTGGCGCGGCACGGCGCGCATCGCGTCGAGAACGCGCGGATCCGATACTCCGCGGGCCGCCACCTGGTCGGCCACCATCGCCCGCCGCGCCTTGACCCACGGGTCCTGCGGCGGAGCGCCGTCCGGCGAGCAGCAGGAAGGCGTCATCGATGCCACCATCATCCAGCAGCCGGCGATGAGCGCGGGGAGCATCCGAGGCACCAGCTATAATACCGGGATGCCACAGCCGCCGATCGGGCCGCAGCATCTGGATCGCCGGCTGGGTCCGCTCGACGCTGCCGCGATCGTCGTCTCGAACGTCATCGGCGTCGGCATTTTCATCACGCCGCAGATCATCGCACAGGCCGTGCCCCATCCGGTCGGGTTTCTTGCCGTGTGGCTGGGCGGGGGCCTGCTCGCGTTTGTCGGCGCGATGGCCTATGCCGAGCTCGGGACCCTGCGCCCGAGGTCGGGCGGGGAATATGTGTACCTGCGCGAGGGGTACGGCCAGCTCGCCGCGTTCCTCACCGGGTGGACCTCGTTCGTGGCCGGGTTTGCGGGGGCCATGGCGGCGGGGGCCCTGGGCGCAGCCGACTACCTGGGACGCTTCCTGCCGGCCGCCAGCGACGCGACGCCGCTCGTCACCATCCCGATCCCGGGCGTGCCGCTCGTCGTCTCGCCTCGCGCGATTGTCGCCCTGACGGCCCTGTTCGGACTCGCCTTCGTCCACGTCTGCGGGCTCGGACCCGGCCGGATCGTCCAGAACACCCTCGCGCTGCTGAAGGTGGGGGCGCTCGTGCTCTTCGTGGCGGCGGGGCTCAGCACCGGCTTGGGCGACTTCGGACACGTGGTGGCCGCGGCGCCGGCCTCCGCCTCGTCCAACCTGCCGCTCGCCCTCATCGTCGTGATGTTCTCGTACAGCGGCTGGAACGCGGCGGCCTACGTGGCGGAAGAGATCCGGGACCCGGGGCGCAACGTGCCCAGGGCCCTGGCCATCGGCACGGCCGCAGTGGTGCTGGTGTACCTGGGCCTGAACCTGCTTTACGTCTACGCCGTGCCGATGCCCGAGATCGGCGCGGCGACGTCCGAGATCGCGATGGTCGCGGCAGACCGGCTGCTCGGCCCCGGCGCCGCCCGGCTCCTCGGCGGCCTCGCCGTTGTCGTGCTGCTCGGCAGCCTGAGCGCGATGACGACGGCGGGCCCCCGCGTCTATTTCGCCATGGCCCGCGACGGGGCGTTCTTCCAGGCGGCAGCCCGCATCCACCCCCGCTTCCACACGCCGTGGATCGCCATCATGGCCCAGGCGGTCTGGAGCGCCGTCCTCGTGCTCACCAACACGAAGGACCAGCTGGCCGAGTACACGGGGTTCGCGGTGCTGCTGTTCTCCGCGTTTGCGGTGAGCACGGTCTTCGTGCTGCGCAGGCGCAACCCCGGCGAGCCGAGACCGTTCAAGGCGTGGGGGTACCCGGTTGCGCCCGCGATCTTCGTGACGGCCGCGCTCGCCGTCACGGCAGCGTCCGTGACCGGCCGGCCTGGGCCGTCGCTCTGGGGTGCGCTCATCATCGCTGCCGGCGTGCCGGCCTACGCGTGGTTCCGGCGGAGCGCCCCACGGCGGCCGCCTGCTGTCATCCCGGACTGACGGACCCGGACGCGGCCTGCCGGCGGGTGCGCCACAGCGCCCAGAACGTGACGAGCGCGAGCGTGCCGTCGCACGCCGCAAACAGCAGGAATGACGCGGGCGAGCCGCGGAGCACGCGGTCGGCCGCGAAGAGCAGCGCCCCCGAGCCCTTGAGGAACGGCCCCATCACCCAGAGGTAGGCGCGGTAGCGCTGCGGGTCGCGGCAGGGGAGCAGGTAGCCCGCGGCGACCGCCAGGGCGAACAGCCCGTTCAGATCGGCGTGAATCGGCGGATCGGGCGCGCCCACGCCGAGCCAGCCCTGCAGCAGGCCGCGGCCCGCCAGCAGCGCCAGTCCCAGCAGGCCGTCGTAGACGAGCGAGACCAGCGCCACGCCGCGCAGGACCGACGGAGACGACGAAGCCCCGGGCGTCGCCACCCGGGGCTCGCCGGTCGCGCGGGACGAACGCTCCACGGCCGCCGCTACCTGGCGATCGGTTCGAGCCACGCTTCGTACGTGATCGTGTCCCAGCTCCGGATGTTCAGCTCGAAGACGAGCGGTTTGTAGCCGGGGGCCGCGATCTCGATGCGGTGCAGGCCGAGCGGCAGTTGGAGCTTCTGGAACATGTTGTCGAAGTCATCGACGCGGCCCGCGTAATACCCGTCTACGTAGACGGAGGCCGTGTTCGGCTTGACCTTGAGGCGGACGCCGCCCATCGGCTCGCGAGTGCCCGTCGCGTATCCGTCGCCGTAGCCCGCCGGCCCGTAGCCGTACCCGTAGGCGTAGGGCAGGCTGGAGTAGCCGCCGTAGTTCCGGTAGCGGTAGTCCTCATACGACCACCAGAACGGGTCGTAATAGAAATAGCCGAGACCGAAGGCGCCATAGCCCCAGACGTTGCCGTACCAGTTGAACGGGTTGTATCTGTATCCGTAGTAACCGTTGTAGTAGTTCTGGTTGAAAACGTAGTACCCGCCGCCGCCCTGGGGGGCCGGCGCATCGGCGCGCGGAATGGCGGTGCCCGTAGAGGGATTGCCGCCGCGCGGGCGGGAATACCACGGGACGCCCACGACGTCCGCGCCGCCGCCGTCGCGGGCGCGCCCGGCTGCCTGGCCGTCAGCGGGCGAGCGCCAGCTGCTGCCGCCATCGCGGGGCCTGGCCTCGCGGCCGGCGCTGCTGCCGGCGTTGCCGCCGCCGGCTCGTCCGCTGCGGGGAGCCGCCGAGCTCGGCTGCCGGGAGCCGCCGCCGCTTGAAGCTCCGCCGGGCGAGACCGCTGCGCCGCCGCCGCCGCGCGGCTGGGCTGCGCCTCCGCCCTGGCCTGCGCCGCGCCCGCGCGGCGACTGGGCGAAGACGCCTGAGGGGCCGGCAACGAGCAGCGCCGCCATCAACGCCGCGAACACGACACCGGAGAACGCGAGCCGTCTCATGGTCGGACTCCTCCTCCCCCTGAAGCTGCAACTTCGCTGCCAGCGGCGGTGCCTGGAACGCCTCACCAAATCTACGCTCCGGCCGCCGAGTTGTCCAGTCCGGATGCCATCGATGTGTTGCCCCCGTCCCGTTTTCTTGACACTATGCTCTGGATGACCCACTCAACCACGATCCTCGCGGTCCGGCACCACGGCCGGGTCGTCATGGCGTGCGACGGCCAGGTGACGCTCGGCAACGCCATTGTCAAGCAGGGGGCGCGCAAGATCCGGCGGCTGTACGCCGACAAGGTGCTGGCGGGGTTCGCGGGCTCGGCGGCCGACTCGTTCGCCCTGTTTTCGCGGTTCGAGGGGAAGCTGGAGCAGTACCGCGGGAACCTCGAGCGCTCCGCCGTCGAACTCGCGAGGGACTGGCGGACCGACCGGGCCCTGAGGCGGCTCGAGGCGATGCTCATCGTCGCAGACGAGCGCGCGACGTTCCTGCTGTCGGGCACGGGCGATCTCATCGAGCCGGACGACGGGATCGTGGGCATCGGCTCGGGGGGCTTGTACGCGGTGGCGGCGGCCCGGGCCCTGGCGCGCCACACGCAGATCGAGGCCCGCGTCATCGCGGAGATCGCGATGGGCATCGCCGCCGGGATCTGCATCTACACCAATGCGAATCTCTCCATCGAGGAGCTGACCCCGACGTCCTGACACGTCGCGGCCGACACCCCATGCCGCTGCTTCCACCGGCTTCCCCGGACGCCCTCGCCTCGGCCCCGACGCCCCGGCAGATCGTGTCGGAGCTTGACAAGTACGTCGTCGGCCAGCACAGAGCCAAGCGCGCCGTCGCCATCGCGCTGCGCAACCGGCTGCGGCGCCAGCAGCTCCCGGCCGAGATGGCCGAGGAGGTGGCGCCGAAGAACATCCTGATGATCGGGCCGACGGGCGTCGGGAAGACCGAGATTGCGCGCCGCCTGGCCCGCCTCGCGCGTGCGCCGTTCCTCAAGGTCGAGGCGTCGCGGTTCACCGAGGTCGGCTACGTCGGGCGCGACGTCGAGTCGATGATCCGCGACCTGGTCGAGATTGCCGTCGGGATGGTCCGCGAGGAGCGCGTCCGCGAGGTGCGCCACAAGGCCGAGCAGCTGGCCGAGGAGCGCCTGCTCGATCTCTTGCTGCCGCCGCGCCCGCCCTCGGCCGAGGGGCACCCCGCCGTCGATCCCGCCGCGCAGACGCGCGAGCGCCTCCGCGCGCAGCTGCGCGAAGGGAAGCTCGACCACCGCACCGTCGAGGTGGATGTGCGGGAGTCGGCCCTGCCGATGATGCAGGTCGTGGGCGGCTCGTCGATGGAGGAGCTCGGGCTCAACCTCAGAGACATGCTGCCCGGGATGTTCCAGGGCCGCCGGCGCTCGAGCACGATGAAGGTCCCCGAGGCGCGCGCCCACCTCGTCGAGGAGGAGCAGCAGAAGCTCGTGGACATCGAGAGCGTGGCGCGGACGGCGATCGAGCGAGTCGAGCAGGGCGGCATCCTGTTCGTGGACGAGATCGACAAGATCGCGGGCCGCGAGGGCGGCCACGGTCCCGACGTCAGCCGGGAAGGCGTGCAGCGGGACATCCTGCCGATCGTCGAGGGCACGACCGTCAACACGAAGCATGGCATGGTGCGCACCGACCACATCCTGTTCATTGCCGCCGGCGCCTTCCACGTGTCGAGGCCGTCGGACCTGATTCCCGAACTGCAGGGCCGGTTCCCGATCCGCGTGGAGCTGGAGGCCCTCGGGCGGGACGACTTCGTCCGCATCCTCCGGGAGCCCCGCAACGCGCTCGTCACCCAGTACACCGCGCTGCTGGCGACCGACGGCGTCGAGCTGCACTTCACCGACGACGCCATCGATCGTCTGGCCGAACTGGCCGCGCTCGTGAACGAGCGCACTGAGAACATCGGCGCGCGGCGCCTCCACACGGTGATGGAGAAGCTGCTGGACGAGGTCTCGTTCGAGGGGCCCGATCTGGCCGGGAGATCGATTACGATCGACGCCGCGTACGTCGATCGCATGCTGGCCGACGCGGTGAAGAACGAGGACCTGAGCCGGTACATCCTGTGAGACCCAGCCGAGTCGCCCTGGTGGTGTGCGTGGCCGCGGCAGGGCTCGCCTGGCCGGGCTGCGGCAAGAAGGGCCCGCCGCTCGCGCCCTTCGTCAGGGCGCCCGGGCGCGCGATGGACCTGCAGGCGCGGCGGTCGGGCGACCTCGTCACCCTCACGTTCACCGTGCCGTCGGCCAACATCGACGACACGCGGCCGGCGGACCTGGCGGCGCTCGAGGTCTATGCGTACACGGCGATGGCCCAGAACGACGTGCGGGACACGGCGCGCATGACGCTCGTCGCGAAGATTCCCGTGCGCAAGCCGGCAGCCCTCGCGCCAGGCGCGGCGTCTCGGCCGGCCGAGCCCGCCCCGCGCGGCGACTCGGCCGCGGACCAGGGGGCCCTCGTCACGATCACCGAGACGCTGACGGCCGACATGCAGGCCCCGCTCCCGCCAGACGGCCGCCGGAAGACGGCGCGGGCGCCCGCTGAGCCGCGCGCGTGGCTCGATCCGCCGCCGCCGCCGCCGCTGGGCGGCCCGGCCGCGGCGGCGATCCCCAACCGCTACTACCTGGTGTACGGCGTCAGCCGCTCGGGCAACCGCGGCGGCGCGTCTCCGCGTCCCGCGGTGCCGCTCGTTCCGCCTCCGCCCGCCCCGGAGCAGCCGGCGCTCTCCGTGACTGAAGAAGGCGTCGTCGTGCGCTGGGCCGTGCCGCCCGGCGCTCGCCTGCCCTACCAGGCGCCTGCGTCGGATGACGCGCTGGCCGCGAGCACGTTCGGCATGGAATCGGCGCCGGCGCTGTCCTACGTGATCTCGTTTGGATCGGTGAGGCTCACCGACACGCCGGTGAAGCGCCTGACGTGGACCGACGCGAACGCGCCTTACGGCGCCGAGCGCTGCTACGACGTCCGCGCGGTCCTCGTCAGGGGCGCCGCGTCGGTTGAGAGCGAGCCGTCGTCGGCCGCGTGCGTCACGCCCGTCGACACGTTTCCGCCCCCGGCGCCGTCCGGCCTGGCGGCCGTGGCGGGCGAGGGCGCGGTGAGCCTCATCTGGACGGCGGTGTCCGCACCGGATCTTGCGGGCTACATCGTGCTGCGGGGCGAGGCGGGGAGCGCGGCCCTGGAGCCCCTGTTCACCGCGCCCGTCATGGAGACGACCTACCGGGACGCGTCGGCGAAGCCAGGCGTCCGGTACGTGTACGCCGTGGCGGCCGTGGACACCGCCGCGCCGGGCAATCGCAGCGCCCTGTCCAACACGGTCGAGGAGACGGCGAGGTAGCGCAGGAAGCAGGAGGCCGCATGGGGGCAGGAGCCCCGCGCTCCGGAGCTCCCGGCCCGGGAAGGGCAGGGTGATGGGCCGCATCTGCCTGACCGAATGGCAGGGCGAGGCCCGGCATGCCGTCGGGCATCGGCGGCCTCCAGCCGGGCGACGTCGTGGCCGACGCGGTCGAAGGGGTCGGAGCGCTGACGAACACGGCGGTGGAGGGGGAGTAGAATTCAGAAGGCGGGACGTCGCGTAGGAGGAGGCAGGGGAATACGGAAGACAGAAGACAGAATCCGGGATTCGGAACTGGGAAGCTGTCACGCTGCAGTTCCCGAGTCCCGAGTCCCCGGTCCCGGGGCACGCGTCGCGGCTCGCCACGCATCACAGGACACACTAGCGCCCAGCGCCTAGTCCCGAGCACCTGCGGGGGAACCATGAAGCTCTTTCTCGACACCGGCAACATCAGGGACATCGAGGCCTACTGCGCCATCGGCATCATCGACGGCGTGACCACCAATCCGTCGCTCATGGCCAGGGAGGAGGGTGATCCCCGCGCGATCACGAAGCGGATCTGCGAGATCGTCCGGGGGCCGGTGAGCGCCGAGGTGCTCGCCACCGACGCGGAGGGGATGATTCGCGAGGGCCGGGATCTGGCGGCGATCGATCCGCACGTCGTCATCAAGGTGCCGTTCGGCAAGGCCGGCGTGCAGGCGTGCAAGGCGCTGCGCGAGGACGGCATCGGCGTGAACGTCACGCTGGTGTTCACGCCGGCGCAGGCGCTGCTGGCGGCCAAGGCCGGGGCGTCGTTCGTGAGCCCGTTCGTCGGCCGGCTCGACGACGTGGCGACCGACGGCATGGAACTGGTCGCGCAGATCGTCGAGATCTACGAGAACTACGGCTACCAGACGGAGATCATCGTGGCGAGCGTGCGCCACCCGATGCACGTCGTGCAGGCCGCCAGGCTGGGCGCGCACATCTGCACGTGCCCGGCGGCGGTCATCGAGGCGCTGTTCAAGCACCCGCTCACCGACGTCGGCATCGAGCGGTTCCTGAGGGACTGGGCGGCTGCGAAGGGAGCCCGGCCGTGACGTCGCCGCTCGACCGCCTGGCCGACCTGCGGCGGCGCGCCGAGCTGGGCGGGGGCGAAGCGCGCCTGAAGCGGCAGCGCGAGGCCGGGAAGCTGACGGCCCGCGAGCGCATGGAGGCGCTTTTCGATCCCGGCACCTTCGAGGAGCTCGACAAGCTGGTCACGCACCGGTGCCTCGATTTCGGCATGCAGGAGCAGCTCGTCCCGGGAGACGGCGTCGTGTCGGGGCACGGGCGGGTGAACGGGCGGCCGGTCTTCGCGTTCGCCCAGGACTTCACGGTGTTCGGCGGCTCGCTCTCCGAGACGAACGCCGCGAAGATCTGCAAGGTGATGGACCTGGCGGTGCGGATGGGCGCGCCCATCGTCGGATTGAACGACTCGGGCGGCGCGCGCATCCAGGAAGGCGTCATGTCGCTCGCGGGCTACGCCGACATCTTCCTGCGCAACACCCTCGCCTCCGGCGTCGTGCCGCAGATCTCCGCCATCATGGGCCCCTGCGCCGGAGGGGCGGTGTACTCGCCCGCCATCACCGACTTCAACATCATGGTGAAGCAGACGAGCTACATGTTCGTCACGGGCCCCGAGGTCATCAAGACGGTGACCCACGAGGACGTCACGAAGGAGGAGCTCGGCGGCGCCATGACCCACAACGAGCGCAGCGGCGTCGCCCACTTCGCGGCGGAGGACGACCGGGAGTGCCTTGCGCTCATCCGGGAGCTGTTGGGCTTCCTGCCGTCGAACAACCTCGACGAGCCGCCCCGGGCGGACGCGTCGGACCCGGTGAATCGCGAGGCTCCGGCGCTCGACGCACTGGTCCCCGAGTCGCCGTACCAGCCGTACGACATGCTGGATCTCGTCCACGCCGTCGCCGACGACGGGTACTTCCTGGAGGTTCACCGGCACTTTGCCCAGAACCTGATCGTGGGGTTCGCTCGGATGGGCGGGCGGTCCGTGGGCGTCGTGGCGAACCAGCCGGCGCACCTGGCGGGAACCCTCGACATCGACGCCTCGGTGAAGGGCGCCCGGTTCGTCCGGTTCTGCGACGCGTTCAACATCCCGCTCGTCGTGCTCGAGGACGTGCCCGGCTTCCTGCCCGGCACGGTCCAGGAGTTCGGCGGCATCATCCGCCATGGCGCCAAGCTGCTGTACGCGTTCGCGGAGGCGACGGTGCCGAAGGTGACGGTGATCACCCGCAAGGCGTACGGCGGCGCGTACTGCGTCATGGCCAGCAAGCACATCCGCGCGGACTTCAACTTCGCCTGGCCGACCGCCGAGATCGCGGTCATGGGGCCGGAGGGCGCGGTGAACATCCTGTACCGGCGGGAGCTGGACGCGGCGCCGGATGCGCCGAGCCGCCGGACCGTGAAGACCGCCGAGTTCCGCGAGACGTTCGCGAACCCGTTCGTCGCGGCGTCGCGGGGCTTCGTCGACGAGGTGATCGCGCCTCGGGACACGCGGCGGAAGATCATCTCGGCGCTCGAGGCGTCAGCCACGAAGCGGGATACAAACCCGCCGAAGAAGCACGGCAACATCCCGCTCTAGCCCGGACGGGCCGCCCATTCTGGCCTTGACCGAACGTCCGGACTAGAATGGCTGCGGGATGCCGAACGCGCTGACGAAGGTCCTCGTCGCCAATCGCGGCGAAATCGCGGTGCGGATCATCCGGGCGTGCCGCGAACTGGGCCTCCGCACCGTGGCGGTCTACTCGGCATGCGACCGCACGGCGCTCCACGTCCGCTACGCCGACGAGGCCTACCCCATCGGGCCGGATGCGCCCCGAGACAGCTACCTCCGCATCGACGCCCTGATGGAGGTCGCACGCCGATCGGGCGCCGACGCGGTCCACCCCGGGTACGGCTTCCTGGCCGAGAACGCCGGCTTCGCGAAGGCGGTGATCGACGCGGGCCTGGTGTTTGTCGGGCCGTCGCCTGACGCCATCGCCACGATGGGGAGCAAGACCGCCGCGCGGGCCGAGGCGGCGGCGGCCGGGGTCCCGGTGGTGCCCGGAACCGAGGCGCCGCTGGGCCCGGACGCGACCGACGCCGACGCCGGGCGCATCGCCGGGGCCGTGGGGTACCCGCTGCTCGTCAAGGCCGTCGCCGGCGGAGGCGGCAAGGGCATGCGCGCGGTCGCGCGGGAGGCGGAGCTCCAGGGGGCGCTGCGGGCCGCGCGCTCCGAGGCGCTGTCGTCGTTCGGCGACCCGGCGGTCTACTTCGAGCGGCTGCTGGTGCGGCCCCGCCACGTCGAAATCCAGCTGCTCGGCGACGTGCACGGCACGATCGTGCCTTTCGTCGAGCGCGAATGCTCGATCCAACGCCGCCATCAGAAGGTCCTCGAGGAATCGCCGTCCGCCGCGGTCACGCCGGACCTGCGCCGCCGCATGGCGGAAGCCGCCGTGGCCGTGGCGCGCCGCGTGGGCTACACGAACGCGGGCACGATTGAGTTCCTGCTCGATGCGTCGGGCGAGTTCTTCTTTCTCGAGATGAACACCCGGCTCCAGGTCGAGCACCCGGTGACCGAACTGGTGACCGGCACCGATCTGGTGCACTGGCAGTTCCGCGTCGCGCGAGGCGAGCGCCTGGACCTCGACCCGCGCAGGACGCTCGACCCGGTGGGGCATGCCATCGAGTGCCGGATCTACGCGGAGGATCCGGACCGCGACTTCCTGCCCTCGCCGGGGCTCGTCACGGCGCTGCGGGCGCCCGCCGGCCCGGGCATCCGCAGGGACGACGGCGGCGCCGTGGCGGGCGTCGTCGTGCCGGTTCACTACGATCCCCTCATCGCGAAGCTGGCGGCGTGGGCCGAGTCGCGCCCCCAGGCGATTGCGCGCATGGCGAGGGCGCTCGGCGAGTACGACGTGCGCGGTATCAAGACGACGATCCCGTTCTTCCGCTGGCTGCTGGGCGACGCGGCCTTCCAGGAGGGCCGGCTCGACACGACGTTCATCGACGCGGCGCTCGAGGCGCGCGGCGGCAGGCCCTTCCTCGAGGTGCCGGACGAGGCGGAGCACCTGGCCATCGTGGCGGTCGCGCTCCAGGCCCATGCGGGAACGGCCGCGCCGACCGCCGCCGCCGCGCCGCCGGCAAGCCGATGGCAGCAGGCGGCCCGCGCGGGCGGGCTGCGCCGATGACGATCGGGGCGATGACACCCTCTGACAGGATGGACCAGGTGACGCCTTCCAGATCGGGCTCGCGCCGGCGACGCGGAGCACGCCGCCGTCCCGGGCGATGGGCGCGCGGCGCCTTCTGCTTCCGGAGGCGGCGATGCGCCTGACGGTGGAGGCCAACGGCAGGGCGAGGTCGGTCGATGTCAGCGGCCGGGACGGGATCTACCGCATCGTTATCGACGGCGTCGAGCGCGAGGTGGATGCCGCCGCCGTGGACGACACGACGTTCTCGCTGATCTGCCTGGGCAGCGGGCGGGCGAGCCGGGAAGTCGGCCTAGGGCCGTCCCCGGTTCCCGGCGAGACGGCCGTCCACATGCCCGCTGGCGTGGCCGTCGTCAGGGTCCTGAGCGGGCCGCCAGGACGCTCCGGGCGGGGCGGCGGCGGAGCCGGGCTCGCGCAGGGCACGCAGCAGGTCGTCACGCCGATGCCCGGCAGAGTGGTGAAGGTGCTGGTTCGGGTCGGCGACGAGGTCCGCGCGCGGCAGGGGATCGTCGTCGTCGAAGCCATGAAGATGGAGAACGAGCTGCGCTCGCCGAAGGACGGCCGGGTCACGCGGATCCTCGTGGACGAGGGCGCGCCGGTCGAGGCCGGGCGCCCGCTCGTCGTGATCGACTAGCAGGGCGGTCGCATGGGGCTGCTGCACGCGATCAGGCGCGCCGGGCCGTACGCCCGCAGGGCGGGGATGATCGCCCTGGGCGTCGCGGCCGCCGGCGTCGTGCTGACGCTGAGCGTGGACCTGGCGGAGCTGGCGCCGGCCCTGACGGGCGGCCGCGTGGACCTGCGGCAGGTCGCCTCGTCGGCCGCTTCCGCCGAGTTCGACCGCCCCGTCCGGGTGGGCGGCCTGTCGGTCCGCCTGGTGGACGGGCGCTTCCTCATCCGCGATCTCGTCATCGAAGGGCTCTCGCCCGCGGCCACCCCGTTTCTCACGGCGCGCGAGGTGGCGGTGGACATGCCGCTCTGGTCCCTCGTGCGGCGGCGCCTCGCGATCCGCAGCATCGAGGTCTCCGACTGGGCGCTGACAATCGAGACGTGGACCGGGCGCGATAACCTCCCGGCGCTGCGCTCGCGCGGGCGGACGGGGCCGAGCTCGATCACGACCACGCTGGCCTTCCTGCACGGCCGCCGCGGCGTCGTCCATTACGCGGACCACGCCTCGCCGATCACCGTGATCGCGCGCGATTTCGAGATCACGGCGACGAGGTCCTCCGGCTACCGCGGCCAGACCACCTCGACGGGCGGCACCATCGCGATTCAGTCCTACACGCCGATGTCCGCGGACATCCGCACGTGGTTCCGGATCGACGGCGGCAAGGTGCACTTCGACCGGATCGAACTCGACACCGACGGCGCCTCGACGGTCGCAACCGGGGACGTGGACGTGCCCCACTGGCCGGAGATGACGTACCAGATCGAATCGCGCATCCAGCTGGCGCCGCAGCGGGGCATCTGGTGGGCGAACGACCGCTTCACGCTCTCCGGAGAAGCGACCTTCAAGGGCCGCCTGCACTACTTCAAGGGCGGCAGGGAGCTCGCTGGGGAAGTGGCGAGCGACGAGTTCGGCATCAACTGGATCCGGTTTCCCGACGCCACGGCGTCCGTCGTGTGGACGGCGGCGCGGCTCGATGTCAGCAGGGCGCGCTCGAGGTTCTACGGCGGGCGGATGGATCTGACCTACGCCATGGCGCCGCTGAACGTGCCGGGCACGCGGTCGACGGCGCGCCTCGACGTCCGGTACTCGGATGTCGATCTCGGGGCCTTCTCGGACGCGATGGCGATGAAAGGCCTGCGCCTGGCGGGGCGGGCGACAGGCCGCAATGACTTGGAGTGGCGCCTCGGGGCGTGGGAGGGCCACCGCGGCGGCGGCGAGATCCAGGTGTCGCCGCCGCCAGGCGTCAGGCTGCAGGGGAAGGAGCTGGGCGCCACGCGCCGGCCGCCGTCGTTCGCGCACGTGTACGGCGATCCGTTCCCCCCGCTCGGGCGCGTGCCGATTGGCGGCAGGCTGCGCTACACGTACGGCGCCGAGTGGGTGGACGTCGAGCCGGGAGACGTCGCGTCGCCGTGGACCTACCTCGCGCTGGAGGGGCGGACCGCCTGGGGCGAGCGGTCCCGGATCCCGTTCCACGTCACCAGCACCGACTGGCAGCAGAGCATGCGGGAGCTGGCCGGCGTGCTCACCGCCTTCGGATCGCCGTCGCGCCCGGCTGAAGTGGGCGGGGAGGGCACCTTCGAGGGCGTGCTCTTCAACGCCATCTGGGACCCGCGCATCGAGGGCTTCTTCGCCGGCGCAGGCCTGACGTTCTGGGACGTGGACTGGGGCCGGGGCGAGAGCGCCGTCGTCATCGAGCACCTGTACGCCGACGTGAAGGACGCGGAGGTCCGGAAGGGCGCGGGGACGCTGCGCGCGACCGGCCGCTTCTCGCTGGGCTATCCGCGCAGGGACCGCGGCGAGGAACTCAACGCCGTGATCCGGATCAGCGACTGGGACCTGGCGGACTTCCGCCACGCGTTCGAGTTCGACGCCTATCCCTGGGACGGCCGCGTGCACGGCGAACTCCACCTCTGGGGCGCGTACGAAGAGCCGTTTGGATTCGGCAAAGTCACGTTGGCTCCGCTGGCGGTCTACGAGGAGACGCTGACCAGCGCCACGGCGTCTCTGCGCTTCGACGGACCGGGGGTGTGGCTCGACGGCATCGAAATGCGGAAGGGGGCCACCGGCATCGTGCGCGGCGGCGCCCGCGCCGAGTGGCTGGGCTCGTACTCGTTCAACGTGGACGGGCAGAACATACCCGTCGAGTCGGTCGACCTCTTTGCCTTCCCCGACGCGCCGCTCTCGGGCCGGCTCGATTTCACGGCCAGCGGCGGGGGCAAGGCCCTGGACGTCTCCTACGACGCCGACTTCCGGATGCGCGACCTCTACGTCAAGGACGAGGGCATCGGCGACGTGAAAGGACGCCTCGAGCTCCGGGGCGACGACATGAACGTCTCGTTCGACGCCATCTCGTCCCGCTTGACCGCATCCGGGGCCGGGAAGGTGACGCTGCTCGGCGACTACCCCGGCGATGTCACGCTGCGCCTGACCGACGCCTCGCTCGATCCCTACGCCCGGGTCTTTATGCCCGGCCTCTCGCCGTTCGCCTCGGCGGTGGGGTCGGGGACGGTGCGGGTCAGCGGCACCCTTCTGAGCCTCGACAACGTCGTCGCGCATGTGCACGTCGAGCGCCTGGCGCTGAAGCTCTTCGACTACGTTCTGCAGAACGACGGCGGCCTCGACGCCAGCCTGGAGCAGGGCATCCTGCGGGTCGGGCGCTTCCGGCTGAGCGGCGAGGACACGCGCCTCACCCTGTCGGGCAACGTGGACCTGGTGCAGGGGATCCTCGGGATGCGCGCCGAGGGCAGCGCGAACCTCGGGATCCTCCAGGCCGTGACGTCCAACGTCCGCGGATCCGGCCGTGCGGACGTCACCGCGGATTTCACCGGCACGCTCGAGGAGCCGCGCGTCGGCGGCAGCGCCGCCATCGAGGGCGGGCGGCTGCGGCACATGTGGCTGCCTCACGCCATCGACGGCATCAACGGGCGCGTCCGGTTCGACGGGGAGAGCGTTCGCTTCGACGACATCGCGGCGACCATCGGCCGCGGCGACGTCCGCCTTGGCGGGCGAGTGGATCTCGCCGGCCTCTGGCCGTCGCGCTTCGACATCACCGCGACCGGAGAGGGCATGGAGCTGCGCTACCCGGAGGGCTTCCGCTCGGTCATCGACGCGGACCTGGGCCTGCGCGGCACCGTCGATGACCTCGTGCTCGGCGGCACGGTCCTCGTCCGGCGCGGCGAGCTGCGGCGCGACCTGGAGCTCGGGACGGGCCTCGCGGACCTTGCCGCCGGGGGAGGCGGCGCCGGCATCGCCGCGCCCCAGGCCCCGGCGCCGGCGCTGCCGCTGCGCTTCGACCTTCGGCTGTCGGCGCCGTCCACGATCGAGATCGACAACAAACTCGCCCGCCTCACCGCCAGCGCCGATCTGAGGCTCCGCGGGACCTACGCCCGGCCCGTTCTCGAGGGCCGCGCCGAGGTCCAGCGCGGCGAGCTCTGGTTCGAGGGCAAGCGCTACGTGGTGTCGCGGGGATCGGCGGAGTTCACGAACCCGTCGAAGATCGACCCGTACTTCGACGTGGAGGCCGAGACGCGCGTCCGGGCGCCCGGCCAGACCTACCGCGTGACGTTCCGCGTCGCCGGCACGACATCGGCGTTCGAGTACGATCTGTCGTCCGACCCGCCGCTTCCCGAAGTGGACGTCCTGTCGCTGCTGCTTGGCGACGTGGGCTCCACGCAGGACGCCGAGTTGCGCGCCCTCAGGACGCCGGACGAGGCCGAGCAGAACCTGCTGATCGCGCGCTCGGCGCGGCTGCTGGCCAGCCCGATCTCCTCGGGCGTCCAGAAGGCCGTCGAGCAGACCTTCGGGCTGGACTCCGTGCAGATCGCGCCCTTCTTCGTCGACCCGAGCCAGTCGGCGGGGCGCTTCTCGCCGGGCGCCCGCCTCACCATCGGCAAGCGCATTTCCGACCGCATCTACCTGACGTACTCGCGCAGCCTGTCGTCGGCCGCACGCGACCAGGTGATCCTGCTCGAATACGATCAGAGCGACCGTCTGGCGTGGATTGTCACCCAGAACGAGGATCGGACCTACGCTCTCGACCTGCGGGTCCGCCACGTGTTCCGATGAGACCGCCGCCACCGGCCCGGGCGTTCGCGCTTGCCGCCGCGCTCGCGGCATGGACCGCGTCGCCGTCGGCCGCCCAGGATGCCGGCCTGCCGGTCGGCCGCACGATCTCGGACGTCTCCGTCGTATCGGAGGGGCGGCCGGTCCTCGACGCCCAGGTGCTGGAGCTGCTCGCGCTTCGAAAGGGCTCGCCCCTCCGGATGGAAGACGCCCGGGCCACGATCGTCCGCGCGATGGGCCTCGGCCGCTATCTGGATGTGAGGGTGTCGGCCGAGCCCGACGGCGACGCCGTCCGCCTCTCCGTCGACCTGGTGCCCCTGCCGGCCCAGGGCCGCCTCGTGTTCGAGGGCGATCTCGGCCTGTCCGAGTCCGCGATCCGCGGTGCGGTCACCGAGCGCTTCGGCCCCGACCCGCCCCGGGGAAGGGCCGACGAGGTCGCGCGGGTGGTCGGCGACCTTCTCAGGGATCAGGGCTACCTGCGGGCCACCGTGACGCCGGGAGACGCCCGGCCGGGTGAGACCGGGTTTGGCGATCTGGTCTTCAATGTCGTTTGCGGCCCGCGAGCGCTGGTGCGCTCGATCTCGTTCCGCCCGGAAGCCGGCGAGGAGGTCGAGCAGCTGCGCCTCCGCTTGAGCATCCGGCCCGGAGTCGTTTTCAACCGCGTCGAGCTCCGCCGGCAGCTGGATGCCGCGACGGAGGCGTGGAGATCCCGCGGCTACCTGGAGGCCAGAATCGACGCGCTCGTCGAGGAGCTGTCCGAGGGACGCGGGGTCGCGGTGTCGATCGACGTTCACCGCGGGCGCCGGGTGTCGGTCGAGTTCGAGGGCGACCCCCTGCCGCCGCCGCAGCTGGCCGAGCTCGTGCCGATCCAGCGCGAGGCGTCGGTGGACGAGGATCTCCTCGAGGACTCCAGGGCCCGTATCGTGTCGTACTTGCGGGGGCGCGGGTACCGGGACGCGCGCGCGGAGTTCCGGCGGGTCGTCGAAGACAGCCGGCTCCGGGTCGTGTTCACCGTGGCGAACGGGCCGCTCTACCGCGTGGCGGGCATCGTCACCGACGGCGCGTCGCAGGTCCCGCTGAGGGAGCTCACGCCGCTCCTGCGCCTGTCACCGGGCCAGGCGTGCATCCAGGCCGTGATCGACGGGGACCTCGCGGCGCTCACTGCGGCCTACCGCCGGCGCGGGTTCGGCGAGGCGTCGTGCAAGGCCGCGATCGAGCCCGTGCCCAACGCGAGGACCGCCCACGAGGCCCCGGTCCTCGTGACGATCCGGATCGCCGAAGGCGCGCGCACGCTGGTCGGCTCCGTCGGTGTCTCGGGCAACGAGGCGGTGGCCGACGCGGACCTGCTCGCGGGCCTCTCGACGAGGCCCGGGCAGCCGTTCTACGCGCCCAACACCGAGGCCGACCGCGATCGCATCCTCCTCCGCTACCTGAACCTCGGCTACCGCCTCGCGCGCGTCGAGGCGTCGGTCGAACACGACCCCGACACAGGCCGGGCGTCGGTCGTCTTCTCGGTCAGGGAAGGCCCGCAGATCCTCGTCGGCCACATCCTCGTCGTCGGCAACGCCCGCATTGGCATGGACACGATCCGCCGGGAACTCGCGGTGGAGCCTGGAAGGCCGCTCGCGCTGGATGCCGTCAACGAGAGCCAGCGGAGGCTCGCGTCGCTGGGCCTGTTCCGCCGGGTCACGATCTCCGAGATCCAGCAGCGCGACGACCACGTGCGGGACGTCGTCGTCACCGTCGAGGAGGCGCCCGCGACGACGCTGGGATACGGCGTCGGGCTGGAAGCGCAGAAGGTCGAGACGTCGGAAATCGCCCCGCGCGGCTTCGTCGAGATCGGCCGGCGGAACCTGTTCGGCGGCAATCGGTCCATCAACCTGTTCGGCCGGGTCAGCCTCCGCCGCCGCACCGCCGAGGGGGCGGCGACCGGCGGCCAGCCGGTCGACGGCGGCAGCGAGACCGCGGCGGAGTACCGCGTGGCGGCGACGTACCGCGAGCCCAGGCTCTGGCGGTCCCTGGACTTCCAGATCATCGCCGGCGCCGAGCGGGGCAGGCGCACGAGTTTCAGCTTCGAGCACCAGTCCGCGCGCTTCAACCTGTCCCGTCGGCTGGACGCCGCCTGGAGCGTCCAGGGACAGTACTCGCTCCAGGAGAACCGAATCTACCACGATCGGATCGCACCGGCCGATCGCCCGCTCATCGACCGGCTGTTCCCGCAGGTCAGGATCGCGTCGGTCTCGGCGTCCGCCGTCCGCAACACGCGCGACGATGTCTTCGATCCGGGGCGCGGCACGTTCCTCGGCTTGAACGGCGAGCTCGCCCTCCGTGAACTGGGGTCCGAGGTCGGCTTCGCCAAGACGTTCCTCCAGGGCTTCGTCTACCGCAGGCTGCCGACCTCCCGGCGCATCGTCCTGGCCGGCGGATTGCGCCTCGGACTCGGCGTCGGCTTCCCGCGCGAGGTCCGTCTCACCGACGAGCACGGGGAGCCGGTGATCGGCGACGACGGGGGGCCGCAAATCGTGCGCGTGAGCGACCTGCCGGCGAGCGAGCGCTTCTTCGCTGGAGGCGACACGACGGTGCGCGGATACCGGCTGGATCACGTGGGCCGCCCGGACACGCTCGACAGCGACGGCACGCCGAAGGGCGGCCGCGCCGGCCTGATCCTCAACGGCGAAGTCCGCGTGGGGCTCTGGCGGGACCTGGGGGTCGTCGGGTTCATCGACGCGGGAAACGCCTTTCGCGTCGTGGACGACGTCACGCTCCGGCACCTCCGGAGCGGCGCGGGATTCGGCATTCGGTACAAGTCACCCATTGGTCCGTTCCGGCTGGATCTCGGATTCAAGCTGGGGAAGCTCCGGAAGTTCGTGGGCACGCGCGAGGGCCGGCGAGCGGTTCATATCAGCATCGGGCAGGCGTTCTAGGGGAAGCCGGAATTCAGCATTCGGAATGGACGAAGACAGGAGGTAGAGGAGCGCTCGGGATCCTGGATGCGGAGTGCGCCACGCGCAGTGCGCGACGACGAGGATTGCAGCGGCGCGGGCGCCTGGTGAGCAGAGCGGCGGACACGATGGGAGCGGCGGTGGCGGAGAGAGCAGCGGTGATGAAGAGAGCGGCGGGAACGAACCAGCCCGTGAGCCGCGCCGCCGTGGCGGCGCTGGCGCTGTCCCTCGCCTGGGCTCCCCTCGGCGCCGCGGAACTCCTGGATCGCGTGCTGGCCGTCGTGTCGGGCACCGTGATCACGCTGTCGGACGCCCGGGCGAGCCTGGCGTTCGGTTTCGTCGGCGCCGAACCAGCCGGCGACCGAATCGCAGCCGCCGTGCGCTGGCTGATCGATCGCCAGCTCGTCCTGGACGAAGTGCTGCGGAGCGGCGGCGAGGAGGTGGACCAGGCCCGCGTGGCCCGCGAGATGGCTGCCATCAAGGGGCGCTTTGCGTCCGAGGCCGCGTTCGAAGCCGAACTGGAACGGCTCGGCCTGGGCGGAGGGCGCGCGATGGCTTTCGTGCGCGAGACGCTTGAGGCGAGGCGATACGTCGACCGCCGGTTCGGCGCCTCGGTCGAACCGAGCGAGGAGGAGCTTCGCGACTACTACGCCCGCCACCTGGAGCGGTTCGTCCGCGACGGCCGCCAGCTGGACTTCGTGGAGGCGGCCGACGATGTGCGCACGGCGCTCCAGAACGAGCGGCGCGAGCAGGCCGTCGCCACGTGGCTCGATCGGCTCAGGCGCCGCTCCTCCGTCGTCGAGATCTATCGAGCGCCGCGCTGACAGAGCCCGTGCGGCGCCGCCGGCGCAGGCGCGGCCGGCCGCCGGCCGACTAGCGCCGCGCGATCCGGACGAGGCGCAGGTGCGGCCCCGGGTGCTGCGGCGTCGGCGCGAACACCCTGACATCGCTGGCCTGGGACAGAATGGCGGCGTACTCCGCCGGCGGGGAGCCCGGTGGTGTCCGGCCCCGTGATCGGCTCGCACCCCACGCGTCCGACGACAGCACCAGCCACTCAACGCCGGCAGCAGCGAGTTCGGCGGGATCGCAGCCGGCGAGCGACGGGACGCTCTCGGTGCGGTAGGGCGGCTGCGGCAGCTCGAAGCCGCGCGCCTCGGACACGATCATCGAGCCAGGCCAGACATGCCGGCTCACCCATTTCCACGCCAGCGCCTGCGTGGTCTCGACGCCGTGCTGCCGCACCCAGTCCGCCGATCGCAGCGAGCCGGGCGCAATCGCCGCGAGCAGCAGGGCCAGGGCGGCAGCAACCCGGATCGCCGGCCGAACCGGCAGGCGGTCGAGACGCTCGAGGAGCGCGACGGCCGCGATGCCCGCCATGAGCGCGAGGAACGGCACCAGCGGCAGGGCGTAGCGCGCATACAACAGTCCCCATCCGGTGATCAGCCAGAAGTACGCCGCGGGGAAGACCACCAGGTGGATCCAGCGGAGCCGGTCCGGCCCCGCCGCCGCGCGGACGCACGCCAGGACGAGACCGGCGACGGCAAGCATTGCGGCCGGCCAGCCGAAGGCGAGTCGCAGGTGCTTCGCGTACAGGAGCCAGCTCGGTTCCCCCGACAGGGCGCGGCCCGAAAACGCATCCGCCTGGATGCCGAACCCGTTCAGGAACGCCGGCAGGTCGAGCAGCGCGTAGGGCGTGGTGACGAAGAACGCCGCCACGCACGCGGCCGACGCCGCAGCCAGCGCCGCGGCCCGACGTCCCCAGGACGGGCCGGCGGCCGCAACCGCGGCGAGCGGCATGACAACCGCCATCAAGCCGTTGTACTTGATGCCCGCCGCCAGCCCCGCGGCCGCCCCCGCCAGCGCGAACGCCGCCGGAGCCGGCCGCTCCGCCGCACGGAGCGACAGCAGGAAGGCGAGGACGGCGGCGAAGGTCATGGGCACGTCCGTCAACACGAAGTGCGACTCACGCACGTGCATCGGCATGACGGCGAGGAGCGCGGCGGCGACGAGTGCCGGCCTCGTGCCCCACCGGACGCCGGCGCGGTAGAGCAGCGCAATCGTCGCCGTGCCGAGGATCGCGGTGACGGCCCGGCCCCAGTGGTAGAAGTCGGCGGGCGCAACCTGCTCGACGGCTTTCCACGAGTGCCGCATCGCGCCGACGAGGAAGTTCACAATCGCCACGCCCGTCTGCACGTAGATGTAGCCGGTCGGGTACTCGAAGAACCTCGGATTGAAGTCGCCGGACTTCAGGATGCGCACCACCGTCGTCATGATGGCGGGCTCGTCCACCCCGACGGCGAAGGGAATCCCGCTCCCGAGGTTCACGACGCGCAGTGCGAACCCGGCGGCGAGGATGAGCGCGAGCGCCAGACCCGGCCGCGCGGCCGCCGCGGCGTCCTGCTTCCATGGGTGTCTCATGTGATCGTCGCCTCCCGCATGATCGCGCCGAAGACCGCCAGCATGCGGTCGGCGGACCGCGCCCATGAGAACTCCGCTTCCACGAGCGCCCTCCCCGCGCGGCCCATCGCTTCGAGGGGTGCGCCCGGGTGCATGGCCGCCCGGAGGGCGCCAGCGAGCCCGGCCGCGTCGCCGGGCGGCACGAGCCACCCGGTCTCACCCGGCCGGACTTTGTCCGGCAGCCCGCCGGCAGCCGAGGCCACGACCGGCAGCCGGTGGGCCATGGCCTCGAGGGTGACGATCGAGCTGCCCTCGTACTGCGTCGGATGCACGAACATGGAGGCCGCCTCGTACCAGGCGTGGAGCGTCGCGTCGTCCACCCGCCCGGCCAGGAGCGTGCGCGCCCCGATGCCGCGCTCCGCGATCCTGGCCTCGAGCGCGCCCCTGAACGGGCCATCGCCGACGACCACCCAGCGCCACGGAAGGTCCGCGAGCGACGCGAGGGCATCGGCGAGCACGTGCAGCCCCTTGTTGCGCTCGATTCGCGCCACGCTCAGCAGCACCAGTTCGGCGGGCCCGATGGCGCGAGCCTGCCGTATCCGCTGCCCGTCCCGAGGCGACGCGAGCGCGTCGCACGAGGCGAGGTCCACGGCGTTGGGCACCAGGCTCACCCGGTCCGCTGCCACGCCCAGCGTGCGCGCGATGAGCGGCTCGAGCGACCGGTCCGTGGCAATGACGCGATCGGCCGCGGCGGCGCAGTACCGCACCGCCGCGCGCAGCGGGCCGTAGCCCAGGCGCTTGGACGGCCGGCCCCCGTACAGGCCGTCGGGCCCGCCGAACTCCTCGAGGCCCTGCGGGTTCATGACGAGCGGCGCGGTCGCTCCGGGCGCACGTCGCCTGGCGATCGCATACCCGAGCGTGCTCGCGCCGAGGCCGTAGACGAGATCCACCTCGCGCGCACGGACGGCCCGAGCCGCCAGGCGGCCCAGGCGGAAGCCGAACACGGGATAGGCGGTGGCTCGATCCAGGATCGTCGTGCCGCGCCTGCCGGCGAACGGAAACGTCACGTAGGGCACGAAGCGGAAGGAGAGACCGAGCTGCGACCACGGCGCCGCCGCCGTCGGCGGCCGCGTCAGGACCGTCACCGCAGCGCCGCGATCCAGCAGGTGCCGGACGAGATCCTGCGTGGCGCGCTCGAGGCCGCCGACGCCGTGAAGCGGCGCGATCGCGCGGGTGAGCACGGCGAGACGGAGCCCGGCCGCGGTGCCGGTCGCGTCACCCATCGCGGCGCCTCCGATCGATGAGGTCCCGATACAGCGCGAGCAGGCGCTCGACCACGACCGGCGTGTCGAATCGCGACTCGACGTGCTCGCGGGCGCGCCGCGCCAGATCCGCTGCAAGGCCGCGGTCCGACACCAGGCGGGCGACGTCGTCGCCGAGCCCCTCCGGCGTCTCCGAGAGGAGCCCGGTCACGCCGTGGCGGACGATGTCCCCGGTTCCGCCCGTGTTCATGGCCGCAATCGGCACGCCCACCGCCGCGGCCTCGAGCAGCACGCGGCTCAGCGACTCGGGCCCTCGGGAGGGGAAGACGAGCAGGGAGGCGTGCGACAGCCAGGCCATCGCGCGCTCGCGCTCGACCCATCCGAGAAACCTCGCATCCCGGCTCAGCCGCCTTGCTTCGGCCTCCAGCCTCGGCCGCAGGGCCCCGTCGCCAACGACGGCGAGCGGCCACGGCAGGCGGGCGCGCTCGACCGCCGGCAGCAGCGCGTCGGCGCCCTTGTTCGCCTCCAGCTTCCCGACGAACACGGCGTAGGGGCCCTTCAGGGGCGCGGCGCCGGCCTCGCGGCGCAGAGCGGAGACGTTCACCGGATTGGGAATGACCTCGAGGCGCCCCCCTGCCACGAGCGGCGCGCGTTCGCGAAGGTCCCGCGCGATGACCGAGCCGACGGCCACAATCGCGTCGGCCCGCGCAAGGGCGCGCTGCTTGCGGGCGAGGTTCGCGCGCATGTACGGCACGGCCGGAAGCGTGGCAGGCCACGCGGCCCCGGCCCGCGGCCGGAGACACGCCGTCATCATGCGCGCCGAGCACCCGGGGCACAGGCCCGTCGAGGCGGGGTCGAGGATGAGCGTGCCCCAGTAGCAGACGGGCCAGTAGTCCCGCACCGTGCAGACCGCCGGCACGCGGGCTGCGGCCGCGGCTTCGACGGCGGCGGGAGAGGAGAACACGTGCTGCGCGTGGATGATCTCGGCGCCGTGCGCGGCCGCCGCCCGCCCGATGCCGGCCGCCGCACGGCGCCACAGCCGCTCGTTCCGCCAGTAGTTGCGCACAAACGGCACGGCAGGCGCCCCGATGCCGACGATCCGGATGCGGAAACCGTCGTAGGTCTCGCCGTCACGGCGCGGGCGTTCCCCAACGACCTGCACGACGCCCACCTCGTGTCCGGCCTGCCGGAGGCCTCTCGCAAGCTCGTACGTGCTCCAGCCGCTGCCGCCGCAGACGGGGGGAAACGCGTCGGTCGCCAGCAGGATTCGCATCACGCCGTCCGACGCCGCGCAAGCGGCGCGATCGCCTCCTCGAGGCGGCGGCAGTGCGCCGACCAGCTGAACTCGCGGCAGGCCCGTTCGCGGCCGACCTTCCCCATGCGCTCCCGCTCCGAGCGGTTCGCCGCCAGGCGCAGCAGCGCGTCCGCCAGCCCCCGCGGCGCGTTCGGATCGTAGAGTCCGCTTGCGAGGTCGGGTCCGAGAATCCCGGCCAGGCGAGGGATGGCCGGCGCCACCACCGGGAGGCCGGACGCCATGTACTCGAACACCTTCAGCGGAGACCAATAGAAGCCCAGCTGCAGCGGCGGGTGCGCCGCGACGTCGAACGGGGCGACGCCAAGATCGGCCGCAGCCAGGCACGCCGGCATTTCGGCGTGGGCCACCGGGCCCGTGAAAGTGACGCCGTCGAGGCCCGCCGCCTCCTTCCTGGCCGGCGCGAGTTCGGGACCCTCGCCGACAAGCACCGCGTCGATGTCGAGCTGGCCCTCCAGGCGGAGCTGCCGCACGGCCCGCACAAGGTGCACCGCGCCGTGCCAGGGCCTGAAGGCGCCGGCGAAGACCGCCAGTACCGCGCCCCGCCGCCGGGCGAACGGCACGGGGCCGGAGGCGCCCGGCGCGAAGGCGTCCGTGTCGGCGCCCCATTCGGTCTCGAGGATCCTCGCCCGCGGCACGAACGGCGGCAGCACCTCCGCCGCCGGCGTGACGATGAGGTCGGCGTGGCGGCACTGCCAGTCGCGCCATCTGCGCATGGGCTCGACGAGAGCGGCCTTGTCGAGCCTGGCCTTCCACGACCCCGGGTAGTCGATGATCGGCGCGTTGACCTCGAGTACGGCGGCCGCTCCAATCGCTCGCGCCGCGCGCACGCCCTCACCGCCGAAGTTGTGGTAACGCTCGATGACCACGTCCGCGTTGGCCCGCCTGGCGAACGTACAGACAGCCCCGGCGCGGAGCAGCCGGAGGTGGCGGACGCCGAGCGGCGGTGCCAGGGAGTGGTAGCGCGCGCGCCCGGCGGGCGCAGGACCGGCCCCCCGGGCCGCCAGCACGCTCACCTCGTGCCCGAGCGAGGCGAGGCCCTCGGCGACCGCCGAGACGTGCACCGAGCCGCCGGTGGTGCCGGGCACGCGTTGATCGAGCGCGCAGTAGACGATTCTCATGGCGCGCCGCCCTCGGCAGGCAGGCGCCTGAGCAGGGCGAAGTACGGGCCCGAACGCACGCGGCCGAAGAGCACCAGGTCGATCTTCATGATCCACGTGACCGCGCGCAATCCCCAGTACGCCGGGCCGGACTCGCCGGCCCTGCGCTTGACGGCGGCCCGCACGTCACGCACCGCGGCATCCCGGCCCGCGCCGCCGCCGCCCGCCGCCACGCGCGCCGCCGCCCGCTTGGCGAGCCAATGCTCTCCCGCCCGCACGAGGATGTTCTCGACGAACCCGCCCACGAGCGGCGTGTAGTACCGGATTCTCTCGATCCGGAAGCCCGCGCCGGCCACTGCCGACTCGAGATCGGGGATGTCCGCAAGCGGATTGAGGTGATCGGATTTTCGCAGCCGTTCCCGCGACAGGTCGACCAGGCCTCGGCGCTCCATCCAGCGGGCCAGGCGGTTGATCTGCCGGAGGCCTCCGGCCAGCCGTGAGTTCTTCCGCACGTGGCTGTAGACGAAGAGCGCGCCGCCGGGTGCGAGCACCCGCGCGATCTCCGCAAGCACGCCGGCCAGCGCGTCCCGCGAGAGGTGTTCGAACACGTCGAGCGCCGACGCCTTCGTGAAGGCGCCCGCGGCGAACGGCAGCCGCCTGAGATCGCCGAGTACGAGGTCGGCCTGCGCCCGGGCTTCCCGGGCGAAGTACGGGCTCACGTCGATGCCCGCCTGGTAGGCCCCGAGGCCGGCATTCCACACCAGCGTCCGGCCGCTGCCGCAGCCGAGATCGATGACGGCGTCTCCTGGTCCCGGGGCGAGGAACGAGCGGAGCACGTCGTTGCGGATGCGCGCGCCGAGCAGCGGGGGTGTCACCCGCTCGTGCCTCGCGTCGGCATGCAGGGCTGCGTCGAGGTACTTCGTCTGCTCGGCGAACGTGATGCCGGGGTGGAGCACGAGGAAATCCGGGTCCGTCGCGAACGGGCGGCTGCAGGACTCGCAGACCAGCCCCGGCGGACGGCCGCCGAGCCGCCCCCCGCAATCAGGGCAGCGGACCAGTTGCAGGAGCCGATCCGAGATCATGCGGCGCCTCCGGCGACCGCGTCGAGCAGGGCCTCCAGGCGCCGGGCGCGCGCGTCCCAGGTCCAGCCCGAGGCGTCCTCGCGGGCCTGCGCCGCCAGCCGCGCCGCAAGCGGCGCGTCCCCGAGCACGCGCGCGAGTGCGGCCGCGAGGGCCTCGGCGTTTCCGGCTTCCACCAGCACGGCGTTCTCGTCCCGCCTGAGCACCTCGCCGAGCGCCGGCAGATCGGAAGCGACGATCGGACGGCCGGAGGCCATGTATTCGAACAGCTTCAGCGGGGACGTGTAGGACGCCGATGCGCGGCCGGGCGTGTTGGGCACCACCAGGACGTCGGCGTCGCGCAGCAGCGCCGGCACGCGCGGCGGTTCGACCAGGCCCGTGAACCGCACTCGCCCTGGTGCGATCCGGTCCGCGAGCGCGCACACGCGCGGCAGATCAGGTTCTCCCGGCATGCCTCCGACCACGACGGCCCGGACTCCCGGCAGGCGGGCCACGGCCTCGACCAGGACGTCCGCGCCTTTCCACGGGTACAGGTGGCCGGCGTAGGCGACAACCGGCGCCTCGCCATCCGCGCGCGCGCGAAGGCCGGTTCCGTCGATGGGGGCCAGCCTCGCGCCATCCGGAATCACGGCGAGCCGCGTCCTGGCGCCGAACCGGTCCTCCAGTTCGCGCGCGAGCGCCGCCGTGATCGTGACGTACCCGTCGGCGGCGGCCCACACGAGGCGTTCGCGCGCTTCGAGGCGGCGCCGCTTGGCGGCCGAGAGCGGCGCGGCCCCCGACACCATCGCCGGCAGGTCCTCCGCAACGGCGGGCGCGTAGCCGTGCGACTCGTAGACCACCGGCGAGCGCCACGGCCGCGGGAGGCGGACGAGGAGCGCTGCGAACGCGAGATCCCGCGTCAGGATGGCGTCGGCCCGCGGAATGCCCGTCACGCGCCGCAGGCTCTTCGCGATGAACATCGCGCGGCGCGGCGCCTCGCCGGCGGGCACCCGCAGCCGCTCGACCGACAGCAGGGGATGCGAGGGGAGGCCGTAGTAGGCGAACGGATCGCGCGGCGGGTCGGCGCTGTCGCGGCGCACAACCAGGTGGACGAGGTGCCCCCGTCGCGCCAGCGCATGGCAGGTCTCCATGGTCTGCACGCCGTTGGCCCGCTCGAGCGGGAAGCGGATGTCGGCGAAGTACCTGATCAGCATGGAGCGACCGGCCGCATCAGCCCGGCCCCCGGCCCGGCGCAGCCGGGCGGTAGAAGCTGGCGCGATCGAACAGGTAGCGGTGCGCCAGCTCCGGCAGACGCCGCGGAACCTCGATGAACGTATTGTAGGCGTTGCGGCGCAGTTCGAGGCGCTGCCGATCCATCAGCCCGGCGCCGAACTGCACCATCAGCCCCAGGTTCCACCAGACGCACACCGCGGCCAGCGCGGCTGCGGCGGTTCGCGCGCGCACCGAGGCGAGCCGCGCGCCGGCCACCGCCAGGCCAATCACGAAGGGCGCCGTCAGCGCGACGAAGCGGCGCTGCCCGAACGCGCCGGCCACCGTCCAGCTCTCGACCGACCCGGCGATGTAGATTTGCAGCAGCACGATCGCCGCAAGGCCCGCGCCGATTCGGGCTGCCGAGCGCCGGTTCCCGCAGTCCGGCGCCGCGCCAGGGGCCGCGCCAGCGCCCGCGGCGAGCAGCCCGATCCCGGCCATGGCCGCGAGCGCGAGCGGCGTCCACCAGATGAGCCCGTGCTCGGTCGAGCACACGACCTCGAGCGCGTGCGGCGCCGTCCACGTCATCTTCCGGCTCACGAGGCGCGAGGGGCCGAGGTGCCCGTTGATGAGGAGGTATGCCGCCGCCTGCGGCAAGTACGCAGCCGCCGCCACTGCCGCGCCCGCCAGGGCGCGCACGATCAGACGCCAGCGGCGCTCGCCGACCACCGTCCACAGCAGGTCGATCGCCGGCCCCACGACGATGAACGCGTCCTGCTCGCGGACCATCGCCATCAGTGCGGCCAGGGCGCCGAGGCCGGCCAGGCCTCGCAGGGACCACTCCTCCCGGACGGCCAGCCACGCGAGCACGAAGGCCGATGCCGCGAACGCCGAGGTCGCATGGGCGTAACCGGGGGCCACGTACATGTAGAAGAGCAGCGGCGTGCCGAGGCCCACGGCCACGGTGGCGGCCGTCGCCGGCGCGGCGCGGGCCTCCCCGGCGAGCGCGAGCACCCGCCTCGCGGCGAACCAGGCGAGCAGCAGCGCCAGGATGCCGTAGGCCGCCGATCCCACGCAGATGGCCGAGATGTACGGCGCCGAGTAGCCGTCGGCCTGGACGTCCCCGCCGAGCGCCCGCGCCGCGCGCGTGCCCGCGTCGGCGACCGCGTAGAACGGCGCCCACAGGAGCGCCGAGCCGATCGTGCCGAACGTGCGCCGCCGCCCGGTTTCCGTCGCGGGGATCAGGAACGTCTCGACGAAGCCCGCGTCACGGGCCGGTCCGGCCTCATGGAAGTGGCGGTACTCGTTGTCGAAGGACAGATCACCGTCGAACCACAGCGAGCGCAGGAACGAGACGTACTGCACCTCGTCGGACGCGTAGAGGCGCCGGGTCACGCCGGGGAGTGTGAGAACGAAGATCAACCCGGCGGCCAGGATCGCCCGGCCTTCAGGCGCCGAACACCGCGAAGTGCAGAACCTGCGCCGCATTGAACCCCGCATGGCTGACTGACGCCGCAACGACGCTGCGGCGCCAGAGAAAGACGGCGCCCCACGCCACCCCGAGCAGCGTCGTCGCCAGCGCGACGTCGTATCCCTGGATGACGTGCCCGGCGCCGAAGATCACACTATAGAGCAGCAGGCCCGCTCTGGCGCCGCCAAGGGACTGGCTGAAGCGGTGCAGCACGAACGCGCGCTGCAGCTCTTCTTTGACGCCGCCCGCGAGGGTGGCCAGGACGACGAAAACGGCGACGTCCCCAGGCGTGCGGAGGAGCGCTTCGAAGGGGTTGACGTCGACGTTGTGCAACCCCGGCCACGCCGTGCGCAGCGCCAGCAGGAAACCTGCGACGCCGCCCACTACGAGCGGCACGAGCAGGATGCCGAGCCAGGCCTCCCGCGCCCAGCCCCTCGACCCCAGCAGCACCGTCGAAGCCCGGCCGCCGCCGGCGCGCAGGCGCCAGACGATGAAGGCCGACAGCAGCAGCGTGTCCGCAGGCATCAGCAAGGCGAGGTACTGCATCGACAGCCGGCCGTCGGACCCGACGGGCGAGAGGCCGGCGGACGCGAGCAGAGCGCCAAGCGCCAGCTGGGTCGGGAAGCCCGAAGCCAGCACGACGTCGGCGGCTGCGGCAAGCGGCGATGGGGCGCCCCGCGGAACTTGGCGGGCCGGAGCAGGCGGGGCCGGAGGCGCCTCGGGCGCCTCTGTTGGGACGTGCTGCACGTTCCAGTGACTCTACCACGCGAGGCGTCGAACGGCCCGGAAGCCCGCCCTGCGGATCGGGTTCGACGCGGCGGGCGCCCTGCGCGGCGCCGCGAAGCGAAGATAACGCAAAAGTCGCGGGAATAGGCCGGAATACACACTCTATTGCGTATGACCTAATCCGAAAGCACAATATCTTGTAGGTTTGCACTTGACACGCCGGGGGTGATCGGCGCATATTATGCCCTCGTTACGGATTAGCTACGACGAGAACCTCCCAGCTTCTCGCCAAGCTTCGCAGCTCGAGTTTCCACGATTCGTCACGAGGTCGGCCGGAGCCCAGCGCCACGAGCGAACCTGGCAATGCGGGTCATGGGCCGGCTGGCTGGCGGCTGCGCTGTCTCTGGAACGCGGGATCGCGTTCTGCGGCTCGGGCGGGGGACTCGTCGTTTCGCACACGGTTATCGGTCGGCTCGGCGCGCCTGAGGGGCCCGGACGCGCTGTGGCGGCGGAGGCGGCATGGAACGCGGATCGGAGCAGGTGGGTCCGGTGGGTACGCCCATCGCGGGTCGGGGTGTCGACGCCGCGGACCAGTGGTCCGCGCAGGCGCCGGGCCTGGAGTACACGCGGGTGTTCTCCCAGGCCGGGCGGGACCCGTATGACGGGATCGAGTGGGACCGCCGCGACGCGGTAATCGCGAACGAGCGGGGCGAGGCGGTGTTCGAGCAGCGCGGCGTCGAGGTGCCGCGCAGCTGGTCGCAGCAGGCGACGAACATCGTCGCCTCGAAGTACTTCCGCGGGCTGCTCGGCTCGCCCGATCGCGAGTGGAGCGTCCGGCAGCTCATCGACCGGGTGGTGCGCACGATCGTCGCGTGGGCACGGGCGCAGCGATACTTCGCGAGCGAGGCCGACCTGGAGGCGTTCGGCGACGACCTGACGCACCTGCTGGCGCACCAGCAGGGCGCGTTCAACAGCCCCGTGTGGTTCAACTGCGGAATCGAGCCGCACCCGCAGCTGTCGGCGTGCTTCATCAACTCGGTCGAGGACACGCTGGAGTCGATCCTGACGCTGGCCAAGACCGAGGGGATGCTGTTCAAGTTCGGCTCGGGGACCGGGACGAACCTGTCGAGCCTGCGCTCGTCGCGCGAGCACCTGGCGGGGGGCGGGACGGCGTCGGGGCCGGTCTCGTTCATGAAGGGCTTCGACGCGTTCGCCGGGGTCATCAAGTCGGGCGGCAAGACCCGGCGCGCGGCGAAGATGGTGATCCTGAATGCCGATCACCCGGACATCGTCGAGTTCATCACCTGCAAGGTGGACGAGGAGAAGAAAGCCTGGGCTCTCATCGACGCCGGGTACGACGGTTCGTTCACGGGCACGGCGTACGGGTCGGTGTTCTTCCAGAACTCGAACAACAGCGTGCGCGCGACCGACGACTTCATGCGCGCCGTCCTCGACGACGGACCGTGGCAGACGCGGGCGGTGAAGGACCCGTCGCGGGTCATGGACACGTACCGGGCGCGGGACCTCATGCGCCAGATCGCCGAGGCGACGCATGTCTGCGGCGATCCGGGGATGCAGTTCGACACGACGATCAACGAATGGCACACGTGCCCGGCGACGGAGCGCATCAACGCGTCGAATCCGTGCTCGGAGTACATGTTCCTGAACGACTCGGCGTGCAACCTCGCGTCGATCAACCTGATGAAGTTCGTGGACGCGCGCGGCGAGTTCGACGTTGACGCGTTCAAGAGCGCGGTGCGCGCGTTCATCACCGCGCAGGAGATCATCGTCGGCTACGCCAGCTACCCGACGAAGGCCATCGAGCGGAACAGCCACGACTACCGGCCGCTCGGCCTCGGCTACACGAACCTCGGGGCGCTGCTGATGTCGCGGGGGCTGCCCTACGACGGCGACGCCGGCCGGGCCTACGCCGCCGCCATCACCGCCCTCATGACGGGCGAGGCCTACGCGCAGTCGGCCCGCATCGCCCGCGATCACGGCGGGCCCTTCGCAGGGTACGCGAAGAACCGCGAGCCGTTCCTGCGCGTCATGCGCAAGCACCGCGACGCGCTCCGCGACCTCAACACGGCCATGGTGCCCGCCTCGCTCCGCGAGGCCGCCACCCAGGCGTGGGACGAGGCCATCGAGATCGGCGAGGAGCACGGCTACCGCAACGCCCAGGCGACCGTGCTCGCGCCGACCGGCACCATCAGCTTCATGATGGACTGCGACACCACCGGGATCGAGCCCGACATCGCCCTCATCAAGTACAAGAAGCTGGTGGGCGGCGGGCTGATGAAGCTGATCAACACGACCGTGCCCTCCGCCCTCGCGAGGCTCGGCTACACCGCCGCCCAGACGAAGGCCATCGTCGACTACACCGACGCGCACGAGACCATCGAGGGGGCGCCGCACCTCCAGGAGAAGGACCTGCCGGTCTTCGACTGCGCCTTCAAGCCCGCCAAGGGCAGCCGATCCATCCACTACACGGGCCACATCAAGATGATGGGCGCCGTGCAGCCCTTCATCTCAGGGGCGATCTCGAAAACCGTCAACGTGCCCAAGGACGCCACGCCCGAGGACATCATGCAGGCCTACATCGAGGCCTGGCGCCTGGGCGTGAAGGCGATCGCCATCTACCGCGACGGCAGCAAGCGCATGCAGCCGCTGAACACGTCGAAGGACGCCAAGGCCAAGCCCGCGTCCGCCGGAGCGGCGCCCGCCCCCGCCCTGCCGGTGCGCCGCAAGCTGCCCGAGGAGCGCCAGGCCATCACCCACAAGTTCGACATTCAGGGCCACGAGGGCTACCTCACCGTCGGCCTTTACGAAGACGGGATGCCCGGCGAACTGTTCCTCGTGATGGCCAAGGAGGGATCGACCATCTCCGGCTTCGCCGACGCCTTCGCGCAGGCCATCTCCTACGCGCTCCAGTACGGCGTGCCGCTGCACGTGCTCGTGGACAAGTTCAGCCACATGCGGTTCGAGCCCTCGGGCATGACGAAGAACCCGCAGGTGCGGTTCGCCAAGTCCATCGTGGACTACGTCTTCCGCTGGCTCGCGGCGAAGTTCCTGTCGTCCGAGGCCCAGTACCGCGTGGGCGTCAACATGGCCGGCGCGCAGGCCCGGGAGGGAGCCGCCGACGCCGAGCAGCTCAGGCTCGAGGTCGCACCCGCGAGCGAAGTGGCCGTCGGGGCCGAGATGATGACCGTGCAGAACCAGGAGGACGCGCCGCCGTGCAGCCTGTGCGGCGCGATCATGGTTCGCAGCGGAAGCTGCTACAAGTGCATCAACTGCGGCAACACGAGCGGGTGCGCGTAGGGGAAGGGGCGGGAGGAACAGGAGGCGAGAGCGCCGGAATCCAGAGCCCCGCCCCCCGCGCCCCGGGTATGATCGCCTCATGTCCTCCCCACCCGACCGCCGCTGCTGCTCCGCGGGCGGCCGAGCCCTGAGCTTCCTGCGCGCCGGAGACCCGGACCCAGCGCGCCTGGTCGTCTTCCTGCACGCGTTTCCGCTGAGCGCCGAGATGTGGCGGCCGCAGCTGGCGGCCCTTCCGCCCGGCTGGGCAGGCGCCGCGCCGGACTACAGGGGGTTCGGGCTGTCCGACCCGGACGGCGAAGCGCCGGCCGGCCGCGCTCGCGCGCGCATCGAGGACTACGCGGCGGACATCGGCGTCCTGCTGGACGCGATTGGCGCAGAGCGAGCCGCGCTGTGCGGCTGTTCGCTCGGGGGGTACGTGGCGCTGGCGGCCCTCCGGCTGTTTCCCCGGCGCGTTGCCGGCCTGCTGCTGGCGGCCACGCGCGCGGGGGCCGACAGCGAGGCCGCCCGATCCGGACGGCTCGCGGCCCTGGAGCGCCTCGAGCGCGACGGCCCGGCGGCCGTGGGCGCGGACATGCGGGCGAAGCTGATCGGCAGCAGCTCCCGCGCCCACAGGCCCGACGTGGTCGCGGGCGTCGAGCGCATGATGGAAGGCCTGACGGCAACCGGCGTCGGCTACGCCGTGACAAGGATGATGTTCCGGCCGGATTCGTCGGCCGACCTTGCCGCGTTTCGCGGCCCGGTGACCGTCGTGGTCGGCGAGGAGGACGTCCTGACGCCCCCTGCCGACGGCGCGGCGCTGGCGGCCCTGGCTCCAGGCGCTGCGCTCGAGACGATCCCCGGGGCGGGGCATCTTCCGAACCTGGAGGCCCCGGAATCGTTCAACGGCGCGATGCTCGCCTGGCTGCAGGCCATTGAGCGTTCGAGCGCGTGAGGCTGCGCGCCTGACCCCGAAACCCGAACCCCGACCATGAACCTCGAACTCACCGACAAGGTCGCCGTCATCACGGGATCGAGCCGCGGCCTCGGCTTCGCCAGCGCCCGCGCCCTCGCCGATGAAGGGTGCCGCGTGGTCATCTGCGGGCGGACCGCAGGCCGGCTGGACGAGGCGGCCGCGGAGCTGCGCGCTTCGTGCGGCAGCCCCGCGCGCATCGCCGCCATCCAGGCCGACGTGTCCACCGAGGCCGGCGTCCGAGCCGTCATCGACGGCGCGGCGGCACGCTTCGGCGGCCTCGACATCCTGGTGAACAACGTCGGCCTCGCGCGCGGCGGCGACCTGCTGGCCACGACGGACGCTGAGTGGCAGGAGGCGGTGGACCAGACGCTGATGCCTGCGGTTCGCGCGTCGCGGCTCGCCGTGCCGCACCTGCGGGCCAGGGGCGGCGGCGTGATCCTCATGATCGCCTCGATCTTCGGCCGCGAAACCGGCGGCCGCATGACCTACAACGCGGTGAAGGCCGCCGAGATCAGCCTGGCCAAGTCGCTCGCGCAGCAGCTCGCGGGCGACAACATCCGCGTGAACAGCATCGCACCAGGCTCGATCCTCTTCCCGGGCGGGTCGTGGTGGAAGCGCCAGCAGGCGGATCCCGAAGGCATCGCCGAGTTCGTGCGCCGGGAACTGCCGTTCGGACGGTTCGGCCGGCCGGAGGAAGTCGGGGCCGTGGTCGCGTTCCTGGCGTCGCCTCGGGCCAGCTGGGTGAGCGGCGCGAGCATCGTCGTCGACGGCTGCCAGTCGAGATCGATGATCTGAAGGAAGCAGGAAGCAGGAAGCAGGAAGCAGGAAGCAGGAATCCAGAACCCGGAATTCAGAAGACAGAATCAGGAATCCAAGATCCAGAAGACAGATGCCTGCCTCCCCCCGGACGACGCACGACGTGCGCGGCGCGGAAGGATGCCGATGATCGAGCCACTCGACTACGAGGCGGTGGGCTTCATGTCGGGCCTCGAAGTGCACCAGCAGCTGCTCACCGCCCACAAGCTCTTCTGCCGCTGCCCCGGCGGGCTCTACACGCGCGAGCACGACGGCGAGGTGCTGCGGCACATGCGCCCGACGCTCTCTGAGCTGGGCGAGTACGACGGCACCGCGCTCATGGAGTTCAAGACGAAGAAGGAGATCATCTATCTCCTGAACCATCTGAACGTCTGCACCTACGAGATGGACGACACGCCGCCGTTCCTCGTGAACCAGGAGGCCATCGACATCGCCATCGAGCTCTGCCTGATGATGCACATGGACATCATCGACGAGGTGCACATCGCACGGAAGCAGTACCTCGACGGGTCGATTCCCACCGGGTTCCAGCGGACCGCCATCGTCGGGGTGAACGGCTGGCTGCCGTTCAAGGGCCGCCGCCTGGCGGTCACCCACGTCAGCGTGGAGGAGGACTCCTGCCGGGAGGTGTCCGACAAGGGGCATCGCATCGTCTGGCGGACCGACCGGCTGGGCATGCCGCTCACCGAAACCGTGACCGCGCCCGACTTGCGGACGCCCGGAGAGGTCCGCGCCGCCATTGTGCTCTGCGGGCTGACGGCGCGGTCGACGCGGCGCGTGCGGACGGGCATCGGCGCCAGCCGCCAGGACGTGAACGTGTCGGTCCGCGGAGGATCTCGCGTTGAGATCAAGGGAGTGCCGCGCGCGCCACTGGCCGCCAGGCTCGTGCACAACGAGGCCGTCCGGCAGTGCAACCTGCTCAGGCTCCGCAGCGAGCTTCGCCGGCGCGGCCTGTCGGCCCCGGACGCGATCCGCGTCACGGCGGCCGACGTGTCCGACATCTGGTCGGGAGCGGACCTGGGCTTCATCCGGCGGGCCCTGCAGTCGGGCGGGCGCGTTCACGCGGTGCGGGTGTCAGGCGCGGCGGGGCTGGCGCAGCACCCGACGCAGCCCGACACGACCTTCCTCGACGAGTTGTCGGGCCGCATCCGCGTCATCGCCTGCCTCGACGAGGCGCCCATCGTGTTCTCCGGGGCGGACTTCCCCCAGTTCCAGGGGCGCAACCAGGTGCTCGATCGGGTCAGGCGGCGCGCGGACGTGGGCGCGTCCGACGAAGTGTTCATCGTCTTCGGCCCGGAGGACGATGTGCGGACGGCCGCGGAGGAAATCCGGCTGCGCTTCGCTGACGCCACGGCCGGCGTGCCGAAAGAGACGCGGCAGGCGCTGCCCGGCGGCTACACGACCTTCGAGCGGATCCTGCCTGGACCGGACCGCATGTACCCGGACACGGATTCGCCGCCGACACGCGTGACGGCCGAGCGGGTCGCGGCGATCAGGGCCGGCTTGAAGCCGCCGCCCTGGACCCGCCTCGAGCGCTACGCCGGCTGGCGGGTCCCGGCCGAGACGTCGGAGTTCCTCATCCGCCGCGGGGGCGCCGACATCGTGGACGCTGTCGTCGAGTCGACGGGCGTCGACGGCCTGACGGCGGCCGTCGAGATCGGCCAGCGCGCGAAGGCCCTCGCGCGGAGGGGCGTTCCGGTGGGACGGCTGGGCGCGGCCGAGTGGGCCGCGGTGTTCGATCTCTACGCCTCGGGCCGGATCGCCAGGGAGGCCATCGCCGCCGTGGCGTCGCGCGTGGCCGCCGACGGGCTCACTGCCGAGGCCGCCGCGTCGGCCGAGGGCGCCTGGCTCGCGCCGCGGGAACTGTGGCTGCGAGAACTCAGGGAGCTGGTCGCGGGCGCTGGTGCGGCGACCGGCGTCGGTGACGCGGCGGCCAGACGGCTGCGCTGGCTCACGGGGCGCGCCGTGCGCGCGCTGAAGGGCCGGGCCCCGGCACGCGAGGTCGCGGCCTGGCTGGCCGCGGAGGCGGGGCGATGAATCCGGACACGACCGAGCGGCCCGATCGCCTCCAGGGGTATCGCGGCCCGGCCATGGCGGTCCTCGACCGGTTCGGGGTCGGCGTCTGGAGCGAGGTCGAAGTCACGAACGACGACGGGTCGATCTTCGCCGGCGTCATCCTCCCTCGCAACGAGACCTGCGACGACTTGCACATCGTGATCAAGCTGTTCAACGGCTACAACGTCGGCGTGGCCGCGAGCCGCGTGGTGCGGGCCGTCGAAACGGGTTACCGGCGGGCCGTCTACAAGATCCCGGAGAAGGACTTCCCGTTCGATCCGCGCAAGAAGAACGTCACGCTCCTCGGCACCGGCGGCACCATCGCGAGCCGCCTCGACTACCGGACGGGCGCGGTCATTCCGGCGTTCACGCCGGGCGAGCTGTACGGGGCGGTGCCGGAGCTGGCGGACATCGCGAACCTGAAGACGAAGCGGCTGTTCGGCGTGTTCAGCGAGAACATGGGGCCGGAGCAGTACAAGGCCCTCGCCGTCGCGATTGGCGAGGAAATCGAGCAGGGCGCCGACGGCATCGTGATCGGCCACGGGACCGACACGATGGCGCACACGGGCGCGATCCTGAGCTTCATGGTCCAGCAGTCGCCCGTGCCCATCGTCCTCGTAGGCAGCCAGCGGTCATCGGACCGCCCCTCGTCTGACGCGGCGCTGAACCTGATGAACGCGGTCCGCACCGCGGCGGAGTGCGACATCGCGGAGGTGATGCTCTGCATGTTCGGCCCGACCTCGGACAACTACGACCTGCTGCACCGCGGGACGCGCTGCCGCAAGATGCACTCCAGCTACCGCTCGACGTTCCGAACGGTGGGCGCCACGCCGCTCGCGACGGTGAGCCGCTACGCCAGGGAGGACGGCGGCCACTTCACGTACCTGACGCAGGACGTCCTGAGGCGCGACCCGTCGCGGCGCCCGGTCATCACGCCGGTGTTCGAGGAGAAGGTGACGATCCAGTACTACTACCCGAACTTCAACCCGGACATCATCGACAGCCTGTCCGGGCTCGGGTACCGCGGGCTGGTCATTGCCGGGACGGGCCTCGGCCACGTGAACAAGCCCCTCTACCCGGCCATCCGGCGGGCGGTGGCGCGCGGCATGACGGTCGTGATGACGGTCCAGACGCTCTGGGGATTCGCGCAGATGTACGTCTACGACACCGGCCGCGACCTGCTCGACCTGGGGATCATCCCCCTGGACAACATGCTGCCCGAGACGGCCTACATGAAGCTGGCGTGGGTGCTCGGCCAGACAGAGGACCCGGCGCGGATCCGGGAGATGATGCAGACGGCCGTCAACCACGAGATCACGCCTCGGGAGCCCCACAACGGCTACTTGATCCTGCAGGGGGGCCTGCCCGAGGTCGAGGCGTTCGTCCAGCGGCACTGGAAGTGAAGGGCCGGCCTGACGGCCGGCCCTCGCGGCGCGCGCGGGCCCGTCGCCTACGGGGCGACGTTGACCTTGATCATCTTCGCGAAGGTCTTGCCGCCGTCGTCCTTGAGGTTGAGCGTGATGGTGATCGCGGCCTCTTTCTTGAGGCTCGGCAGGTCGTACCACACCTCGAAGTTCATCGAGACGCTGCCGCCCACCGCGGAGATCTTGTTCCCGGTCGCGCCGCTCAGCACCGAGTCGTAGTGCTCGGTCTCGCCGCCCGTCGGCGGCGTGATGATGCCGCCCGACGCCTGCTCGACTTTGACCGCCGTCGAGACGATCTCGACCGGGAAGTTCAGATCCACGTCCTTGTCCGTGGCGTTCTTGTTGATCGACACCGTCAGCCCGAACGTCGTCTTCCAGTCGAAGAGCAGGATCTCGTCGGGTTGGTTGTTGCCTCTGACGACGCGGTAGGTCTTCCCGTCGGTCGCGGGCTCGGCGCTCACGGGGTTGGGCGTGACGACGGCATCCACGAAGTCGTCCACGTTGAGGGACTCGTCGTCATCGGCCGTCGCAGACTGGCACGCGCCGATGCCGAGGACGGCCCCGACGAGGAACGGCAGCCACAGGAGATACGCGAACTTCCGCATCTGACTTACTCCTTGAGGATTAGAACGTCGTGCCCACGGCGAACTTGAAGGCGGAGCGCGGCTGGAAGATGTCCTTGTAGAGGTTCACCGCGTAGATGAGCCGGAACGGCACGTTGAGCATCGGGACCATGACGCGCAGCTCCGCGCCGGTGGACGTGCGCAGCTTGCGGACGTCCAGGCGCTCTCCTTCGGCGAACGCCTGGCCGGCGTCGTGGAAGAGGAGGAAGCGGACCTGGCTCATCACGTCGAACGAGTACTCGGCGTTGAACAGCATGAACTTGTTGCCGCCGAGGGAGCGGTGGTACTGGTCGACCGGGCCGACCGAGCGGATGTCCACGCCGCGGATCTGGGTCTCCCCGCCGAGGAAGTAGCGCAGGTAGTACGGCACGTTCCGAGTCGTGCCGTAGCGGCGCAGCCAGCCGCCCTGGGCCCGCACCCCGAGCGAGGTCCTCCGGGAGATGGGCAGGTAGAAGACCGCCTCGCCCTCGGGCTTCGCGTAGTTGTAGCTTCCGCCCAGCTGCTCGCTGGCGAGGGACCCGCTCAGCGTGAGGCGCAGCCCCGACCTCGGGAAGAGGGGCTGGTCCACCGTGTTGTACGAGAGCGCCGGCATGATCCGGCTGTCGGTGTGCCGCCCCGAGTCGAGACCGAAGCTGAACAGCGGCATGCCGTAGAGGCTCGATCCGCTCGTCGCCTTCAAGAGGTCGCTGCTGATCGCAATCTGAATGACCTCGTAGCTGTAGCCCAGGTAGCCGTGCATGAACCGCCGGAGCGGCCGCCCGATCGACAGCGACGCGCCCTCGCGCACCTCGCTGTAGCCGACCACGTTGATGGCCGTGTAGTAGTTGTTCTTCCGCGAGTAGAGGTCGAACGACGCGCTGATGGGCTGGTCGAAGAGGTACGGCTCGTTGATGCTGAACTGGTAGAGGCTCGACCGCGACCCGCGCTGGAGCGCCAGCGTCACGCCCTCGCCGCGGCCCAGGAAGTTCGCGGCCGTGTACGCGAAGGTGCCGAAGAAGCCGTCGTACTGCGACATGCCCGCACCGAAGTTGAGCTGGTTGCGGTTCTGCTCCTCGAACTTCAGCGTGACGTCCACCTGGTTGTCCGCGTCGGTCGCCTTGTCGACCTTGATGTTCTTCTGATCCTCGACCGGCTTGAAGTACCCGAGCTGGTTGAGCCGTTTGACCGTGTACTTCAAGGCCTCGACGTTGAACACGCCGCCTTCGTAGAAGGCCAGTTCGCGCCGGATCACCCGGTCCCGCGTCGTCGTGTTCCCCGTGAACTCGATGCGGCGGACGAAGTACTGCTTGCCCTCCTGCAGGCGCATCGTGATGTCCACGGTCGGAGGGGCGGGCGGCGTCGGCGACAGCGCCGCCTCGTCGGGCGACATCGGCTCGCGCGGCGTCAGATCGGGGTACCCCGTGAACTCGTAGTACCCGGCCGAGCCGTACGCCTCCCTGGCCTTGTCGAGCGCCTTGCGGATGCGGCTCTCGTCGTAGTACCGGCCCTTCTTCAGCGGAAAGAGCTGCGTCAGGGCTTCCGGCTTCAGCACGGTGTTGCCGTCGAAGGCCACCGTGCCGATCCGGTAGCGCTCGCCCTCCTGAACCGGAACCTCCAGCGCCACGTACCGCGTCCTGCCGTCCTTCGAGTCCCCGATCGTCCGCAGCGTCGGCTGCCCGATCCGAGCGGTCACGTACCCGTTGTTGCGGTAGTACTCCGTGAGCCGATCCGCATCCTCCTCGAGCTTCGTGGCCTGGTACGTCCCCCGGCCCGTGAGCCACGACAGGCCCCACTCCGCCTTGTTGAACTTCAGGCGCCTCCGGAGCTTCCGGTCGCTCACCGCCCTGTTGCCGATGAACTCCACGTGCCGGATGCGGACCTTGGGCCCCTCGTTGATGGTGAAGGTCAGGGTCACGAGCTTGGGATCGCTCTCCATCGGCCGGATCGCATGCGTCACCTCGCCGTACTCGTACCCCTTCTCGGCCAGCATCCCCCGGACGAGGCCCTCTACCCGCCGGATGGTGCCAGGGTCGATGAACGAATCGACCCGGAGCTGGAGGCCCTCCTCGCGGAGCTTCTCCTCGATCTTCGACTGCTCGATCGCTTTCGAGCCCGCGTAGTCGACGATTTTCACGCGCTGCCGTTCCTCGAGGTTGAAGACGATGTGCTTGCCCTCGACCCCGTTCGGGTAGGGCACGTCCTTGACTTCGATCCAGATGTTGTCGAGGAACCCCGTGCCCCAGAGACGCTTGAAGTCCTCGAGCACCGACGCGCTGTCGTAGGGAGACCACACCCCGGCCGACGGCCGGCTCGGCATCGTCTTGATGTAGAAGAGGTAAGTCGCCGGATCGATGGCCGAGACGTTACCCTGGGTCGGGAACGCGATCTCGACCGTCCGGACCAGCGGAGGCGAGTCCGGGGGCGGCAACGCGGTTGGCGCAGGGACTTGCTGACCGGTGAAGGCAATCACCAGCCATGCCAGGCACGTCATAGATTGGGCGCTCCGTCGCGCTTCAGGCAGGCGCTACCCGAGACAACGGACGGTCCGTGACCGTCTATGATATCAGGCAGGGAGACAGGTTCCCGCCGCACCCTCTCGTGGTTCAGACTCCCATTCTGTCGGATTGTTCGGAACGCATTTGTTAAGTTTTGTTAGCACGGGAGATCGATGGCGATCTCCAAGCCGGGATTCATGTTACGGGCGGCAATCCGGCCCCCGGCCTCTGCAATCGCCCGCTCCGCAATCGCCAGCCCCAGACCCGTCCCCCCCGTCTCCCTCCGGCGCGCTTCGTCCAGGCGGTGAAACGGGCGGAAGATGCGCTCGAGCTCGGCCGGCGGCACGCCCGGACCCCAGTCGCGGACGGTGAGGCGCACCACGTCTCCCGCCTGCACGGCCCGGATCTCCACCGGCGTCCCGGGCGGAGTGTGCAGGAGCCCGTTCCGGACGAGGTTCTCGACGGCCCGCCTGACCCGCTCTGGATCGGCCCGCGCGCGGAGCCCGGGAGGCACGTCCACGCTGATCGGCCGGCTCTCCGACTCCGCGTCCCGCCGGCAGTCGGCGGCGACCTCGGCCACCAGCGCGCCCAGGGGGACGTCGCGGCCGCTCGCCGCCGGCCCGAACACGGGACGAGTCGTCTCGAGCAGATCCGACGCGATCGACGCCATCCGATCGATGTCCTTCCGGATGTGGGCCAGCGCGGTGTCGCGGCCCTGATCGGTCCCCGCCAGCTCGACGGCGTACTTGAGCCGCGCGAGCGGGGAGCGGATTTCGTGAGCCACGTCCCGCAGGAGGCGCCGCTCGTTCTCCAGCGTTCCTTCGATGCGGTCGGCCATCCGGTCGAAGACGCGCGCCAGATCGCCGAATTCGTCGCGGCTGGCGGAATGGCAGCGCACCGACAAGTCCCCCCGGCCGAAGCGCTCCACGGTGTCGCGCAGACGGCGCGCCGGCGCAGCCAGATGCTTCGCCAGGAGGTAGGCGAGCGCCACGATCGCCAGCGGGATCCACACGTAGTAGGGCGACACCTCCACCACATCGATGGGATGGGGAGAGAACGCAATGAAGTGGTAGCGCCCGTCGGCCGTCGCCGCCACGACGGGCGCGCTTCGACGCGGAGGCCACAGGGCCGGACGAGGCAGCGCGCCAGCGATGGCCGGCGACCGGTCCTCGCCCGTCAACACGTCGCGGCCGGCGGCGTCCGCAAGATGGTAGCGTCCGCCGAAGTCCCGATGCAGCCGCTCCAGGTAGGCCTCGAGTGCCGGGGCGCCGCGGGCCTCGTACGTGCGCGTGGCCCCCTCGAGCTGGAGCAGCAGCGCCGCCGCCAGCGGATCGCGGGCCCGGCGCTCGATGAGGAGGACCGATACCACGACGAACGAGACCGCGCCGAGCACGAGCGTGCCGGCCAGCCAGCAGAGAATCTTGCCGAGGATGGACCGCATCGGCGCTCTCCGCCTCGCCTAGTCCGCGCGGAACAGGTAGCCCTCGCCCCTGATTGTGCGAATGAGGTCCCGCCGACGGCCGAGCTTCTTCCTCAGATGGTGGACGTGGACGTCCACGGACCGGTCAAACGCCGCCGCGTCGCGCTGGTGCAGCAGCGCCGCCAGGACGTCGCGCGAGACGACGCGGCCGGCGGCGCGCGCGAGGCACTCGAGGATGTCGAATTCGATCGAGGTCAGGGGCAGCAACGCGCCGTCGGCCAGCACGTCACGCGACGCCGGCCTGACGTCCAGGCCGCCGGCGTGAAACGCCGCGCGCGAGACCTCCCCGGCCCGGCCCGCCCGCCGCAGCACCGCCCGGATCCGGGCCACCAGTTCCTCGGGCCCGAATGGCTTCGGCAGATAGTCATCGGCCCCGGCGTCGAACCCCTGGATCCGATCGTCCATGTCCGTGCGCGCGGTGAGCAGGATGACGGGGACGTTGCTGCTCCGCCGGAGGCGGCGCAGGAGCTGGATTCCGTCAATGCCCGGCAGCATGACGTCGAGGATGATCAAGTCATGCCGGCCCTCGAGGGCGGCGACCAGCCCGCGCACGCCGTCGTGCTCGGCATCCAGCGCGAAGCCGTGGCGCTCGAAGAACGGCTTCATCAGCTCGCACAGCTCGGCATCGTCGTCCACGACGAGGATGCGCGCCGGTTCCGGCGGGCGCCGGCTTGCCTGGGTGTCGTCCACGATCGCGTCGCGAGCCTTCGCTGCAGTGTACCGGCACTTGCGGAAAAGGCCAACGTCCACGGGCCGCGCGGCCAGGTGCGTTGCCGGCGGCGTCCCCGAACGTGCGAACGGGCGCGCCCGGTCCGGGCCTGGACGGCAGCGGCCGCGGCTCCGGCGCGTCGCGCCGGGACTTTCGCCTCTTGATCGGTACCGCCACGGCTAGTACGATGCCGGCTGTGCGGACCCCGCCCATGCTTCCGGGAGGCGACGCGCGCCGGGACCAGGCGCTCGAGATGGCGTTGCGCGAGGTGCTGCCGGACCAGGCTGTCAGGGAGCGCCCCGACCAGCCCGACGGCCTCGTCACCGCCGTCCGGCGCGTTCCCGCACGCGACGCCGACTTCGAGGACCTCCCGCCGCTCGTCGATCCGCGCCTGCGCGACGCGCTGGCCCGCCGGGGGATCGACCGGCTCTACAGCCACCAGGCGCGGGCGGTGGCGCATGCCCTCGCCGGCCGCCACGTCGTGGTGACGACGCCGACCGCCTCGGGGAAAACGCTCTGCTACAACATCCCCGTGATGAACGCCGTCCTGGCGGACCCGTCCTCGCGGGCGCTCTACCTGTTCCCGACGAAGGCGCTGGCCCAGGATCAACTGGCCGAGCTCGATCGGCTGACCCGGGAGATCGCCAGGGCGTCGGACGTGGAGGTCGGCGCCTTCACGTACGACGGCGACACCCCGCAGGACGCCAGGCGGGCGATCCGGGGCCGCGCGAACGTGGTCCTGACGAACCCGGACATGCTGCACGCGGGCGTGCTCCCGCACCACCCGAAGTGGGCCAAGCTCTTCGGGGGGCTTCGCTACGTCGTCATCGACGAGCTCCACGCCTACCGCGGCGTGTTCGGCAGCCACCTGGCCAACGTGCTCCGGCGGCTGCGCCGCGTGTGCGAGCACTACGGCTCGTCGCCGACCTTCATCTGCTCGTCGGCGACGATCGCGAATCCCGTGGAGCTGGCCGAGAGCCTCGCCGAGCGGCCCTTCGAGCTGGTGGCCGAGAGCGGCGCCCCGCGCGGGGAGAAGTGGCTCGTCTTCGTCAATCCGCCGATCGTGAACCGGCAGCTGGGGATCCGGCGCTCGTATATCTCGCAATCGCGCGGCCTGGCGCTGGAGTTCCTGCAGAAGGGCCTGCAGGTCATCGTCTTCGCGCAGAGCCGGCTGTCCACGGAGATTCTCACGCGCTACCTGAAGGACGCGCACGACGGCGCGCCAGGCGAGTCCGATCTCATCCGCGGCTACCGGGGCGGCTACCTGCCGCACCGGCGGCGCGAGATCGAGCGCGGGCTGCGCGAGGGTGCCGTGCGCGGCGTGGTGTCCACGAACGCGCTCGAGCTCGGGATCGACATCGGGGCGCTGGACGTCGCGGTGCTTGCGGGCTACCCCGGGACCATCGCGTCCACGTGGCAGCGGTTCGGCCGCGCGGGCCGCCGCTCTGGCCGTTCCGCCGGCGTGCTGGTCGCGTCGAGCGCGCCGCTGGATCAGTACGTCGTCCGGCACCCGGCGTACTTCTTCGACGCGTCTCCGGAGCACGCGCTGGTCAACCCCGACAACCTCCAGATCCTCGTCGATCACGTCAAGTGCGCCGCCTTCGAACTGCCCTTCGCGACGACCGACACGTTCGGGCGCGAGAACGTGCAGGACATCCTCGGCATCCTGGCCGAGGAGGGCTTCGTCCACCTCAGCCGACCCGGTTCAGCCGAGGGCGCCGCCGGGCGCTGGCACTGGACCAGCGAGTCGTATCCCGCCGACGCGATCAGCCTGCGCACGGTGTCGTCGGACAACTTCGTCGTCGTGGACGTGACCGGGAAGCCGCGCGACATCGGCGAGACGGACTTCAATACCGCCCTCGAGATCCTGCACGAGAAGGCCATCTACATCGTCGAAGGGCGGCTCTATCAGGTCGAGCGGCTCGACGTCGAGGGACGCAAGGCCTACGTCCGCCACGTGGACTGCGACTACTACACCGACGCCATCACCTACAGCCGCGTCACGCCGCTCGACACGGCCGGCGCCGCCGGCGAGCGGCCGCGGGCGCTGGCGGCCCACGGAGACGTTCACGTCGTGTCCCGGGTGGTCGGCTTCAAGAAGATCAAGTTCTACACGAACGAGAACGTCGGGTCCGGCGAGCTCGATCTGCCCGAGCGCCAGATGCACACGACGTCGTACTGGCTGACCGTGCCGCGCGAGCTCGTCGGGTCGCTCTCGTGGCCCGGCGACGACCGCCGTGACGGCGTCGTCGGGATGGCGTACGCGATGCGGCAGGTTGCTCAGCTGCTGCTGATGTGCGACGCGCGCGACATCGGCGTGTCCATCGGGTCCGCGAGAGACGCCGCCGAAGACGGCTCGGCGCAGCCGGCGGCCGGGCCGCCATCGGGCGTGACCCCGGGCGCCCGCGACGGCGACGAGCCGCGCGTGTTCATCTATGACAACTATCCCGGCGGCATCGGGTTCAGCGCGCCGCTGTTTCGCATGCACCGGGACCTGCTGGCGCGAACGCGCGAGCTCATCGCCGGCTGCCCCTGCGAGTCGGGTTGTCCGTCGTGCGTCGGGCCGCTCGGGGACGTCGGGCCGAAGGCGAAAGAGGTGGCGCTGGAGCTGCTCGGACGGCTGCAGTAGCAGGAAATCGGGTTTCATGCAGAATCCGGAATTCGGAATGGAGCCGGCGTCGGGAGATGCCGCCGGAGACCAGGAGTGGAGGGCGGAGCCGAGACATCCAACGAACGGCGCGCCCCGGCTCGGCATGTCCCGATTCTGGCTTCTGACTGCTGGCTTCTGGCTGCTGGATTCCGTCTTCCTCTGATCCACGATGTCCACCGATCCGTCCCGCCTCTCGTCGCGCCTCCGCGAGCTGCTGCGCAACGCGCCTCCCAGGTTCGGGGGGCGCGGCGATGCGGCGGAGGCGGCCGGGCCGCGGCAGCCGTCAGCGCCGGGGCGCGGCCTGGTCTACGCGCCCGAAGACGCGCCGAGCGGGCGCGGCGGCGCTGGCGGCGCAGGCTGCGCGGTCATCGAGCGCCAGTACGCCGGAGAACGTCTGCACGGCAGGCGCCGCGTGGCCGAGTACGGGGAGATGCTGGCGCGGTGCATGCCAGGGCTGGCGGTGCTGGCGGCCGACGACCGTGCGGCCGCGCCGCGCGAGCCGCGCCGCGAGCGCCTGCAGTGGGACGGCGGAGCGCGGCTTGCCGAGTCCCGGCGGCGCGCGGGCGCCCCCTCCGGCGGGCCGCTGCTGTTCTTCGACCTCGAGACCACCGGCCTCAGCGGAGGGGCGGGCACGCTGGCCTTTCTCGCGGGCTGCGGGTCCTTCGACCAGGACGGGTTCCACACGCGCCAGCTCTTCTTGAGCGGCTGCGAGAACGAACGGGAACTGCTCGACAGGCTGGCCGGCATGGCGGGCCGATGCGGCGGGCTCGTGACCTTCAACGGCCGCGCGTTCGACGTGCCCCTCATCGAGACCCGCTACGCGTTCCACCGCCTCGAGTCGCCGTTTTCGGGCCTGCCGCACTTCGACTTGCTGCACCCGGCCAGAAGGCTCTGGCGCCGGCGGGGCCTGCCCGGGCCGTCCCATCGCGATCGCCGGGCCGGCGGCCGCCCTGGTGACGCCGCCAGCTGTGCGCTGGGCGCGCTCGAGGAGGCCATCCTCGGGCTCGCGCGCCTCGACGATGTGCCGGGCGCGGAAATCCCGTCGCGCTACTTCGGCTACCTCCGGACGGGTGACCTCGGGCCGCTGGAGCCCGTCTTCGAGCACAATCGCCTCGACTTGCTCTCGCTGGCCGCGCTGACCGCGATTGCGGCGCAGCTGGCAGTCGAAGGGCCGTCCGGCACCGCGTCTCCCCACGAGGCCCTCGCCATGGGCCGGATCTACCAGCAGCTCGGACGCGAGGACGAAGCGGACGCCTGCTTCTCGCGCGCCTCGGGCCTGGGCGGCGCGCCGTGGGAGGCGGACGCAGTCGACGCGGGGGTCAGGGCCGACGCCCTGCGGGCCCTTGCGCGCGGGCGCAGGCGCCGACGGCGCTACGCCGAAGCCGCCGATGCCTGGGAGCGCCTGCTCGCATCGGGCGCCAGCCTCGCCTTCGCGCAGGAAGCTCGCGAGGCGCTGGCCATCCACCACGAGCACCGCGCCCGGAATCTGGCCGCCGCGCGGGAACTGGCCGTGCGCGCCCTGGCGGCTGAGCGCGACCCCGGCGCGGCCGCCGGCCTCAGGCGCCGCCTAGCCAGAATCGACAGGAAGATCGGCGCGTCCGGAGCGCGGCGGGGCGGCGGGGACTAGGCTGGCGGCCGTCAGAGAAGGAGGTCCAGATGCCAGGCGTCACGCGACTGGCGATCACCGGGGCTGTCGTAGCCGTGGCGGCATGCTGCGGGCTGGCCGCGGCCGCGCGCGGCCAGCAGGAGTCCGCCTCGCCGCCCGCCTGGGCGCAGGCCGTCGACGCCGTGTTCGGCGAGTGGGATCGCCCCGGATCGCCGGGCTGCGCCGTGGCGGTGTCCCGGGACGGGGCCGTGGCCTACGCGCGCGGCTACGGCCTGGCCGATCTCGAGCACGATGCGCCCATCACGCCGGACTCCGTGTTCTACGCGGGGTCCGTGTCCAAGCAGTTCACGGCGATGGCCGCGGCGCTCGCCATGGGGCAGGGCCGCCTCGGGCCGGACGACGACGTGCGGACGTACGTGCCGGAGCTGCCGGACTACGGCCGGACGATGACCATCCGGCACCTCCTTCATCACGCGAGCGGGCTCCGCGACGTCAACACGCTCCTCGTGCTCGCCGGCCGCCGCGACGACGAGGCGTTCGACAACGAGGGGGTCCTGCGGATCGTCGCGCGGCAGCGCGCGCTCAACTTCCCGCCCGGCGACGGCCACGACTACTCCAATTCGGGCTACGCCCTGCTGGCCCTGGCCGTCGAGCGGGCGACGTCCACGCCGTTCCCGGCGTTTGCCGACGCGCACATCTTCGCGCCCCTCGGCATGACGGCCACGCACTTCCACACCGACGTCGCGCGCGTCGTGAAGCACCGGGCCTGGGCGTACGATCGCCGCGCCGACGGGACGTTCGCGCTCAACTCGCCGCAGAACGAGCGCGCCGGCGCCGGCGGGCTGTTCACGACGGTCGGTGACCTGGCGCGCTGGGACGAGAACTTCTACAGCGGCCGCGTCGGCGGCCCCGCCACGATCCGGCTGCTCGAATCACCGGGGCGCCTGAACGACGGCACCGTGCTGGCCTACGCCTGGGGCCTGAGGATCGCCTCCTATCGCGGCGCGCCCGTCGTGGAGCACAGCGGCTCGCTTGGCGGGTACCGCGCCCACGTCTTCCGGGTCCGGGGCGCCCGCACGTCGGTCTCGTTGCTGTGCAACGTGTCCGGCGTGGACACCGGGGCCGCGGTTCGCCGTGTCGCCGACGCCGTGATCGGCGGCTGGTTCACCGAGAAGCCGGCTTCCGCTCCGGGGCCCGCGGCAGCTTCCGAACCGCCGGGCCCCGCGCGCGCCTACAGCGCGTCGGAGCTGGCGGCGCTTGCCGGCACCTACTGCAGCGACGAACTAGAGAGCTGCTACCGCGTGTCCGTCAACGACGGCCGGCTGGAGCTGCGCCGGGGCACGGCGCGCGCAGTCCTGAGGCCGAGAGCCGGGCCGGAAGGGGAGTTCCGCCTCCCCGACAGCTCGATTCGTTTCACCCGCAGCGCGGACGGATCCGTCGCCGGCCTCCTCGTCGAGTCCGGCCGCATCCGGGGGCTCGCCTTCTCGAAGCGCTGACCCGGGCCCGCTACCGGGCCGTCAGTCCGTCGGGGCCGGAGACGAGGGTCACCGGCCTGCCCGCGGCGAACCGGCGTTCGACTGCGGCCCTGCCGTACCGCACGCGTGCGGGGCCGTCGCGGTCCGCGCGGATCGTCGCCGACTCGAGGGCGCCGTCCTTCCAGCGGATGTCCACCGTGAACCCGCCGCGAGCGCGCAAGCCGAGAACCGAGCCCGACGGCCACGCGGCCGGCAGCGCGGGCAGCAGGTGAAGCGCGCCGCGCCGGCTCTGCAGCAGCATCTCCGCGATGCCGGCCGTTCCGCCGAAGTTGCCGTCGATCTGAAACGGCGGATGCGCGTCGAAGAGGTTCGGGTACGTGCCGCCGCCCGTGTGCCGCTCCTCGCCCGTCGCCGGCACGTAGTGCAGGTGCGAGCGCAGCATGCCGTATGCGCGGTCGCCGTCGAGAAGGCGCGCCCACAACGCGATCTTCCAGGCCTTGCTCCAGCCCGTGCCGCCGTCGCCGCGCAGTTCCAGCGACCGGCGCGCCGCCTGCGCCAGCGCCGGCGTGTCGGAGGGCGTGATCTGATCGTCGGGGAAGAGCCCAACAAGATGGGACACGTGCCGGTGCTGCGGATCCCGATCCTCCCAGTCCTCGTACCATTCCTGCAGATGGCCCCGGCGGCCGATCTTGTACGGCGGCAGCCGCTCGAGCGCCGCCGCGACGCGCGCGCGGAAGTCCGCGTCGGCGCCGAGATCGGCGGCCGCCTCGAGGACGCGCAGGAACAGCCCCCGCACCAGGGCGAGATCGCTCGTCGTCATGATCGACACCGAGCCTTCGTAGCCGTCCGGCGTCCTGTACACGTTCTCCGGCGACGTGGACGGCGCCGTGACGAGGTGCCCGTCCGGCCCTTCGACCAGCCAGTCGAGGGCGAACTCGGCGGCGCCCTTCATGAGCGGGTAGCCGGACTCGCGCAGCCACTCCCGGTCTCCCGAGAACGCGTAGTGCTCCCACAGGTGCCGGGCGAGCCACACGCCGCCCATCGGCCAGTTCGCCCACACCGGGTCACCCTGGCCGAAGTCGCCAACCGGATTGCTCATCGCCCAGAGGTCCGTGTTGTGGTGGGCCGCCCAGCCGCCGGCGCCGTAATAGTGGCGCGCCGTCACCGCGCCCGTCCTGGCAACATCCCCGATGAACCGCAGGAGCGGGCCGTGGCACTCCGCGAGGTTCGTCGTCTCCGCCGGCCAGTAGTTCATCTCCGTGTTGATGTTGATCGTGTAGTTGCTGCTCCAGGGCGGGCGCATGTGAGGGTTCCAGATGCCCTGCAGGTTGAGCGCCGGCGAGCCCGGACGCGACCCGGCGACGAGCAGGTAGCGGCCGAACTGGAAGTAGAGCGCCTCGAGGCCGGGGTCCCCGGCGCCGTCCGCGTACTCGCGCAGGCGGACGTCGGTGGGGATCTCGTCTCTCGCCGGGCGCCCGAGGTCCAGCGCGACGCGGGACATGAGCGCCTCGACGTCGCGTGCGTGCGCCAGTCGCAGGGCGGCATAAGGCTGCCTGGCGGCCGCGTCGAGCGTGGCGCGCGTGGCCGGAACGGGATCCGGGCCGCCGGACGGCTCCCGGTCGAACCCCGCGAAGCTCGTGTCCAGCGCGATCGCGACAAGCGCCTCGCGCGCGCCGGCGACGGCGAGCGACGAAGGCCCCCGCTCGATCCGGCCGTCCGTGCGGAGCACCCTCGCCCGGGCCGCGAACCGCATCCCCTTGGGATCGGGCCCCTCGTCGTAGACGATCGGGTCCTTGATGTTGCCGCGGTAGTTCGGCTCGGCCCGCACGGGCGCGCGTCCCGTCATCAGCAGATCGCCGCTCGCATCGACCGCCGCCGCGTGCTTCAGCTGGCTCTCGAACCGGAGCGAGAAGGCAAGTGCGCCGGGCGCGGACGCCGTGAGCCGGACGAGCAGGATCCGCGCGGGGTGGGACACGAACGCCTCCTGCGCGATCGCCGTCAGCCCGGCCTTGAAGCTCGTCCTGGCCACGCCCGCGGCGATGTCGAGCTCGCGGCGATAGGCCGAGACGGAGCCGGCGGCAACGGAAGGCATGTCGAGGTAGAGGTCGCCGAGCGGCGCGTACGACTCGGAGAAGCGCCCCTGGAGTTTCCGCGTCAGCTCGGTGGCCAGCCGGTAGTCGCCCGCGAACAGCGCCTCGCGAACCTTGGGCAGCCAGGCGATCGCGTCCGGGTTCATCGCGGGGTCGACCGGGCCTCCGGACCACAGCGTCGAGTCGTTCAGCAGGAAGCGGCTGGAGGAGGGCCCGCCGAACACCATGACCCCCGTCCGGCCGTCGCCGAGCGGGAGCGCCTCCTCGAAGGCCGCGGCGGGCTTGCCGTACCACAGCACGAGCGGAGAACCGGCCGGTGCAGCCGCCCGGTTCGAGGCGGCCGCGGCGAGGCCGGCTGCCGCCAGGACGGCTGCGGCGGCCGCGCTCGCGAGCGATTGACGGGACCGATGCGACGCATGCGGCATGGCGGAGCCTCCGCGGGGACGTTACCGCGGGGCGGGCCGGGCGTCAAACGGGTGGGGGAGCACGCGGGGCGCCCGCTGGCGGGGCGCCCCTGCGGGGATGGCCGGCTTCAGCTCCGGGCCGCCGCGCCGGCGGCCTTCTTCGAGGCTTTCCTGGTGGCGGCCGCCTTCTTGCGGGCCTCAGAGGTCTGCGCGCCGTACTTCTTCGTGAACCGCTCGATGCGGCCTTCGGTGTCCATAATCTTCTGCCGGCCGGTGTAGAACGGGTGGCAGCTCGAGCAGATCTCGAGGTGAAGCTCGGGCTTCGTCGAACGGGTCTTCCACGTCGCCCCGCACGCGCAGCGCGCGACAACGTCGAAGTACTTCGGGTGGATGCCTTCCTTCATGACCGCTCCTTCACGCCTCCTGCGATCTTCCAAGTATAGCAGGTACGCCCCGCCGCCACGAACCAAGCGGGGCACCGCGTGCGGCGCGCGCCGATGGCGCGCTCGCGCCGGCACGCCGCCGGCGCCGCGGCCGCGAGGCCGTCCTCGCCCCGGCTGCCCGGCCCCTCGCCTTCGCTGAACGGCCTGCCGGCCAGCTTCGGCGGGCAGGCTTTGCTCCTTGTCCCTGCCTGACGGCCGCCGAGCGCCCAGCCCCTATCGCCTACGGAATGACCTCGTCCCGGTCCCAGCGGTGCCGCCGCATGGCGTCGAGCAGGGCTGGCGGGAAGGCCCGGCCGTCGGAAGCGGCGAGGTTCCTCTCGACATGGCCGACCTTCCGCATCCCGGGGATGACCGTCGTGACGGCAGGGTGGTGCAGGATGAAGCGCAACGCCAGCTCCGGCAATGCCATGCCGTCCGGAAGGTCGGCCTGGAGGCGCTCGACGCGCGCCAGCGTCGCCCGGAGCTTGTCGGGCGTGAAATACAGGCTGCGCCAGTCGCTCGCCGGCCACGTGTCGCTCGCGGTCATCGTCCCCGTCAGGCTGCCTTCGTCAAACGGCACGCGGGCGATGACGGCGACGCCCAGTTCCCGGCACGCGGGGAACAACTCGTCTTCCGGCGCCTGGTCGAAGATGTTGTAGACAACCTGGACGGCATCGATGAGCCCCGTCTGGAGGGCCCGGATCGCGTTGGCCGGCTCCCAGCGGTTGATGCTGATCCCGAAGGCCTTCACCAGGCCCTCTGCTTTGAGATCGGCGACGGCGCGCTGCCAGCGGTCGTCAGCCGCCCAGGCGTCGGTCCACACGTGGAACTGCTGCAGGTCGAGGCGATCGATCCCCAGGTTCTCCAGGCTCTCCTCGGTAGCCCGGCGCACGTGGTCCGCCGGGAACACGTCGTCGAGGAGGTAGTCTGGCCTTGCGGGCCATCGCCCGTTCTTCGGCGGGACTTTGGTGGCGATGAACGGCGCCGGGCCGTCCCAGCCGGAGAGGACGTCGCGGATGAGGCGCTCGCTGTGTCCGTCGCCGTACGCGCGCGCCGTGTCGAGGAAGTTGCAGCCGAGTTCCAGCCCCCTGCGAAGCGCCGCCCTGGAGGCCGTGTCGTCGGACCCGCTCCAGCCGCCCATGCCCCAGGTGCCAAAACCAATCTCAGCGACCGGGGTTCCCACTCGTCCGAATGGTCTGTACTTCATTTCGTCAGTCCTGCCCTGTGACGCGCCCACCGGGCTCCTGCGCGGCCGGTACACGCCGAGGGGCAGCGCGCCTGTGCACGCTGCCCCTCATGCGTCTCCCTCGGTCGTTGCCGACCAGACGAGCACGCAGTACTCGGGCGAGCCTCCCTCTCCGTGAGATTCCGCATGCGAACCCCATGCCGACGAAGCGGTGTTCTGGCGCACTGAGTCGTTCTCTAACATCCGTCCAATCAATGGGTTACGCGACCGGCCAGCAGACTGGGCCGCAGCGCGCTTCTCGAGAGGTCCGAGAAATCCGGAATGCCGGATTTCGAATCCCGAATCCCGAATCCCGCTCTCGCCAGGCGGCCTGTCGGCAGGCGACGGCGTGGCGGGCCGAGCGCCGCCATGGCGCCCCGCATTCCCTCTTGTCTCTAGCGATGCATTGCCGCCAGGAACTCGGCGTTGCTCTTGGTTTTCGACAGCTTCCCCAGGAGCAGCTCCATGGCGTCGACGGTGGACAGCGGATCGAGCACCTTCCGGAGGACCCAGACCTTGTTGAGCGTCTCTTTGTCGAGCAGGAGCTCCTCTTTGCGGGTGCCGCTCTTCTGCAAGTCGATCGACGGATAGACGCGGCGGTCCGACAGCTTCCGATCGAGCAGGATCTCGAGGTTGCCGGTGCCCTTGAACTCCTCGAAGATGACGTCGTCCATGCGGGAGCCGGTGTCGATGAGGGCGGTGGCGACGATGGTCAGCGAGCCCGCCCCTTCGATCTTGCGGGCGGCGCCGAAGAAGCGTTTGGGTTTCTGGAGCGCGTTGCTGTCCACGCCGCCCGACAGGATGCGCCCCGACGCCGGCACCACCGTGTTGTAGGCCCGCGCGAGCCGCGTGATCGAGTCGAGCAGAATCAGCACGTCGCGCCCGGTTTCCACCAGCCGCTTGGCCTTTTCGATGACCATCTCGGCGATCTGCACGTGGCGCTGGGGCGGCTCGTCGAAGGTGGACGAGATCACCTCGCCGCGCACGGACCGCTGCATGTCGGTGACCTCCTCGGGCCGCTCGTCGATGAGCAGGACGATGAGGAAGACGTCGGGGTGGTTCGCCATGACGCTGTTCGCCAGCGCCTGCAGCAGCATGGTCTTGCCCGTGCGCGGCGGCGCCACGATGAGGCCGCGCTGGCCCTTTCCGATGGGCACCATCATGTCGATCACGCGGGTGCACAGCTCGTCGGCGGCGAACTCGAGGTTGAACTTCTCCTGCGGGTAGAGCGGCGTGAGGTTCTCGAAGTAGACGCGCTCGCGCTTTCGCTCCGGCGGCTCGAAGTTCACCGCGTCCACCTTGACGAGGGCGAAGTACCGCTCGCCCTCGCGGGGCGGGCGGATCTGGCCCGACACGGTGTCGCCGGTGTGCAGGTCGAATCGCCGGATCTGCGACGGCGACACGTAGACGTCGTCCGGGCCCGGGAGGTAGTTGTAGTCGGGGCCCCGCAGGAACCCGTAGCCGTCCGGCAGGGTCTCGAGGACGCCCTCGGAGAACATCAGGCCGCTGCGCTCGCTGCGGGCCCTGAGGATCTGAAAGATGAGGTCCTGCTTCCGGAGCCCCGTGGCGCCGGGAAGGTCGAGCTGCTTCGCGATGGCGGTCAGGCCCGCCACGCTCATCGTCTTGAGCGACGCGAGGTCGAGCTGCGCGACGTCTACGGTCTGCGTTGCGTCCACTGTTCCACCTGTTGTGCGATCCACGTCCACAGAGACTCGAGCCCTTCCCCGGTCCGCGCCGACAGCATCAGCACGTCTCTCCCGAACGCGCGCGCGAAGGATTCCGCGGCGCGCTGCCGCTCCCCGCGGGACAGCTTGTCCGCCTTGGCCGCCGCCACCTGGTACGGGCAGCCGTGCGCCGTCAGCCAGGCCGCTGCCCCGAGATCGGCGTCCAGGCCGGGGTGCCTCGCGTCGGCCAGCAGCACGGCGGCCGCGATGGCCCCCCTGAGGCGATCCGGCGCCCGGCCGCCGAAGAAGTAGTCCCGCGCGAGCGGCTCGAACGGCCGGCCGTCCCCGGCGCCCCTCGCGTAGCCGTAACCCGGCAGGTCCACCACGTGGCAGGCCGTGCCACGGCGCGGCTCGAGCCGGTAGAAGTTCGCCAGGCGCGTCTTGCCGGGCGCCGCGCTCGTGCGGGCGATCGTGCGCCCGGCGAGGGCGTTGAGCAGACTCGACTTGCCGACGTTGGAGCGGCCGACGAGCGCCACCTCGGCAAGCGGCGACTGCGGCAGTCCCGCCGCGGCCGCAACGCTGGTGACGAACTCCGCCGCGACGATTCCGGCTCTCGCCATGGTGTCCGGTGCGCGGCAGGGCAGCCGGGACGGCCCCCGCCGCGTCGCAGTCCAGGCGGGCGCCCCGAGCCTGGGGCCACGTCCGGCGCCGCCTCCCGAGCCCTGCGCCCCCGTCTTCGCTGAACGGCCTGCCGGCCCGCTGCGGCGGCAGGCCGGGTCTCAGGCTAGTGCGTGACGCGCTCGTCGCTCGGGCGGTCGACGCGCACCGGCTCGATGGCCGCGTCCGCCAGGGGGCGGCCCGGCAGCGGCGTCGCCAGCGCCACCCGCAGCACCTCGTCCATGGTTTCGACCAGGTAGACGTTGAGGACATCCAGCACGGTGCGCGGGATGTCCGCGAGGTCCTTCTCGTTGTCCTTCGGCAGGACGATGTTCGTGACGCCGGCGCGGTGGGCGGCGAGGACCTTCTCCTTCACGCCCCCGATCGGCAGCACCTTGCCGCGCAGCGTGATCTCGCCCGTCATGGCGACGTCGCGGCGGACCGGCGTGCCGGTCAGCACCGACACGAGGGCGGTCGCCATCGTGATGCCCGCCGACGGGCCGTCCTTCGGGATGGCGCCCTCGGGCACGTGGATGTGAACGTCGTGGCGGCGGGGGAAGTCCTTGTCGATGCCGTACTCGGCGGCCTTGGACCGCACGTAGCTCAGGGCCGCCTGCGCCGACTCCTGCATAACGTCGCCGAGCTTGCCCGTGAGCGTGAGGCGGCCGCGGCCGGACATGAGCGTGGTTTCGGTGACGAGGATTTCGCCGCCGACCTCGGTCCAGGCCAGGCCGGTGGCCAGGCCGACCTCGTTCTTGGCCTCGGCTTCGGTGGGCCGGAACTTCGGGACGCCGAGGAACGCGGCGATCCGCTCCGACGAGACGCTCTCGGCATGAGCGCGGCCCTCGGTGACGACGCGGCGCGCGACCTTCCGGCAGATGGATTGGATCTCGCGCTCGAGGCCGCGGACGCCGGCCTCGCGCGTGTAGCGCTGGATGATCGTCTGGATCGCGTCGTCGGTGAACGACACGTTCGCCGGCAGCAGGCCCGTGCCCTCGAGGGCCTTCGGCACGAGGAACCGCTTGGCGATCTCCAGCTTCTCCTGCTCGGTGTAGCCCGCCAGGTTCAGCACCTCCATGCGGTCGCGCAGCGCCTGCGGCACGGTGTGCAGGACGTTGGCCGTGCAGATGAACATGACGTTCGAGAGGTCGTACTCGACGTCCAGGTAGTGGTCGAGGAAGGCGTGGTTCTGCTCCGGGTCGAGGACCTCGAGGAGCGCCGCCGACGGATCGCCGCGGAAGTCCATCGACATCTTGTCGACTTCGTCCAGCAGGAAGAGCGGGTTCTGCGTGCCGGCCTTCTTCATCATCTGGATGATCTGGCCGGGGAACGCGCCGATGTACGTCCGGCGGTGGCCGCGAACCTCCGCCTCGTCGCGCACGCCGCCGAGGGAGAGGCGGACGAACCGGCGGTTCATGGCGCGGGCGATGGACTTCGCGAGGGAGGTCTTGCCGACGCCAGGGGGGCCCGCGAAGGTCAGGATCGTGGCCTTCGGCTTCTTGACGAGGGCGCGGACGGCGAGGAACTCGAGGATCCGCTCCTTGACCTTCTCGAGGCCGTAGTGGTCGGCGTTCAGGATGGCCTCGGCGCGCTTGAGGTCGCGGCTCTCCTTCGTGCGCTTGTGCCACGGCACGCCGACGAGCCAGTCGAGGTAGTTGCGCGACACGGTGGCCTCGGCGGACATCGGGGGCATCGCCTCGAGGCGCTTCAGCTCCTGCAGGGCCTTCTCCTCGACGTCCTTCGGCATCCGGGCCTTCTCGATCTTCTTCCTGAGGTCGTCGATCTCGTTTCCGCGCTCGTCCTTGCGGCCCAGCTCCTTCTGGATGGCCCGCATCTTCTCGTTGAGGTAGTACTCCTTCTGGGCCTTCTCCATCTGCTTCTTCACGCGCGTCTGGATCCGGCGGTCGACCTGGAGCTTGTCGACCTCGGTCTCGAGGATGGAGGCGATGCGGTTCAGGCGCTCGAGGGGCGACACCATCTCGAGCAGGTTCTGCTTCTCCTCGACGCCCACGAGCAGGTGGGCGGCGATCGTGTCCGAGAGGCGGCCAGGGTCGTCCACCCGCACCGCGGCGATCATCGCGTCGTACTGCAGGGAGTTCGACAGCTTCACGTACTGCTCGAACAGCGACACGACGCGGCTCATCGCGCCCTCGACGTCCCCCGCGGCGTCGCGGTGGCGGGGCAGCACCTTGACGACGACCCGGAAGAACCCGCGGTCCTCCTTCCACTCGATCGCCCGCCCGCGCTCGGCGCCCTCGACGAGCAGCTTGATGTTGCCGTCGGGCAGCTTCAGGCTCTGGACGACGTTCGCCACGCACCCCATCGAGTAGATGTCCTGGGGCTGCGGGTCGTCCACCTGGGCGTCGTGCTGCGCCGCCAGGAACACGCGGTTGTCCTTCTCCTGCGCGTGCTCGAGGGCGCGGATCGACGCCGGGCGCCCGATGACGAAGGGCACCATCATGTGCGGGAACACCACCAGGTCCCGCAGCGGCACGATGGGGAGCGTCTCGTACAGTTCCACTAGCCCGCCTTCTCCATGAGGGTGAGCGGCTGCGCCCGGTGCTCGACGACCTCGCGCGTGATCACGCACTCCTTCACCTTCTTCTGGCCGGGCAGCGAGTACATGAGGTCCAGCATCAGGTCCTCGATGATCGTCCGGAGGCCGCGCGCGCCGATCTTCCGCTTGATCGCGCCCTCGGCGATGGCCTCGAGGGCGTCGTCCGTGAAGCGCAGCTTGACGTTCTCGTACTCGAAGAGCCGCTGGTACTGCTTCGTGATCGCGTTCTTCGGCTCGGTCAGGATCTGCACGAGCGCCGCCTTGTCCAGCTCGTGGAGCGTCCCGACGACGGGCAGCCGGCCGACGAACTCCGGGATCAGGCCGTACTTGATGAGGTCCTCCGGCTCCAGCCGCTCGAGCAGCGCCCCGGCGTCGCGGCTGGCCGCCGCGCCGGCGTCGGCGCGGAACCCCATGGCCCGCTTGCCGATCCGCCGGGCCACCACCTTGTCGAGCCCGACGAAGGCGCCGCCGCAGATGAACAGGATGTTGGTCGTGTCGACCTGGTAGAACTCCTGGTGCGGGTGCTTCCGCCCCCCCTGCGGCGGGACGTTGGCCACGGTGGCCTCGAGGATCTTGAGCAGCGCCTGCTGCACGCCTTCGCCCGACACGTCGCGCGTGATCGACGGGTTCTCATCCTTGCGCGAGATCTTGTCGATCTCGTCGATGTAGATGATGCCCTGCTGGCACTTCTCGATGTCGCCGCCGGCCGCCTGCAGCAGCTTCAGGATGATGTTCTCGACGTCCTCGCCGACGTAGCCGGCCTCGGTCAGCGTCGTGGCGTCCACGATCGCGAAGGGCACCGCCAGCATCCTCGCCAGCGTCTGGGCCAGCAGCGTCTTGCCCGTGCCCGTGGGCCCGACGAGCAGGATGTTGGCCTTCGCCAGCTCGACGTCGTGCCGCCCGCGCGAGGTCTTCTGGATCTCGATCCGCTTGTAGTGGTTGTAGACGGCGACCGCCAGCTTCTTCTTCGTCCGGTCCTGGCCGATCACGTAGTCGTCGAGGAACTTCTTGATCTCCGGCGGCGTCAGCAGCGACGAGCGCGACGCCCTCGGCTCGTGCCGGCTGTCGTCGGCGATGATGTCGTTGCAGACCTCGACGCACTCGTCGCAGATGAAGACCGTCGGGCCCGCGATGAGCTTGCGGACGTCGTTCTGGTCCTTGTTGCAGAACGAGCAGCGCAGAACCTCGGTGTCGCCGTTCTTCTTGGCCATGTGCCGGTCCGAACCCGCGCCGGGGCCGTCCGGACGGCCCCGCCGGCGCCCCTCAGGCGCGCTTGCGGATCACATCGTCAATGATACCGTATTCCTTGGCCTGCTCCGGACGCATGATGTAGTCGCGCTCGGTGTCCACCTGGATGCGCTCGAGCGGCTGGCCCGTGTGGCGCTGCAGGATCGCGTTCAGGTTCTCCCGCATCCGCAAGAGCTCCCGCGCCGCAATATCGATGTCCGTCGCCTGGCCCGCCAGCCCCTGCATCAGCGGCTGGTGGATCACGATGCGCGAGTTCGGCAGCGAGAACCGCTTGCCCTTCGCCCCGCCCGCCAGCAGCAGCGCCCCCATCGACGCCGCCTGCCCGAGGCAGTACGTCTGCACGTCCGGGCGGATGAACTGCATCGTGTCGTAGATCGCCAGCCCGGCCGTGATCGACCCGCCGGGGCTGTTGATGTACAGCAGGATGTCCTTCTCCGGGTCCTCCGCCTCCAGGAACAGCATCTGCGCGATCACCAGGTTCGCAATCTGATCGTCGATCGGCGTGCCGATGAAGATGATGCTGTCCTTCAGCAGGCGGGAGTAGATGTCGTACGCGCGCTCGCCCCGGGCGGTCTGCTCGATCACCATCGGGACCAGCTGCCCGCGGGCGCTCCCGGCGTCTCGTGTCATGCCGCCCCTCCCCCCGCCGGCGTGACGGCCGCGTTCGCGAGCAGCAGATCCATCGTCTTCTCCCGCCGCAGGCCCTCGCGCAGCCGCGCCTCGCCGCCGTCCTTCGCGATCTGCGCCCGCACCGCGTCGGCCGACCGTCCGCTGCGCTCCGCGAAGCGCGCGATCTCCTGCGCCACTTCCTCGTCGCCGACCGTCACGGGCTCCCGCCGCGCGACCTCATCCAGCGCGAGCGCCGCCTTCACCGACTCCGCTGCCGCCTCCCGCTGGGCGGCGCGGAACTCGTTCCAGTCTATCCCCGCCTCGCGCGGATCGACGCGCTGGTCCAGCAGCCGCCGCGCGAGATCCTCGACCCGGCGGTCCAGCTCCCGCTCCACCAGCGGGTCCGGCACCGCAAACGGCACCCGCGCCGCCAGGGTCGCCAGCAGGTCCTCCCGGAGCGCGCGGTCCGCCTCGCGCGCCGCCTCGTGCGCCAGGTCCGCCCGCACGCCGTCCCGCAGCGCCGCCAGCGACGCGAAGCTGCCGAGGTCCTTCGCGAACTCGTCGTCCAGCTCCGGCACCACGCGCTGCTTGATCGCCTTGATCGCCACGCCATACCGGACCGCCGTGCCCGCCAGCTGCGCCACCGGGTGATCCGCCGGGTAGTCGATCCGGAACTCCGCGCGCGCCCCGGCGCCTAGGCCGATGAGGTGATCGGAGAAGCCCGGCGGGTTCGCCTCCGCCCCGAGGTCGATCGTCACGTCCTCGTGGCGCTCCGCCTCGCCCGCCGCCTCGCCGCCGACGATCGGCTGGCGCTCCAGATCGACCGTCGCCCAGTCGGCGGCCGCGAGCGGCCGCCCTTCCACCGGCTCGAACCGCGCGGCCCGCTGCCGCAGGCGCTCGATGGCCTGATCGACCTCGTCCTCGGTCACCGCCACCGCCCGCCGCCGCAGCGCAATCCCGCGGTACTCGCCCGGATCGAACGGCGGCACGGTCTCGAACGTCGCGACGAAGGTCAGCGGCCGGCCCGGCTCGACGACCACGTCCCGCACGTCGGGCGTATCCACCGGCTCGAGTCCGCGCTCCCGCAGGGCGTCGTCGAGCGCCTGGGGCACCAGATCGTGCGCGACGTCATGCAGGATGTCGTCCTTGAAGCGCTGCCAGACGACCCGCTCCGGGACCCTGCCCGGCCGGAACCCGGGCACCCTCGCCGTGCGGCTCAGCCGCGACGTGAGGCGATCGATCTCGGCGTCGACCGCCGCGCTCGGGAGTTCGATCGTGAGCCGCTTGCGCGTCTCGGTGATGTCGGCGTACTCGACCTTCATCGCGGTGTGTATCGGCAGTCTTCGGGGCGGGGTTCAGGACATCCCAGGGTGCCGTGGAACGCGGATCGCCCGCCGGGGCCCCGTCATGCGCCCGGCCGGCCACGTCCTGGTGCGAAAGGGGGGATTCGAACCCCCACAGCCTCTCGGCTACTGGATCCTAAGTCCATCCTATCCGCAAAAACACCTTACAACCTGACGCTTCGTTGACACATTTACACACAACTTCAAGTGGGGACTGTGGGAGTTGAACCCACACGTCCGTAAGGACACAAGATCCTAAGTCTTGCGCGTCTGCCAGTTCCGCCAAGTCCCCACGTTCGACGGACATCCTCACACTATACCGCAGAAGCACCCGCCGCAGAACGAGCAGACCCCACCCGCTTCCGCCGTCCTCGCTTCCTCGCCGCCTCCGCCGTGTCGTCTGCCGTCAGCCGACGGATCGCATCGACTGACAGCGAAGCGCCGTGCTGTTCCATCAACCGTGCTTGACAGTCGCGGAGAGGAACCGCGTCCCTACGCCACTTCTTCAACTGCTCGACAAGCGACTGTTTTGCCTCGTCGTCCACCAGTCGCCCGTCAACGATCTTCTTGTCCCACGGGATCTTCCCGCCGAGATACATCCCCTTCGCCTGTGCCGCCCGCTTCGCGTCCTTCGTTCGCTCCCCGATCCGCTCCCGTTCCCACTCCGCAACGGACGCCATTATCCCGATCAGGAGTTGCGCGATCCCGTTGCCCGTCACGTCCTCGCCGCCGTAGAGATCGCAGATGGAAGTCGAAACGCCCGTCTCCTTCAAGACTGCCAGCGTGTTGTGACAGTCCCGAGCGGAACGGAACGCCCGATCCAGTTTCGCGAAGCACAGATGATCACCCTTCCGTAGCCGAGCCAGGAGCGCCGCAGCCTGCGGACGCTTCTGGAACGGAACGCTGCCGCTGACCTGCTCCTTGACAACGTGAGCCTTCAACTTGCCCGAAGCATCCACCAGCGACTTGAACCGCCGCTGCCACTCGTCCTTTGACAGCAAGCCAGTCAGGAAGTCCCGACACTTCTTCTCCTGAGCGTCCAGCCCAAGCCCGTCGTTCTGCTGAACCGTGGAAACGCGACAGTAGATGTAGATGCTCACGTTCGCCTCACTCTCAGGAGCGGACTAAATGTCCGCTTGTTATGCCACAAGCATACACTATGAACGCTTGCGAACGCAAGCAGACAAACCTCCCCATCTTCGACCCCCTAGCCCAGCGACTGCCCCCCGCCTAAGTAAGCGGGAAAACCCCCCGCCAAACGCGCCAGAATGCGTCAGGAACGACGAACCAGCACGGGGAGGGACTACGCCCCCCGTTCGGGAAGTGGGGATGTGAGCGGGGAGGGAGGGACGCGTTGTAGGGGAGATGCCCTATTCCACCCTTGTTCGCTAAGCGAGTAGACGGAAATGTATGAAAACAAAGGACTACCAGTTTATTTTCACTTCACCATCAAAACCGCCGTCTCGTCGCCTAAGTAGTGACGTGGACAAAGTAGACGTGTGCTTGTCCGCAGCGTCAGGACTGCGCCGAATGTGCGCCTGATGCGAGTTTGACCGCTCCCTTGACAGGAGAAGTGTCCTTACCGACGACGGAGAACGAAACGACGGAGACAACAACAGATGATGAACCGAGAACGACTGACAACTGAGTGGACGGAGTTCCTGTCGCACCCGAGTGTTGAGCATTCCCTGAACCTGCGACTTGAACTCACGTTGAAGCAACGTCGCAAGAACCCAGAACTCAGGACGCTACGCTCGACCAAGCCGCCCCGCGTTGAATACGGAGCCAAGAAGCGTTCGCTTGAACGCCTGCCAGCGAGCGATACCGTCGTCCTGTTCACTCGCCAGAAGATCGCACGGATCAACGCCGACGTGGACGCTGCCGCCCGTCGAGCCAAGCGGGGACCGAGGACGTTGGAGCAAGCAAACGCGCTTGCGCCCTACTTCTACCTCACCGCGGACGAAACCCGACGCATCGCCATCCGTGTGATGAACCGCCTGAACAAGAAGATCTTCAACCACGCCGCACGCGACAAGCGAGCACCCAAGCGCCTGACCGCCCTCGTCTGCCAGCACGACAAGGGGACACGACGACATCTTCACATCCTGCTCGCTCTTCCGCCCGACGTTGCGGACAACACGTTCGACAACGCGCTCGCATACGCCATCGCCGAGAGCAAGGAACCGTTCATCTACCGCATCAGCAGAGCACCCGAACGCATCAAGGACCTCGCAGCGTCCATTCGTTACAACGCCAACGACTTCAAGACACTTTCGCAGAACGCCATTCTCTACATCCACACGCAGCCTGACCCATCGCACGCCAGTCACGGAGAAACACAGAATGAACTTGAACTTGCCGCAGCAAACGACCACCACGGAACCGACGCTGATGACGGAGATCGTCTCAGTTCGTCTCGCGCACGATGAACGCATCGCGCTGGAAGACCTTGCCACCCGAGAGGAACGGACCGTCAGCAACTACGTCCGCAAGCAACTACGCCGTCACCTGGAACAACAGAAAGGAACAAAACGATGATGACCAAGCCGAAGATCGTGGAGATCCCGCCGAACTGCGCCGAGAGCGTTGTCCGCGCTCAGTTGGAGGAAGTCGCCAAAGCCGTGAGACTAGCCCGAGTAGGGAGCAAGGAGAGAGTGAAAGTCACGATAGAGCAGGGGAAGTGACCGCTTCCCCTGAGCCGAGCGTCAGCCGTCGTCAGTTGCCGTCGTCGTCAAGCACCAGTTTCCCTTGATCTGCCGACGGAGCCTTCACACGGGGAGCCTTCTTGAACGTCGCGTCCAGTTGCTTGACGGGGGGACGCTTCACCGTCTTCCCGCTCAGCAAGTCCTCTATCGTCAACAACTGCCATCGTGGATACGTGCCCCACTCGCAGATGTAGAACTCGCCCGTTGCCGCTTCCTTCCGCATCTCCTTGCTTGGAGTGTCAAGCGAGATCAGTACCCCGATAGCCGCCTTCTCCCGCTGGACAACGCCTTTCAAGTCGCGCAAGTCCGTTGCTTTGAGATGTCCACCCTTGACAGAGTAGATGATCTCCTGCGTGTCGCCTGTTCCGTCGTGGAAGATGCTCTTGCCGTCGATGCCTCGATCCGCTCCCTTCTTCACCCCACCAGCGGGACGAGCGCCAACCAGCCCAAGCGCCCAGTTCTGGAACTGGAACTTGTCGTCCTCCGCGAGTTGCCGTGCGTCTTCGAGTGTCGTTGCTTCGCCGATGACTTCATACGTCCCTTTGACTTCCTCGCCGTATGCGTCAACCAGTCGCGTCTTGATCAGCCCGATAGCCAGATGCGTGATGTCGATGCCGATCCAGCGACGTTTCAGCCGCTGAGCCACCGCAACCGTTGTGCCGCACCCGCAGAAGGGATCGAGCACCACGTCTCCCTCGTTGCTGCTCGCGCTGATGATGCGCTCCAATAGTGCCTCGGGTTTTTGTGTCGCGTAACCCAAACTCTCCTTCGCTCTGTTGTTCAGGACGGGAAGATCAGCCCACAGACTTTGAACGGGAACGCCGAGCATTTCGTCAAGATAACGTTTGTATTGTGGAACCGCGCCAGGACGTGTCTGTATGACGCGACCCTGACGGATGAGTTCCTCCATCTTGTCTTTTGAGTAGCGCCAGTAGCCTTTCACTCCCAGAACTTCGTAAAACGGGTTTCCCTTTGCCGCCCCACCTGGACCAGACAAGTCGCTTATTCGATAACGACGACCGTCTGGATCAGTCCGCCGATAGTCGCGATCCACGTATGCCTGATCGTAGGGAACGTAGAGTGGACGAAAAGTCGTCTCGCTGGACTTGCCGTAGAACAGGATGCTGTCCGTCACGCGCCCGAAGTGCCGCGTGCCTTGACGAGCATCGCTGTGTGCGTGCGAACGCTTCCACACGATCTCGTTGCGGAAGTTCTCGCCGCCGAAGACCGCATCCAGTAGCACTTTCAAGTAATGACTTGCTGTGGGATCAGCGTGTAGATAGAGCGAACCCGTCCGCTTCAAGACCCGATGAAGTTCCGCCAGACGCGGAGCCATCATCACCAGATACGCCATCAAGTCGTTCTCGCCGAGGAACGTGCGGAACGCTCGCAACACGTCGCTGACCCGTCCTCCTGCCTCGACCGTTGACTGATACAGCGCCGCTGCCTTCTCGTCCCAACGCCACGTATCCTCAAAAGCGTGCTGCTGTGCTGCCGCCTGCTTGCCCGACCGTTCCTTGAACAGCACGTTGTAGTTCTGCTGACTGTTGAACGGGGGATCGAGATAGACGAGATCGACGCTCTCATCGGGGATGTAGCGCCGCAGCACGTCCAAGTTGTCGCCGTAGAACAACTGATGCTTGTCCATACGATGCCCGCCGCTGTCAGTCAGTTGCCGTCACACCAGTTCGTCAACCGCCAAGTCTACCCGCAACCGCTTCAAGTAGAACGCATCAAGCATCGCCACGCTCGTTCCAGCGTTGTCCGCCAGCAACTTCAAGTTGATCCGCGGGTTTTGCTTGATCCGCATCATCAACGCCGTAGAGCGCAGACTTTTCAAGTTGCGCTGGAAGCCGAAAGCGTCCGTCCGCAGTCCTGCCGCGATCAGGAGTTCCCGAAAACTGTCACGATGATGTTCTCGAAAGAGCAAGTCGTCTGCTTTGAGATCGAACCGTTCAACTTGCCGCTTGAACGCGAGAGCCGCGCCTGACCAGCCGATGGACAGACGGGGACCAGTCTTGCCGACGACACGCATTTCCAGATACGGACGCTTGCTCGTGGGACGCTTCTTGATCACGCAGTCACGGACGCGGATGCGCCTCGCCTCGTCTACGCGACAGCAAGAGTGAACGAGGAACAAGCAGAAGTCGTAGAGTTCTTCGCGCCGCTTCTTTGTTCGTGCGTCCAAACCCTCTTCCCTGATGCGCTCCCGCGCCTTCCGTTGGAGCGTCTTCCATTCGTCCTGATCCAGCCAGGGACGCGGGTTAGCAGGGATCTTGCCCACAGACGGGAACATCGGGAGAACGGATATCCACTCTTCAAGGACCGCCGCTTTGAGGACCTGACGGATCAGCACCAAGTCCTTGTGGAGCGTGGATGCCGTCAGCGACCGCTTGCGCTTTGACGCTTCGTCCCTGCGACGTTCGAGGAACTGCCTCAGCACCTTGCTCCCGACATCCGCCACGTCCATATCGCGGAAGAAGTCCCGAATGCCCTTCCAGCGTTCCTCCGCGTTCGCCCGCTTGCCGCTGTTGTCGAGACTGTTGAAGTAGAGCCGCGCCGCCCGAAAGACGGACGTATCGCTGTCGTTGAGCGTTGCCAAATGCTCGTTGTCGTTGGAGCGTTTGAGCGCACGGAACCAGGAGCGAGCGATCAGTTCCGCCCGTCGAAAGTCGTTCGTGTCCGTGTTCTTCCCGAACTGCTGAGAGTGGATGCTTGCGCGAGCGCGAAAGGAGCGCATCCCCTTTCGCTGTTCGAGATACAGACCCTTTTCGAGTTTGAACGAGTGGAAGGACGAAAAAGCAGCGGAAGTCACGCGCAAAAGTTTACACGAAATTTTACACGTTGTATATGCGTCGTAAGTTGTTGTATATAAAGCGCTTAGAGGAAGTAGTGTCGCGTCCTAAGTCCAGTGCGTCTGCCAGTTCCGCCACTTTCGCACACCGAAAGCGCCCGACCTGGAACGACACCGCCAGCGTAGCACGCGGTTTTCTCCACGGGCAAGCGACGCGGGGCACGGGGCGGGAAGCAGGACATGGCCCGGCATCCGGCGTGCGGCACTGGCGACGGCCTCGGAAAGCCTGGGAACCGGCAGGCCTCCTCGCGCGGGCACGGGCGGCGGCCGCCGCCGCACGGTCGCCCCCGGCCGTCGCCGCCAGCGGCGCCCTGGCCAATGCGCGCAGGCGGCGTGCCTGATGCAGCGTCTGGCCGCGGCCGATAGGACGATCGGCGGGGAATTCCGGCGCATGCGGGACCTCGCCGACGGTTCCAGCTCGGTCCTGGCCGAGCGGGCCGCGACGATCGCCCCCGAGCGCCTGCCGGCACCCGCCGCGCAGGCGGACGCGCAGCTGGCGCCAAAGCCGGCGCCTTCGGCTCGTCGATGACGGGCCATCCGGCGCTGACGTGGGTCGCACCGCGGGGCGGCGCGGTGGTGTGTCCCAGTTTGCGCCGGAGTGACTCCGCCGATGCCCTCACGAACCTCCTGCCCGCCCGGCACGAAACGGCCCCGGTGCCCCGGCGCTGTTTCGGGTCGCCAGCCCGTGTTCACATCGCCCTCGGCGTTCCGACCCGCGTTCGGCCGCGCGGGCGCGAGCCGGCCGCGCCGACATCCGGAACGATCGGCACGCCTTTGGCGCGGCCTGCCTTCGGGTTTGCCGGCAGCATCTCCGTGCGGCCCCGGCCTCCACCGACGCTCGTCACGAGCCACGCACCATCCGAACGCTGCCGCGGTCGCCCTGGCACTGACGCTGGCCGCCCTTTCTCCGGCGCTGGCGCCGGCCGCCTGGGCAGGGCCGGCCGCGCTGGCGCGCGCGGGGGACGCGTTCGTCCTCCAGGCCGACGGCGGGCGGGCGTGGACGATCGGCAATCAGCACGTCTCGTTCAGAGTGGGGCTCAGTTCGACCGGCGCGCTCGTCACGCAGGGCCTCGCGCGCACCGGCAGCCGCGGCGAGTGGAAGATGGGAACCGCGGCTGACTTCACGTTCGTGGCGGGAGGCCGCCGCCTGACGCCCGGCCAGGCCGGCTTCGCGTTCGTGGAAGCCCGCGTCTCGTCCGCCGACGCGCTGGTGGAACTCGAACTCGTGTTCGCCGACTCGGCGTCCGGCCTCCGGGTGACCCGTCACTACACGTGCGTGCAGGAGTCGGCCGCCATTGAAGCCTGGTCGGTGTTCGAAGCCGGGGCGAGCGGCGACGGCCTGACGCTCGGCGACATCGGCATCTGGCGCCTCGCAGTGCCGGTGACCTCGATCGACTGGGTCAACGGCCTGCAGGCGACCGACGAGGAAGGCGGTCGGTTCACGATCCGGCACCGCGCCCTGGAGGCGGGAGGCGAGTTTGCGATCGGGTCGTCCGGCCGCGCGTCGGAGCGGTTCGTGCCCGTGGCCTGGTTCCAGGGCGCGCACGGCACGTTCTTCGGCGGCCTTCGCTGGTCGGGGGCCTGGAAGCTGAGCGTGACGGGCCCGGCGGCAAGCGGCCTGGCCACGATCCACCTCACCCTCGGCGACACTGAGACGACAGTCCGCCGTGGGACAGCCGTGGAAGGCCCGCACGGGTTCTTCGGCGTGACCGGTCCCGCTCCGGCTGATGTCACGCGTGCCCTCCAGGCGTACATCCGGCAGGGCGTTCGCCGCGGCAGGCTGTTCGAGGCGCCGGTGACCTACAACACGTGGTTCGCGTACGGGACGCGGATCGACGAGCGCGTCGTGCGCCGGGAGATGGAGAAGGCGGCGCGCATGGGTGTCGAGCTCTTCACGGTGGACGCCGGGTGGTACGCCGGCGGCGGAGGCGTCTGGGACTTCTCCAGCGGCCTGGGCGACTGGCGTGCGGATCCGGAGCGCTTCCCATCCGGTCTCCGGGCCCTGTCGGACCGCGCACACGAGCTGGGCATGCAGTTCGGCCTGTGGATCGAGCCCGAGCGCGTGGACCTGGCGACCGTCGATGCGGAGGGACTGGCCGGGGAGCGTATGCTTGCCACGGCTGGCGGGCGCTTCGACCCGTCTGCCGCGAACGGCGAGGCGCAGACCGCGCAGATCTGCCTCGGCGACGCGGAAGCCCGCGCGTGGGTCCTCGAGGCGCTCGTGCGGCTCATCGACGAGGCTCGTCCCGACTACCTCAAGTGGGACAACAACTTCTGGATCAACTGCGATCGCGCCAGCCACGGCCACGGGGCGAAGGACGGCAACTTCGCCCACGTGAAGGGCCTTTACGCGATCCTCGGCGAACTGCGCCGCCGCTACCCGGCGCTCGTCATCGAGAACTGCTCGGGAGGCGGCAACCGCCTGGACCTCGGCATCCTCGAGTTCACCGACAGCGCCTGGATGGACGACGTGACGGCGCCGTCCGCGCACGTGCGCCATAACCTGCAGGGCCTCGGCCGCATCTTCCCTCCCGCTTACCTGCTGTCCTTCGTGATCGATGCCGAGGCCGAATCGATTCACGATCCAGGCAGCCGGTCGCTCGGGTTCCGGAGCCGCATGACCGGTATGCTCGGCCTGACGCTGCGCTCGTCCGACCTTGGCGACGAGGAACTCGCCGAGATGGGGAAGGAGATCGCGGCCGCGAAGGAGGTCCGGGCGGCCGTGCCCGTCGCGGCTGAACTGCTCTTGACCGACCAGGCGCGGGCCGACGGGGCAAGCGACCTGGACGCGGTGGAACTGCTGTCGATGACGACGGGGGCGGCAGCGGTCTTCGCCTATGCCCAGGCCGGCGTCGATGCGTACCGGGTGCGCCTGGCCGGCCTCGACGCCGGCCTGAGGTACCGGCTGTCCACGCTTGCCGGCCAGCCGCTGGGGGAGGCGACGGGAGCGGACCTCATGGACGCCGGCGTCGAGATAGTCAATACGTCGGATTCGGGCTCCAGCATCTTGCTGGTGACGCCCGCCGGCCCGGCGCAGGCTGTCGGCGCGGCCGTCCGGCGCTAGCCACACGGCGCTGGCGTGAGCTGCCGGTCCGGGCGCGCGGCTCGCCCTGGCGACGCGGGCCTCAGGGTCAGGCCCGCGCCCCGAGCAAGCGGGCCGGCAGGAAGAGCACGGCGCGGAGGAGCTGAAAAACGCTTTCGACGGCGATGCCCGCCAGCCTGAAGGGCAGGAGCAGCAGCCACACCAGCGGATACAGCACCAGCGCCAGGAGCGCCAGCGGCCAGCACAGCACGAACAGCAACAGCCACAACAGCAACTTCAGCACCGCGACCTCCGTCGCGCCGCGCGGCGGCGCGTCACTCGGTACTACGAGCCGGGAGGCCGGCGGGTTCTCCGCAACCCGGCGCGGAGTCGTCCGCTTCCTGAGGCCAGCCGGGCGGCCGGTTCGGGCGTGTCATCACGCCGCCGGCCTCAGCCGGGCGGCTGAATGGGGTAGTGCGCCCTCTTGGCGATGCCGGGCAGATCGAGGACCGACATCGGGTCCACGCTCACCGAACCGAGGCGGAGCGTCCAATGCAGGTGCGGACCGGTGACGCGGCCGGTGGCGCCGATGGCGCCGATGGCGTCCCCGGGCGCCACCTCCGCTCCTTCGGCGACGTCGATTCTCGAGAGGTGGGCCAGCATCGAGTGGATGCCAAGGCCGTGGTCGATGATCACGGTCGTGCCGGAGAAGTAGAGACTGTCGGCGAGGGCGACCCGGCCTCCCGCAGGCGCCACCACCGGCGTGCCGGCCGCGCCGCGCAGATCAACGCCTCGGTGCGGAGACCCCACCCGGCCGTTGTAGATGCTGCGCGCGCCGAACAGGGAGATCACCGCCCCGGGAGCGGGCCGCACGAACCCTTCTCCCCACAGCGGCGCCGGCGTGACCTCAGCCAGGATCTGCGCCGTGCGGACGCGCTCCCGCTCGATGCGCGCCCGTTCGGATGGCGGCGGCGTGACGAACCCTGGGGCCACCGACAATCGGCGCGTGGGGAAGTCCTTGCGTGCGACGGCCAGCGAATGCGCCGCCTGGAGCACCCGCCCGTCCGGTGTCCGGGCCTCGATCTCCACGCGGGCCCGGCCCGGCCGCGTGTCCAGGTCGATGCCGACGAGCGCGTGCCACGTTGCCGGCGAGGCTCCCGGGTAGCCCATGAACCGGCCCCCGAACGCCCGCACGTCGAGTGCCTCGATCGGCCCAGGCGCCGTGACGGTGAGGAGCACCGCTTCGCCCGGCGCGACCGCCCTGGCCAGGTGCGCGACCGCGAGTCGCGGCGGGGCCGCCGGCGCCTGCCGCTCGCCAGGCTGGGCTTGCGCCTCCGGCTGCGGGGCGGTGAGCAGGAGCGACAGGAGCGGAACCGCGAGAGCGGGGCTGCGATGCGCGCGGCGGCGTGCACTACCAGGTGCCATCCGTACACCATACACCGGGCCCGCGCCACCGCCCCAGGCCTCACCCTCGCGGCGGGCGCCCGGGCCCGCGTGGTGTTTCGAAGAGGCAGGGGTCTGGAGTATCATGCGAGGGTCGGGCAAGCGGCCCGCGCCGTTCTCTTCCAGCTTCGGAGTGTCCGCATGCAGCACAAGTTCCTGCTCTTCGGCATCGCCGCCGTGGCCGCGCTGGCCATCGCGTGCGGCGATGAGGTCACGACACCCGCCGCGCCGAGCTCCACCTCGCTTCCGACGGTCGACGCCGCGTCGACCGATGCGGCCTCCGACGGGTCGACCTTGAAGGCCACGGCCCCGGCGCCGCAGCTTCCTGCCAACGGCTCCACCCTCGACTCGCTGACGCCGAACCTCGTCATCGCCAACTCCACGCTGAAGTTCCTGGGCGATGTGGCGCTCGTGAGCACGCTCCAGTACCAGTTCGTCGTCGAGACGAGCGAGGGCGTGCCCGTGCGCAGCGTGCTGACGGGCGCCGGGGCGGCGCTGACGGGGTCGCGTGTGCCCGCCGACGTGCTCCAGCCGGACACCACGTACCGGTGGCGCGCCAGGGCCGAGTACAAGGGCACCTACGGCCCCTGGTCGGCATACTGGACGTTCGTCACGCCGAAGTCGGCGGCAGCGCTGCCGTCCTTCCAGAATGCCACGGAGCTGTGGGACAACCTGACCGACGGCAGGACCATCGGCACGCTGGCGGGCGGGGCCAATCTGGTGGCCGGCAAGGGCGTCTACCTGCCGACGCTCGACTCGCACGTGACCTACACGCTGCAGAGCACGCTGACGTCCGGCACGATCGACTTCGCGGTCGAGGGCCTCAAGTCCGACTCGAAGGGCGAGAAGACGAAGGTCGTCAGCATGCAGGAGGGGAGCAGCGAATTCACCACCAACCCGTTCCGCTTCAACGTCGAGAAGCGCGGCAGCGATCACCCGGACAGCGGAAAGTTCCGGATGCGCATGATCACCGGCGACGCCGTGAACAAGATCTTCGATTCCGATCGCATCCTGCCGTCCAAACCGCTGGTCGCGTCGATGGTGTACGTGTTCCACGTGTCGTGGGGCGGCGGGCTGGTCAGGCTCGTCGTGCGGGAGGGCAGTACGACCGGCCCCCTGCTGGTGGACAACTCCTTTTCGTATCAGGGCACCTATCGGCCGAACCCGCACGTCGTGCACATCGGCGGGCCGATCCCGCGCGGGGGCGCGACCGACGCCACCGTGCCCGGCATGACCGTCCGCTACTTCTACGTGTCGCAGGGAAGGCAGTGGCCGGCGTTCAACATGGCGACGGTGCTGGGGCTCGGCGGAGTCGGGCGTTAGCATTCGCCGCCGCGCGCCGAAACGAGGGCCGGGCCGCCGGAGACCATCCGGCGCCCGGCCCGTTCACTGTACTGCCGCCACCCGGGGCCCGCTCACTCCGCGGAGCCGTCCCGTGGCCGTGCCGCGTCACGACCCGTGCGCTGTCGCTCCCTTGCGGGTCGCCAGGACGATGGCCCTCGACTCCACCGAGAGCGCCTCGCTGGTCCGCCAGCCTCGCAGCATTTCCCGGAACGCGCCGAGGGCCTGGCAGTGCTCGGGCCCGCCGGCCACCCCGCGATCGATCGCGTCCAGGACGGTCAATTCGAGGTCCGCCATGGTGCCGCCGGGCTTCAGCGCCAGGAACGCCCGGCCTTCGTCGAAGGGGATGGCGGCCACGCCGTCGAGCCCCCGGACGAGCGCCGGGTCCACCACGATCAGCGCGCGGCCCCCTCCCACATCCACCAGTTCTGCAGCCTGGGGAGTGGCTCTCGGTGTTCGCGTCCGCGTGCGCTGCGACTCGTCGTGCAGCTTGACGACGGCCCGGCCGACGTCCCCGTCGAGGGTCTTGAGCCAGGCGATCACATCGGTGGGCAGCGTCAGCGCCACGAGCCTCGCGGGCCTGCCGAACTTCTGCGGACGGCCGCGCGGCCGGGTCGGAAGCCGGGGATCCTGGGGTTTACGTTTCAATTAACCATCCTTGGAGGTAATATTACTAAGAAAAACACGACCGTCCCGCACCTCGTGGATACCAGAACGCCGCGTGGTTCGCAAGCGGTCCTCGTCGAGTCTGCCTATGGCTTCCCTCCGTCCGCGTGCCGTGCTCGCCGTGCCCCGCTGGTTCACCCAGCGTCCCATCCAGCCCATGGGCCTCCTGTACCTCGCGTCGATGCTGAGGAACGCAGGCCATGAGGTCCGGGTCGTCGATGGCGAGGTTGACGCGCTCGATCCGTCGCACGTCGCGGACATCGTGGCCTCCGAGCGCCCCGAGTTCTTCGGCATCACCTCGACGACGGCGCAGGCGACGCGGGCCTTCGCGCTCGCCGAGGAGGTCAAGCGCCGCACGCCCGGCACCTTCGTCACCCTCGGCGGGCCGCACGCTTCGTCGCTGCCGGAACGGTCGCTCGAGGAGTGCGGGGCGCTCGACGCGGTGGTCGTCGGCGAAGGGGAGCGGACGATCCTCGAGATCATGGAGCGCCTGGGGTCGTGCGCCTCGCTCGAAGGCGTCGCCGGCACGGCGTATCGCGACGGCGAGGAGATCGTGGTCAACCCGCCGCGCGCGCTCATCGAGGACCTCGACACCATCCCGTTCCCGGCGTGGGACCTGATTCCCATGCACAAGTACGTCGCCAGCACGTGGTTCCCGAACGGCGTGAAGCAGTACACGAACATCTTCACCAGCCGCGGCTGCCCGTACGGGTGCACCTTCTGCGGCGCGAAGACCACGTGGACGCGGAAGTTCCGCGCCCGGAGCCCCGAGAACGTCATCGCCGAGATGGAGGAGGTCTACCGGAGGTTCGGCATCCCGAATTTCTTCATCTCGGACGACTTGTTCACGCTGAAGCGGCAGCGCGTGCTCGACATCTGCACGCTGATCCTGGAGAAGAGACTGCCGATCACCTGGACGTGCCTCTCGCGGGTGAATACCATCGACGCCGAGATGCTGGCCCTGATGAAGCGGGCGGGCTGCTACCTGATTTCGTACGGCCTCGTGTCGGGTTCGCAGACCGTGCTCGACAAGCTCAAGAAAGGCACGACGGTCGAGCAGGGCATCCAGGCCGTCGAGATGACGAAGGCTGCGGGCATCAAGGTGTTCGGCTCGTTCATGATCGGTTCGCCGGGGGACACGCCCGAAACGGTCGAGGAGACGATCGCGCTGATCCGCCGTCTGAAGCTGGACGAGGTGGGCCTCGGCGTGACGACCGCGTACCCGGGTACCGACTTGTTCGACGCCTTCGGCTCGGACGCGAAGGGGCTCGATTGGGACAAGGCGCTGGCGTTCAATCCGTCGGCGGCCGACCGCAGCGACGTGTTCCTGAAGTGCACCGACCTGGACGACGAGCAGATCCGCCGGCTCTTCCACAAGGCGATGCGGCAGTCGGTGCTCTACAACCCGAGGCTGCTCGTCCGGCGGCTGTCGCACATCGCGTCGGTGCGCCACCTCGGCCAGTCGGCCAGGGCCGCCGCGCGGATCTTCTGGGGCTAGGCCGGGCCCCGCCGTCCCGGCGAGCCTGGCGGCTGGAGCCGCCGGCTCCGGCGCTTCTCGGCGGTCGCGCGCGCGAGGAACTTCACGTACGGCACCACCTGCTTCACCGCGGCGACGTTCATCTGGCACGGGCTCAGGCACGTCGGGCACACCGTGTCCCGGATCTCGTCGCGGTGCGCCTGGCTCTCGGCCCGGAAGTACAGTTCGCCCGGATCCGTCTCGAGGCAGTTGCCGACGGCGCGGCTGTTCTCGCAGAAATGGAGCGCGCCGTCCGGGTTCAGCATGATCCCCTGGGACTGGAACGGGCACGGCGCGAGCCGGTGGTACCCGTTGGCGATCATGTCCGCGTAGTGCATGTAGACGTAGTTCTGCCCGTCCATCAGCGGATCCATCCGGACGCGGTCCAGGAAGAACTGCCGCATCCGCTCCTCGGCCTCGCCGACGGGCTTGTGGGCGTTCGCCAGGTCCGCATTGCCGAGGGCCGGCTCGGTGAAGCGAATCATGTTGAAGACGATGTCCAGCTTCTCCCGGCGCGCCCACGCGAGGATGTTCTCGGCGTCGTTCAGGTTCATCGAGAAGATCGTCGTCGACACGCCGTAATTGAAACGGTACCGGCGCTGCATCTCCCGGACGGCCCGGATCGTCTCGTACGCCTTGTCGAACCCGTTCTTCACGTTGCGGACGAGGTTGTGCATGTCGCCGACGCCGTCGATCGACACGCGCATGGCGAAGATGACGCCCTTGCGCTGGCAGGCCGCGGCGATCTTCTCGATCATCGGGATCGCCCGGTGCGGCGTCAGCCCGGTCGTGTTGAGGCCGAACTTCCTCAGGCGCGGGAACCGGTCGATCATCAGCTCGCAGATCTCGACCAGATCGTTCCGCGTCGTCGGCTCGCCGCCGGAGATGGCGGCATTCTCGATGTTCCGCCAGAAGTCGGACCGGAAGACGCCGTCGATCTGCTCGAGCGTCATGTCGAGTTTCCGGTTGCCCCGCTTCCAGTTGCTGCACATCTCGCACCGGGCGTCGCACACCCAGGTGCAGTTGAACACCAGGACCGTCGGGTGGATCGGCCGCCGGGCCGCGATGTAGCTGTTCAGGAGGTCGCGCGGCGCGCTCAGCGCAGCCTTCGTCAGGTACTTCAGCGCGTAGGTCTGGGCCATGAGATCTTCATATTATCGGCTTCCGCCGGACCACGTAAAGGAGCGCCCCGGGCAGGTTGCCCGCCAGCCCGATCGCGATGAGGAGCGTCGAGAGCGCGAACGCCTGGGCGTCAGGCACGCCTACCGGACGCAACAGCCACACGACGACCGCCTGCAGCACGCCGAGCCCGCTGATTGAGACGGGCAGCAGCAGGATCAGCATCGCGATCGGCATGAACACGAGGTAGTAGCCGAAGCCAACGCCGATGTCCAGGCCGCAGCCGAGGCAGTACGCCTGGAGCACCCGAACGAGCCCCACCCCGAGCGACAGGGCGAACACCCGGGCCAGAATCCCCGGATGCGCCCGGTAGGCGCCGATGGCGTCGCCGAGGCGCGACACGCGCCAGCCCCACTTGAACTCCCGCCAGCGCGGGGGCAGGAGCTTGGCGATGAGCCGGTCCACCCAGAAGAGCGCGACGACGCCGGCGCCGGCCGCGGCCGCGACCAGATAGAGGCGGAGGCGGAGCCCGGGAGGGAGGCGGTACGCCCAGCCCGCGAGGCCCGCCACGCCGACGAGCACGATCGTCGCGAGCCCGATGAGCCGGTCCACGCCCACCGACGCCACCGCCTGGCTGCCGTGAGACGTGCGCACCGCGATGGCGTAGGCTCGGGCCGCGTCGGCGCCGATGCCGGCGGGCAGGAAGCTGCCGACGAACGAACTCTCGAAGAAGATGCGCAGCGTGCTCCCGGGCGGCGCGTCCACGCCGGCCGCCCGCAGCAGCAGCAGCCAGCGGAGCGCCATCACCACGCGGTCGGCGGCCACCAGCGCGAGCGCCAGCAGGAGCCACACCGGGTGCACGTGCACCATCGCCCGCGCCGACGCGCCGAGATCGATGCGGGACAGGAGGTACGCCAGGACCGCGCCCGTGACGACGAGGCGCGCCGCGATCGAGCTCAGCGCCCTCATTGCGGCGGGGCCGGTTTCCGGGCGACGAACGCGAGCGTCTCGAAGAAGTTCTTGCGGACCCGGAACAGGATGTCCTCCGTCTTCGTCCAGCGGGACAGCGCGTTCAGGCCGGGCACGTTGGCAAGCGCCGAGGCCGCGGCCAGCAGATCGCGGCCGATGCCGGTGCTCGCCCCGATGCTGCGGACGACCCGCTCAATCCGGAAGCCGTGGTCGCCGAGCAGCTGACGGACGCGGCGCTCGGTCGTCACGAAGTTGTGCGTGTAGTCCACGTCCCAGAAGAACGTCCGTTCCTTCAAGTAGTCGGGGACCACGACGAACAACACCCCGCCGGGACGCAGGACCCGGAACGACTCGGCGGCGAACGCGCGGGCCCCCTCGATGCCGTTCATGTGCTCGAGGACCTGGTCCGCATAGACGACGTCCGAGCTGGCGTCGGCGAGCGGGAACGGCGGAGCCCACGCCTCGATGACGTCCGCGCCGCGCGACCGGAGGTCGGCCGCCAGCGCGGGGCTGGCCTCGACGGCCCGATAGCGCCACCCGGCCTCCGTGAGCGGCTTCAGCAGACTGCCCGTGCCCGGCCCGATCTCAACCAGGTCGCCCGGGGCGTGCGCGTGGCGGGCCAGCAGCGCCAGCCGGCTGCGCTCGATGCGCTGGCGGCGCGACCCGCCGAAGCGGGTGAGCCGGCGCTCGGTGAACCACGTGTAGAACCCGTCGGCCATCCCGCACCTCCGTTGCGGCGCGAGTCCCACTCTACATCATCCGGCGGCCCCAATCGCCGCGCCAGGCGTGCCGCCGACCCGGCTTGCGCTGCAGCGTGGCGCCCCGCCCGGCGCTGGAGTAGAATCGCGCGCGCCTGCCATGCCGACCCTGGGATCGTGGTTGCGCAAGTCCGTCCAATCGGCCGCGGCCCGCGCGCGCGCCGGCGCGGCGGCGTGCGGCCGGCGAGCGGGCCGCAGCGCGACGTTCCGCATCGTGCTGTTCGCGCTGTCGGTCCGCACCGCCACGGCGGCCCTCGCCTTCTTCTCGAACGTGCTCTTCCCGCTGGCCCAGCGCCAGCAGTTCTGCGTCGGCGAGCGCACGCACCTCCTGTGGGACACGTTCGCGCGGTACGACTCCGGCTGGTACTTCGGCATCGCCCGCTACGGGTACGACTTCGTCGAAGGAGGCCGCAACAACCTCGCGTTCTTTCCCGTCTACCCCTTGCTGATGCGGTACCTGGGCCTGGCGCTCGGCGGCGGGCGGGAGAACCTGTACTTCGCCGGCGTGATCATCTCCTGGGGCGCCTACGTCCTGGCGATGGTGGGGCTGTACCGGCTGGCGCGGACGTACCTGCCGCGGGCCGGCGCCGAACGGACCGTGGTCTTCGCCAGCGCGTTCCCGTTCGCGTTCTTCTACGGGGTGGTGTATTCCGAGGCGCTGTTCCTGCTCTTCACCGTCGCCGCGTTCTACGGGTTCCGAACGAAGCGCTGGTGGCTGGGCGCCCTCGCGGGCGCGCTGGCCAGCGCCACGCGGGTGAACGGCATCCTGGCGCTGCCCGCGCTCGCCCTTCTGGCCTGGAGGTCGGCGGGAAAGGAACCCGCCGCGAGGCGCAGGGCCCTGATCGCCACCGCGCTCGTGCCCCTGGGACTCGTGCTCTACTCGGTTTACGTCGATTCGCTGAGCGGATCGTACCTGGAGTGGAGCTACAGCATCCAGCGCTGGAACTACTCGATTGCCGGCTCGGCCGTGGAGCCGATCGTGTCGCTGCTGCGCGAACTGGCGACCCGGCCCTACGAGTACCTGACCACCACTCCGCAGGCCCCCTACGACGTGCTCAACGGCCTGACGGCTCTCGTCGTCATCCTGTCACTGCCGGCCGTCGGCCGGCTGGCCGGCGCGCCCTACGTGATCCTCATGGCGGCGAACCTCTGGGTGCCGCTGTCGTCGGGCGTCTTCGAGGGGCTCGGGCGCTACTGCGCCGTGCTGTTCCCGTTCTTCTTCGTCCTCGCCATGCTGCGGCCGGTCATCCTGCGGAAGGGCGTGCTCGTGATCTCGGCGGCCCTCTACATGCTCTGCCTGACGCTCTTCACCAACCTCCACCCGATCTTCTGATCTCCGGCCGCCGGTGCAGCGGCCGATATCGAGCCGCGGCCGGACGCCTGAGCAGGCCGCCGCCCGACAAGGGCGGCACGTTCCGAGGCGCGAACGCCACCGCTGCGGGGCACCCGGAGCGCGCCGCCTGCCGTCAGCGGCTGACGCGGACGGTGATCGCGATCGTGGCCCAGTCGGCGCGGGACAGGACCGCCCGCGGCGCGGCGGCCGGCGCCGGCGGCAACTGGACGCGGAGCACGCGTTCCCCCGGGCGATCGGCGGGGGACGGCGGCAGCAGCTCCGCGCCGGTCACCGCCTGCACGTCCGGGGCGAGCAGCCGGATATCGTAGCGGCGGCCGCGCCGCCCCTCGACGCGCAGGGTGTACGTGTCGCCGTCGCAGGCGGCGTCGATGACGCGCAGCCGGGCCGGCGCGTCACCGTGGCTGAGCGGGGAGTGGACGGGGATCACCTGGATGCCAGGCGTGGCCCGGAGCGAGAAGACCGACGGGGCCGACACCTTTTCGACGCGCCAGAAAGACAGTCCCCTCGAGGGGCCTGTCGTTGCTGCGACGGGCCGCCAGCGGGCGTCGCGGGCCAGCGGGTGCGAGCCCGGCGGCAGAACGGCCCGAAGCTCGATGGGCAGGGTGCCTCCCCGCGGGGTGACGGCCGCCGAGAAACCGGCCGCATCCCTCCTGACGGAGACATCGGCGGCAATCCCGCGCCATCGCAGGTTGCGGACGTCGAGCCGCGTCCAGCCCGCCGGAAGCTGGGGCGCGATCGCCAGGCGGTCGGGGAGCGCGAGGCCGTCGCGGGTCTCAGCCGGCAGCGCGGCCAGGCCGAGCAGCCCCCGCAGAAGCGTCGAGACGACGCCGGCCGTGGCGAAGAGCTGATGAGGCACGGCCGCGTCGAGGGACCGCAGGCGGTCGCCGGAGAACAGCTCCGCGACGTACCCGCGCGACTCGATGAAGGTCAGGTCCGCCGTGCCGTCCAGGTAGGCCCACGCCGCATCAGGCCTGCCGTGCGCGTACAGCGCCAGCGCGGCGAAGCCCGTCAGGAACGGCCACACCGCGCCGTTGTTGTAGCTGAGCGGGCCGTAGCGCGCGCTGTCGATCGACAGCATGCGCGCGCCCCAGTCCGTCCCCACCCCGGCGCCCGCGAGATCGTCGAGCGCGCCGGCCACGGCCGGCCGGGACGCGTCGAACACCCCCCGCCAGAGGCCGAATCCCGGCCACGCGGTCGGCTCGGCCTGTCCCCGCCCGTCCTTCATCCGCGCGAAGAAGATCCGTCGCCCCTCATCGTCCAGGAAGCGCCGGTTCAGCGCGGCCCGGGCCCTGGCCGCGGCGTCGCGGGCCGAGGGGGCCAGCGCGCCGCCCCCGGCAGAGGCCAGTTCGGCCGCCGCCTCCGCGGCCTCGGTCCATGCCGCGCCGAGGTAGACGTCGGTCAGCACGTCGCGCTGGCGGAGCGCGCCGGTTTCGACGGCGGCCAGGCCGGCCTTCGTGTTGTCCATCAATCCGTCGCCATCCTCGTCGGTGGAGACGCAGTACTGGTAGGCCCGCTCGATTGACGGCCAGAACTCGCGGGCGAGGGCCGTGTCGCCGCTTGCGCGGACGTAGTCGCGCACCGCGATGATATAGAGCGGCGTCGTGTCGGCGTGGTAGTAGCCGTACGGGAACTCCTCGAACCACTTCAGGTACCCCGCGCCCTGCGACAGCTCGTGCATCATCTTGCCGTCGGCCCGCTGGCGCTGGCGCAGAAACTCAAGCGCCCGCCTCACCGTGTCGAAGTCGCCGTACGCGGTCATGGCCCACGCGTTGATGAACGCGTCGCCCCCGAAGAACCAGCCGAACCCGGGGCGCTCGCTCGCGCCCGACGGCCCCAGGCCGGCGACGAGACCGCAGCCCAGGTGCGGATTGCAGACGAAGCCCTTGTCGAGGGCGACCTTGCCCCACTCGAACGCGAGGTCGAGCCGGTCGTCGGGGCTGTCGATGCTCGTCAGCTCCTCGCGCAGCCTGCGGTAGTGCGCCGCGGATTCCCGGTACGCCGTGTCGGCCGACGAGAGCAGGCGATCGTATGCCGCCCGCGCGCCCGTCAACCCGTCCACGCTCGCGGCGATCGCGATCGGCACGAGGCCCCGCGCCGCCTCCTCGGGCGTCACGGCGATCGTGAACTGCGAGGGGGCGTCCGGCAGGTTGTGCGCCGGCTGCTCCGGCGGGTCCAGGCCGAGGGGGGATCCGATCATCGCCGCGTGCCTGCCGCTCGCCTCGCCGAGCACGTACGCCTTCGTGGCCGGGTCCCAGTAGCTGTACTGGCCGCCGAGGGCCGCCGGCCACATCGGCTTGAGGTCCGCTCTGAACTTCACCACGACCTGCAGCGGCTGCGACGCGCTCACGTCGAGCAGCACCAGCGCGCCGGTCTCCGACAGGGGCACCAGCCACGTCGCGTCCGCGGTGAAGGCGGCGTGGGCGTAGCGCACGGTGCTCGCTTCGGGCCGCACGTCCACCGCCGACGCCACGCTCGCGCCCGGGATCGGCTCGGCATAGTCCGGCGTCCTGAACGAGAGGCTGAAGTCGTGGAGCACCTTGAGCGGATAGACCCACGCCTCGAAGCTGCCGTCCTCGCGTCCGATGAGCGCCGCCTTGCGGCCCGACGCCTCGAGGTAACGGCCGGGCCGCGCCGGGCCGCGGAGGGCAATCGGATTGTCCTCGCGCGCGAACCGCGCGAGAACGCGGCTGGCGGCAGGCATCGCGTCCTGCGACGCAGACGGCGGCGAAAGCGCCCCCGGGCCGGCCGCCGAGCCGAGCGCCGCGAACAGGACTCCGAGCAGGCGGCCGCGCGTGCCGAGGCCGGGCATGACATCCCTCCGCCGCCTGCAGCCGCGGTCCGGCGCCGGCGGCCCGACGCGGCGGATTGTAGCAAATCGCCGTCGGCGCTCGATGTCGATGCGCTGGCCGGGCCCATCACAGGCATCGTGAAGCGCCCTCGCTCCGGACCCGGCGGCGCCCATCACCGGCGCTGCCGGCCGCATTCGACCTGGGGCTCACCGCCGCCTGTCTCCGCGCCGCCCGGCGTTGACACCGCGGCGAGATCCAGGCCGACGGCTAGCTCCCGCCCGAGCGCAGGCTGCGCCGGTTCGTCGCCGGCCGCCTCACCGTGCGCGCCCGCGGGCGGAAGCCGCCCCGAACGCGACGCCGCGAGGCAGCTGCCGCGCCCGCCGCACTCCGGGCGAGGCGGGCGACGCGATGTGGTGCGAGCCGGCCGAGCCTGGGGGACGCTCCGGAGGGAGCGCGATGCGCTCGTCGAGGGGTCCGTCGGAGAAGGAACAGGAGGCAGAGAGCCCGAGGGGACCGCATCCGGCGCCCCGAGTATCATCGCCTGATGGCTGCCCCTCCCGCGATCCGCATCGGCGTCTCCTCGTGCCTGCTCGGCCAGGCGGTCCGCTTCGACGGGGGCCATAAACGGAACCCTCTCCTCGTCGAGACCTTCGGAAGGTTCGTCGAGTGGATTCCGGTGTGCCCGGAAGTGGAGCTGGGCCTCGGCGTGCCGCGCGAAACGCTCCGGCTGACGCGCACGGCGGACGGCGAGGTCCGGATGGTCACCACGAAGAGCGGCCGCGACATCACGGCGCAGATGCGGGAATGGTCGCGGGCCCGCACCGAGGCGCTGGCCGGAGAGGGCCTCTCGGGGTACGTCCTCAAGAAGGACTCGCCCAGCTGCGGCATGGAGCGGGTGACAGTGTCCGGCGGCTCCGGCGCGGCGCTCCGGACGGGCCGGGGGCTGTTCGCCGAGGCGCTGATGGCGCGCTTTCCCCGCCTGCCCATCGAGGACGAGGGACGGCTGTCGGATCTCCGGCTCCGCGACAACTTCGTCGAGCGGGCCTTTGCCTACCGTCGTCTGGGCGCGCTGTTCGCCGGGCGATGGCAGCCCGACGACCTGATTCGCTTCCACGCCGTGCACGAACTGGCGCTGCTGGCTCATTCGCCGGCGATCGAGGCGGAGCTGGCCCGCCTGGCGGCGCGGGGGACGTCAATGGCGCGGGCCGACCTCGAGATCCGCTATCGCGATCGTTTCATGGATGCCATGGCCACGCTCGCCACCACGCGCAAGCACGCGAACGTGCTGCGGCGCATGGCCGGGCGCCTCGCGCCCCTCCTCGGGGCGGACGCTTGGCAGGAGCTGCAATCGAACCTCGAGGACTACCGGCTCGGCCTGGCGCCGCTCGTCGTGCCCCTGGCGCTCATCAGGCGCCACGTCAGGCGCCACCGCGTCGAGCAGCTCGCCGGCCAGGTCTACCTGGATCCGCACCCGACTGAACTGATGCTCCGGAACCACGCGTAGCCGCCCGGCTCCCGGGGCCCGCCCGCGGGGACCCGCGCAGCGGCGGCAACCGGCCGCGGCGGATGGGCGTTCGGGCGCCGGCGGTGGTACGATGGGACGATGCGAGGCCGCCGGCTCCTCCAGGTGATCCTGCTCGCCGCGGCGCTCCTGCCCTACTTCGTGAACCTGGGCGCCACGTCGATCATCGACGCGAACGAGGCGTTCTACGCGCAGACGCCGGTCGAGATGATGGCGTCGGGCGACTGCATCAGCCCGACCTTCAACGGCGAGCCCCGCCTGAACAAGCCTCCGCTGTCGTACTGGGCGGTGGCGGCCAGCTACAAGGTGTTCGGCGTGTCGCTCTTCGCCGCCCGCCTGCCGATTGCCCTGGGCGCCGTGGTCATCGTAATGACCGCGTTTTTCCTCGGCCGGCTCGCGTTCTCGCCGGGCGCGGGCTTCGTCGCCGCCGTCACGCTGGCGGCCTCCCCGCGCGTCCTGCTCTTTTCGCGGCGGATCATCATCGACATCTACACGACGATGTTCGTGGGCCTGGCGCTCGCATGCTTCGCGCGCGCCGAGATCGAGCCGCAGCCGGCCAGGCGCCGCGCGTGGCTGCTGGCGATGTACGCGGCCATCGGGCTCGGCGTGATGACCAAGGGGCCTGTCGCCATCGCCCTCCCCGCCCTTGTCTTCGCCGGCTACCTGGCCTTGACCGGCCGGCTGCGCACCGTCACGCGGCTGATGCTGCCGACGGGCGCCGTCGTCGTCGCGGCAATCGTGGCCCCGTACTACGCGGCCCTCTGCGCGCAGGAAGGCTGGGGCGCGATTTCGTCCTTCCTGCTTCGCGAGAACCTCGCGCGCTACACATCCGGCGTGGGCGCCCCGGATCGAGGCCCCCTGTTCTACCTGCCCGTCGTGCTCGGCGACTTCTACTTTCCGTGGTCGCTGCTGCTGCCCGCGGCCTTCGCGCTCGTGCCGTGGCGGTCCGTCCTCGCCGGGCGGGGATGGGCCAGGATCTGGGGCGGTCCCGGCGCCGAGGGTCCGGTTGCGCCCGAACGCGTGCGGCTCCTGCTCGGCCTGTGGATCATCCTCATCGTGGCCTTCTTCTCGCTGTCCAACGGCCAGCAGGACCTCTACGTGCTGCCGTTCGTGACGGCGGCCGCGCCGCTGGTCGGAGGGCTCGTGGCGGCGTGGGCGGGCAGCAGGCTCACGGGGCGGCTGGACCGAGTCGCCACCTGGAGCGTCGCGGCCATTGCCGTGGCGCTCGCCGCGGCCGGCGCTGGCGTCGCCTGGTTCGTGGGCCGGCCCGGCGGGCGGATCCATCTGGCAGGGGCGCTCGCGACGGGCGGCGTCCTGATCATCGGAGGCGCCGCCGCTCTGGCGGCGCTGAAACGGCACGCGCGCGCCGTCGCGGCGATCGGCCTGGCCGCGGCCGCCATCCTCAGCCTCTGGATCATCGTCATCCGATCGCTGCCCGACTACGAGCGCTACCAGCCGGTTCCGCAGCTTGCGCGGGTCATCCGGGCAGGCACGGGGCCGGCGCCGGCCGTGGCCACATACCTGGTGGCCGCGCCGAGCCTCGTCTTCTACCTGAACCGCCACGTCCACCAGCTCTTCGATCGGGAGCAGCTTCACGCGTTCCTGCGCGCCAACCCCAGCGGCCTGTGTCTCATGACGGACGACGAGTACGCGGCCGTGAGAGAAAGCCTGCCGGTGCCGACGCACGTCGTCGCGAGCGCCCCGAGGATGGGCTCGAAGCTGGTGGATTTCCTCAACCGGGCACCGCTGCGAATGCTCGTGCTGATCGGCCCTGCCTGAGCTCCTCGCGCGCACGGCGAGGGTGCGCTGGGCGCGCCGATTCCAATCGTCAATTGATTGACAGCGTCCGCAAATGCCGGACGTCCGGCGATAAATCCGGCAGATGACGGAATTCCGATGATTCCGTTCGCGGAATAGTTCCTAACAAACGCGAAATCCGGCCGGAAACGACGCCAAGCGCTGCAACCGATTCCTGGCACCGCTATTGCGATAACAAGCGGCATGAGCCCATCGGTTGGGCTCTGGCGGCAACGGATGGGGGCCCGTTGCCGTTGGGGCATCAACCGATGGGCTGTTTTCTTGTACGGGCGTCAGTCCCTGTCCTCCTCGTCGTCATCGTCTCCGGGCAGCGCTCGAACGAACGCGGCCCGCACGGGAGGCGGCATCGGATGGTTCGCCCCGCGGACGGAGCGCCAGACGATGTCGTTCAACTCGAGGTCGGGGCAGAGATCCGCTTCGGCCATGTTCATGGCCGCCGAGGCCGCGGCCCCCCAGGCATTGACGGCGTTCTTCTCCGTCACGTCGATGCGCGCCGGACGCGCCCGGTAGGGCGTGAGCACCGGCGTGGCCTGGAACGCGTTGTACATCGGCGTGGCCGCGGCGTCGTAGTTGCTCATCGGGGGCAGGCCGAGGATGAGTTCCATCGTCCGCAGCATGCCCGAGGTCGAGTACATCGTGCTGTCCACGACGCCGCGCTTGACGAAGGGGCTGATGACGAATGCCGGCGATCGATGCGCGTCCACGTGGTCCGGCCCGTTCTGCGCATCGTCCTCCAGGACGAAGATCGCCGACTCCTTCCAGTACACGCTGCGGCTGACGGCCTCGACGATCCGGCCGAGCGCCGCGTCGTTTTCGGCGATCATCGCGCGCGGCGTCGGATAGCCGGCCCGCGTGCCCGCCGTATGGTCGCCGCCGATGCGGAGGATGCTCAGCGCCGGCAGCCCGCCGTCCTTCTCGAACCGGCGGAACTCCTCGAGCCAGACGTCCACGCGCACGTTGTCCGGCACCGACAGGTCCCAGGGGGGATAGGTCGGGTGGATGCGCCCGACCAGGCCGGGAACCCGCGCGACGGCCTTTCTCGCGCCGCCGGGCCCGCCTCCGGCGGGCGCCGGCTCGAGCTCGGTGAACTCCCCGTAGCTGCGCACGCTCAGGCCGGCCCGCACGCAGGCGTCCCAGATGTAGCCGTTCATGGGCGCGGCCACGTTGCCGTAGGCGTTGCGCATCGCGCCGCCGCCCTCGCTCATGTAGCGCGCGCCGCGCCCGCCGTAGTTCGTCGGCCAGATCTTCTCGACGAAGTCCGTCGCGTACGCGCCCGTCGAGTAGGCGTGGCCGTCGTAGCTGACCTCGGCGTCCACGTAGAAGTTGTCCAGCAGGACGAACTCGCGCGCGATGGCGTGGGCGTTTGGCGTGACCTCCTCGCCGAACAGGCACAGACTCGGGTCGCCGTTCCCGCGCTCGAGGTCCCCCAGGATCTGGTCGTACGTCCGGTTCTCGCGAATGACGTAGAAGACGTGCTTGATCGGCGACGAATCGCCGACCTTCTTTGGGATCGGGGACACCAGCGGCGGCGCGGCGGGAGCCAGGATGCCCGCGCTCGTCATGGGCGTGAGCGCGTAGACCGTCCTGGTCAGCGCCGCCAGGGCGGCGGCGTCGGGCACGGGCAGCACCGAGAGCGAGCCCTGCAGCATCGACCCGCTGTACTGGCCGTCCGAACTCGGCACGCCGGGCTGCGGGCCGCGGGGATTGGGCAGCGACGTGAGGCCTTTGCCGCTCAGCACGTAGATCTGGGATCCGTCCTTGCTGAACTGCGCGGCCGTCGGATACCAGCCCGTCGGGATGAACCCTTCGACGATGCTCCGCGCGGCGTTGCTGACGTCGACCACCGCCACGGCGTTGTTGTCCGCGTTGGCGACCAGCAGGCGGGCGCCGTCGGGCGACAGCCCCAGCGCGTTCGGCGTCGCCCCCGGCGGCGCGTTCGGGAAGAGCGCGATCGAGATCTGCTCCGTCGCCGCCTTCGCCGCCGCGTCGATGACCCAGACGCTGTTTGTGTTGGCGCACGCGACGAACAGGCGCGCGGCGTCCTTCGACCACACCATGGCGTTCGGGTGCTCACCCACGGCGATCTCGGCCCGCTTGTCGAGCGTGGCGGCGTCGAAGGCCGCCACCCTGGCCCCGCCCCAGACCGACACGTAGACCAGCGATCCGTCGGGCGACACGAGGCAGGTGTACGGCTCGGCCCCGAGATCGACGGTCTGGCGGACCAGCCCCGTCTTCAGGTCGAGCATCGTCAGGGCCTCTCCGAGGACGTGCACCGCGTAGAGGTACCGCCCGTCGGGCGAGAGCGATACGCCGCCGACGAAGCTCTGCTCGACGGGCTCGGGGCGGTTGATGCCTGGCATCGGGCGCTGCGTGTCGCGGCCGAGCGCGTACACGGCGCCCGGCGTCAAGCGGTTCGACGCCCAGTAGAACTCGTTCACCGTGGTCTGCCCGGCCCCCGACGAGAAGAGCCGCCGCCCGTCCGGGTGCCACGCCAGACCCAGCCACGCATGGTCGAGCGTGACCCGGGAGCTCACCTCCCCGGTCCGCAGGTCCACCACCGTCAGCGTCGGCTTGGCGTAGCCGTTGTTCGTGATGACGAGGAAGCGGCCGTCGGGCGATTCCGCCATGGCCAGCGGAAGATCCCCGACGCCGATGTGGCGGCCCGCCGGCTGGATCTTCCAGCCGTTGGGGAGCAGCGTGACGCCCTTGCCCAGGCTGCCCGGCCAGACCGGCGGGGCGGGGCCCCGCTGGGCGACCGACGCCACGGCGGCGCCGACGACGAGCGCGCAGACGACGAAGATGGCGGCGAAGGATCGGGATCGCATGGGCGAATCTTACCCGGGGTCCGGGGCCCGGGGCCAGCGGCGATCGAGCGCAGCGCCGCCGCCGACGCCGGCCGGCAGGCCCGTCGGCGCAGGCGGGCGCTAGGGCTGCGTGCGCCCCAGCAGGTCGAGCAGCCCGGTCGTCAGCCAGGGCACGTAGGTGATGAGCAGCACGCCCGCCGCGAGCACGCCGAGCATCGGCAGCGAGGCGCGCGCGATCTGCAGCACGGGCTTGTTGAACCGGTAGGACGACAGGAACAGGTTCAGCCCGACCGGCGGCGTGAGGTACCCCAGCTCGAGGTTCGCGATGAAAATGACGCCGAGGTGGACGGGATCGATCCCGTAGACCCGGGCGATGGGCACGATGAGCGGCACGACCACCACGATGGCGGAGAAGATGTCCATCAGGCAGCCGACGATGATCAGGAAGACATTGAGCGCGAGCAGGAACAGCGCCGCCGAGTGGATGTTGGCCTGCACCCAGTCCACCATCCGCGCCGGCACCTGCGCGTCGATCAGGTAGGTGGTGAAGCCGACGGCGACCGCCAGGATCACCAGGACGCCGCCGATGACGGCGATCGCGGCGCTGACGACGCGGCGCAGGTCCCCGAACGACGTCAGCTCCCGCTGCACGACGCGCTGCACCACGAGCGTGTAGAGCGCGACGAGCGCGGCCGACTGCACCGTCGTGGCCCCGGCGAAGAGCGAGCCGAGGATCACAATCGGCATGAGCAGCTCCCACTTCGCGCGCCAGACGGCGCTCACCGCGGCACGGAGGTGGAACGGCGTCCGTCCGGAGCCGGAGACGATTCCCTCGCGCACGCCGAGCAGCGCGAGGAACGTCAGCATGACCAGCCCGGGCAGCAGGCCGCCCAGGAAGAGATCGCCGATGGCCACGCCGGCCACGATGCCGTACAGGATCAGCGGCAGGGCCGGCGGGAAGAGCAGGCCGAGCGAGCCCGAGGCCGTCAGCAGGCCGAGAGAAAACGACTCGCGGTACTTGTCCGCCAGCAGCGCCGGCAGCAGCAGGCCGCCCAGGGCGAGGATCGTCACGCCCGATCCGCCGGTGAAGACGGTGAAGAAGGCGCACAGCGCCGCCGTCACGACGGCCGTGCCGCCGGGCATCCAGCCGAAACAGGCGCGGAACAGGCGCAGCAGGCGCTCGGAGGCGCGCCCCTCGGCCAGCAGGAACCCGGCCAGCGTGAACAGCGGCAGGGCGGGCAGGTCAGTCGACGTGAGCTGATCGTAGCTGCCGATGATCGCGTTCGCCGGGCTGTCGCCCTGCGCGAGGAAGAGGAAGACGGCGGCGCCGCCCAGCAGGGCGAAGATGGGCATGCCGGCAACCGCCGCCAGAACCAGGATCGCGATGCCCGGCCAGGCGGGCGCCCCGTCGAGGATCTGGGGATGCTGGCTGATCCAGGCGCCCGCCGCGATGCCGAGCGCGACACCCGCGCGCACCCACAGGCGCGGCGAGGCCTGCCAAACGAGCCGAAGCGCAATGAGTCCGAAGGCGATGGGGAACGCCAGGTCCGCGACCCACACCGGCACGCCGAGGGCGATGGGCTTGGCGGCTTCGCGGTGCACCTGGAGCAGGCGCACGCCGCCGAAGGCGAGCACCGTCGCGACCGCGGACCCCACCAGGGCCGACAGGGCCTTCGCGGCGTCCTGCATCGCGCCCGCCGGGAGCAGCGTGCCCGTCGCCATCGCCAGCAGCTTGCCCTGGCGGGCGGCGATTGCGGCGCCCGCCAGGCCGACCACGAGCGTCAGGTGCGACGTGAACGGCGCCGCGCCGGGAATCCCGGTGTCGAACAGGCGGCGCAGCACGACTTCCGCGAGCGGCAGCAGGATGACGCCCAGCGCCGCCAGCGTGGCGACGGCGTCCTCCACGCGCGCGAGCGGGTGCGCCGATTGGGCGGCCGGCCGTTCAGCCACGCCCGCCCCGGGCTTTGCGGAAGGCGTCCCGCTCCCGGACCGCCATGTCGTACACGTCGGCCGGCACGAGCACGCCGCGCTGCGTGCTCGTCAGCTTGTCCACCGTCGCCCGGAAGGTCGTCGCGTCCGAGGCGTCGAGGGCGACCAGCTTCAGGATGCCCGTCTTCGTCATCTCGTCGATGGACTTCGCGTCGAGCGCCGGCGCCTGCTCGCCGATCTGCTTCTCCATGAGCCGCGCCACCTCGAGCATCTCCGCGCGGTCCTCGGGCGAGATCTTGTTCCAGGCCGACTCGGTGATGACCGTGGCGCCCACGAGAGGAGCAACGGGCAGATCGAGCATGTACGGCGCGTCGCGAAAGACCTGGAGGGCGACGGCGTACACGGGCGGCATGGGAGCCGCGTTGATCGCGCCGGTCGGCAGCTTGAGCTGCTTCGGGATCTCGCCCGGCGCGAGCGGCACGGCGTGGAACCCGTTGGACGCGTACCAGCGCACCCAGCGGTCGTCGCCCTCCGTCGTGTAGAGCCTGGCCTCCCTCAGGTCGGCCACCGTCCTGACCGCGGTCTTCGAGAAGAGCCGGACCCACCCGCCGTTCCCCCAGTGGAGCAGGCGCAGCTTCCTGGCGGCCAGCTTCTCCTGGAGCAGCGGCGTCAGGCGCTCCTGCACGTGCGCGAGCTCCGCGTTGGACGAGAAGAAGAACGGGACGGCGAACACGTTGAAGGCATCGTCCAGCTCCGCCAGGCCCGCGACCATCAGCGTGGCGGCCTGCAGGCCGTCGACGGCCATCCGCGCGATGGCGTTCGACTCGCTGGGAATCGTCCCGGCGTACACGGTCAGGGTGACGCGGTTCCCGGTGGCCTTCGCCCACGAGGAGCCCATGGTTCGCAGGGCGCTCGTCCAGGGGGAGTTCTCCGGGGCGAGCGTGCCGAGCTTGATCCTCGTGGGCCCTGCGGCCGTCAGCGGAATGGCGGCTGCCACCGCCAGGGCCGCGGCGGCACGCAGCATGTTGGTGCGGGACATGGTCACTTCCTCTCGCGCGGGCCGTCGGCCCGACGCGCCTTGTGCGATCCGGCGGCCTCGAGCAGGGCGTACGCCAGGCGGGCCGACGAGGGATCGAGGGGAACCGAGAGAGCCGCCGGCCTCGGTCCGGCATCCGGCTCGAGGAACAGATCGTCGAGGTGCGCGAGCAGCAGGCGCGCCCGCTGCTGCGCGAGCAGCGTGGCCAGGCGGGTCTCGGGGCTGGCGTCGGGATCGATGGCCAGCGCCTGCCGGAGCAGCGCCTCGAACTCCGCGCGGTCGTTCTTGCCCTTCGCGATGCCAAGCGCGAGCGACAGGTAGGGGCCGGGCGACCGGCCCTTCTGGATCTCGACCGCCCGGGCGAAGTGCGCGCGGGCGCGCGCCTCGGACCCGCCCAGGGCCTCGCCCTGGCTCTCGACGGTGATCAGCAGCTCGTGCAGCGCCCCGTTGCCCCAGGCTTCGTCCAGCGCCAGGGCCCGCTCGGCCAGCGCCCGGATGACGGGCCAGTGGATGAGCAGTTCGGGATGATCCAGGCCGCCAGCCGACACCGCCGAGCCGAGCGACGCCGCGGACCAGTAGAGAAGCGGCACGTGCGCCCTCTTCGCCTGCGGCACCGAGGCCGCCGGGTCGGCGGCGAGGCGGGCCGGCACGCCGGGGAACCGGATCTCGAGCGCGCGCCAGCAGTAGCCGCGGCCGCGCAGGGCCAGCTTCAGGGCTCGGCCCGACAGGGACTGCGACCGCGGGTAGTCGTCGAACTGCGCGGCCTCGGCGTCGGCCTGGATGAACCCGACGGCGTACTGGGTGTACTGGCTGCAGGTGGCGGTCAGCAGCCCTTCGTGCCTCGGGACCGATGCCAGGATCGATTCGTTCAGGAGCAGCGCGAACGGCAGGGCGTCGGCCACGAGCTCCGGGTCGTCGTGCGAACTGACCGTCGTCCCGGTCTCGGAGAGCATGGTGGCGACCGACTTGACCGCCCCGGACCTGATCGCCCCGCACGAGGCGAGCTCCATCGCCGCCAGCGCGAGACCCGCCGCGCGCCACGCAAGCCTGCTCATGTGCTTCTCCGCCTCCTCACGCGCGGCGCGGGTCCCGGCCCCTGGCGCCAGGCGGAGCGCCGCAACGCCCTGCTCGGCCCGGCCCGCAGGCGCCGATCGGCGAGTGTACACCGAGCGGGACGAGCCGGCCAGCCCCGGCGGCGGACCCGGGGCGGCGCGGGCTCAGCGCTTGTATCCGATCCGGCGCAGGAACCCGGCGCGCCACTCGCGATCGGCCTCCGCTTCGACGCCCTTGGGCGACGACCCGTCGATGACGCCGACGATGCCGCGCCCCTGATCCGACTCCGCGACGACGGCCTGGAGCGGGTTGGCCGTGGCGCAGAAGACCCGGCACACCTCCTGGCAGTCCTTGATCCGGTTCAGGACGTTGATGGGGTACGCGCCGCGCATGTAGAGCACGAACGTATGGCCGGCGCCCAGGGCCAGGGCGGCGTCGACCGCGGCGGCGCGCAGCTCCTCGTCGTTGCCGTCGCTGCGGACGAGGCACGCGCCGGAGGCCTCGTTGAACGCCAGGCCGAAGGCGGCGCCCGGCACGGTGGTGGCCATGATCTCGTAGAGATCCTCGACCGTCTTGATGAAGTGGCTCTGCCCGATGACGACGTTGGCGTTCTCGGGCATCGCCACCGGCACGAGCTGCAGGTCCATCTCTTGCCGCTCCAGGGCTATTCCCCGCTGATTATACCGCTCCGCCGGGCGGCGGCTGCACGCGGCGGGGCGGGCGGCCCGGGCGGCGCGCCGCGCCTTCCTTGACAATTGCTGCCGCTCAGACTACATCTTGCCGTTGGCCAGGGGGGCCCGTCCAGCATGCTGCTTGAGTCCGTCCGCGTGGAGAACTTCAAGTGCATCGACGACTCGACGGAGTTCAGCATCCGGCGGCTCACCGCGCTCGTCGGCAAGAACGAGTCGGGCAAGACGGCGCTCTTGAAGGCCCTGTACCGCGTCAATCCCATCCTGCCCGTCGACGGGGACTTCGTCGAAACCGAGTACCCGCGCCGGCGCTGGGCCGAGTACCGGAAGCGGCGCGGGCAATCGCCCGACCGCGTCGTGACGGCGACGTGGCGCCTCGAGGGGCCTGACGCGGCGGCCGTCGCCGAGGCCGCGGGCCCGGGCGCCCTGCCCGAGCCGCTGGTGTCCGTGTCGCGCGGGTACGACAACCGCCTCCGGTGGCACATCGACGTGGACGAGCGCGCCGTCGTCGCGGGCCTCCTTGGCCGGGCGGGGCTCGACGCCGGCGAGCGGGAGCGCGTCTCCGGGGCCGCGAGCGTGGCGGAGCTGGTGGCGCTGCTTCGCGGCCTCGAGGCGCCGACGCCCGCGCTCGCCGCGCTCCTGGCCGATGTGGAGGGCCGGTTCCCGGACGCCTCGCCCGCGTCCACGATTGCCGCCGCGCTGGAGCCGCGCCTGCCGCGCTTCCTCTACTTCGCCGAGTACCACCGGCTGCCAGGCGAGGTGTCCATCGACGATCTGATGCGCCGGAAGGCCGCAGGCGCCCTCACCGTCGTGGACACGATCTTCCTCGCCCTCCTCGAGCTGGCTCATACGACGCCGGAGGAGCTGGCCGGCATCGACCAGTTCGAGTACCTCGTGGCCGAGCTCGAGTCGGTGTCGCAGCGCATCTCGCGCGACGTCATGGAGTACTGGAGCCAGGACCGCGCGCTCGAAGTGGACTTCCGGTGCGACGCCGCCCGCCCGCACGACCCGGCGCCCTTCGACACGGGGTACATCCTGCGCATGCGCATCCGGAACCGCCGGCACCGGGTCACGCTGGGGTTCGACGAGCGCAGCACGGGCTTCATCTGGTTCTTCTCCTTCCTCGTGTGGCTGTCGCACCTGCGGCGGGACCACGGGGCGGACTACGTCATCCTGCTCGACGAGCCCGGGCTCGGGCTGCACGCGCGGGCCCAGATGGACATGCTGCGCTTCATCCGCGAGCAGCTGCTGCCGGCGCACCAGGTGATCTACACGACGCACTCGCCCTTCATGATCGACGGCGACTACCTCGACGGCCTGCGCACCGTGGAGGACGTGTCCGACGGCGACAGCGTCGTCGGCACCAAGGTGGGGGACCGGGCGCTCAGCACCGAGCCCGACACGCTGTTCCCGATCAGGGCCGCGCTCGCCTACGACGTGGCCAGGCGCGTCGTGACGGGGCCACAGACGCTGCTCGTGGACCGCGCGAGCGACGTGCTCTACCTGAAGTGGTTTTCCCGCGAGCTGCAGCTGCAGGGGCGGGCGCACCTTTCGCCCGCATGGAGCCTCGTGCCCATCGGCGGGCTGGACAGCATCGCGCCGTTCGTCTCCCTGTTCGCCGGGCAGGCGCAGAGAATCGCGGTCCTCACCGACGGCCTCATGAGCCACCCGCGCCGGCTCGACGGGCTCTGGGAGCGCGGCCTGCTCCAGTTCGGACGCATCCTCCGGCCGGCGTTCTACGTGGACCTCGAAGACGCCCAGGTGGAGGACCTCCTCGGACGGCGGCTCTTCCGGGAGCTCGTGACCGGCGCGTACGGCCTCGAGGAATCGGCCGTCCTCGACGAGGGCGAGAGCGCGGCGGCCCGGCGCGTGGTGGCGGAGGTGGAAGCCTACTTCGCGTCGATGCCCCCGTGGGCCCCCCGCTTCGACAGCTTCGCTCCCGCGTCGTACCTGTTCGAGCGCACGTCCACCCTGCGGTCGACCCTGCCCGAGCTCGGGGCCGCCCTCGACCGCTTCGAGAAGCTCTTCAGGGATCTCCACAGCCTGGCGATCCAATGACGGCCCGCGCGGCGGCGCGCGCCATCGCTCGGGCGGGGGCACCATGGCGATTGACTGGAGCGACATCCGATACCGGGGGGACGCGAAGGACGTCGAGGAGCTGCTGACGACCTACCGCGTCGCCGACTACCTGGCGACGTTCGAGGAGAACCGGAGGCAGATCGACCGGGGCGTCCGGGAGCGCCTGCTGAAGGAGGGCATCCGGCTGAGCGAGCGCCTCTCGCCGCGCATCTACCGGGTGTTCAACGACGTGACCGCCGCCCTCGGCCTGGAAACCGAGGCCGAGGTCTTCTGCCTGCCCTCGACGGAGATCAACGCCTTCGCGATCCTCGACGTCAGGAAGGACACGACCTACTCGCTCGTGGGCGTCACGGCGCCGGCGCTCGAGCGGCTCGACGATGCGGAGCTGCGCTCCATCCTCGGGCACGAGCTCGGGCACATCCTGTTCGGGAACAACCGGCTGGCGGCGCTCATCTCGACCGACGCGTCGAACCCGTCGGTGACCGTGCTGCCCGCCCTCGGCGAGAGCCTGTACCTGCGGTGGCGGAAGAAGGCCGAGATCAGCGCCGACCGCGTCAGCGTCCTCGCGAGCCGCGACTTCAGGGCGACGGCTACGTCGCTGCTGAAGGCCACCTTCGGCCTGAGCGAGCGCAACCTGAACCTGGACATCGAAGCCCTGGTGAACCAGGTGGACGAGATCCGCGGCAAGCCCGAGCTGATGGAGGAGGTCTTCGCGTCGCATCCCCTCCTGCCGATCCGCCTGAAGGCGGTCGAGCTGTTCTCGCGCTCCGCCAAGGCGGCCCGCGCGGGCTACCCCGTCGAGGGCGAGCCGATCGCCGACGGCGCGCTCGAGGACGCGGTGGACGATCTCGTCAGGCTGACGCGGCGCTACCCGGCGCAGCCGCTCCACATCGCCGTCATGCGCGCGGTCGCCCTCGGGGGGGCGCAGCTGCTCGCGGCCGACCGCGACGTGAGCGACGAGGAGGTGAAGATCCTCGTCCAGATCCTCCACAAGTGGTTCACCGACGAGCCCGAGGCCGAGATCGAGACGAGCCGGGAGGCCATCGCGGCCAGGCTGCCCGACGCCCTCGACACGGTCCGGAAGGACGGCTCGCTCGACGACAAGGTGTTCATTCTCACGCGGCTCATGGACATCGCGCTGGCCGACGGAGCGCTGATGGATCCTGAAAGCAGCATCATCCTCGACGTGGCGAAGCACCTCGACGTCCCCAGCAAGATCGCGTACTCCGTCATCGTCGGATCGACGCAGTCGATTGGGTTCCGGACCGATGTCAAGCTGAACCGCATGGCCGAGGCCATCCGGCGGGCCATGAAGATGGAGCTGAAAGGGGAACGGGCGAAGAAGTAGGCCAGCGCGGCCGCGCCTCGCGCCCGCTGTCCCCACCCACAGCTCCAGGAGGCGCAGGACCGAATCGCCGCCCTGCGCGATCCGCTCGAGCGGCACCACCACTCCATCTTCCCCGGGGCGTTCATCGCACTCATGGGGAGACTGGGCGTGGTGCGACCTCCCTTGTCACACCGCAGGCGTATGATGGCCTCGGAGAGGCGGCGGTGTAGCCCGACCGGGAGGCATCGTGCGAGGTACGCCGACGACGTTTTGGGGAAAACTGACGAAGCCTTCACGCGCCGAGGAGGTACTCGAGTGGCACCCCTTAGTGGACCATTGCGCTGACGTGGCGGCGGTCGCCGAGGCTCTCCTGACCCTGCCGGTGTGGCAAGCCCGGTTCGACGCTCTCGCGGGAGAGCCACTCGATTTCGGCCAGAGATCCAGGCTCGCCGTCCTGGCAGCCCTCCACGACTTGGGCAAGTTCAACATCGGTTTCCAGGCGAATGGGCGGGATGGTCTCGGCATGCCCGCGGGCCACGTCTCCGAGGCGGTCGCTGTTCTGAATGGCGTGCTTGGCGAGTGGCTCGCTGATCTGGGCGACTGGGGAGACGGAGTGTCGGGGCTTCTTCTTGCCGCACTCGGTCACCACGGTCGCCCGATCACCTTCGAGCAGGCCGCTCAGTGCTGGCGTCCGGAGGTTTGGCTGCCCAGGGCCGACCTGGATCCCGAGGCAGGCGTCGCTGACCTCCTGGCCCGGTGCCGCGCTTGGTTCCCGCCGGCCTTCGCTCGCCGTACAAGAGACCTGCCGGACAGGCCCGAACTGTCCCATGCGTTCGCGGGTCTCGTCATGTTGGCGGATTGGATTGGCTCGGACTCCGCGTACTTCCCTTTCTCTGACGGCGCAACGGCCGATCGCATGGAGCGGTCGCGCCATTATGCCCAAAGCGCCTTGCGCGGGATAGGACTCGACTATCCTGCCTGCGATCGAACGGACCCGCAACAGCGCGACGCGTACGCGCGCGTAGCTCCTGAGTGGGCCGGCCAACCACGGCCTATCCAGAGTGCGGTTGTCCAGCTTCCAATTGCCATGTCGGGCACGATCACCGTCGTGGAATCCGAGACAGGCAGCGGGAAGACCGAGGCCGCGTTGAGTCGCTTCGTTCAGTTGTTCGAGGTCGGGCTGGTGGACGGTATGTACTTCGCGCTGCCCACGCGTACAGCCGCCACCCAGTTGCATGAACGCGTGCGGAAGGCGATCCAGCAGGCCTTCCGTGACCCGCCTCCGGTTGTGCTGGCGGTTCCAGGCTACTGTCGGGTCGACGATGTGGAGGGGGGCAGAGGCGTCTTGCCTTCTTTCGATCAGTTGTGGCCGGATGTCGACCGGTTTCGCTACCGCGGCTGGGCAGCGGAGAACCCGAAGCGGTTTCTCGCTGGTACCGTTTCGGTTGGCACGGGTTTCCCCGCGCGCGCGGGGATGCACCCCGGTGATGGCGCTCACGCCAGCGGCAAGACGATGCTGCGCTCTGTGTGCGTGCCACAGTGGGGAGGCAAGGCGGCTGACCATGAGTCTGCGACGACCAGGGCCTCCCGGGAACTGGAACGGCTGGGCATGCGCCATACGACCTGCGTCGGGCATGCTGATGTGGAGGTGATGGAACATGAAAGGACGAACAGTTGCGACACGGTTCTCGCCTCGCGTTGACGAGAAGGCGTTTGAGGCGGCGTCGGCTGAACTTGCCGCTATTCTGGCCGAGGGTGATCCGGATGTCTCGTGGGCGGAGGACTTGCCAGAAGCGCCGGAGCTTCCCCGGGAGGGGGAGGAGACCGTCGCCATGCTGATCCCGAAACGGGGCTGACACGCCGACCATCCTGCTGCCCAACTCGTCCGGGTTGAAGGAGGCCAACCCGTGCCACCAGCCGTCCGGTTCGCCCAAGGGCGGACAGTTCTAGGTTTCCTCCGCGCGCGCGGCGATCCACCCGCCTCTTCCGGGACGGCCTGTCGTGCCTCGCGCGTTTTCATGTCAGTGCCAGCTAGGAGTCCGACACTACCGCAGGCCGCGAGTCCGGCAGTCCGACGGACGAGCCTCAGGTCGTCGCCGAGCCCTGACGGGTACGCCAACGTCGTCGAGAGGCGGCGTCGGCATCCTGGGCCTCATTGAGCGCCTGCCAGAGGTCGATGTGTTGTCGCCCTAAATGCTTGAAACCCTTGTTCGAGGGGAGCGCTATCGACGCCTGCCCGTGGCGCCTGGCCGTCAACTGGAAGAAGTTCATGGCACCGGTGCGGCTGATCGAGAGGGAGCCGGCCTCGTCGACGGCCAGGAGGACGGGTTGCGTAAGGCTCTTCAGCCGCGGATGGAGCCGATTGGCGGCTTGCGCCTCTTCGAGCGAAGCGATCAGACCGGCGAGCGCACGGTTGGAGACGCCCTAGCCACTATGGACTGCCGCAATCGTAAGGCCGAGCGCTGCGTCGGTCTTCTCCCGGACCAGACTGCTCCGAGGATGTGACATCGAGTCGACGTTCCACAAAGCCGAGCTTATGGGGACTCCCCATCTGCGCGCGGCACAGCCTCACTGCCTGATGCAGCGGATGAAGGTATCGGCCTCGACGTTGCCGCCGCTCACGACGGCCACCTTCGGGCCGGGCGACGGCAGAGCGGGCCCGGCGCCGGGCCTCGACCAGGCAGGCTCGGCCCAGCCGAGCGCGGCCGCGACGGAGGCGGCGCCGCTGGGCTCGGCCACGAGGCGGGCGCGCTCGAAGACCCACGACACGGCGCGCGCGATGGCCTCGTCGCTCACCGTCACGATCTCGTCGACGTAAGCCCGCACGTGCGCGAACGTCGCGTCCCCGGGACGCACCGCCAGCAGGCCGTCGGCGAGGCCGGAGGACGCAGGCACGGTGGTCGGGCCGCCGGCCGCAAGCGACCTGGCCATGCGCGGCACGGCCGCGGGTTCGACGCCGATCACTCGCACGGCAGGGGAGAGCGCCTTCAGGGCGGTGGCGATCCCGGACACCAGGCCCCCGCCGCTCACTGGCACGTAGACCGCGGCGGCTTCCGGCGCCTGGGCGAAAACCTCCAGTCCGATCGTGCCCTGGCCGGCGATGATCCAGCGGTGGTCGAACGGCGGCACGATGGTGAGGCCCCGGGCCGCGGCCTCCAGCTCCGCTCTCGCCTTGCGCTCGACCGTCGTCGTGCCCTCGAAGACGATCTCCGCGCCCAGCCTGCGCGCCACCTCCGCCTTCACGGCCGGCGCCGTCGTCGGCATCACGACGATAGCCGGGATCCCCGCGAGCTGCGCCGCGAGCGAGACGGCGATGCCATGGTTGCCGGACGAGTAGGTGATCACGCCGCGGCGGCGGCCATCGTCCGGCAGCCGCAGGATCATGTTCGCCGCGCCGCGGATCTTGAAGGCGCCGCCCCGCTGGAGGTTCTCGCACTTGAGCAGCAAGTCGGGGCCGCCGGAGCCCTCGGCCGCCGGCACGACCGGCGTCAGGCGCGCGATGGTCGCGATGCGCTCCGCGGCATCCCGGACATCGTTCAACGTCACGAGAGGACGATCCATGCTCTGCCCCGAGTCCTGAGCCCCGAAATCCCGAGTCCCGAACCGCGAGTACTCCCCCTACGCCAACCCGTTCCGCAAGGGGAGGTTCTCGTCCCGGAGGATGTCATCGATCGGAGCGTCGGCCGCAGCCTTCCCGCCGCCGGGGACGACGAGCCTCGACGAGACGAGCCGCGCGCAGCGCCGCCGCGACGCCGATGCCGGAAGCCGCCCACGTCAGGCCGGTCGCGCTCGCGCTGAGAAGGCCGTCGGGGAGGTGCACGGGGCAAGCATAGCATTCGGGGACAGGGCACGATGAGGCAGGCCGTGCGAGAGCCGGCATGCGGAGTCGGCAGGGCGGGGCCCGGCATGCGCTCCAGTCACGAACGGGCGCCCGGCCGGAGGCTGGACGTCCGGCAGCGCGCAGCCAGGGGCAGGGGAGTGAAGGTAGACTACGCCGATGGCCGATGAGCGCGAATCGTCAGGCCACGGGGCGTTCGAGCGCTGGATGGACGGACTCGAGGCGCGCCACCTCGGCGACCTGCGGTTTCCGGAGGTCAGCCGGGCCGTGCGCGCATTGTCGTCCGCGTACGTCGAGCGGCGGGGGCGGCTGGCGTCGGGCGCGGCGCTCGACGGCGCCGGCAAGCGCGCGGCATTTGCGCTCTTCTACGGGCCGCTGCACTTCCTGCTGGTTCGCGCCATTGTGCGCGCGCTGGACGCGGCGCGGCCTGCCGCCCGCGTCGTGGGCGACCTCGGCTGCGGCACGGGCGCGGCCGGGGCGGCCTGGGCGCTCGAGTGCGCGCCCCGCGCGCGCGTGGCGGGCATCGAGCGCCATCCGTGGGCGGCTGGAGAAGCCCGGCGGTCGCTGCGGGCGCTGGGCCTCGACGGGCACGTCCTCTGCGCGGACCTGGCGCGCGCCGGCGTGCCTTTGCGCGCCGACGCCATTGTCGTCGCCTTCACGCTGAACGAGCTTGGCGAGGAGGCCAGGGTGCGGTGCCTCCGCGCGCTGCTCGGCGCGCACGCGCGAGGCGCGCGCGTCCTGGTCGTCGAGCCGCTGGCCGCCGCGGTCGCGCCCTGGTGGCCGGCGTGGGCGAGCGCGGCGGAGGCGGCCGGCGGCCGCCAGGACCAGTGGCGCTTTCCGGCCGCTCTGCCCGACCTGCTGGCGCGGCTGGACCGGGCGGCGGGCCTGGACCATCGCGAGTTGACGGCCCGATCGGTATACTTGAGCGTTCGCTGACGGGCTGGCGCTGCGCGCGCCTGCGCCCCGTGAAGGCGGCGCTCGAGGGGAACCGGCTGCCCGCCGGCTCCGCGACGGGCCTGCCGCGAGCGCTGGGGAGCCCCATGGTCGAAATCAAGGACGTCCGGACCCGGTTGGATCTGCGGCGGTTCATCGCCTTCCCGGAGCGGCTCTACCGCGGCCACCCGTACTACGTGCCCAAGCTCATCGGCGAGGAGAAGAAGGCGCTGCGGCCCGATCGCAATCCGGCCTTCGAGTACTGCGAGGCGAAGTACTGGATGGCGTTCCGCGACGGCGAGCCGGCGGGGCGCGTGGCGGGCATCGTCAGCCACCGCTACAACGAGACGTGGCAGAAGCGCCGCGCGCGGTTCGGCTGGCTCGACTTCACCGACGATGCCGAGGTGTCGGCGGCGCTCCTGGGCGCGGTGGAGGACTGGGCGCGGTCGCGCGGGCTGGCTGAGGTGCACGGCCCGCTGGGCTTTTGCGACCTGGATCGCCAGGGCCTGCTCGTCGAGGGGTTCGAGGAGCTCGACCTGCTGATCACCAACTACAACTACCCGTATTACGCAAGCCACCTCGAGCGGCTCGGCTACCGCAAGGACGCCGACTGGGTCGAGCTGCAGCTCCCCGTTCCGCCCGTCATGCCCGAGGCCCTCGAGCGCATCGCCAAGGCGGCGCTGGAGCGCACGAAGGTGCGCGTGCTGCAGACGCGCAGCATGAAGGACATCCTCCCGTACGTGGAGCGCATCTTCGAGGCGGTCAACGAGACCTACCGGGGCCTCTACGGCGTGGTCAGGCTGTCGGACGCGCAGGTCCAGTACTACACGAAGGAGTTCTTCGGCGTGCTGGACCACCGGTTCGTGACGATCATCCTGGACCGCGACGACAACATCGCCGCCTTCGGCGCCGTCATGCCGTCGCTGGCCCGCGCGCTCCAGCAGTGCCGGGGGCGCCTGTTCCCGTTCGGGTTCCTGCGGATTCTCCGCGATCTGCGCACGAGCGACCGCCTCGAGATGCTGCTGACGGCCGTGCGCCCCCCCTACCAGAAGAAGGGCCTGAACGCGGTGCTCATCCACGAGGCGTGGAAGTCCGCGGTGGCGCGCCGGATCAAGCTGGCGGAGACGGGCCCGATGCTCGAGTCCAACACGCAGATCCTGGCGCAGTGGAAGGGCCTCGAGTCGCGCCAGCACCGCCGGCGCCGCTGCTACGTGAAGGCGCTGTGATGGCGCCGGGCGCCCAGACGATCGCGCGGCGCCTCGCGTCGATCGACGTCCTGGCGATGGCGTTCCTGTCGGGCCTCGGCGCGATCGCGCTCGCGCGCCTCGGCGACATCCCCGCGTGGCCGACCGTGGCGGCGACCTGCGCGGCGATCGTGATCGGCGTGCCGCTGCTGGCCTGGGTGCGCGCGCGCCTGGACCTGCGCGCCGTGCGCGTGCTGCACGACTGGTCGTTTGCCGTCTACCTGCTCGCGATCTACCGGGCCGTGCTCCTGGTGAACGGGCCGTTGCACGGGGGGCGGCTCTACGACGGCTGGCTCATCGCGTCCGACCGCTGGATCTTCGGCGTCGACCCCACCGTGTGGATCGCGCGGTTCGCGCACCCGATTGCGACGGAGATCTTCCAGGTCGCGTACTGGTCCTACTACGTGATTCCGCTGGCGGTGGGCGCCGAGTTCTACCTGCGGGGCCGCGAGTGGCCGTTCAGGCAGTGGCTCTTCGTCTGCGGATTCGGGTTCTTCGTGACGTACGTCGGCTACCTGCTCGTGCCGGCGATCAGCCCGCGGTTCACGCTCCACGATCCCGGATCGGCGGCGCGCGAGCTGCCCGGCCTGTGGCTGACGCCGCACCTGCGGGCGATGATCGACGCCGGAGGCATGGCGCCGGTCGGCGCGACCCCCGCCGAGGCGATGCGCCTCGCGCCGAGGGGGGCGTTCCCGAGCGGGCATTCCCTCGTCACGCTGCTGACCGTCGCGTGGGCGTGGCGCCGCCGGCTGCGCGTCCGCTGGTTCGTCACGGTTGCGGGCGCGCTGCTGCTCGTCGCCACGGTGTACCTGCGGTACCACTACGTCACCGACCTGATCGCCGGCGCCCTGCTCGCCTCGGTCTGCTACGCGGCGGCCCCGGCGCTCCACGGGCGCGTCTCCCGCCGGCTCGGAACCCTCGACGCCCAGGCGGAAGGGCGGTAGCCCTTCGGGCTAGAAGGACCGGGGCGCCGCCTGCACGTGCGGCTCGATCTCGGCTATCTCCTCCGCCGTCAGGCGAAGCTCGCCGGCCGGCGCGATCCCGTCCACCTGCGACGGGCTTCTCAGCCCGACGATTGCGGCGGTGACCGCCGGGTGGCGCAGTGTCCAGGCGACCGCGACGACGCCCGGCGACACGCCGTGCCGGCTGCCGATGCCCCTGAGGACCTCGACGAGCGCGAGGTTGCGGCTGAGCTTCGGCTCCCGGAAGTCGGCGTGCTGGGAGCGCCAGTCGTTCTTCGGCAGCGAGGCGGCCCGCTCGCGCGTCATCGTGCCGCTCAGGGCGCCGGCCGCCATCGGCGAGTACACGATCACGCCGATCCGGTTGTCGAGGCAGTACGGGAGCACGGCCCGCTCGATGCCGCGGCGCAGCATCGAGTACGGCGGCTGCAGGCTGGCCACGGGCGCGATCGCGTGCACGCGGGCGAGCTGCACCTCGTCGAAATTCGAGACGCCGAGGTGCCGGATCTTCCCGGCCTGCCGCAGGTCGAGGAGGGTCCGCCAGGCCTCCTCGATCTCCGGCGCCGAGCCGTTGCCGCCGAACGGCTCGGGCCAGTGGATCTGGTAGAGGTCGATGACGTCGGTGCCGAGGCGGCGAAGGCTGTCGTCCACTTCCTTCCGGAGCGACGCCGGGGCCAGGGCGTGCGTGATCGAGCCCGACTCGTTCCAGACGAGCGAGCCCTTCGTGAACACGAACGGGCGCCGCGACGGGCCCAGCTGCGCCAGCGCCTTCGCCACGACCCGCTCCGATCGCCCGAGGCCGTAGACGGCCGCGGTGTCGATCCAGTTGATGCCGGCGTCGATGGCGCGATGGATCGCGGCTATCGATTCGCTGTCCTCCTGGGGGCCCCAGCCGAAGGCGTAGTCCGGGCCGCCGATGGCCCAGGCGCCGAATCCGATCGGCGTGAGGTGAAGATCCGTCGTCCCGAGCTGTCGCGTCTGCACGCCTGCCTCCCTCTGCCCGGCCGCGCGTCCGCCGGCGGCGGCGCGCGTCAGGCGGGGCGGTCGATGTAGATGTCGATCGACCGCTCGATGGCCTGGAGCGCCGGCAGTTCGTCCGGCGCCACGAGCGTGATCGCGGTGCCGGCGGCTTCCGCCCGGCCGGTCCGGCCCACGCGGTGCACGTACGTCTCGGCGGTGTCGGGCACGTCGTAGTTGACGACGTGCGCCACGCCGTCGATGTCGAGGCCCCGCGCGGCGATGTCCGTCGCGACGAGCGCGGAGTGCCGGCCCGCGCGGAACCCCTCGACGGCGGCCGATCGGTCCCTCTGGGTCCGGTCCGCGTGCAGCGCCGCGCAGCGGATGCCCCGGCCCGCGAGCGCCGATGCCAGCGTGTCGGCGCCGCGCTTGGTGCGCACGAACACGAGCGACGGGCCGATCGAGCGCCGGAGGAACCGCGTCAGCCACTCGACCTTCTCGCGGGCCGGCACGACGTGCGCGATGTGGGTGATGGTGCGCGCGGGCCCGCCGGCGCGGCCGATCTGGATGAAGCGCGGGTCGCGCATCACCTGCTCGGCCAGCGCCACGACATCGGAGGAGGTCGTGGCGGAGAAGAGCAGCGTCTGCCGCGCGCCCGGCAGGGCGGACACGATCCGCCGCACGTCGGGCCAGAACCCCATGTCCAGCATCCGGTCGGCCTCGTCCAGGACGAGCACCTCGACCCTGGTGAAGTCGGCCACGCCGCAGTTCATGTGATCGAGCAGGCGCCCCGGCGTCGCCACGATGACGTCGGCGCCGGCCCGGAGCGCGTGCGCCTGGCTGTCGCCGTCGACGCCGCCGTAGACGGCCGCGCCGGTCAGGTCCGTGTAGTACGAGAAGCCCGTGAAATCGTCCTCGATCTGCACCGCCAGTTCGCGCGTCGGCTCGAGGATGAGCACGCGCGTGGCGCCCGCCGCCGGCCGCTCGAGCAGCCGCTGCATGATCGGGAGGAGGAACGCCGCCGTCTTGCCGGTGCCCGTCTCGGCGCACGCGATGAGGTCGGCGCCGGAGAAGACGAGGGGGAACACGGCGCTCTGGACGGGCGTGGTGCGGACGAAGCCGCGGTCGGCGATGCCGGCGCGCAGGCGGTCATCGAGGGGCAGCGCGGCGAACTCGATGGGAGTGGCGTCGTGGGGCGCCGCCTCGAAGGGCAGCGCCGCCGGCGAAGCGGCGGCGGGCCGGCGCGCAACGCGGCGCCGGCCGGACGGACCCGGCCGGCGCCTCCTGGGAGGATGGCGAAGGGTACTCAAAACGCCCCATTATGACACGGGCTCGGTCTCCTGCTTGCTCTTCCACACCGCCCAGCCGACGGACACCGCGCAGGCCAGCGCGACCAGAATGCCGACGAACCGGACATGCGCCCCGCCCCGCGGATCGAGCAGGTTGTACTGCAGCACCAGCCCGAGCGTCAGCAGCGACACCATGTTCATCACCTTGATGAGCGGGTTCACGGCCGGGCCGGCCGTGTCCTTGAGCGGGTCGCCGACGGTGTCGCCCGTCACCGCCGCCTTGTGCGCCTCGGAGCCCTTGCCGCCGTAGATGCCGTCCTCGATGAGCTTCTTCGCGTTGTCCCACGCGCCGCCGGCGTTGGCCATGAAGACCGCGAGCAGCTGGCCGCTCAGGATCGTGCCGGCGAGGAAGCCGCCGAGGGCGTACGGGCCGAGGAGGAAGCCCACCATGATGGGCGTGCCGATCGCCAGGAACCCCGGCCCGATGAGCTCCTTCTGCGCCGTCGAGGTGCAGATGTCCACGACGCGGCCGTAGTCGGGCTTCTTCGTGCCCGCCCAGATCTCCATGTCGCGGAACTGCACGCGGCACTCCTTGACGATGAAGAAGGCCGCGCGGCCGACCGCGCGGAGCAGCATGCTCGAGAAGAGGAACGGCACCGCGCCGCCGATGAGCAGCCCGATGAACACGGTGGGCTCGGCCACCGTGATCCGCCCCGCCTCGGCGACGTACTGGGCCAGCGTCATGCTGCCGATGCGGTCCTCGCTGCCGACGGCGATGACCGCGATGAAGCTGCTGAACAGCGACACGGCCGCGATGACGGCGGACCCGATCGCGATGCCCTTCGTCTCGGCCTTGGTGGTGTTGCCCACGGCGTCGAGATCGGCCAGGATCTGCCGGGCGCGCCTGTAGCTGCCCTTGCGCCGGGCCTCCATCGCCTCGGGGTCGTACCCCATTTCGCCGATGCCGTTGGCGTTGTCGGCCACCGGCCCGAACACGTCCATGGAGATCGTGTTGCCCGTCAGCGTCAGCATCCCGATGCCGGTCATGGCGACGCCGTACGAGATGAACATCGGCGGCGTGCCCGCGTAGCAGAGCACCGACAGCAGGATGGCGCCGCCGATGACGACGATGGCCGCGACGGTGCTCTCGTAGCCGAGGGCGATGCCGTCGATGATGTTCGTCGCGTGGCCGGTCGTGCAGGACTTCGCCAGCGCCTGCACCGGCGCGTGGCCGGTGTGCGTGTAGTAGCTCGTCACCTTGTTGAGGGCCACCGCCAGGAACACGCCGATGAGGCACGTCAGCGCCGGCCGGAGGTCGAGGCCCGCGCTCCCGAGGTTCGCCCAGAACGGCAGCGCCGCCGGGCCGCCGGCCGGGAAGCCGGCCGCCGCCATGGGGTTGTCGGCGAGGTACGCCGCGTCGAACCGCAGGTAGCCCAGCGCCACCACGAAGAACCCGACGGTGCTGATCACCGACCCGATCCAGAAGCCGCGGTGCACCGTCTTCAGCGCCGTGTCCGACGTGTCGTCCGCGCCCGCCCTGACGGTGTAGGTGCTGATGATCGACCCGACCACGCCGATGCCGCGGACGAGCAGCGGAAAGATGACGCCCTTGTGGCCGAAGCTCGCCATCCCGAGGATCATCGCCGCGACGATCGTCACCTCGTAGCTCTCGAAGATGTCGGCCGCCATGCCCGCGCAGTCGCCCACGTTGTCGCCGACGTTGTCCGCGATGGTGGCGGCGTTGCGCGGATCGTCCTCGGGGATGTCCTTCTCGATCTTCCCGACCAGATCGGCGCCGACGTCGGCCGCCTTGGTGTAGATGCCGCCGCCGACGCGCATGAAGAGCGCCAGCAGCGTGCCGCCGAAGCCGAACCCGAGCAGGGCCTCGTAGGCCTGCTCGCCGTAGAGCAGGAAGATGGCCGTGCCGCCGAGCAGCCCGAGGCCGTCGGTCAGCATGCCCGTCACCGTCCCCGTGCGGTACCCGAGCTGCATGGCCTCGCCGTAGCTGCTCATCGCCGCGGCCGCCACTCGCAGGTTGCCCGTCGTCGCCAGCCTCATGCCGACGAACCCGACCGTCCAGCTGAACAGCGCGCCGACCAGGAACGCCCCTGCCCGGCCCCACCGGAACGCCGACTCGTGGCCGGTGTAGCTCAAGGCCAGCAGGATCGTGATGAGCGCGATGAGCGGCGCCAGGCGGCGGAACTGCGCCGCGAGGTACGAGTTGGCGCCCTCGCGGATGGCGGACGCCACCTCCTGCATCTTCGGCGAGCCGCTCCCGGCGCGGTTCACCTGCCGGTACAACGCGGCGGCGTAGAGCAGCGCCGCCACCGCGATGGCCAGCACGACGAGCAGCGCCACCTGCTCCACCGCGCTGAACCGCGGGTCCGTGAACGGCGAGAAGAAGCGGAACGCGCCGGGCGCGTGACCGGCGTCCTGGGCGGCGGCCGCCAGCGCCGCGCCGGCGGGCCGCCAGAAGAGGGCCGCGCCGAACCCCAGCAGGAGCACGACCGGCCACCAGCTCTTGACACGAAACAGACGGGGCACCATGCGACTCACAAGTCAACTGCCTTTCGGGGGACTCACACGTTCGATGCCGATGGCCCGGGCCGCCGCGCGCTACTGCGCCGAGGCCGAGTGCCACCACTGCGAGTGGCGGATCTCCAGCTCGTCGCGCGTCGGGAACCGGTAGCACTTCACGCCCGACTGGTCGCCGAGGAAGAACCCCCGGCGGATGACCCGCAGGAAGTTCTGCGCCAGCGGCGTGCGAGACACGGTCTTGGTCGCCTTCATCTCGGGGCCGCTGCGCTCGAGCTCCTGGATGCAGTCCTCGATGTGCATGGGGTTCGAGTAGGGCAGCCAGCCGGCCAGCCGGCCCTTCTCGTCGCGATCCGCCTGCAGGTCCACGAAGAAGAGCCGCGGCGCGTGCACGGGATTGGCCGGGTCCGTCAGCACCCTCGCGAACCGGGCCGGCGCAAGCTTCGACACGACCAGCGGATTGAGCGGGCACAACTCCTGGTACAGGCTGACGCCGTCCTGCTCGTCGTTGTTCTCGTACGCCTCGCCGTCCAGCTTCAGCACGCGGCCGTCGGGCGTGGTCAGGTACAGCGAGCCGTACACCGAGAGCGGCAGGAACTCCATCACCCGGTAGACCGAGATGTACTTGCTCCGCTTGGGCGAGCCGTCCTCGTGCGGCACGCACCGCTGCTCGATGTCCGCCACCTGGAAGTGATCCGTCAGCCTGGCGAAACCGGGGTCGATCTCGAAGAAGGTGACATGCCCGCTCGCCAGCTTCTTGGTGCCGACGGCCATGTAGGTGCCGAAGGCCTCGGGTTCCAGGTGCGAGGCGATGAGCGCCTCGAACCGCGAGCACATCATGTAGTACCTGATCTGCACACCGCACCTCCCGGGGTTGTCTGGATTCGGAGCGGCTCCGGGGGCTGGACCCCGCTCCTCGACCAAGGGGCGGTCTAACCACTCGACATTATCACACCCGCTCGGCGCGCCGCCCGTGCCCGGCCGCCGCGAGGGCGTTCGCGCCGGCGGCGGCCCTCCCCCAGGCGGGCGCTGCGCTGCCCATCGGCGGGTGTCGTCCGCCCGGGCCCGGCCGGGAGGCGTCACGGCTTGGGGTTCTTGACGTACTTGTCCAGCCACGCGTTCCAGCGCGCCCACAGATCCAGCAGCGTCTCCCTGGTCGCGGGCCCGTGGTCCTCCAGCGGGTACATGTAGAGCGCCACTGTCTTGCCCAGGCCGTTCAGGGCGTGGAACAGACGAAGCGAGTTGATGGGGTCCGTGCCGTCGTTCTGGTCCCCCAGGCCGTGGTAGAGCAGCAGGGCGCCCGTCAGGTGGTTGGCGTGCAGGAACGGCGACATCGAGAGATACGTGTCCTTCGCCTGCCACAAGTCGCGGCGCTCGCTCTGGAACCCGAGCGGCGTGAGCGTCCGGTTGTAGGCTCCGTCCCCGGCGATCCCGGCCTTGAAGAACGGCGTGTGCGCCATGGCGTTCACGGCCGAGAACGCGCCGTAGCTGTGGCCGCCAATCGCCAGCCGATCCCGGTCGATGTACCCGCGGCGGTCCAGCTCGTCGATGACGGCCGACAGGCCGTTCCGCAGGTTGTCCTCGTAGTGGTCGTTCATCCGGCCGCTCGGGCCCACGATCGGGGCGTCGGGCTCGACCACGGCGTAGCCCAGGCGGACGAAGAACTGCATCGAGCGCGTGCCGAAGACCGGAGCCTCGTTCTTGTTGTACGTCTGGTTGCCGCGGTCGTACTCTTCCTGGCTGGCGTACTCCCGCGGGTAGAACCAGAAGATGGCGGGGAGCCGCGTGCCGGCCTGGTAGCCCGGCGGGAGCGTGAGCCTGGCCTTGAACGAGAACCCGTCCGCGCGGGTGACGGTGATCCGCTCCCTCGGCGCGCGCGTCAGGTCGGGCGTGACGTCCTCGTTGGCCGTCAGGCGCGTCCGGGTTCCGCCGTCGACGCGGTAGTACTGCGCCACGTCGGCGGGTCCCTCCCGCGAGACGATGAAGCGGCCGGCCTCGATGTCGAGCGGGGTGGTGACCCGCTCGAAGACGCCGTTGTTGTCGCTCTCGTAGAGGCGCGTTCTCGCGCCGGTCTTGATGGCCACCCGGTCGATGAACGTCTTCGGCCCCACCTCCTCAGGCTGCTTGTCATAGAGGGTGCCCTGGAAGAAGACGCTGGCTCCGTCAGCGGACAGCTGCACGACGCCGCCGCCGGGCCCGCCCGCGCCCCCGCGCCCGCCCGGCCCGCCGGCGCCGCCCCTGCCGCCGCCGGCGCCGCCGCGGGCCATGACGATGGTCCCGGGGTTCGAGTACACATCGTCCTGCCGCGTCCGCGCGAGCACGTAGCGCTTCTCGGGCTCGTTCAGGTAGACGGCGTACTCGACGGTGGTGCGGCCGGAGCGCTCGCTGAAGAAGAGCACCTGGTGGTCGGGCGAGAAGCGATGGTTCGACATCCGCGCGCTGTGTTCGAAGAGCGGCTTCAGGCTCGCCTGGTCGAAGGGCGGAAGCCACTGGAAGAGCCGATCGGGCCGCCTGGCGCCCGGGCCTCCCTCGCCCGATTCGCTTCCGGCCCGGCCTCCGCGGCCGCCTTTCGTCGCCGGCGGCGCCGCCGCGCCGTCCTTGGCGGCGTCGGCCGCAGCCGCGTCCTGCTCGAGGAAGGTGAGGCCCTGCCCGTCGGCGCGCCACGCGATTTCCCGGCGGCCCTGCTGCCGGGCGTCGGCCGCGTCCGGCCCCGCTCCGGGGTCCGGCTGGGGAGAGGCGGCGTCCTGCACGCCTTCGTCCAGCGGCCGCGTGGCCAACTGGGCCAGCACCTTGCCGCTGAGGTCCCAGACCTCGTCCACCGAGCCGAAGTTCGCGACGGGCACGATGTAGGAGAACGGTTTGACCAGGCGGCTCACGCGGACGTACTTCGCGTCGGGCGCGAGGTCGAGCGAGCGCACCATGGCGGGCGCGCCGACCGTCACGAAACCCGGGACCGGCGCGCCTCTCGGCCGCCTGGCCCTGGCGGCGCCCGCGGCCGGCGGCTGCACGTCGATGACGGCCACCTGCCCCGTGGCGTGCCACTCGAACAGCGCCAGCTCGTAGGGCGTCGCCATGAGGCTGGCGAAGGTCCGCAGGCGGTTGGCGTCCTTCTCTTCCGCGCGCCTGACCTGGGGGCCGGCGGGCGCGGCGGGCGGCGCCATCATCGGCGGGCGGCCGGCGGGCACGAGGACCGCCGCCAGCTTCTTCCCGTCGGCGCTGAAGTCGAAGCCGGACGCGAGCGTCGCCAGCACCGGCGCGGGCGTGGCCTGCCGCGCCGCGCACGTGACCGGGTCCGCCACCCAGATGTGCGTGGCGTCGGGCGTGTGGACGTAAAAACCGACCACGGAGCTGTCGGGCGCCCACGTCGGGTGCGACACCCGGACGCCGGCCGGCAGCTGAACCGGCCGCCTGGCTCCATCGGCGGCCGAGATGATCTGCAGGCCCGCACTGTTGCGGATCGTGAGCGACCTGGCGCGGTTCGCCTGGAAGTCCACGAACACGCCGCCGAGTTCGTGGAACGGCTTCGCGAAGACGGCCATCGGCACCGGGCCGTCGCCAATCTCCTCGGCGAACCACTTCTTGTCCGGGCTCGCGTTCGAGAGAGCGACGTTGCGGTAGCGCGGCGCGAGCACCGCGTCGGCGAGTTCCTTCGGCGGCGCCGCATACGTTTCCTGTTGCAGCGCGGCATCCGTCCAGGCGAGGGGCGGCTGGACCGCGCTCGCCGCCCCGGCGGCAGGCGGCGCGGCCGACGCCGGGGTGACCGATTGCGAGGCGCGCGCGGCGAGCCCGCAGGACAGCAGGACGAGGGCGCACGCGGCGTGCAGCAGGGCGCGGTTCAGCATGGCGGCTCCTCGAACACAGGGAACGGCGGGAGGCGGGGGCAGCGCCATGCTATCTGCGGCGGGAGCCGTACACAAGAACCCCGGGAGCTGCGGCCCCCGGGGTTCGCGCGGGCAGGAGCGGGGGCGGCCCTACGACCCGGCCTGCCTGATGGTCACAACCTTGTCACGCACCGTGATCGTCGCAGTCCGCATGGAGCCCGTTCCGTTGGCCGCCACGCTGAAGGACACCCGGTCGTCGCCCCATCGCGGCATCCAGCTCGTCACGGTGACCCAGGAGGCCGACGACGCCGCGCTCCACATGCAGCCGTCCTGCAGCGGCCCGCCGCAGGAAGGGTCCGTCGAACTCGAGATGACGTCGAACGAGAAGTCCCCGCCCGCCGCGGGCACGTCGATGCTGGTCTTGCTCACGCCGTAGGTGCAGCCGGCCTGGGCAACGCGCACGTTCTGTCCCGCAGTCGGCGCGGGCCAGCGCACCTCGATGATGGCCTGGCGCGCCGCATCGAAGTTGTAGCCGAGCGTGTAGACGATCGTTCCGGAGCCGGTGCCGCTCGAACCGGCGGAGATCGCGATCCACGGCGCAGACGTCGACGCCGTCCACGGGCAGCCGTCGTCGGTGGTGACGGCGATCGAGCGGGAGAACCCCTCGGCCATACAGGCGCGAACGTCCACCGGCGCCACCGAGTAGCTGCACGACGCCGTTCCGGCCTGCGTGATCGTCACCGTTTTGCCGCCGATCGTCAGCGTGCCGACGCGCGAGGAGGCGCCGGCGTTGGCGTCCACGACGTACTGGAGGCGGTAGCTTCCGGTGCCGCTTCCCCCGGCCGGATCGGTGATGCGCACCCACGCGGCGTCGCTCGACGCCGCCCACGCGCAGCCCGACGAGGCCGTGATCTCCACCCTCCCGGAACCGCCGGACACGGGGAACGCGTCGCGGTCGCGGTCGAGCGCGACGGCACATCCCGCTTGTCCGGATTGCGTGACGTCGTGCGACGCGCCGCCCACGGCGATGCTCGACGCACGCGGGGCCGCATCAGGGTTCGCCGCGACCTGGTAGGTTACGGTGCCGTTCCCCGAGCCCGACGCGCCCGCCGAGATCGACAGCCAGGCCGCGGCGGGCGCGGCCGTCCAGGCGCAGCCGGACTGGGTGCTGACCTCGAAGCTGCCGGCACCGCCGGCCGGCCCGAAGGCCCTGCCGGCCGGCTCGAGCGCATAGGTGCAGGCCAGCCCTGCCTGCGTGATCGTGACCGACTGGCCGGCCACGGTGAGCGTGCCGGACCGTGCGCTGGTGCCGGTATTGGCGGCCACCGTGAAGCTGAAGGTTCCCGGGCCCGTGCCCGCCGTGCTTCCCGTGGCCGTGATCCAGCTCACACTCGAGCTGGCCGTCCAGGCGCAGGAGCTTGCCGTACTGACCGCGACCGAACCGGCGCCGCCCGATGCGCCGATCGACAGGGATGTCGCGGAAAGCGTGAACGTGCAGGGTGGCGGGGTGGGGGTGGACGGGCTCGACTGGCACCCGGACAACGCGAGCGCACACGCCACGACGAGCTGGCGAGAACGCATGGCTGATCCTCTCTGAGGGCCCCCGCCAGTCTCTCTCCCGGCGTCTGCTCTGTCAAGACGCGAAGAAGCTTGAGAAGGCCCTGGACAAAGCGCGGCCATAACGCCAAGGGTTCTGCTGCCGCAGACGTTCCATCGCTCGCGGTCTGCCCGGTTCGTCGCCGCTGGCGCGTGCGGCCGTTCTGAGACAGCCGGGGCTGCGGCTCGGGAGCCCTCGCCGGGCGCACTCCGGGACCGGAGCTCCGGGACGGTCCCGACGCGTCAGGCTCAGTGGCCGGTGTGCCCGAATCCGCCGCCCCCGCGCTCCGTTTCGGGCAGCGCGCCGGCTTCGCTCCACGCGGCCCGCGACACCGGCGCCACCACCAGTTGAGCGATTCTCATGCCCGGAGTGACCACGAACGCGGCATTGGAGTGATTCACGAGGACGGCTTTCACCTCGCCGCGGTAGTCGCTGTCGATCGTGCCCGGGCTGTTGAGGAGCGTGAGGCCGTAGTTCGCGGCCAGTCCCGATCGCGGCCTGACCTGCGCCTCGTACCCGCGCGGCACCGCGATCGCGAACCCGCACGGCACGAGGCGCCGCTCGCCCGGCCGGAGCTCGATGGGCTCGTCGAGGGCCGCCGAGAGGTCCATGCCGGCGGCCCCGTCCGACTGGTACTCCGGCAGGGGCACGCCGGGCCTCAACCTGACGATTGCGACAGTCACGGCATCCATGGGCGTCACCGGCATTCTACCGCACGCGCGCAGGCCGCCGGGCTGCTCGCCGACGCCGTGCACGGCGTCCGAACGGGCGCCGCGGCCGCCGTCCGGGAGCTGTCGGCCGAGGCGCCAGCCGCTGACGCGGTGACCGGGGGTTGGCCGTCCCGTCCGGGCTGCTCGGCAGCTTGAGCCTGCCGCCCATCAGGAGCCTGCCCGTCCGCACCCCTCAATCGAGGTGGACGCGCGCGGGATCGGCCTTGCTCGGGTCGTGGAAGTAGAACCCCACGCCGTTGCGGACAAGGTCCGCGTAGCGCGGGACCTCGCTGATCCGTATGGCACGGTCGGCGCGCTTCCTGGAGAACTGGTTGATGATCTCCAGCGCGACCGAGCAGTGCTGTCCCACCCGTTTCTCGATGGGCCAGCCCGACTCGTCGTAGGGCACGAACAGCTTCTGCTGCCCGGCCAGGCTCAGCAGAAACGGGTCCCTCCCGGTCATCAGCAGGTCGCGGGTCTTCGGGCCGGTGGGCTGGTCCAGGAACGGAAAGGGCGCTTCCAGGAGGAAGGGCGCCGTATCCGAGTGGTCCCCGATCTCCCGGTGCGACAGGCCTCGGAATCCCTTGGGCGACGGTTCCACGTGGTTCTCGAAGCCTTCCATGGCGGTCACGGTCATCGACGCCATCGTGGCGATCCTCATCGAGCGCTCCGGCGCCACGATGCAGTTGGTGACCGGGAACATCGTCTCGGCGCCGTGAAGGTCCAGGGCGATGTCCACGCGCTCCTCGGCGAGCAGCCGCATCACCGCCGCCGTCACCCGCTCGGTCAGCAGGCCGTCCGGGCGCCCGGGCCACGATCGGTTCGTGTTGCGCGCGTCCAGGAACGACAGCAGCTGAGCGTCCGGGTAGTGGACGTACACGTCGGGGTCGGGCCACTGATCGAGCGGCGAGGCGCCCCGATCGCCGAAGCGGAACACCTTCGTTCCCCAGGGCGTCTCGATTCCGTAGAACAGGGGACAGCCGTCACCCGGCCTGGTGTAGACGCTCGCGCTGTGGTTGAGCTGGGGAATGACGATCAGTGTGCCCTTCTCGACGACGGCGTTCTCCACGAAGATGAGGGCGGAGAGGAGCGCGTCGATTTCGTTGGCATGCGTGCCGGCCATGATCAGCGCGCTGCCGCCCGGCTCCGCGCCCTGCAGGAAGAACACCTTCGTGTCGGCCATCGTGCGCGCCAGCCCCTCGCCGTACTCGCTCAGGCTGGCCACCCGGGCCACGGCCGGCCCCGCCACGATGGGCAGGCGCTGGTGCCGATGCTGATGGAACTGCGCGCCGGCCACGGCAGCCACACTCGCAACCACCGCGACCAGAAGCCCCTTGACCGGTCCACTGCGGGACATGGCCTCGTCTCCTCCCCGGCACCGGCTCTGCCGCGCCTCGCCTCGACGCCGCCTGGTCCTGCCCTCCGCCTGCCGCCCTCAGTTGATCCTCAGGAGCCTCAGCACCAGCGGCACCAGCACGACCAGGTACAGCAGCATCATCTGCCGGTCGTCCTTCTCTCGGGCGAAGTTCCAGACGAGCATGCCCGCGATGAACAGGCAAATGACGTAGTAGACGATCATGACGAGCGGCATGTCCCGGCTCCCGACCGCTGGTGGCTCAGAGTCCCCACGCGACCAGCGCGCTCAGCTTCGCGCTGTACACGATCATGCCGATTCCGGCAGCCGTGATGGCCAGCCACGGCAGCCAGGTTTCCTTCAGGAACGACCAGTAGGAGCCCTCGTAGCCTGACACCATCACCGTCAGCCTGCCGATGAGCGCCGTCGGCGGCAGGCCGTCGCCCAGCGGCCACAGCAGGCTCAATCCCGCGATGACGATTGTCGCGTGCAGGCCGATGGAGTCCAGGTACCACACGAGCGGGATGCCGATGATGGCCGCGGCGCCGTACGTCAGGAGCCCCTCGGAGATCGGAAGGAGCACGACGAGCAGCACGTACAGGAGCGCCAGCGGCATGGCGATGACGGCGTAGGAGATCGCGCCGCGCACGCCGGTCACGGTCATGATCTGCTGCAGCGACCCGACGATGGCCATCGTGGCCAGGAGCGGGACGAGCCTGCGGACGGTGTCCCTGGACAGCGCCAGGGCGTTGATCCGCCTGGGGCTGCAGAGGAGCGCCACGATCGCCGCGAGGGTGAACTGGAGGGGCAGGCCCATGACCGGCGTCGCGAACGGCCAGAGGCGGGAGGCCGCAACGGTGCCGAAGAACGCCCCGAACGGCAGCAGCACCCGCCACCAGTTCATGCCGGGCGGCGGCTGGGGCATCGCCCGGAGCGCCTCGTCCCGCGACACCCGGTGATCGCGTCTCCACCCGAGCGTCAGGATGGTGAACGTGCCCAGGAGCAGCACCGGGATGCCGAGCGCGTAGGTGAAGCCCACGTACGGAATCGCCGTTCCGGCGCAGATCACCATCGCCCAGATGTTCACGGGGGGCGCGGCCGCGCTCAGCCCGGCCACGATGAAGAGAATCGCCGCGGTCCGCCTCTTCGACAAGCCGAGGTGCCCCATCGCCAGGGCGCTCGGCGCCCCCACCGTCAGCACGGAGACGCTGCCGGCGCCGGTCAGCGCCCCCGGTATCAGGATGAGGATCATCAGCAGCAGGAGGGCCACCAGGTGCTGGCGGTGGAACGCGCGGACGATGGCGCGCACGATGAAGTCGACCCCGCCCGACTCGGTGACGATGGTGATGAAGATGGTGGCCGTGACGAAGACGAGCATCACGTCGAGGTAGGTGAAGGTCCCCTCGACCAGGTGCCTCGCCAGCTCGCCGATCGGCGGCGTCTGTACGACGGCTCCGGCCAGCCCGCCGGCCACCGCGGCGGCGAGCATGCACAGCTCCACCCCGAGCTTCCGCCATCGGGCCGCGGCGTAGGCCGCCGCCATGACGCTCAGGACGGCGGCGATGTGCGCGTACAGTGGATTCGCCATGTGTGCGACCGCCCATCCACGCGATCACGCCGAGGCCGCGGCCGCGCGCCCGTCGGCGTCCGCGGCCCGCGGGGGCCGCGCCAGCCGCGCGCGCCCGCGACCCGGGCGGGCTACTCGAAGAGCCTCGTGATCAGGCCGACCATCCCCAGGGCATAGTCGACCTGCGACACCGGGATCCCCTTGTCCTGGCCGATCTTCGTGAAGCGGCCGTCCTTGTTGCCGTCCTTGGCCACGAGGATGTAGTCGGCGAAGGGCGCGACCGCGTCGATCATCTTCTCGTTGTCGCTGCCGGGCGCACCCCGCTTGGACTGCCCGCCCGCGTGCACGGCCACGATGAAGATCTTGTGCTGCTTGCAGTACTGGATGAGATCCGTGACGCGCCTGACCTCGGTCTCCACCGTGAGGCCGGAGGCGCCCATCCCCTTGAGGCTCGCGCCGAGCGCGAAGACCACCGTGCGGTAGGGAGTCCCGGCCTTGAACTTCGCGAGGTCCGTCGTGCTCTCGATGTGGAACCCCGGCTTCGCCTTGGCCCCGCCGAGGCCGACGCCGCTCTTCAGCATCGCCGCCGTGGGGACGTCGCAGTAGTCGTACTTGATGCCGGCCTGCTCCATGATGGCGTTGACCGTGTTCACGTCCGCGCTCTGGCCGGCGGAGGTCGTGAGCACCGGAAGGGCGGCCTTGGGCGCGGCTTCCTGCCCGGACGCGTGGAACGGAACCGTGGCCAGCGCCACGAGGAACAGCGGCAGCAGAGCCGCGACTCGCCAAGTCCCTCTCATACCGGGCCTCCTGTGTGTCTGCGCGGCAGCCTCGCCGGCCGCCCTGCTACTTCTTGACGTCCGCCTGGGGCTGGAGCTGGTTGTAGCGGACCAGCTCGCGCAGCCACCACTCGGGGTACTCGAGCGGCTTGCGCGAGCGCCGCTGGATGTCGTACTGCCAGAGGTGCATGTACTTCACCATCAGCTCGTCGCCCAGGTTCCACCAGGCGTTGACGACGAGGTTCGCGTTGTTCAGGCAGTAGTCGGTGAGGAACCGCCTGGCTTGCTCGGGCGACTTCTCGTGAAGCCGCAGCGCCTGCGCGTCGATCTCGGGCGTGCGGTCCATGGCGCCCTTTTCCCATGTCTCCTGCGCCTTGCGAACGTCCTTGATGGCGGCGGAGTAGACGACCTGCGTGTGGAAGTCGACGTAGTCGAACGCCCAGCGGGCGGACCGGCGGTCGAACTCCCAGTGGTCGCCAATCTCGAACGAGGCGGGGATGCTCGTCACGCCCGCGTAGAACGGCATGAGGCAGTGCGTGTCCTGTGAGCCGAGGCCGATCCAGACGATGCCCCCGATGGGGTTGGGGAGCCAGTCCCTGGCCTGGGTGACCGCCACGTACTCCGCGCGGTTGACGCCGATGACGCGGCTCGTGTCGTACTTCCTGCCGTCGAGCGTGAACCCGTAGGGCAGCATGTTCGGGTTCTCGAACGGGCCCCCCTGCAGACCGCGCGCCGGGTAGTACGGCGTTCCCTCGTTCTTGTCGCGGAGGATCGTCATCACGTCGGCCATCGAGAGCTTTTTCTCCGGCGCGATGGAGAAGGGCAGGTCCATGTTCGGCGTCGAGGCGCTGAACTTCCGGGCCGGGGCCACGAGATCGAAAAAGCGCCACAGGCGGACCCGGCTGCCGTTGGAGCTGGCGGCGCTGGCGGTGACGGGGGAGTAGGCGCGCTTCCAGTTGAAGGGCTTGCCGCTGGCGGGATCGTAGAGCTTCTGCTTCACGGCGAACGACACGACGTTGGGCGACGCGAGGAAGTAGTCCTTGTCGTTCAGGTCGATCTCCCCGATCCGGGACTCGTTCGGGCAGACGCTCACGTGGTCGTCGGGGACGCGCTGCGCGGCCCACACCGCGCCGGGCTCGCCGGTCTCGGGCGCCCAGAGGGGGCCGACCGGCATGATCTCGAAGACCCAGATCTCGTTGGGGTCCGAGACGGAGAGCATCTCGCCGGAGTCGGTGTGGCCGTAGCCGTACTTGACCGCCAGGTCCCCCATGATCTGGATCGCCTCCCGGGCCGTCTTCGCCCGCTCCATGGCGATCATCGTCAGGGTCGTGATGTCCATCTTCGGCGCCGTGGTGCTGTTCTCCATCTGCTCGCGGCAGCCGATGGTGGATTCGCCGAGCGCCACCTGGTTGTCGTTCATGTAGCCGAACATGCCGTGGAGGTAGCCGTAGGTGTGGGCGACCTGGGGGATCTCGAGGCCGGCGTACTTCGGCTCGAGCGCGTCGTAGCGCAGGCCTTTCTTCGGCGGGTCGGTGGCGAACTGGTCGAAGTAGTAGATCCTGCGCATCTCGCCCGGCTGGTGATCCGCGGGCGGCACGTACCGCCAGGTCCAGTCGCAGACGCCGCAATCGGAGGTGTGCGTCGAGATGACCGAGCCGTCCGCCGAGGCCTTCTTGCCGACCATGACGACGGTGCAGTGATCGGTCTCGCACGACCCGGCCGGGCATGGCGCGCTCGAACGCGGGCGGGAGGAAGGCTGGGCCGAGAACAGAGCGGCCATGGCAGCGACGGCCGCGAACTTCCAGCGCCTCCGTGGGGTCCTCATGATCCTCTCCTCGTCGTGAGAGCCGTGCGCGGCGTGGACGGGCGACAGGGATGACGGAAGATCGCGCATGGCAGCCGTCCTGCTCCGATCCCGGGCAGTGAGGGGCATCCTACAGCAATCCGGCCGCGCGGTGCAGCAAAACGACGCGGCCGGCCGGCCGCGGGAACCCGCTGAGGCGGCCGCCCGGCGCTCGGCGCGCCGCTCCGGGGCCGCCGGCCAAGTGCCCGAGCCGCGTCCCGGCCGGCTCGGGCGCTTCGTCCGCCGAGCGCAGCAGGCGCTGATCGGCGGCCTCTGCCGCGCCTGTGGCGCAGTCCCGGATCCGCATTCAGGGAGCGATCGCCGCGGGGGCCCGGGTCGTGGCCAGCCTCGGCCAGTGGCCCGCCATCGTCGCCGGCCGCGGTCGCCGGCCGCCAGCCGGTCACCGGCCGCCGGCACGCGGTGGCATTGGAGGAGGGCCCGGCGAAGACGCCGGCTGGAAGTAGAGGTTCTGCAAGTCGGCCCGCAGGTACCGGCCCACGACCACGTAGCGGTGCGCGGCGAAGTAGTCGAGGATCGCCTGCCGTACCTCGGGATGCGCCTCAATGCAGACCAGCTCCGGCGCGAAGCGATCAATGTCGAATCCGGCAAGAACCCGGGGCTCGGCCAACTCGACGTCCACCGACAGGAGATCGATGTGCGACACGCCGGCCCGGTCCAGCAGGTCCGTCAGCCGAATCGTCGCCACCGTGACGGCTCGCGTGGCCAGCGACGGCTCCAGCAGGCGGCTGCCTCCACGTTCGGTGAATGCCTTGTCCGAGGACGCGACACGGGAGTTCCCGTCCGCGAGGTACAGCGTGACGCGCTCGTCGGAGAAGTCGGAGACGAAGAACGCGAAAAAGCGCGTGCGCGGCCTGTGCGCGCGATAGCCCTCCGCGAAACCAGCCTGGGGGATCGACCGCGATACCCGACCATCCCAGCGCGCGCTCGAGGTAGTACGTATTGCTTTCATGCTGGTAGTGGTTGGCCCCGACGTCCACGAAGACCCCGCCCCGGCGATCGCCGAAGTAGTCCCTGATGATCCATTCCTCCTCATGGCGGGAGTGCTTCGAGGGCCCGTAGAGCTGCTCCAGGCGCGCGGCCTCCTGGGAAGCGGAATACGCCGCGAACGACACCCTCGAGTGACGCGGGCGGTCTGCGGTCAAGGCCATTAGAGCCGCCAGAAGCGACACGAACGCGAGTTCCACGGCGTCGAACCGCCTCTGGTTCCACCATCGCGACATGACGCCCTCCACATGAGCGCGACCGCTCGAGCGGCACGATCATCAGGCGCAGAAAGCCGGCGTGCCGCCAGCGCCCTCCTCCCTGATCGTGGCTTCGAGATCCTCTGCGGGGCTCGCGGCGCGAGCCACAGGCTGTCGGGATTCGGTCGCGAGTGAGCCTGCGCCTTCGCCACGCGGACTCTTATCGGCACCGTGCCAGCGAGCCTGTGCAGGCTGAGAGCGGCAGTCCCGGGCTACGGCGGCGGGGCCTTGCGCCGCACCATCGCGGGCCGGGCCGGTCAGCAGACCCTCATGGGCTTCATCGGGATCCAGCGTGGGGCAATTGCCGTGCACCGGCAGTCGGCGGTGACGCTGAAGCCGACGGTGCACGCAACTCCAGGCGGCCGGCGGCCGGCTGATCCAGCCGACCACGTACGGCCACCTGATGGAGTTCGGCACCGCGCGCGGCGTCGCGCTGCGGCCCTTCCTGCGTCCCGCGGCCTTCCAGCAGAAGTCAGCCTTTGAGGCCGCCATGCGCGCGATGGCTCCGGACGTGATCGAGGCCCTCCGGCAGCACGGCGCCACGGCCGCGTTCGGGAGGACCGCATGAGCGTCACCACCGGCAAGTCGGCGTTGAGCGCGGTGCACGCGGCGGTCTACAGCGTGCTCAAGCACGACGCCACGCTGACCACGCGAGCTCCGGGGGGCGTCTGGGACCACGTGCCCCAGGACCCGACGTGGCCGTACGTCCGATTGGGCGGCTTCGTTGAAGACCCGGATGACACGTTCGGCCGCCAGGGGCGTCGCGTCACCTTTGTGGTGCACGCCTGGTCGCAGTACGCCGGCGTCTCGGAGGGCTACGGCATCATCGACCGCGTGCTGGCGCTCCTCCGGTACACGCCCCTCACGCTCGCGGGCTGGGAGCATCACGACACGCGCCACCTGACGACCGAAGTGGACGAGCCGCAGCTCGTCGACGCCGTGCAGGTCCAGCACGTCTGGGCGGAGTTCGAGGCCTTTGTGGCGGAGGTGCTGCCATGACGCGGTACTACGAAGTGATCGGCGCGGCGCCCGTGGTGCTCGACGGCCGCAGCGTGGCCCCCGGCGTCATCACCACGGCGGAGCTCGACGCCGCGCTCGAGGCCTTCCTCTTGCGACTCGGCGCCCTCCGGATCGTGGACCCAGCCACCGAGTCCGAGCTCATTCTGCCGGCGCGCCACCGGCCGGCGCAGCAGACGCTCGCCGCGCCGCCCGACGACCGGCCGGCGGTGGCCATCCAGGCGGCCTATGAGTAGGCGATGAGCCTCCAGGTCCTGAAGAATGCGAAGATTTACCTCGCCCAGTACGACGTGTCGGGCGACTTCAACCAGGTGTCGCTCCAGCTGGACACCGAGAGCCTGGACGCCACCACGTTCGGCCAGACCGCGAAGATCGCGCTCCCGGGGCTTGAGTCCGTGCGACTGACCGGCAAGGTCTTCCGCCAGGTCGACGCCGCCGCGCCGAAGATTGAGGACATCCTCAAAGCCAATCTCGCCGTCGCCCAGGTGCCCCTGAGCCTCAGCCCGCTGGGCGGCGCGGCCGGCGACTCGGCTTGGTGCTTCAAGGCCGGCGTGGCCAGCCTCTCGACGGGGTTCGTGGTGGGGCAGTTCCCCGCGGCCGACCTCAGCGCCGTGATGACCGGCGGGGCCCTGGTGCGCGGCCTCGTCCTCGACACCGGCACGAAGGTCGCGGGCGGCACGGGCACGGCCTACCTGCTCGGAGCGGTCGCCGCCTCGCAGCGGGTCTACGCCGCGCTGCACATCCTCGCGCTGAGCGGCGGCACCTTCACCGCCAAGGTGCAGTCGGACGATGCGGCAGGGATGGCGACGCCGACGGACCGGCTGACGTTCACGGCCGCCACGGCCAAGGGCAGCGAGTGGAAGGACGCCGCCGGGGCGATCACCGACACGTACTGGCGCGCGTCGTGGACGCTGACGGGGGGATCGGTGACGTTTGCGTTGGTGGCGGGGATTCTGTAGCACGCGGGAACGCGATCGGACAAGAGGAGGACGGGCCTATGGCTCTCACGGTGCTTCGCGACGGGTATCTGACGCTCAACTCGGTGAACCTGAGCGCGTGGGTGAAATCCATCACGGTCAAGGCCGACGTCGAGTCGCACGACGTGACCACGATGGGGAACACCGCCAAGATCGAACTGCCGGGGCTCTACACGCCAGGCCTCTCCGTCACCTTCAAGCAGGACCGCGCGTCGGCCGCCGTCGATCAGACGCTGGCCGCCATTCGCGGCACGACTTGCGCGGTGGAAGTCCGGGCGTCATCGGGCGCGGTCTCCGCCACGAATCCGAAATGGACGGCGACCGTGTTCGTGAAGAGCTACACGCCGATCGGCGGCGCCGTGGGCGAGTACGAGGACGTGACCGTCGAGTTCGGCATGGCCACGGCCTGGACCCGCGCGACGTCGTAACGGCGGCAGCCGGCCCGGTCGGGCCACAGGGGGACGCATGGGGGTACTGGAGCGAGAGGCGCTGCTCGCCGCGACCGCACTGCCACGGGAGACCGTGCAGGTGCCGGAGCTGGGCGGCGCGGTCATCGTGCAGGGGTTGTCGGGGACCGCCCGGGACGCGTTCGAAGGGCCGATGTTCAAGCAGCCAGGCAAGACGCGCGAGCTGAACATGCAGAACGTGCGGGCCCGCCTCGTGGCGCTCTGCCTCGTGGATGAGGCGGGCGCGCGGGTGTTCCAGGACGACGACGTGCCGGCCCTGGGGCAGGTGCGGGCGGACATCCTGGGCCGACTCTTCGGCGTGGCGCAGCGGCTCTCGGGGCTGCGGGACCAGGACGTCGACGAGTTGGGACAGCCTTCCGCCTGAACCCGACGCGCCTCTTCGGCTACCAGCTCGCGGAGGCCTTGGGGGAGGCGGATGTCGATGGGATGCTCGCCCGGCTCAGCAGCCGGCAACTGACCGAGTGGATGGCGTACTTCACGGGCAAGAAACGGGTCGACGACCTCCTCCGTGACAGCAAGGGGTCGCTCGACCCGGCCCTCGCCTGGGAGATGGTCTGGGGGCCGCCCAGTGAGGAGTGACCTCCCGCGTGGGCACAGGACGGGTCGTCGGTGACGAGAAACCGTGGGTTCAGGCCGAATACCGCGAGGGGGCCAATGGCGTGGATTTCGCAAGCTGAGACGGCAAGGAGGCTCACCCATGCGTGGATGTGTCCTGGCGGCTGCCGTCCTCAGTCTCGCGATCGCCGCGCCGGTCCGCGCGCAGGGATCCATCTGGGATCCGCCGCACGCGGGGACGCCCACGGTCGGATCATCGGGCTGGACCGTGTCGGCGATGCGGGGATGGCCTGGCACGATCCCGGAACTGTCCCCGGCCGGCTGCAACATCCCGGCGACCTGGGCGGTCGTCACGATCCTCGCCTGGCCCGACCCCGCGCGCGGGTCGGCACTGGGTGTCTGGCTGCCGGGGCATGCGACGAGTCTCACCGTGTGGGACCCTCGCGAGACGTACCGTCTCGGCGGCCGCACGCAGATTCGCAGCCTGACCAGTTTGTGCGATCACCAGATCGCCGTGACGGTGCCGAACGCCATCGGTGGGCGCTATCCGGCGCACGCCGTGGCGTCGGTCTTTGCGGCCATCCAGGTGCCCGAGGTGTTCACGGTCGCCGTGTCCGAGGCCTCCGGTCGTCCGTCGTCGCACGTGACACTGCGCACGCGCGACATCCGCTAACACTACTTTGTCATCTTCGTAGGGGCGGATTGCGCTGAAAGCTGACTGCGAGGTTGAAGAGTTGACGGTTGCCCGCAAAGTACTGCAGCGCGACGATTTCCCGCATCCAGGCGCGCACGGCGGGCAGCGTCGGACGCGGCGCGTGCGCCGATCGCCGGCGTTCCAATTGGAGGAAGGTGAACGCGGCAGCGGTCAGCACCGTGTGGTGGGCCCAGCCTGGGTAGGTCCGGCCCTCGAAGTGGCCCAGGCCCAGTTCGTCTTTCAGTTCCCGATACTGCTGCTCGATGGGCCAGCGACTGCGCGCCAGCCGCACGAGCGGCTTGAGCGAGGCCGTGGCCTCCAGGTTGAGCACGTAGTACTTGCGCGTGTCGTCGGCGAGCGAGCGTTCGAACAGCACCCAGCGCTCGCCTCGGCCGTGCCGGAGCCGGACACGCCGCGCGACGAAGCGCGCGGCCAGCGGGCCCTTCGTGCCCTGCGCCCAGGTGACGCGGCGCCACGCGTGGCGGGGCAGCGCCCGCCCCGGCGTGTGGAGGCTGGACGAGGCGGTCGCGCGGGGCAGCCACGCGTGCACCACCCCGCGGACGGCGACCGCATAGCGCAGGCCCAGCCGCTCCAGGCCGGTCCGAAACCCGGTCGTGGTCCCATATCCGCGTCGGCCACCACGGCCTCGATCGTGAAGCCAGCCTTCACCACCGCGCGAATGTGCGCCAAGGCGATGCGCCATTTCTCGCGGAAGCGGACGGTGCGCGGCACGCGCGCGTGGTCGCGCCGGTCGGGATCCGCCGCCCACTCGGCCGGCAGATACAACTCGCAGCTCGTCGGCCACACCAACGTCGGCCCGATCAAGGCGGTCGACACGCCGACCTGGCAATTGCCCGTCTTCCCGAGCGCCCCGCAATATTGCCGCTTCACGCCGACCGAGTGCGTGCCCTGTTTGGGAAACCCCGTATCGTCGACCGCGAGAATGCCGGCGCGGTCCGGAATCAGCGCGTGCAGGCGCGTCCAGACGGGCGCCACGGCCCAGGGCGAGTGCGTGATGAAGGGTTGCAGCGCCTGATAGGACCCGGCATCGCTCAAGCGCCCATGCATCGCCTGCATGGACTTGCGGGTACTGTCGTTGACGAGGCCCGCCAGATAGCGACTCGCCGCGTCGCGCTGGACATTCCGGCCGAAGCACGGGGCAAACTGATCGGCTAACGCGCCGAAGCGTTGCAACACCGCGCGGGCGTCGGCTTCCGTCACGCCCGCAATCGTAAAGAACCCGGATCATTGGTACAAGTACGAAATATTGAATCGCGTTGTACGACAGATTGAATCTGACAAAGTAGTGCTAAGGATTAGTGGTGAGCCGCGTAGGAATCGAACCTACAACCCGCAGATTAAGAGTCTGCTGCTCTGCCAATTGAGCTAGCGGCCCACTCCCCTGCACTCCGCCGGCGGCGGACCCGGCTGCGGAAGCCGGAATGAGACAGTATAGCGCGCAACCGGGATCAGGTCCAAGATCGCGACGCCAACCGCAATCCGGGCCGCGCCTCCCGCGCCTCCGGACCGCAGGACGTGAGGCTCCACCCGCCGGGCTGCCAGACGGCGCCGGCGAGCGCCGCACGGCGCGCCGCGCGGCCGGACCCCGCGCCCATTCGGCCGGCGGCGCTTCGAACGATCCTGCCGCCCGTTCACCGCGGCCAGCGCCGTGCGGCGAGCAAGAACGCGGGCACGCCGACGAGCGTCACGCCGACGCTCGCGAGCAGGCCGGCCGTCAGGCCCGCGCCGTCGCCGATGACGCCGGTGAGCCAGGACCCCGAGCCCACGCCGGCGATATTGACGACCAACAGCCCGAAGGCCACCGCGCTGGAGCCAACCTGCGGCGGAGCCACCTCCTGGATCGACGAGAACACGGGGCCGAAGTACGCCACGGTGGATGCCGAGGAGACGAACCAGCACACGTAGAACAGCGCCGATGACGGAGGCAGCAGGTAGAACGCCACGCTGAACGGCGCGAAGAAGAGCGTGAGCAGCACGAGGCTCCAGCCGCGACCGCCGCGCCACCGCCGCGCGCACCAGTCCGCCACCCAGCCGCCCGCGAGGTTGCCGCACAGCCCGGCGGCAACGGCGACGCCCCCCGCGGTGTAGGCCGCCGACTCGAAGCGGAACCCCCGCTCCTGCACGAGCCACGTCACGCCGTGGATGGCCGCGGCCGACGCGTACGCGAGGCAGGCCCCGCCGGCCACGATGAGGCCGAAGGCGGGACGCTCGCGCAGCGCACGGAACAACTCCCGCGCGGTCGCGCCGAAGGCCTGGGCGGCGCCCGACTGCCCGGAGGCGCGGCCGGCCGCCGGGGGTGCGCCCTGGCGCCGAACCGGTTCGCGGACAAGCGCCAGCAGCGACGAGGCTGCGATGCCAAGCGCACCGAGCGCGTAGAAGCACGCCCGCCACCCGAACCGCGGGGCGACGAAGCCCGCGACGATCAGACTGAGGGCCGTGCCGACGGGCAGCCCGGCATAGTAGATCCCGGTGGCCAGCCCCCATCGCCTCGACGGGAGCGCGTCGGCGAGCATCGGCAACGCCGCCGGCGTCAGCGCCGCCTGGCCGACGCCGAGGAACACCCGGGCGGCTGCGAGATCGGCGAAGCCTCTTGCGGCGCCCGACACGGCGGTCATCAGGCTCCACAGCCACACGCCGCCCAGGACAATGGCCCGCCGCGGCCACCGGTCGGCGGCGATGCCGATCGCCATGCCGGCGACGGTGTAGCAGAGGACGAACGCGAAGCCGGCCAGCAGGCCAATCTGCGCCCGCGAGATCTGCAGGTCCGCCATCAGCAGCGGCGCGAGGCTGCCCACGAGCTGCCGGTCCACGAAGTTCAGGACGTTGAACCCGGCCATCAGCCAGAGCAGCGCCCAGGGGCGGCCTGGGACGAGGCCGGCCGGCCCGGCTGGCGGGAGGGGCCTGGATGTCATCGGCTCCCGATGATACCCCGCTCCCGCGGCGCTCGGCGTTCCGGTATAGACTGCTTGGTGTCGCCCTTATGGGGGCCGTCCGCCAGCCCTACGCTGAGGAGCCGCCGATGTCCGAGTTCCAGAAGCACCTGTACCTGATTCTCCACCCGAACGAAGCGCTGGTGGCGTCGCAGCTCTCCCCGGAGGCATTCGGCGCCCACTATTCGATCGGCAGCCCTCGCCATTTCACGGGAAAAGTCATCTTCGCGGAAGTGGACATCAGCTTCCGGCACCCGGATCTGCGCATCGACGGGTACCTCGCGCAGACGGAGTCGGGCCAGCCCGGCCGGCCGAAGCGCACGAAGTTCGTCAAGTCCTACCGGGTCCTCGAACACATCGATCTGACCGCGTTCCAGCGCCTGTACCTCGTCACGACGGACGGGGCGGTGCTGGGTCTCGACCCGGGCGACGAGCCGGCCGACACGCGCCGGGCGGGCCGCATCCGCATCTACCAGGAGATCTGCCCGCTCCGCCTGGTGGTGGCCTCGAGCCTCGAGCCGCGCGCGTTCGGCGCGTACATCACCGCCGAGACGTGGTCGAAAGGCGCGCCGAAGATCTTCTTCGCCCAATGGGACGTGGACGCCGAGGCCATCGTCAACCGCCTCGACGTCCTGTCGCACAGCGGCCAGCTCCCGAACGTGAACCCGGCGAACCTCTCGAACGCGCTTCGGGAACTGGCCGAAATCCCCGGCAAGAAGAGCAAGACGCTCAGCCTCAACGGCAACCTGGACCTGACGAGCTTCAAGAACATCCAGCCGGGCTTCTACTTCTCGGAGGGTGACAAGCTGCTCTTCTACCGCATGCCGACGATGGAAGAACTGCACGACAAGCACCGCGCCTGGTGGCGTCACCTATAGACGGTTTCGAGACCTGCGTGCTGCGCGGGAACGGGTCTCGAAACCGCGTTCCGTGAGCGTCACCGCTCCTGCGCGCTGCGCGGGAACGGGTCTCGCAACCGCGTTCCGTGAGCGTCACCGCTCCTGCGCGCTGCGCGGGAACGGGTCTCGAAACCGCGTTCCGTGAGCGTCACCGCTCCTGCGTGCTGCGCGGGAACGGGTCTCGCAACCGCGTTCCGTGAGCGTCACCGCTCCTGCGTGCTGCGCGGGAACGGGTCTCGCAACCGCGTTCCGTGAGCGTCACCGCTCCTGCGCGCTGCGAGGGAACGGGTCTCGAAACCGCGTTCCGTGAGCGTCACCGCTCCTGCGTGCTGCGCGCGAACGGGTCTCGCAACCGCGTTCCGTGAGCGTCACCGCTCCGCCGCGCGCCCCCGGGGACCTGTCTGTCGCGAGACTGTCGATCGGTGCCGGTCACTCGCGCAGCGCCGTCGCCATCCGCTCCAGCGCCTCGGCGAGCGTCGCACGCGTGCACCCGAAGTTGAGGCGCACGAATCCTTCGCCGCCGGGCCCGAACCACTCGCCGTCCTGCAGGGCCACGCGCGCGCGCTCGAGGAAGAACTGCTGCGGGTTCCCGTCGATGCCGCACGTCCGGCAGTCCAGCCAGGCCAGGTAGGTCGCCTCGGGCGGGGCCATGGCTGCCCCCGGCAGCTCGCGGCGCACGAACTCCGCGACGAAGTCCCGGTTCGCCGCCAGATAGGCGAGCACCTGATCGAGCCAGTCCTGGCCGTCCCGGTAAGCGGCGAGCGTCGCCGCCAGCGCGAGGTTGTTCACCTCCGAAAACGTGGCCGACTCCTCGCCGACGAGGCGGCGGCGCAGGTCCGGGTCCGTGACGACGGCGAACGAGCAGCGGAGGCCCGGCACGTTGAACGTCTTGCTCGGCGCCATCAGCGTCACGCAGCGCTTCGCCACCTCGGGGTCGAGCGACGCAATCGGCATGTGCGCGCTCCCGGGGAACACGAGATCGCAGTGAATCTCGTCCGAGCAGATGAGGACATCGCGCCGCAGGCACATCGCGGCGAGGCGCTCGAGATCGGCGCGGCTGAACACGCGGCCGACGGGGTTGTGCGGGTTGCAGAGGATGAAGACGCGGGTCCGGCCGGTGACGGCCGTCTCGAACGCCTCGAAATCGATCTCCCACCGGCCGTCTGCGCGCCGGGCCAGCGGCGCCTGCTGCCCGACGGACCCGTTGTGCGTCGCTGCGCCCAGGATCGGCTGATACACGGGCGTCTGCACGAGGATTCCGTCGGTCGGGCCGGCGGCGGCACGGCACGCGCGATGGAACGCCGTCACCACGCCCGTCCCGAGCACGATGTCGCCGGCCGACACGTGCCAGCCGTAGAGGCGGCCGAGCCGCTCGGCGAGGATCTCGCGGAGCTCGGGAGGCTCGACGCAGTACCCGAAAACGCCGTGATCGACGCGCGCCCGCAGGGCCGCGATGACGGGCTCGGGAACGCGGAAGTCCATGTCCGCGGTCCAGAGGGGGAGCACGCCGGGCCCGTAAACGCGCCACTTGGTGCTGTCGGAGCCGATGCGGTCGACGGGGCGGTCGAAGTCGTAGGTCATAGGGGCACTATACCTTCGGGACTCGGGACTTGGGATTCGGGATCCGGGATCCGGGATCCTGGGGCGCGGACACGGAGCCTCGTGGGCACGAGCAGGGGCGGCCAGCCGCGGGCCGCGTGCTGAGGCGTGCATTCAGCGTCCAGTCGTGCTATGAAGCAGCCTGCAGGAGGCTGAGACCATGCCATCCGAGATGAACCGGCGCGAGTTCCTGTCCGGCGCGGCCGCGGCCGCCGCCTCGTTCACCATTGTGCCGAGGCGCGTGCTCGGCGGCGCGGGGTTCGTCGCGCCGAGCGACAAGATCACCCTCGCGTGCATCGGCTTCGGCACGCAGGCGATCCGGGAGATCGGCGGCATTCTCGCCAGCCCGGACGTGGAGGTGGTCGCCGTCTGCGATGTCGACAAGACGGGCGTGGGCTACCTCGAGTGGGGCAAGGATCAGATCCGCAACGACATCAGGCGGATCATCGACGAGCCGACGTGGCGCGAGAACGTCAAGGGCGTACCCGGCGGGCTGGACGTGGGCAAGGAGATCGTGGACACCTACTACCGCAAGCAGCGCGGCGCCGCGCCCGGCGCGAAGGGCTGCGCGGCGTACGTGGACTACCGCGAGCTCCTCGAGCAGGAGAAGGACGTCACCGCCGTGAAGGTCCTGACGCCCGACCACACCCACGCGCCCATCGCCATTGCCGCCCTCAAGCGCGGCATGAACGTGATCGTCCACAAGCCGCTGGCCAACCGCGTGCTGGAGGCGCGCGCCGTCATCGAGGCCGCGCGGGCGGCGAACAAGGCCACGCACTTCCTGCCGGCCAGCGAAGGCGCAAGCCAGCGGCAGGCGCTCGAGATGATCGGGAACGGCGCGATTGGGACCCTGCGGGAGATCCACAACTGGTCCGCGCGCCCGATGTGGCCGCAGTTCCCGACGCTGCCGGCCGACACGCCGCCGGTGCCGCCGGGGTTCGACTGGACGCTCTGGCTCGGGCCGTCGCTCGACCGGCCGTACCACCCGAACTACACCCACACGAACTTCCGCGGCTGGTACGAGTTCGGCGGCGGGTCCATCGCGGACATGGGGCACTACAGCCTGTGGCCGATCTTCCAGGCCCTCGAGCTGGATGCGCCACTCAGCGTCGAGTCGACGCCGAGCCACGTGTGCGCCGTCGCCGACGACATTTGCTACACGATCAAGAACGACTACTCCTTCCCGGCGGCCTGCACGGTGCGGATGCGCTTCGGCGCGAAGCGGGCCAGGCCGGGCCTCGACATCTTCTGGTACGACGGCGGCATCAGGCCGCCGGTGCCGGAGGAACTGATGGCGGAGAACAAGGAGCTGCCGAGCGAGGGCATGCTGTTCGTTGGCGATACGGGCAAGATCCTCGGCGGCTTCCGGGCCGAGAACCCGCAGATCGTCCCCGAGGCGAAGATGCGCGCCTACCGGGCGGCGCACAACATCCCGGAGCCGGCGCCGCCGCAGCCGCGGCAGCGCGGCCCGCAGGACCTGCGGCCGCGGCCGTCGGAGCGCGATCTCGCCTGGATTAACGCCTTCAAGGGCGGCCCGCGGAGCTACGGCGACTTCCTGCTGGCCCAGCCGATCTGCGACGCGGTCAACCTGGCCGCCGTCTCGCTGCGCCTCGGCGGCCGGCGGCTGCTCTGGGACGCGGCCGCGGCGAGAGTCACGAACGTGCCCGAGGCGAACGCGCTCCTGACGCGCGAGTACCGCCCGGGGTGGCAGATCTAGGGAGCACCAGCCATGACGGGACTGACGAGACGCGAATTCATCGAGCGCACGGGCGCGGCGGCCGGGTTCCTGGCGGCGGGGATGCGCGGCCTGGCGGCGGCCCCGCTGGGCCTGCCCATCGGCAGCCAGGTCTATCCCATGCGGCACCTGCTGAAGGACTTCCCGGCGTTCGTGAAGGCGATGGCCGGCATCGGCGTGACGCGGCTCGAGCTGTGCTCGCCCATCGGGTACGGCACCGAGTTCCAGCCGCTCTCCAACGGCAGGGAGGTCCGGGCGATCCTCGCGGATCACGGGCTGAAAGCCGAAAGCAGCCACTTCAGCCTCGCCGAGCTGCGCACCAGCCAGCAGAAGAGCATCGACTGGGCGAGGGAGGTCGGCATCACGCAGATGGTGACCGCCACCCTCGGCGACGGCAACGGCGGGAACACCCCGACGCTCGATCAGGTGAAGCGGGCAGCCGAGGAATACAACGCGATCGCGGCTGTCGCCGCGGCGGCGGGGATGCAGCAGGGCCTGCACAACGAGGGCTTCGAGAGCTCCACCGTCGACGGCAGGCGCACGTACGACCTGCTGCTGGAGCTGCTCGATCCGGCGCTGGTGAAGTTCCAGTTCCAGATGTCCGCGATCACGGCCGGGTTCGTCGGCGCCGAGTACTTCCGGAAGTACCCGGGCCGGTTCAACTCGATGCACCTCCAGGACGTGGACATGAACGCCCCGGCGCCGCCTCCCGGGCCGAACGGGCGGCCGGGCCGGCGCCCGCAAGTGGCGGTGGGCAGGGGCAGCATCGACTGGGTGGCGACGTTCACGGCGGCGAAGGCCGCGGGCGTGCGCAGCTACTACGTCGAGCAGAACTGGGAGCTGACCGAGCAGAGCGTCGCCTACCTCAAGACGCTCGCCGTGTAGGGAGGGTGGTGCGCCCGGGGCGATTCGAACGCCCGGCCTTTGGCTCCGGAGGCCAACGCTCTATCCAGCTGAGCTACGGGCGCAAAGAGCAGGAAACGCGCCCGGCAGGACTCGAACCTGCGACCTACGGATTCGAAGTCCGGCGCTCTATCCAGCTGAGCTACGGGCGCACGGAATGCGATGATAGCACACCGGGGGCTGGGGATCGGGGGTTGGGAACCGGGAGAACTCGCTGAGCCAGAGCGCGCGCATCGAAGCGGCGGTCCCCAACCCCCAATCCCCAACTCCGAGCCCCGAGTCCCTGTTGTAGACTCCTCCCGTGGGTGTCACACCTGCCCAGAAGAGCCTGCCCGAGTCGCACGGGTCCGTCCCGATTCCGGCAAACGGAGGGTTCTTCCGCAAACTGCTGGCGTTCTCGGGCCCGGGATACCTCGTCGCCGTCGGGTACATGGACCCGGGCAACTGGGCCACGGACATCGCCGGAGGGGCGCGGTTCGGCTACACGCTGCTGAGCGTGATCCTGCTGTCGAACCTGATGGCCATCCTGCTGCAGGCGCTCGCGGTGCGCCTTGGGGTGGGCACGAGCTACGACCTCGCACAGGCGTGCCGCGCCTACTACTCGCGCCCGGTGTCGTTCGTCCTGTGGATCCTGGCCGAGGTGGCCATCGCCGCCTGCGATCTCGCGGAGGTCATCGGGTCGGCCGTCGCACTCGGCCTGCTTTTCGGCATCCCGCTCGCCGCGGGCGTGGTCATCACCGCCCTCGACGTGTTCATCGTGCTCTTCGTGCAGCAGCACCGCTTCCGCATCCTCGAGGGCATCGTGCTGACGCTCATCCTCGGGATCGCGGGCGGGTTCGCGATCGAGCTGTTCCTGTCGAAGCCGGACCTGGGCGGCGTGCTCCGCGGGTTCGTGCCGAGCGCGGAGATCCTGCGGGACCCGGACATGCTCTACATCGCGGCCGGGATCCTCGGGGCGACGGTGATGCCGCACAACCTCTACCTCCATTCGTCGGTGGTGCAGACGCGCAAGTACGCGGACACCGACGAGGGGAGGGGCGAAGCGATCCGGTTCGCGACGATCGACTCGACGGTGGCCTTGATGTCGGCGCTCTTCATCAACGGCGCCATCCTGGTCGTGTCGGCGGCGACGTTCCACGGCACCCAGTACGAGTGGGTCGCGGACATCACGGACGCCCACAAGCTGCTGGCCCCGATTCTCGGCACGACGCTGGCCAGCACGCTGTTCGCCGTGACGCTCCTCTTCTCGGGCCAGAACTCGACGCTGACGGGCACGCTGGCGGGCCAGATCGTGATGGAGGGGTTCCTCGACCTCCGGCTGCGCCCCTGGCTGCGCCGGCTCGTCACCCGCTCCATCGCCATCGTGCCGGCGCTCGTCGCCGTCATGCTGTACGGCGACGCGGGGATCGGGCGGCTGCTCATCCTGAGCCAGGTAGTCCTCAGCCTGCAGCTGCCCTTCGCGGTGATCCCGCTCGTTTCGTTCACGTCGGACCGCCGCAAGATGGGGCCGGCCGTCGCGCCGCGATGGATGCGGGCTCTGGCCTGGGCGGTCGCCGCGCTCATCGCGGGGCTCAGCGTCTGGCTGCTCGTGCAGGTGCTCTGAGGAGTGGGCGATGTACAAGCGTATTCTCGTGGCCGTCGAGCGCTCGGATGCCGACCGCACGATCATCGACCACGTGAAGCCGCTGGCGAAGATGTGCGGCGCCACGCTGGTGCTGCTGCACGTCGCGGACGGATGGGCCGCCCGCGCCTACGACGAGCTCAACCTGCGCGAGTCGAAGGAGATCCGCGAGGACCGCGAGTACCTCGAGGGCCTGCGCGCGAGTCTCGCCTCGGAGGGCTTCGCCGTGGAGGCGCGCCTCGCCAAGGGCGACCCGGCCGACGAGATCGTCCGCGCGGCTGACGCCGAGCGGGCCGACCTGGTCGCCATGGCTACGCACGGCCACCGTCTCATCAAGGACATCATCCTCGGCGCGACCGTGGACAAGGTGCGCCACCTGCTCAAGGTGCCCGTCCTGCTGCTGCAGTCGCGCAAGTAGGCGGGCGACGGCCCGCGCTCCCGGCGGGCATGGTCGGCGACAGGACCCGGCTCCCTCCGGCGCGAACAAGACGAGCGAGCGCGGGTGACAGCGGGTGGCGGGGGTCCCGCGCCGCGCGCTTGACCCTGAGCGCCCGTTGGCGTCACAGTACAGTATCGTCACCGTCGTAGGGGTGTCCCGCACGCCGCGGGGCTGAGATCACACCCTCTGAACCTGATCCGGGTCATGCCGGCGTAGGGAACGATGAGACTCGCACGCCTTCTCCTGCTGTCCGCGCTGCTGGCTCCGGCCGTGCCGGCCGAGGCCCAGCACCTGCTCATCACCGGCCGCACCGTCAACGCCGAAACCGGCGCGGCCGTCGCCGCGCGCGTCGAGGCGCCGGACCTGGGCGTGTCCGTGACCGCGGGCGCCGACGGGCGTTTCGTCCTCGACGCCGGGCCGGTCGGGCGCGCGACGCTGGTCGTGTCGTGCCCCGGCTACTACGTCCAGCGCACGCTCGTCCAATCGGCCGCACCCCTCGACATCCGCCTGGTGCCCGTCATCACGCTGAGCGACCGCGTCGAGGTCACCGCCGGCCGCGCGCGCGAAGGCGCCGACCCGGCCACCTTCTCGAACGTGCCGCGGCAGGCCATCGCCGACGCGCACTGGGGCCAGGACCCTGCGATCCTGCTCTCCGCGCTCGTGCCCGGCGTGTTCGCCAGGAACGACAGCGGCAACGGCATCGGCTACTCGTACTTCTCGATCCGCGGCTTCGGCCAGGCGCGGACCCGCGTGACGCTGAACGGCGCGCCGATCAACGACGCCGAATCCGGCGAGCTGTTCTTCGTCGATCTCGCCGACTTCATGACGACGGCGGGAGACGTGCAGGTGCGGCGCGGGGTGGCCGGCCTCACGGGCCTCGGCGGCGCCGTCGACGTCACGACGGCCCAGCCGTCGGTCGAACCCGGCTTCTCGCTCGACGCCGGCGCCGGGTCGTTCGGCACCAGCCGCCTGTCGCTCGTCTGGGAGTCCGGCCTCCTGAACGGCGCCTGGGCGCTCTCGGCCCGGTACTCGAAGATCCGGACCGACGGCTACCGCGACCAGGCGTGGGTGGACATGTGGAACTACTACGTGTCGATCGCGCGGTTCGGCGGCCGGTCGCGGCTGCGGGCGGTGCTCTTCGGCGGGCCCGAAGACGCGCATCTGGCCTACGACGGCATCGACCGCGCGACGCTCGAAGGCGGCGTGACGGGCGACGCGGATCGCGACCGGCGCACGAACCCGCTGTCCTATCCGGGCGAGATCGATCACTTCTTCCAGCCGCATTATCAGATCGTCCACGACGTCAGGCTCTCGGAGCGCACGTCGTTGGACCAGACGCTCTACGCGTTCCGCGGAACGGGCTACTACGACCAGTTCCGCGCCCGCCGCTGGCTCGTCGAGTACGGCCTGCCGGACGCCGCGCTCCCCGACGGCACGAGCGTCCGGCGGACCGATCTGGTCAGGCGCCGGAGCGTCGACGAGTGGGATGTCGGCTGGGTGCCGAAGCTTTCGCACCGTGCCGGGCGCGTCGCGCTGGATCTGACGGGGGAGTGGCGCTGGCACCGGGCGCACCATACCGGCGAAGTCAGGTGGGCGCAGTTCCTTCCGGCCGGCGCCGGGGCCGGGCACCGCTACTACGACTACCGGGTCGGCAAGCAGACGGCGACGGCCGCCATGACCGCGAAGGCCGACGTCACGCCGCGCATCACGGCGAGCGCCGGCTTCCAGCTCTCGCGCCACGCCTACGAGCTCTTCGACGACCGCCTGAAGGGCGTCGCGTTCACGCGGGCCTACGGCTTCGTCCTCCCGCGCGCCGGCGTGGTCGTGAAGCTGGCCGACGGCGCCGACGCCTACGCCACGGCGGCCCGCGGCATGCGGGAGCCCTTCTTCCGCAACATCTACGACCCCCAGGACTACTACGCGACGGGCCCGGCGGACCTCGATTCGGAGGATGTCTGGAACGTGGAAACCGGCACGTCCTGGCGCCGCGGCCGGTGGCGGGCGCGCGCGAACGCCTACTGGATGCACTTCCGCAACGAGATCGTCTACGCCGGGGCGCTCGACGACAACGGCGTCCCCGTCTACGGCAATGGCGCCCGCTCGCGGCGGCTGGGCCTGGAAGTGGACGCGGGCGCGACGGTGTCGAGCCGGATTGGCGTGGAAGCCGCCGTCTCGCTGGCGCGCAACACGTTCCTCCGCTACCGCGAGCACGACTGGGAAGGGGGCACGGCCGTCTACGACGGCAAGCGGGCGGCCGGCTTCCCGGGCGTCATGGCGTCGGCCGCGGCGCACGCGAACCTCGGCCCGGCCCGCGTCTCGCTCTCACTCCGGCACGTCGGCCGGTTCTACCTCGACAACACGGAGAACGCTGGACGGGTCAACGACGCCTGGACCACGGCGGATGCCGTGGCCAGGGTCGGGCTGCCAGCCCGGGCCCTGCGCACGCTCGGCCTCGATCGCTGGGCCCTCGACCTGAGGGTCAACAACCTGCTCGATCGGCGCTACACGTCCTTCGGGTACGTGGACGGCGGCGTGCCCCTCTACATCCCGGCGGCCGGCCGGAGCGTCTACGCCGGCTTCTCGCTCGGGTTCTGACTCCCTGGCGCCCAGCGCCTAGCCCCAGCCCCCAGCTAGAGGATCCCCCTCTCGCGGCGCAGCTCGGTCACCGCCTGCAGCCAGTCCTGCTCAGGGCTGCCGTGCCAGCCTCTCCGCCGCTCCGACAGGTAGTACGCGCGGACCGCGATCTCCTCGTGCGTCGGCTCAGGCACCCGGCCCGCGGCGGAGCGGACGGCCTTCGAGGGGCGGTTGTCGGCGACCGCCATGGGCGGGAGGCCCTCGGACTGTGTCTTCGTGCGCCGGCGGGTCGTCACCTTCTCCACTGCCGCCGCGGGGGCCGAGGCAGTTCTGCGTTTCACGGCGGGCTTCGCCGTCCCGGGCGTCTCGATCTTCTTCGTCGTCCTTGCCATGGTTCTCCGTCTCTCTCCCGGTTGATGCGCCGCCGCCGTTCGCGCGGATCGCGAGGACCGGCCGGCGGGCTTGCGGGAATGGTCCATGATACCACGGCACCCGCCGGAGACCGGAACGCCGGGGCAGGCCCCTCGCGGGCCGTGGGCCCCTCCTGCGCGGAACACAGCCCGGGCGACATCCGTATGCAACAGCGAGAGACGGGGGCAGGCTCATGCGCGTGACGCGGAAGCGGGTTCTGTTGGCGGGGGCGATCGTCATCCTCGCCCTCGTGGCGGGCGCGGGCTGGGCCGCGCTGGGCGGAGCGTCCGGCGACATCAATCCGGCCCGGCTGGCCAGCGTCGAGCGCGGCGACATCGCGAAGTCGGTCGTGGCCACCGGGCGCATCGAGCCGATTGCGAAAGTCGAGATCAAGTCGAAGGCGAACGGCATCGTCAAGGAGATCGCCGTCGAGGTCGGCGACAGGGTGACGGCCGGCCAGGTGCTGGCCGAGTTGGACAAGGACAACCTTGAGGCGCGATTGCGCGAGTCGCGCGCGGCGCTGGCCGGGGCGCGGGCCTCGGTGGCGGCGGCCGAGGCCGAGTTCGAGAAGAACAGGGTCGAGGCCGAGGGCCCGGACGTTCCCTTCGCCCGGCGCCATCTCGAGCGCGCCGAGAGGCTGTCCGCCGAGCGGCTGCTGCCGCAGCAGGGCCTAGACGATGCGAGGAGCGCGCTCGAGCTGGCCGCGAACCGGCAGCAGGCCGCGGCGGCGCAGCTCGGCATCGCCCGCGCGAAGGGCGCGCAGGCGCGCGCGTCGGTGGCGGCCGCGCAGGCCGCCGTCGAGCGGGCTGAAGAGGAGCTGCGGAACGCGACCATCCGCGCGCCGATCGACGGCACGGTGCTCGCGCGGCCCATTGAGATCGGGAGCCCCGTGTCCTCGATCGCGAACCTCGGCGCGAACGCCACGCTGGTGATGGTGCTCGGCGACGTCGGGCGCGTCTACGTGAAGGGGAACGTGGACGAGGCGGACATCGGGCAAGTGCGCCTCGGCCAGCCCGCGCGCATCAAGGTGGAGACGTTCCGCGACCGGCAGTTCGACGGGAAGGTCACGCAGATCTCGCCGATGGGCACGGACAAGGACAACGTCATCTCGTTCGAGGTGAAGGTGTCCATCGACAACGCCGCCGGCGAGCTGCTCGCCAACATGACGGCCAACGCGGAGATCATCCTCGAGGAGCACAAGCAGACGCTCCTCGTCCCCGAGGCCGCGATCGTGTACGACGCGAAGCGGAGCGCGTCGGTGGACGTCTACCTGCCGGATGCCAAGGCCAAGCGCCAGCGCCGCCCGATCACCGTCGGCGTCAGCAACGGCATGAAGACGCAGGTCGTCCAGGGCCTGAGCGAGGGGCAGCGGGTCATCCTGCAGTAGGCGGAAGGGGCAGGGGACAAGGGGCAGGCCCCGGCTCGCCGAAGACGGCCCTTGGGCCGCCCGGCGAGGGCGGGGGCGAAGGGACCGGGCCGTGGCGCTGTTCATGCGGGACCTCATCGCGCAAACCTGGGCGAACCTGCGGGCGAACACGCTCCGATCGTTCCTCACGATGTTCGGCATCGCCTGGGGCGTGGTCTCGTTCATCCTGCTGTCCGCGGTCGGCGAGGGCTTCTCGCGGGGCAATCGGACGGTGCTGCAGGAGCTCGGCAAGAACATCGTCATCATCCGGAACGGCCGGACGTCGATGCAGGCCGGCGGCGAGCGGGCAGGCCGGATCGTCCGGCTGACCTTCGGCGACGTGCGGGCGCTGCAGACCGAGTCCGCGCTCCTCGAGCACGTCAGCCCCGAGCTCATCCGCAACGGGCTCCGGGTGAAGAGCGCCTACAACTCGAGCGCCGCGTCGATGAGCGGCATCTGGCCCGTCTACCAGTACATGCGGACCATCGAGGTGGACCGCGGGCGCCCCATCAGCGAGGGGGACTGCCGGGACGCGCGGCGCGTGGCGGTGCTCGGCTTCGACGCCTCGAAACAGCTCTTCGCGGACCGCGACCCGGTGGGCATGGCCGTCACGGTGAACGCCCTGCCGTACACCGTGATCGGGCGCGTCCGGAAGAAGCAGCAGGACTCGGACTACACGGGGCAGGACGACGGGCGGCTCTTCATCCCGTACGAGACCGCGCGCAGGGACTTCCCCCTTCCGGGCCGGTTCGACACGCCGGACCACCTGTCGGCCATCATCGCGTCGCCATACCCCCGCGTGACACGGCAGGTGCGGGAGACCATCGACCGCGAAACCGGTCTCATCAGCTTCGCCGCGCTCAAGGCCCGCGGGCCCATCGAGAGCGAGGTGCGCCGCATCCTGGCGGCGCGCCACGGATTCGACGCCGGCGACCCGGAGGCGCTGAGCTTCTGGAACACCGCCATCGAGGCGGTCATGTTCGACAAGATGATCGAGGGCATGGAAGAGTTCTTCCTCGCGGTGGCCATCGTCACGCTGCTCCTCGGTGGCATCGGCGTGATGAACATCATGCTGGTGGCCGTCCGCGAGCGCACCGTCGAGATCGGCGTCCGCAAGGCCCTGGGCGCCACCTCCAGCCGCGTCCTCTGCCAGTTCTTCGCGGAGGGGCTGCTGCTGACCGGGATGAGCGGGCTCGCCGGCTTCGCCGTCGGCATGGGGCTGTGCGGCCTGGTCAACCTCGCGCCGATGCCCACGCGCTTCTCCGGAATGGTCGTCACGTGGCAGACAGGGCTGTTCGCCGCCGCGGCGCTCGCGGTCGTTGGCGTGGCGGCGGCGACCTACCCGGCGCGAAGGGCGGCGGCGCTCACGCCGATCGAGGCGCTGCGGTACGAGGCGTAGAGAAGTAAGGAGTCAGGAGCCAGAATCCGGAATCCGGAATTCAGCATTCAGAGTGGCCGGCCGGCGGGACGGCCGCAGCCGGGTCACGCGCGCTCAAGGGGGGTGGCGTGCTGCTCAAAGAGACCGTTGCGCAAGCTTGGTCGGCGATCGCCGCCCACCGCTTCAGGGCGGGCCTGACGGTGCTGGGCATCGCGTGGGGGATCCTGACGGTCGCGTCGATGATGGCCTACGGCAACGGGTTCCACCGGGCCATGTTCGCCGGCTTCAGCAACGCGTTCTCGAACGGCGTGGCCGTCATCTACGGCGGCCAGACCAGCATGCAGGCCGGCGGAGAGCGCGCCGGGCGGCGGGTGTTCCTGAAGCGGGCCGACATCGAGCCCCTCACGCACCTCGGGCTCGTGAAGCACGTCAGCCCCGAGCTCTTCGAGTCGCTGCCGCTCACGTTCGGGACCCGGGCGACCTCGGCGGGCGTCCGGGGCGTGGCGCCCGAGTACGGCCTCATGCGCACCGAAACGCCGTCGGACGGGCGGTTCATCAACGCCGAGGACGTCGAGCGGCGGCGGCGGGTCGCGTTTCTCGGCACCGACGTCGCGAGGAAGCTCTTCGGCAACAGCCCGGCCGTCGGCCAGACGGTGCGGATCAAGGGGCTCTCGTTCGAGGTCGTCGGCGTGCTCACCGACAAGGCCCAGCTGTCGAGCTACTTCTGGCCGGACCGGATGAGCGTGTTCATCCCGCACTCGGTGACCGAGCAGCTCTTCCACCAGGACTACCTCGACACCATCGTCGTGCAGACCATCGCGCCGGCGTTCCACGAGCGGGGGATGCGGCAAGTCCGCGCGGTGCTGGCCGAGCGGCACCGCTTCGACGCGCGCGACGAGCGCGCGCTGTCGGTGCACGACAGCGCCGAGATGCGCCGGATCTTCGGCGGCATGACGATGGGGCTGAAGCTCGTGCTCGTGTTCATCGGCACCTTGACGCTGATGATCGGCGGCGTGGGCGTCATGAACATCATGCTGGTGTCGGTGACGGAGCGGACGCGGGAGATCGGCGTGCGGAAGGCGCTGGGCGCGCGCCGGCGCCACATCCTGACGCAGTTCCTGCTCGAGGGGCTGGTCATCACCGGCCTGGGCGGGGCCGTCGGCATCGCCCTCACGGCCACCCTGGTGAGCGTCTCCGGCCGCCGGCCGTTTCTCGCCCGCCTCATCGGCGACCCGACCGGCGAGACGGACATCCACCTCCTCCTCACGCCGGACGTGCTCCTGGCGACGACGCTCGTCCTGATGCTGACCGGGGTCCTCAGCGGCCTCTGGCCGGCGCTGCGCGCCTCGCGCCTCGATCCGATCGAGTCCCTGCGCTACGAATGAGGAAGCGGGGTCAGATCCGCAAGTCTCCGGATCTGCCCCCACAGAGGTGTAGCCGGAGGGCGCGAGCCCCCCGGCTACGGCGGTTGGAGAGGAGACTGGCGTGGGAGAGGCGGGCGGGTCAGACCCCCCTCTCCGCGAGCCGGCGGTGTGGAGGCCACCACGCCGCAGGCTGTGGTCTGGAGTGCTTTCGCATTCCTCGCACCCGAGCGAATTGCAAGCGTCCTGCCACGGTCTCGCGAGCTTCGCGCAGGCTCGCAAGTGCCTTCAACATAAGGGTTTGAACATCACGGGCCACCGGCCGCGCGCCGGCGTGCTGACGCTCTTCGACACGGAGCGTCACCGGCACGACAGAAAATGGCACCCGGCGGCCCGGACCGGGGGCCACAAGGCTCAGGCAGGGCGGTTCGTGCCGTTAGTGCTCAGGCCCGTGCACCGCGGCGTGGTCCTCGAGCGATTCGAGGTGCGTGATGACTTCCACCTCCTCGCCGAGCGCGTTCGCCACATGCGCTTCGAGCACCGTCGCGCGGCGATGGGCGTCTCCGAGCGTCAGGGAGAACGGAAAGAGCAGGTGGATCTCGACGAGGGTCCGGTGGCCCGTGTGGCGGACCCGGAGGCCATGGTGATGGAAGCCAAGAAGCCGGCTGAACGGCTCAACGGCGGCCGTGACGCGCGCGGTCCGCGCGGGGTCGGCGTAATCCATCAAGCCGCTCACCGACCGGAACACGAGGTGCGCGCCGGACCACAGGATGTTCACGGCGACCGCGATGGCGACGATCGGGTCGAAGGGCAGCCAGCCCGTCGCCATCACCAGCAGGAGCCCGACGACCACGCCCAGGCTCGTCCAGCAGTCGGTAAGGACGTGGCGGCCGTTGGCCTCGAGGATGATCGACTTCGACCGGCGCCCCGTGCGCACCAGGTGCCAGCCCAGCGCGCCGTTCACGACAGAGGCGGCAAGGACGAGCAGGACGCCTGTGCCGAGCCGCTCGAGCTGCAGGCCGTGCAGCCACCTGGCCACGGCCGTCCAGATGATTGACGCCGCCGCCAGGATGATCAGCGCGCCTTCGAACCCCGCCGAGAAGAAGGCGATGCGCTCGTAGCCGTAGGGGAACCTGGAATCGGCCGGCTTGGCGCTGAGCGAGAGGCTGAAGGCGGCGAAGGCGACGGCCAGGACGTGGATGACCGACTCGAGGGCGTCGGACATGATGGCCGCCGATCCGGTGAGGACGTACGCGGCGGCCTTGCCGGCGAGCATGGCGAAGCCGACGGCCAGCGACAGCCGCATGGCACGCTGGTTCAGCCTCCGCTCCTCCGGATTGCGCACAACAACCGTGCTCATCGAACCTTCCCTCGGCTCCCGCCTGCCAGCTCCCGAGTCCCCGCCTCCGCCATGCCCCCCCCGGCCCGCCATGAGCGAGCCGAAGGACCGGTTTCCGCGCAGAACGCGCGAGTCCTGAAGCCCGAGTCCCAAGCCCCGAACCTGGCCTAGCCTCCTGCCACTCCCATCGCCTCCATGAGGAGCGCGTGCTCGGTGAGCCCCTCCGGCGCCCTGAGCGGGCCGAGGCGCCCTCTGTGCATGATAGCCACCCGGTCGCACACCCCGAGCAGTTCCGGCAGAGAACTCGTCACGAGCAGGACGGCCTTGCCCGCCAGCGCGAGGGCGTCGATGAGGCGGTAGATCTCGGCCTTGCTCCCGACGTCGATGCCGCGGGTGGGCTCGTCGAGGAGGAACACGTCCACGTCGTGGTGAAGCAGCCGCGCGAGCGCCACCTTCTGCTGGTTGCCGCCGGAGAGCTCGCCGACACTCTGGCGGCTGTCCCGGCACTTGATGCCGAGCCGATCGATCCAGCGCGCGGCGGCGGCGTGCTGACGGCGGGGAAGCACGAACCCCGCCGGCCCGAGGCCCTCAAGGCGCGAGAGCGTGGCGTTGTCGGCGAGCGGCATGGCGAGCGCTAGGCCTTCTCCCTTGCGATCCTCGCTGAGGAGGCCCACGCCGTGCGCGAGCCGCTTGCGCGGGGGCGCCCATCCCGGCCAGGCCGCCACCCGGATCGTGCCGCGCCGCACCGGGTCGAGGCCGAACACGGCGCGCAGCAGCTCGGTGCGGCCAGCTCCAACCAGCCCGCCGATGCCGACGACCTCTCCCCGCTGCAGCGCAAGCGAGGCCGAGACGGGCTTCGCCGCGCCGCCGACCCCGTCCAGCTCGAGAACGACCTCACCCGGGGTGTGCGCCGATCGCGGGAAGAGGCAGTCCACCCGGCGCCCGGCCATCAGGCGCACGATCTCGTCGCGCGCCGCCGACTGCGCCGCGCCGCCCCAGACCGCCCGCCCGTCCCGGAGCACGGTGAGCGTGTCGGCCAGTGCCTGCACCTCCTCGAGGACGTGCGAGATGTAGAGCATGCTCAGGCCGCGCGCCCTGAGCGCCCGAACTGTCGCGAACAGCCGCCGGACATCGTCTTCGGCGAGGCTGCTGGTCGGTTCGTCCAGGATCAGGACGCGCACGCCGGGCCTGGCGAGGGCGCGCGCCAGCTCCACCATCTGCTGCGCGGCGACGGAGAGCGAGCCGGCGCGCGCGTCGAGATCGATCTCGCGCGCCCCCAGGCGGGCGAGGGCGGCCGCGGCGGCCGCGCGCCCCTCGGCGCGGCGGACGAACCCGGCGCGCGAAGGCTCGATGCCGAGCACGATGTTCTCGGCGACCGTGAGGTGGGGCGCCAGCGACAGCTCCTGGTACACCATCGCCACGCCGCGCGCGAGCGCCTCCAGCGGCGTGCGGGGCCGGTACGGCTCGCCGTCGAGGCGCATCGCGCCCGCGTCGGGCGTCACCGCGCCCGACAGGATCTTCATCAGCGTGCTCTTGCCGGCGCCGTTCTCGCCCACAACCGCGTGCACCTGGCCCGGCGCCACGGTGAGGCCCACTTCGTCCAGGGCGGCAGTCGGCCCGAAGCGCTTGGAGACGCGCTCGACCTCGAGGCGCGGCGCGGGGCCCGTCATCGCGGCCGATCGTATCGCATCCGCGTCGCCGCGCGCGGCAGCGCCCGCGCCCGAGCGCAGGGGCGCGCGCGCGAGATCCTGTCGCGCGACGGCGCCACCGTCGAGCGCATCGTCGGCCGCGACGGCAGCTGGAACAACGGGCAGGCCCGGCGGGACGGCTCGAGGTCAGGTGGCGGAGCGGGATGGAGGAGTGGGGTGGGTAACGGGGTTCGAACCCGCGACTTCCGGAGCCACAGTCCGGCGCTCTGCCACTGAGCTATACCCACCGCGCCGCAAGACTTCACTTTACCACAGGGCCGCAGCCGCGCCGGGCGGGGCGGGAGCCCCGCGCGGCGGCGGCTTGACTCCGGCAGCGGCTCGGCCTACATTGCAGTCGCCTCCTCGCAGGAGCGCCGGACGCCGGCTGCCTCCCGCGCCCGGGAAGGCCGTATCCGGCCCGGATGAGTGTCCTCTGCGCCGGCGGAAGGCCGATAGCCCGACGAAAGGAGCACCGCCCATGCCGCACCGGTTCATCCGCCCACGACTCCTCGCCGTTGCCGCGATTGCCGGGCTCGCCGTGGCCTGCGGGGGCGGCGGCGCGAGCGGTGATCTCGACAAGGTCGAGGTGATGCAGACGCAGTTCGAAATCGTGGTGCACAACATCTCGGGCAAGGCGCTGATGGACGTGCTGGCGGAGATCAAGCCCGCCGGTCCGTCCAGCCACTACACGACGCGCATCGCCAGGCTGGAGAATGGAGAGAAGCGGGGCATCGCGCATACGAGCTTCCACGACCGGGACCACGTGCCCTTCAGCGCCCGCACGGCCAAGGCGACGCTCATCATCGTGAGCGCGAAGGACATCGACGGGAACGCGATCCGCGTCGAGCTGCCGTTCAAGAAGTGAGGGGCGGCCGCCCCATGCGGCCCTTCGACGCGCTGAGGGACCGCCCGAGCAGCGTCGAGGGGCGGCTCGCCGGTTTCCGGACCTGATGCTGCCCCCGTCGGCTCGTGAGGAGCCGTCTCCGCCTCCCCGGCTCCGAGGCTGCCCAAGGGCCGGCGTGCCGGCGGCCGGTTCGTCGTACAATAGCCCGTCACCGCCGGAGCGCGCCCGTAGCTCAGCTGGATAGAGCACCGGCCTTCTAAGCCGGGGGCCCCGCGTTCGAATCGCGGCGGGCGCGCCAGAATCCTTCGGGAATCCTCGCGCCGACCCCGACACAGGACGACACCCGTTGCCTCATTCCGACGCCATTCGCTATCACGTCGGCTATCACCTCGCTGCCATGCCGCCTCCGGCCGAGACCGGAACCCCGCCCGAGCTGGAATCCCGCGCACGAAGCCCTCCGCGCTGGTGGACATCCGCGTCATCCACTGCGGCGACTGCATCGACCAACTCGCCCGCCTGCCCGACGCCTGCGTGGACCTGGTCTATATCGACCCGCCGTTCAACTCGAACCGCAACCTGCGCTCTTGTCCCCCCGCCAGGGGATGAACCCATGCGCTTTCGATATCGGTCCAGCGTGGTCGTGGCGGTCCCTGCTCTCCTACTCGTCTGGACACCGGTCGCGCTGAACGCACAGTCCGGTCAGGCACCCATCGTGGTGTCTGGTGGCGAACTGGTCGCGGAGGGCACGGCCTTCGAACTGAGCGTCAGGAACAATACGCCTCTCGCGGTCACAGCCTGGGGTCCTCACGCCGATTACACCTACGACGACGGAAAGACCCGGGGGGGAACGTGGGGCGGTGAAGGGGTGTACACATTCGAGGGCGTCGTGCCGGACGAGTCCAGACAGCGAGTGATTCCACACCGCACTACGATACGAGCGAGGTTCCCCATCGCCGACACGAGCGGCTACGGCGGAGCAGCCCAGATCAGCGTGAGCCTCGGCTACGCGGTATTCGAAGACGGAACGGCGGTAGGTTCAGAATTCCACATCGCAAGGATGTTTGAGGTCCGGGCTAAGGACGCGCGGGGTTGGCTCCAAGTACAGGAAGCCCTTGCCCGAGCTAGGACAGGCGCAACGGGACGTGTCGCGCTCGCTCGAGCGCAGGCGGAAATGGCAGACAAAGACGAGGGCGACGCCAGCACCAGCCCCGTGCGCGAAACGCGCATCAACCTGTCCATCTTTGCAGAGCGATCTCAGCAGGGCCTGATGCCGGACTCAGAAGTCGACATACGGCTATTGGACTTGCAGCGAAGGGCTGAAACCATGGCCGCAGTGGCGGCTAAGCACGCGGTCAGGCGATAGTGGCACCGATCTGACAATTGATATCTCGCCGACCGCCTGCCGCGTGATGGCGAAGCGCCTGCGGCACGAGTGCAAGCTCCACGAGGATCACAAGCTCTGGCTGGCGAATCGGGGATTCGTGCTGCGCGATCTCCCGTGGACGGAAGAGAAGCTCCGCAAGATCCCGCCCTTCGAGTTCGAGAACTGGGCGGTCATCGCGCTCGGCGGAGTCCCGAACGTCACGCAGGTCGGCGACATGGGGATCGATGGGCGCATGTAACCCGCGACGGCCCTCCCGCAGCGCAAGGGCAAAGCATCGGGGCACCTCGACTTCATGGACGTGTGGTACCCGGTGCCGGTCAAGCAGAAGGACAGAGTAAGCCGTTCCGATATCGACCGCTTCGAGGCCGTCATAACGCGGGCCGAACGGCAAAAGGGGTTCTTCGTCGGCTCCGGGTACAGCAGCGATGCCCTCACGGAGATCGACGGGTTCTTCCGCAGGAGCCATCGCGTCATCGTGCCCCTGACCGTCAGGGAAATCCTCGACGAGCAGATCGCCATGAAGCTCGCGTAGGGTCACTGGCCTGCAGACTCTCGCGGCGTCCGCCTCTTGTCGCCGTCAGCCCCGCCCCGACCTTGGGCGGCGCCCACAGCCAACACATACGTGTGAGAGGTTGCGGGCCGAGCGCTGGACGAACACGGCGAGCCGGAGGTCGCGCAGCGCCGCGAATCGGAGAGGAACTCGGCGGCTCTCAGGACGCCTTGATCACCCCCTCTACCCCCTTGGAGGCCCCCGGGGTGTCATGGATTCATAGGAACGCCGCGGAAAAAAAGGGCCGCCCGACGTGGCAGGTGGCAGTCGGTGTGACCCAATCTGTCACGTTTGCGATACAGGATCACTAGCCTGTTGACATCGTGGGGGGGGCAGACCACGATCAGCCCGTCCGTTGCGACATCGGCAATCGACGAATACCCTCGGCAGGCGTCAATGGACCCCCGTGTTCTTCAGGTGACCCCGCGCGGCGGGCATTCACCTCGTAAAGGAGCGCCGTGTCTGCTCGGCTGGAAGACCTGACCAGTGGAGCCTCTGTCCGGGGCATCCTGCCGGACGCCCTCGTCACGGTCGTGGGCGTGCAGTGGTTCGGCTCCGAGGCGCTCGAACTGACCTACAAGGGCCCGACGGGGCAGGTGGCGAACCGGCTGCTCTACCGGGATGACGAAGCGCGCCTGGAGATTGCCGAGGAGGGCCACCCCTGGAGCTTCGACGGCGACGGGAGCCTGTTCCGCCTGGTTTCCGAGGCCCAGCGCATCCGCCTCGCGCATCTGTTCGACCCGGTGCTGGCTGTCCACACGTCCATCGTCGAGCCGCTCCCCCACCAGATCACGGCGGTGTACGAGTCGATGCTGCCCCGCCAGCCGCTGCGGTTTCTCTTGGCCGACGACCCGGGCGCGGGCAAGACGATCATGGCAGGCCTGTTCATCAAGGAGTTGGTCGCGCGCGGTGACCTCCAGCGCTGCCTCATCGTCTGTCCCGGGAGCCTCGCGGAGCAGTGGCAGGATGAGCTGTACCGACGGTTCCACCTTCCGTTCGAAATCCTGACGAACGACAAGCTCGAAGCCGCCCGGACGGGCAACTGGTTCCTCGAAACGAATCTGGTCATCGCCAGGCTGGACAAGCTCTCCCGCAACGAGGATGTCCAGGCGAAGCTGAGTGTGCCGGACTGCTGTTGGGACCTCATCGTGTGCGACGAGGCGCACAAGATGTCGGCGATGCTCTTCGGTGGCGAGGTCAAGTACACCAAGCGCTATCGCCTGGGGCAGCGGCTCTCGACACTCACGCGGCACTTCCTGCTGCTCACCGCCACGCCGCACAACGGCAAGGAGGAGGACTTCCAGCTCTTTATGGCGTTGCTCGACGGCGACCGCTTCGAGGGCCGATTCCGCGACGGCGTCCATTCGACGGACGTCTCTGACCTGATGCGGCGCATGGTCAAGGAGCGCCTGCTCAAGTTCGACGGGACGCCGCTCTTCCCCGAGCGCATCGCGTATACGGTGCCCTACCGACTCTCGGACGCCGAGGCGCACCTCTACAAGGAGGTCACGAACTACGTCCGAGAGGAGTTCAACCGGGCCGAGGCACTGCAGAACGAGAAGCGGGCGGGCACGGTCGGCTTCGCGCTGACGATCCTCCAGCGCCGTCTCGCTTCGTCGCCCGAGGCCATCTATCAGTCACTGCGTCGGCGCCGGGAGCGCCTGGAGAGCCGGCTCCGCGAGCTTGAACTGATGCAGCGGGCGGGAGATATCACCCCCGCCATGATCGCCGCACAACCGACACTGGATGCGGATGATGTGGAGGACCTCGACGAGGCGCCGGACAGCGAGGTGGAGGAGACCGAGGAGCAGATCCTGGACCAGGCCACCGCGGCCCGCACGATCACCGAGCTGAAGGCCGAAATCGCCACTCTCCGGCGGCTCGAAGACCTGGCGCTCGCGGTTCGTCGCAGCGGCGAGGACAAGAAGTGGCGGGAACTGGCGCTCCTGCTGGGCGAGATCTTCACACCAGCGGTGTTGGCTGACCACGTCGCGGAGGACAAACCGCCCTTCGGCTCGGGTCCGATTGCCAAACCGGCCCCGTCTCCCCGCCAGAAGCTCGTGGTGTTCACCGAGCATCGCGACACCCTGAACTACCTGGAGCACCGGATCGCCACCGTGCTCGGGCGAAAGGACGCCATCGTCATCATTCACGGCGGGCTGGGCCGTGAAGAGCGCATGAAAGCCCAGGATGGGTTCCGGTACGACCCGCAGGTGCAGGTGCTCCTCGCGACGGATGCCGCCGGCGAGGGGATCAACCTCCAGCGCGCGCACCTGATGGTGAACTACGACCTGCCGTGGAACCCAAATCGAATCGAGCAGCGATTCGGCCGAATTCATCGCATCGGGCAGACCGAGGTCTGCCACCTCTGGAACCTCGTGGCCGAGGAAACACGCGAGGGCGACGTGTACCGGACGCTGCTGGACAAGCTGGAGCAGGCTCGGCAGGCGCTCGGGGGACAGGTCTTCGACGTCCTGGGAAAGCTCGAATTCGAGGAGGGATTGACGCTCCGGGACCTGATGATCCGCGCGGTTCGCTACGGGGACCAGCCCGAGGTGCGTGCGCGCCTGCACCACGTCGTCGAGCACGCGCTCGATCGCTCGCACATCCAGGGGCTGCTCGAAGACCGCGCGCTCGCTCACGACTCCATGGACGTGAGCCGCGTGCGGAAGGTCCGAGAGGACATGGAACGGGCCGAGGCCAGGCGGCTGCAGCCTCACTACATCGAGTCGTTCTTCCGGGCTGCATTCGACCAGCTCGGCGGCAAGGTCCGGCAGCGCGAGCCGCACCGCTATGAGGTCACGCACGTTCCGGGTGCCGTCAGGAATCGCGATCGGCTGATCGGCATCGGCGAGCCCGTGCTGCCTCGTTACGAGCGGATTGCGTTCGAGAAGGCACTCGTGGCTCCGCAGGGGCAGCCGCTGGCAGCCTTCGTGTGCCCCGGGCACCCGCTCCTCGACGCGGTCATCGACCTGACGCTGGAGCGCCACCGCGACCTGCTGAAACGGGGCACCGTGCTGGTCGATGACCTGGATCCCGGCACACAGCCGCGCGTACTGTTCTACCTGTCGCACCGGATTCAGGACGCCACGCCCGTCGCCGGCGGCGAGTCCCGTGTGATCTCTGAGCGCATGCTCTATGTCGAGATACGGGCCGACGGCACGGTACATCACGTCCATTACGCCCCGTATCTCGACTATCGGCCGCTCGCCGACACAGAGCCGCCAATTGCGGACATCCTGGCTCGCCCTGAATGCATGTGGATCACGCGGGATCTCGAACATGCGGCCCAGAGCCACGCCGTGGCGCACGTCGTGCCCGAGCACCTGGCAGAGGTCCGGGGCAGCCGGCTCTCGCTCATTGCGCGGACCGAGGCGGCCGTCAAGGACCGGCTGACGAAGGAGATCACCTACTGGGACCACCGGGCTGAGCAGTTGAAGCTCCAGGAGCAAGCCGGTCATCCCAACGCCAGGCTCAATTCTGGCGAGGCGCGAAAGCGGGCCGACCTGCTGCAGGGGCGGCTCCAGAAACGGCTGGAGGACCTGAAGCTGGAGGCCCAGATCGTGGCGCTGCCGCCTGTCGCGCTGGGCGGCGTGCTCGTCGTACCCTACGGCCTGCTGGCCGCGATGGCGGGCCGTCCTGCGATCGCGGCACCCGCGTCCGTGGACACACAGGCCAGCGCTGCACGCGCCAGGGCCATCGTCATGGACATCGAGCGCAGCCTCGGGTTCGAGCCGACCGACCGCGAGACCGATAAGCTCGGGTACGACGTCGAGAGCCGCGTTCCCGACACGGGAAAACTGCGCTTCATCGAGGTCAAGGGGCGGGTCACGGGCGCTCCAACCGTCACCGTCACGCGCAACGAGATCCTGTACTCGCTCAACAAGCCCGACGATTTCATCCTCGCCATCGTCGAGTTCCGGGACGATGGCTCGCACCGGGCCCACTACGTCAGACAGCCGTTCCGGCGCGAGCCGGACTTCGGGGTGACGAGCGTCAACTACGACTTCACGCACTTGCTGGCACGGGCCGGAACACCCGCATAGCAGGCCCGCAGAACTGATGAGGAGCCGATCGATGAAACCCGACGGCAACGTCGCATTCAAGGTGACCTGGGTGTATGGCAGAAGGGGACCGTTCTCGACGGCCTGTACGCCTGAGGGCCGCCGCCTCAACATCGAGGTCGACAAGAGGACCTGGTGCAGCCAGCGGCAGAACCGCTGCAACAAGTTGTGGCGCGCTGGCAATCGGGGGCGGCCGTACCCCGTCAGTGAGTCGGACTACCCCTGCTTGGACGTCATGGCGCTCCGGTCGTGGTCATTCAGTGCCGGCTACTATCACCACGGCAAGAGGAAGGACGAGCCGATTCCTATGCGAGGCGTCAAGGTCGGCAAGCTGGCGTTTCTGACTACACGCAGGCACGACATGTCCGAGGCGGACCGGATCGTCATCGGCTGCTTTCGCGTGTCCGCGGTAGTCGACGAGGATGGTCATTTCCGCGTGGAGGGCCAGCGCACGTCGGAGCGACTTCGGGTGCGAGACTTTGCTCGTGCACCTCGCTACTGGGACTACCACCGGCAGACTGGCGGACCGCGCTGGGGTACCGGGTTATTCCGGTACTTGCCGGACGCCGAGGCACAACGCCTATTCCTCGCCGTGCGAAACGCGGCCGGTTCCCGACCCTGAATGGAGACCTCGGCGGCGCTGGAGAGACAGCGTCAACCGAGGCAGACGGGCACCGGCCGAGAGGATGCCGAACGATGCCAGACGAACTACCGGACGCACGACCTACCTTCGGTGCTCAGGACCGTCTTCGTTTGCTCCAGCTCATGACCCGGCGCGCGATGGTCGAGCGCCCGAGGCGAGGAGATAGCGATGAGACGCTCGTAGCAGGCGGGCACTCCGCCTCGGAGACTGAGGGCGAGGCGAGCTGCCCGTTGAACGAGATTCCGGAGCATTGGCGTCTGGTTCCAGAGGGCTTCTCGCTCTACGGCTGGCAGCGGGAGTGCCTCCCGCTCTGGCTTGCGCGAGGCCGCGGAACGGTCAAAGTCGCAACCGGTGGCGGAAAGACCCTGTTTGCGTTAATGGCGGCCCAACAGCTTCAGAATGAACGCGAACCCGATCTCCGGCTCGCCGTCGTGGTACCGACTATCCCGCTGCTGTTTCAGTGGTATGACGATCTTCGCCGCGGGAACGTCCCGGAGTCCGCGATTGGACTCATGGGAGGTGGTTATGAGCTTCCTCCGGCGTCAAGCCTCCGGATCTTAGTATGTGTGCTGAACTCCGCCAGGGACCGGCTGGCCGGGTACGTCTCGCGGGCCGGCTGGTCGGAGCACTTGATGCTGGTCGTTGATGAGTGCCACCGGTCAAGTGCCGAGCAGGCGCGGCGAATCTTCGATGCCAGGCCGAAGTACACACTGGGCCTCTCGGCTACGCCGGAACAGGACGTGGAGGTCGAGGGACTGCCAAATGATAAGGCATATGAAACGAGCGTCGTCGGACAGGCGCTGGGACCAATCATTTACGACTTCACAATCAGACAGAGCTTGGCTGCGGGTCTACTGACGCCGTTCGAGGTGTGGCACATAGGGCTGTCCCTCGCTCCGGCGGAGGCCAATGAACATGCCCGACTGAGTCGCGAGATTTCGGAGCTTCGCAAGGCGCTCCAAGGACGGCATCGCCGCTCCCACTCAAAGCAGGGGTTTCTCGCCTGGTGCCAGACGCAAGCGAATCGGGGAGGCCCCGCGGCGGCCGACGCCGAGCGCTTTGTTGGCCTCGCGAACAGACGGAAGCGGCTCCTGTATCGCGCGAAGTCAAGAACCGATGTGACACTGGCCATTCTGTCAGAGTCGGCCCGCGATCCCGACGCTCGCACCATCGTCTTTCACGAGTCAATCGGGGAGATCGAGAGGTTGTTCCTTCGAGCGATCGACATGCAGCTTCCGGCGGTCCTCGAGCATAGTCAACTGCCGGAGAGCCTGCGCGCGGAGAGCATCCGGGCATTCAGACAGGGAATCGCGCGCGTCATCATCAGTGCCAAGTCTCTGGTGGAGGGATTCAATGTCCCGTCCGCCGACTTCGGGATCATTGTCGCGTCGTCTGGCTCGGTGCGGCAGCGCATCCAGAGTCTCGGGCGTATGCTGCGCCGAAAGCCCGGGGCTCGTACGGCACGGATCGTAGTGCTCTTCATTCGCGACACCGAGGACGAGGCGATCTACGAGAAGGCCGACTGGGAATCCATTGTTGGGGCCGAGCGGAATCGGTACTTCCGCTGGAATCCCGTGACCGATGATGCGATGTGGTCGGGCGGCCTCGTGGAGATGGCAACGCCCCCCCGGACGTACCGGCCACCCTCTTCGGAAATCGACGTTGCCGATCTGCACCTGGGTGAGACCTACCCCGGTCAGACGGGCGGCATGGATCTTCGAGTCGACCAGTCCGGAAATGTCCGCGGAGATGATGGCGCGCTGGTAGCTGTCCCGGCTGAGTTAGTCGCTGCCATTCTGGAGAGGAACGTCCAGCGACGCGCTCGTCTGGTCCCCGCGGGACATCTGATCGTGCGCGTCGATTCCCACGGCTCGGAGGAGGCAGACTGGCGTTTCTTGGGAACGATTGCACTGCCTGCTGATTCTGCGGGCAGCACCGCCATCAAGCTGCGGATCAAGACTGTGTCGGGTAGACGCGTGATAGCCCGTGAGGACAAACGGGGCCGAGGCACTCTAAGCTTTGCCCTCGGCCCCGGCAGCAACGGGACGGTGGAAGCCGGCGTTGCTCGTGACCGGTTGCTGGATTGGACCCGGACCATTGAAGCGTCGCGCTCCGTCCTGATCAGGGACCTCTACTGGGATGGATTCGGCCACTATTGGCTGGAGGTTGGGGGCCAACGCATCGAATTCGGCGAGGCCCTCGCACCCCTGGAGTTCGATGACTGAGTTTGCGTTTCGTGCGCTTCCGTTGCCATTCCCTCAATGGCTGGGACCGTTCTCGCCATCTCGAGGGAAGTACTCTGGCTTTCGAGTCAAAGACGAGGCCTTTGGCACGTGGGTGATTAGCGAAAAGAGACCGGATTTCTGGCCCGTTGTTGATTCCCCAGGAGTCCGGGCGCTCACGGAACTGGTGATGTACCACTGGCGGGGCGGGCGCGTATTGCTCCTCCCGAACGGCTACGTCGTGAAGCCCTTACAGGAGGAATCGGAGAGGGGCCAGAGAGTCCTCATTGGCGAGTTTGACGGCCCGGTGGCGCTTCGCACTCCGGCGGGGATAGTGTTTGACTTGAACAATCCGGGCCGGCTCGCACCAGGAAGCCCATGGCTCGGACCAAGCACGACGGGACTCGAGTGCGTGATGAAGGGAGATGGTTCGCTTGAATGCAAGTGGTATCACCCTACCGGGTACGGTTCCGAGACCATGCGACGGACGCTGACCCGCTCCGACCACCGGCTGGCGCAGGGTTTCCGATCAGCTCGACCCGGTGACACTGTCGGTCGCGTTCGCATCACGGCCAACGGGCATGTCATCACGAACTTCAATACCGGCGTTGGTTGGGTCCCCCGGTACGTCGGACGCGTCGAGCCGGCCGGTTGGCTGAGAGGCGCGTTGGACAACGTGCACGAAGTTGCGTCGGCATCGACGGCCCCACGTCCTGACGCCGGCGGGGCCTCAAGTACGTCGACCCCTGATCCTGAGCACACTGTTCTCAGAGAACCAGGCAAGAAGAAGCCACCGCTGTACCCGGGTCTGTGGCCAGTGAAGCCGGGGCGGGTCGCACGGTACTGCGTCTCCCTTGTCGACGGTGTCTGGAGGGTCACACTGTCATTGAGGGATTCAGAAGGGCAGACTCTCCTGCCCGTTGAAGGCGCATACGACGACCTGCCGGAGCGGGTCAATCACATAAGGACGGAACTTGGTGCGCCGCCCGGAGGCGAGTTCTTCATCAATGAGTTCCATCACATTGTCGTTCCCGTTCCGAACGTCCAGGACCCGGTTGGTCTTTCGCGCTTCTACTGTGCGGGGCGATTCGGTGGGTTCCTGAAGTTCAAGTACCGCGACAAGTGGCTGACGGGCAAGCCAGAGCATGCAGACGGCAGAGAGTTGTACCAAGGGGACCGTTGGAACGGCCCGCGTCCAGGTGTGCCCTATCTCCTAGCGAGTGACCGGGACGATGTGTACTACGAAATAGCCGATGGAAGCCCGCAGGCCCGTGGAATGAACCGTTCTCCCATGATCACCGCGCTCGGTGGGCATAGAGGCGAGTACGCAGCGCGTGGCGTGGTGCGTCAGCAGAAGTCCCGCCGCGGACGCTTCTACGTCAACGAGTATGGGGCCATGTTCACGCCCGTTGGTGGAGGTGAGGGCAACGGCATTGACTATGTCTACTGCGGTCAAGTCGACCCGCGGTACTGGTTCCCGATGCCGGCCGTCTCTTCCTGACCGCGCACCGTACGTGTCGGTTCTGCCGGGAAATGGAGGTTTCGATGGAAGCCCATGTCCTGTATCGCGGGGCCTGGCCCCAGAGTGTCAGCAAACTGGCGAAGTACAGCGTCCGGCTCGTCGACGGAGAGTGGAAGGTCACCGTGAGCTATGACGCCGGCGTCGGACTTCGGTACCTTGCGGTGGAGGGTGGGGCAACCGGCGTGGCCAAGCGAGTCAACGCGGTCAAGACGGCGCTCCGGGACAAGCCCGGCGGCGCGTTCTATGTGAATGAGTACCGGCACCTCCTGGTCCCAGTAGGAGGTGGAGAACTCGGGGGAGCCGGGTCCCTTTACTACTGTGCTGGGCGTCTCATCGACGAATTCCGGTTCGAGTACGAGAGCCAGCCCCTGACGACCAGACCCGTGCGCCCGGATGGCACACCGCTGGAGGCAGGTGAACGGTGGATCGGGCCCCGTCCCGGAATTCCGTACGTCCTCGCGGCGGGTGCCGGGGACATCTACTACAAGACACCGGCTCTAACTGAGGCCGATCCGCCCACCGTCCGCGCTGGTATGACTCGCAAGGTGCAGCTCACGAAAGTGCTGCACAACAGACAGGCGCTCCCGAGCGTGATCCAGCTGGTTGCCCGCGTTCGAGGGCACAAGGGAGGCCGATTCTACGTGAACGAACACGGCGCGATGTTCACGCCACTGGGAGCCGGTGACGGCGACGGGCTCGACTACATCTACTGTGGGCAGATCAGCCCTGAGGCTTGGTTCCCCGAGCCCCAAATCGAGTTAGTGGCCGGCGGGGGGACCAACTGACATTCCATGACCGCCAGAAAGAAACTGATTGAGGTCGCGCTACCGCTGGAGGCCATCAACGCGGCGAGCGCGCGGGAGAAGTCGATCCGGCACGGGCACCCGAGCACGCTGCACCTGTGGTGGGCGAGGCGGCCGCTGGCCGCCGCACGGGCGGTGATCTTCGCGCAGATGGTCGACGACCCGTCGGGGTACGTGGACACGCTGCTCAGCGACCCCAAGCTCAAGCGGAAGGCGGAGACCGCGCTGAAGGCCCGGCTGAAGATCTGGGAGGAGGCGGCGCAGGTGACTGAGCGGGCGCGTGCGGCCGGAATCCAAGCCCCGGCACCAGGCGAGAAGCCGACCCTCGAAGCCGTCATCGCCGAGCAGGAGCGCGAGCGCCTGTTCCGGATCATCGAAGAACTGGTCCAGTGGGAGAACACGACCAACGAGACTGTGCTTCAGGCGGCGCGCGACGAGATCTGGCAGAGCTGGCGCCGGACCTGCGCCGAGAACGCGGGTCACCCTCGCGCCAAGGAGCTGTTCGACCGCCAGAAGCTCCCGGCGTTCCACGACCCGTTCGCGGGCGGCGGTTCGCTGCCGCTCGAAGCGCAGCGACTGGGTCTGGAAGCCTATGCGAGCGACCTGAACCCCGTGGCGGTGCTCATCTGCAAGGCGATGATCGAAATCCCGCCGAAGTTCGCGGGCCGGCCGCCCGTGAATCCCGAGGCACGGGCCGAGATCACAAGGAGCGGCGGGTGGCACGGAAAAGGTGCGCAAGGGCTGGCCGACGACGTGCGCTACTACGGTAAGTGGATGCGCGACGAAGCCGAGAAGCGCATCGGGCACCTGTACCCCAAGATCGAAGTCACAGCCGACATGGCGAAGGACCGTCCCGATCTGAAGCCCTACGTCGGCCGAAAGCTCACGGTCATCGCCTGGCTCTGGGCGCGCACCGTGAAGAGCCCGAACCCCGCGTTCGCGACTGTCCACGTGCCGCTCGTCTCGACGTTCATGCTCTCGACGAAGCCGGGCAAGGAGGCCTACGTCGAGCCGGTGATCGAGGGCGGCGGATACCGCTTCACGGTGAAGGTGGGGAGGCCGGCGGATGCGGAGGGGGCGAAGATCGGCACGAAGCTCTCGCGCGGCGCCAACTTCCGGTGCCTAGTGTCGGGCACGCCGATCTCGGGCGACTACATCAAGGCCGAGGGCAGGGCCGGACGCATGGGTTCACGGTTGATGGCGCTCGTGGCCGGAGGTAACCGCGGTCGCGTCTATCTTGCAGCGACGCCGGAGCACGAGGCGGCGGCGCGCAAGGCGAAGCCGGAGTGGAGGCCGGATGTTGAGTTCTTCCAGCAGGCGCTCGGGTTCCGAGTGGGCAACTACGGTATGACGAAGTGGAGCGACTTGTTCACTGATCGACAACTCGCGGTGCTAACGACGTTTTCCGATTTGGTGGGCGAAGCGCGAGAGCGTATTCGGTGTGACGCGGCAGCCGCCCATGCGGCAAGCTCAGGGCAGGCCTGCTCGGCCGACGATCCGACGCCCCTGCGAAACGGCGGCATCGGTGCTACGGCATACGCGGATGCGGCGACAGTCTATTTGGGATTCGGCGTCTCCAAGGCGACAGACATGTGCAATGCGCTTTGCGCGTGGGGACCCACCGATTGGAGGGTCAGACATCTATTTGCTCGGCAGGTAGTTCCGATTGTCTGGGACTTCGCTGAGACGTCGCCGCTCAATGACTCTGCGGGTGCGGTGTACTTCGGGATTGAGTACCTAACAAAGTCATTGGACTCCTTCAATCCCAAAGCAAGCGGCGCTGCAGTTCAAGCTGATGCGGCTCGTCAAGCAGTGACGGTGGGGAAGGTCGTCTCCACGGACCCGCCGTACTATGACAACGTCGGCTACGCGGACCTGTCAGACTTCTTCTACGTATGGCTGCGGCGGTCGCTGGGGTCTGTCTTTCCTGATCTGTTCTCCACGCTCTCGGTGCCCAAAGCCGACGAACTGGTGGCTACTCCAGGGCGCCACGGCGGGGAGGAAGGGGCCGAGGCCTTCTTCCTCGAAGGCATGACGCAGGCAATGCGGCGGCTGGCAGAACAAGCGCACCCGGCGTTCCCGGTCACCATCTACTACGCCTTCAAGCAGTCGGAAAGCGAGAACGCGGAGGGCACGACGAGCACCGGCTGGGAGACCTTCCTCGATGCTGTCATCCGCGCCGGCTTCAGCATTAGCGGTACTTGGCCCACCCGTACCGAACTCGCAAACCGTACGCGTGGCATGGAGTCCAATGCGCTCGCCTCAAGCATTGTCCTCGTCTGTCGCAAACGCATCGACACCGCCTTAACCGTCTCGCGCCGCGAGTTCGTCACCGCGCTCAAGGCGGAGTTGCCGCAGGCGCTCGCGCATTTGCAGTCAGGCAACATCGCGCCGGTTGACCTGGCGCAGGCGGCCATCGGCCCGGGTATGGGGGTGTTCACGCGCTATGCCAAGGTTCTCGACGCCGAGGGCAAGCCGCTTTCGGTGCGCGAGGCGTTGGCGCTAATCAACCAGACCCTCGACGAGGCACTCGCCGAGCAGGAGGGCGACTTCGACGCCGACAGCCGCTTCGCCGTCGCGTGGTTCGAGCAGGTGGGCTTTGCCCAAGGCGAGTTCGGCGTGGCCGACGTGCTCGCCCGTGCCAAGGTCACGTCCGTGGACGGGTTGGTGCAGGCGGGGATCTTGAAGGCAGGCCGCGGCAAGGTGCGCCTGTTGACTCCAGCGGAACTGCCCAAGACCTGGGACCCCTCGACCGACGCGCGGCTCACCGTTTGGGAGATGGTCCACCATCTTATCCGGCTGCTCGAAGCTGAGGGTGAACGAACAGCGGCGGAGCTCGCCGCGAGACTCGGGACCAAGGCCGAAACGGCCCGTGAGCTGGCCTACCGCCTCTACAACGTCTGCGAGCGCAAGAAGCGCGCGGCTGAGGCGCTCTCGTACAACGCACTCGTCCAGAGCTGGCCCGAGATCGCCCGCCTCGCTCGCGAAAGCGCACAGCGCACGGCCGAACAGGCCGGTCTCTTCGCCGACACCGAGGGATAACCGATGGCCATCACGAACCAGGAGCGCGTTGGCAAGGCGATGGACCTGCTTCGCCATGGGCTGGCGCCGTTCGCGGAGAGTGAGTTCAGGAGTCTGCACAAGGACCAGGCTGACGCGGCCGCGCGGCGCTATTTCGGCGATGACCGCGCGGTTGCCCAGAAGCCGATCTCCGCCTGGGACGTGGCCGCGCTCCTCAAGCTGATGTGGGCCGCGTGGAACGACGTGTTCAGCAGGACGCTTGGCCGGGCGGAGCGGTCGCTGGTCCAGGAGCTGGGCGACTGGCGCAACAACTGGGCGCACCAGGAGCCTTTCTCCAGCGACGACACGGATCGCGCGCTCGACTCGGTCGCGCGCCTCTTGACCGCCGTCTCGGCCCCGCAGGCCGACGAGGTCACGAAGCTGAAGATGGAGCTGCGCCGCCTGACCTACGAAGAGCAGGTGCGCGGCGAGAAGCGCAAGGCGGGCGGGTCGCTGATCGACGCCGCCACGGGCACCCTGAAGCCCTGGCGCGAGGTCATCACCCCGCACGCGGACGTGGCGACGGGCCGCTACCAGCAGGCCGAGTTCGCCGCCGACCTGTGGCAGGTTCACCTCGGCGAAGGCAGCGACGAGTACCGGGACCCCGTGGAGTTCTTCCGGCGGACGTACCTGACCGAGAGCCTGAAGCGGCTGCTCGTGAGCGGCGTCCGGCGCATCGCCGGCACCGGCGGCGACCCGGTCGTGCAGCTCCAGACGAACTTCGGCGGCGGCAAGACGCACTCGATGCTGGCGCTCTACCACCTGTTCTCAGGCACGACGCCAAGCGGCCTGGCTGGCGTCGATGCGGTCCTCGCAGACGCCGGCGTGAAGACCCTGCCCTCTGCGAAGCGGGTCGTGCTGGTGGGCAACAAGATCTCGCCAGGGAACCCGGTGTCCAAACCGGACGGGACGGTGGTGCGCACGCTGTGGGGAGAGCTCGCGTACCAGCTCGGCGGCCGGAAGGCGTTCGCGCGCGTGGCGAAAGACGATGAGAAGGCGACGAGTCCAGGCGATGTCATCCGGCAGCTGCTCGTCGAGCACGGGCCGTGCCTAGTGCTCATCGACGAGTGGGTGGCGTACGCCCGGCAGTTGCACGATCAGAGCGACCTGCCCGGCGGCAGCTTCGAGACGATGTTCACGTTCGCGCAGGCGCTGACCGAGTCGGCGAAGGCTGCGAAGAACTGCCTCCTCGTGGTGTCGCTGCCGGCCTCGGACACGGGTGGCTCGCCGCACACCCAGGCCGACGATGTCGAGGTCGGCGGCATCCGCGGGCGGGAGGCCCTTGATCGGCTGCGCAACGTCATCGGCCGAATCGAATCGTCCTGGAGGCCTGCGACGGCCGAGGAAGGCTTCGAGATCGTGCGGCGGCGGCTGTTCGAGCCGATGGCGGGCGATCAGTTCAAGCACCGCGACGTCACTGCCCGGGCATACTCCGACTTCTATCGCGCGCAGGCGGCGGAGTTCCCGCCGGAGTGCAAGACTGCCGACTACGAGCGCCGCATCCAGGGCGCATATCCTATCCACCCGGAGGTGTTCGATCGGCTCTACGGAGACTGGTCCACGCTGGTCAAGTTCCAGCGGACGCGCGGCGTCCTGCGCCTGATGGCCTCCGTCGTCCACAGCCTGTGGGAGAAGGGCGACCGGAACGCGCTCATCCTGCCCTCGACGATTCCCATCGACGACGGGCGGGTGCAGTCCGAGCTGACGCGGTATCTGTCGGACAACTGGGCACCCATCATCGAGAAGGACGTGGATGGCCCGGATTCGCTGCCCGCGAGGATTGACCGCGACGTGCCAAACCTGGGCAAGCTGCACGCGACGCGCCGGGTCGCCCGGACGATCTATCTCGGGTCGGCCCCGACGGTGGCCGCGGCGCACCGGGGCATCGAGGATCGCCGCGTCAAGCTCGGATGCGTGATGCCCGGCGAGTCGCCCGCGATCTTCGGCGACGCGCTCAGGCGGCTGGCGGCGGCCGCGACTTACCTCTATCAAGACGGCCCGCGCGCCTGGTACGCCACGCAGCCGACGGTGACCAAGCTGGCGGAGGATCGCGCCGACCAGCTCACGCGCGATCCCGACAAGGTGGCCGCCGAACTCGACACGCGGCTCCGGGCAGACCTGCGCAGGACGGGCGACTTCTCCCGAATCCACCCGGTGCCCCGGTCAGGCGCCGATGTGCCAGACGACCTCGACGCGCGCCTCGTGGTGCTGCCGGCCGAGCATTCGTACGCCAGGGACAAGGAGAGCGGAAGCCCGGCTGAACTGGCGGCCAGAGCGATCCTTGAAATGCGCGGGAACGCGCCGCGGCTGTTCCGTAACACGCTGGTGTTCCTCGCGGCTGATCGGGTTCGGTTGCAGGATCTCGACGAGGCGCTGCGCAAGTACCTCGCGTGGACGTCGATTCTGGCTGAGAAGGTGGCGCTCAACCTCGACCCGCACCAGGTGCGCCAGGCGGAGACGCAGTGGAAGGCCGCAGACGAGGCGGTGGTTGCACGCCTGCCCGAGACGTACCAGTGGCTGATCGTGCCGGTCCAGGCCACGCCGCAGGCGACGGTCGAATGGCAGGCCATGCGCCTGTCCGGCCAGGAGGCCCTGGCGGTTCGCGCGAGTCGGAAGCTGAAGGGCGACGAACTGCTGCTGACGACGTTTGCGGGGACCCGGCTGAGGATGGAGCTGGACCGCGTTCCCCTCTGGCGCGGCGACCATGTGGCCGTCAGGCAACTCGTCGATGACTTCGCCCGGTACATCTACCTGCCGAGACTCAGAGGCCCGGAGGTCCTGACGAACGCCGTTCGCGAAGGCTGCGGCTCGTTGCTGTGGCGCGACGACTCGTTCGCCTATGCGGACAGCTATGACGAGGCCGCCGGGCGGTATCGTGGCCTTCGGGCCGGCGAGCACATCCCGCAGCCAGACAGCAGCTCTTCGGCGCTGGTCGTCCGACCCGACGTCGCGCGAAAGCAGCTCGACGCGGAGATACCGCCGCCTCCTCCGCCGCCGCCGCCGCCTCCGAAACGGCACGGGGGCCGTCGAGACGACACGACCCCGCCTCCGCCGCCACGGCTCGGGCCCAAACGTTTCCACGGTTCAGCCGAGCTGGATCCGGCACGGGCGGGGCGGGATGCGAGCATCATCGCCGACGAGGTGCTTGCACACCTGGTCGGCCTGGTCGGCGCCAAGGTGAGCGTCACGCTAGAGGTGGAAGCCGACGTCCCCGCGGGAGCCCCCGAGAACGTCGTGCGCACGGTGACGGAGAACTGCCGCGCGTTGAAGTTCACGAGCCACGGGTTCGAAGACGAATAGAATCTACGAGCAAGGGCGACCAGGTCGCTCCAGACCGCTCAGGAGCGCCGATGAGAAGGAAACATACCGCACCAACGGACAGCCACGAGTCGTCCACCACCGGGCGGGTGGCCGAGTTGTTTCTCGGCTCGATCCTGCTCAGCAATGGCTTCCGCGTCTACTCCCCGATGGTTGACGTGGCCATAGACTATCTGGCCTTCAATCCTCGTGGTCACCAACTGCGCTTCCAGTGCAAGAGCCGCTCGAAGCCGGACGCCACGGTCTTCGACCTGAGTCTGCCGAAGGACAAACGAGCCGCGCTGCCGACGCACGTGTTCTACATGCGTGGACCGGCCGACCGTGCTGAGTACTGGATTGTGCCGTTTGCCGTCGTCAAGAAGAACACGAGGAAGACGAGAGGTCGAACAGGAAGGGTGATCTATCGCCTCTACCTGACCGAAGAACGCCGACGCGCGCTTCGAGACTACCGTAATGAGGAGGGCGTGCGAGAGATCGTCAGGTGGGAAGACTAGCACCAGCGGAAGACGAGCTGGGATCCGCCGACACGTGACGTTTGAAGCATGGCGGAATACTCGTTGCCCCCTTGCGCCTACCGCCTCGGGAAACAGAACCGCCACCGTAAGCTACCCCGCTAGATAGACAGTCGTTGGTAGACTGCTCCTGGCTCAGGAGCGGTCATGCGCAAATCGAAGTTTAGCGAGAGCCAGATTGTCAGCATTCTGAAGGAAGCCGATGCTGGGGTGCCCGTGGCGGATCTGATACGCAAGCACGGGCTGAGCAAGACGACCGATAACGTAACGTCTCTTTCGCACTTTTGAAGTGGTGACCTCCGTCTGGTTCAATGGTGTTCGCCAAAACGCCCATGACCAGACCCGAGAGGAGGCCACCGTGCAGGACGATACCACTACC